>Ga0310695_10000003_pt1 | contig 535138 bp, 508 predicted proteins | sample RumenRJG_04DNA_FD_203882 | JGI IMG/M metagenome (GOLD analysis project Ga0310695, IMG submission 203882) | Bovine rumen microbial communities from Lethbridge, Alberta, Canada - RJG_04 (v2) (version 2) | ecosystem: Host-associated > Mammals > Digestive system > Stomach > Rumen | place: Canada...
AACAAAAATGCGCTAGTTCTAGGCGCAAACGAGGAAGGAATACTGTTGGCACACGCGCGGTAGCGCGGAGGTATCCGACCGAGTTTGCAACAACGAAGTAGCGCATTTTAGGCAGAAATACCCCCGGGCGGGAGTTCCCCTGCGCAACAACGCAGTGTTTTCAAACAAAAATGCGCTAGTTCTAGGCGCAAACGAGGAAGGAATACTGTTGGCACACGCGCGGTAGCGCGGAGGTATCCGACCGAGTTTGCAACAACGAAGTAGCGCATTTTAGGCAGAAATACCCCCGGCGGGAGTTGAACTCGCAACCTCTTCCTTAGGACGGAATCGCTCTATCCAATTGAGCTACGGGGGCGCAAATTAACGCTTTTTGGAAGTTCTTTTGGCGGATTTTGTAGCGGCCTTTTTAGCACTTTTAGCCACCGTTTTTTTGGCAGTTCTACGCGCAACGGACTTGGCCGATTTTGGGGCCTTTTTCTTACCGGTTGATTTCTTTTTCCCAGTTTTTTGCGCGCGTGCTTGGGCGGCCTTTTGTTTTTCCAGCTGTTTTTTGGCCTGCTCTACTTTGTGACGAATAAATCTGGCTAAGGGGCTTTCTTCTTCTTCGCCCAAAATATTTGTTTTAACTTTATCACGCAAGTTAAGATGGAATTTAGTAGTGCGGAAATCTTTATCTTCCACTTCAAATATTCCGGCTTTGAGGGCATCTTGGCGAAGTGCCCGTATGGCGCGTTCTTCAATTTGGCGCACGCGCTCACGCGACAGCCCCATAATGTTGGCTACTTCTCCTAGCGTTCTGGGGGTATTATCATCTAATCCGTAGCGCAGCACAATGACGGTACGGTCACGTTCATCTAAATTATCCAAACTTTCTTTGAGGTTGCTTTGACTTTCGTTACTTACAAACGCGTCGTGCGGATTTCCTTTTCCGTCGTCGCTGATCATTTCTTCCAGTGTCATTTCTTCTTCTTCGCCTACTAACGAAGTTAAAGAATCAACCCCATGGGCAGCGTCCAACGTATCCACAATCGTTTGTACTTGGCGGGCACTTAGGCCTAATTCGTCGGCCATCTCACGCAAGGACGGATCGCGCCCGTTTACTTCTTTTAGTTCGTTCCACGCGCGGAACCATCTTTTGAGTTTAAGCCAAGCGTGCGACGGAATTTTGATAGCACCGGATTGTTCTTCAATATACTTACGAATATACTGCTCAATCCAATAAATAGCATACGTAGAAAATCGATATCCCTTTTGTGCGTCAAAGCGCCCAATGGCTTGCATCAACCCCAAATTTCCTTCTTCCACCAAATCCATCAGTTCAATACCTGGTCGTAGGAAGCGTCTTGCTGTAGGAATTACCAAACGCAAATGCATTTCCATCACGCGTTTTCTGGCTTGTGCATCACCCCGTTTTACTTTCTTCCATAACCGCGCCATTTCTTCGCGGTCTATTTCCTTGGCAAGTTGGCCTAAGTTCTTAAAATATTCGCTTGCGCTGTCTAGTTCTGTGTAGTCCATAGTAGTATAATAGCAAATTTTCGAAGAAACTATTTCTTCAATTGCTCGAGTGCTTTGGCGAGCACTTGCTTTGCATCCCCCACAAAAGCGTATTTGCACACATTAAAAATAGGTGCGTTAGCATCTTTGTTAATGCCGATGATCACTTCGCTATGTTCAATGCCTACCGTGTGCTGCACCGCGCCGGAAATACCGCACGCAATATAGAGCTTGCTAGACACCGTTACCCCGCTTTGGCCGATTTGGTTTTCTTTGGGTTGCAACCCCATATCAATCGCCGCGCGCGAGGCCCCCACCGCACCGCCAAGTTTGGCAGCTAATTTATTTAGCAAATCAAACCCCGCTTGATCTTTCATACCACGTCCGCCGGCAATAACCACTTCGGCCTCATCCAACTTTTGCGCAGTAGATACAGGATCCATTTGCGTTTGCAACACACGCACTTTACCTGCTTCCACAGGCACGGTAATCGTTTCATGAATGACCTGCGCCATGCGGCCGGCTGTGGTAACCACTTTTTTAAATACGTTAGGGCGTACCGTAGCCATTTGCGGGCGATAGTCCGGGCATTTGATATCGGCTAAAATATTCCCGCCAAATGCCGGGCGTGTTTGAATTAAATTTCCTTCTTTAATCGATAACCCCGTACAATCGGCGGTAAGTCCCACAAACAGTTCAGATGAAATACGCGGGGACAAATCACGCCCGATGTACGTAGATGGGAACAGTACCACACTGGGGTTGTATTTTTTGATCAGCGTCACTAACGCATTGGCATAAGCCAACGTATTATACGTGTGATACGCCGGTGCACTGACCGCGTAAATTTTATCGGTACCATATTGCGAAAGCTCCAACGCATAATTTTCCACATTCTCGCCGATAACTACCGCGCATAATTCTTCGCCTAATTGGTCGGCCAGTTCGCGCCCTTTGGATAGTAATTCAAACCCTACCGGGCGCACTTTTTGGGTATGTCCGTCATCACTAATTTCAATAAATATCCACACACCTTTATAGCCAGATACATTGCTATTGGCCGGAACGGTGGAGGCCGGTAAAGACAAGGCCTTCATCGGACATACACTTACACACGAACCGCACATGGTACACGCAGCCGAAACCACGGCCTTGCGGTTCACAACGGAGAGCGCCCCAAACGGACAAGCAGATACACATTTACCGCATCCTACGCAATTTTGAGCAATTTGAATCATTTTACAAAACTCTCCTTTTTCAAAATTTCCACTAATTTATTGGCCAGGTCCACCGGAGTACCGGTAAATACTTCGCCTTTGGGGCGACCTGCCGGCGGGAAAATGCGGTCCACACGCGTGGGCGACCCGTTCAAACCCAGCTTACTCGGGTCGGCACCGATATCGGCAGCGGTCCATGTTTGTGTGGGTTTCCCCTGTGCGTTGTGAGCAGCTAAAAACGAAGGATATTTCGGCACATAATCAGCCGGCATCGTCATAGTGACTAGCACCGGCATATCGGCCTGTAAAATTTGTTTACCACCTTCAATGAGTTTCTTGGCGACTACTTGGTCCCCGCTGGCATCCACATGTTCGCAAAACGTAATTTGCGGGATGTTAAGCTGGCGGGCAATCCCCGGGCCGGTTTGTGCGGTATCTCCATCAATAGCCATTTGTCCACATAAAATCAAATCAAATTGACCGATTTTGCGGATGGCCGTGGCCAGCGCGTAAGAAGTAGCCCATGTATCTGACCCCGCAAATGCACGGTCGGAAAGTAAAATCCCTTCATCCGCACCTAATGCTAACGCCAAACGTAAGACCGCCATGGCTTGATCGGGTCCCATAGAAAGTACGGTTACTTTGGCACCGGTTTTGGCTTTAATCGCTAACGCTTCTTCCAATGCGAAATGGTCATATGGATTTAAAATGCTGGGCACGCCCGTGCGGATAAGTGTTCCGGTTTGCGGATCCACTTTTACTTGGGTAGAATCGGGTACTTGTTTGATACATACAATAATATTCATACGCTTTCCTATTTCTTAAAAATCTCCCGCAGTTTAGCAGATACGCCGTCCATATCTTCAATAAGACCACGCATCTTGTCTTCAATACCTACTAAGTTGACCGCTTGCGCAAGTTCAACCGTGTTGGCGGTGGGGCACGTGCCTAAAATTAAACGTAACCCTTCACTGGCTGTTTTGAATGCACTTTGGCGCGCATTAACACGGGCCATAGTGCACAGCGTAGCCAAATCAATGCGGCTACCCTCGGTTACGATATTATTAGCGCACTGGCGAGTAAAAATAGCCGCCACTTCCATCTCGCTAATCAGATCCCCCAGCATAAAGGTCACATATTGATGACGCGTGAGTTTATTAATACGGCAATCTTCCAACACGCGTGCCAACGCTCTAAAACCCAGTGCCACGCTGTCAGCCCCGACGTTGGGGTGTTGGGCGTGGAGGGCGTCAAACTCGGCGGCCTGATTGATGTAATATTGTCCGCGTGATTTTAAATGTTCTTGCCAACGTCCGCGGAAAATCGTCATCTCAAGCACTTCACTGGTACCTTCATAGATGCAGGTGATTTTTACATCACGTTTGATTTTTTCTACGGCAAATTCTTTGGTGTAGCCAAACCCGCCCATGGCCTGGATGGCATCTTCAGCGGCTTTGTTGCCCGATTCGGTGGCGTAGAGTTTGGCAATGGCACCTTCGGTAGCTAGGCCGTGGTTGTTGACTTCTAACTGTTTAGCGGTCCAGTCAATATAAGCGCGTGCTGCCTCAAAGCGCACATAATGAGGGGTAATAAGTTTTAACATGAACCCCTGCTTTTGCGCGAGCGGACCGCCGGCTTGGATACGTTGCTGGGCATATTCAAGGGCAGTTTCAACGGCTTCTTCACCGCCGCCCAACCCAAACGCCGCTACCATCAGGCGCGTATAACCGAATACGGCTTGCGCTTGTAAAAATCCTTGTCCTTCCTTGAGGCCGATTAAATTTTCTGCCGGCACATACACTTCATCAAACGCCAAGCCCGCCGTGTTGGAAAGACGAATCCCGTGTTTGTCTTCGTGCGCATCTTGCGTGAAACCGGGGGTGCCGCGCTCCACAATAAACCAAGAGGGTCCCCCCGGAGCGAGTGCTAAAACGGTGTAAATATCCGCCACGCCGCCATTTGAGATCCACATCTTGCTGCCGGTGATTTTGTAGCCGACCACTTTGCCGTCTTTAACAACGTGTTCGGCACGGGTGCGCAAGGAAACTAAATCGCTCCCGGCATCGGCCTCGGTAGCTGCGTAGGCCACAAGTTTATTTTCCTGTGCGATTTTTTTAAACCATTTGGCTTTTTGCTCAGGTGTACCACCTACGTTAATTGGGTCGCTGCCCAAGAACGTGGCAAATACCCCTGTGGCAATACCCAGGTCAATGCGCGCCAGTTGTTCGCACACACGGTAGATTTCGGTGGTCTGCCCGCTGAGGCCCCCGTATTCTTCGGGGATGAGCAAGAGATGTATACCCAGTGTGTCGTGGTTATACATTTCTTTTAAGATATCTAAGGGGATTTGGTTTTTCGCGTCGTGCTCGCGAATGAAGTTGAAGGAAATACGGTTTTTTGCATATTGGCGCAAACTGTCTAGCATTAAATTGCGCGTCATCAAATCGTTTTTAGCCATTGTTACGGCCTCCCAAATAATATACGGATATTATAGCAAATTTAGAGGGGCGCGCACACGCGCGTGTGAAGACAGCAAACTTGCGTTACCCAAGATGATTTTTCAAAACCGCTCGATATTCATTATTTTTTGCCAAACCCTTTACCCCTAGGCATTTAACTACTCTACTCCCAGTAAGAGCTAAAATAGCAATCATGTTCCCGCAAGCAAGACATAAAGAACTGGCAAGATTTCGGTCTGCTCCTGTGTAGCTCGCTGTGGCATTTACCTGTTTAGTATTTGTAAGTAAAGAAAATACTTACTCGGCTCGCGCGGCGCAAAAAAAGTTTAAGCGGGGCGCAAGTACACTAAACGGGGTTATTTTCCAGCGTACTCGGCTGCAGAGGGTCCCCCCAATAATAGAGGGTATGCCTGTGGCGGAGTCGTGAGGGTAGCACGTTGCTCCGACCTCTACGGCCTGACTAGACACCAGTTCTAACACCCGTTGGGTTTTACTCCTTTGGCTGGTTTAAAGTGTGTGAGGCAGGGGCACGCACTGTTGGGGTGTTTCACTGACAAGTTGTTGTGGATATCCGGTACGAGAACCGCACCGGGTACTGTAGCCCTATGCTAGTAAGTTATGTAAGTAATGTCAAGTACAAAAAAGACCCATTTAGGGCCTAGAGAAAATAGGTCCTTTTCCCGGTAAACCTAGGCCCTAAGGGCCTTGACAAATTTACGTTTACGCTTATACTATGGGTATGAGCTTCATAAAAACAGGAGGGGAAAGTTATGAAAAAATGGATATATGCAGTATTCGTAATCGCCTTGGCCGTAGCACCTTTGTCTGTACGAGCACAACAACAAGACGAGGTTAAATTGGAAGGTCCTATGATGCGTTCAGCGCTAGAAAACGCAATAATGCGTTCAGCGCTAGAAAACACACTAAAAGATAACCCTCAAGCCCCTATGGATGAATACCTGGAACACCTGCGGGGAGGGAACATGACCCCCGCGGTCACATCCTCCCTCGAGGACTATGTAGCGCAAGGATTAGAACGCCTGGCTAACGGAGATGTGCCGGAATACGTAACCCCCGAGTTAGCAGAATTTCTCCATGAGAAATTATCCGAAGACGACGTATCTTTGGGTACAAAAATAAAGGTATTAGAATTGATTTTTAATCCGGAATCAGTTGATGCCCCCATCAAAGAGTTATTCCCCAAATCAGAAACCGGAGAAGTTGTACCTACTCCGCAGGCAATTTCGTTAGCGCTACCGCTTCTTTTAGCTAAGCCGGCTCCGCAAGAATAAAGCAACACAATTTCAACCCCCCGCTTCGGGCGGGGGTTTTTGCGGGATGACGGGCTTTATTATAAAGTGTCATTCCCGAAGGTAGTAATCGGGAATCTACAACGCCTGTCGTTTCCGCAAGTAGGTCAGGCACCGCCTAACTTATAAACTTAGAAAAGCGCACGCAGAAACTATGCTATAATAAACGTATGAACTGTATATTTTGTGGCATTGCCGACGGCTCTGTAAAAAGCCAACTCATCTACGAAGATGAACACGTGGTGGCGTTTAAGGACTTAAACCCGCAAGCGCCTACGCACCTGCTCATTATCCCGCGCAAACACATTGCGCGCTTATCCGAAGCGGACGAAAAAGATGCCGCGCTTTTGGGGCACATTTTGCTGGTTGCCAAAAAACTCGCTCAGCAGTTTGACCTCAAAGATTTTCGCCTGGTGACCAACAACGGTAAAGGCGCGGGGCAAAGCGTGGACCATTTGCACTTTCACCTAATGGCCGGAAGACGCTTTTTGTGGCCGGCCGGGTAATTACTTGTATTACACCGTAAAATAATCTATAATGTATAGGTAATAATTTTGACCTATTGACCGTAGAAGGTGGTGAGAAAGTAAATGGTTTTTGTAAAAGTAAGAGATGCTGAACACCTCGAAGAAGCGATTAAACGCTTTAAACGCGAGTGCGAAAAGAACGGTATTTTGCGCGAAATCAAACGCCGCGAAACCTACACTCCGCCAAGCGTAAAACGCAAACTCAAATCCGAGGAAGCTCAACGCCGTGCGCGCCGCACCAAACGCCGCCGCTTTTAAGTTTCCAACTGTTCAGGCAATAGTCCTTATTCAAGGGCTATTGCCTTTTGCCCTTTATTCGTAGGATGCACTTGTGCAGACAGATACACTAGAACAAATTAAGGACAAAATCGACATTGTAGAGTTAGTCCGCCAGTACGTCCCCAATCTTAAACGTGCCGGCAAACTCTACAAGGCGTGTTGTCCTTTCCATCACGAAAAAACCCCCTCGTTTACCTGCAGTAGCGAGAAGGGGCTTTACTATTGTTTTGGCTGTCAAGAGGGCGGAAACATCTTCAACTTTTTGATGAAGATGGAGAACCTGTCTTTCCGCGAAGCGCTGGAAAAACTGGCCGATATGGCAGGGGTAGAGTTAGAACCCGCCAAGATGCTCACTGCCGATGAAATGCGCCGCGCAAACACCCGCAAAGTGCTTGACTTTGCACGCACGTATTTTCACAAAAATTTACTCGCGCGCGCGGGCGAGGGCGCACGCACGTACGTCAAAAGCCGCAATTTAACTAAAGAAACCTGCCAGCAATTTGAGCTGGGCCTTTCACTAGGAGCAGGGGCACTCATCCAGGCCGCCAAAGAGGCCGGCTTTACACCAGAGAATTTGAAAGACGCCGGGCTGTGCGTGCAAACCGAATACGGTCTGCGCGAATACTTCCGCAACCGCCTGATGTTCCCCATTTGGAACCAACGCGGAGAAACCGTGGGCTTTGGCGGACGCATTTTAGCAGAGGGTGAACCCAAGTATTTAAATTCGCCCGAAACGATTTTATTTTCCAAATCACACGTTTTGTATGGCCTAAACTTTGCCGGGCCCGCCATGCGCAAGGCAGACCGCGCCGTTTTATTAGAGGGATACATGGACGTGATTGGCACCCATCAAGCCGGTGTTACGTACACGGTAGCCCCGTTGGGCACAAGTTTTGGCGAAGACCATGCCAAACTTTTAAAGCGCTACACCCAAAACGTCATTGTACTCTTTGACCCCGACCAGGCCGGCCTTAAGGCCGCCTTGCGTGCCGCACTTATCTTGACCGAACAAGGGCTTTTTGTCAAAGTAGCCACCTTGCCCGATGGGTTAGATCCCGATGAATATATTGCCAAGTACGGCAAAGAGAATTTTGAACAAATTTTAGACAACGCCCACGAATTAATTGCGTTTGCCGCGCAACGCCAATTGGATGCGCACCCCGGCACACTCACCGCGCAAGCCAAAACAAATATCGTCACAGAACTAACGCAAATTATTGCCAAACAACCTGACGGCATTGTACGACGTGAGTGGGTAAAATACGTAGCCGAAACCCTAAACATTGACGAGCCGTTAGTGCAACAACGTTTAGCACAAACCTTCAAAGCCAGTGCACAGAGTGCCCGCATTACAGCCGCCAAACAAAACAACGTTGTCCGTGCAGACCAAATGACAATGACCCCGTCTGCCGAAGAAGATTTATTATCCTGGATTTTAAAAAGCCCTCAGCATACGGTGTTATGCTCGCAACTGTGCGAGCAGGACTTTTCGTCCCCGGCGCTATGGGAGCTCTTCCAGGCGATTGTAAAAACACATATGCAGTACCCGCAGGCGGATAACTTAACCGAACAGACCGCCCAGGCACTGCCCCAGCAAAGAAATGAAATCGTCAAATTGGCCCTGCTGCCCACACCCGACGATTTTGACCCCGCGCGCGACATTGCCGCCTGCGCGGCTAAATTGGAAAAAACCGGCCTGCAAAAACAGTTGCAAAAACTAACCCTGCAAATGAAAAGCTATGGGACAGGCAACGTGCCGCCGGACGTATTTCAAACATACATGCAGTTGCAGCAAAAATTAAAAAATACCGGAGTTAAGAACGTATGGCATCTGGAAACAAAGCATTAAAAGATTTAGTAGAAGAAGGGAAAGAGAGCGGGATTTTGTCCATTGACGAACTCAACCGTTCCTTTGCCGCGGCCGATCTGAGTGCCGAAGATGTAGAAGGTGTAATGGGTACGCTAGATGACTTGGGCATCCAGGTAGTGGACCAAAAGAAATTTAAAGAAAGCGAAAAAGAAACCATCAGCGAAGATTGGAACTCGCTCACTTCGGTCTCCGGGCTGGACGTATCTAACTCCATTCGCATGTATCTCTCAGAAATGGGACGCGTGCCGCTGCTATCCCGTGATGAAGAAATCACCCTGGCGCGCAACATCCGCGAGCGCGAAAAGGAACTGCGCAAATTAGTGCTTGAATCCCCCATCACCATGCGTGAAATCTGCAACTGGGAAGAACTCGTAGATCAAGAAGAAATGACTACCAAAGAATTAATGCCCCGCGGCAAACGCACTACGCGCGAACTTAACACCATGCGCAAAAAACTAAAAGAGGCCGCCCAGTTTATCGGCAAACGCGAAAAAGAAATTTCCAAACTGATGTTGGAAATCCGCTCTAACCACATCAGCGAAAAACGCCGCAACCGCTGCATTGATATGCTGCAAGACAAACAAAAAGAAGTAGTCGCGCGCATTAACAAATTAAACCTCAACCAAAACAAAATTAAACGTTTAACCAACAAGATTAAAAACTTGGCGGACCGCTTGCGTGAAACCACCAACGACATGAAACGTTTTGACGAATATTTTGGCCCGTATGCACAGGTTAAAAAACTCGTGCACGATTTTAAAGCCAAAAAAATTACCGAACGTGCATTTAAGAAAGCGACCAAATTTTCACTGGAAGAATTAGAACGCGCCCTGACTAACATTGACTCCGTCCGCCGCAAACACAACCAACTTGTGGAAGTGTTACCCATGAGTGAAAAAGAATTTTTGGCGTTCAATGACCGCATTGTGTTCTTTGAGAACATGATTTTACAAGACAAGCTAAAACTCATCAAAGCCAACTTGCGCTTGGTAGTATCTATCGCCAAAAAGCACGTCAATTCTAACTTGGAACTTTCCGACCTTATTCAAGAGGGCGGATTGGGGCTTATGAAAGCCGTGGAAAAATTTGAATACAAACGCGGGTTTAAATTCTCTACCTATGCTACCTGGTGGATCCGCCAAAGCATTAACCGCGCCATCGCCGACCAAGCCAACACCATCCGCATTCCCGTGCACATGAAAGAATTGGTATCTAAACTTACCAAAGTTACCAACAAGTTCCGCCAAGAACACGGGTGCGAACCGACGATTGAAGATTACGCCAAATCGCTACATTTATCCGTAGAAAAAGTGAAAAGCGTGCTTAAAATCATGCAAGACCCCATTTCTTTATCTACACCTATCGGCGAGGATGAGGACTCCAACCTGGAGGACTTTATTGAAGATAAGAGTGGCCCCAACCCGACCACCGCGGCCGTGGATTTCTTGCGCAAGCAAGAAGTGGCCGACGTGTTGGCCACCCTGTCCGAGCGTGAAGCCAAAATTATCAGCTTGCGCTTTGGCATTGACTCGGGTTACCCCCGCACGTTAGAAGAAGTGGGCAAGATGTTTAACGTCACCCGCGAGCGTGTGCGCCAAATTGAGGCAAAAGCAATCCGCAAATTGCGCCACCCGAGCCGGACAAAAATGCTAAAAGATTACCAGGGCTAATTCTTTTCTTCGGAAAACGGTCTATTTCGTTGTTGCTCGTTTGCTCGGATACCTCCGCGCTACCGCGCGCGTTTCGACAGTATCCCTCGCAAACTCCCGCCTAGAACTAGAACCGTTTTCCTTTGAAAACCCGCTTGTATCGCCCCAATTATTCCTTCGAAAACGGCTTATTTCGTTGTTGCTCGTTTGCTCGGATACCTCCGCGCTACCGCGCGCGTTTCGACAGTATCCCTCGCAAACTCCCGCCTAGAACGAAAGGAATACTCCTTTGAAAGATTGTTTTAAATATTATCCGCCGAGGGAAAAACCCGCCCTTTCCTGGGGGTTTTGGGGGTGGGCTTACCCAGTTGTTTCTCACTTCTGGTAGAAGAAGACCTGGGGGCCTGCGCAGCGGAAGGAGCACCCGCTTGTTTTGCTTGAGGCCGCTTAAGAGGGATAGAAGCTTCACATCGTTGAGCCGGCGGCAATTTGGAAAGGTTCTTTACGGTCGTACCCATGGCATAGCGATCTGTTGATTTTCCATTTTTCCCGCGATGCAAACTATCCCATCCGTTACGTACACGCGAACTGATATGTTCGCACCAATCTTGCGGGTATTTATCCTTCATCGCTTTGATCGTCCACGAATCAATCATATTAATGAGTCCGTCCGCATCGTCGGGCGTAAGCGAGGTATCTTTCGTATGCATAACCGTATCGGTAACTAATTGCGCGGAACGGTACGTGTTTTTTTGGAAATCTTCTTCTGTCAAATCGTAGGCCTCCTCAAACCCAAACGTGTGGCCTATTTCATGGAGTAAATCGCTATATTTCCCTTTCTCTGCCACTACAATGTTCATGGGGTACTTCTCCGAGCCCGGGGACTCACACCCTACACAAGTATCACACTCACACTCTTCTCTTACATCCTCTAACGTTTCTTCTACGGCTACCCATACATCTCCCGGAGTGGACACAAAGTCAACAAACGCAATCGCAACTCCCCTTTTTAATACAGGTAACACGTCTGCAAATTCTTTACTGCGGGCTCTGTTTTTAATGGTATCGGCAGCATTTTTAAACCAATCGTTGTACGCATTGCGTACTAAGTTCTGTGCCCAGCGGTGCTTTTCCGTATTCGTAGAACTGGGCGGATAAACACTCACTTTGAGCGTTTTCCCCGCTAACAAAAGCGGCAATACGCTTACTTTTTCCGGATTGCGAATGCGGAAATTTTCCCGGGCTTCTCTTCTAATTTTGTCTGCCCACGCTTCCTCTCTATTTGAGACGCGGTAATGCTGTGGGCGGCGTCCTTCCCGCGCGGCAGTTGCTTCTTCCCCTTCGGCCCACGGCGCCGGGACCGCCTGCACTGCAAGCGCCCCAAACACAAAGAGTAAACCCAAAAGTAACATACGTTTCATAATACTCTCCGCCCTTGCGCAAACGACCTTATTTTCGGTTTTGCGGCAAGGGTATATGTAATATAAGTATAAGCGGATTTTGATTTTTGTCAAGGGTCCGCATCAAATTGCTACAATACTTATATGAGCGCGCCCGTGAAAATTCAATATTTAAAAGGGATCGGCCCAGCCAAAGCCAAACTCTTTGAGCGTTTAGAGGTGCAAACCGTCCAGGACTTGTTGCACTATTATCCGCGCACTTACCAGGACCGCCGGCTAAATGCCACCCCCAACGAATACAATTCAGATGCGCTGGTCGTTTTCAAAGGACGCGTGCTGCGCACGCAACAAATTCCGGCACGCAGTGTGCTGATCTTCAAGGCCGTGTTGGAAAACGAAAAAGGCGAACAAATAGAGTGCACCTGGTTTAAAAAACGTATGTACCGTGCGTTCCGGTTTGACCCGTTCGGGCAACTCAAAAAAGATTTTTGCATCAATAATGAAGTGTGGGTGATCGGCCGCAAGAACGACCGCGGAGCCATGTTCGCTAATCAACTCACCGTAGAAGAATCCTACGTGGCAGCCGACGCAATGAGTGCGTTGCATGTGGACCGGCTTACCCCCATTTACGCGCTGACCGAAGGGCTGACCAATAAACAATTTAGGCAATTTATGTACGAGGCCTTGCAATCGCAAACGCTGGCAGATACGCCTGAAATTTTACCTAAAAATCTGTTGCAAAAGCGCCAACTTTTAAGTGCACCGCAAGCGTTAAAAGCAGTACACTTCCCTAATTCGCTGGCGGAACTGACCACCGCGCGCACCCGCCTGGCATACGAAGAATTTTTACTCTTGGCTACGGCCTGGGGCATCAAGCGCACGCAAACTAAAATTCTATCCAAAGATTATAGTTACGAAATTAAGAAAAATTTACTCACGCCGTTCCGCGAGCAACTGGGCTTTGCATTTACAAACAGCCAAAAAAAAGTAATCAACGAAATTTTTAACGACCTTATTTCTCCGCGCCCCATGAACCGCCTGTTACAAGGGGATGTGGGCTCGGGCAAAACGGTGGTCGCTCTGTGTGCCATGCTACTGGCGGTAGAAAACGGATATCAGGCCGCGCTCATGGCACCCACCGAAATTTTAGCCGAACAACATTTTTTTACTTTTAAGCGCATGCTCAACGGGTTGCCCGTCAACATAGCGATACTTACTTCAAGCACCAAAGCCGCGGCCAAAAAGAAAATTTTAGCCGAACTTGCAGACGGAAAAATCAACATTTTAGTAGGCACGCATGCGGTCATTCAAGAGCAAGTACAATTTCACAATTTGCGTTTGGCGGTCATTGACGAACAGCACCGCTTCGGCGTAAAACAGCGCAGCAAACTTAAAGAAAAAACTGCTAAACTGGATTTGCTCACCATGACTGCCACGCCCATTCCGCGCACTTTAGCCCTGGCGTTTTACGGGGACTTGGACGTATCTACTTTAAGCGAACTGCCCCCCGGCCGCCAACCCATTGTGACCGAGTGCGCCACCTCCAAATTGGCCTACGACCGCGTACGCATGGAAGTGCAAAAAGGCCGTCAAGCATATATCGTGTTTCCGCTTATTGAAGAGAGCGAAAAGATTTCCGCCAAAGCCGTCACCGAAGAATTTGAAAAACTCAAAAACGTGTTCCCGCAGTTTCGCTTAGCCATTTTACACGGGCAAATGACTCAACAGGAAAAAGAAAATGTCATGGCGGATTTTGCCGCGCACAAGACCGATATTTTAGTAGCCACCCCGGTAATTGAAGTGGGCATTGATGTTAAAAATGCCACCGTGATGGTCATTGAAAATGCCGAGCGTTTTGGCCTGGCCAGTTTGCACCAACTGCGCGGGCGCGTGGGCCGCGGCGAGCACGAAAGTTACTGCATTTTAGTGCCACAACATGCCGGGAGCGTGGCTAAAGAGCGTGTGGATATTATCTGCGCTACACGCGACGGATTTAAAATCGGTGAGCGCGATATGCAACTGCGTGGGCCGGGCGAAATTTTAGGTACGCGCCAATCGGGAGAATTGGAATTTAAAGCCGGAGATATTTTTAAAGACCGCGACATTTTGTACTGGGCCATTGAAGATCGCGACGAACTTTTAGCGCGAGATCCGTCCCTTTCTGCGCCGGAACATTTAGCGTTTAAGCGCAAATTGCAAGAACTTTATGAGCAAAACTGGCATCTCATCGATTTGAGTTAAACTCCTTCCAAAAAAATCGTCATCCCCAAAATTTACTATCAGGGATGACAATTAATTTCGTTGACTTAAACTAATTTTCCCGTGGCTCCCAACCCAAACTGCTTAAATTATTACAAACTTTCTCGACCATTGGCCCTTCATAAATGCATACTTTGGATATAACTTCATTTGGATTCCATTCTACAAATAAACCATAATATTCATCATCATTTAGCCATCTTTCGGTTGCAATAGAACAATCTCTATTACCACACCAAGCTTTATAACTATGATAGTTTCCGCGACACCAGTTTTGGTCCGTACCGCTACAATCTAAAGGCACATCAATGTCCAAATCGGCCTGTGGGGCATCGCCGTACTTCCCTACAATGGCCGTAAGAGCTACTCCATGCTCGGTCATATAAATATCTATGGCTTTTTTGAGCGTGTCTACCACACTAACGGCTTCCATAGCGCGGCTTTTTTCTACCGCCAGTTGGTACTGCGGCAACGCAATAGCTGCCAAAATACCGATAATTAGTACAACAACCAATAATTCAATAAGAGTGAACCCTCTTCCACACATTGCACACATTTCCCCATGTAAGTTCAAACACAGTTTATTGTAACAAAAAATGAGCTAGGGTTCCATTTCTCTTTTCTTCTGCCAAAATTGCTACAATATATAGGTAACATAACCAACCGCCTGGCGCGTTAACCGCCAAGCGGACATCAGGAGAAAACTGTGAAAAAATATACTGCTGAATTGTTAGGTACGTTTGTACTAACCCTCTTTGGCTGCGGATCTGCTGCCATTGCGGGCGCTGCGCTAGGCACGTTAGGGATTGCCTTTGCGTTTGGTCTTTCTATCGTTGCCATGGCTTATGCCATTGGTGATATTTCCGGCTGCCACATCAACCCGGCCGTTTCTTTGGGTGTGTGGATGAGCGGCAAAATGACCACTAAAGATTTTTGGGGTTATGTAGTAGCTCAATGTATTGGTGCGCTCTTGGCCGCGTTGACCTTGGCCGCTATTATCAATATGACCGAATTGGGTGGCATTGCCGTAACCGGTTTGGGTGCTAATGGATACGGTGCCGCTTCTTCTATCGGTTTGAGTGCTTGCGGTGCGTTGATTGTTGAAATCATCTTGACCGCCATTTTCGTACTCACCATTTTGGGTGTTACCTCTACCGAAAAAACCGCCGCTATCGCCGGCCTCGTTATCGGTTTGACACTCACCTTTGTACACATCATGGGTATTCCGCTCACCGGTACTTCCGTCAACCCGGCCCGTAGTTTTGGACCTGCTTTGGTACTGGGCGGACAGGCCTTGAGCCAATTATGGGTATTCATCGTAGGGCCGTTGGCCGGTGCTGCGTTGGCCTCCTTTATTTGGAAAGGTTTTAATAAAGAAAAATAATCGTTGATTTAGCAACAAAAACCCCCCGCAAAGCGCGGGGGTTTTTTATGAGAAAATAAATTTTACTCTCTTACCCAAGTACCGCCGATACCGTAATCAACAATATAGTAATCGGCCACGGCTTGTTTTTCATGGCGGTCTGCTATGGAGTGTCTTTCTTCAATGGCTGCGGTTTTAAAACCGGCGTTGTGCGCTGTTTGCAACGCGTGCAGGGCATCTTCGGCCACCAGGGTGCGCTCTTTCATCACTCCTAAACGTTTGAGTGCCTCCTCATACACTTTGGGGCTGGTCTTGCCGATACCTACTTCATCACAGGTAATGATAAATTCAAAATAATCCAGCATCCCCAACCGTGCGAGTGCTCTTTCTGCAAACTCTCTATGCGAAGCCGTAGCTACTACCATTTTAACGCCTTGCACCTGTAAGCGAGCCAGTTGTTCGCGCACCCCCGGCATAGGTTGTATGTCATAGAAATAGCGGTTTTTGATGGGCTCTAATGTTTTTTCTAAAATCACTTCGGGTGCATCAGGCAAGTTATACAGTTCCTTGATATAGCGTGCGCCATCCATTAAAGACATTGTTTCCAACTTGGCATCCAATCCTTCCGGCGGCTCAAGCCCCAACGAACGCACATAATTAGCGCCCGAATTTTCCCACGCGCCTAATGAATCCAACAAGGTGCCGTCCAAATCAAAAATCACCGCGTCCACTTCGCGTTTGGCGGGGAAATTACGTAAACGAAATCTTACAAAAGACACCGGCCGACGTTCCGCCAACAGCTTAGGCAAACGTCTGTTGAGCTGTTCTATCGTTGAACGCTCTTGGGCAGGCAATATATATTCTTTCCCTTTGAAGCGGCGCGTGCGGTACAAGTCGTACGCAGCGCGTGCAATAATACGCGCATTGTTACGCTTAATGCGGACCCCTCTACGCGGAGATTTCCAGTGAACACCGTACACACAATTCGCCCCTAAAAAGGCCAACGTGAGTAAAAAAATAATAATAGGTGCACTTCGTTTCATATTTTTATTTTAGCAAATTGACTCTTGGGTACAGGTGTATAAAAGGCCCATTCGGCACGTAGGTCCTGAAAATAAAACACGCAATAGTTGCATGAAAAGTTATAATAAATGCATGAGCAACAAACGCGAAATTATTGAGGCAGAAATCGTGCAAGACGTGGATACCGCACACGCCAAACACGCTACGCTAAATGGCAGCGAAGTTACCCCGCGCTTGCGCGCTAATGAGCCACCCCCCTGGCATACCCCCGGCGACCACGCGCGCCCCAAAGGCGATTTGGGCGGTGTGCTCGGCGGATTTTTGACACTGGCAGTTGGGTTTTTGGTCACCGTGTTTGTACTTATCGTATCGGTATGCATTGTAATTCCGTTTACACTCATCTTGCGCGCGTTGGGTGTGCGTAAGCGCCACTAATTTGATATAATAATGAGGTACGTTAAACCCACAACCATTTTCTTGGAGAGGTGGCCGAGTGGTTTAAGGCACAGTCCTGGAAAGACTGCATACGGGAAACCGTATCGAGAGTTCGAATCTCTCCCTCTCCGATGAATTTAAAAAGCACCCGCAAGGGTGTTTTTTTAATTCATAGTGAGAAATGGAAGCGGCATAAACTGCTTTATGCCGCGTAGAGATTCGAAGCCCGCAGCGATGTTTTTGTTTGAGCGTGCGTAAGCCGCGAAAGGCAAAAACCGCGAGGGCGGTTCCGGGCGCAATTTCCGTCAGGAAATTGACGCAGGACGAACTCTCTCCCTCTTTCTAGCGTGTTTTATGTTGAAAACCCCGCAGCTTCCGGGCGTGTTTTTCTTTGCAAACTTTAACAAGGCGACTTGTGACCGAATCTCTCCCTAAAAGTCAGGAAATTGACGCAAGACAAATCTCTCTATCAAATCACCTGCAAGGGTGTTTTTAATTGTTAGTTTGTTCGGGTTGCCCCATGATGATAATACGCTCAACCATATCGGGTTCGTCTTCTACGCTGGCGGGTTTTTCTTTCCACAACTTGATGTAAATTTCCCGGTCTTGCGTACTGTCTATGGGATCTTCGCGAAATTCCAACAGGGTTTGGCGTGGCGAGCCGTTATTGCACCCGCCCCACACTCTGCAACTAGACCCTACGTGAATGTAATTTTGCAGTTGTGCTACTTGGTTGGAAACATTATTGTCGTGTGTAAATGTCGGTTTATAAGTGGAACGTTGCATATCCACATACATGTACGGATATCCCAAATCACGCGCGTTAATTCCGTTAAATGCGTAGAACGCTTGGGAACGGGCCTTAAACGGTAAATTAAAATAAGTAACGCTAACCTCGCGGTTAAAATCGTCATGCGTGATTTTTTGCATAATCATATTGGTGTCATCCCGTGTACACCAACTGGCCTTTTCGCCAAAAATTACCGGCATTTCAATAGCCACCAAAGCCGTGGGGTTATTAATAAAACGAGATTCTTCGGAAGGACCTTTGGTATCAAAACCGTTGGCATTCGGGTCCGAACAGGCAGTAGCCGCAATCCAAGGTTTATAGGACTCTATCCCCCCAAAAACCTCAACAGAGGGCTCATAATCTTCCCGCGCAAACGCAGAGGCAGCCACTGCTTCCTTACGCAGCTTATACACCTCCGCTTTGGAAAGTCCGCTCAATGCAACCGTCGGGCGAACCCCTGTGTCATCTTCACTTTCTAATATATCTTGCTTGGAAGTAACGGGAATTTGTGATTCTTGTGCGTAGGGGTCTGCCCGTCTCTGCGGGGGCAAAGATGTCGTTTGCGTTGCTTGCACAAGCGGATGTTCAAACGAAGCAAAAAATTTCCGCGCTCCGTTGAGCGCCGGTTTAAGCAATAAACAACACGCCAGCAAACAACACAAAGCCAGCACAATTAAACAACTCAACACCACTTTATTGACATCCCTCATAACCCCTCCAAGATAGACAAATCCCCGTCTATTATAGAATATTTAATTATTCCTTTCCAAATAACCATGCAATAATTGGTTTAGGTAGCGTGTTATATACCAACGCCAAAAGTGAGGAGGAACGTATGAAAAAATGTATTGTTTTGCCACTCATAGCTGCCCTCGCTTTGACCGGGTGCAGCACAATGAAATCCACCACCGGAACGGGGCTGGCAGTAGCCGGGCTTTTAGCCGGAGTAGTAGCCCTGGCGGCTTTGTCGGGGGATAGCGATGGTTATTCCAAACCGTATTACTTTGATGATTATGTTCGCGAAAATGGAGCCCCTAACGCGCACTATACGGCCTCGAACGGTGACACGATCTATTCCTTTATAAGACCTTGTTCACACTCGCGAAGGTTTGAGGAAACCATCGTAACAGTGAATACGAATAATCGGATTGAAAACATATCCAACCCGCAGACCTGTTCCTAATTCTCCGTGTGAGGGGTCTGTCAAAAGCACCCGCAAGGGTGCTTTTGTTAGCGGGTGGGTTCATTTCGTGGCAATTTTTTCGCGCGCTTGTTGCACGAGGGAAAGAATAAAGTCTATGTCTTTGGAATCCAAAAACCGAATGTATAAATCACGAACTAAAAACGTCTCTGCAGCTATTTCCATTGGCATGATATCCACAATAACCAAAATTTCACCAACACCCAGCTCATTCTTCTTGCAAATGGCATATTGCAAATAAGGCACACAAATAGAACGGCCCCTCGCATCCGTAAGGAAAAGAGCTTCTTTGCATATGCTTAATTCATTATGTAGATAATATTCTTTAGTATATTTTATGTCGACTACTGTTTCTTTCAAAATGGGGCCATATTTCTCTTTTAACTCGTCATATTTTTCACAATAAAGCAAACGATCCATATCAGCAGAGAATTTCTCGCTCAATTTAACTATCCAATAAAACACCCCAAACAACGCAGAGTAAACTCCCCAAAAGAATACGCCACCAAAAAACACAAGGCTTCCGTCGACATTACGTTGTCCGCTTATCCAAAGGCACCAAAATCCCACACAAAATATCAAGTATAGTGCAATTAGTAGTTTTTTCATAAGTTCTCTTTTTCGCGCGGTTGGGCTGCGTTTTCCATTTGAAAAAGACGCACTTGATCTAAAATAAAATCAACTTTCTTTTCTGGCAGTTGGATATAAATGGTGTATGTAACCGGCGAACCGTTGTCATCCGACTCCACTTCTTCGCCGGTAATATCCATTTTGGGCAAATCTTTGATTTCAATTGAGTTAAGAAACAACCACGTAGTCTTACAAATAGGATATTTCCCATAAGGAATCATCAATGTATGCCCAAACACACTCACCCATAACATTTGCGGAAACACAGACACTTTAAGAAACCGCTGACATCTCCACATCAGTCTCCCTTGGCACTGTGCACCCCCGCTTAAACCACCATATTCAGCCAATGGTTCACCATACACTTTCTTTAATTCTTTGTATTTTCCCGGGAAATGGCGATACGTAACCCACAGCACAACCCGCGCCATGACGTAACACACAACCAACCATATGATTATGAGAAAAATTTTCGATAACATACGCTCATTATAGCAAACTGCCCAAAGAGGTGCAAAAATAGTAAAATATAAATAGGTTACGCGTGAAGTCACATCACGTAAATTCAAAACCGAAGGAAGTAAATATGTTACCTAAAGCGTATGAACCGCAAGAAGTAGAAAAAAAACTCGCGGATAAATGGCAAGATGCCCATTTGTTCGCCGCCCAAGCCGACCCGTCTAAAAAACCCTTTGTGATTGTTATTCCGCCGCCAAACATCACCGGCGCGTTGCACATGGGTCACGCTTCCACCAATACCCTGCAAGACGTGTTAATCCGCGCACACCGCATGTTCGGTGAGGATGCCTATTGGGTGCCGGGAACTGACCACGGCGGTATTGCCACCCAAAACGTGATTGAGAAAAAACTCGCTAAAGAACAACATAAATCCCGCCACGACCTGGGCCGTGAAGAATTTTTAAAAGTTGTATGGGATTGGTACCATGAATGCGGCAACGCTATTTTTACGCAATTTCGCAAAATGGGCTGGGCGCTCGATTTAAGCGACATCCGCTTCACCATGGACCAAAAGCGCGCCCGCGCCGTCTATGAGTGCTTCAAACAATGGTGGGATAAAAAATATATCTACCGCGGCAAACGCCTCATTAACTGGTGTGTGCGCTGCTCTACCGCTTTGTCTGATATTGAAGTAGAACACGAACAACACAACGGCAAACTCTGGCACCTACGCTACAAAGGCGAGGACGGCAGCGACGGCATTGTCATTGCCACCACCCGCCCCGAAACCATTTACGCAGACGCCGCGATTGCCGTCAACCCCAAAGACAAACGCTTTGAAAAAATGGTTGGCAAAAAAGTAATTATCCCGTTGGCCAACCGCGCTATCCCGATTATTGCCGACGAAGCGGTGGAAATGGAATTTGGTACCGGCGCACTTAAAATTACTCCCGCGCACGACGCTACCGACTACGAAGTCGGCAAACGCCACAACTTGCCCATCATGACGGTCATTAACGACAAAGGCAAAATGGTCAACTGCCCCGAAAAATACCTGGGCATGGACCGCGAACTGTGCCGCAAAGAAACCGTCAAAGATTTAGACGCCGCCGGCCTCTTGGTTAAAGAAGAAAAGTACAACAACGCCGTCTCTACCTGCTACCGCTGCGGTAGTGCCATTGAGCCGTTTATGAGCGAACAATGGTTTGTAAAGATGGACGAAATCGCCGCCCCGGCTATCAAAGCCGCCGAAAGTGGCGAGTTGCAATTTCACCCGGCCAACTGGAAAAACCCGTTCTTAAATTGGCTTAAAAATATCCAAGATTGGTGCATCTCGCGCCAAATTTGGTGGGGCCACCGCATCCCGGTGTGGTATTGCCGCCATTGTAGCGAAAAAGGGCTCACCTTTGCCATTGACCAACAAGGCCACGAGCAATTAACTAAAGTATCGTTTGAAGACGGCGCACAGCCGATTGTCTCTTTCGAAAAACCCGCGCAGTGTCCGCATTGCCACGGGCATGACTTGGTGCAAGACCCTGATGTTTTGGACACCTGGTTTTCTTCCGCGCTCTGGCCCATGTCCGTATTCGGCTGGCCGGAAAAAACGCCTGAAATGGCGCACTTTTATCCTACCAGCGTGATGGTAACCGGATATGAAATTTTGTATCTGTGGGTAGCACGCATGGTGATGACCGGGCTCAACTTTACCGGCAAACTGCCTTTCAAAGATGTGTATTTGAACGGTATCATCCGCGATAAATCCGGCCAAAAAATGAGCAAATCCAAAGGCAACGTGATTGACCCGTTGGATATGACAGCTAAATACGGCACGGACGCGGTACGCTTTTCACTCCTCATGCAAGCGGTTCCCAGCAAGGACATCCCGTATAGCGAAGAGAGCATCACCGGCGCACGCAACTTCTGCAACAAACTCTACAACGCTTCGCGCTTTATCTTGATGAATATGGAAGGCATCAACGGCCCCTTGGCCATGCCTACCGACGTCAAAGAACTGGCCGACGTGTGGATTTTGGACCGCTTTACCACAGCCATGAAAACTGCACGCGAAGGAATTGAAAAATATAACTTGGCCTTATCTTCCAACGCACTGTATCACTTCTTGTGGGATGATTTCTGCGATTGGTACATTGAACTAGCCAAGCAACGTTTCCAAACCAGCGAGAAAGAAAAAGTAATGGCCCTGTGCGTGCACATCCTTTATAATACGCTCAAAGCGCTCCACCCGTTCATTCCGTTTGTGACCGAAGAAATCGCCGCGTCTTTGCGCCCGTATGTAGGAGCCAAAGAGGAATTCTTGCTCAATGACACGTACCCGGTGGTCAATAACTCCTGGGTCAACACCGACGCGCAACGCAAAATGCAGGTGGTCCAGGGTGTAACCAAAGAAATCCGCACCATCCGCAGTCAGTTTAACGTGCCGCCTGCCTTGAAAATTACCGCCGTCATCTCCGCCAAAAACGAAGAAGATTTGGCTATTGTTCGCGCGTACGAAGGATACATTAAACTGATGGCTAAAGTGGAAAACTTAACCATTGGCGTCAACGAGAAAAAACCGGCGCAAACCGCCACAGCTACCTTTGAAAACTTGGCGATTTACGTACCGCTTACCGGGCTAATTGATTTTTCCAAAGAGCAAAAACGTTTGGAAAAAGATATGGCGCTGGCTAAAGCCAATATTGCCTCGCGCATGGCACGTTTGTCGCAAGAAAACTTCCTCAAGCACGCCCCGCAAGAGCAAATTGATAAAACCAAAGCCGAGCTGGCCGCTGCCGAGTTGGCACTGGCACAGGCCACGGCAGCACTCAAGGACCTTGCCTAATGAAAAAATTAGCCGCCGCTATGTTTTGCTGTGCACTGGCCTTTGCCGCAAGCGCACAAGTGACCGATTGGAAAGTTGCTACCAAGTATGATAAAAAAAGTGCCAAAGAACAATTGACCAAACGTTTCACGCACTACGTAACGTTTGACACACAATCGGACCCTGCCGCTAAAAAAGTGCCCAGCACACCAGGGCAAGTGCAACTAGCTAAAGAGTTGGCCAAAGAACTTAAAAAGTATGGCGCCAAAAACGTGCAAATAGATTCGCACGCGATTGTAACAGCGGATATCCCGGCTACGTCTAACAAGCCAGCCCCTACCGTGGCGTTTTTCGCCCATATGGACACCGCGCGCGAAGCGTCCGGCAAGAACGTAAAACCGCAAGTGCACAAAGATTATAAAGGGGGCGATATTGTTATTAACGCACAGCACAATCTTGTCATCAACCCCCAAAACTCCCCCCAATTAGCCACCGCGCTGGGGCACGACATCATCACCGCTTCGGGCGGCACGCTGTTGGGTGCGGATGACAAAACCGGTGTATCTATTATCATGACCATGGCGCAGTATCTTTACGATCACCCCGAGTTTGTACACGGACCGATTAAAGTGGCCTTTACGCCGGACGAAGAAGTCGGCACCGGCATTGCCACACTAAATGTAGAAAAATTCGGCGCAGATTACGCCTACACAATTGACGGCGGTGCGTTAGGACAACTGACCAACGAAACCTTTACGGGTAAGGCCTTTAAAGCGGTCTTTACCGGTAACCGTGCCGTGCACCCGGGCTTTGCGATGAATTCGCCCTTTGAAGATAACGTACTCATGGCCTCGGACTTTCACACATTATTGCCTCGCCAATCCCGCCCGGAAACTACTTCCGGCCGGCGCGGATATATCTATTTGGATATTTTCCAAACTGAGGGTGACACCACTACCGTGGAAGGCATTTTGCGTGCTTATACCGATGCAGACATGAACGTGCTTCTCTCCCAACTAAATCAGGCGTTTCGCACCGTAAAAGCTATGCATAATAAAGGTACTGCCACGTTGGAAGTAACTGACGAGTACCGCAACTTCAACGAGAAACTCCCCCCGCTCATGATTACCCTGGCCAAAGAAGCCATGAGCCAAGAAGATATTAAACCGCTCATGCACGCCGCACGCGGCGGTACGGACGGTTCAATTCTTTCATTTAAAGGATTGCCCGCGCCGGACTTGTTTGCCGGGCAATTTAACATCCACAGCGAGCGCGAATACGCCGACGTAGACGTGATGGAAGCAAGTTTACGCACCGTACTGCGCCTAATTGATCTGTGGGGCATGCAAAGCAAAAACTAATTTTTAGTTCTTAGCAAATAAAATAAAAAGGCCCAATTTTTGATTGGGCCTTTTTTCCCTTGCGTTCCTTTTAAAAATCTTATTACAATACTTCTATAAACTATTATCAGGAGATTGTCTATGTACAAAAAGTCAGTTGCCTTATTTATCAGTTTGCTAATTGCCACTACCGCCGCACTAGCTGCCACACCACGCCAAAAAGCAATAACCGCCGCCCTTGCTCAACAAATCGCCGCAAGCGTCAAGCGCAGCGCTATACCGGACAATTTTAAATTAGCCGTCCAATATCGCAAAGCCATGTTTGAGCGATTTTTGAAATATACCACCTACGACAGCCAAAGTAGTGATTCACAAGATATTACTCCCGATCAAATTGAAACCGCCAAAAAACTTTACGAAGAAATTAAAAAATTTGGTTTTACCACTACACTTAGCGAACACTATTATATATATGTAGAAGTTCCCGCCAATACCGATAAATCCGTAGCAACCCTGGGCTTTAGCTGCCACTATGATACCACCCCGGACATTATCGGCAAAGGGATTAAGGCCCAAGTTATTGAAGAGTATAACGGGAAACCGGTTGTGCTCAAAAATGGCCACTTCATGGATTTCAATTCCGACCCGTATTTAGCACAAATGATCGGCAAAAAAATTGTAACTTCCGATGGAACTACCATGCTTTCCAGCGATGATAAAGCCGGTGTATCTATTATGGTTACTTTGCTGCAGACCTTGGCCGAACACCCCGAGAAAAAACACGGTAAAATTCAAGTTGTTATTACCCCCAACGAAGATGTTGGCCGCAGTGCTGACTATATTGAGGAAACCCCCTATCACCCGGATATCGCCTTTGATTTTGACGGTGGTGTAGACGGTGAAGTGGTAGTAGGCAACTTCAATGCTGAAAAAGTAATTTACCGCGTAATCGGCGTAAACGGGCATCAATCTCACGCAGCGCATAACGGTTATAGAAATGCGTGGAAACCTGCCTGCGAACTTGGATCTGCCTTGGCTAAAGACGAATGGTTACCCAATCATAGCGACGGCGACCAGGGCTATGTGGAATTGCACCACATGGGTATGGTCAACGGCAAAATGAGCGAAGCCGAGTTGGACTTCCGCCTGCGTTCTTTTAAACAAGCCGATATTGAAAAATGGAAAGAATATGCACAAGAACAAGCGGAAATTATCGCCAAAAAACACGGCGTAAAAATTGAACGTGAAGTAGTGAAACAATATCAAAACGTGGCGGAAAATATCCACGCGGCCGCCAAAACCGTGGTAGAAAAATCGTTTCAGCGCGCCGGTGTAAAACCCAATTTTAAAGAAGAACGTGCCGGTACAACCGCCTCTATGCTCATGCTTAAATTAGGCAACGGTGCTTATACCATCTTTACCGGTCAAAACAATCCGCACAACTTTACCGAATGGCTCAGCGAAGATGATATGTTCAAGGCCTATATGGTAGCGTTGAATATGATTGACGAAGTTCTGCAGGTTCCTGCCCCCGAACAAACCCTCATCGGGCAATAGACACATGCAACTTTTATTAGCTACAGGCAATGCGCACAAGGTTAGTGAACTCAAAGGCGTGTTGCCTGTTGCTTTGCCTAACGCGGAAACAATCACTTATAAAAGTTTGGCAGATTTTCATATTACCTTGCCGGAAGAAACCGGCACCACACTGGCGGAAAACTCCCAATTAAAAGCCCGCTACGCAGCCAAACAAAGCGGCCTTATTTCATTAGCCGATGATACAGGATTGGAAGTGGCTTTTTTGCACGGAGCACCCGGTGTGCACACAGCCCGCTACGCGGGCGACGCGTGCGACGGGCCCGCCAACAATCAAAAATTGTTACAAGCCCTCAAGGATGTTCCTTACGAAAAACGCACAGCCCGTTTTGTAACGGTGGCGTGCATCGCCTGGCCGGACGGACGTGTAAAACTATTTGAAGGAGTGTGCAACGGGCACATTGCCCAAGAATATCACGGCACTAACGGCTTTGGATACGACCCGATCTTTTTTGTGGACGAAGCGGGCAAATGTTTTGCCCAACTTACAACCGATTAAAAAAACGCCATTTCCCACCGGGGGCGTGCGTTTCAAAAAGTCAGCAACTTTTTAACAAAAGAATTTATCTAGAAACTTTAAAAAAACGCCCGCTTCCCCAAGCGTGGTATAGCTCACGTTAAGATGATTTTTCAGATTTGAGCCGATTTTGCGGGGTTAGTTGCCCGCATAGGCGTACTGTCAGGTCCGTCAAGGGCAAGGAACCGCTAAGGCAGCCAAATATGGAAAATTGTATCGCAGGAACAAGACACGAGGGCATAAATAATTTATGCCCTCGTGTTTGCTTATAGAAGTTTGCGGTAGTTTTTTATAGCGTAAATTAGGCAGCAATCCTTGGGAAAAGTGGTTCGTACTTTTGTATCGGTCCCGCTGCCAAGCGCTTGCTCATTTCTGTGCCGATTGTGGGCATAAACGGTGTAATCCATTTAGCCACTTGACGCTGACAAGCAATTACTTCCAACAGGATTTTTAGCGCTGCCTGCGGATCGGTTTTAGCCAATTCCCACGGCTTTGTATCGGCGATTTTTTTATTTAAATCAGCCGAATACCCGTAAATTTGATCAAGCACTTTATCAAAGGCCAGTTCTTCATACGCGCGGTCAATGGACTCCTCGGTAGCGGCAATTTTTTCCACCACTTCCAAATCCACATCAATCACTTGCGGAAGTTCGGGGTGCTGTTTGGATACCATGTTCAGCGTGCGCGAAAGCAAATTGCCAATATTGTTGGCTAAATCAGCGTTATAGCGGTTTTTAAAACTGGTCATAGAGAAATCGCCATCTTGTCCAAAAGGCACTTCACGGAACAAGAACGCGCGCACCGGATCCACGCCGTATTTGGCACCTAACTCCGCCGGATCAATCACGTTGCCCAGCGTTTTGGACATTTTTTCCCCTTCCACAGTCCACCACCCGTGTGCAAACACTTTTTTAGGCAGCGGCAGCCCCAGCGCCATAAGCACCGCCGGCCAAATAACCGTGTGAAAACGGAAAATTTCTTTGCCTACCATGTGCAAATCCGCCGGCCACAAATCTTCAAATTTATCTGCCTTAATAAGCGCCAATTTTTCCGCATGTTCGGCTTTGTCCCCTTCACACAAGAACATCCCCGCCCCGGCAGCAGAAATATAGTTAATAAGCGCATCAAACCACACATAAATAGTGTGAGAAGGATTACTTTTTACAGGCACGCCCCATTTAACTTTGGTGCGCGTAACAGACAAATCACGCAGCCCGCCTTTGACGAAATTGATAATTTCGTTGGCGCGATATTTGGGAGATAAAATTTCCGGGTGTTCCTCGTAGTATTTCAACAGCGGTTTTTCATAGCGGGAAAGTTTGAAGAAATACGTTTCTTCATGCACCTCGGTTAAGGGTTTTTTATGCACGGGGCAAATGCCCCCTTCAAGCATTTCACTTTCGTCGTAATATTGTTCGCAAGATACGCAGTATTTGCCGGAATATGAACCTAAATAGATATCCCCGCTTTTCAAAAGTTTTTCAAAAATGGCTTGTACTACATGCTCGTGCGCCGGATCCGTGGTGCGGATAAAAGCGTCGTAAGAAATGTTAAGTGTTTTCCATAAGGCACGATATTTAGCCGACACTTCATCCGTCCATTCTTTAGGGGAAACGCCCTTGGCCGCAGCCGATTTTTCAATATTCGCTCCGTGCTCATCCGTACCGGTTAAAAAGCGCACATCCACCCCTTTTTGCCGATAGTGACGCGCTAACACATCACACGCAATCGTAGTATACGCGTGCCCCAAATGCGGCACCGAATTTACATAGTAAATAGGAGTAGTAATATACATCTTTTTAGTCATAAGTCCCTCTTAAATTTTAATATCTAGTCCGTCCAAACTCATCAGGGCTGTTTCCAACACTAATGCGGGTGATACGTTTTGCCTAATACTGCGTTTATATTCGTCAAATTTATGAAGGGCATTTTGCACAGAAATGCGGTGCGTTTCATCGGCCTGCATCCACGTTGTGTGCAATGCTCTAATCAATACGTCCAACACGGCTTGTGCTTCTTTGCGAGCCGTTGCCGCCGTGCGCGAAAGCCCCGCCGCTACTTGCATGGGTGCTTGCGCAGAGCCAAACTCGCTCCCTTCCAACAGGGCAAGTGCCTCCGCCGCTTGCAAGGCACCGGTTACACTCCCCCCGCTATACGCGGCGGCGCGGGACGGATTTTCCAACTCGGCAGCGTGCACCTTAAGCAACTGTTCCACCTGCGCCGTGCTTAACGGCGCAAACGGCAAGAGCTGGCAGCGTGACAATATCGTTCCCAACATCAGCGCACGTTTGGAAGTAATCAAAATCCATACAGTTTTAGCGGGTGGTTCTTCAATAAATTTCAGCAAAGCATTGCCGGCCGCCCCTTTTCCATACTGCAATGTTTGCGCATGGTCAATGATAATTACTTTCCAACCGCCGCCCACTGCTTTTTGTTGGGCCTTTGTGGCTGCATCGCGCACCGACTCAATGCTAATATTTTGCTGTTTAGCTACTATTTTTTCAAATTCTTCTTCGTCGCCATCCTGTTTCATTTCCAAGTGTGCTTGCGAAACAAAATCAACTATTGTAATATCCGGATGGGTCCCTTTTTCAATTGCCAAACAATTGGCACACGCCCCACATGCTTCCCCATTTTGACGTGAAAAGTAATCCTCGCAATTAAGGGCTTTGGCAAATTCCAAGGCGGCTTTGCGCTTGCCGATTCCTTCCGGCCCGCAAAACAACATAGCGCCGGGAACACGGTCCTCACGCACTAATTTTTGTAAATAACTGACGGCTTTTTCTTGCCCTAGAATATCACTAAACATTAATCTATAATCTTACATTTGTGCAGCAAAGTTGCCACTTCCTGCGCAATCATATCTACATTTTTGTCGGCATCAATGAGGTATGCATTTTTGGTCTTTTTAGTCAGTTCCACATATCCCTGGCGCATTTTTTGGCGGAAGGAAAGATCTTCTTTCTCAAGCCGATCCGAAAACAAATACTCGCCGCGTTGCGTGAAATATTTGTCCGACATTAAAAATACAAGTGTTAAATCAGGCACTAACCCCGTAGTGGCGATTTTATTAAGCGTGGCAATTGTTTTCAAATCAATATTACGCCCATAACCCTGGTAGGCACAGGTAGACATAGTATAGCGCTCGCAAAGCACAATCTTTCCTGCCTGAAGTGCCGGTAAAATTTTTTCTTGCGTATGTTGAGCACGTGAGGCCTCATAGAGCAATAATTCGGCCATCGGGCGAACGTCCAAGTTGGGCTCCAACACAATTTGACGGATTTTTTCCGCCGTCTCCGTTCCCCCAGGTTCACGTGTTAAAATAACATCCTTGCCGTGTTCTAAAAGTGTATTTAAAAGTAATTTGGCCTGCGTAGATTTGCCACAACGATCCGGCCCCTCTAGTACAATAAATTTTCCTTTCATACGTCTAATTAAGTCCTTCCTGCGAGGTAATAATTTCCAACTTTGGCCGTGGGCCGTGTGTCCAAGCAGAGGCCTTAACCTGCTCTAAAATGGGCCCCAGCTTACCTTGTGCATCTAAGATAAAATCAACTACTTCACGCAGCGCTCCGTCGCCACCGACACGACTGGTAATATAGTGTGCATGATCTTTAACTACGTCCACCGCGTTGGGTACAGTGGCAGCAAAACCTACTTCGGCCAGCAGCGGAATATCGGTAATATCGTCACCGATATAACACACTTGATCTGCGGTAAGGTTTTCTTTTTCCAGCACGTCATTTAAGGGACCAATCTTGGTCAAAAAGCCCTGATACATGTACTTAAAGCCCAAGTTTTTGGCACGTTCTACCGTCGTGGGATGGCGCCGGCCGGTAATAATGCCGCACAAGATCCCCGCACTATGGCAAAGCATCAGGGCAATACCGTCTTGGGTATGGAAAGATTTAAATTCTTCAATCTTGCCTTCTGGCGTGAGAAAAAAGTTTACCTTTCCGTCGGTCAAAATACCGTCCACATCGGTCAAAATCAGTTTAATGCGCGCAGCGCGCTGGCGTGCTTGTTCCATAAAGGTATTATAGCAAACTTGCCCCCTGCTCACAAACAGCCCACGGGCCAAAAATTTTCCCGTTGCAACATCCCCACGCAAAACATTTCATTTTTTATATAATAAGTGTAATTACTTTTGAAGAGGTTTATTTTCATGGCAAAACGATTTACAGAAAATGCGCAAAAAATTATTCTCATCGCGCAAGAAGAAGCCAAACGCTTAAATCACGATTACGTCGGTACGGAACATATTTTATTAGGGTTATGTGCGATTGAAGGCACCGTATCTAACCAAATTTTAACTTCCCTGGGAGTTACATTTCGCAAAGTACGATTAGAAATTGAAAAAATGGTAGGTATTGGCGACACCATTATGCTCTTGGGTGAAATTCCGTTTACCCCGCGTGCCAAAAAAGTATTGGAATTTTCCGTGGAAGAATCGCAACTACTCAACTCGGAATATATCGGCACGGAACACATTTTATTAGGTTTAATCCGCGAAGAAGAAGGCATGGCCGGTAAAATTTTAGGCAACTTGGGTCTTTCTTTGACGCTTGTGCGCGATACGGTCATCAATTCCATCGGCGAAGGAAAACTTAACGATGAGGAAAAAACTCCCGACATTATGCGACAAGCTGAAGCAGAGGATGAACCCACCAATTCAGCCCACCCTTCCAATTTCAAAAAGAAAAGCAAAACCCCTACCCTTGATGAATATACGCGTGACTTAACGGCACTGGCTGCCAAAAATCAACTGGACCCCGTAATTGGGCGTGATAACGAAATTGAACGTATTGTACAGATTTTAGCACGCCGTACAAAAAACAACCCGGTGTTAATCGGAGAACCCGGCGTAGGAAAGACCGCTATTGTTGAAGGGTTGGCGCAAAAAATGGCCAAAGGCGAAATTAGCGACGTATTGGCAGACAAACGCCTTTTGGCCCTTGACTTGGCCTCTATTGTAGCCGGTACTAAATATCGTGGCGAATTTGAGCAACGTCTTAAAAATATCATTGACGAGTTGGCTGCCTCGCAAGATGCCGTTGTATTTATTGATGAATTGCACACTATTATTGGAGCCGGAGCAGCCGAGGGATCTATTGATGCTTCAAACATGTTAAAACCCGCCCTGGCACGCGGCGAAGTACAATGTATTGGTGCTACTACGTTTGACGAGTACCGCAAATATATTGAGGCCGATACCGCCTTGGAACGTCGCTTTCAGCCCGTTGTAGCCGATCCGCCGGATGTGGATCAAACCATTACCATCTTAAAAGGATTGCGCCCCAAATACGAAGAACACCATCACGTCAAATATACCGACAGCGCTGTACGTGCGGCGGCCATGATTGCCGACCGCTACATTACCGACCGCGCCATGCCGGACAAAGCGCTGGACTTATTTGACGAAGCCGGTGCCCGTGCTCGTTTGAAAAACGCTATCTTGCCACCGGAAATCAAGCAAAAACAAAACGAATTGCAAGCCACTACCGCTGAAAAAGAAGCGCTTTTGGCTAAAAAAGATTTTGTCAAAGCAGCCGAGGTTAAAGAAGCCGAAGCACGCTTGCGCGAATATGTGGAACATCTTAAAAAGAAATGGCAAGATGAGCATGCCTCCCATACACCCAAAGTGACGGAAGAAGACATTGCCCTGGTGGCCTCTAAATGGACGGGTATCCCCGTTACACGCTTAACACAAAGCGAAACCGACAAAATTTTGCACATGGAGGAACACCTCCACAAACGCATTATCGGCCAAGAAGATGCCGTTAAGGCCGTTTCACAAGCCATCCGCCGCAACCGCACGGGGTTAGGAAACCCCCATCGCCCGATTGGCGGATTTTTATTCTTAGGGCCTACCGGCGTAGGTAAAACCGAACTGGCTAAAAGTTTAGCAACCTTCCTCTTTGGTGATGAAGAGGCCATGATCCGCTTGGATATGTCCGAGTATATGGAAAAATTTGCTGTTTCGCGCCTCATTGGGGCGCCGCCCGGTTATGTGGGCTATGAAGAAGGCGGCCAACTCACCGAAGCGGTGCGCCGCCGCCCGTATAGTGTAGTAGTGCTTGACGAATTGGAAAAAGCACATCCCGATATTTACAATATCTTGCTCCAGGTGCTTGATGAAGGAGCATTAAGCGACAATTTAGGCCATAAAGTCAGTTTCAAAAACTGTGTAATTATCATGACCTCCAACGTGGGCGCGCGTGAAATTACTAATAAAGGGAACTCACTGGGCTTTGCAGCGCAGCAATCAGCCGAAGATGAATACAAAGACATGCGCCAAAACGTCATGGACGAAGTTAAAAAGACCTTCAACCCTGAATTTATCAACCGTATTGATGAAATTGTGGTATTCCATGCACTTTCAAAAGAAAACATCGGCGAAATTTTGGAAGTAGCCCTTAAAAAAGTGGACTATAAACTGGCCGACCGCCAGCTTGCCATTAAACTTACGCAAGCCGCCAAAGATTACTTGGTGGAAAAGGGCTTTGATGCCAAATTCGGCGCGCGCCCTTTGCTACGTACCATCCAGCGCGAACTGGAGGATCCGTTGGCCGAGTTTATCCTGGTCAACCGCCCCAAATCAGGTGCGCACATTAAAGTAGATTTCGACAAAACCGCCGGAAAGTTAACGTTTGCTACCGCGGCAGCAGGAAAGAAAAAAACAGTATCTTTGTAGGAGGATTTACATGGACGCAAATAAACAAAAAGCGCTGGACTTGGCGCTAGGCCAAATTGAAAAGGCCTTCGGTAAAGAAGCCATTTGCAAACTAGGCGGTGGCTCGGTACAAAAAGTAGAGGCCATCCCTACCGGTGCCCTGTCGCTCGATTTAGCCCTGGGTGTAGGTGGACTTCCCCGCGGGCGCGTGATTGAAATTTACGGCCCGGAAGCAGGTGGCAAAACGACTCTTTCTTTGCACGTAGCGGCTCAAACCCAAAAGATGGGCGGTACAGTAGCGTTTATTGATGCTGAACACGCCCTAGATCCCGTGTACGCCGAACACTTAGGGGTTAATGTGGATGAACTCTTGGTCTCCCAACCTGATTCCGGCGAACAGGCCCTTGAAATTGCAGAAAAATTGGTACGCTCGGGCGCAATTGACCTTATTATTGTGGACTCTGTGGCTGCACTCGTGCCGCAGGCAGAAATTGAAGGCGAAATGGGCGACTCGCACGTGGGGCTGCAAGCGCGCTTGATGAGCCAGGCCTTGCGCAAACTGACCAGCATTTTAAACAAAACCAAAACGAGCATTATTTTTATTAACCAATTGCGCCAAAAAATCGGTATCATGTTCGGCAACCCCGAAACAACCCCCGGCGGATTAGCACTCAAGTTCTACGCTTCGGTGCGTATTGATGTGCGCCGCATTGAAAACCTGAAGAAAGGCGATGAGGTTATTGGTACCCGCGTACGCGCTAAAGTGACCAAAAATAAAGTAGCTCCGCCCTACCGCCAAGCCGAATTCACCATGATTTTAGGCCAAGGCATCAGCCGCGAGGCGTGCATTTTGGATAAAGGCGTGGAAGCCGGTATCTTGGAAAAAAGCGGCAGTTGGTATATCTATAACGACGAAAAATTGGGCCAAGGTGCTGAAAATGCCCGCCAATATCTAAAAGATAACCCGCAACTGGCCGACGAAATTGAAGACAAACTATACGTAAAATATTTAGGGATTCACTACAATGGTAAACCTGCGGACGAAACCAAAACCGAATCCGCCAAAAAAACCAAAGTAGCCAAATAAAACGCATTTGTTTGCAAATTATCCTCCGCTCCATATTCCGGGGCGGAGTTTTTTGACGTGAGCACTCGCAAAAACCTATAATATTCTTATGGACTCTTACTTATTAGACGATTTTAAAAGTTTCTTATCCTTTGAGCGCCAACTTTCCCAAAATACGATTGATGCGTACGGCTCAGATATAGATTCCTTTTTGCAATATTGTGAAGCAGCTGAGCAAGACCCACTGAACGTAGGACCGGAATTTATGGAACAATATCACGTGCAGATGCGCGAAATTGAGCAACTTGCCCCGGCCAGTATTTTTCGCAAGTTAGAGGCCATTAAGTGTTTTTATAAATTTTTACTCACGGAGGGACGCATCAGTGAAGACCCTGCCCGCTTCATTAAATCACCCCGCTACACACTTAAAATTCCGCAACAACTTTCACGCGAAGAAATGGAACGGTTGCTTTCGTATCCCGCCAAAAGTTTTGAAGAAATACGCACGCTGACTATGATTGACTTGCTCTATGCTGCTGGACTACGTGTAAGCGAACTAATCAATTTACGATTGGAGAACGTCAACCTCAAAGAAGGATGGGTACTGGCCTTGGGAAAAGGCAACAAACAGCGCTTTGTTCCGCTACATCATGAAGTATGCCAACGTATTGCCAATTACTTGGCCGCGCGCGAGAACCGCTTTGCCGGCAAAGAAGTAGCCAGTGAGCTTTTTTTGAATAACCGCGGCCAAAAAATCAGCCGCATTGCCGTGTGGCAATCGTTAACTGCCCTGGGCCGCAAGGCAAACATCTCTACGCTCCTGCACCCGCACCTGTTCCGCCATACGTTTGCTTCGCACCTATTGCAAGGAGGAGCCGATTTGCGTAGTTTGCAAGAAATGCTAGGCCACTCCGACTTATCTACCACACAGATCTACACCCACTTGGATGTAAAAGACCTCAAAAAGAAACACGAAAAATTTCACCCCCACGGCTAATTTCGGCCCAATTTGGCGCATTTACCCAAAACACAAATACGCGTTTCGCGTACGGCCAAATTTAGTACAATAGTAATATGAACGATTTTCCTGCTATTGATAAAAAACAACAAGCCCGCTGGGAAAAAGAAAATCTCTTTGCCAGCCCGCGCCTGCCTGGCGCTAAGAAGTTCTATTGTTTGGATATGTTCCCGTATCCTTCGGGAGCCGGTTTACACGTCGGTCACCCGGAAGGTTATACCGCTTCGGATATCCTAACACGTTACAAACGCATGAACGGCTACGACGTATTGCACCCCATGGGGTGGGATGCGTTTGGTTTGCCGGCGGAGAACTACGCCATTGCTACCGGCGTGCATCCGCGCATCACTACGCAGAAAAATATTGATAATTTTAGACGTCAAATTAAATCTATTGGGTTGGCCTACGATTGGTCCCGCGAAGTAGATACCACGGACCCCAATTATTACAAATGGACACAGTGGATCTTTTTGCAGCTCTTTAAAAAAGGGCTGGCCTACGAGTCCACCGTACCGATAAACTGGTGCCCTTCGTGCAAAACGGGCCTTGCTAACGAAGAAGTTTTCAACGGCAAATGCGAGCGTTGCGGTCACGAAATTGAGCGCAAGGCCTTGCGTCAATGGATTTTGAAGATTACTGATTACGCCGAGAAATTGCTGGAAGGTTTAGACAAATTGGACTGGCCGGAAAGCACACTGACCATGCAAAAAAACTGGATCGGCAAGAGCCAAGGTGCCAACGTTATCTTCAAATTAGACGGTTTTGACGATACGCTCACCGTATTCACCACCCGCCCCGATACGCTTTTTGGCGCGACGTATATGGTCGTTTCGCCCGAACATCCCATTTTGGAAAAAATCGTGACCCCCGAGCAAAAAGCCGCTGTAGCTGCTTATCAAAAAGAAGCCGCCAAAAAAAGCGACTTAGAGCGCGGAGAACTTAACAAAGAAAAAACCGGCGTATTCACAGGGGCCTATGCCATTAACCCGCTTAACGGCGCCAAAATCCCCGTGTGGACCAGCGATTATGTACTGATGGGGTACGGGACAGGGGCCATTATGGCTGTACCCGCACACGACGAGCGCGACTATGCCTTTGCCAAAAAATTTGGTCTTAAAATTATTGAAGTTATTAAAAGTGAGCAAGGAGTGGAGAAAGAGGCCTTCACCGGCGACGGCGAACTGGTCAACTCCGGCTTTTTAAACGGCTTGCACGTCAAAGAGTCCAAAGCCGCTATGATTAAATGGCTTGAAGAACATCACTGCGGCAACGCCAAAACCACCTATAAACTGCGCGACTGGGTATTTGCCCGCCAACGTTACTGGGGCGAACCTATCCCCGTGGTACATTGCGATAAATGCGGTGTGGTACCGTTACCGGAAAGTGAACTACCCTTGACGCTGCCACAAGTAGAAAAATTTGAACCCTCCGGCACGGGGGAATCCCCCTTGGCTGCGGTTACTGACTGGGTCAACACCACCTGCCCCAAATGCGGCGGACCTGCCAAACGCGAAACCAACACCATGCCCCAATGGGCTGGCTCGTGCTGGTATTATTTGCGTTACATGGATCCGCACAACGATAAAGCACCCGTGGATCCGGCAGTGGAAAAGGCCTGGGGCCCGGTGGATTGCTATATCGGTGGTGCAGAGCACGCCGTATTGCACTTGTTGTATGCACGATTTTGGCACCGGGTATTGTTTGACTTGGGCATTTTGTCCCACCCCGAACCGTTCCAAAAATTACGCCACCAGGGAATGATTTTAGCGTTTTCGTACCGTGACAAAATGGGCAATTATCATGCCTATGACGAAATTGATTTCAAAGACGGTAAAGCTTTCTTAAAAACCACCGGGGAAGAACTTTCCTCCATGGTAGAAAAGATGAGTAAATCCAAGAAAAATGTCATCAACCCCGACGAGATTTTGAATGAATACGGCGCGGATGCTTTCCGCATGTATGAAATGTTTATGGGCCCCTTTGATGCCCAAAAACCCTGGGATATGAAAGGGATTGAAGGAATTAACCGCTTCTTAAAACGTATCTACGCCTGGAGTGATAGCGTTAAATTTACCCAGGAAGCCGAACCGCGCAAAAGCGCTATTCTGCTCAACCAAACTATCGCTAAAGTAGGTGAAGATATTGAAAACTTACGTTTTAATACGGCAATCTCGGCGCTGATGGTATTGTTCAATGATTTGAGCAAACTACCCGCATTGACGCAGGACACGTTCCAAAAATTTATCCAAATCTTGCACCCGTTTGCCCCACACCTTACCGAAGAAATTTGGCAAGAAAAAGGGTACAAAGGTTTTGTGCTTCAAAGTGCCTGGCCGCAAGCTGACAAAGCCCTCTTGCAAGATGACACTGTAGATATGGGTGTGCAAATTAACGGCAAAGTGCGCGAGCGCTTGCTGGTTTCCCGCAATGCACCGCGCGAAGAAATTGAGCAGAAAGCATTGGCTAGCGCCAAAGTGCAAAATTATTTAAAAGAATTAGAAATTAAAAAAGTGATCGTCGTACCCGGACGCATGGTAAGCATTGTGGCTACGCCCAAAAAATAATCCGGTCTCTACGCCGATACGGAGAAAACGTATGAAAAAATTCTGTCTATGGTTGTGCGCGTGTGCCTGTTTAGGTGCGTGTGCGGAAGGAAACACAATATACACGCCGCAAGCGCAAATTATGCCCCAACACATCAAAAAAATAGCCGTGCGCCCTATTTTAAACCGCACGGAAGTATTCGCGCTGGAAGACAAGTTTTACAATGAACTTTATGATACGTTTTTACGCAACGGATCCTACCAAATTGTAGCCGAAAATGACGGCGCCCAAGGGGTTGTGGTCACCACCATTTCGCGTTATTTAAACGTACCGACCCAATACGACAGCCACCTCATCCCTACCGTATACAAAATGGATATTTGGTTGGATGTGGTATTGATGGATACCTCCACCAATACACCTGTCTGGCGCGAACCCGCCCTGACCGGCACGCAAATTTATGCCACCTCCACCTTGCCCGGCGGCCTCACCGAGCAACAAGCACGCGATATTATTTTTGAAAAACTTTCCAAAGATATCGTCAAACGCACCGTGGACGGATTTGGTTCTGTACATAGCGAAAACAAGAAAAAAGTAATGAACAACCCGGAATATACTACAATTACCGAGTCCTACTAATGCCTAAAATCAGTGCAGACAAATTAAAAAGCGAACTGGCCCAAGGTACCATCGCTCCGGTATATTTACTTACCGGGGAAGATGTATACCGCAAAGGGCTTGTTATTAAGAAACTGCGCGAAATTTTGCACCCGGATGATTTTAATTTTTTCAAAGCACAGGCCACCTCGCAAGATGTAAGCGAAGCGTTGGCACAAGCCAACACGGCCCCCGTGTTTTCCAACGCGCGCGTGATTGTACTAACCGATGTAGACAAGTTGCGCAAGGGCTCCAAAGAACAAGCCGCCCTGGCGGCTTATGCACAAAATCCGTTGGATACTACTACACTTGTGCTTACACATAACGACGCTAAAAAAATTAAAACCGACAAACTCCTTACCGATGTCTGTGCGGAAAACGGACGCGTTGTGAATTTTGATGAACTAAAAAATGATGATTTGGCCGCCTGGGTACGCGAGCAAATTACCGCCAAAGGTCTCACCCCCACATTTGATGCCGTAGATATGCTGTGCGAAACGGTAGGGGGCGATTTAACTGCGTTGGAAAACGAAATTGAAAAAATAGCGCTTTTTACCAACCAGCGAGAGAATAAAACGCTCCTAAAAGAAGATGTGTTGGCGTGTATCGGTTTTAAAAAAGAAGAAAATCCCTTTGAACTTTCCAATGCGCTTTTGGCGTGCAACAAATCACGTACATTAGCGCAAATTGATAAACTAATAGATGCGGGCGAAGAACCCATTGCCATTTTAAATAAAATGACTTACTCCATTTTAAAAATGGCACGCATCAAACGCTTAAGTGATGCGGGGGTTTCCAACAGTGAAATTTTACGCAGCGCCGGGCTATTCCCATGGGAAAGCCGACTCATTAATAACGCCCGCAATTTCCCTTCGCAAAAAACATTTTTGGCAGTGCTTAACCGCGTGATTAGCGTAGACGCCGGCTTTAAAAGCGGTGCCAATTTGGACCCTAAAACAACCCTCAAAGGGATTATACTTACGCTGTTAAAATAATATGGCTGATGTTATCCTCACCGACGAGTTTAAAGACGCGCTGGCGCTGTTAGAGAGTAGGCCCGCTTTTACGCCACTCATTTTTATTACCGGGCGCGCCGGAACGGGTAAAACTACACTGTTGAAGTACTTTGCCCAGCATACCGCACGCAACGTGGTTGTATTAGCTACCACCGGGCTGGCGGCCATCAACGTACATGGGCAGACGGTGCACTCGTTTTTCCGCTTAAAACCGGGTAACTTGTTGGACCTGGGCAACCTGCGCAAATTACCGCGCAAAACCGTAGACAATTTAGATACTATTATCATTGATGAAGCGTCCATGCTGCGCGCCGATTTATTAGACGCCATGGACCACATCTTGCAAATTTCCACCCATTCGCGGGAGCCCTTTGGCGGCAAGCAACTTATTTTATTTGGTGATTTATTCCAACTCCCCCCCGTTGAAGAAACCGAGCAGAGCGGCCTGTTTAATTATTTTAACGAGCGTTACCAAAGCCCGTACTTTTTTGAGGCCAACGTCATGCGCCGTTTGCCCCTAGAGGTATTTGAGTTAAAGCGTATTTTCCGCCAGCATGCCGACCGCGATTATGCGCATCTACTTAATTTAATTCGCGAAGGGAAAATCTCTCAGCCGCAGCTTGATGCCGGGCTCAATACCCACGTCTCGCCCGAAACGCCCGACGTGCTGGACAACAGTATTTTGTTAGCCACCACCAATTACAGTGCCATGTGGCGCAACCGCAATCAACTGGATAAATTGCCCGGCACCGAATACATTTACCCCGCCACAGCCGATGAAACTTTTACCAAAACCCCGCCGGCTGACAAAGAGTTGCACCTTAAAAAAGGCGCCAAAATTATGATGCTGGTGAATGATGACAACTGGGTCAACGGGGATATCGGTACCGTACATGACTTGGGGCCGGACTTTATCCAAGTGGAACTTAAAGGAATAGTATACGAAGTTAAACCGCACGTGTGGGAAGAAGTTACCTATGAGTTTAACCCCCTATCCCAAAAACTCCAACCCAAAGTAAAAGGATTTTTTAAGCAATACCCGCTTAAATTAGCATGGGCGATTACCATTCACAAATCGCAAGGGCTCACGTTTGATAATATTTATTTGGATATGGGGCGCGGTGCGTTTGCCACCGGGCAAACATACGTGGCCTTGAGCCGCTGCCGCACCTTAAATGGCGTGCATTTAAAACGCCCGATTTTGACTAGCGACGTGCAATGTGACAGCCGCGTGCAACAATTTTTTGAATATGTGAAAGGGACTAGGTAAATCTCTGAATAAGCGAGGGTACCCCTAAGAACAAAAGAAGCAACCCCAACCCCACCGATATCACAGGGCCGATAGGGATCTTAGAATAAATACGTGCATCTTGAGGATTTAGAGGATCAACCCCTACTTGACGAATCTTACCGATTTTAGGTTTCCATGAGCTACTTACCGAATTATCAACAACGGTACGATTTTCTCCATCGAATTCATAGCCAACTACAGCATGATACATGGTTGTTCCCTCGCTGTCTTCGTACGATTCATAATCAACCACTTTTCCCCAGAGCATGATGGCTCGCTTGAAAAACCGGATATGCTTTATCCAAAAAAAACATCCCAAAGCAAACAAGCCAAACCCAACGGCCAAACCAATAGCTAAACCAATTGCGTTATTGTCCATGCGAATATTGTATCAAATGCACTCCTACAACGAAAAAAGCCCCGGCATAAACCGGGGCGTGTTTTTTGCGAACTTTTATTTTTTGTATGGCTCAAGCGACTCGGTATAAATGGCGCGCACCGTTTCTTGTGTGGCCTGCGTAGGCGCAATAGATAAGAGCCCGCCTAAAGACGGCGTTTCAAATGCCAGCTTGACAAGTTTATCTACGTCTACCGCGCTAAAGCCCTCATCCTTGAGTTTATGCGTTGCCCCTACTGAGAACAACCAGCGCTCCACGCCGTGCGCGGCCAAGTCGGCTTCGTCCGCTGTTCCCTTTAGGCCGGGAACCATCGGTTTTAATACTTCGGCCAGCGTAGCAGGTTTTGCTTTGTAGATATTTTTCACCACCGCAGGCAGAAGCATTGCCAAACCCAAACCGTGAGTGAGGGTTGGGTTCACACCAGAAAGCGGATGTTCTAAGGCGTGCGTGTAGTGCAACAGGCCATTGTCAAAACTCAACCCCGCAATGAGTGCCGCATATGTTAGAAAGTAGCGCGCCTCTAAATTATGCGGCTCTTTGAGCGCAATGGGTAAATACTTATACACCATCCACGTCGTGCCGATTGCCAAGTGCACCGCATAAGGCGAAGTGGTCTTGGTGGTGGCGGCCTCAATCACGTGGTTAACCGCGTCAATGGACACATAGCGCGTTTGCTCTTCGCTAAGCCCGGTCATCAGCGCCGGGTCATCAATGGCGTAGAGCGGATAAATGCACGGCAAGGCAATGGCCGGCTTGTAGTTTTTTTCCTCGATAGAGACCACCGCAAATTGATTTGCCTCCGAGCCGGTACCGTGTGTGAGGTTGATCGCCACAATCGGTGCGGCCTTGTTGGGCGTGAATTTGAACTCGTAAATATCCTGCGCACTTTTACGGGGATATTTAATGAGTATCGCCACGCTTTTGCCCGCATCAATGGCCGAGCCCCCACCAATAGCCAGCACCGCTTTAGCGCCGAAATCGCGTGCTAATTTGGCGGCCTCGTCTACATGGTGTGTGTTGGGATTTGGCGTTACTTTATCGTAATGCACGTAGGTAATGCCGTATTTGTGAAAGGATTTGACTACGTGATCCCACGCGCCCGTTTTTTTGTAAGCGCCTTTGCCGGTCACAACGACTAGTTTATCCAGACCGCGCGCTTTGAGGTCTTCGCAGATGTCGTCAATCTTTTTGATGGCTCCCACGCCGAGGAATACCGTGGTGCGGGAGCGGATTTCGCGTACTTGGTGAATATCAATTTCTTTTCCCCACATAATACCCTCCTGTTAGTTGAGTGCTGATACTATAACTAACCCGCTTTCCCCCCGCAAGTCAATTTTTTAATTAGATGCAAAAAGCCCCGGCGCAAACCGGGGCTTTTACAACTTAAAAGTTGCTTATTTAGCGGCCTTGTTGGCGGCCTTGGCTAAGCGCGATTTCTTGCGGGCAGCCGTTTTCCAGTGGATTACTTTTTTCTTGGCGGCTTTATCAATGCAAGAATTGGCTTTCTTTAGATCTTCGTTCAAGGTTTTGGCTTTGCTGGTAGCAGATGCCTTTACCGTTTTGGTCGCTACGCGGACTTTTTTAATGAGCCCTTTGTTAGCGGAATTTCTTTTTTCAGCTTGGCGCTGAGCTTTGAGGGCGCTGGTGTGGCGACCCGTTTTCAATTTTGCCATTTATATTACCTCTATCTAAAAATCGGTACATATATTATACCTTTTGCGTAGGAAATTGGTCAACGGATTTTTATTTGTTACAATACTTATATGGATACGCGTATCAGTATTTTACCAAAGTCGCCCGGCGTGTATATCATGCGTGCCAAAGACGGCACCATCCTCTACATCGGCAAGGCCAAAAACCTATCCGACCGCGTGAAACAGTATTTTCAGGAGTCAAATTTGTATTCGCGCGGGTGGAAACTGCCGTCCCTTTTGCCGCTAATCGCCAAGATTGACTACGTCACCTGCGCTAGCGAGCGCGACGCGCTGGTACTTGAAGAAAAGCTCATCAAGCAATACCAACCGTTTTTTAACTCCATGGGTAAAGACGGTAAAACGTACCCGTATCTAAAACTAAGTTTAAGCGAGGACTTCCCCCGCCTGCAAATTGTGCGTAAAAGTGCCGCCGAGGCCGGCAAAAAAAGCGGTGATGCGTACTATGGGCCGTATCCCAAATCGTACATTGTAAAGAGTTTGATGCGCTTTTTGAGTAAAAGCAGCTATGCCCCCTTACGCCCATGCAAGTGGAAATTTTCACGCACCACAAAACTGCCTGACCTCAAAATCAACACGTGTATTTACTATCATACCGGGCAATGTCCCGCGCCGTGTGCCGGCAAAATTTCTTACGAAGATTACCGCAAAAACGCCCAGCGCATGGCAGAATTTTTAGATGGAAATTTTGACGGCCTTGCCAAAACACTCACTAAACTAATGAAAAAGCATTCTGCTAATTTAGAGTACGAAGAGGCAGCCGTGTATCGCAATTTTTTGCAGGCGCTAGAGCATATGAAAGAGCGCGTGCTTATCGGGCGATTTAAGGACGAATACATCACCACCGCCATGCAAAATACGGACAAATTAAAACGCTTGGCCGAGGTGATCGGCCTAAAGAAATTACCCGCGCATATTGAAGCGTTTGATAACTCGCACTTGTTCGGGCGCGAAGCCGTGGGCTGCATGGTCTGCTACATTAACGGCGAGAAAAATCACGAGCATTACCGCCGTTTTAAGATTAAAACCAAAATGCCCGATAAGGGCGGCAGCGACTTTGCCATGATGGAAGAAAGCGTTTACCGTCGGTTGCGCCAACTCAAGCGTGATCCTTCGCAACTGCCCGATTTGATTTTATTAGATGGCGGCAAGAGCCAAATTCACGCTGCACTTAACGCGTATGAACGCGCCGATATGTATATCCCGTTTATTGCGCTGGCCGAAACGCATGAGGGAATTTATCTGCCCGGTGCGGCACAGAGTATTAAACTGCCTGTGGGCGACCCAGCGTTAAATCTTTTGATGGAAATACGCGACGAAGTACACCGCTTTGCCATTACCTATCACCGCAAACTACGTGATAAAAAACAGTTGAAAAATTAAAAGGCCCCCTATGTCTAGGGGGCCTTTTAGTAACAAAACAAGTTAGTTTTGAGCCACGTGTTTGTATTTAAACAACCACGCAAACAGGATCGCTACTACGAGCGAAAATCCCGCAAATACAAACCATGCTTCACTCCAGCCGTTCATAATGGCCTTGGAAAGTGTCGCCGGATACACGCCGTCAATCATCTTAGACGGATCCAAATGTGTATTGACGAGTACGTTAATCACTTTTTGAGCAGCGAGCGAACCGATGGCCGCGCCAAAACCGTTGGTCATGAGCATAAACACACCCTGCGCCGAGGAACGAATGGACGGGTCAGTTTCTTGATCCACATAGAGTGAACCGGAAATATTGAAGAAATCAAACGCCACACCGTACACGATCATGGACAAGATCAGCAGCAAAATACCAAAGCCCGTGGCCGGATTGCCCAAACCCAACAGGCCAAAGCGCAACACCCATGCGAGCATACTGATGAGCATTACTTTCTTAATACCAAAGCGTTTTAAGAAGAACGGAATCAAGAGAATACACAACGTTTCGGAAATCTGGGATAAGGACACCAACGCCGTGGCGTTGCGCGCCCCCCAAGAGCCGGTATAACCCGCCAATGAGTCAAAGCCGGAAATGAACGGGCCGGCAAAACCGTTGGTAATTTGCAAAGACATACCCAAAAGCATCGAGAAAATGAAGAACGTAGCCATCTTTTTCTCTTTAAATAGGGCAAATGCTTTTAAACCCAGCGCTTCAGCCAATGTGCGGGCATTGCCGGTGCTGGTGGGACAATTGGGCAAAGTAAAGCAGTACAAACCCAAGATGATACCCAACACAGCAGAGAAATACCATTGTGTATAAGAAGAAGCAAAGTGAGCAAAGTTGGTCGTCCACATTGCAATAATAAAACCTACCGTACCAAATACACGAATCGGCGGGAAGCATTTAACCGTATCTAAATTTTGCTGACGCAAACCCGTATATGCTACCGAGTTGGAAAGCGCAATCGTAGGCATATAGAAAGCCACACTTAACGTGTAGCAAGTGAATAAATGCGTAAAATTAATATTCGCTTGCGCACCGCACCAAGCGGCACCGGCCATAAAGGCAGCCGCTAACAAGTGGCACAAGCCCAACATTTTTTGCGCCGGAATCCAGCGATCCGCCACGATACCGATAACTGCAGGCATAAAAAGAGACACAAAACCTTGTGTCGCATAAAACCAACCGATCTTATCGGCGAACCCGGCTCCTGCCAGGAAAATGCCCATAGACGTTAAATAGGCACCCCACACGGCAAATTCCAGGAAGTTCATTACTGTTAAACGAATTTTGATGTTCATAAGTAAGTTGCGGGTTGCCCCGCCAGCACGAAACGCGCCACCTCCATAGATTTGGCAAGCATTGCCTGCCTTAAATCCATTGTACAAAAAAAGTATAATAAGGGAAAGCAAACCGTTTTAAGGAGGATTTTATGGCAGATTACAGTTTTGATGTAGTATCCAAAGTGGACTTAAATGTTATCAGCGAGGCCGTTTCCGCCGCCAATAAAGAAATTACCAACCGCTATGATTTCAAAGGCACTAACTCCAATATTGAATTAAACCAGAAAGACAACGAACTCAAGTTGGCCTCGTCCGACGAATATAAAGTGAATACGTTACGTGATATTATTTTCACCCGTATGGCCAAACGTGGCGTAGCGCTTAAAAACTTGTTACCGCAAAAAATTGAGGCCGCGCTGGGTGGAAATGCCAAGCAAACGGTAAAAATTCAACAAGGTATCCCCGCCGACAAGGCAAAAGAAATCACCAAGGCCATTAAAGACGCCAAACTTAAAGTATCGGCCTCTATCCAGGGTGACCAACTGCGCGTGTCCTCTAAATCTAAAGACGAGCTGCAAGCCGTGATTGCCTTGCTTAAAGGCAAAGATTTTGGTGTAGAACTACAGTTTACCAACTACCGCTAAATTTGCAGAAAAATAAAACCCCGCATATAGTGCGGGGTTTTTTGTAAATAAAATTTATTGAGCAGGTATTTGTTCCGTCGCGGATTGTTCCTCTTGCTCTATCTGTGAGGGAAAAAGTTCTTCGGCCATTTTTTCTACCTTTTCGCGCGCAGCGTTATATTCTTCTGCCGACTTTAGGAATTGAGCCGTAGGGCGATTATGATCTACATTTTTGGCCATTTCCAACTCTAAAATGGATTTCTTAAGTTCAAAATCTTCCAGCGCTAGCCACAATTTAATATGGTTTACAATCTTGTCTTTTTCTTCCCCCACCACCACCGGGCACGACGCAAGCGCCGTATCCAAAATATCAATATCTTTAGCAACGGTTTCGCGGGTTGTATAATTAAAAACAGGGTTGCTGGCATCCAATTCCGGCACGGAAACGGAGGCAGCACGCACGACTGTCTGCTCGGGCAGGTACACATTTCCCACAATCATTCCTCCCACAAACAACAGCAGCATAGTTAATACATAAAGAATATATTTCATTAGCTATATTGTAGCAAAAAAACTTCCCCAAAGCCGAAGTTTTGGGGAAGGTAAAAACAACGAGTAGATTATTTACCGGCACCGCAGCATTTTTTGTATTTTTTGCCGCTTCCGCACGGGCACGGATCATTGCGTCCAATACGTGGGCCCTCGTGTACGACCGTTTCCACTTTGGCTTGTTCCGGGGCACCCTCATCACGCAATTCCTGCTCATGGTCTTTCATCCACTTTTTCATTTGACGAATGCTCTTGAAATTAACACCGTCTGCCTCCATACGCCGGGCAATATTCATAAAGCGTTCTTTGACCACAGGATCTTTGAGCTTGGCTTTGAAAACAGCCGGCAACGCATCAATCTCTTTTTCTAATTTATCTGCAATAGAGGACTTTTGATCGTTTGCGGAAACATCCTCTTGCGAAGTTTCTTTCTTTTTAAACGGATTCCAAATCATACAACTACTCCTACTAAATCAATTTTTCCACGAAATTCTTAATGATTTCGGCTTTTTCAAAATAATGTTTTTCGCGCGGGACAACTAAGCGGTTGGGATGTTTTTCCCAAATTTTTAAAATCTTGTCGTCGATTTCAAACGCTTGCTGTAAGTTTTCTGTGCGCACGTTTGTGGCTTGGTAATAATCTTTCTCCGGCGGCGGAGAAAGGTGAATGACCGCATCATAACGGGCCAATTCCGCTTCCAAACTTGACTCCATATTCTTGAAAAAATCTTCCGGACCGTACGGCCAATATACGGCACCATCAATCGTACCACGGTCACACACCATGACGTTAGCATCCGAGGTTTTTTCGGCCAATTCTTCAAGCTGTTTAACGGTATAATAAATAATTTTCTGCGCGTGCACGATGTGAATAGGGCTGTTATCCGTACGCGGGAAACCGCCGCTGTAGATGAGTGTGGCGGCCTCTTGCACGAGGGCAATTTTCTTGCCGAAGGTTTCTTTTAAAATAGACAGCGCCGTTGTTTTACCGCCGCTGGGCCCACCTGTTAAAACGATTTTTTTCATAGTGTTATCCTCTAATAATTTTTTCTACAAAATCTTTAATAATTTCTGCTTTCTCAAAGAAGTGTTCTTTGCCTTCTACAATTAAGCGGTTGGGGTGGCCTTCCCAAATTTTCATAATTTTCTCATCAATTTTAAACGCTTCATCTAAACTTTCTGTGCGCACGTGCGTAGATTGATAAAACGCCGGATTGGTAGGCGGCGAAAGGTGCAATACCGCATCATAGCGGGCCATTTCGGCCTCAAGCGTAGTGTGCATGGTCTTAAAGAAATCATCCACTCCGCCCGGCCAATATACCGCCGCATCCACCGTACCGCGGTCACACACAATTAAATCTGCATGGGAATATTCCTCGGCCAGGGCCTCCATTTCTTTGGTAGTAACAAAAATAATTTTTTGAGCTGCTTGAATATGCGGGATAGAATTATCGGTACGCGGGAACCCACCGCTAAAAATAAGCGTGGCGGCTTCGCGTACTACTTCCACTTGCGGGCCAAAGGTTTCTTTTAAAATCGTTAAGGCCGTCGTTTTACCGCTGTTAGGTCCACCGGTAAGAGCAATCTTTTTAGCGTGCTTCATGATGATCCCCCGTAATAATTATTTTTTATCCGCCGCTTTAGCAGCATCTAACTCTTTCAAATACAATTTTACCAATTCATCAAATTCGGCGCGTTTTTCCGCCGGCACATCACGCACAGCCGAATTACGGTTACGCATTTTTAAGAAATCCAAAAACCGCTCTTTTTCTTTAATGCGAAAATCCAAATGCGGCCCGGTGGACAAGCCGGTACTTCCCACATATCCCACCGTGGCCCCTTGTTTGATTTTGGCCCCCACCTTAACGTTCTTACCAAAACTTTTTAAGTGCCCGTACATGGTAGTGTAGTTGTTAGCATGGCGAATTTCTACAAAATTTCCAAACCCGCCTTTGCGTCCTACAAATTTAATGGTACCGTCCGCTACCGCCTGCACGGGAGTGCCGACAGGAGCTGCATAATCAATCCCCAAATGCGGGCGGCGAATTTTTAAGATAGGATGCATGCGGCCATAGCTAAAATGCGAAGAAATACGATAACCCCTAAAACTAATAGGCGATTTTAAAAACATTTTTTTGCTTACTTTACCCGTCTCATCATAGAACTCATCTTCAAAATAAAATGCATAGGTAGGTTTGGCCTCGTTTACATTTTTATACGAAGCAGCCAGCAAATCTTGGCTGACAATTTCACCCGACGGCGTAAAATTTTCTTCCCACAGTGCGGTGTACTCATCCCCGTTGCGGGTGTCGGTATTAAAATCCACCGTCCACGAAAATGCATCTGTAAAATCTAAAATGAGCGGAACCTGCAAACCATCATCTACCATTGTTTGAAACAACGAATTATGGATAGTACCCGCCGCTGTTTTGACACGGGTATTTAATTCCACTTCACTTATACCAGCTACTAAATAATCATCTACGTTCGCCACATAGTAGCGTTTAAAACCCTGTTTTAATAACAATAAAATGAAATGACCATTTTCTACGGAAAGCGTGTACTCATCACTATTTTGCAGTCGGCGCGTATTAACTACGCTGGAAAGTTTGGCCACAATTTGCACCACATCCTGACGTGAAAGCCCCGACTCCACCAAGGCATTATAAATTGGCTTTTCTTTGATGGTATATTCTACCACCGGAATATCACGCTGATTTTCCACAAGGGCCTGCTCCTGCCGTTGGCGTTCTTTGGTTACCCGCAAAGCCACCCACGTGCAGCCAATAATTACCGCCAACACCACGAGGTAAAATACAATATCGTGATACCGCAAATAATGCCGTTGCCAAAAAGCCATAAATCTTTCCTTCATAATATCAAAGCAGGGCGGGCGCAAAGCCCGCCCATACTATTAGTTCCCTTTCAAGAATGAGCAAAGCGCGATAGCATTCAATTTTACTTTCGGGTCATCGGCACGGGAAGGCAAAATGACCGGAATTTTCGGCCCTACGAGCACAGCCGCGGCTTCCATATCCGCACCGAAAAACGCTAATGCTTTGTAAAGCGGGTTGCCTGCATCGAGGTCCGGCAACATCAAAATATCCGCATCTCCGGCTACTTGTTTGTCTTTGATGCCTTTTTCAGCAGCACGTTCGGGCGACATGGAAATATAAAAATCGTACGGACCTTCTACCACACAACCGGTAATTTTTCCCTCTTTGTTCATTTGTTCTAACGCAGCGGCGTCTACCGTGCTGGGGATTTTTTCGTTTACTTTTTCCACCGGGCACACGCAGGCCACTTTCGGGTTTTCTAAACCGAGTTTGTGCATGGTGTTTACCGCGTTTTGAATGATTTTAACTTTTTGTTCGAGCGTCGGGGCAATTACTACGGCCGAGTCAGTTACCGCAAAAGGTTTTTTGTATTTGGGCGTGCTAAAAAGCACAAAGTGAGACAAGAGCGCCCCTTCCGGCACTAAGTGGGCCTCTTTATTTAAAATAGCTTTCATGTAGTATTTGGTATCTACGAGCCCTTTGATTAGAAAATCGCCCTTGCCGGCTAAAATTTGATCTACGGCCAATTTGCACATCGTAGGAACATCTTCGCAATCAATAAATTCAAATTTAGATTCGTTAAGACCTACGCTCTTGACCATTTCTTTCACAGCAGACAATGGCCCGATTAAAATACCATGGGAAATAAGCCCGTTATCGTCGGCCATTTTAATGGCGGTAAGGGCTTCTTTGTTATTGGCACCGGGCACAACTACACGGTTTGTTTTTCCTTTTACCTGGTTAATTAAATCTGCAAAACTACTAAATTTCATACGATCATCTCCTTAAGTTATAATTAAAATCAGTTGTATTGTTTTACAATTTTCGGGTTGTCTAACGCGCGCGTAGCTGCTACACGCAAGGCATCTTTTTCTTCACTCCCCGGGAATACATACATGGGGGCAATCCACCCCACATATTGCCCGATACGTTGCGGAATGTATTTACTATACATAAGTCCACCTGTAAGTGCAATAAATTCCACTTTACCCTCCAACACGACGGCCATTTCCCCTATTGCTTTGGAAAGTTGGTAAATCAACGCTTCTAAAGCCAATTTGGCCTCATCACGTGAGCAAGTGATTAAACTGCCCGGGCGTTTTTTGCCGGTAGCAATAAATTCTTCCAATTCTTTTACGTCCGACGTGCCTGTATACGCCACCAGGCCGCCTTGACCGCGTAATTTGCGGCGAATATCTTCCTCGGTAAACTTACCTGAAAAACACATCTGCACTAACTTTGAACCCGGCGTGCTACCGCTGCGCTGCGGAGTCATCGGGCCGTCCCCTTCAAAACCATTGGTTACATCTATCACACGCCCTTTGCGGTGCGCCCCTACGGAAACGCCGCCGCCCCCATGGCAAACAACGCAATTAACTTCTTCGTATGTTTTACCACGTTTGTCGGCAATTAAGCGCGCTACACGCTTTTGGCTAAGCGCATGAAAAATGGAAATGCGCGGATTTTCCGGCATGCCGGATAAACGAGCCACCGGTTCTAATTCGTCCACAATCACCGGGTTGGCAATGTAACTGGGGCAGCCGGCATATTTGGCAATATCTTTGGCCAAAATCCCTCCCAAGTTGCTGGCATGATTGCCATATTTGCCCACGGTTAAATCTTGAATCATTTTGGTGTTAACAGCGTACACGCCGCCTTCTAAAGCATGCAAAAGACCGCCGCGGCCAATAACCGCGTCTATTTCTTTTAACGGAATTTTGTGATCTAGCAGGTAATCTAAAATAAGTTTGCGGCGAAGGGGAAGTTGGGCGGTAACGTTTTGCCCCTCGTAGGGTTCCAAATCGGTAATGGAGTAGCGCATAGTCACTTCAAACACGGTTTTATTGCCGCGGTAGTAGCCGATATCGTCCGAAGTAGACCCCGGATTGATGACCAGGATATTATACGCCATAACCCTCTTACTCTTTGTTATATTTTAACAAATTTTAGAGACGTTTTTGCTACCCCTAAAAATTCACGTTAGAGGCGTTGGTTTAGGCGGTCCACCAACGTCTTTAAGAAAAACAATTGCACCGTGGAAAGCGGGTGACGCGCTAGTGCGTGGCGCAAAAATGCTTTGCGCTGCGTGAGTGACAAATCGTTGCGTAAGTCGGTCTTTTCGCACAGTTGCTCTACTGCATTTAAAAACATTTCACGCTGGGTATCGGTAGGTTGATCGTTGGGAGCGTTTACCGTGCGAATCGGCGTAAAATCAGTCCGGCGCGAAAGTTCGTAACACGTCAAAATAACGGCTTGCGCCAAATTGATAGAAGGTTGCTTGGCCACGGTGGGGATATTCAAAATAGCATCACAACGCTCAATGTCCTCGTTGCTAAGCCCTGATTTTTCGTTGCCGAACACGAGCGCCACTTTTTGCGTGGGCAATTTCTCAAGACGTTCATTTAAGTGCGGCAATGTGATAACTTCTTGCACTACCCCACGGTTGCGAAGCGCCGTAGCCGCCAGTGAAAATGTAGCGTCGTGCAAGGCCTCGTCCAAACTACCTAGTTGTTTGGCATTTTGCATAATGTCCCCGGCACCTACGGCACTGGTGGCCTCGCGCCAGACGGGGGCAAACGGCTCCACTACGCGCAAATCCGAAAGCCCAAAATTGGCCATCGCACGCGCACAGGCCCCAATGTTATTGGGGTCGCGCGGACGAACTAAAACAACACAAAAATCCATCATTGACGCGCCACCTCGGCAATTGCCTCTGCCAACGTAGGATGTGCAAAAATAACCTCACGCAGTTGCTGCAGTGTAAATCCGGCCGACAACGCTATGCTTATTATATGGATGAGCTCGGCCGCGTTAGCACCTACTAGTGTAGCGCCGACGAGTTTATCCGCCGTATCAGTTAAAAGCTCTACGTATCCTTCCGTTTGCTCCTGCGCTACGGCGCGTCCGTTGGCTAAAAAGAAAGTTTTGTGCACTTGGAGTGTTACCCCTTGGGCTTGTGCTTGCGCGCGGGTGATACCTACACTGGCAATCTCGGGAGAGGTATAGATAGCACGCGGGACAAATTCGTTGTGATAAGTGGCACTTTGACCACACAAATTGCGCGCGGCCACTTCGCCTTGACGGGTAGCAGCATGCGCCAATTGACACAGACCATTCACATCCCCCGCGGCATAGACATTATTTTTAAGTTGTAACGTTTGCGGGTTAACTTGCACGCCTTTGCGGGTCCAATTGACCCCGATATTTTCCAAATGTAATTCTGTTAAGTCCACAGCGCGGCCGATAGCGGCTAAGATTTTTTCTACGCGGATTTGCTCCCCGTTGGAAAGCGTAAGTACCCAGTTTTCCCCTTCCTGTACAACCGCCGTAGCAGAGGTTCCCACATGTAATTTTACACCACGTTTCACGAAAGATTGTGTGAGCGTACGTGAAGCCGTTTCGTCTTCTAACGGCAACAGGCGCGCTTGCATTTCAATAATGTGCACTTCCACCCTCAGCGCACTTAAAAAGTCGGCCATTTCACACCCGATTACTCCCCCGCCTACAATCGCCATACTCTTGGGGAGCGTAGGCATATTAAATAGCGTAGAATTATCGTAAATTTGATCTTTAATTGCGTCAAAAGGAGCCGGGAAAAACGCCTGCGAACCGGTACCCAAAATAATGCCGTCTGCTTGTAAGGTTTGTGTACCTTGCGCCGTTTGCACGGAAATAGTATGCTCATCAACAAAACTGGCTATGCCAGTAATTACCGTTACCCCGGCCTTTTTAAGCAGAAACGCGATGCCTTGAGTTAGTTTTTGAGTGGCTTTTTGCTGGCGGGCTTGAATTTTGGACCAATCTTTTTTGGCAAATAATTGTGCGGCTAATGCGGCACCTCCGTCTTGACTCCAGGATGCCAATGTAGGGAGCAACGCAAATTTGTGGGCCGCATCTAGCAATGATTTAGATGGGATACACCCACAATTAAGACACACCCCGCCCAATTTATTTTTTTCAATTAAAGTGACTTGCGCCCCTAGTGCAGCAGCTTGCAACGCCGCCGGATAACCGGCCGGACCACCGCCAATTACAATTATTTTTTGCATACCTACTCCTCAAATTTAGCTATACCTATTGTACCATTAAAAACAGTATAATAGAAAATACAATGAAACAGACCGAACCTTCTTTTGTAGGACACCGCGAACGCTTGCGTCAAAAACTGGCCGAACATGGTTTGGATTCCTTCCTGCCACATGAAGTGTTAGAAATGCTACTTACGTATGCTATTCCGCGTAAAGATACCAAACCATTGGCTTGGGCGCTACTTAAAAAATTCGGCTCTGTGGCCGGCGTATTGGACGCCGATGAAAAGCAACTGCGCGAAGTAGAAGGTATTGGCGAACATGCTGCCCAATTTCTAAAACTTATTCGCGCCGTATTCAAAGTTTATTCACTTAATCAAGTACAACAAAAGGCATCCATCCGCTCACCCCAACAAGTCATTGACTATTGCAAGGCCTCTTTGGCTGATAAAACCGAAGAATGTTTGGAATTGATTTTTCTTTCTGTGCGAAATACGGTAATCGGTACTGAAATTGTAGCCACGGGTCTTTTGGACCAAGTTACCATTTCTCCGCGCAAAATTATAGAGTGTGCACTAAAAGCGCAAGCCGCTGCCCTAATTTTAGTTCATAATCATCCATCCGGAGATGCCTCCCCCTCCCAAGAAGATATTGCCCTTACGCAAGAAGTAATTAACGCCGCCGCTCTGTTTAGCATTCGCGTGCATGATCACATTATTATAGGGAAAGGCGGTACGCATTATAGTTTGCGCACCCATGAGGTAATTTAACTCTCGCGCGCAAAAGTGTAAGCCATCACGCGCTTGGCCCCGGCTTGGCGAAGCGCTTGCGCACAGGCCTCTAGTGTACTACCGGTGGTGGCCACGTCATCTATTAAAAGGATTACTTTGCCTTTGACACTGGGCGCATTTTTTACGGCAAATGCGCCGTTCATATTAGCAATACGTTCCTTGCGGCCTAATTTGGTTTGGGAGTCCGTGTCCCGCACGCGCACCAGGGAAGTGAAGTTGCAAGGAAAGTTTGTCTTTTTACAAAAGGCACGCGCGATAAGTTCACTTTGATTGTATCCACGTTTTTTCAAACGCGTTTTGTGTAATGGTACGGGTATCACTAAATTTACGTCAGCCAACTCTGCAAACAGAGAAAAGCGACTCGCCATAAATTCGCCCATATAAGGGGCTACATAATCGACTCCTTGATATTTAAGCGCATGTATGAGTCCTTGTGAAAACTGGTTATAATTGCATGCCGAGCGAATGATTTTACATTTAAATTTTTCACCTTTACTTGCGCGACAATGAAAACAATGTGCCCCGCCCGATTTTAACACCACCCCGCACCGTTGGCAAATGAGTGGCCCGGGCAATGTTAATCCATCTTCGCAAGAAGCACACAACGGCCCTTTTCGATCATACGGCAAATCTTTGTTACAAGAAAAACACGTACGCGGGAATAGAATATGTAATACATATTTTCCCGCTTGTAGCATCTTGGTTTTAAAATTGAACGGTAACATTGGCTGCTGCGTGATAGGCGGTATAATCTTCGCTTTCTACATACGCGTGGTCCATCACCGATATTCCGCCACTAAGCGTTAAACGTAAGTTTTGAGACATTTCGTAATCTAACGAAGTTGTCGCATCAAACAAATGATAATTGTCTTTTACTTCCACCGGTGATTTTTTATCCGTATATGTAAATGTAGTGTTCCAAATCACACGGTTTGCGGTACGATAAACGCGGTTAAAAAACGGCAGTTTAAATCCACGCGGGAGGTTAAAGTCCCATCGTAAATTCAAACTGGGGATCCACTGCGTATAACTTTCACTGATGCGTCCTTGTACCAACCATTTATCGTGTGTATTATAAAGCACTTTGGGGGTAACACGCATGGAACCGATATAGAACGAAGTTTGCGCAGAAATATCATCATCTACAATCCGTTCAGCACTATAATTGCGACGCAAATCCCATTTTTCAGTTTCGTGGCGGGAATACATAAGCACCGTATCAAAAAACCGGAAAAGCATAAAGCGCAGATCCGCACCATACTGTGTATTTTTTTGCTCATCTAAATCAATATTTTCTTGCTTAACTTGGCTATAACGCAATTTTAAATTAGAAGCGCTCATCCATTTGGATCCATAAAAGAATTTTTCCAGTTCAGAGATAGACACCGTAATATCCGGCAACGTCATACTGGTCGAGTCATATTGGGTACCGGTTTGTTCGTTGCTCTGCAGCGTTTTAGAGAAATTATTAATAATGGTCATGGTCTGCAATGGCGCTAACGGACCGTCCAGTTTATATTTAGATAGCGGGCTCCAGCGTTGGGTAGACATAAATGTGTCGCGCAACGTCATACTGCGGCGATATCCAAAAGAACCTACGTCCTTTAGAGAACTATTACGAATCCATAATTCTTTGCGCGAATCAAATCCGCTATCCACATCATCCCATGTATCCGCGTCTTGGATGCGGTAACTAGATGAAATAATCAATGTGCTAAACAGCTTGCTCTTCGGTAGAATTTCATTACCGCTTAAGGTAAGTGTCACGCCGCCATCCGAATTACGGTTAATGGTTTTTACATCACCTATATCAAACTTCTTATCGCGACTGAGGTGGCTCACTTTTTCAGTTAAGTTATTATTTTCTTGCGTAGAAATATTGTAACTAACCGACGGTGCCAACCATTTAGTAATTTTCCAGGTACTGTTAAACCCGGTATTTTGATTCATGGCCTTAGGATAGTGCCACGACTTATCTTGCACAATTTCGTGTTGGGTACGGTCTTCTGTACTTTTTGTTAAATTATACGTAGGAGTAAAAGTAAAACTATTATTGGGTTGATAGGTAAACTTGGCGTTCATTTTATGCGTATCTTCATCCGTGTTGTAGTACGTACCCGATGACTCAATGTGACGAATAGCATCATAATCAATAGAAGAAGTAGTATAGTGATACCCCGCCTGAATATTTTTAAATGAACCTGCTGTATGGCGCAACGTTGCCCCGTATGTTTGGCTATCATCTTTACGTTTCATGGCGTCATAGGTAACACTATCTTGCGTGTATTCTAGCCCAATATTCGGGAATTTTTCTTTCTTAAATTCCCCACGCACAAGAGCAGTTTCTTTTTGCACTCGGCCTTTATCTAGCAAACTAACGGTATTGTAGTTGGTACTATCACCGATGATCGGCGTAGTAACCGTAGAACGTACAAAGTTGGCCTCCATGGGAAATTCTTTGATGCGATCAATTTTTACAAAGTATTCTTCCTGCGTGGTTTCTTGTTCTTTGGAAACGGCCAGCGGCGTTTCAAAGTTGGCATCTTTGTGTACATATTTAGCACCTGCACTACCCCACTGGTCTAAGCGGACTACCACGTCGCCTTTGTACGCATCACCGGTTAGGGTAATGGCCTCGGCCAAATGTAACACATTGAGCCATACTTCTTGACCGGAATCACCACTCCCCGTTATAGAGATGCTACCATCTTCATTTTTAGTAGTGCGTTTTTCCACACCCGCCAAAATCAAACTAACTTCGCGGAAGTTTACAAGTCCGTTAGTTGTACGTACCGAATCAATCCGCACCCCATAACTGGGATCCGAAACATCCTCAAATGTATCGGGGATTCCGTCCCCGTTGTGATCTGCCATCTTCACAGAAATCAAACGCCACCCGTTAAAAGAGGGATCATCCAACGGCACAATAATTTTATCGTAATTTTGTTGGGTACCTACTTTCAAGTAAAACTCGGATCCGGATGCAGTACCATCATTATGCAACAAGAAGCGAAATTCCCGGTGTTGGCTAAAATCCATCGTGGAGAAGTTGCGGTTGGCATAACAAGTTTCCTGATCGCCCACCGGGTCGCAGTTTGTTCCTGAAGTATCAAATTTAATACGCAACGCTTCGTCTTTGGCGTTTTCGCTGTTATTCATTTCCTTAAAATCGCCTACCGAGCCATACAAATAGTTAAATACGCGCAAACCATCACCCGGTGCACTGAAAATAGGTTGATAATTCGCGTTATCCACGTTATTAATGCCCGATACAGAGAAGACCGTATTGTTTTGCTGACCGGCCGGGTTCCACGCCGTACCGGACAAGGCCACATTGGCAATGCGAACTTGCCCTTTCATATTTGCCCCTTTGCGCAACGTAATACGTACATGGTGCACCGCAGACCAATCTGCTTTTTCGGCGGATGTAATCGCTAACGGTTGAGAATAAGTATGCCAACCGGCGCTTGCAGCTGATACCGTAAATTTACCCTGCGCCGGAATATTTTCGCTATCATAACGCCCGTTACCGTTTAAATCTTGCGTATCAATGCGGCCATTGGGTTGCGTTTCGTAGTTGAACTGGTTATGTACAAATGGATTGTAACGCTCCTCCGTACCATCCGGATTGGTAAACAGCCAACCGATATCTTCATTGGGAGCCAAACTGTTACGACAATATACATCTTCCGTCTTGGGTACGTTGGTACCACATTGCGTATCCATTCCAGTACTGCTGTCTGAATATTCCGATATATCCCCGAAGTCAATTTCAATCTCCGGTCCGCCATCTTCGCCCTCGTAAGTCAAATCAAATGAGGTTTTGTCCGACAAATCCATCCCTACTTGACTTAACGGATAGACGATAGAAACTTCATCTAAACTGGAATCATACGCTTGGGCTTGTGTGAAGTCGTAATTCAACAATAGCACTTGTTGTTTATCGCTGTAATTGGCAATAGCGTGAGGGTTAATCTGTAGGGAAGAATAATCCTGTGTATCCCAATGCAAGGTATTTAAGAAAGTAGACCTGCCGTTAGGGTTGGAAGCAAAAATCCATTCTCTAAACACCATGCTCCCGCCTACTTGCGTGTTGGCGTCGTTCATGCTATCCACCATCGCGTAACCAAACAAGTTTTGCTTTTTAATACTACGCGCGGCCTCAACACTAAAATCTACAGATACAGGATCGGCCAGTTTAATATCTTTTCCGTTGATGTCTGCACCGTAGACAAGCAAGTCCTTGGCATAAGTTCCCACTTGCGGAACGGACTTCGGTTTTTCGCCCCCTTCTTTAATGGCTGTGGCCCCGATAGTTACCTTATCAAACAATCTATAGTCCAACCGCCCACCCAATACGGTGTTGTTACTGTTAGTACCGGCCGTGGTATCGTAAGAGATATCAATTACAGAATTTTCTGTAATCATTTCTCCTTTGTAAAACGTAATAAAACCAGAGGTATAATCAATGTAATAATCATTATTGCGGACTAGCTTGCGCCCATTTAATTTAACCGTTTCGGACTGAACCACAATTCCTGACTCAATGAAATAAGTTTTGATAGTGCTTTGATATTGAATTTTAAATTTCAAGTTATTAGACGAAACCGGCGTTGTTGCGTACAAGCCCTCATCATCTAAACGATAATCCAAATAAAAAACACCGGTATTAAAATCAACGTTCATATACGTAGGATAGGTAAAATAGGGATTGCTGTATTGTTGGCCGTTGGCGTCTTGCAGTTGTAAAATAAAATTGCCTTTCCCATCATCCGGGGTAATTTTTTGAGCACCGATATTGTAATACGTTTTTAGTTCTAGTTTATTACCTACTAAATTGTTGGTGGGAACTTTGTCGTTGGGGTATTTAATGTATTTAATCGTACCTGCATTACCAGTATTACTCAATAATTCCCCACGTGTGTTGCGGTAATCCACAGCGATGGCAGCGTCGGCCTTAATGGTACGTTTAAAAGTAATAATTCCGCGCGCGTAGTCCACCGTATAATCAACCCCACGGTTTAACAATTCCCATTTAGTTTCTACACATGGGACACCGCCACAAGTAGAGGTTTCCAAAAAGTCAGACGCGGCCTTGTAGACCGGCACATAGGTATAAGATGTTTCGTTATTGTCCAAGTAAATCTCTTCCGTACCGGCGGAAATCGGGCCAAATGTGGACCAGGCCGAAATACCATCCTCTATGGCTGCTTTATCTTGGGGACTGTAATCAGCAGTGCCGTCACTTTTCATGTATTTTTTGACGTTTCCACCGAACGTCAAATCGTAATACGTACGACGGATATAATTTTTGTCTTCCAGCGAAACAATTTCGGATACACTGCTGCCCACAAAGCGTTTTTGTTTGCTGGACCCTTTGGTCTGCGAACCAATGATGTACAAATTGGCATTTTTGTGTTGCAAGTGCATTTTAGCACCGAAAAGTTGTTTTTCATAAGCAATAAATTCCGTCTGGGGAAGCGCCAAGTCAATATCACCAAACTCTGCCAATTGCACAAACTCACCGGGCTTGCCGCGGTACGCTACGGAAATGGTTTTTTCTTCTTCGCGTTGGTCATCATAGTCGATATCCACAAATACGCGGTCCAAAATTTTACCTTGCATTTTGAGCTGCAGTTGCTGATTCATTTGGATGTTATGCGCGTTACGGTCTTGCACCGTACTGTTGGGGTCGCTCTTATATTTCTTACCTGCCAACTGCAACCCTAAAACATAACGCCCCGTAAGGGCAATACTGGTGCCGTAAAGCGGCAAAGAAAGCGTAGGGTTAAGCAAGGTTAAATCGGGGATTGGTTCGGGGTCTTTATCTAGTGTATAAGCCCCTTCCACAGAGGTTACTGCCTGACGCCAAAATTCGTTGGAATACCGCAGCAGTTGCGCATCATCGGGGGGTTCTTCAATAGTGAGTTCTTTTTCTCGTGCTTGCTGTTGTTCTTCTTCAAAAATATCGTATTGATTTTTATCTACCAAACTATACGGCAATGTTTCCGCCCCCGCTACGGGAGCGAAAAACACATTTAAAAATAAGATACAAGCTAGTAGCAGCCGCAATGCTTTCATAAGAAGCAATAAACCCTCATTTTTCATTTTATAAATTATGAGAAATAAGCGCCACTAAAAAAATAAGTTTTCCCCCGCCCAACACACTATTTTGATAGAATAGAAGATATGCGCATTGGGATTTTTACTAAATACATTGCCAAAAACCTAATTACCCTATTTGCCGGTATATTGGGTATTTTGGCATTTGTTATCTTTATGAATCACTTCATCCGCATCATGAATATGGCCATGAACTTTGGCACTAGTTGGGGATGGGTGGCATCTTCTTTGTTAAATTTAGTACCCGATGTATTTTGTTTAAGTGCGCCCATGGCCTTTCAAATTGCTATCTTGCTTACACTTACAACTATGAGCGAGCAGGGCGAACTAATTGCACTGCGTGCGGCCGGGTTTTCATTTAAAGAAATTGTACGGCCCTTGGCGGGGTGCGCGATTATTTTAGCGGCACTGCTTGTATTTTTGAGCAACTGGGTTACTCCACGCAGTTATCAGCGTATTCTTAATCTACGTACGGAGGCACGAAGCAAAATCACCAAAGTTAATTTAGAACCCAAAACAATGCTTAACTTAGGTGAATGGCAACTATATTTAGAAGATTTAGATCCCGTTACCAACGAAGCACATAAAATACAACTTATTAAAACCAATGATGCAGGCGCCCTCTCTACCAAAGTAAACGCCGCACGCGGGAAAGTAACACTTACCGATACTGCTATCGGCTTGCAGTTACACGATGGGCAAATGCAACGGCTCGACTCCAAAGATCAATCCTCTTTTATAGCCGCCAATTTTGATAACTACACGATGCACATTTCCTTGTTTAAAAACCAAACACGGCGCCTGCGTGTAGGAGAAATGACTACCACCAAATTACTACGACGCTTGCGTAATACTCCGTTGGACAAGGCCACCCAAAACGAATATCGCACCGAAATTAGTATGCGTAACGTAATGGCACTCTCCCCGATTATTTTACTTATTGTCAGCTGCCCAATTGGGTTTTCACTTGGTAAACGCACCAACAAAGGATGGGGAATGCTTTTTAGCGTAGTCATTATTTTCTCTTTCTATTTACTGATGACGTTAGGCGTTTCGTTAGGTAAAAAAATAGGATGGCTCGCTTATCCGGGCCCTTGGCTACCCATGTTGGTAGGTATTTTTGTGGGCCGATATCTATGGAAGAAGAGGTTAAATATTTAATGAAACTATACCGCTATATCGCTCATAAATTTTGGGGGCCGTTCTTCTTTGCGTTAGGTATCTTTACTACCTTGGTAGTGCTAGGTGATATTTTTGAAAAAATGAAAAATCTATCTAACGGTACTACCACCGTTTGGGATTTGTTAACTTACGCAGCGGCTACTTTCCCCAATTGGCTAACTACCATCGTGCCGGTGGCTTGTTTGCTAGGAGCTATCTCCGTCATCAGCGAAATGGTTGCCAATGGCGAATGGACTGCTTGTGTGGCCGGAGGATTTGCCCCTAAAGATCTATTTAAACCAATCATCCTGTGTATTCTAATGGTAGTAGCAGGCACTATGTTGGTGCAAGAATTTATTGTGCCACAACTCAATTTAAAAGCCGATGAAATTTATTACACACGCATTAAACCGGAGGAAAACTTTAATCCACACGCAGAAACAAATGTAGCTATCAAGATCTCCCCTGAGCAAATGTTATTTGCCAAACAAGTAGATGCTATACGGGGAATTATGGAACAAGTTTCATTAGATACATACAATCACAAATGGGAGATTTCCACCCAAATCATTGCCCAGGAAATGCGCTGGGATCCACAAACCCAACATTGGATATTTAGAAACGGAATTGAGCGGACTTTTTTAAGTGATATGGATACTACAGAAGTATCCTTTGAAGAAAAAGAGGCCCCTTTCACTACCGCTCCCAAAAATATGGTGGTCAGCAAGGCCGAGGATAAACTTTTAAGTATCCGCGATTTGACCACAAAAATCAATTTTTACAGCCAAAGCGGATTAGCCCACTACACAGCCGAAACGGCTCGTCAATCTAAATTGGCTACCCCGTTTGTCACGGTTATTATGTGTCTATTGGGGATGCCGTTTGCCATCAGCACCCGACGTAAAAGCAAAATTCTAAACATCATTATATCGTTTGTAATTGCATTTGCTTTCTGGTGGTTGATTTCTATGTTTACCTCTATTGGACAAAATGGATATATTAACCCCTTTATAGCCGGTTGGGCTCCGGTACTTTTCTTTGGCGCAGCTGTGTGGGCTGAATTTAAATTTCTTAAACTCTAATGCAAAACCCCCGGCTTTACACAACCGGGGGTTTTAAAAATATTTCGTTACAGTTTCATTTTAACCGTTCAATAGAAGCCAACAGGTCATCCGTATCAAATGGTTTGTATAAAATACCATCGGCACCTAAACGTTGCGCTTCCTCTAAGATAGTTTCCTGGCGGAGTCCTGTTACCAAAAGTACTTTTGTGGCAGGGACCATCCGCTTTAATTTGGCCAGAATATCCAAGCCATTTTCTGTGGGGAAAAAAACGTCTAGCAAAATCAAATCCACCTTGTTCTTCTCCAACAAAGAAAACAACTCCTGCGATCCCCCCGCCTCCAACGAAACTTGAAATCCGGAAGATTCCAAGACGTTTTTCAAGGCAGAGCGCAAAATTACTGAATCATCAACTAATGCTATTTTCATGGTTATTTATCGCTAACCCCAGCTAATTTAGCCCCTAAATCCAAAAGTGCCTGCGTATCTTTTTTCGTAGCGCTTTCCGCATAGATACGCAAAAGCGGCTCCGTACCGGAAGGACGGATAAGCAGCCACTCATCGTTGTCCAAAATTACTTTGAGTCCGTCCGACGTATTCATTTCAGCTATTTTGTGTGTACCGATTTTTTTCGGCATTTTTTTGCGTAGTTTATCCGTAAAGGATGCTTTGTCCAACTCTTTGGTCAGCTTGAAATCACGCCGTTGATATACCGAGGCGCCGTACTCGGCGCAGATAGCCGCACACAATTCACTGGCTTTTTTGCCTGTGTCGGCCATTACAACTAAAAAGGCCAACGCCACGGCCAGGCCATCTCGGTCCGACAAGCCCCCCTTCCAAGCAAATCCGCCGGCTTCTTCTACCCCAAACGCAACATCTTCTAAATTCATACGTTCGGCTACATTTTTAAAACCAACGCCTACTTCTTCAAAGCGCATTTGATGCGCACGGGCAATACGTTTAAGCAGATATCCCATAGACACGGTCTGCACAATATTGCCTTTCAATTTTTTGCGTTTGATTAAATAATCACACAATACGGCCGCAATAAAACAGGGAGTAATGTAATTCCCTTTTTCATCTACCAACGCTACCCGGTCTCCATCGCCATCAAAGGCAATTCCCAAAACGGCTTTTTTCTCAACTACTGTTTTTTTAAGTTCAGCCAAATTCTTTTCTACCGGCTCCGGCTGGGCGTTACCAAAAGAAGGGTTATGCTGATCATGCAAGGCAATTACGTTTTTGGCAGATAACATCTTCTCCACATATCCTGTTGCGGCACCATGCATATAATCTACAACCACTTTACCCTTAAACGTTTTAAGTTTTTTGGTATTGATGCGAGAGGCAAGATATTTAAAATACACGTCTGTTAAATCTTTTTGTTCGGCTTTTTGGCCGTATAATTTTAGCACTGAATTCTGGTCAATCAATGCCTCAATATCCTTGGTAATACGTGCCGGAGCCGAGCGACCGGCAATTTTAATTTTAATTCCGTTGAAGTGTGCAGGATTATGGCTGGCCGTTACCATAATAGCCATCCAACATTTGGTAAGTGTCAGTGCAGACGCTACCGGAGTAGAAACAGGTTTGTCAGCCAGCACTACATCTATTTTATTAGAGCGAAAAATGGCGGCAATATCTGCTGCAAAGATATCGGACATAAAACGGCGGTCATATCCTACAAAAATTTTGGGCATTTTTCCGTTGTCTAAGACAGGGGCATTGCCGTTAATATAATCCGCCATTGCCTGGGCTAACCGGTATACATTATCAAATGTAAAATCCCAGGCGATAATGCCTCTCCAGCCGTCCGTACCGAATTTAATGTCTGCCATAATCACTCCTCATATAGTTATCGCAATTTCTGTAGATTAAAAGTGGAGGTGGGGGGATTCGCACCCCCGTCCGAACATCTTCTCCCATCAGGCCCTACAAGTTTATCCTTGCTAGTTACTATCGGCTAAGCGCAAGGAAGCACGCCGATAGTTTGGTCCGTTTGTCTTATCCAGCCCGGACGAACCGCGCCGTGGCTGAAGCATCCCGTGTGTTTGACCGCCATTCTTCCTCGCGCGGGAAACAGGGAAGAGGCAGTGGACTAAGCGTTAGCCCAAGCGACTTGATTGTCGTTAGTTATTTTTTTGGCCCTATTTTAACCGGCCTGGCCAACCGGTACTTGCTCCCGAAAGGCAACAGATACCCGTCAAATCTATTACACCCCCGAAATACAGAAATTGTCAAAGAACTGCAAAATTTAAGCATTATATTGTATCATTTTCTTATAACAATTTTTAACCCAAAAGGCAAATTATGTACACTTCCACCAAACCTACTACTTATTTAATAGACGGCTGCAACTTAGTGCGTAGTTTTCTGTACGAATTTGCCCGAAGTGAAGAAGAAGTAACTGCCGATTTTTTGGACTTTTTGGAAGAGATGTCTTGCGACCCGCGCTACAGCATGCACACCTATGAGGTTATCTTTGATGGCACATTCCGCCCTGTGGGGCCTCTGTACCGCGCTGGGGTGCATATTTCCTTTGCCGAAGAAGATTCCGCAGACCAAATCATCTACGAGCGCGCCAGTTACGCGGCGCAAACCAATCAGCGCGTGATCGCCGTAACGGATGACCGAGCGCTGCAGGAAGACCTAAAAGCACTAGGGGTCAAAACACAATTTTGCCGTAAATTCTACAATAGCTTTAAACCCAGCGAAAAATAACTTGCACGGCAACATTCATTTTTTGCTATAATAAATACGTAAGAGGGCTGGTGGCGGAATGGCAGACGCGACAGACTTAAAATCTGTTGGCCGCAAGGCCGTGGGGGTTCAAGTCCCCCCCTGCCCACTTAACTAGTACCTGCCAAAACTAAACCCACCAGTAGTAAATTACATGATTAAAGATATCGTACGCACGCTCTCCAAATCCGTAAATTGGATTAGTACTGTACTTCCTTTGGGTTTAAAATTTTGCGCGGCTGGGATGCTTATAGCCGCTATCTTATTTGGTATCGGCTGGCCGAGAACGGCTGTGTTGTTTATGCTTGTGGGTTGTTTCTGCGCGTATTTTTTCCGCGATCCAAACCGCAACGTACAATTTGCCGACGATGAAATTGCTTGTCCCGCCGACGGAACTGTACTTTCCATTAAAACAGAGGATGACCCAAATTCCGTCGTAGTACGCATTTTCCTCTCTATTTTTGATATTCACGTACAACGCTCTACCATTACCGGCAAAACAGGTGAAATTTTCTATAACAAAGGAACTTTTCTCTTTGCCGATAACCCTGCCGCGGTAAAAAACGAACGTAATCTCATCCAACTTTTTAAAGACGGTGACCCCACTAAATTTGCTCACGTAGAACAAATTACCGGGGCCATTGCCCGCCGCATTGAGTGCTGGGTACACCCCAACGAGCCCATCAAACAAGACCGTCGTTTGGGACTCGTGCGTTTTGGCTCACAAGTGGCCGTATATATGCCTAAAGATAAAGTACGCGTTATTGTGAAAGAAGGACAGAAAGTACAAAGCGGCATAACCGTTTTGGCCCTTTGGAAATAGGAGAATGTATGGCAAACGAAACAAAAGAAACAACTAAACTAGCCATTGCGGCCCCATCCCTATTTACGTTAGGTAATTTAGCATGTGGATTTTTCTCTATTCTAGCGGCTACCCGTGGCAATTTTGCCCAAGCCGGATGGCTCATCTTAATTGCGGCTGTGTTTGATATGTTCGACGGACGCGTAGCCCGTTTGTTGGGCGGTGAGAGTGAGTTTGGCATTGAAATGGATTCCCTAGCTGACGCCATTTCGTTTTGTGCGGCTCCGGCCTTTTTGATGTATTTTATGGTCTTACACACGCAGCCCACTTGGGGCGCACCAATCGCGTGTGTGTACACTTGTTTTGGCGTGTTGCGTTTAGCTAAATTCAACGCCATGGCCCACGCTGGTGAGGGCTCCAAAAAATACTTTTGTGGCTTGCCTGTGCCGGCCCCGGCCGCGTTGTTAGCGTCATTTGCCATTTCGTATAGTATCATGCAAGGTGGAAACGGACACAATATCCCCTTGGTGGAAACTTACGTTACGCACTTATACAACATTGTGTGGTTTATGATGCTTATTTTAGCGCTTTTGATGGTTTCCAACATCCCCTACGCCGCGTTTAAAGCCAAACGCGAAAAGAAATTCACCCCTTGGTTTTTACTGCTACTTGTGTTCTTGGTAGTAATGCTTATCAAGTTCCCGCAGAATGTGGTGCTGGTAGTATTTTCGCTCTACATTTTGTTTGGTTTGTTGGCGGTATTATATAGAGCATTCCGCGGCATTAAAGTAGAGAAATAAGGTTACTTTCAGGTATTAAAATCCTCCGCTTTGCGCGGAGGATTTTTGCTATACTAGAAGGAACTTAAGGAGCATGTATGAAAAAACTGATTTTAGTGTTAGCCAGCATTAGCTTTTTCTTTGCCTGTTCCGGCAAAGAAGAACCTAGGGCCGATACACAAATGCCTTGTACTATTAAAGGCCACGATTGCTGGGAAGTGGTGCAAAAACTGGCCCAAACCCAAATAACATATCCCGACGGGCCGGAAACGACCGACCGGAAGATGAAAAATTTTGGAAATCCCGCTTTGCAAGCGTGGGGAATTACCGTCACTCAATACGTCATGTTTAAAGACGGCGGCTCCACAATTCATACATTAAACGATGATGCAGTTTCTATTCGTACAAACCGGAAGATAGGCAGTCCGCGCGGGGAAATGGGTGCTGTAACTTTAAAATTCAAAGACGGCTCCCAATTTAAATATAATCGTTTCGGCAAGCGGATGAATTAGTTTTTCACTTGCTTTCATTTTCCCCGCCCTAATGCGGGGATTTTTTATAAGAACGCCCTTCCGCTCGTTTGGCACATCAGCAAAAAATAACCCGGCGCACTATCGTGCACCGGGCAAGTATGAAACGCACTAGTTTTATTTCGTTTTCCTTTTGGATTGGGAATCTTTCCTAAGGTCGGCCTTTACCATCGCTTGCACAGCCCGCATTTGTTTCTCATCTTGTGCTTTTTTTTGTTCAAGTTGGGCACTCAACGCTTTGCCTTTCTTAATCAAACTCTCGGGGACAGTTTCTCTAAATTGACGGCCCACCCCATTATTCAATTGCAAGAAGAAACGAATGCATTTCAACTTTTTGAGTTCAACTGCTTTTTTGAAGAAACCAGCCATGGAAATTTTTTCCTGTCTTCCATCTGGATAATAAATAGTATCCTCAGGCCAGAGATAACGGGGACGCATTTCGAAGGTCAGGGTGCGTAATGCAGCGTCGTTATCTGCCTCAATCGCAACGTCAATGAGTCGCGCAAAGTGATGGGCTTCCCATTCGCCTGTATGTTTATTATAACTAAATTCAGGTCTGCGCCTTATCCCACGAGTTGATCTATCCGATCTATTCCAATATTCGTGCCCCAACCATTTAACGGAAAACTTATACTTATCCGCAGACTGTATATCCTTATACATTTCTTGAAAAACTTTGATTCTTGGAGAAATTGCCCCTTGTTTGCATGCTTTTAGATAGCTTGGGCTGGTCATTTGTTGTGCCTGGAGTACTACTGCACATAACATCAAAATGATAATTCCTAATTGCTTTCTCATACTTTCTCCTCTCCTTTTATTAAGTGCTTATATTCAAGTATTGGTACATTTCCAAATTATTACCAGGGTCATAAGACCTAGATGGTCCTAGGTATTTAGCCCTATATTTACACAACAACACGTAAAGGATACATCTTTATAAAAAAATAACCCCAAAGCAAAATGCTTTGGGGTTGTGTACAAACTTTGTTGCGTTCCAGTCGTTGAATTAACGTTTGGAGAACTGGAAGCGTTTGCGTGCACCCGGTTGGCCCGGTTTTTTCCGTTCCACCATACGCGGGTCGCGCGTCAAATAGCCGGCTTTCTTAACGGCTTTTTTAAGATCTTCACCTAACTCAGCGATAGAGCGGGCAATCGCATGGCGCAAAGCACCCGCTTGGCTGGATACACCACCACCCATTACTTTGGCGTTGACATCATAGGTTTTATCAAGCCCGGTTACGGTCAAAGGGGCTTTTACAGCCGCTTTGCAGCGAGCGTGATTACCAAAGTATTCATCTAAAGATTTGGTGTTGATGGTGATGTTGCCTTTACCTTTTAAAAGTTCTACTTGGGCAACGGAGGTTTTTCTTCTTCCGGTTTTTAAATCTTTCGTGTTCATTTTCTATTCCTCTTATTTGCCAAAGCGTTCAGTGAATTCGTGCGCTTCGCCGGCAAACAAGCGTAAGCGTTTCATGCGCGGGGCACGCAGTTTATTTTCATCCAACATGCGTTTTACCGCTAATTCCAACACGCGGGTCGGGTTGTTCTCGAGCACACGTTTGACCGGGGTCTCTTTACCACCCTTGGCATAGCCGGAGTGGGAGAAATACACCTTTTGTTCCAATTTTTTGCCGGTGAGTTTCACTTTGGCAGCGTTGGTAACAACTACAAAATCCCCACAATCCATATTGGGCGTATAGGTTTTTTTGTGTTTGCCCATCAAAAGAACGGCAATTTTGGTAGCCAATCTTCCGAGGGTTTGGCCGTTGGCATCAATGTGGTGCCATTTGCGGCTGGTTTCTACTTCCTTGACGGAAGGTAAGAATGTTTTTGTCATAATTTCTGTTTCTACCTTTTGTAATTATTCGCGCAGAGTGGTGGCCGCGCGTAGTAATGACTCGTGGTGTGTATATATTATATAAAAATTTAGAGGGTTTGTGAAGAATTGTTAAATAGCACCTAACACTTGTGCAAACAATTTTTCAATTTCGGCCAAAGTATCTAGGCGGACAAAGTGACCGCGTACCTCGGCCGCGTTGGGGAAATTGCTAATCCAATACCCGGCGGTTTTGCGGCTACGGTTTACGCCAATGCGCTCGCCATAGTAGGCCACATTTTCGCGGATGAGTTCGCGGTAGATTTCCAATTTTTTGCGTGCCGTAACGGGCTCTATTCCCCCCCCCGCCAGCACGGATTGAATATCTTGAAAAATAAACGGGTTGCCAATGGCCCCTCGCCCAATCATCACGCCTGCGCAACCGGCCTCTAAAAATTGTTTGGCTACGTCCGCATTCGTAACCCCACCGTTACCGATTACGGGGATCTTGACCGCCGCACACGCCTCGCCAACGGCTGCTATGTTCGGCGCGCCCGCATGCACATCCACCGCCGCACGCGCGTGCAAGGTAATGGCACTCGCCCCGGCGTTTTCTGCCAGCTTTGCCATGCGCACTGCCAGCATTTCTTTATGATTAAGAGCAATACGTGTTTTAAGCGTAACGGGGATTTGGACTGCCTTAACCGCGGCCTCTACTAAGCGCCCGAGTTTGGCCTCATCTTTCATCAGCACACACCCGGCGCCTGCCTTATTGATTTTTTTAACCGGGCAACCGGCATTAAGGTCAATGATATCAGCACCGCGCGCTTGGGCCTGCTTGGCGGCTTGCTCAATGGTCTGTTCGTCCGCCCCGAAAATCTGCATGGAAACCGGGTGCTCTTTGGGAGATATCTGTAACATGCGTCCGCTTTTTGGGTTCCCATAATGTAGTGCATGTGCCGATACCATTTCCGCACACACAATGCCCGCTCCCCCTTTTAAACACAAAATGCGAAAGGGCGTGTCGGTTATCCCTGCCATCGGGGCCAAAAGCAAATTATTAGACGCAGTGAATGAGCCAATAGTAAGCGGTTTAATTAAAGTCATTTGATGAGTTTCCAACGGTTCTTGTATTCTGGCGCGGTAACTGTTTTTTGACGCACCAAGCACGAGCGCATAATCTGGCGCGCCTCTACAAACGTGCTTTTAAACTCCAGCGCGTTAATAAATTCATCATGTCCAAAACCACCGGCTAAAATGTGGTCCGTCACTGCAATGCGGTAGGTTTCATGCGGGCGGACAATGCGCCCGTTATCAAGCGTAACGCGAACAACTTTTTTGCCAGCGGAAGTATCTGCATACATCACAGAAAATCCGGCAATCTGCGGGAAATTATCCGTTGCGTTTAAAGACGCCTCCAACGCTTTTGCAAGGGCTGCCCCTTTGAGGGTAACATAAGTAATGTTATCCCCATACGGATACGTTTTATATAGGTCAAATTCCGTTAAATCTCCTGGAGACAATGGACTGCGAATAGAGGCGGCATTCAGAATAGCGCCATCGAGTTTGGCCCATTTGTGCAAACATTGGCTTAACAAACTACCCAACGCGGATTGCGCCTTTAAATCCGTGGTAATTTCTTGCGGGACTTTCGCCACAAAACGTTTCATATTGCTACGCGTTTGATTTAATAATTCATCGGCTTGCTTGGCAATAGTTTCGTCTTCCCCATACGTATTTTTTAAGAGTGGCTGGTCCGTAAATGTAACTTCTTTGAGCGCATGGCTTTTCTTATCAAATTGCAACGAAATTTGGCCCACGCTATCTAACTTAGAGCCAGGATATACAATCCATGTTTCATTGATTTTTTCCGTTTCTGGCGTATCGCTATCTTGATTAGAACTCAAAATAAGATTAATCCCGGCAACTTCGGACGCTAAAGCAGCATTTGTATGGCCCGTTTGGCTAGAAAGGCCTAATGTGCTCAAAACAATAATATAGTCCACCCCTTTTTCTTGCAGCATTGTTGTCATTTGCTGCGCTGTTTCAATTGGATCTAGTGTGCTTAAACCAGGCAAGCGTGAGCGATCCTGCGCCAGAGAAGGCATTACTCCAAAAATACCAATTTTGATACCCTCCACCGTGCGAATTTGATAATCGTGTAACGGCCAGGGAATTTGATTCTCAAGTCGTAAATTAGCCACAACCAACGGGTAATTTAATTCTTTAACAATATTACGCGCTACCGGCCAACCATAAATTAAATCTTTATCCGTGATTGTACCTGCAGTAAAAGGGATCTGTTGGGTAAGTAAAGGTACATACGATGCTTTGAGCAACGTTCCTTCTGCACTGGAGCCGAACCAATTTCCGCCGTCAAAAAGCAAATACGGCACCGTACGGGTTTGCAGGAAATTTTTTAGAATACTGTATCCTCCGGCCTCTTGATTATCCAAGCGTGGTTCCGGGCGGGAGAAATAAAAGCCCTGTGTATCCGCCGTAAAGAACACATCTATGTTGACGCGTTCTTCCCGGGCGCATCCCAGGGCCATTATGCTAATTAGAAAAAAACACCCAAACCAACGCATAATTATTTAACTTCAAAAATTCGACCCGTACCTGGAGCCGACACCGGGCCTTTTTTCAAAGCATCTTCCATCAGGTCGCGAATACTCTTTGTACCCACCTGCTTTTTATCAATATCCGGGATTTTTTTGAATAAATATCCTTCACTACCGCCGCCTGCAATATAAGCATTGGTGGCAATGGTATAGACAAGATCATTCTTAAGAGGTTTACCGTGATACCAAATTTTAATTTTTTTGATTTTGCCTTTTTTGTTTGTCTTATATGTAACTGACAAACCAGCATACGTAAACAAACTGCGCGGAGCAAACCCAGTTTTCACAAATTTCTTCAAGAATTTCCCTTTCACATTAACCAATGTAACTTGATTGTCAAAGGGGTGGGCTTCAATTAAATCGCGTTTGGTAATAGTTCCTTCCGGCAAATCCACACGTATGCCACCATTATTATGAATAGCAATTTGTGCCCCGGTATATTCTTTCATTAAATCAGCCACCCAATTGTTAAGCGGAGAATCCAAACGCCCCGGTTGGGGATTTTTAGCCAATACTTCCGTGGTTTTACCGACCACTTCGTCCACACCAGGTTCACGCAAAGTGTCCAGGTATTTTTTAATTTCTTTATCTTCGCCAACTTTGGATATTACCAGTGGAATAAGTTCGCTTTTGGCAGAAACAAATTTACCGGTTTTATCATCCGTGGTAACGGTTACTTTACTCACATTTTGCACGTAACAACCGCTTTCTACAAACAGAACACCGTTGTTGTAGTGATTTTGGAAAATTTTATGCGCGTGTCCGCCAAATACAACGTGTACACGTCCGCCGAACTCTTTGGCAATATCCTCTACGTAAGATTGGGTGCCGTGTTTGTCATCTTCAATAGAATCATGTACCAGCACAACAACCACGTCCGGATTTTCCTTCTCTACCTGTTCTAACGCATTACCCAACGCTACAAATGGTTTCGAAAATGTATAGTGCGGGGCTGGGTTAGTCGGCTCACGATTTCCAAGCCCGATAATTGCAAATTTTACTCCGTTTTTAGTGGTAATTAAATAGGGTTGGATGTGAGGAGGATAGGTCTTGGTATCTTTTTCAAAAAAGTTTGCCGCCAACATCGGGAAATCCAACGCTTCTATGATGGCTGGGAAATTGGCTTCCTTAAAATCAAACTCGTGATTGCCGAGTGTAGTGGCGTCGTAACCCATTTTATTCATGATTTGCACGGCTTTTAGGCCTTTGGAGTTTCGCGTTTCAACGGTACCGTTAGCAAAGTCGCCACTATCTACCAGTAAATAATTTTTTGGCCCTTGGTTAATTACGTTAGCCAGGGCAGCAAAACCACCTTGTCCGTCTTTAGGGAAGAAAAAGCCATGTGTATCACTGGTGTGATAGATAACCGTTGTTTTGGCAAGCAAGACCAACGGGGTAAGCAATAAACAAAACAGCAAGGTAATTTTTCGCATTATTCTTCTCCTATTTTTCTAATTTTACGCCATGCGGGAAAACGGCGATATTTCACGCAATCGCTTAATAATCGGTGGCAATTCCTTAAGCACCAAATCAATATCGGCCTGTGTGGTTTGGTCCGAAAGTGAAAACCGGATAGACCCGTGCGCAAATTGGAACGGCACTTTCATCGCACGCAGCACATGGGAGGGCTCCAAAGAACCGGATGTACATGCCGAACCTGATGAAGCACAAATTCCAAAATCGTTCAAATACATCAAAATAGATTCCCCTTCAATGTAGCCAAAACTGATGTTGGTGGTATTAGGCACACGGTGCTCGGGGTCTCCATTTACTTTCACATCAGGAATGGTAGCCAAAATCCCTTGTTCTAGTTTATCGCGCAACGCAGCTACTCTATCCATGGTACCGTCGGTCACACGCTTTTTAGCTAGTTCGGCCGCTTTGGCAATGCCCACAATATACGGTACATTTTCGGTACCGGCGCGGCGGTGTTTTTCCTGGTGGCCGCCCATTAAATATGGCAAAAAGCGGGTGCCTCGTTTAACATATAATACGCCAATTCCTTTGGGACCATGGAATTTATGCGCAGAAAGCGATAACATATCTACGCCAGCGGCCTGCACATCCACGGGAATTTTACCCACGGCTTGCACGGCATCCGTGTGAAACAAGGCGCCTTTTTGGTGCGCTAGTTTAGCAATTTCAGCTATCGGGAAAATCGTCCCTGTTTCACTGTTAGCCCACATAATGGAAACAAGTGCCGTATCTTCATCAAGCACGCTCTTAAATTGTTCCATGTTAAAACGGCCCAGCTCATCTACCCCGATGTAATCTACGCGATACCCCTGGCTTTGCAAATAATGAAACGGCTCCATGACCGCCGGGTGTTCCACTGCGGAGGTAATGATATGTTTTTTATTGCGGTTGACACGTACGGCAGAGAAAATAGCCGTGTTGTCACTTTCCGAAGCGCAAGAAGTAAAAATGATTTCATCATCATATTGTGCGTTGATAAAATCGGCCACTGTGTGACGTGCGGTATCAATAACATGGCGATTCTCGCCGCCAAAGTTATGCATACTAGAAGCGTTACCGTATTTTTCTGCAAAGTAGGGAAGCATGGCCTCCACTACCTGCGGTACACATTGGGTCGTGGCATTATTATCTAAATAAACCACTTTTTTCATATTACGCCTGCTCCACGGTAAGTGCCTGGGAAATCTTTTCTTGAATTACTTTCTCAATAAAGTTTTTAAGCGTACCTTGCGCACCGGCACATCCACTGCACATCCCGATTAATCGCACTTTTACGACGTTACCTGCTAAATCTACCAACTCCACGGAGCCGCCGTCCATATTGAGTTTAGGGCGAACTTCTTCTTCTAATACGGTCTCAATGGCCTTGATTTTTTCTACAAGTGTCATCTGTTCGTAGGTTTTTTTGGTTTGTGGCGCAATTTCACACGCTCCATTTACTTTATCTAAAATCTTTTGAATTTCACCTTTGCACTGTCCGCAAGCACCGCCGGCCTTAGTGAAGTGGGTGACGTCTTCCACGGTTGTAAGGTGATTGGTGCGAATGGCTTTAATAATCGCTTCTTCAGATACATTAAAACATTTGCAGACAATCTTTTCGGCTTCTTGTTCAAAAATAACCGGTTTGCCGCCTTGGCGATAACTTTTTACCGCTGCGTCTAACGCTTCCATACCCATCACCGAGCAGTGCATTTTCTCTGCTGGCAAACTGCCCAACGCATCAGCAATGTCTTGGTTGGTAATCTTAGAGGCCTCTTCAATGGTTTTACCCTTGACCATTTCGGTCAAAATGGAAGAAGAAGCAATGGCACTGGCACAACCGAAAGTTTCAAATTTAGCGTCTTCAATAACATCGGTCTCTTTATTTACTTTGATAGTCAAGCGCAACGCATCTCCACACACCAAACTGCCCACTTGACCGGTCCCATCGGCATTGGGAATAGAGCCCACATTGCGCGGATGTTTAAAATGATCCATTACTTTATCGGTATAATCCCACATAAAAACTCCTATAAATTGTTGTTTATATTATACCATTTTGGCTAGTGGCAAGGTAACGTATTCATATTCTGCTGGCTAATATTATTTGCTACAATAAATATATGCAATTTAAGCGCATAGGTGTATTCTATAATAAGCACAAATCACAAAATTATCCGCTTGCCCAGCAAGCCGTGGATATATTACGTGCCAAGCATGCAGAAGCAGTGCTGTTTACCTCCCTTGACCAGTTAGAAAACATCGATCTAATTATTGGGATGGGTGGCGACGGCACCATGCTACGCTGCGCGCGGGAATGCGCCGCTAAAAATATCCCAATTTTCGGCATTAACTGTGGCACACTAGGTTTCTTGGCTGCTGCCGAAAAAGAAGAATTAACTGCCGCTTTGGATGCTCTACTTACCGGCAAATGTTCCGCACACAAACGGCTTCTCCTGCAGGCCACTTTAAAAACCAACAAAAATACGCAGGTTTTTACCGCTTTTAATGACGTCGTGTTACATTCCTCCAATATGCGGGCATTTTTTATCAATGCAACATTTAATGGCACCAAAATGCCTGCTTACTTTGGCGACGGGGTAATTGTGTCTACTCCTACCGGTTCTACGGCTTATTCGCTTGCAGCAGGCGGCCCGATTGTGGAGCCCAACGTGGAAGTATTTGTGGTAAGCCCTATTTGCCCCCACTCTTTGCATCAGCGCCCCATAGTGTTGCCTGCTAACGGCACGTTAGAATTACGCCCTTCTTTCAAAAATAAGGAGGATAGTTCTATTGTAAGTTTGGACGGACAAGTTAATTTGCCGCTGGGTCCCGATGCAATTTTAGAGCTTTCCCGTGCCCCTCAGGACATTACATTGCTCACGTTGCCGCACCGTGGCTTCTTTGGTGTGTTACACAAAAAACTTAGTTGGGGGAAAGAAGAATGTTAAGCGAACTTCGCGTGCAGCATTTTGCTATTATTGATGATTTAACCTTACATTTTTCCTCAGGATTAAATGTCTTTTCCGGTGAGACAGGTGCTGGAAAATCTATCATTATTGAGGCGCTTGGTTTTGTATTAGGTGCCCGCGGAGATGTGAGTTTAATTAAAGACGGCACCACTAAAATGAGCGTGCAGGCAACTTTCGTTTCCAAGGCACTCCCCATTGATTTGCGTAAGCAATATGGTTTAACCGCCGATCAATTTACCCTACGGCGCGAACTAGATAACAAAGGGAAAAACAAGGCCTTTGTGGAAGGGCGGCCTGTTACGGTAAGCACTTTATCTCAACTAGGGCAGGCGTTAATCGATTTCCATGGGCAACACGATCACCAGAGTTTATTACATGCAAGCGTTCATTTAATGCTTTTAGATCAATTTGCCAAGCATGAAAATTTACTCAAACAAGTGGCTTGCGCCTGGAAAAACGTGCAAGATATCCAAGCCAAATTAGATGCAGTGCGCCTCTCCACACAAGAAAAAGAGCGTTTGCTGGATATGAGCCAATACCAATTGGATGAAATTGAGCGCATATCCCCCAAAGAAAGCGAAGATGTTGAATTAGAGCAAATGTTACCCAAATTAAAACACGCAGGCAAACTCTTAGAACTAGCTACTGAAGCGTACGAAGAACTATATCAAGCGGACGCTTCTGCCACTTCACGCGCCGGCAAAGCAGCCCGAGCACTATCCTCCATGGCAGAATTAGACGAAAATTTAGCAACCTTAGCACAAGATGTAAACAGCGCACTCGTTTGCTTAGAAGAAGCATCTAACACGTTAGCTGATTACAAAGATGGCCTGGACGTAGATGAAACAACCTTGGACAAATTGTTAGAACGACACGAAAAAATCAAACGTTTAAAATTAAAATACGGCCCGGAAATTAGCGATATTTTAAAAACAGCCGAAGAGTTGCGTACCCAAATTGACAACCTTAAACATGCTGATGAACACGAGCAGGATTTACTTGCCGAATTAACTAGCGCCAAAAAGGAACTTTTAAAACTGGCACAAGAATTGCATGACAAACGTCTCAAGGCCGCTGATAAACTTTCTACCCAAATTACCACTCAAATTAAACCGCTGGGTTTTAATCAGGTACGTTTTGCAGTGGCGGTAGATATGGATGAAGAAAACATCTGCGCAAACGGAGCCGATAAAGTGGAATTTCTCTTTTCCCCCAATCCAGGCAGTGCATTGCGTCCGCTCAAAAGCATCGCCTCGGGCGGGGAAATTTCCCGTGTAATGCTAGGACTTAAAACTGTACTTGCTTCCGCCATACCCGTCATGGTGTTTGACGAAGTAGATGCCGGTATCGGCGGAGAAACCGGTTGGCTTGTGGGCGAAAAACTGCACACCTGCGCCCAAGGCCGTCAAGTGATTTGTGTGACACATTTGGCACAAGTAGCTGCCCAGGCAGACCAAAATTTTCACGTAGATAAACGAGTTAATAAAAACATAACGTATGTTACCATCCATGCTTTATCCGGGGAAGAATTAACTGCCGAAATTGCCCGCATGTTAGGGGGCGGAAATACAAAATCAGCTGCTTATTCACATGCGCAGGAACTACTTACGCAAGCCAAGCGTAAAAATCCATAAAAATTTGTCCCCTTTCGGGCCTAGTTTTGATACAATAAGGTATAGTAAATCTTAATTAAGGAGAGAAACTATGTCTAAATGTTGTAAAGGTGAATGCTGGACTAAATTCTTACCGCATAATTGGCTGTGCCTAAAAGGGCTATACTTCGTGTTTGTAACGCTTTTTTACATTGCCTTGGCATTTGCCATCTACATGGCCATACAGATCCTTACTTTCCCGATGATTTCCGGAAAAGAAATGTGGCTTGCCTTGGGTATTGTGGAAGCACAAATCTTGGGTACCGCGTTAGGACTTTTGACCATTGCCAAAATGCTTAAAGTTCTAGCTAAAATCAAACATGCTGTAGCTCCGTGCTGCTGCAAAGAAGAAAAAAACAAAGAAGCCAAATAATCTTGAAGCGGTGCGCTTTAAGCGCACCGCTTTCTGTTTTACGCCGAGGGTTTATGAAACGAATCGTTTTAACTGTTTTTTTATTTGCCGCCATTAGTTCTTATGCTGAAACTATCAAAATGAAGGATGGCAATCTAATCAGCGGTTCTATTATCGCCCAAACCGAATATACATTAAATTTAGCCACTTCCTACGGCACCATTACGCTTAATCAAAAAGAAATCGATCAAATCTTACCGGACAAGCACCGCATCATTTTAAAAGGCGGATCGCAACTAATAGGACAAATTTTGGACTTGGATGAATTTAATTTAAAATTAAAAACAGATGAAGGGACTGTGGTCAATATTGATATGCCACAAATTGTGTCTGTAGAGGCCTACGATTACGACCGCGGTGAAAATGCTCAAAAAGAATATGTAGAAAAAACGCAAGAGGCCGCCGCTGCACGTGAAGCCCACGCTGCCGCTGTAGCTGCCGGCACGGTCTCGGCCGGGGTAGCCGCCGCCGGAGGGCTTACTTTTGACAACGATATAGACCAAGTGTTCGACACACAAAAAGCTACCGTTGTAAATGGGCAAGTAGTTTCTGCCACCACGCCGCAATCTGTTGCTAAACCGCAACAACCTATGAGTGATGAAGAAGCATTCTTAAAAGGTGTAAAAACCGGAAGCGTTTCCCAACAAGAATATGCAGCCGCGGCTAAAGAAGAACTTGCCACTAAAAAGCAAACCGAAAAACCCACTAAAAAGTCAAAAATCCAACGCAATGAAACCGATTACAACAAATATTTTTCTGTGCAGACAGGTGTGATGCCACTGGACTTAAAACTAGATAATTCCGGCCGCGCAGGATATGATAAAAATGACGAATTTGACGTGGGTGGTACCAGCATCAACGTATCCAGTAAATTTTTGTGGCGCGTTAAAGGCAGCAATCTTTGGTTAGGGCCGGAATTAGGCATTGGTAGTATTGCCAATAATTCCTTTGCTGACAAGGATCCGCAATCCTTGATCCAGTATACCGATCCTGAAGTAAAAACCAGTGGCCAAGTCGTGCGTGGCGGGTTGACTGCCCAATATTATATTAACCCCAAAAGCCGCTTTGCTTTCTACCTAACCGGTAGTGCCCTTTATGAAATGCTACACCTTAATTACCGCGGAGAAACAGTCAGTTCCAAAGTTTCTTCCAACGGGTTTGCCGGGGCAGCCGGTATAGGCGTGCAAACATGGATTGATGATTTAATGCTGGGATTAGAGGTACGCGAAGTATTTGCCCAACGTCAGAAAGAACTTAAAAATTCTGCAGGCATGAATACGTTAATTCAACTTCAGCTAAGCTGGAAATTTTAATGAAAATCCTATTATTGCCCGGCGCGTTCAAAGGTTCTCTTAGTGCCTTGCAAGCCGGGCAAATTTTATCTAAAAATTTATCATCCAAACATACCGTGCGTCTTTTCCCGATTGCGGACGGAGGAGATGGCTTTATTGACTGTTTGCGTGGTTTAGATCCGCACGCACAACTTATCCAAGTAAACGCCAAAGATGCTTTCCTACGCACCAAATGCACCTCTTTTCTGTTTCTTAAAGATGGCAAAACAGCCGTGCTGGAAACAGCACGCATTTGTGGGCTAGGGAAAGCTACCCAATTAGACCCACTAGGGGCATCTTCCTACGGAGTAGGGCAGGTGATTTTACAGGCCATTAAACATGGAGCCAAACGCATTTACATAGGATTAGGCGGCGTAGCGTGTAACGACGGTGGAGCCGGAATGGCCGTGGCTTGCGGGGCTAAATTGTTCGGTAAAAATAAACAAGAAATTCCGCTGGGGGCAGCCCCTCTTTTGCAATTAACGGGGGCAGATTTCTCCACACTTAAAAAAAATCTAAAAGGCATACAAATTGTCGGATGTGCCGACGTTACCAATCCGTTGCTAGGACCTAAAAGTTCCGCCAAAGTATTCGGCCCGCAAAAAGGTGCCACGCCCGCTCAAGTAAAACTTTTAGATAGAGCCATGGCACGTTGGGCACACGTCATCAAACAAACTACCGGCCGACAAATAGGGCACGAGCCCTCTACTGCCGCAGCCGGAGCTATTGCCGCAGGAATTTATGGCTGTTTGGGAGGGAAACTTCTTTTAGGGGCTGATTTTTTGCTACAGAAATTAACATTAAATAAACACATCCAATGGGCAGATCTAATCGTTACCAGTGAAGGAAAACTGGACGAACAAACCCTCTATGGCAAAGCACCCCTGGCCGTATTAAAACTGGCCCAAAAATACAAAAAACAGGTTTTGTTTATTTGCGGTCAGGCCGATTGGAAAGCACTTTCCAAGCACAAACTTCTTCCCGTACGTATCGTCGAATTAATTGATTTTGCCCCTTCCCTTATACACGCAAAAAAATACGCAGGCCGTTATCTTGCCCGCGTATGCAAAAACATTTAATTAGTTGTTATATTTTATAAATCACACGTAACAGAAGCGAGAAAAAATTGGCGCGCGGATAAACTACTACATGGTCTGCGTTACCGCGGGTTGCAGAATCATGGAATTTATTTCCGTTATAGCGGGCCTCTATTCCCAAACTAAAACGCTCGTTAAGTTCACGCTCTACCCCCAACCCTACGTAGTAGGAAAAACCTGTATACGTAAAATGTTTTTTTGCTTCGGGGAAATCCATTGAGAAATCCGTGTGTGCCGCACCGATACCTAACGGGATATACATCTTGTATGTACTTTGCGGTGTTAAAAACACATGCCCAATTGCCATGTAATTTTGCATACGGGTACGGGCATTTAAATGCCAACCGCTGGAAAGATCCGAAGAAAAATATTGATCCTGAAAAGACAATCCTACTCCTACGTATGAATTTATAAAATAAAGGGCCTGTAATTCTGCTCCCATTCCCGGTTTTCCTAATTTAGCATCGTGGGAAATCCCTGCTTGTTGGTCCCCTACATTCATCTCGCCAAAATCTGTCCCAAGCGCCAACGGAGAATATACCGCCGCCAATCCCACCGATACGTCCGAAGTTTCATACGCATGTAGTCCTAGCGCACAAACACATAATCCTAAAAATAAATAAATTCTACGCACTTGGCCTCCTCGTCACACTCATATTCTAGCAGATTTGCTAGAATATGGTATGGAATTATTGTCGCAACTTATAGATATCTTCCTTCATTTAGATGTTTATCTCAACACATGGGCTGCCAGTGCAGGCCCCTGGTTATATGTAGGAATTTTCGCTATTATCTTTTGCGAAACCGGTCTGGTAATAACTCCTTTCCTGCCGGGAGATTCTCTACTTTTTGCGTGTGGGGCACTAGCAGCCAGCGATCAAAGCGGTATCAGTTTAATACTATTTATCCCTATTGTTTTTATGGCGGCCGCATTGGGAGATTTTTGCAATTATGAAATCGGCAAGTGGATCGGCCCCAAGGTATTCACGCAAGAACAGAGTCGTCTGCTTAACAAAAAACATCTATTGAAGGCACATGCGTTTTATGAGAAACATGGCGGCAAAACGATTATATTAGCACGGTTTATCCCTATTATCCGCACGTTTGCGCCATTTGTAGCAGGTATCGGCAAGATGACCTACTGGCATTTTGCATCTTACAACTTGATTGGCGCAGCCGCCTGGGTGTTGTTATTTGTATTAGGTGGTTATTACTTTGCAGATTTGCCCATCGTCAAAACTCATTTTCATTTAGTAATTGTAGCAATCATCTTAATTTCTTGCTTGCCGGCTGTTATTGAATACTGGCGCGAGTGCAAAAAATCTCAATAATCTAGTTTCGTGCGTGTCTTTAGAGAAGGGGCCAACAGGTCAGGCGTAAGACGTTTTCCTCTACCGGTAAGATGTTGGATATTATCTAGCAATTCCACCGGCATAATTCCGCGTGCCTGCGCATTTCCAACAATTACATCCGCCGCTGTTTGAAGCGCAAATGAGTTAAGGCCATATGTAGCCAATACTGTGCCAATGGACGGATAGTGTGGAATATCATACGGACTCATTACAGAAAGCAATATCAAATTTTTGCTTTGTTCATTAAGTTTTTCAATAGTATATTTTTGACTTGAATTAACTTTGTCGGCCCATTGCAAACTGGCCACTACCACCAGATCGGCTCCTTCGGCACACTTAAGAGCACGGGTTACATCTTTTTCCCGCGGAGAAAGAGGGGCATTGTACGTACGCACATAATAGTTTTTCGCCAAGAAAGGTTTGCTTACTTGCATCAGTTGGTCCGCAAAACGGGAAGGAGAAAAAAACACCGCACATACAGTTGGACGTTGTTTGTGGGAAGTAAACGGAATAAGCCCATTATAATCACGCACCAAGGTAACCGATTCCTTGCTTAAATCTTCTACAGTAGATTGATAAACTTTTTCAAGTGGTTCTGGTAAAACAGGCGGAGTATCGTTTAATAGTCCCAGCTGTTCTTTAAGAGCAAAGACACGTCGGGCAGCATCTGCTATGCGGGGTTGCAACTTTTTCTTTTGCACTTGTTCTTCAATTTGGGAAAACAGCGTAAGTGGCTTGATGTAACGCCCCAATAAGACCCAATCGGTTCCGGCCTCTAATGAACGCGCCGCACAACCCGCAATGGTACAAAAGGACGTCGCCCCCTTCATATCCAAACTATCCGTGACGATTAGTCCTCTAAACCCCATCTGTTTACGCAAAATATCTTGCAAAATAGGTTTAGAAAAAGAGGCCACATTATCCTTGTCTAATGCTAGATAAAGCACATGCCCCGTCATCACGCCGGGGACACCTTGTTTAACGGCTTCGGCAAACGGTGCCAAGTGGGTTCTATTAAGTTCCGCACGATTGGCCGTTACCACAGGAACCGCATAGTGAGAATCAATTTCCGTATCTCCGTGTCCGGGAAAATGTTTTACAATTGGAATAATACCCGCTGCCTTAAACCCATTCATCAAGGCCATCCCCATCTTGGTAACAGTGGTCACATCTCCTCCAAAACTACGTACCCCAATAATAGGATTGCGCGGATTGCTGTTGACATCCAACACCGGAGAAAAATTAATGTGCACCCCTACACTACGCAACTGTTGTCCGGCTAGGTAGGCCAACGTGGCAGCTTTTTCTTCATCTTGGCTGGCAGCTAACATCATATTAGTTGGCAAATATTCAAAACCCAGCGTAATGGGCGTATAAACTGTTCCACCTTCGTAATCAATAGCAATAAGCAATGGAATTTTGTGCGGACTTTTGGCAGCCCATCCTTGCAATTTATTGACCAAACGGCGCGTTTCGCGCACAGAATAATTGCCCCATTGAATAAGAACCCCGCCGAGTTTACCTTGTTCAATCGCCGGGCGCACAAGATCTGCACTGTCCACGTCTACAAAAGCGACCAACGTTTGTCCCAATTGCTCCTGTGGGGAGAGTTCCTCAAACGTCACCGCCCCCCACGCCGGAGCTGCTATCACACAGAGCAAACAAAATAATATCTTTTTCACTATGAGTTAACCTCTATGATCGCAATTTCGGAAGGAGCTAAAAAACGTAATGGGATTCCCCAGTAAAAAACACCCGAAGTAATATAAAACGGCATTCCACTTACATCATACATCCCGTAGATACGCGGAAAATGCATCTTAACCAAATATGTAAACGGCCACAACTGCCCATTATGTGTATGACCGCTTACCATTAAACTACCCCCGTTTTGAGCAACTTCTTGCGCATACAAAGGGGTATGACTAAGCAAAATAATTGGGCTGTTTTTATCTAGTTCAGCAAGTATATCCATCACATCTTGCGCACGAACACCAGCGGTCTTAATATCTTTAAGTCCAACTATTTGTACCCCGTTGGGCATTACAGTAGATGTATTCTCCAAAAGTTTGATTCCCGCTTTTTCAAAAAAATCCTTACTGTTGCTATAACCCACATAATATTCGTGGTTACCGAATACGCCGTAGGTGCCCTGCGTGGTCTTTACCTGTGCCAAACGATTGGCGTAAGAATCACGATGGGGCCCGTATTCAAAAACATCCCCCAATACCAAAAGGGCATCCGGGTTCTCCGCTTCGATTTTTCGCAAAGCTTTATCAAAGCGAGAGAGTGATACCCCCATTCCCAAATGTGTATCCGCCAAAAGCGCCAATTTCATTTGCGGGGCACCGGGTATTTTCACAGTTATATGCTTTACTTTCGGAAGAGAAAATCCGCCCCAAAGCGCCATTACAAATACTACCGCCCATATCACAAAAGTAGCTGGGCCCATCCAATCGGTAGTTACATGACTCCAAGTTAAAATCTTACACACTATAGCCAGCCCGGCACAAATCCAAAATGCCAAAAACACAAACCCAAACCATGTATAAGAAACATAATAAAGCACACTGGCCAAAGAACCGGTTTGATGATTATGCGTGTAAGTAAATCCAAAAAGCATCACCACCGTGCATAAAAGCGCAACCAATAACGGCCATTTTACACCCATAGCCGGGTAGCATCTAACAAGCCAGGCCCCAATGGTAAATTGCATTAGGAACAATACAGCGCTGATAATAATGTAGAAAACTCCCATAATCCCTCTGCTCTATATTTTAAAAAATTTAGAAAACCTACGCACTAAAATCTTCTTTATTGGGTATCGTCAAAAAAAGTATAATATATATATCTTATTATTTAAGGAAGAAATTATATGACAGTTCGTGTTCGTTTTGCACCCTCCCCAACGGGATTCTTACACATTGGCGGCGTACGTACCGCATTGTTTAACTATTTGTTTGCCAAGAAAAATAAAGGCACATTTTTACTTCGCATTGAAGACACCGATGAGGAACGCTCTACACAGGCCTCTACGGATGCTATTTTTGAAGGAATGCAGTGGATGCAACTTAATTGGGATGAAGGTCCCATGCCCGACGGCACCAATAAAGGGCCTGATGCTCCTTATTACCAGGCCATCCGTGCCGACCAAGGAATTTATAAAAAATATATTGATCAACTTTTAGCCGAAGGCAAAGCGTACAAGTGTTATTGTACAGAAGAAGAGTTGGAGGCAAACCGCCAAAAATGCTTGGCGGAACATCGCCCACCGAAATACTCCGGGAAATGTGCCCACCTAACTAAAGAAGAACAGGCGGCACTTGAAGCCCAAGGGCGCAAGTACGTCATTCGTTTCCGCATGCCGACCGAAGGTGACGTGGAATGGGACGACCTCATCCGCGGACACGTAAAATTTGCCAGTAAAGATCTTTACGATTTAGTCATCCAAAAAACCAGCGGCTACCCAACGTATAACTTTGCTGTAGTCGTGGACGACCACCTCATGCGTATGACACACGTCATCCGCGGGGACGATCATATTTCCAACACCCCTGCGCAAATTCAAATTTACCGCGCACTAGGATGGAAAGAACCAATGTTTGCGCATCTCTCCATGATTCACGGACCGGATGGCAAAAAACTATCCAAACGCCACGGCGCCACCAACGTAGTGGAGTTTCGCAACATGGGTTACTTGCCTGAAGCGCTTAAAAACTATTTGGCTCTACTGGGATGGGCGACGAGTGACTCGCAACAAATTTTTGCCCCCGGAGAATTAGAAGAAAAGTTTGATATCTCTGGCTGTCAGCCCAGCCCGGCAGTAATGGACCCAGAGAAACTAAACTGGATGAACGGGGAATATATCCGTGCCACGTCTTTGGAACGCTTGACCGACTTGGCTTTGCCGTTTATCGAAAAAGCCGGCATCAACGTCAACGGGGTTGATCGCAAACGTTTGGAAAATATCATTGGGTTAGAGCAAGAAAAGTATAAACTACTAACGGAAATCCCCGACCTCATTCGTTTCTTCTTTGAAGAACCCGTCATGGAACAGGAAGCCATCGATAAAGTATTTGCCAAGGCAGAAGCCAAACAAGTGCTTGAAGGGATGATAACAGTATATGGCGAAATTACCGATTTCACTGATGTTAATTTGGAAAAAGCCGCACGTGCCTATGCTAAAGAGAATGGATTTAAAGCTGGGCAGATTTTCCATCCGGTGCGTGTAGCTGTTTCCGGTCGCACGCATGGTCCTACGCTGTTTAAAATGCTTGAATGCATGGGTAAGGAAACTGTGCTTAACCGCTTGCAAAAAGCGATAACGTATTGTAAATAGCAACCATCAAAAGGGGTTGAATGAGATACTGGTTTTTCGACGGCAATGACGTAGTGGGCCCGTTTACTACCAAAGAATTGGTAGCAAACAAGGGGTTTGGTGCCACTAGCTTAATTTGCCCCGAAGAACTGAGTGACGACGGCGATCATTGGCAACCGGCTGCTCTATTTGCCGAAGTAAAATCTTTACTAGCCAAAAATTCCCCAGATGAAAGCGCTGTTACTTTTGAAGAAGAGATGGACTCGTTGTTAAAAGAACGGTCCCCCCTTTCGTTTGATGAGACCCTCACAGAAAGCCCCAATTTGGAAATCCCCAAAAAGCCCTCCAAACCCGGCCCAATCGAAGATTATTTTAACAATATTAAAGAGGAAGATTTGGGGGACATTCTTGGCATCCCGGATCCGAACGATGATTCGGACATGGATCTGGCGCACGCCCTAGAAAAACAATTAGCAAAAACTTCTTCTACTCGCCGCAAACAACGCGAGGAAAACAAAGAAGAACAGGAAGTCCCGCAGGTCGACCCTGCGGAAGCTACGCATCACGTAGCAAGTATTACGGAGGTTTTTGGGGTGTCCACACAAGCCGAAACAACCGAACCTACCCTTCCGCCTCTTCCTTCTTCTACCCTCCCCGTTCTTGCGGATGAAAAACCGCTTGCGACAAATGCTTCCCCTTCAACCACGCAAACGGCACCTTCCTTACGGACTGAGCAGAACATAGTACCTTCAACGGATTTTGCAAGCCAGCCCTCGCAGCAAGAAACTCCCCAAAAAGGGCAACCTGCTCCTGCGGAAGAGGAACCCACTTATATTATTCCGAATCCCGCATTGCTACGTGCGGAAAAAGTGGAAGTTAATAGTGTACGCGCCCGCTTAAAACAAACGCAAGAGATGAAAGAGTTCCTAAACGAAACGCAAAATTCTCATCTAAAAAGGCAATACAAAGCCCAACGAAGAATTCTGGTTATGCTTTTGGCAGCGTTGGCCATTATGATAGCGCTGGTATGTGTAATGCAATTTAAAAAGCACCAACAACTTGTCTTAACTACCCATTCAACTACAGCTCCGACGACTGCCAATTATACACAAGAATTATTAAATGATGCGACACCGGCGGTGGCTCCAGTAGTCCCGGCCCCAGAACCAGATGCTTGGCAACCATCTCAAGACCAAATAGCTCTATCCGTTGTGCAAAACTATCCACTATCGGGCAACCGCGGTACAATTGCTAATTATTTAGACCGTCTTTACAAAACACAACTTGCACAAGGATACACTGCTTCCTGGGGAGTTGAACCACTTTATAAAGACACCTATATTGTAAAATATCGGTTGACCAAAACGCGAAAAGAACCTATCATATATGTATTCCAGGCCAATGCGGCTACCCGCAAGTTGACCGGAGCACTAAACAATATTTCACTCGATTTAGTAGGAAAAATTTAGTTTCAAGGGGATTGACTTATGATATTGATGGACGACTTGTTTGCACTGATGAAAGCCAAAAATGCTTCCGATATTCACTTGGCGGTAGGGGTTCCGCCGGTACTTCGTATTCAAGGCAAATTGTACGCTACTCAATTTGAAACGCTCACTAAAGAAAGCGCCCAAACACTCATTTATTCCATTATGACCGATGAACAACGCCAGCGCTTTGAAGAAGACCTGGAATTAGATTTTTCTTTTGGGCTTAAATCGTTGGGCCGTTTACGTGTAAACATTTATCGTGAAAAAGGTTGCATTGCCGCCGCCTTACGTTCTATTCCCAATGAATTTCAAACCTTTGAAGAATTAAACTTACCCCAAATCGTCTACAACATCATGAAACTAAACAAAGGGCTCGTGCTGGTAACCGGTGCTACGGGTTCTGGTAAATCCACCTCGTTAGCCAGTATGATTAACTACCTCAACATGAACGAAAGCAACCACATCATGACGGTAGAAGACCCTATCGAATTCGTGCACCCGCACAAACGCAGTATTGTCAACCAGCGCGAGGTCGGCTGTGATACACACTCCTTTGCCGCTGCTTTGAAACACTTTTTGCGTCAGGACCCGGATATCATCTTGGTAGGTGAGTTGCGCGATAAAGAAACTATGGAAGCATGCTTGACCTTGGCTGAAACCGGTCACTTGGTGTTTGCTACGTTACACACCAACGACGCTGTACAATCTATCAACCGTATTATCGACGTATTTCCGCCCAACCAACAACCGCAAATTCGCACGCAGTTGTCCTTCGTATTGGAAGCAATTTTGTCCCAGCAGTTAATCCCGGCTCTAAACGGCGGACGCTGCATGGCGTGCGAAGTGTTAATTGCCAACTCGGCCGTGCGCAGTTTAATCCGCGACGGAAAAGCGGAGCAGATTCTTTCCACCATGCAGACCAACGCCGCTATCGGTATGCGTACCATGAACGAAGCGCTGGGTCAACTCTACATGGAAAAGAAAATCAGCTACGAGATGGCCTTATCGCACTCGGGCGACCAAGGCGGTCTCAAGACGTATTTACAACAAAAACTCGGTACGTCCAACTTCAAATAAGTTCTTAACTTATACGTAAAAATCCCCCGGCCTAAACTGGGGGATTTTGTTTAAAAACATGAGCTTAACTCTCTTGTAATTGACAATAACACTTACCATTAACAAGGGAACAACCAGCCAAACACAGTGGAGTATCGTCAATCACATCACTATGGCCACCACTATTGCCACCGCTATTGCCGCCACCTCCCAAATCAGCGGGCTGATATCCTGAGGGTTCAACCATTGCACAAAACCCTGTTTTTTCTGCGGGGTCTTGGCATGCTTTTTCAATCTGGCCATTCTGCAATACCCCTATGGCAAGTATTCCACCTTCATACATACCTGAAGTTCGTTGGGCGTACAAAGCAATTCCTTCCGGGAACTCCTCTGTCCGATATTGAAAAGCCCCTCCCGGCTCAGGAATCATAATATCGCCATCATTGATGTCTTCCGTAAAAGCATTATGTTGCATGTAATAAATGCTCTGCGCATTCGCCCAATCACCCAACACTTGCAACGCCTCGGCGGTGCGTGAGCGCTCCACGGCCTTTTGGTATTGTGGGAGCGCTATGGCTGCCAAAATACCTATAATGAGCACTACGACTAGTAGCTCAATTAACGTAAAACCTGTTTTCATATGTTTTTCTCCTTCCCTACCTAATTTATCAATAGGAAGCAACACGCTCCCTATATATAGTATATGCATTTTTGAGCAAATTTCAAGGCCTATTTTTAAAAATTAGGCCCTTTTACTGCGGTAAACTACGACGAGAACCCCCAACAACTTATGAATACAGGTTTTCTGTTAAGTAATTGGCTCCTAAAAACTATTTAAATTTCATCATTTTCCCAAAAATAAACCCCGGCCTAAACCGGGGCTTACTTTTAGATGAATTGTTAGAGCTCAATGACTAGCATAGTAGGCGTAATTAAGTGATAGAAATTCACAAGAGCTGCTAAACTTAAAAACGGCCCAAACGGAATGGCATCGCCGCCTTTTTTGCCTTTAAAAATCATCAAAAATAGCGCATAGACCAACCCAAAGAAAGAACCCATAATCACAGTAGTAATCACACCTTGCCAGCCAATAAAAGCACCTATGCCGGCCATCAATTTAACGTCCCCACCGCCCATGGCTTCTTTTTTAAATATCCAGGTACCTATCAAGGCAATAGCCAACACGCCAAAAAGACCCACACCTGCGCCCAAAATGGAAGCAAGCTCTTTCTGCCACCACGCGCCGGTAAAGTTCGGGTTGCACCAAGCAAATGCTACGCCTAGCACAATAAGCCCCAGCGAAAAACGATCCGGAATGATCATGAGTTCCAAATCAATTACAGAAAGAATGATTAAGAAGTAGACCGCCGTTAATAGCACCAAAGTCCACAACGTAAGCCCGTTGTGCCATACAAACAATACCGTCAACAGGCCCGTCACTAATTCCACTAACGGATATTGAATAGAAATCGGGGCCTTGCATTGACGGCATTTGCCCAATAGAAACAAATAACTGAGCACAGGGATATTGTCGTACCATTTGATGGGTTTATGGCACTTGGGACAAAACGACCCCGGCCACACAATGGACTTCCCCTGCGGAATGCGGTAAATGCATACGTTAAAAAAACTGCCCAGTATCAGGCCAAAAATTCCCGAAAGAACAAGGATTAACGTCTGCATATTACAAAGAGTCCCAACGATTACCGTAGCTATCCGAATCGGCCACGTTAACAAAAAAATCGCCAAAATGCGGATCATTGGGGTTATTTACATACGCCCAACCACCGGTTTTGGTAAAACATTCCTCATATGTGCCTGTGGACACATGTGAAGACGGCGCATATCCCGGCACACGAACAGCGGGAATTTTTTCAATATATGTCGGCACTAAACTGGATAAATCATCCGTAGGATATACGCCCTGGTGTTCCCCGTAATAAGCGGCAATAGCACTACGAACTTGTACCAGTTTATGTTTAGTACTACCCTCTTGCGCTTTGTGGAGCAAGGTCATAAACTTGGGTACTGTAAATCCCACCAAAAGGGCCAGCACCACAATTACTACGGCAATCTCTGTAACGGTAAAACCTTTTTTCATAGTTTCCCCTATTTAAAGTGCATAGCAATATGCGCAAATACTTTGGCATCGCCCAGCGTATTTTTGATACTGCTATATTCGTTAGGTTGGTGGGCCAAATCATCCAACTTTGAGAACACAACTGTAGGATATCCCACATTACGTAAATAGGCCCCCACCGTACCGCCGCCTACACCCATCGGGCGCGGGTTGTTTTTATAAACTGCTTTGGCAGCGGCTGTAGTAAGTGCAACAATTGAGGCCCCTTTGTCCGTAGGCAATGAGGCGTGTAATTGTTCAACATCCACTTTTACTTTTACTTTGAATTGCTTTTCTATTTTGGCTGTAATTTTGCGAATTTCTTTTAATACATCCTCGTTCTTATAGCAGGGCAAAATGCGGCAGTCAAAATAAAATACATCCGTACCCGGAATAGTATTTACATTCGGCACGTTCGCTTCCTTTTTGGTGGGTTCAAACGTACTGCCTGTTTCCGGTGCGAAAAGAGAATTTTTCTTGTTAAATTTTTTGTGCAAATCTTCCATGGCCACAATTAAATGCGCTCCCACGCGGTGGGCATTTATCCCGTTATGCGGCGTAGAACCATGCGTTTGCTTACCGCTTACAGTAAATTTAAGCCAAATCATATTTTTTTCGGCAATTTCTACCATCGTTCCTTCCGGGTTTCCGCCATCAGGCACCATAAATACATCTTGTTTGCCAAAAAGTTTACCGTGTTTTTTAAGTACTTGCACGATACCGTATTGGCTACCGATTTCTTCATCTGCGTTAAGTAAGAGCGCGTAGTTGCACGGCGGGCGAATCCCCAAATCCATCATGGCCTTGGCAGTTAACAAACCGGATACCAAACCTTGTTGATTATCTTCTGAACCACGGCCGTAAATTTTATCACCCTTTACTACTGCCTTGAACGGATCGGTTTTCCACAAGCTCAAATCACCGGGTGGCACTACGTCCATGTGCGCCATTACCCAAAATGTTTTATTTTTATTTTGGCCGTAATATTTGGCCACTATATTCGGGCGGTATCCACCTTTGGCTTTGGCATCTTTTACTTTAATTAACATCACTTCATCAAATTTCATTGCTTTAAGCACACCTAACAAATATTCAGCTTTGGCATGCTCTCCCTCTCCCCCTTCGTGCGGAGAAACCGCCGGGCAGGCAATCATATGCGTTTGCAAATCGATAACCGTTTGTTTATATGTGTCTATTTTTTTAAATAATGCCTTTTCCATTCCATCCTCCCTGTTTATAACGGGTTGTTAATATCTATAAATTGAGTTTTTACGTTAAATTTTTGCGCTGTTAATTTCATAAGTGCTTCTACGCCACACTTCTCCGAGTGATAATGCCCTAGCGCAATGCAATTAATCTTGCCTTCGCGGCACCACTCGTAGGCCGGCTCATCAAGAATACCGGTTACATATAAGTCCATTTTTTGATCAATGGCTTGCGGTAGCATGCTGTATGCCCCCCCGCTTACCACGCCCACACGTTTGATTTTTTGCGGACCGAACGCTAACACTTGCGCAGAAGCGCCGCAGAATTTTTCTAACGTATTTACCACTTTTTCGAGTGGAAGTGAAGGCAGTTTTCCTTCGCAACCAATCGTAACATCATGGTACGTAGCAAACGGTTTTACCTGTGTGGCATGCAACGCACGGATCAAGCATGCATTATGACCGATTTTCGGGTGTTTATCCAGCGGCAAATGATACGCGGCCAGCCCCATATTATGCTGCATGAGGAAACGTACGCGCTCGCCGAACATGCCTGTAAGTGGTTGTTCATGCCCCCACAGCAGCCCATGATGCACACAAATCAAATCAGCTCCGGCGCTTTGTGCTTTCTGGAACAATTCCAACGAGGCCGATACGCCAAATACAATCTTACGCACCGAACTTGCTCCCGCTACTTGCAAACCATTGTGGCTAGCATCCGCAATAGCAGCGCTATCCAAATAGGTATTCCAAAATTGCAAAACATCGTCGCATTTGACCATAAAATTATGATATCATTTTTATACGTATGAAAAGAACTCTTTTTTTTGTATTTTCTCTATTTTTGCTGAATATTTCTTCTTTTTCCGACGAATTGCCTACGCTTCCCGTCGCCCCTTATTTGCCTGCCCAACTGCAAGAAGCAACCGAACAAAATGCCCCCATTACGGTGCAATATCCCTATGAAAATTTAACCTTGCCGCGAGGAGCTACCCAAATTTTTATCTTTGGTCAAGTAAATTTAAAATTACCCGCCACGCTTGATATCAACGGGCAGGACGTTCCCCTGTATAAGAATGGTGCGTTTGTAGCATTTGTGCCGGTAGAAACTGGAGATTTTACCTTTACCCTTACCGCCAAAAATAAAGACGCAACCGTCCAAGCCGTGCGCCACGTAAAAGTGTTAGGCACGGACATCAAAGATTTTTCACAAGAAGCGGCCTTTGATGAGGACCAGGTTTTCCCGCAACACGACGTAGAACTCCTCCCTGGCGACACGATTAATCTGTATGTGCGTGGCACGCCAGGGGCAAGCGTGTATGCACAATTGTCTTCTTTTAAACATGGAAAGGATATTTTGCTTCAAGAAGATCCCTCCCAACCGGGGACCTACCGCGGTACGTATGTTATTGAAGAAGACCAAAAGCACAAAACCAGTAAAGTAATTTACAAAATGAAAGAGGGCCCCAACGATACTAAAGCCAAAGTTACCGCGCCGGCCAAAATTACGGTGCGCGACAACCAGACCCCTTTTACCTACGCAGAAATTAATTTACCCGGCGTGAAGCTGCGCAAACGCCCTACGGCCTCGGGTAATTTGTATCCTGATTATCGCGCTTACGGGCCTGTACGCATAAGCGGTCAAATGGCCAATCAATCGCGTATATGGATTGACGGGAAGCAAACGGCCTGGTTGGAAAACAACCGCCTCACTCCACTTAAAGATTATGAAGAAACCCCCAACACCCTCTCTTTCATCCGCACGGATACTTCCGACGAGAGAACACGCTTTATTTTTACGTTGGATCGGCCGGTGCCTATCCAAATTCACGAATACAAAGACCGCGTAGAATTAACGCTACACTACATAGACGAATTTGAGCAGAATTTTAGTTTAGATGATACCAGCCCGCTTGTCTCAAATATTCAATGGACACAGCGCGAAGAAAAAACAGTTGCTTTCCGCATACTATTGCGTAAAAAAGCCAATCTGTGGGGATATGCTTACCGCTTTGAGGAAAATGAGCTTATACTGGACCTGATGCACGAACCCACCCGCGTTAAACAAACAGGCAAACCGTTAGCTGGGGCACGCATTGTATTGGATGCGGGGCATAGCCCTAAGCGTACCCCTCCGTATGACGGAGCCGTGGGGCCAACTGGGTATTTAGAATACCAAGCCACCTACGCGCTGGCACAAGACCTTAAACCTTTGCTTGAGCAAGCAGGCGCTACTGTTTTGCTCACCCGTGATGGAGAAAACAAAATGTCTTTGCAAGACCGCTATGATTTTGCCAAAGACCAGCAAGCCCATATTTTTATCAGTTTGCACTACAATGCGTTGGCGGAAACACAAGACCCGTTAGCTAAACCGCGCGGATTTACGGTGTATTATGCGTATCCGCATAGTTTTGATCTTGCGGAAAAAGTATACAAAGCGTTCGTAAAACATGTGCCATTGGCTGATAACGGGCTGCTGGCCAACACTGTATTGTTTATTCCACGCATGTCGGATTATCCTAGTATTTTGGTAGAAAATGCCTTCCTTATTTTGCCGGAACAAGAAGAACTGGCAAAGACCCAAGAGGGCCGTGCCTCGTTTGTAAAGGCCCTATACGAAGGAATTGTAAATTTTTATAAATAAAATCCCCCGGCCTAAGGCCGGGGGTAAATTTACCTACTTACCATCCTCAGTATCCCCAATCATCATCCCACCATGGATCTTCCGGATCCTCTCCCCACAGGTATGGATCTATCGGTTCATTTGGATCATCCGGATCTAATGAATCGCAAATATAAGAAGGATATCCCATCTCTTCACATTCCCTCTTATCACCCGAGGCACCATAATCTTCCTCGCAATACTTCCATCCTTGAGAGGTATAACGTGGAGAATGGTTGGAAATACACATGCATTTGCACCCTTTATTGTCCCATATACCACCGCTTTGGCTGTGAGTATCCCAGCCATAGTGGCACAGGTCGATTTCTTCCTGAGGATTATTGATACACATTACACAAGCGTGACCATTCCATGCTATACCCACGACGTCTTCACAAATACATTCACAGTTTGTAGTATCCCACCGGACGTGTTCTCCCCGTGCCGCGGCCGCCGCACATTCTGGGGATATCTCACAGTCATTCGTACATCCGTCCGTTTCCTTATACTTACAAGCAACATAATCCCAGGTATATGTTATTGCTCCGGTCTTCCCTTCCGGACAAGGCGCCGTATACGTATCTTGTCTATCGTTGGTCGGGAAACAGATACATTCGCCACGGTCTTCATCATAAGAACATGTGTCGGGGTTCCAGGTATATATAATTACCAAATTATCTTCTTCCGTTGCATCAGGGCAAAGTTCTGTATAGGTTTCTTGCCCATCGTGCGTGGGTTTACAAGTACAATCACCAACCCATTCCCCTTCTTTCCATTGTCCGGTTGCAGTATCACATTCATACTCGAGGGTTTGTGTACCTGTTCCACTCTCACAATCTCTTTGCTGGCTCGGTTTTTCATAACAATGACAATCGGCCTTTTCTTCCGGCGTCAAATCAACGGCCTCTTCAAAATTTTCCCACTTACCATTAACGCATTTTTTCCCTTTGCTTGTACCACAGGAAGATTCAACATCCTTTTTCTCTCCGTCCGAACAATCCTTCTTTTCGCTACAACCACTATAATCCTCCCAATAGGTACAATCTGAACCGACACGTTTCCACGCAGTTCCTTCATAACCTTCCGGACAAGGGATCTGCTCGTCAGTAAGTTCACAACCTTCTGGTATCACCGGTGTTTCTATTCCGGCTGTTCCCACATTCTGAGCCGCGCACTCACCGGAAGGATCGTTGATTTGCGCAAGATATGCATTATCGCAACTTGCATACTTGCCAAGCGCATTACAACCACTCCCTTGGCAACAAATTTGTCCATTTCTATATCCCATAAACAACTGATACGCGTTGTCGGTCTTGGTGGCATGTAAACCGCTGGCCAATAATTCGTATTGGTAATTAGCTCCCGAATGGGCAGGCCAAGATGACAACTCACTGGTTGCACCTGCGTAGTCCTTATCCAACGCACAGCGTGCCTCTTGCTCAGTACGTATGGCACGCATGATGTTCTCGGCTTCCGCTGTTTTGCGATCTTCAATGACGTGGAGGAATTTCGGTAATACTACCGCCGCTAACACACCGATAATTACTACTACTACCAGTAATTCGGTCAATGTAAATGCTTTCTTTTTCATGGAATCTCCTAGGTTATGATACTTCCTGCACTTAAATTCTACTACAAAAATTATTATTTGGCAATAGAATTTAAACAAAGGTTATAAAAATGATAAAATAAAGTATGCTTTCCCCGTTTAAAATTCTCTCAAAAGATCCTCATTGCCAAGCACGCACTGGCGTTTTGTACACCCGCCACGGAGCAGTACATACCCCGGTGTTTATGCCGGTGGCTACGCAAGGAAGTGTAAAGGCACTTACAGACGAGGATTTAAAAAATGCCGGGGCGGAATGTTTACTTTCCAATACGTATCACTTGTATTTACGCCCTACCACCCAATTATTGCAACAACTAGGCGGCCTACATAAATTTATGCATTGGGGCGGAAGCATTTTGACCGATTCAGGTGGATTTCAAGTATATAGTTTACCCAAATTCCGCAAAATTAAAGAAGAAGGCGTAACCTTTCAATCACACCATGACGGCAGCAAACATCTGTTTACTCCGGAAAATGTAATTCAGTTTGAAAGTGAAATCGGCTCGGATATTTGGACAATGCTTGACGTGTGTATTCACGCCAAAAACCCGACCAAGCACGATGCCCGTGAGGCCTTGGATATTACCAAACGTTGGGCCCAACGTGCTGCACACGCTTATGAAAAAATAGTGCCTTCGCAAGATATTCGTCACAATAGCGATGGCAGTTTTTGTGTTAATAACTCTCTTTTATTTGGCATTATCCAGGGATCTATTTTCCCGGATCTGCGCAAGGAAGCCGCCCTGCACATGGCCTCTTTACCCACACACGGATACTGCATCGGTGGCCTTTCGTTAGGCGAGACACTAGAACAAATGAACGGTGCTGTTGCCGCTGTAACCGAAAATCTACCAGAAGCAAAACCGCGCTACTTTATGGGCCTAGGCACCCCTATAGAAATGCTTAACTGTATTGAACGCGGGGTAGATATGTTTGACTGCGTGTGGCCTACACGCGTAGCACGCAATGGAATGGTAATGACCTCCAAAGGCCGTATGAATATTAAAAATGCAGCATATCGCACGCAAGACATTCCTTTGGACGATCAATGCGACTGTTTTACCTGCCGTCATTATTCCCGGGCGTATTTATGCCATCTGTTCCGCGCACAAGAACTTACCAGCCATCGTTTACTTTCTATTCACAACATTCGCTTTTTAATACGCCTTATGGAACAAGCCCGGTCTGCTATCAACAACGGAACGTTCCTGTCCTTTAAAGAGGATGTCATCAAACAGTATTCCCAACAGGGTTAGTTATTGCTGGGCAGGTTCTTCTTCGGCCGGGTCCTTTTCTTTTTTAAATAACCCAAATAGTCCTTTGATTCCTTTTTTGACATGACGTGAAACCACGTTGTTTGTAACTGTTTGTGTTACTAACGAGGCCACACTTCCCAAAACTTGCATATCGCCTTTTGGCTCTTCTACGGTACCACCAATCTTTAGCGTTAAGGGCATCACCCCATCCACTTCGTGCCGTCCGGGAGCTGCATGTACGGTTAGGTTAACATCCCCTGTATTAAAATCAGTCATACCATCTAAGCGCAACGACATAGTGGGAGATACAAACGTCCCCTCTTTAATAGTAGCTACGCCGTCATTAAAATTAACTTGTGTATCAAATCTGTCGTACAACATTTTCCCTTCTAATTTTTGTTCTGTTTGTTCTACAAGAACCTCTAGGGGTTCACCGTCCGGCCCCAATACAGTTTGCGTTTTCACTTCAACAGGAGAATCCGCTTCTTTGTTGCCAGACACAACCGACATCAAACCTCCCCCCAGCCCTTTGAGTACTCCTAAAACATTAAGTGAATTGAACACTTTGCCTGTAAGATTTAGGGACATAAATAATACTTTTGTTATTGGGTTGGCATTGGTTAGCTTGTATATATCTTGAATTTCTCCATTCTCGGTACGCAGATGCAGTAAACCATGCGCATGATCCAAACGCGGGGTGATATTTTGCATATCTGCATCAAAAGCAATATGCGTACCGTAAAAATAAGGAACGTCTAGTTTCTCCACATCTAAATCGGCTTTTAAATCTATCGGTGGCAATGACCAAGTATCCCCGGAAGAGGAGGATCCTTCTGGGGACGGTGAGGGATTGGAAGCAGTAACATGCCATATAAACTCTTTGGCAGAGGCCTTCATCTCTGCTATAATTTTCTGCGCCGTTTGTTCTCCCTTTAAAAACAATGAAATTGGATTGCCTTCAAATTTCCCTGTTAAATCCGTCTCAATGTGCCCAGTTTTAAAATCGGTACTTTCCCACCCGGATAATTTCCCCGTCACATTGGAAAGTTGCCCCGCCTGCGGCAAAAATGCCCCCATATTTTGCAAATCAAATTGGGCCATAATTTTATCTTGCGTGAATGTGCAAGTTAATTTAGTAGTGCCCACCAAACGATAGGGATCGGCCAATGCCGCAAACCAACGCCCCATTTCTCCAAACACGCCCACGGCCTCCCCCGAAAATTCATAACGAAGTTTACCGGAATAATCCATCTTCCCTTTGGCATTGATATCAAAGCCCGGAGCTTTCAAAAAGGCATGCGCTAGAGTAAAATTTTGTTTTTCCGTATCAAATGTTGCCTGCACACGCCCGGTAAATTCTTTTATATTTAATGAGGGCAAAACTATCTTTTGAAATAAACTAGAAGAAAAATTGCGTACAGAGAGTTGTAAATCTAATTGCGGGGATAAAAAATTAAACACTTTTCCCTTTAAGGTAAGGGAAGATTTTTGATGCATGGCCTTGAATGTCTGTACATAAACGTACGCATCTTTCAAATCCAGCTGATTTAGATTGATTTTACCCCGAAATACAATTGGAATTATATGTTCAAACTGCGGTTCCTGATGGTGGAAATCGCCCCACAAAGAGAGTTCAAACTCGCGCTCAAAACTAAAATTTTTAACCTGCAGATTCAATCCTTGTGCTTCTAGCGTGCGTGGCTTCTGCTGATCTATATACGATAAATGTAAATTTTCTATGCGCAGTTTGCGTGCGGTAACAGGCAAAGAAACAGAGGTTTGTGAAACGGGTCCTTTTTCCTCCTGCGGACTATCCACCCAATCCTGCCAATTAGTAGTACCATCCGCACGCACAAGTAATTTTACATGTGCGTCCGACAAAATAATTCCTTGTATTTTGAAATGGCCGTGTAACAAATGCAGTAATGACAATCGAATTCGCAAACGCCCTATTTGCGCAAAAATTCCTTCTTGGAGCCCGCCTTTCTCAGCAATTTTTACATCCTCCACAAAAATGCCACGCAAGTTTGCTCCCATGCGGCCCACTTCCAATTCTCTGCCTAATGCGCTTTCCAAAACACTATCTACCCGCGCATTAAACCATTGCGTGCGGGATAAGACGTGTAATCCTTGGTCCACCAATAAAACACCAACGATTAAAATTAACATCCCATAAATAATACATCTAGTCCATTTTTTCATAAGTTCTTTGGCTATACTCACATCCGCAATAATCTTGTTGATACAAATTAAATTCTTTAATAAGTGCTTGCCGCAGTTCTGTTAATCCATGTTTGCGCCATGAATTAGCCCAATAAGCCGTTCCCTCTTCGCGCCAGGCCTGATGCGCTTGGGTATGCACTTGGTTGATATCTTTATAACGAGATACCCCCAATACGGATGTAAATAGATCAAAATGATGCTGCCGAGCATAACGGGCCGCTTGTTTTAAGCGCATATAAAAGCAAACACTGCAGCGTTTCCCCCGCTCGGGCTCTCTTTCTAATCCGCGTACTTGCTGCCGCCACACTTCATGCTCATAAGGAAGTTCCACAAACTTGGCCCCCAATGCACAACACAGACGGGCTTGTTCATCACGGCGTTTCTCATACTCTTCCTGTGGGAAAATATTTGGATTATAAAACAGTACAGTTACCTGGATACCTTTTTGTACCAAATGTTTAATTGCCCCACAGGAACAAGGCGCACAACAAGATAATACTAATAACTTCATATATTATAGTGTACTAAATCTATTTTTCTACATACTTGCAAAAAATTAATTACTTTGCTAAACTAAAGAGCATAGTGTTCAGACCCTCCAAGGTCAACACTTCATTTTTTTTAGGTAAGAGGTTGTTATGGTAGCTAAAAAAGACAACAAAGACATGCTCAGCGCAACAGAAATAAAAGAGATTAAAAAGCATTTACTAGCGTTAAAGGAAGATGCTACTAAACGCCTGCAAAATACAAAACAGATGGATATGCCCGAAGTAGAAGTGGGCGACCCCATTGACGACGCTAGCAAAAGTTTAGACAAGGAAATTTTATTTGAACTTTCCAGCAATGCTCACAACACTATCGAGCAAATTGAAGCGGCTCTGCGTAAGATTGATAAAGGTATTTACGGTACCTGTGAATATTGCCGCAAACCTATTGGCAAAAAACGCATGAAAGCGTTGCCATTTGCACGTTATTGCATTAACTGCCAACACACTAACGAGCATCATAACCGATAATCTATAGCGCGTCAAAAAACACTCCCTTACAAAGGGAGTGTTTTTTCATATCATTGATTAGATCTTATTGGTGAAATAAACAGGGGTTTTATTTTTATCTTTGGCCAGAGCCGATATTTTGTAATGTTCCTCACTAACCCCGATTCTAATGCTTCCACGACCGGTAGAAATTACTTTCTTTAGATCCCGCTGGAATTGCACCGGATCTCCGGATAAGAGGGTAAGACGCAGTAAGTCGTTCGTATAATATCCATAGCGCAAGTAATGTCCTTCTTCAAGCAACGCTACTTTTTCCAAAAAATCACGTGCCTGGCGCACCTTATATTGTTCCTGCCAATCACGGCCGCCAACGGAACGATACAAACCAAACCCAAGCAATACCAAAAGCAAGATTCCCACCCCGCGCACAGCCCATACTTCCCACCAGGCCCGCTCACGAAGTTGTACCACCACACTACCGCCAAAAAAATCATGCAAAGCACGTTTACGGTCGTCTACACAAGCAAATACAAATCCCCCAAAAAACAACAGTGTACTAACATAATACCCTACGGCCCGCAAAAACGCTCGCGGCAGAGAAATAGGCCCTGTTTTATCTTTATTGACTACGGCAATTCCAACTAGATTCTTCCCTAATGTTACACGTCCGCCCGATGAAAAAATTGTTTCATACAACACGAACACCACGTTCATAACGATAATCATGGCAATCAACTGCTTCGATTCCAAATATTGCCCCATCGTTTTACAAATTATCCACGCTATCAATTGCAACGGAAAGAAAACAACTCCGTAGTCAATCATCAATGCTACAAAACGCTCCGAAATTGAAGCATATTCGATGGAAACATTTGCAGAAGAATCCTTGTCTGCCGTCGATGAAGCAACTGGGGTATCTTCCATGATATTAATGCGGTGTTCTTCGCTCATAAATTCTCCGTTATTTTATTATAACAAGTTTTAGTTCAATAGCCGCGATCCATTTCTTCCAATGCGGCAATTCTTTTTTGAATTGGCGGATGCGTAGCCATCAACCCTGTCATCCAAGAAAATAAATTTTGTTTCGCTAGCGGATTTTCAATGCACATGGCCGCCATACTGGCACGTTTATCTAACGCCTCTACACGGCTATCTGTAGAAATTTTACGAAGTGCGTTGGCCAACGCATGAGGATTACGCGTCATCAAAGCACCCGTAGCATCGGCCAAATATTCCCGTTGACGCGAAACCGCCAAACGAATAAGCGGAGCGAATACAAGCCCATAAAGCGAACAAATAATCCCCAAAACCAAAAACAACCCGGTTCCACTACTTTTGTTATTATTGCTATTACGAGAAGAAAGTGCTACACGAAAGCAAATTTCACCCGCAAAAGTAAAAAAGGAAATCCCCGCTACGGTAATAAGCATCAGACGAATATCCCGGTTTTCTATATGGGAAAGTTCATGTGAAATAACCCCTTCCAATTCCACGCGATCCAATTTTTGCACAATCCCTTTTGTAAGTGCCAGGGAAGCATGCTCGGGATCGCGACCGGTAGCAAAAGCATTGAGCGATGCATCATCCATAATGTAAATACGCGGAAGCGGAAGACGACGACTCATGCATAAATTTTCAACTAAACGGTAAATCTCTGGCTGGTCCTTTTGTGTAACAGGGATAGCATCGGCACTATTGAGCAACAATTTATCCCCCGTGAAATAGGATACCGCCATCCAAATCATAGCAATGATCCAACAAACAACCGGTAACGCATAGAGCCAAGGTCCCATAGTTGGATCACTTGTCATGTTCCAACCGAACACAGCTGTTAAAACAAGGAATACCACCCACGTCAACAATGCAAATACGGCCGGAAACAAAAGTATCAGCAGCCAAGTGCGACGTTTATTTTGAGCAATATGATCGTAGGTGGTAGCCATAATTAAAACTCTACTTTTACAGGTTGGCGGGCAGCTTGTTCTTCTGCGCCCAATTCAAACAATGGTTGTTCGGTAAAATTAAGACGTCCCGCAATCATATTAGCCGGAAATTGCTGAATTTTAGTGTTAAAAGCAAGCACGTTCCCATTGTAAAAACGACGAGCGGCCTGTATTTTATCTTCCGTATCACGCAGTTCACGCTGCAATTCCAAAAAATTGGTATTTGCTTTTAGATCCGGGTAGCTTTCGCTAAGCGCAAACAGTGATTTCAGTGCGCCCGTCAACTCACCTTCCGCTTTGGCAATATCCTGCATACTTTGCGGTTTTCCAAAGGCAGCATTACGGGCCTCTATAATTTTTTGCAATGTTTCACTTTCATGTTTGGCATACCCTTTAACGGTAGACAATACATTCGGGATTAAATCAAAGCGACGTTTAAGCTGTACTTCAATATCACTCCACGCTTCTTTGACACTGTTGCGCATACGCACCAATGTGTTATACAATCCCATCACATACAGCCCGATTGCAACGGCCACTATAATCAATACAACCAGTGCACTCATTTTGTTTCCTCCGTTTGATTTTTTTGGTTATGATAATACGAATATCGCGACGTTTCATAAAGGCCACGCGCGAGTTTTTTCATATGTTCAAAACGTTCCGGCTCTTTAGCAGATAAATCTTCTTGAAAATTCTCTGCCGCATATTTATAAAGTCCTTCTTGGCCCCCGCGACTGTGATAGTAATATTCCCCTTGCACAAAACCAATCACGTGGGGAGTATCGGCCCATGTATAGATTAACGCTCCCGGCTCGGCATCCGCATTGGTTGCCAGCACGTCGCGACCTACGGCACGTGTTTTATAGCCGCGGCCCAAAAGCCCCATAGCTATTGGGAAAATATCCACTTGGCTGGCTGTTTTGCTAACAACCTGCGCTTGCTTAATCGGCTCTCCCGCAATAATAAGCGGAATTTGGTGATTGATTAAATTCCACTCTACGGTACCGCGTGGCATATTTTCCGATTGGGGAGCTGATAAACCGTGATCCCCGAAGATAAAGAAAATTGTATTTTTATAATAGGGCGATTTTTCAGCCAGTTTAAAAAACTCTCGTAATGCATGGTCCGAAAAACGCAACGAATTATATTCTGCCACACTCACAAAACTACGTTTATGCGCCAATTCTTCGCCAATGTCCACATTTTTAAAACCGGCGTTATCCTCCGGGATAGTATAAGGGCGGTGATAACCAGCCGTCTGGATAATGGCGAAAAACGGTTTACCGTTTTGTTGTTGTTCCTCTGTAAGAACGCGGTTGGCTTCGCGGAATAAATCCAAGTCCGAGATTCCCCATACATCGTTACGGTGTTCATTTTTGAACTGACCTTCCTCATACATGTGGATATTGTCAATATTGTATTCTAGTACACCGCGGATATTTCCCCAGTTAGCACTACCCCCGATAAAATAGTATTTTTCGTAATCTTTCAAAGCGTTAACAATCACATGCTGGTCTACTACTAGCGGGTTACGCGAGCTTGTTTTAAATGAGGACACATCCGGAATATTTGTTACCGTGGCAAATACAGCCCGCGCTGTAGCAGAAGTAGGCGAGAAAAAATTGGTAAACAAAATGGACTTAGCCGCCAGTTCCCGCACAAAAGGGGTGGGATCCAAATCCGGGTTGGTCATAGAAGTTTTATTCCAGGCCAAGGACTCCATAAAAATGATTACCACATTATAATCGTGCTGTTTGGGAGCGGGTTGGTCTTTAATTTCACGGGCAAAAGAAAGCGTTTCTTTATTCGGGTTTTGCACTTGTAAAAATTTGGAAACTTCATCATAATATTCCCGTGTTTTATTTTCATCAAAACTGTCCGCTTTTACAAAACGGGCGGTATCAAAAATATTTAGAACAGGGTTTAACGTCAAGTTGCAGATAAACTGGTTAGTAGAGTGATACGCATTACTCCAACGGAGCGGATATTGGCTAACTTGCCCAAAACCCAATGCAGCAGTAATGGCAAAGCCCACAAAAAACCAGGCCAGTTTTCCTTTCCAGCGGTAATTTCCTTCTTTTTCAAACGCTTTTTGGAGCAAGCAAAATACAAAGAAGTATCCGATAAATCCACAAAGTAAAAGCGCCAACGTCCCCCAAACTACAGGGTATGTTTCCCAGGCCATTTGCAACGAAATCAGCGGATTTTCAAAATATTTAATAAAGGAAGAATTGATACGCATGGAAATATATGCGTAGTGTCCAAAATCGGCAAAATAGACCAATATAACAGCCGCTTCCAATACACCGTACAGAGCGGAAATTCCTTTATCAAAGTAACGCAGGCCTTTCCAAAATGCACAAACGGTTAAATAAATCCCTAACGGGGCCGATAAAAAAGCCGCCAAACGAAAATCAAACTTGGCGCCAATATAAAACGTAGTCATCAACTCACGCCACGGGTTGGCAGGCAAAGCTGCATGATACACCCCTAAAAAGACGAGGCGAAACACACCAAAGAGTAACCAATTGGTTAGGAAAAATGTAAAATATGCTCTAATCCAACCGGGAATTGCTAACTTTTTCATAAAAACCTTCAAAATATAAGATACTTATATTCTAGCAAAAAAACTTACCCCGAATTAAAACTGGCTAGCTACTTGCGGGTCTTCCATACATAAATAAACTACCGCCTTGGGAAAAGTTTTGCGCAACAATGGTACTAAAAATTGGTACGCTTCCAGACGTTGCTGCACACTATAGCGCATTTTGCCGTCAAAATCGAGTAAAAATTCACCATCCAAAATGGTATTTTGAACGAAGCGGGTCTCTATCTGTTTTTTAAGTTCGCGGCTAAAGCGCAACGTGCCCACACTGATCCACGCAATTTTATCGTGTGGAAGCGTATCGGCCATTTCTTGTACAGTACGGGCATAATCCTGCTGATATCCCTCATAAATAACTACAGGATCAAAATGGAAACCCAAGCGATACCCCGCGCGGGCCACTTCACAGGCCGCCTGTAAACGGGCCGTTAAATTGGGCGTAAAATGCTCAGCGAAATCGGTAATAGGGGCCGCGTTCACCGACCAAGAAACCACCACATTTTCCGCTCCCCCTACCTGTAACAAACCCCCGATATTTACACTCTTTGTTTTAAATTCAAATTGCAAATGCGGACGCTTACGGAAAAACGGTACCAGTTGCGCAGAATATTGCGTAAGGTCATCAAATACGAGTGAATCCGTAAATTCCCCGCTGCCAATACGCGGGCGATCAAACGGCCCTCTACGGAATTTCCCCTCGTCAATTTTAGCTAAAAATTCATCCACGTTGGCTGGCAATAATACCGCATGCAGATTTTGATACTGTTGCAAAAAGCAATATTCACATTCAAAGCGACAACCAAACCCTAAATTTACCAAATTATATCCGCATCCCGCCGAACCACAACTGCACGGGCAAGGTTTTAAAAAATCATATTTTTCTTTGTGAATAAATAACGTGTCCAACCGATGCGAAAAATATGGGCTGCCCACTTGAGTTTTTCCGTCCGTTTCGTGGAAAATAGCAGTAGGGAAAGCACTATGCACACGCTGGGCAATCGGCGTATCTTCGACGGAAGTTTCAATATAAATGGTTTTAGGAGAAAACGGACGCGGGGTTAAATCGGCCTGTTGCGCCAGATCCAACTCTAATTTGGGCAAATAAAATTGATCTTTACGCGCGGTTTTAAAATTCACAGGATAGCGGCGCTGAAGCAAGATTTTCTTTGCACGTTCAAAAGTTAGGTTTTTCTCGGCAGGTAAAATTTCGGTTAACGGGATATGATCGCGCTTATTGATTTCATAAAGTAGCCGTACCAATTCGCGCAGTTTATTCACCCCTACTTTAGGTAGCAACTGAGTAACGTAGTTTTCTATTTCTGCAAGATACATACTTCCTCCGCATTTAATTGCACATCGGCTGCTCCCGCGTTTTGCCGCACCTGCTCGGCACGGCGTGCTCCACACAAAGCGCACGTTACTCCTTCCTGTGCCAATACCCACGCCAAAGAAACCTGTGCGGGTGATACCTGGGCTTGCGATGCTACCTCTTGCACGTGTTTCACAAACTCTTGTGCTTGCGTAAAATTAGTTCCACGATAACATTTATAAAAATAGTTGCGTGCATCCGCACGGCGCAAATTCGGTTCTTGCTGATATTTGCCGCTTAAAATTCCACCACATAAGGGGCCATATGCTACAAATCCCAACTCATACGTACGACAAATTTCCAAAATACAACGTGCCTTGTGTGAATGTAAAAGTGACAATTCATCCTGCACACAACTAATCACACCCGCACGCACCATTTCTTTCAATGTGTCAGGAGGGATATTACACACCCCAATGTGACGGATTTTCCCCTGCGCTTGTAATTTGGCAAGCGTATCCAATGCATCTTGCCACGGTACGCGTGGGTCCAAATAATGAATCAAATAAATGTCTATATAATCGGTACGTAAAAGCTGCAGGGAATTTTCCAATTGGGCAATGATTGTTTTCGGGCGCAAATCGTGATCAGTCCAAGAGCCGTTTTTGACAAGTCCACACTTGGTAGATAAAAGAACTTTGCAACGATGCCCTTTTAGCGCACGACCAAGTAACGCTTCACTCTCACCGTAAATGGGGGCCGTGTCAATTAAATTGATGCCCAGATCTAACGCGGCACTTACAGTTTCTTGTACCGTTTGAAAGGAGATTCCTCCCCAATCGTATCCTCCACCTAGTGCCCAAGCGCCCAAACTTATAGCGGAAACATCTAATCCGGTCTTTCCCAAACGACGATATTGCATATTACCAAAGCCCGTTTTCGGCCATAAAGCACGCGTTGACAGCGCGAATCCCTGTCGCTGTAGCCAACACAAAAGCGGAATCTTCCTGTGCGCCAGGTTGAAACCAAATTTCTTTAACACCTTTGGCTTTGCATTGCTCCACAGCGCCCAAAAGCGCAGCGGGTGGAATCACCATTATTGCCACATCAATGATTCCAGGAACATCTGCCGCTAAAACGTATAGATTTTGCCCATCCACCTGCCCGCCTTTAGGATTTATTCCATATACCTTAAATCCTTTTTGGAGAAGCGTATGAAAAATTTTATAGCCGTACTTGGACAAATCTTGCGATACGCCAAATACGGCTATTGTCTTATTTTGATAAGGGTTAGGCATTAGGGATTCCAAAATTACTACCCATGGCCTGTGCAGCCATTACTTGCGTGTCGCGAATTCCTTTGTTAAAAGCGGCTTTTATTTCTTCTCCCAGTTCGGCTTCGCTTACATTCCTGGCCATTGGATCCACTTTTACTTCTTTTATTTCCATAGATCCATTAAGTGTAATTTCTACCAGATGTTTAGGGCTTTCCGCCTTGATGACCATAGCGTCCAGGCGTTTTTTCATTTCTTCCATTTGTCCTTTAAGTTTCCACAAATCTTTAAGTTGTCCTAATTTATCAAGCATAATTTCTCCTCTTGTCTTTTTTATATTGTAACTTTTATAAATCAACCACCGCAAACGTACGCACAAAAATTACACTAGCACGTACTAACTTCCCGGCAAAAATTTGTTTGGCTGCTTGCTCGTAAACGGCCAATTGGGCTCGGTATTTTTGTATAAACAATTCTGTTTCCTCTCCAGGAAGGACATGGTCCGTCTTATAATCCACCACCCATAACGCGCCGTCGGGTTGTTCAAACACAGCATCTATAATCCCGTTTTGCACGCTTCGATCTTCACGCGTTAAAGCAAAAGGCATTTCAGCTGCCAATAGATTACAAGATTTCAATGTCTTGTATATAGAAGATGAAACAAATGGTTCCAAGATAGCCATGGCCTCTCCCGCGCGGGAAGGAGCACCGGCACGTTTAGCACCTTGCACGCAGGCCTGTGTTACTGTTATTTTTGTTTGTATGAACATTGCTTCCAACGCATAGTGGCATATCGTTCCCAACTCTGCTCCGTCATGTTGCTGTGGTGTTAATAAAACAAAATTTTCCAATTCACTTGGCGTTTGTTTACGTGAAGAAATTAACAAACTTTGATATGCTTTTAAACGTTTTTCATAGTGGGCTTTCCATTGTTTCACAGGAGCAATTGTATCTGCTGGTTGATCAAACAACTCCTGTTGATATATAAATGTACGCGGATCTTTGTACGAAAAATAGCGCACAGGCACAGCCATTTCACCCAGCAACTGATTTTGCCCATCCGGGAAAATTCCCGCCGATACAAAAGCACGAGCCGCTTTATTAGCCCCTTCGCGGTTATCCGCTACTAATACTAATTTTTCTTTGGCACGCGTGAGAGCCACATATAAGATGCGTACTTCTTCACACCGACTGTGTTTTTTTTGTTCTTCTTCCAAAAAGGCCAAATTTACGTCACACAACGAACCTGCACGCAGTCCATACATATTATATTGCCATGAAAATAAATGCGTTGGAAGCGTGCCGGACGATCCCGTTTCTTTACGCGATAAATCTGCCAAAATAATAACCGGGAATTCCAACCCTTTTGATTTATGTACCGTTAATAGTGAGACCGCATCGGCTGTTTCATCGGCGTGAGGGAGCGTAAAATCCGCGGGGCTTTCAAGACGTTTCTGTAAGTCAGCTAAAAAGGAAACGAGCGAGGCGCTTTGTTGTGTTTGATATTGCTCAGCCAGCCCTACGAATTGTTGCAGATAGGCAAGCGTACGTTCTCCATCATACGCAGCGGCACACACTTCTGGCAGGAAAGTTTGTTCAATCACTTTTTCTAGCAATTCTTTAAGAGAGACCCGCCCGGCCAGTTGCGAAAAATGAATAATCTGCCGAGCACACGATGCAGTCAGTGGATTATTTAATAAGTTGGTCAATGTCAATTCGCCATCGCCGGCAAGTTGATACAGTTGTTCATCCGTACAGGCACCAAACGGACTGCGCAATACCCCAACTAGCGCAATTTTATCTTCAGGGTCTGCCACTGCTTGCAGAAATAACAACAAATCATTTAATTCTTGCTTGTGAAAAAAATCTTTGTCTGTTTCTGTAATAAATGGAATATTGTGCCGTCGAAAAGCATCGGTATAAATGCGTGTGTTTGTTCCCACGCGTGTTAAAAGCGCCACATCTGCATAGGTCATTTTTCGCCCGTTTGCCAGTTGCAATTTATCCACATTTCCCCGTATCCAACAAGCAATTTGCTCGGCCTGATTGTGACGGCAATCATCCGCAGCGGCTTTCTCCCCTTCGGGCACTTGTACAAATAGCCATTCTACTGCTTTTGTACGAGTTGATTGAGGAGTAAAAATAGGAACATAGGCGGGCTGAAAGGAACTCTCCTGCACCATTGCGCGCGAGCAAACCTCATTGGCTACCGTTACAATTTCCCACTCGCTGCGATAATTCTGTTGCAGAAAGCACTTTTGTCCCCCTTGCTTTAAAATCAAATCGGTAAACAATTCATACGCCGTAATATCCGCCCCACGGAAGCGATAAATAGATTGTTTAGGGTCCCCTACCACCACGAGTTTCCCCGGTTGCAAATGAACTTCTTGCCAGCGCGAAGCCGTGCCCGGCTTTTCTTCAGCCAAGAACAATAAAAGTTCCCCTTGTATTGGATCGGTATCTTGAAATTCATCCACGAATAAAACATCAAATTTTTCTTTAAGCAATCTCCGCACATACAAATTCTGCACAAGTAAGTTACGCGTTTTAATAATCAAATCATCAAAACTAAGAACCCCTTCTTGTTCGTATAAAGTCCGCACTTCTTGCGCGAGTGGCCGTACTAGTTCACAAGCTGTTAAAAAGAGCGATTGATTTTCAGGAGTGATTTTTTGAGCAAAACTTATCAGCCCGCGTGCCTCCTCCTGCTCATCGGCCTTCCATCCTTTGCACAAGGTACTAGAAAGCGTAGGGCACCCCTCTTGCGCAGCAGGAGCAACAGACGCATGTTCCAAAAATGCTTGGGTACGTAAAAGCGACTGCTCCGCCCACAAAAGGGCTTTCTCTATAGCGCGCGGTTTACCTTTAGTTGGCAGATGTATCTGTGCCCATTCCCGCGCTTGTTGTGATTTTTGTGCACAAAGTTTGGCTAGCATTGCACAATGGCTGTAATAGTCGTACTCCACAGGTTTCAAGGCCGCCAACGACATTGCCAATCCCTTCAAATCTTCCAACGAAAGAACCTCCAGTGCCTCTTTCCAGTGATCAGCACGTGGCGCATTTATACCTAACTCTTTATCCAAGAATCGGTTCCAACGAACTTCAAAAAGTTGCGTGGCCTTTTGCCCGGTATCAATTTGTGCTAGTGGGGAAAGTCCGGCCTCCAGTGGAAACATTTTTAAAATTTCGGCACAAAAGCTATGAATTGTCCCAATGCAAGCGCGGTCCAAACGAGCCAATGCCGTCTGTGCACGAGCAATCAAATCCGCATCAGACAAAGAAAACTTTTCCCGCAGCAGTCGCAACGTCTTATATTTCTTATCCGTTTGATAGCTTTGTGCATCCGGCGGAGTTATTTTTTCTGCCTGCACCAATTCAATAAGTTCTTGTAACTTAAAAATAAAACGTGTTTTGATCTCGGCAGCGGCCTTGTCAGTAAACGTAAGCGCCACCAATTTTTCCACCGGTATTTTTTGTACAAGCACGCATAAACACAACCGATTAATTAGCAAGGTAGTTTTACCCGTCCCGGCACCGGCCTCTACCACCAAATTCACTCCGGTAAGCGTTAATGCCCGTCGGCGGTCTTCATGCATCATATTGGCGGGCCTCCGCTAAAGATAAACTTTGAGCACTTTTTTGTGCACGCAATAACGGTTTAAAAGCATCTTTACGGCATAATAGGTGATAGGGGCAATAAGTACATATTTCACCCGGGCACATAAACAAAGTACCGTTCTTTACCAACTCGGTAAGTTGAACTAGAAAAGCTGCTGCTCGCTCCTTGACCGCCGTGTATTCATCGGCTGACAGATCACGCTTACTATATGGATCAATAGAAAGCAAACACGAACCCGCTGTTTGATATTTCTTCCATTGTGCCACTTGCTGTACCATTAAAATATACATCACCGGCTGAAACACCAAACGTGTAAAAAAATCTTTAGCCAAGTTGGTTGTTCCTTTGCGGGTAGATTTATAATCGGCAATGCGAAATTGTTTGGCTTGCTCATCTATATCTAACCGATCTATAAAACCACGCAAAGAAATGGGCAAACCAGGAGTGGGAATAGTCACTACTTCTTGCTCAAAATAACGCGGGACAAAAGTACCTAATTCCTTTACATCCTGCACCGCAAAATCACTTAATTTTTGACGAATATTGTCTAGAATAATTTCCCATATAACAGGATAAATACCAAACAAACGATAAGAACTTCGCGTATAATGCTCCGCGATTATTCGCTGCATGTGCTGCACCAAGCCACCATCAAATAAATGCTGCCATGTCTCTTTTGCCACCAATGTTTGATAAAATTCTTTTAAAATTTCGTGGTAAGCCGTGCCTTGTTTGTTTGGGGGCAAACTCTGGCGACTGGCAGGATCTTCCGGCGAGCCCAAACCAAGTCCTCTGTTAAAAAAATACTTCATAGGGCACGCGCCTAGTTCTTGTAATGCCGAGGGAGAAAATCCACGTCCATTTTCACGTGAAAACAATTTCATTCCGCTAGAAATGATTCCGTCATACGCCCCCAACGGCCCAGATTGTTTTAGTGCTTGTGCTGCCGTTAAAGCACGCTGTTTCTCATCGGTTAGAAGACCAGCTGCACTATACTCTTTTATGGGGTCATCCTTTAAAACAAGTCGATATGAAAATTCTTTAGGTGTTAGACAAAAAGGATCGCATGTGCGCAAGCGTTCTAAGACACGTCCGCTCACTCGCGGAGCATCCGCTGCTTGCAGATTTATCTCACACACACGCGCTAACTCCGTCACATATACCGAAGGGACAATGGGTTTCCCCTCGTTATTATAACGGTTATACAAAACGTACAAGTTCTCCTTAGCGCAAGTAATAGCGTTATAAAACAATAATTTTTCTTCATCTCCCCGGTCCAAACTGGCATTAATCCAATAACCTAATGTATCGCGCAAATGATAACGATAATAATCGCGCAGGATGGGATCTTCCAGTGTAACGATTGGAAATTCTTGATCATTAAGTCCCAGCAAAAAAACCGTTTTGAAAGAAAGTCCGCGGGCACGCATGGCATCCGTTACAGTAATGCCTCCTTGCACAGATTCTGCCTCGTTAAAAGTGAGCGCTAGGAGGGCTTGGGTAATTTCTTGCACCAGCTCTCCGGCTTGGCATTGTTCGCGCACGCTTGCATAAGCATTAATTTTTAAAATTGTTTCTCTAATCTTTTGATAAATTTCCGCATCTTTCCCTTGAAAAGCATGCTCATCAACATATGCCAACAAAAAATCTAATGCGGTTTGTACGCCATCCTTCCACGGTTGAGCGTGAGATAATTTCCCCAATGCTACGTTGGCTTCCTTGATCCAAGCAAGCGCTTCCTCATCAAAACCGGGGGTCTGCGGCAACAAATCATTCCATTGGGAAATATCCCTGTTTACTAACGAACGACTTACCAAACGCCGCCATGCTGTTTTGTGGGATTCTTTGAAATAAGGGGAGGAAAAAACAGCTAACACTTTCTCCCGTGCAAAACCACTTGCTTCCAACTCCAACAAATTCAAACAAAACGTTCCTAACGCATATTTCCCAAGTGGGTATTCAAACGAAGCATTAAGCGGCAAACAATTATCCTGACAAGCGCGGCGTAGTTCTTCTTGATAAGGGGCTATATTACGCGCCAAGATGGCCATATCAGCCGTACGCTGACCTGCTTGTACGCGCTTGCAAATCTCTTTAACTACATAAAACACGCTCCCTTTTACATCCGGCGCGCTAATAATTTCTACCTTCCTTTGTGGAGCGCTACCGCTACCAGTAAATAAATAAGACGAATTTCCTCCTAGTGCCGTTGGAAGTGGGACATTTACATCTTCGGCCCCAGGCGCACTAAGCCAGTTCGTTTCAAAGAATTTTTTGGCAAATGTATACGCAGGATGCTTTTCATAGGGAGCAAATACCGTAACCGGATAACAAGAACGAACCCGGTTTATCAGCTCCAACTGTCTGCCGGTTGCATCATAAAATCCATAGATTACAATGTGTGAGAAATTTTGTAAATAAGCCGAGGTTTCGACTTGATTTAATGCCCGCTCAAAAGCGGTTTGGTATGAGCGATAACCCGGGATACTGTTTTCGCGTTCCAAATAACGTTTATAAACGTGTACCAACCATTCAAAACGCCCACCATCTTGCTCCAGCACGTAATCGGGAACACTAAGCAAATGTTCTTCCAATACGGCGGGATCTGCCAATGAATCCGCCAAATCACGCAAGGAACTCTTAACGGCCTGGACAAACCCACGTGAAAGCGCATAACGATTAAACCCGGGCTCATTTAAGATTTCTTTAATTAAAAAATCACGCACGTGGTCTTGAGGAAGCAAAGGCAGGGTATCTCCGGGCGCTTCTTGATCTAACCGATTTATCAACGTTCCCATCGTTATAAAATGGATATTTGCAATGACCCCCAATTCATTAGCCAAATGCTCCCGCAAACGCTGTGCAATAAATGAGGATGCACATACAATCAGCCACTTATCAACGGGACTTGTGCGCTTTTCGTGCACGAAGTGGACAAAACGGTTCTCTAATGCGGGATAATGGGCGTAATATAACTTCATAGAAACGTTAAAAATAGTAAAATAAAGGGTACTTGTTTTCATTATCGCATTTTAGGCAAGCATAATCAAACTATATCGGAGTTTACGAAATGACTATTTTTGATGCCGTATTACTTGGAATTGTACAAGCGTTAGGAGAATTCTTACCCATCTCCAGCTCTGCTCACTTGGTATTAGTACCCTATTTGCGCGGGCAAGTTTACCAAGGTCTTGCTTTTGATGTAATGCTACATGCGGCTACTTTATTAGCTGTACTAATTTATTTCGCCAATGATTGGTATACGTTACTCAAAAAGGGACTTACGGCTCCCAAATCTACCCAGGGACGCATGTTATGGTATTTAGCAGCAGCCACCATTCCTGCGGCATTGGCCGGTTTCTTTTTTAACGATTGGGCAGAACATACGTTTCGCAGTCCGCTCTCCATAGCCATTTGTTTGATTGTGTTTGCATATTTGCTGTGGATAGCAGACAGACAATCCGGGACCGAAAATGGCGACCCGGATATTTTCACTGTACCTTTTGGCACCGTATTTCTAATTGGTATTGCTCAGGCATTAGCGATCATGCCCGGCGTTTCACGCAGCGGAATTACCATTACTGCGGCCTTATTCTTGGGGCTTTCCCGCCCGGCAGCAGCACGTATTTCTTTTCTACTTTCTACTCCCATTATTGCTGGAGCAGCCCTGTTGGAATGTACTAAACTCACTGCAGCAGATTTGACAGCCCCACTGCTTTGGGGATTTATTAGTGCATTTATCGGGGGCCTGTTAGTAATTGGCGGATTGATGAAATACATCAAAACGCATAGTTTTGATGTATTTGTGTATTATCGCTGGATTTTAGGCGCATTGATTGTTGCGTTGTATTTCTGGAAGTAATAAAATCTGGACAGGATTATCTACAAGGTAAGCCGGCTGGTACACAGCCAAATTTTGGCGAGAGCGAAACCCCCATGTAACTCCGCAGCACTTTACATGCGCATTTTGAGCTGTTTGCATGTCCACCTCAGAATCTCCCACATACAAACAATGTTCTTTCGGTTCTTGGACAAGATGAAGAATTTCTTCTATCATTTGTGGATCGGGTTTAAGCGCAAGACCTTCGCGCTGACCTAGTACAGCACTAAATTTAATCTTTGGGAAAAAGTAATCAATTAAGTGCGTAGTAGCCTGTTGATATTTATTAGAACACACTCCCAACTTAACACCGCCCGCTTGTAAACACGCTAAAAGCTCTTGTATCCCTGGATATGGGTAAGTATGATCTATCAAATGTGCATTATAATGCGCAAAAAAAGCCGCTCGCATATCCGCCATATTTTGAGGAGTACGGGATTTCTCCGGTAAGGCACGTTCTAAAAGTTTTGAAACCCCATTCCCCACAAATTGACGACATTCTTCTACACTGCGTGTTGCAAAGCCGCACGTACGTAACGCATAATTAGCAGCTCTTGCCAAATCATCAATTGTGTTTAAAAGAGTGCCGTCCAAATCAAAAATAAGCAACATATTTATCCAATTATATAAGGATCGTTAGAAAAAGCCAAAGTATGATTATTCTTCACCCTGCACGCGCCGAAATGCGCCCGTAATACAGGTTAACGTGTCGCTGGCAAGCACACTATATATCCCTTTTGTTTGGGCAGCTAGCTCCCCAGCCAATCCGTGTAAATAAACGCCACATAACGCCGTTTGGAATGCAGTATGAACTGAAAATCCTTCCGCTGTACCTAGTTGTGCCCACAAGCCAGCTAACATTCCACTAAGTACATCTCCCGAACCGGCCTTTGCCAATGCTACAGTACCTGTGGTATTTTGAAAAATAAATTCTTCCTTATTTAAACAAGTGCCTACAAGCGTATGAGCTCCTTTTAATAAACACACTCCGCCTGTAAGTTGCATCAATTTAGTTACTTGACGCACGCGTTCTTCTTCGGTTACTGCCACCGTTTCCCCTAATAAACGCGCCATTTCCATCGCATGTGGGGTAAAGATAGCTGGACGTTCCTCAGGCCAATGTGTATGCCAGGCGGTTTGACGAGAAAGTTCATTAAGAGCATCCGCATCTACAATTAAAGGCAAGGCACAATTTGCCAGAAGCAAAGGCAACAAAGAACTTTTGCCCATTCCGGGGCCAATGACGATTAAGGATGGTTTATATTGCTCGCAAATTTCCGGGAAATATTCCCAAGCACTTGCATCAATTTCACCATGCTCATTTTCCGGCAAGGGAATGGTAATTACTTCAGGAAGGACCGCCGCAAATGAAGGTTGCATACTCGCCGGCAATGCCCAATACACTAGCCCTGCTCCAGCCATTAATGCACTTTTGGCGCATAAAAAACCTGCCCCGCACATCGTACGCGAGCCGGCCACTACCAACACACGACCAAATTTGCCTTTATGATCGTCAGCACTACGCACGGGCAGCCATGTCTTTACTTGGGCCTGGGTAATAAGTTGCATAGTGCCTCCTTAATGATTATTCTACAGTTACACTTTTAGCTAAATTACGAGGTTGATCAATATCACAACCTAACCGCTTGGCAATCCAATAAGCCAAGAATTGAAGTGGTACTACATTTAAAATTGGTTGTAATAATTCATTTGTTTGTGGCACCAAAAAGACCTTATCGGCCACATTTTTGGCTTGCCTTTCACCACTCTTTGTGGTAATAGCCACTACATAGGCCCCGCGAGCTCGGCATTCCTGACAAGCCGAAAGCATTTTCTCAAATAATTCACCCGCCGGCATTAACATAAAAACCGGGGTTCCTTTATCGATGATAGAAATAGGTCCGTGCTTAATTTCCCCCGCGGCGAACCCTTCAGCGCTACGGTAAGAAACTTCTTTAAGCTTTAAGGCGCCCTCCAAGGCAATAGGGAAATTAACATTACGTCCCAAGAAAATGAAACGATCTGCTTTGTAAATTTTACGCGTTAAATGGCGCACATCATATTCCATTTTAACAGCTTGCACCATATCTTTTGGCAAACGTACCAACTCTTTAGCGTATTTGTCAAAATCCGTTTCACTAATATGCCCGTTGGCTTTGCCCAAACAGGCAGACAACGCAAACATGGAGGTAATTTGGCTAGTGAATGCTTTGGTGGAAGCCACGCTGATTTCCGGGCCGCAGTGTGTAAAAAACGTCCCATCACAAATACGAGTGAGTGTGGAGCCCAACACATTACAAATAGCTAAGGTTTTAAATCCTAATTTCTTAGCTTTTTTGATGGCTCCAATAGTATCCGCCGTTTCCCCTGATTGGCTAATAGCAATAGCTAATGTATTGGAAAATGGCGGAATCGTGCGATATTTATATTCACTAGCTAAATCCACACTTACGGGGATGCCGGCCAATTGCTCCAAGTAATACTTGCCAACCAATCCCGCGTGATAAGCAGTACCACACGCAATAATATGAATATTTTTAAGCGCGCGCATGGCCTTACTGTCCATATCCAAAATTTTGGCAAAATCGGTCTGCGCGGTACGCAGTGTATCTTCTAACGCTTGGGGTTGATCATAAATTTCTTTGATCATAAAATGGTCATATCCGCCTTTTTCGGCCGTTTTCTGGTCCCACGAAATTTTAGCCGGTTTGGCCTTTTTGATTTTACCATTAGCGTCCAATACAGTAACCTTGTCTGCGCGCAAAATAACCATTTCACCATCTTCCAAAAACAATGCTTTATTGGTGTGTTGCAAAAAAGCCGGTATATCAGAAGCCAAAAAATTTTCTTTTTTACCAATCCCCACTACTAACGGGCTTTGGGTTTTCACACCTACCAACATCCCGGGTGTGTGTGCCCACAACACCCCGATAGCAAACGCACCAGAAATTTCTGCATTTGTTTTTTGTATGGCTTTAATAAGTTTTTCTTCGTCGTTGGAAGCACGCGTATGTTTTAAATTTTCTTCAATAAGGTGCGCAATAACTTCTGTATCGGTCTCGCTTTTAAAAACGTGGCCTAATTTTTGCAATTTTTCGCGCAATGTTAAATAATTTTCAATAATACCATTGTGCACAACTACCAGTTCACCGGAACAATCCGTATGCGGGTGGGAGTTTTCCTCGCTAGGTTTTCCGTGCGTGGCCCAACGCGTATGCCCAATTCCAGTAGTTCCTTGCGGATTAACAAGCCGGGCAGCTTTTTCCAATTCGGTCACTTTTCCAACTGCACGCACAGTAATGATTTTGTCATCTTGTAGAATAGAAATGCCCGCAGAATCATAACCACGGTATTCCAGTTTTTTAAGTCCGTTTATAATATATGAAGTGCTACTATTCTTACCTACATAACCAATGATGCCGCACATAGCGAACTCCCTACAGTAAATTTTTCATCTCTTCTACCGCGCTAGGTAACCCTGTAAATAACGAGCGTGTAATAATGGAAAACCCAATATTCATACATGAAATACCACCTACGTCTGCTACCGCTAATACATTATGATAATCTAATCCGTGTCCGGCGTGCACCTGCATACCCAACTCTTGAGCAAGTAATGCAGAAAGAGCCAATTCTTGAACACATTTTTGGGCTTGTTTAGGTGTTTTGGCCTCGCTATACTGACGAGTACATAATTCTACGATATCTGCACCCAAACGAACCGCAGCGCGCAAATCAGCCGCTACCGGATCTACAAACAAACTAACCAAAATGTGCTTTTTATGCAATCTTTCAATCATGCTAAAAATGCGTTTTTGAACGGCCGGAGTAAACTTAAGTCCACCCGTGGTAGTTACTTCTCCAGGGGCTTCGGGTACAATACAAACGGAATAGGGCTTATATTTCAAAGCAACTTTTTCCGCAAAATCAGTAGCAGCACACTCCAAATGGATTTTTTTGGGGAACAACTTGCACAACTGAGCTACATCCTTTTGATTGATATGGCGCTGATCTTTTCGCAAGTGCGCCACAATAAAATCAGCTCCAGCCGCTAAACAAATAGCTGCCGCATCTATGGGATCGGGGCGAGTTGCCTTACGTGCGTTACGCAAGGTAGCTACATGATCTATGTTTACACCTAATTTTAAATTCATTTATGCGCCTCCATTTTTTGTTGGTACAATTTCTCCACTTCACTAAGGACACGATTAACCATCTCTTCTTCTTGTCCTTCTACTAAGATACGCAATTTGGGTTCCGTCCCACTATAACGTACCACCACCCGGCCTTTTCCGTTCATCGTTTTTTCAATTTGACGAACTTGCGGCAGAAAGCCATCCAGCGTTTCTAACGGTGGTTTGGAAGTGACGGAAACCGCCTTTAATTTGCTAGGATACTTTTGCCATTGATCTAAAAACCAGCTGGTCGGTTTACCTGATTTTTTGACAAATTGTAAAAACTGTAATGCAGATAAAATTCCATCGCCTGTATTGGCAAATTTGCGGAAAATAATATGCCCGGACGTTTCCCCCCCGATAGAGAGATTTTCTTTTTCTAATGCCTCGGAAACATATTTATCTCCAACGGTGGTAAGTTCTACATCTACCCCGTTATCTTTAAGATAATTAATACAACCTAAATTGGCCATAATTGTCAACACCGCCTTATTGTGAGTAAGTGTTCCCTCCTGCTTCATACATAAAGCAGAAGAAGCAATAATGTTATCCCCATCTAATTGGCGTCCCTGTTCGTCTGAAGCAATGACACGATCTGCATCTCCATCAAAACTAAATCCGGCAAAAGCATGCTCGCGCACAGTCAAACGTTGCATGAAACCTGTATGTAACGCACCGATATCTTTATTAATATTTGTACCGTCAGGTTTAGCTCCTGTTACAGTAACTTGCATTCCAAGCCCACTAAACACATTGGCAGCTACTTTGTAGCTAGCGCCATTGGCACAATCGAGCACAACTTTTGTACCCTTTAATAAATTCGCGTCAACGGTAGACATTAAAAACTGTTCATATTGCTTAACCAAAGAAGTATCTTCGGTAAATGTACCGGCAGGCGCGGGGACGGTAGTTAACGCATCTACCTGTTGCTCAATTACGTTTTCCAAATCTTCAGGCAATTTGGTACCCTGATTGGTAAAAAATTTAATGCCATTAAATTCCGCCGGATTGTGGCTAGCAGATATAACAATCCCGCATAAACTACCGGTTTGCTTAACTAAATACGCTACAGAAGGAGTGGGAGAAATACCGATGCTAATTACATTGGCACCACTAGCGCGAATACCTTTTTGCAATGCATCCAAAATCTGTGGTCCGGAAATGCGCGAGTCCTGTGCAATAATCACCTGTGGCTTTAGTTGTTTATTTACTGTTTGCCTCAGCAATTCGCGCAAGGCCACGTATCCCAGTTTAGTAACAAACTCATCTACTAACGGGAATTGTCCCGCTACTGCGCGAATACCATCAGTTCCAAAATATTTTCCCATAATTTCTTCCTTGTTGCAAAGCGTGTTGTATGCTACTGTTTAAGTAATTTTATTCAAAAAGCTCCCCTTGCTTGGCCTTTGGTTTCTCTTCAGACACAGCAGCGGCAGTTTTTTGGGCGGTTGCTTCTTTGGAAAGTTCGTCTGCGGATACTTGTGCAGATTGATCCTTTGCAGGTTCTGCTGGTTTCAAACCTAAAATCTCATCGATTTCTTTGGCTTCTACCACCTCTTTTTCTAACAAAACAGCCACTAATTTATCAAATGCCGCGCGGTGAGAAGAAATGATTTCTTTCGCGCGCGCGTAAGACGTTTTGATAAGATCCATGATCTCTTCATCAATTACTTTGGCCAGTTCCGGTGAATAGGTGGTGTGTCGAGAAATATCGCGTCCAAGGAACACCTCTCCTTCATCCCCACTAGGCAACGCAATAGGCCCGAGTTTTTCACTCATTCCCAGTTCCATGACCATTTTACGCGAATAAGCCATCGCTTTGTTAAGATCATCACTAGCGCCGGACGTAATCTCGCCAAAAACAATTTCTTCGGCGGCACGACCCGCCAACACAATGCAAATGCGGTCCAAAAATTCCGATTTACTGACCAAAAATTTATCTTCCACCGGTAGTTGTAACGTGTACCCAAGCGCTTGGCCCCGCGGGATAATAGACACTTTGTGCACCGGATCCGAATGATCGGTTAAGCGCGCCACTAACGTATGCCCTACTTCATGTGCGGCAATTACCTGTAGCTCATGCTTAGAAATAATGCGGCTCTTCTTCTGTGGCCCAGCAATTACACGCTCAATGGCCTCATCCATATCCGACGGTTCCACAGCGTCTTTATCGGCACGAGCGGCTAAAATGGCGGCCTCGTTAACTACGTTAGCCAAATCGGCCCCTACAAAACCCGGGGTACCTTTAGCTACAGTTTTCAAATCCACATCTTCGCCCAGTTTCACTTTTTTAGCGTGTACTTTTAAAATTTCCTCACGTCCCTTGAGGTCCGGCGCCGGTACGGAAATATGGCGGTCAAAACGACCCGGACGAATAAGGGCCGGATCCAACACATCCGGGCGGTTGGTAGAGGCCATTAAAATAATACCCTGTTTGCTCTCAAAACCGTCCAATTCAATTAAGAGTTGGTTAAGGGTTTGTTCGCGTTCGTCATGTCCACCACCAATACCGGCAAAACGACGACGACCTACTGCGTCTAATTCATCAATGAAAATAATGGCAGGGGAGTTCTTTTTGGCCTGGTCAAATAAATCACGTACACGAGCCGCCCCCACACCGACAAACATTTCCACAAATTCCGAGGCAGAAGCCGAGAAAAACGCCACCCCTGCTTCACCGGCTACGGCTTTAGCAAGCAAGGTTTTACCAGTGCCGGGAGCTCCATACAAAAGTACTCCTTTAGGAAGTTTCCCTCCTAAACGTTGAAATTTTTTCGGGTTCTTCAAAAACTTAATGATATCTTGCAATTCTTCTTTTGCCTCATCACAACCGGCCACGTCTTTAAACGTAACGGTTTGTTGGGAAGGATCTTGCATTTTTGCCTTACTGCGCGCAAAGCTCATAGCACTTTTACCATCACTACGTTGCGGACGCAAGAAGATAAACCACCACAACCCAATTAAAAGCACAATCCACAATACGTTAAATAAAATATTTCCAATCCAACTATTGTCCTTTTCGGCTTTGAACTTAATTTTGGCAGCGGAAAGTTCTTTAACTAAATCCGGATCCGACATACGTACTGTTTTGAAAGGAAGGAATTTGCCCTCTTTGTCTTTGTACATACCGGTAATCATTTCAGGCGCAACGGTTAAATCAGACACTTCAGCGGCAGCCACTTTTTCTTTAAATTCCGAATAATCCAATGTGCTTTGTTTGGCACTTGGTCGGTTGAAGAGCACAACTATTAAGACAAATGCGGCAATCCAACCCAGGATTTGCCCTACAGAAATTATTCTGCGGTTATTGGGACGCTTGGTATTTTTCATTGTTTTCTAAAAGCCCCTATGTAAGGTAAATTACGGTAAAGTTCGTTATAATCCAGTCCATACCCGATGACAAATTCATTGCCTACTTCAAATCCAACGTATTTGGGATGGATATCTACTTTGCGATTGCAAGGTTTATCCAATAGACAGCAAACTTCCAAACTGGCAGCTCCACGAGATTTTAAATTTGCCAACAAATATTCCAACGTAAGGCCTGTATCCACGATATCTTCCACAACTATCACGTGGCGGTTTTTAATGCTCTCGCGCAGGTCAAGCATAGTACGCACTTGCCCCGTACTGGAAGTGCCGGAATAGGAAGATAGGCACATAAAGTCCATATTGCAATCTATACTGATATTTTTCATCAAATCAGAATAGAATAAAATGCACCCACGCAAAATACCCACAAAAAGGGGCGTTTTTCCTCGGTAATCGGTTGAAATTTCACGGCCCAGCTCCGCCACGCGAGCGTTCAACTGCTCTTGCGAAAATAAAACACGGTCCAAAACGGGCATTTCCGGCATAAACCCTCCCATAGATAGTATATAAATAGGATAGCTTTTTTGAGGAGGAAAGGAAAGAGGTAATATCTCAATGGAAAGAGCCGTAAATTATCGGCCAAAGAGTTTGCCGATGGTTTTGATGTCCAACTGTGCCAGCACCGGGCGGCCATGCGGGCAGTGCATGCCGTCCTTGCACTTTTTCATATTCTCTAAAAGTGCTTCTGCCTCGGGTGCAGTAATTCCATCATGTGCCTTAATAGCGCGTTTGCAGGCCAACATAGCAATCATTTTACGCTTAAGGGTATCGGTTGATTTAGCAGGGTCCCCTACCACCTCGGCCAGTGATACAATAAATGCCTTCATGTCGTCTTCTTTGAAACGCACGATATTGGGCATGGTTTTAACCAGCACCGTACGTGCGGCAAAAGGTTCCAATTCAAAACCGGCCTCTTTAAGCCAACTAGACCAAGAAAGCAAACTTTCCACATTAGAAGGGGGCAAATCCACATGAATAGGAAACAGTAATTTTTGTACTTGCACGGTGTGCTTTTCAAATAAGTCCAAATAGTGTTCAAATAGCACCCGCTCTTGCGCGGCATGTTGGTCAATAATTACCAGCCCAAGCGGATTTTCAAAAAGCAAATAACTACGTTGCAGTTGCCCAATGTAGTGATAGGGCCCTTGATACCATGTAGGTGTATCTTGCGGCAGAGCTTGCTCTGTTGGTTGTGGAGCAGCCGTTTGTTCGGCAGCGCGCGCAACATATTCCGCCGGATCTTCCGTATCGCGCAAGTATGTAGGTTTGGGGGCAAATAATTCCTCGGCAGCAACCGGCGTTTTAAGTTTAAAAGAAGAAACTGTGGTCTGCTTTTCAACCTGTACGGCTTTCGCTTTTGGCGTGAAAAGTTGCTGTGCGGCAGGTTGTGCCGCAGCAGGCAAATTTACCTCAGGGGTACTCACTGCCACTTCTATTGGGCGTCCATTAGAAAAAATTGTTTCCCCGGCACAATGCAAAATGGTGCCAAACACGCCATGCTCATCAGCAAAGCGTACATCACGTTTTTGCGGATGGATATTCACATCAAAGCAGTCCGGCGGCAAAGTCATATATACCAAAAATGCTGGGAAATAGTTGGGCTGCCGGGCATTTTGATAGGCCTTATAAATGGCCTGTTGCACCGTCTTAGAGTCAATAGGCCGGCGGTTGACAAAAATGTATTGCAAATCGCGCACGCGCACCAGTTTATCTGCTGGAGAAATAAATAAATGCAACCCTAGTTTATCAAACTCTTTGTAGACAAGTCCTTGCGCCACTTCATCACCCAAAATTTGGCGAGCACGGGCCAATACATCCTCTTTAAAATCGGTCCCACCAGCAGGCAAGTGATACACATCCCGTCCGTTCACACGCACGTGATAACCTACATTTAAGTTGGCAAGCGCACTCTCTTCAATTACTTTTAAGAGGCAGGCGCGCTCGTACGAATCGCTCTTTAAAAATTTTTGACGAGCAGGCACATTGTAAAACAAATCGCGAATTTCCACAGTAGTTCCTTTTAGAGAAGGAGCCGGACTTTGTGCAAGCACTGTGCCACCATGAATTTCTATGCGGTTGCCACTGCCATCCTCTTGGCAACTGGTAATGGTCATTTTGGAAACAGCCGCCACGGAATAGAGTGCCTCTCCGCGAAAACCGAATGTGTTTAGAGAGGATAAATCATCAAAATTAGAAATTTTGCTAGTGGCATGACGCATTACGCTAAGTTTTAAGTCGTCCGCATCCATCCCACAACCATTATCATTGACACGAATGAGAATACGACCGGCGCCTTCTATATCAACGTTTACCGCTGTAGCACCAGCATCTATCGCATTTTCCAAAAGTTCTTTAAGCACTCCAGCAGGGCGCTCAATAACCTCGCCTGCGGCGATCTGTCCTGCTGTTTGTGGGTCTAATACGTGAATATTACTCATTAATGCGTTTCTTCCATTCACAGATTAATTGCAGTGCAGCCATGGGAGTCAATTTATCTGGGTCAATCATTTTAATCTCTTCCACAATTGGAGAGGAGAATAAATCTTTGACCATATCTTGTTCTTTGACAGAGATTTTTGTCCCTTTTTTGGCTTCTAAATCTTTTAATACTTTTTTGGCACGCAACGTACACGCCGCCGGCAAGCCGGCCAACTCCGCCACGTGAATTCCATACGACTGATCTGCCGCGCCGGGTTTAATTTGATACAAAAATGCTAATTTGCTTTCGCCCTGCGCATCCTTGTATTCTTGTGCTTCCACATGATAGTTTTTCACGCGGGAATATTTATTTTCCAAATCGATCAGTTCAAAATAGTGCGTAGCAAAAATTACTTTGGCGCCGCCTTTGGGCTTATACAAATATTCCACAATGGCCCAAGCAATCGAAATCCCGTCAAACGTAGATGTACCGCGGCCTACTTCATCTAACAAAATTAAACTGCGTGGGGTCAGCGAGGCCAAAATATGCGCGGTTTCATTCATCTCTACCATAAAAGTAGAGTTGCCGCGGCTTAACGCATCATGCGCCCCGATACGCGTCATAATGCGATCCACTAGACCAATACGTGCACGTTGAGCTGGAACAAAACTGCCCATCTGCGCCAAAATTACAATAATCGCCGTTTGCTTTAAGTAAACGCTTTTACCACCCATGTTTGGCCCGGTGATGAGCATAATTTGATTGTCCGGTGTTCCCAAATGAAGACCATTCGGTACAAAGTTTCCCGCCGGAAGTGTTTGTTCCACAAGAGGATGACGCCCTTGTTCGTAATACAATTCCATGCTATCGTCTACAATGGGTTTTGTGTATCCGCCTTTTAAAGCCACTAGTGCCAACGATTCGTATACATCTAGTTCGGCTACAATTTGCGCAAATTGTTTAAATTCTTCTATATACTGTGTCAAAGTTTGACGCAACGTATCAAACAGATGGGCTTCTAAGCGTAAAATTTTCTGCTCAGCATGGGTAATTTTATCTTCTAACTCTTTAAGTTCTTCGGTAATAAAACGCTCGGCATTGACCAAAGTTTGTTTGCGCACATACCCGTAAGGCACCTTGGACAAGTGCGATTTGGTCACTTCAAAATAGTATCCATAGACGGAATTAACGCCCACTTTTAGGGTAGTAATACCGGTTTTGGCACGTTCGCGCTCACAAATTTCTTGCAGCGTTTGATTGGAATTATTTTTAAGTGAGCGCAGTTCATCTAGCTCCGCGCTGTATCCTTCACGAATAACATTCCCATCGGAAATATGCAACGGTGGGGTTTCATTAATGGCCTGATACAACAGTTTAGCCATTTCTTGCAACGTAGGCAAAATATGCGTAAATTGATCTTTTAAGTGCGGGGCTATGTTTGGGTAGTTGGCAAACCATTGTGCCAAGGCATCCACGTTTAACAAGGAGCGACGCAGCCCCGATACATCCCGCGGGCTGGCCGTACCGGTAGCGGTGCGGGTAATAATGCGTTGCACGTCGGAAATAGTTTCCAGCAAAGCACTTAAATCAGCGATGGCACTTTGATTAGCCATAAATGCTTCCACGCAGTTTTGGCGCTGGGAAATTTCAGCCAAATCAAGTAGCGGATGCAAGATCCATTCTTTGAGTTTACGGCTGCCAATAGCCGTTTTAGTTTTATCTAATAGTGCCCACAAACTACCTACGCGTCCGCCTTCTTGGCTTTTAACAAGTTCCAAAGAGGCCACAGCATTTTCGTCAATTTGCAAACATTCTTTGAGCTCGCGGTAAGAAGGTAGGAGCGTTTTTTGCACACTTGGATCTGTGGCGTTAACGTACTTCATAATCTGCAACGCACACGCCAACGCACGCTTATGTTCCTGCCAGGCGCCCAGAGAAGGCCAATACACGGGCAAGGTATAATCTCCGTTAAATGGAGCTACCGGCGTCAGGGTAAGAGTTCCCGGAATAATCACTTTTTGACGCAAACGTTCCAGCGTTTCTTTCGTACCGATAATTTCAGATGGATTAATAGCTGCTAAGGCCGCGGCCAAATTTGTTAAAGAAGAATCCTTATCATTTTGATTGACCCAAAATTCGCCGGTGGAAACTTCCACGCACGCTAGCGCCCAACCGCCTACAGTAATATCAACCGCTACTAAATAATTGGCTTGATTAGCGTCCAACAAACTATCTTCCACGATAGTACCCGGCGTAATTACGCGCACTACTTTGCGCTCAAAAAGTTTAGTTTCTTTATCCATCACTGAACTTGTTTGTTCGCAAATGCCGATTTTTTTACCCGCCGCCAAAAGACGCGTAATATAGGTATTAGCTGCGTGATACGGAATTCCACACATAGGCATCCCGTTACGCGAGGTAAGCGTCAGCCCTAAAAGCGCACTTATTTCGCGTGCTTGGTCGTCAAACATTTCATAAAAATCACCCAAACGGAAGAACAATATAATGCCGGGATTTTGTTCGCGCACGGCAAAATATTGCTTCATTAAAGGGGTTAAATTGGATGATTGGGCCATATAGTACATTGTAACATTTTACGGGAAAAATTTACCCCGCACAAGGCGGGGTTAAATTTTGGTAGGAATAGGATTCGAACCTATGTAGGGCGTAGCCCGACGGTTTTACAGACCGTTGCTTTTGACCGCTCAGCCATCCTACCGATAAATTACTTAAACAACTAGGCACTTATTATTATAACAAAAAAAAATGCGCCTGTCACGTGGAAGTAATAAATCAGATTAAGGGAATTTACCAGTTTTTCTGTCGCCAGTACAGCATCACCAGCCATACCAACATTAAACATACACCCATCAGCATCCAAAATGCCTGCGGGTGTTCGGCCATCGGCAAGGCCACGTTCATACCGTAAGCACTTACCACTAGCGTAGGCACCATCATCCAAATAGTAACTACGTTTAGTTTTTTCATCAACTGGTTGAGGTTGTTATTAACAATGGAAGCACGCGCATCTAAAAGTTGCGCTAAAATGTTGGAGTAAATATCGGCCTGCGTTTTGCACTGCATATTCTCTACAATAATATCATCAAGCATTTCAATATCTTTTTCATCAAAACCGATACGCCCGGCCAAGGTGCGGGTTTTTTCAAACACAAAACCATTGGAGGTGATGGCCTCGGCATAGTAAACCAAACTCTTTACTAAACTAAACAGGTTCAAAAGATAGCGGTTATCCATTGAGTCCGTAATTTTATCTTCAATTTCTTCCGAAATCATATGAATAATACGCAAGTGCTCTACGTAATGAGAAATAGAATTATATACCAGCTTTAAAAATACTTCTTTAACAGAGGTTACACTTTGAAAACGTTTCCCTACGAACAGCGGGATATCTTCCGCCAGTACGATAATGAGTTTGTCTTTAAATAAAAACATTCCCACAGAAGCCACTTTGAATTCCAATTGATCTTTGCCGGAATAATTTTTAGGGCGTTTGTAAATCATTACCGTGTGTTCGGGCTCAAATTCCAAACGGGGTTGTTCATCGGGGTCTAATGCTGAAGCAAGGGTATGCTCGTCAATTTGATACGTATCAATCAAAAAGCGTTGTTCCTGAGGCGTGGGGTTGGTATACACAAACACATTGGCGTGTTTGTCTTGGGTTTCTACCAGTTTTTTATCTTCAATCTTATATTCTTTGAGCATACTGTTCCCCCTTCTTAAATCATAGCACTATTTACACACGAAACGCAACTTTTTGGTATAGTATATATATAATTTTACAAAACTATGAAACTATTATTCCCTAAAAATAAAAAACCTACTCTTAAAGGTATTTCTTCCGCCCAAAATTATGTGGGCCATGTAGCACGCGGACTCAAACTCCCCGCCAAGGCAATTGTTTGCCCCATTTCGTCGCTTACCAAATATGTAACTTCGCACAGTAAATGGAAAAAATACACGTGTGAAATGGACATTTATGTATTAGAAGGAAAAAATGTGTGCTACGTTACTAATTTCGGCTATGGTGCACCCGCCATGGCTATGAAATTGGAAGTATTAATTGCATTAGGGGTCAAGGAATTCATCTTTATCGGTCTAGCCGGCAGTTTACAAGAAGAAGTGGAACCCGCCGATATTGTGCTTTGCAATGAGGCATTATGCGACGATGGGACTTCCCCCTGCTATGTTTCCACCGAAACAGCTAAACCCAACAAGGGACTCTTTGCAAAATTAACCCAAACACTGCGAACAAGCCATCAAAATTTTCATATTGGGCGCAACTGGACTACGGACGCTATCTTCCGTGAAACGAAAGAAGAAATTAAACACTATCAAAAAAATGATGTATTAACCGTAGAAATGGAAACGGCTGCTTTTTACGCCGTCTGTCAAAAACGCAAAGTACGCGGTGTGGCAGCTTTTGGCATAAGCGACAAACTCTGTAATTATCAATGGGATACCCATTTTGGAGAGCGGCCCATTTACCGTGCGTTAGAAGTAATTTTTGAAAGCGCTTTGCAAGCTTTAACCAAATAAAAAGCCCCGCGTTAAGCGGGGCTTTCAACATAAATTAATAATGTGTAATTTCGGGAATATCATCCGCCAGCGGCTTGATAGCATCCAGTCGCTCCCAAAATTCTTGGACGGACTGAATACGCTCAGTAGGTTCCTCTTTGAGTGCATCCTCTAACACTTTATCTACTTCGCTGGGTACGTGCGGGGCTAATTTTGAAACAGGAACAATTTTCTTTTTTGCTATATCAAACCCTTTTACCGTCCAAGGCACTTGCCCCACAAGGGCCTCATACACACACAACGCAAGCGAATATACATCCGACTGTTTGCGCATAAAACCACGCTGCTGTTCGGGCGCCATATAGGCAGGTGTACCGGCCACGGTGCGTGCTCCGGTTTGATTATCTACCTTCTTGGCCACTCCAAAATCCATGACTTTGGCTTTGTTATCTTCTAAAATCATGATGTTTCCTGGTTTTAAATCACAGTGAATAATATCCTGGTTGTGAGCGTATTGCAATCCCTCGCAAACGCATTTAAAAATCTGCTTAACTTGTGAAAATGGCAAGCGGCCATCAATGTCCAAACGAGTTTCTAACGTTTGGCCATCCACATATTCGAATACCAAATAGAGTGAACTCTCGGTTTCTATTACTGTATAAATTTCAACGATATAGGGATGACGCAGTAGTGCTACCATGCGTGCTTCCGACAAAAATTGTTCACGTACATAAGCGCTGCGTACTAGTTCCGGGCGCACACGTTTAATAGCCACCTTACGCTTGAGTGCTTTATCGTACGCCTCATATACTTTTCCCATACCGCCTTCACCAATTTGGCGGATAAAATCATATTGTTCCTTTACGGCAGTTTCCTTGCGGGAATATGCACCTTTTTTATGACGGAATAAATCTTCGTAGCGGAAATAGATAAATAAAAATGCTCCTAACAAAATAAGCCCTATGTAAATTATGAGTCCGTTGGAGATTCCTTTTTCTTGCTTTGTTGTTTGTACCACACCGCGTTTTTTTGCCAGATGAGCATCAATTTCACTTTTCAACTTTTGTGCTAAACTTGAAGAGGAATTCAATTTTAGTGCCTCTTCAATGTCTATTTTAGCACGCTCATAGTTGTTTTGTTTTACGTATGCTTTACCTCGCAAAATATATGCCCGAGCATCTTGCGGAGCTACCGCAATTGCTTGACCTGCGGAATAAACAACATCATCATATTTCTCCAGGCCATCAAATGCAATTGCCAAAAGCAAGTAAAACCGATCATCTACTCGGTTGTTTGCCGTCAGATAATTAATACGCAAAATAACGTCTTCATATTGTCCTTTACGTAATTTTTCACGCAAAGATGCAATTTCCGCATCGCGTGCTTCCTGATCAAAAATGTTAATCTGTGAGGAATTAGTTACTTGCGTTGAAAAACTACCACCTACCAATAAAGGGGCAGAAACACTTGCGGATGCAGCATTCTCCGCCCATCCTCCCAAGGAACACATTCCCATTAAAAGTAATACAACCACAAATTTTCTCATATATTTATTGTAGCACATCCCCACGTAATTTGTTACTGCTTTTGCAAATTACTATAATAGTACTATGCGTAAACAAGCGATCGGCGTATTTGATTCCGGTATTGGCGGGTTAACTATTTTGCGGGCACTGCGCAAAATGTTACCACACGAAAATTTTATTTATTTTGGTGATACAGCCAACGTCCCTTACGGTGGAAAATCTAAAGCAGCTGTCACCCGTTTGGCTTTGGCGGTAGCCCATTTTTTACAAAGCAAAGATGTAAAACTAATTGTGGTAGCATGTAATACTGCCTCTGCACAGGCCTTGCCTACATTAAGCAAACAACTTCATGTTCCCGTTATGGGAGTAATTTCCCCAGGAGCCCAAGCTGCCGTAACTGCCACTTCCAAACGAAAAATTGCCGTGTTAGGGACACAAGGCACCATAGAAAGCCAAGCGTATGTAAAAGCTATCCACAAACACGACAAAACATTATGCGTAGTTCAACAGGCCTGCCCTTTGTTTGTGCCGTTAGCGGAAGAAGGATTTGCTTATAAACCGGCAGCCGAACTCATTGCGCGTGAATATTTAGCACCCGTTAAAAAAAGCGGGGCGGACACTGTAATTTTGGGATGTACTCACTATCCCATTTTGAAAGATTTAATTACACGTATTTTGGGACCTCATATTACGCTGGTAGATTCTGCGGATACATTGGCTAATGCTGTAAAATCTTTTTTGCAAAAAAAACAATTAGCCGCCACTGTTGGACACGGAACCCTTAAACTCTATGCTAGTGATTCCCCACAAAAATTCACACGCTCTGCCCATAAATTGCTGGGTGAAAAGATGGCGCAAGCCACTCTCAAAAAGTTAAACGTATGAAAATCTATACTGATCAGTGCCTCTTACGCACCGGCCTTATAGGAGGCACCCTTTCTCGCCATAGCGGGAATATGCGGGAATCTTCCCACCAAATCGCCGCTTTAAACGAATTAGGTATTGATCCATCCCACATATTGCATCTTCACCAAACCCATAGCGATACTGTCATCTTTATTTCTTCTTCGCAAGAAGCGCAAAAACGGGCCGCTGGCCCTTCACAAGATGCGGACGCTTGGGTATTTACCCCCATTCCGACCGGGTGGGGTGCTGCCATTGTAACCGCAGATTGCGTACCACTTTTCGTTTGGGATGATACGGGCACGTACGTTGCATTGGCACACTGCGGATGGCGTGGAGTGGTAAAAGGACTGGCACAAAAAGCCACGCGTGCTCTTTTAACACAGCACCCCAATCTTCATCTAAATGCTTGGCTGGGTCCTCATATTCAGGCGTGTTGTTTCGAAGTACAGCAAGATGTAGCCAGCCAATTTTCATCCGAATGCATCATTCATAAAAAAGATAAAATTTTTGTCGACTTGAACATTGAAATTAAACAACAACTCATTCAAGCGGGCATATCTCAGAAGCGAATTCATGCCCCTTACTACTGCACCTGCGGTGACAAAGAAAACTTCTTTTCTTGGCGGCGTGATCATCAAAAAAACGTCCTGCTTTCTTTTGTGTACAAACCTTAGGACTTGCATAGCAAAGAATTATTTTCTTTAATGTGAATATGGAACATAGTGCAAAGATCTTATTGGCTGATGATTCGCATGCGATCCGCTTTTTGGTAACTGAAATTTTAACCAATGCGGGTTTTACTGTGATACAAGCGCAAGACGGTCAAGAAGCCATTGAAAAAACGTACAAAGAAAATCCCGACTTGCTTATTTTGGACTATGAAATGCCCAAGAAAACCGGCTTTGAGGTAGTCAAAGAAGTGCGTAGTCGTACCGGATATTTGCACACTCCCATTATCATTTTTACTGCCGTGACGGATAAATCCACCAAATTGGAAGGGCTGGGATTGGATATTGACGATTATTTAACAAAGCCAGCTGATGAAGATGAAATCGTGGCGCGTGTAAAATTACTGTTAAAGCGCAGCCAGCAAAAAATGGATTCCAATCCTCTTACACATCTACCCGGCAATCCTTCCATTCAAGCGCGCGTAGAACGTGAGATAAACACAAATCAACCCTTTGCCGTATTGTATTGCGATTTAAATAATTTCAAATCATTTAACGATAAATATGGGTTTGAAGCCGGAGACCATGTACTTAAAACTACAGCCGATCTTATTGTCCACGCAGCGCATTTGGATCCCAATGCTTTTGTGGGCCACATTGGTGGAGATGATTTTATCGTAGTATGTTCCTTTGATAAAGCCGAACCCATTGCTCAAGAAATTGCATCTCAAATTGATGAAATTGCCCCTTCTTTTTATAGTCAAGAGGACCTGGCGCAAGGATATATGCTTTCTACTAACCGCAAAGGAGAAGAAGAACGTTTCCCATTTTTAGCTATGGGCATTGGCATCGTGCATAACACAAAACGTCCACTTACCTCTTTTGCTATGGTCAGCAGTATCGGCAGTGAGCTTAAATGCTTAGCCAAACAGCATGAAAAGGGAAGCTATTACGTCATGGATCGGCGCAGTTAAAGTTTATTTATTCTCAAAAAGCACCCCCAATATTGGGGGTGCTTTACGTTGTATATTTAAATTAATAACTACTTAACAGTGGCTTGTTGTTGACGGACTTTTTCAAACAAATTGTCCACAGTAGCACGCTGCAAGAACGCTTCCCATTCTGCAGGAGTAAGCTCAAAATCGTCCATAACAATGTACGAAATTTCTTTTGCCGCGTTTTTGGTATCTTTCTTTTTGGCCAAATATTCATTTTCCAATTCCACATAACGGCTGGCAATAGCATAATCAATATCGGCCTGTGTAAAGGTTTTATCCGAGGGGGTCTGTTCCGCAGCGGGTTGATTCTCCGCCACCGTATTCGTGTCCGTCACCACGGGAGTTACCTGCTCTTGCGGAATTTGCGTGTCCGTTACTGCCGGTTCTTGAGTTTCCGTTTTAGAGGTCTCTATGCCCTTATCTCCTTGTGGAGTCAACAGTTCTTTATGTGTTGTTTCATTGGGAACAAACGTGGGCAATTCTTCTCTTGAATTCACTACCCGTCCACTCATCAAATTAGAGCAAGCAGAAGGATTAACAATAAAGTAGATCGTCAAAATAATAAGTACTAAAATAGCAGCTTTGAATAAAATTTTAATCATAGGGTCTCCTTTTCTATAGCATACAATATTTAGGGCCTATTGGGCAGATTGTTTTTGCGTGGAAGCGCTTTCGCCTTGCAATTCTTTAACGCTTTGTTGGAATTGGGGATTTTCAAAAATTTCCCCTAAAATTTTGGCAAAATCTACATCTTTCATATGCTTTTCTACAACACGATTAATCTCTGGATTTTTTTGCAAAATTTGCTGTAAGTTTTGGGTACTTAAATCTGCCAAATCTTTAACTTCACCCTGGGAGGCCTCTTGTAAATCTTGGTTAAACTCAATAATGGCGGGCTCATCCTTAAAATCTTCCACAATAGATACAATTGTCTCTTGCGCTTGTTCAACCTGTTGCTGCGCGGTAAGTGGGGCATCTTCCAAATAAACTTCAGGAAAGGGCCGTTGATATTTGACTGGATTTTGCATTAGTTCCACTTCTGGAGCAGCCAACGAAACCGGCACTTGCTGGAATGTAAAAGGATTTCCGTCATTTCGATCTGCTATTTCCTGCATCTCTTGCTTTGCTGTACGCCACTCTTGCAGGCGAACCGCGCCCATATAAATGAGCGCGATTGCCATTAATGCAAGTAAGAAATAGCTTGTTTTTGACATGTTATTTTACATCCAATACTTCAATGTCAAACACTAACACCGAATTAGGCGGAATGGGGCCTACCGGACGGTTTCCATAGGCAGTATCTGCCGGGCAAACCACTTGGGCACGAGCACCGGGTTTCATCTGTTGCAACGCTTTTGTCCAACAGGGGATAACAGCTGTTAAACGCGTAGCAAATGGTTGATTGCGATCCCGAGAACTATCAAACTGTGTACCATCAATCAACGTTCCCGTATAATGCACAGTGGCTGTACCGTCTGCCTTGGGAGATTTCCCTTTACCGGGGCGAGAAAGTTTCATCATAGCGCCATTATCCAATACTTTTACACCTTTTTCTTTTTGGAAATTGGCCAAATATTCTTTCTGTTCATTTTCACGACGTTGAGAAATAATACGCGCATCATCCTGGTATTTCTGTAGAATCTGCGGTTTATATTGATCAATATCTGTTTGTGATTTTTTTCCTAACAAGTTATCCCGCATTCCCTGAGAAACGGCCTTGTAGTCGTTTTCGTTATCTAACACCAATTGACGCTTCAGATTATCCCCTAATAAGAAACCCAAAGAATATAGCATTTTATTGCGTTCGGCCGGATCTACCCCTGCAGAGTCGGTTTGCACCTCCTGCGCCAATGCCAACATTGGCAATAACAAACAAAGCAATACAGTTATTTTTTTCATATATATCTCCTATTATCTTGTTTTTAAATAATTTTCCAAGCGCAGCACAATTTGTTCGGCCGCTTGTTCTCCCACGGCTTGCATACTGCGACGCAGTGAATCTTCTACGCGTGAAGTACCTACCCGTTCATGCACACTAAAACTAGAGAAAATCACTTGCCGTTGCGCATCTATCAGTTGTACCGTAGCCCCGCTAGCACACCAAATGAGATTATTTATTTTGGAGGATGTATAATTATCCACTTCCGTAGCAATTTCAACCGCAATTGTTTGATTAGGATCCTCTGCACTTACCACCCCTAATCCCATCTTATTGAGTGAATCTATTACGTAAGAAGCCAACGCATTGTTTTCAACTCCCTCTACAGTTACACCCACCAATACGGCAGCCATTTTTTCTTTGAATACGTTCTTATACGGAGCAAATGTCTCTGGCATATAAGAAGAGTGATCCGCTTGCAGAAATTGGTAAACATCATCTAACGCATTACGTCGTTCAATGATGGGTTGCATTTTATAAGCCACCTTTAGATCGGCCAGCGGATCTGCCGGCGTAGAAAATTGCTGAGCCAATCCCGTCAATTGTGCATCTGCCTGATTAAGTAATGGCGTTAAAATAGAACTTGCTTTCGCTCGTGGCAACACAGCCAATGCATAGTAGTGTTTGATGTCGGTCTCTTTATCACGCCATACTTTTTCCACATTTGCATTTGCAACCAAATCCCCAATAATATCTTGCCCCACAGTCGGCGTGTGTTGAACTAGCTCTCGTTGCATATTAGCCAAGGCCTTCTCAGAAGCTTCTTTTTTAGTAGCGCCATCCCCGGATACTACATAATATTGAGCTGTATCATATTTAGATGCTTGATAACTGACTGTATTTTTATTAAGTCCGTTGCAAGCAACTAAAGCCAGTGCAAGCACCAATAGTACAACTTTTTTCATAGTTACCTCCTAATAGGCACTGCGGTAATGCAGGAAAATCCTGCCCCCCCGCGGCACTCGAATATTTTCAAAAGTATGTGTCCCTATCATGTTACCATTTCTATCTTTAAGCAGAAGTTGAATATCTTGCGTGCCAGGTGCTACAAATGCACGAGTCATATATACTTCTGCTGGCAACGTAAACCATTGGCGCGTATCTGCTTTTTCTATGGCGGCACCGAAAACATCCATTACCATCTCGGCCAGCCATCCCAATGAACCATTTTTCCCATCTCTGCTTTCTATAGCGTGGCGTGCCTGCACAGCAGCAATACGCCGCAAAACAGCACGCGTAGCCAAACGAAACCACATTGCAGGAAGTTTCTCTTCTAAATCTTGCGAAACTAACTCACTAATATTACTCATAGGTTGCATAGCATATTGTTGCCCAGCAATTTGAAGTGTTGAAAATGCAATATGATATAGCTGTGGCTCCAATACTGGATAAGCCACTGTAACGGCCGATCCCATCAATCCAGCTGTAATAGCATTTTGTACTTCCAGTGAAACCGACCCTTCGTTTTCTACCGGTGAATTAGCAAACGCCAAAATACGATGCCATGCCACCTGGATTGTTTGACTTTTCTTAAGTGGCACCTGGCCAACGGTATGCACAACAATTACTTCTCCGTAATCAGCAGCATCTTTGGGAACAGAAAATTGAGGAACCGTCCATCCGCGTTTTTTGTAGGCGTTCAATGCATTTTGGCGCGCGATGCGGGCATCGGACAAGTCGCCGGTGGACTCAAAAATTAAGCTTGCCATATACTGCACAAAAGGGTCATCGTTATACCCCTTTTTCTTATCTCCACGCAAATGATCTAGGAAAAATACTGCCCTACGCGCTTCCACTCCGGCCGACATTACATCATTTTGTTGCAGAAAGTTCATGGCACGGTAAAAAAACGTAAGTGCCGTTTCGTAGTCGGCTGCATAATACGGTGTAGCTAAATCATTAATAACTAATCGCGAGGCCGAGGATGAAATACTTTTGGTATATGAATCGGTAATGCGCTGTTGAGCGTCTGCCAGCAATGTGTCGCTTTGCGGATACTGCCCAGCATCGTGCAACAGGGAGGCACGATCTAACTCGTAGAGCAAGGTATCTCGTTGACCATACATATGCTTACGTTTACTTTCTACCAAATTAGCCGCACGCTCAAATTTTCCTTCTGCAGCCAATTTGTTAACCTCGTATTTATAACGCAAAGAAGGCGCCCCGCAGGCGGAGCATATAAGTACCCCACACACTACTAAAAGCGCCTTCTTCATGTTGATTAATACGAAACTTTACTACGTTTTACGTATTTCTTAATTTGTTTTTGGCCATTCCAAACGATTTGGTTCGTTTCAATATTAATAAGTTTAAGATTGGCCTGGTAGAACACGACGGCAGTACCGCCGGCCTGATCTACAACGGAACTAAGTACCCCGCTAAGCATATAATCTGCACCTATTTCTTTGCCAAAGGCCTTGCGGGTTTCTTCGCTGGCAAATTCATCTTGCTCCAAACGTTCGGTGCGCACTTCCCCACGTTCGTCTTTAGAGGCCACAAAGTTAACTTTGCCGGAATTAATCAGTGCACGTTGCATTTCCTCTACAAACACACCTGTGTTGATGTGTTCCATTGTCTTATTCGTTACCGTGCCTACGATTAAAGTAGGTTCTTTCCCTTTTTGCATTAAGAATTTATTATACCAACCGCTACCCAAACAGTCCGTAATCATTTCTTGGGCGACCATTTGTGCATCGGTATCATTCCAACCTCCGCTTACATCTTTAACGAGGTTGGTTTCTACACGTCTAACTTTGGGCGAGCACGCAAATACAAACGGCACCGCCAGCAAAGCAATAAGTAGTTTTTTCATAGTTTCTCCTTTTAAAGGTTTCTTCTATTGTAACAAATTACTGCTGTAAATTATTGCATACGGGCACATAAATCCTGGCCGGCCCAATCATTATCCTGATATTTACATTCCGTAGTTCCGGCAGGGATATCAATTTCTACCCATATCGGCAAGTGTTTGTGTTCTACCTTAATAATGCGTTCATTTTCCAATTCATAGGTATAATTGGCACAAGATAATTGTATCTGACTTCCATGAGCAAGTACCGGGCAAGGTAACGATAAATTCAATTCCCCAAACTGAGGAGTATAATTCCCCTTGCTTTGCTTGTAAGATTCTTCCGCAAAAGCCAATGCCTTGCCTAACTCCGCGGCCTTGGATAATTCTTTCGCATCGTGATGTTTGCTGTATTGCGGCCAAATCAGCGCAAAGCAAAACGCCAAAACAATAAAGCATCCCAATATAACTCGGTAAATAGATCCCTTTTGTGAATGTAACATATTCTCTCCTTGCTTAATATTGTATCAAAAGAAAATTATATAGTGCCCTCTTTGGCACATCTTATAAAAAGATAGACAACGCAATAAAATAACCCATCATTAACATAAGCCCCGTAGGGACAGCAATAGCGGCCCATTCACGACTTTTAATACCTAATTTTTCAGCGGCCACAATGTTGGGCAAATTACCTTGCACCAACATGCTACCAAAAGCCGCCAATCCAATTACCATATAGGTTAAATCTGTAGCAGAAATGGCAGGCACTATTTCGATGGCAGCCAATGTGGCATTGTCAATAATAACAGACACCGCATTTGCTAAAAATAATATTTTCCCACCTAAATGAGCAATAGTACTTTGTGCTAACGGCCGCAATCCTGCGCTGATTAAGGTAAGCGCCGCCACAAACATATAAATGTGTCCGGTTCGACGTAAAATAGAGGAATAGTTTTCTTTATCTTCGCGAATGTGCATTTGCAAAGTAGTGCCCGCATTGCGAGCCGTATAACCCGTTGCTACAGCCAGTGCGCAAATAGCCGGGAAAATCCAACCGAAAAAATGACGTAGTAAAAAGAAAAAATCTGCATAGTGCGGTGGGCCAGCAAGTGCTTGATTGATCACAAGGCCCATGGGCTCAGCCAATGGCGTAAGTACGGCGCCAAGCCCAATAGCATAACACGCAAAAACAGTAATTTTGACCATGGTCGTATGTTCCAAATTGACCACTTTTAATACTTCAGCCAAAACCAATGCTGATACTGTTACACTTACCAATGAGGAAGATAATCCCAACACTAAAATAAGCAAAGCAAAACTATAACGAGGTTCTAATGCGCGGAAAAAAGCAAATAACACTCGAAAAATGTAACGTGAATAATTATTAAAGATAACGCTTACTACCACCACAATAAAGGAGACGTACACTGGAGAGGAAAGGGTATCACGCACCAATTTTCCACTCCAACCTCCGCTAATGGTAACAGCCACAGCTCCCACAGCAAGCAAAAATAATTCCAAGTGACTTTCCGCCCAACGTACCGTCAGCGGTAAAATGAGCAGACACAATGCCACTCCTCCTAAAAGTAGGTTCATCCATAATGGAGTTTGCGAAATCACTTGTTCCATGTTTATTATTTTAGCAAAATAGTACCATTGAGCCAAAATAGAGTTTTTTAGTACAATGAGAGAGATGTTTTATTTTATTAAGGAGAAAAACAACATGAAAAAAGTATTATTTGTAGCGTTTGCCATCGCACTTAGTGCTTCTTGGCCGACCTGCGCTAACGCCGCCGATAACTGCGGTTGCACTGCCACGGATGTGACTTGTATCAATAATTGCACCTTGTCCAAAGTAACTCAGCTCAAACAAAACATCCAAGCCAAAAGACAAGAAATGGCTGGCAAATTAAACAATCAAAAAGCCAATGCCCAAGCTAAAAAAGCTGATGCTTTGAAAGCCAAAGAAGATGCCAAGGCCCAAGCGCAAGCCAAGAAAGCCCAAGTATTGCAGACCAAAGAAGATGTAAAAGCTCAAGCCGCGGCCAAAAAAGCTGAGGCCTTAAAAGCCAAGGAAGATGCTAAGGCCCAAGCACAAGCCAAAAAGGCCGAGCTGAAAGCTCAAGCCGCGGCCAAAAAAGCCGAGGCCAAAAAAGCCAAAGAAGATGCCAAAGCCCAAGCCAAACAAGCTAAAGAAGATGCTAAAGCCCAAGCCAAACAAGCTAAAGCCGATGCTAAAGCTAAAGCTGAAAAAGCTAAAGAAGAAGCCAAAGCCCAAAAAGAGGCCGCCAAACAAGCCGCTAAGGACTCTAAAGCCGCTTTGAAAGCCGAAAAAGAGGCCTGGAAGAACTTGGCTAAATAAGATTTTCTATTGGAAATCTAAAACTCCCTGATAACCAGGGAGTTTTTTGATTTCAATATTTTTCTTCGTATTATCCACTTATTTATTTGCTCATCTTTTTCTTCTCAAAATGCATTTGATATAATATATTTTATGAGCGAAAATGTGTTGTTTTTGGGCATAGACGTTGGATCCACCACCGTCAAAGTAGTAGTCCTTGATATACAAGGAGAAATCGTCTTTTCTTCTTACCAACGTCACATGTCTGATGTGCGCCGAAAAATTATCACTATATTGCAAGAAGTTGCTCAAAAATTTCCCAACCAATCTTTCAAAATAGCGCTTACGGGATCTGGGGCTCTATCGTTGAGCACAAAAACCAACGTAAGTTTTATTCAAGAAGTAATTGCCTCTAGTTTGAGCATTAAAAAGAAAGTCCCCCAAGCCGACGTAGTAGTGGAACTTGGTGGGGAAGATGCCAAGTTAACTTTCCTGACTAATGGAACAGATTTGCGTATGAATGAAACCTGTGCCGGCGGGACAGGTGCTTTTATTGACCAGATGGCCTCTTTTTTGAATATGGATGTTCCTCAAATGGACACACTAGCACTAACAGCCACCACCATTTATCCAATTGCTTCTCGCTGTGGTGTCTTTGCTAAAACAGATATCGTTCCCTTAATCAACGAAGGATGCGCCAAAAGTGATATTGCCCTGTCTATTATGCAAGCCGTCGTCAATCAATTCATTGGCGGATTGGCACGTGGAAGAGAAATTACAGGGACCGTCGTGTTTTTGGGAGGGCCATTAGCATTTCTCCAATCGTTACGCAAATGCTTTGTGGAAACGCTCAAATTGGATGAAAAACATGCCATTTTCCCTCAACAGGCCGAATTATTTGTAGCACTAGGCGCTGCTTTATTTGCCCAAACAGATACAAGTGAAGTTAAACAACTCCCCAAAGTTATTGAAACCCTTGAAAAACTTAATGAAGAGAATGACATACAGAAACTCCCCCCCTTATTTAAAAACCAGGCCGAACGAACCGAATTTTTAGAAAGACACCGCCAAACAAATGTCCCTTCCTTTCCATTGGAAGAATATGAAGGAAACGCGTATTTAGGAATTGATAGTGGCTCTACTACCATTAAAGCCGTTTTAATTGATGAGCAAAATCGTCTTTTATATTCTTACTACGGATCTAATAATGGAGACCCGTTCACGCTCGCTCTTAATATTCTAAAAGAAATTTACACTCGTCAAAAACCCGGCCTAGTTATTAAAGCAGCTGCGGCTACAGGTTATGGAAGTGCTCTTTTAAAAGCCGGCCTCAAATTAGATATTGATGAAGTGGAAACTGTAGCCCATTGCACCGCCTCTACATTTTTTGCACCGAATGCTACCTTTGTGTTAGACATTGGAGGACAAGATATTAAATGCATGTCATTGAAAAACGGCGTCATTGAACGCATTGGTCTCAATGAAGCGTGTAGTGCCGGGTGCGGTTCGTTTATCGAAAATTTTGCTAAATCATTACACATGCAGCTGCCCGATTTTGTAGAAGCGGCCTTATCCGCTCAACATCCTGTGGACTTGGGAACGAGATGTACTGTATTTATGAATTCCAAGGTGAAACAAGCCCAAAAAGAAGGCATTAAAGTAGGCGACATTGCAGCGGGACTTTCCTATTCTGTTATTAAAAACGCGTGTTATAAAGTCATCAAAATCCATAACGTATCCGAATTGGGCGATTGTATTGTAGCACAAGGGGGTAGTTTTTTAAATGATGCTCTTTTGCGTGCTTTGGAAATTCAAGTTGGCAAACCCGTCATTCGTCCAGGTTTATCGGGCCTTATGGGCGCATTCGGAGCGGCATTATTGGCCAAAAAACGAGGCCCAGAAAACGGAAGCCAAACTCAACTGTTAAACTTACAACGCATTAATGAACTTAAAGTTACTACTAAAAACGTACGTTGCCAGGGATGTTCCAACCACTGCATGTTAACTATCACCAATTTTGGCGAAAAGGAAAATTTTGTATCCGGGAACCGATGTGAACGTGGGGCCGGGATAATCAAAGAAAAACGCATTAATTTATGTGCGTATAAATATAACCGCCTTTTTAACTATTATAAACCCTTGCCTAAAGAACAAGCCAAACGCGGCACAGTAGGCATTCCGCGCGCATTGGGAATTTTTGAAAATTACCCTTTATGGTTTACCTTACTTACGGAGTTAGGGTTTCGCGTAGAATTGTCTGAAGGATCCTCTAAAAATTTATTTTTTAGCGGTTACGGCTCTATCCCATCTCAAACGGTATGTTACCCGGCCAAAATGGCACATGGGCATATTTTAGATTTGCTAAGCAAAAAAGTAGATACTATTTTTTTCCCTTGTATACCGCGAGAACAAAAGGAATTTGCTTCGCAAGATGATAGCTATAACTGCCCGGTTGTTGCAGGGTATCCGGAATTATTATCAAAGAATATTACCGAAATCACCCAAAGTGATATACCCTACTATGCTCCATTTTTGCCACTTGATCCCAATGTATTAGCCAAACGTCTTGCCAAAGTAAAATTATTCAAAAAATGTTCGGCCCGTGCACTTGAACAGGCCGTTAAAAAGGCATTCACCGAACAACAAAAATTTACCGAAGACATCCGTAACGCTGGCACAAATGCATTAAGAGAACTTAAAGAAAAAGGGGAGTTTGGCATCATATTGGCTGGGCATCCTTATCATATTGATCCTGCTATTAATCATGGCATCCCAGAACTTATTAACGCATGTGGCTTGGCCGTATTGACCGAAGATAGCGTAGCCCATCTAAAACCAAACCCCGGGGCCTTGCGCGTGCGGGATCAATGGACTTATCATTCCCGTCTATACCGCGCAGGATCATTTGCTGCTGATACGGATAATTTAGCTATTTTGCAACTAGTTTCATTCGGTTGTGGTGTGGATGCTATTACCGCTGATCAATTGGAAGAAATCGTCAACGCACAAGGCCGTTTGTATGCACAAATCAAAATTGATGAAGGCGAAAATTTAGGACCTGCTAAAATTCGCATTCGCTCGCTATTGGCAGCCATGCGCGATTTAAACCCCGGTGCTAACAAAAAAGAAAATGCCTTTGCAAAGCGTGCCACATTCACACCGGAAATGAAAAAAACCCACACCATTTTGCTCCCGCAAATGTCGCCCATGCATTTCCAATTTTTAGAAGCCGCTTTTGCCAGTGAAGGGTACCATGTAGTGCAACTTCCGCACGTTACAAAAGAGGCCATAGAAACAGGTCTAAAACACGTCAATAACGACGTGTGTTATCCGGCCATTGTAGTTATTGGACAATTATTAAAAGCCGTACAAGATGATGGGTTTGATACACATAAAATTGCTTTGCTCATCAGTCAAACTAACGGCGGGTGCCGCGCTTCTAACTATGCAGGGCTTTTACGCCGCGCGTTAGCACAATGCAACATGGGATATATTCCCGTGCTTACCATGAATATGAGCGGAAATGCCGCAAACACCGGGTTCTCATTGGGGCACAAAGTGTTACTGCGCACACTGATGTCCGGCTGCTATGGGGATGCGTTAATGCGCATGATACATCGCGTACGCCCTTACGAAAAGATCCCCGGTTCCACGCAAGCATTAATGGACAAATGGGTAGCACGTATTGTCAAAAATATTAAAAGCGGCAACTTGCTTAAATTTGCTTGGAATATGCTGGCCATGATTAAAGAATTTGATAAGTTGCCATTAAAACGCCAAAAACGAAAACCGCGCGTGGGCCTGGTGGGAGAAATTCTACTCAAATACCACCCGGATGCCAACAATCAAGCCGCACAAGTCATTGAACAGGAAGGTGGCGAGGCCGTCGTCCCCGACCTTATTGATTTCTTGCTTTACGGTTGTTATGACCATATTTTTAACTATCGTCACATGCAAGGTTCTTGGAAAGCCAGCGCGTTAAGTTACATTAGCATTTGGTGTTTGGAATTACTTCGTTTTCCGCAACGGGCAGGATTTTATTTCTCCAAACGTTTCGATCCACCTGTAGTGTTTAAAAATCTGCGCAGAAAAATCCGTGGCATTGCTTCTTTGGGCCATCAAACCGGCGAGGGTTGGCTGCTTACTGCAGAGATTGTAGAACTCTTAGAAGCCGGCGTGCGCAACGTGTTATGCATGCAACCTTTTGGCTGCTTGCCCAACCATATTGTAGGTAAAGGATTTATTAAAGAAATTAAAAAGCGTTTCCCCACCGCAAATATTATCGCAGTAGATTACGATCCCGGCGCCAGCGAAACAAATCAAATCAACCGCATTAAACTAATGATGTCGATTTCCAAACAGGAACATTAAATAAAAACCCCCGCGCAAAGCGGGGGTTTTATAAGTGCGACAGAGAAAACTAACGCCCAGTATATACACATCTGGTCCCATCCCAATATTCACCGTATCCACAGTCGTGAATAATATCTTGAACTCCGCCTAAATTAGTGGATTCATAACCAGCAGGTTCAGCCATAGGACAAAAACCTGTTGCTTCTACAGGATCTTGGCAACCTTTGAGGATATCTCCGCCTGTTTCTACCTGTACTGTCAACAAACCACCCGCGTACATACCTGCTGAACGTTGAGCCACCAACATAGCAGCATCCGAATCAACAATCGGTGTATATTCAAAAGCTCCTCCGGGGGCCGGGATAGAAATATCCCCATCGTTGATGTCCTCCGTAAAAGTATTATGTTGCATATAATAAATGCTCTGCGCATTCGCCCAATCACCCAATACTTGCAATGCTTCGGCCATGCGTGAGCGCTCCACGGCCTTTTGGTATTGTGGAAGCGCAATAGCTGCCAAGATACCAATAATGAGTACCACTACGAGTAACTCAATTAACGTAAAACCTGTTTTCATAAGTTGTTCTCCTTCCCTACCTAATTTATCAATAGGAAGCAACACGCTCCCTATATATAGTATATGCATTTTTGAACAAATTTCAAGGCCTATTTTTTAAAAATAGGCCCTTTTATTTTGGCAAATTACGACGAGAATCCCCAACAACTAACAAATACAGGTTTTCTGTTAAGTAATTGGCTCCTAAAAACTATTTAAATTTCATCATTTTCCCAAAAACAAAACCCCCGGCATAACCGGGGGTTTTAGCTGTACTTTGAAAAAACTTACAGCAAGCGCGAGGCCTGGTCAGCCAAGCGGCTGCGTTCGGTCTTTGTAAATGTAATATGACCGTAATTTTTTTGCCCTTTAAGGCGGTCCACCAAGTAGGTTAAACCGTTAGATTCCACATCTAAGTACGGTGTGTCAATTTGATACGGGTCACCAGTTACCACTACTTTGGTACCTTCGCCGGCACGCGTTAAAATAGTTTTCATCTCATGTGGAGTAAGGTTTTGGGCATCGTCCACAATCATATATTGCCCCGGTAACGAACGACCGCGCATATGTGTGACAGAAGCGATTTCAATTTTTCCGCTATCCAATAAATAGTGCGCTTTTTCTTCACCTTCGTCCGGGTTTTTGCGGTCTGCCAAGAAAGCCAAGTTATCGTAAATAGCACCCATCCACGCTTCCAGCTTTTCTTCTTTGGTGCCGGGTAAGAAACCTAAATCTTTTCCCACAGGAACGATAGAACGGCACACTACCATACGACGATAGGCATTATCATCCATGGTGCGTTGCAAACCGGTAGCTAACGTAACAAGCGTTTTACCCGTCCCGGCTGTACCAACGAGAGTTACTAAATCTAAACTATCATCTAACAAAAGTTCCATCGCAAAGCGTTGTTCTTTATTAAGCGGCTTAATACCCCATGCTACCGGCTCTTGTGTGGAAAGCGGACGAAGCACAAAGTCCCCATTATTGGCTACACGCCCAATAGCAGATTTTTTGCTGCCATCATTTGTTTTTAAAATAACAAATTGGTTGGGCATAAAACGTTCCGGATCCACATCCAATTTTTTAGCACGGTAAAAAGCATCTATTTCCGCAGCTGATACTTCCAACTCACTCATCCCGGTATATAGTTCATCTACATTTACTTTGTCTGTTGTGTAATCTTGCGCTACAAGCCCCAATGCTTCGGCTTTCAAGCGCATGTTAATATCTTTGGTAACCACAATGACGGGGGCCGCATTCTTTTTGTAAGAGCCCTCTTTTTTGCCCATGGTATACGCGATATTCAAAATGGCGTTGTCTGCTTTGTTAAAAGCCATCGAATATGGAAGTGAATTGGGCAGATCAAGTGCAATTTTGAGCATACCGCCGTCATCTAATTTTACGCCTTCGTTAAGGCGGCCTTTTTTGCGTAGTTCATCAAGCATGCGCGACACCATGCGAGCATTCTTACCACGGGTATCCCCTTCGGTTTTGAATGCGTCCAATTCTTCTATAACTGCCATCGGGATAATGATGTCATTGTCATCAAATGCTCGGATACAATTAACATCATGTAACAAAACGTTAGTATCCAAAATAAAAGTTTTTTTCATAGGGCCTCCATGGGCATTCCAGGAATAATTATAGTATAATCAATAAAGGGTATACTCCCTTGTTTTCATTGTAGCATTATTTGGCGAATTTTATGAAATACCTTTGTATCCATGGACACTTCTATCAGCCCCCGCGCGAAAATGCGTGGCTGGAAGAAATCGAATTGCAAGAAAGCGCGAGTCCGTATCACGATTGGAACGTACGCATTTGTGCAGAATGTTATTCGCCAAATGCTCTAGCACGCGTACTTAATGGAAACAAAGAACTCACTAATCTAGTTAATAATTACGCTCATATCAGTTTTAACTTTGGCCCCACGCTGTTATCTTGGATGGAAGCCAAAGAGCCCGAAGTATATCAGGCCATTTTGGAAGCCGACAAACAAAGCCAGGTACATTTTTCTGGCCATGGAAGCGCCATTGCTCAAGCATACAATCACATGATCTTGCCGTTGGCTAACGCGCATGACAAAGAAACCCAAATCAAATGGGGTATTTACGATTTTAAAAAACGCTTTGGACGCAAACCAGAGGCCTTATGGTTGGCCGAAACTGCCTGTAATACTGAAACATTAGAAGTGCTAGCTGCCAATGGTATGAAATATGTTATCTTGGCACCCGGTCAATGTGCGCGCGTACGCAAAATCGGCGAAGGCAAATGGCAAGAAATTGGCGCGGGAGTAGATCCCAAACGCGCATACTTATGTGATTTACCCAGTGGCAAAAAAATAGTTATCTTCTTCTATGACGGGCCTATTTCACAAGGAATTGCCTTTTCGGATACGCTTTCTTCCGGTGAAAAATTTGCCGAACGCTTGCTTAGCACTTATAACAACACGGAAGATGCCCAATTGATGAATATTGCCACTGATGGCGAAACATATGGACATCATCAAAAATTTGCTGAAATGGCACTGGCGTATTGTTTAAAAACTATACAAGAAAAACCAGACGTACAATTAACTGTATATGGCGAATTTTTAGAAAAAAACCCTCCACAATATGAGGCGCAAATCCATGAAAATTCCTCATGGAGCTGCTGCCACGGTGTAGAACGCTGGCGGGCAAATTGTGGGTGTAATTCTGGTATGCACGGCACTTGGCATCAAAAATGGCGTGCCCCGCTACGTGAAGCACTAGATTTTATCCGCGATGAAATGATCCGCACTTTTGAAAAAGTGGGCGGAGAATATTTTAAAGACGTGTGGGCGGCACGTAATGATTATATTGAGCTGATTTTGGACCGTTCGCTGGATGCACAACACAAATTCTTTTTACGTTACGCTACCGAAAAAGCATGGCAAGATCGTTCTGCTGCCCTTATGTTGCTAGAAATGCAACGCATGTCTATGCTGATGTACACTTCTTGCGGATGGTTTTTTGATGAAGTAAGCGGCTTGGAAACGGTGCAAATTATGCAATATGCTTGCCGGGCCATGGAGTTAAACCGCGCATTAAGCGGCATAGATTTGGAACCGGAATTTATTAAGCGTATGGAAAAGGCACCTAGCAATTTGCCTGAAATTAAAAATGGGGCCGTTGCTTACGAACGTTACGTAAAACCACAATCTGCCAGTTTGGAAAAAATAGCCCTGTCCCACGTAGTTACATTATTGGCTGACGAAACCGCCAATCCGCAGCATGCGTATGCGTGTGATGTGCTATTTTACGAACCTACTAAATTAACAACCCCCAATGCGCAACTAATTTATGGACGAATTGGGCTTAAATCCCGTATTACATTGGAAGAGAAAAATATTCCTTTTGCGGTGCTCCGCACAGGGTTTGCCCAATTGACATGCGTAGCTGGAAGCGACCACGCGGACGACGCATTCGCTCAACTAAAAGCATTATTTGAAGAAAAAAAATACGAAGATTGTACTTCACTAATGCGTCAGCAATTTGTAACTGAAATTCCGCTTAATAGTATGTTTATGGATGTTCGACGGAAAGTGGTAAATCAGGTGCTTAAACGTCTCCAAGAAGATTCTTCCCAAGTTTACGATGAATTATTTGAGAAGCAGTATCCTGTGGTACGTGGACTTCAGCTGTTGGGAACACCTGTTCCAACTGCTTTCTTACATTTAGCTGATTTTGTGCTCACGCAAGATTTAGTGGAACAGTTCCGTGCCGCTACCGTGAATGTAACAGAAGTAGAGGAACTCATGGAAAACGTGAAGACGCTTGGACTTGATGTTTCAAACGGGAAAGTGGCCGATGCCGTGTCCGAAAAACTTACATTTTTATCATTCGCATTCGCACGCAATCCAGCGGATAAATTGGCGGCACATAAATTAGTTGAGTTTCTAAACTACATCGAAATCTTTGGATTTAACCCCAACACAATTAAAGCCCAAGAATTTGTATTCTTTGGTCTTCGTTCTCTCGGGGAAGAAGCAAAGAAAAAAGACATTTTGCGTGCTTTGGCGCGCAAACTCAAAATTGCGTTGTAATTTAAATAATATTTTAATGTGGCAAGCGTCCGGCCAAAAATTCAGCCATAGGACGTGTAAGTTTCATTTTGCTGAGCACGATTTTGATAGAGCCCGTAATCGGTACAGATAAAAAGGCGCCCGGAGCTCCCCACAAAAGAGTCCAAAAAATGAGGGAACCGATCACCACAGCTGGATGCAGATCCATCTCTTCTCCTAAGAAACGAGGTTCCACTAGATTCCCAATCGTAAATTCAATAGCACTCAACAGCCCTAATGCTACCCAAAAGTTGGGCCCCATTCCAAATTGCAAAAATAATACCGGAATCGGCAGTAATACCGCCGTAATAGATCCCACGCTGGGAATAAAATTGAGCAAGAATGCAAACAAGGCAAACATAGCTGCCAGTTTTACTTGAAACCCAAACAACACGACTGCTACTAGAATTCCCGTTACGATAGAAGCCATTAGTTTTACCGACAAATACACGGATACATTAGCCAACATTTCTTTGATAGCCGGGTTGGTAATCGGCGGAGTCCTTTTACTGCCAAACAAAAAGAATGTCATGAATAAAACAATCAGCGTAAAATTGGAAAATAAACTAAAAATTTTCCCACCAACGTTACGTACCCAATTGAAAATCGGAAGATCGTGCACGTATCCCACAATTACATTTTTATCTACGGGGATTCCATGTTCCTGCAAACGACTTAACAAATCGGACACAGTGGCAATTAAATTTTGGCGGTAAAGTTCTGACCCTTTAAAAAATTCTTCCAGTGAGTTTACTGTAAAAGCCACCACTCCTACAAAACATGCAACAAATAACAAAATGGCTGCTGTTAGTGCTAACCATTTAGGGAATGAAAATTTATGACGCAAAAACAATGTCATCTGCGCCAAAATAGTGTAGAGAAATATAGAGATAATTAGCGGGATCATCAATGCTTTGGTATACACCAAAAATGCTGCTACCACACCGGCTGCAATGATAATCAAACACACCGTGCTGGTTTTGGAGAAATAATACAAAGGTTTATTCTGCATACGGACTCCTGTGTTGATCTGTCTTACGGGAAATCTCCCGTGCTACAAATACAATTTTACCGGTCAAATTTGCTATGTCTGTTTGACACGAAGTTAGCAACCACACGTTGAGTTTAGCAGCGGTAAAACTTTTATATTCTTTACAAAACGCATCATATTCTGTTTCGAATTCGTCGCAGGCCTTGCTCAATACCTTGGCACGGCTATTAAGTCCTTTGGCGGGAAGCGACAATTCCCCTGTCCAACATTTGCTGGGTATTTGTCTTAATTGACCACGTAGTTCCGTCCACACGGGTTCTCGCTTGTCCAATGTTTCACGTAAATCCTGCACGAACTGGTTAAATTCAATCGCAAAATTCGTATCGCGCACGTCTATGTTTTTGCGCAACTGCTGTACAATCTGTTTTAAGCGTCTTCCAAAATCCGATAAATGCGTGGTCTGTTTTTGCACAAAAATTCTAAGTGCATCACAGTGGGTGGCGGTTTGGTCTACTAATTCTTGTGGTGTCATAAAGGAAATGAAAGGGTGAAAATAGAACCCAACCCCCGATCGGATACCACACTGATGGATCCATTATGCAGATTTAAAATACGTTGCACCATCGGAAGACCGAGTCCCCAACCACTCACCTGCCCGGTAAAATAATCGTCTACCTGATAAAAAGGTTCAAAAATTTGTGATACATCCTGCGGACGGATTCCTACACCGTAGTCCCGCACCGAAATGGAAATACTATCTCCATGATGGGCCACTTGTACTTTGATGATTTTTTCCATTTTATTGTTAAATTTAATGGCATTTTCCAAGAGTTCCGATACGGCCAATCGCAACATTTCGGCATTGGCCAGCAAGGTCTGTTGGTTAGAGCAATCTATCTCTACAAATGTGCCGCGTTTTACTCCTTTTACTTGTTGAGCGGGGACGCCTCCCTCATCTTGTGCAATCACTTTTGAGGCGCACTCTTTTATTAATTCTTTAAGCGCCACAGGTTGTTTTTCCAAGTGTTTGCCGTCCGCTGTAATTACTTGGTTAAATGCCATTAACTTATCTACTAATAGCGACATCCGGCTTCCTTGTTTATTAATTTCCTCTAACGCTTTGGTAGTAAATGGGGAAAATTGTTCCTTTTCCGCCTGTGATAAAACCGCCTCGGAATATCCATTGATAATGGATAACGGCGTGCGCAACTTATGCGAAATTAGTGAAAGTGCTTTTGCAGATAAAGCATCATTGTCCATCATATTTAACCCTTAAAACACAAATTTTAATTGGGCATGGAATATATCCCGTTTATTCTTGTTATGCACGGTACGCAAGTGGTTATACGCCAAATCACACTGCACACGGTCAGCAATCGCAAACGAGTTCCCTACCACAACAGAATGTTCCGGATCAGCCGTATAAAATTCTCCAAAACGGTAAGCCACATATAGTGTGGCGTGCTGGTCCGCCCATAAACGGGTGAGCCGCGCCCCGGCCGTATATTTGGGGAGTTCATGCACAATATCGTAACTTTGCATAGAGACCAAATCTTGTTGATCCAAAATACCACGCCAATATTCTACCCCGGTAATACCATCGGGATATTGGAAAAGCGTACCAATCGCTTCAAAGCTAAATGCGCGGAAGAAATTTTTATGCAACCCTAACGTATAGGCCGCTTGTGAATAATATTGGCTAGAAAGGTCCTTACCCTCTTCTCCTAAAATGCCTTCTTGCCGGGCAAAACCGGCCCCGATATACACGTGTGAATATTCTTCGTTAAGTGCATCATCCTGTAGGGTAAAAATCAATTTACTGGAAACACCAAATGCGTTATATTCCGCATGATCGCTTTTGTTTTTGAAATAATAAAAAGGCGTAACGTAAAAAGACAATAAATCTGTTTCAAATGCAACTGGAAGTTTTACTTCATAAATTGGTTCCTTAAACGCATCTTCGTCAGCCCATTTGCCTTCCACTCCCACGGACCAATTTAATGCAAAGTTCCACAAAGCACGTGCTTTTACTTGGTTAAAATCGCTAGAGCCATCATATTCGGCTATGCCGGTAAATCCACCGGCAGAAACTACTAAGGGAGACATCCCCAACAACGCCAAAAACAATAAAATTTTTTTCATATACTTTCATTTAACAAAATTTAGAGCTGTTACGGGAAAATTTTATTAACAAACCTTGCTCTGTATTTTGGTAAAATAAAAGGGTGAAGAAATTAATTCTGTTATTTTTAAGCATGGGAATCCTCCCCGCTTACGCAACACAAGTAATACGCGGACCCTATTTGGAAAATCCCACGCAGACATCTATTACGCTTCGTTGGCAAACCAGCGCAGCAGTTCCTACATGGTTAGAATATGGCCCCACTCCACGGTGTAATCAGATTATGACGGTTACTCCCGCGGCCTATAATCACAAAGCGGTACTTTACGGATTAGTACCCAACCAAGATTTTTGTTACCACTTATATGTGGGGAATCCTGCACAAACAGGGACAGAACTCCCTATTGATGGAAAATTTCGCACGTTATTTTCACCGGAACGTAAGGTCGTTACGTTCTTGGCGTTAGGAAATACGGGTTCGTTTCCCGGAGAAGAAGATTCGGCTCAGGCCCGAGATCACATTGCCAAGCTCATGGCCCAAGAACAAGCGGACTTTGTAATACATACCGGTAACTTAACGCACAGTGGTTTAAACAGCGATGCAGATGCTGAATTATTTAGTCCTTTTCAAGCACTGCTTCAAAATACGCCGTTGTTTGTAGCGCTGGGTCCCAATGAATACGGTCCGGATCGCGAAAGTGCGGAGAGCAAATCATTTCTCCACAACAATTATTCTCGTTATCACGACATGACGTGGAGTACAGCTACCCCAAAATATTATTCATTTGATACCGCTAACGCACGTTTTATTGTATTAGACAACAACCTTGTAAATGGAACAAAATGGGCGCCGGAAATCAATGAAGAATCTGCCCAAACCAAATGGCTTAAAACAACACTATCCGGCGCGGGAGATAAATGGAAAATAGTAATTATGAATACGCCGGCATATGCCACCGGAGCTATAGGTCCCAGCCAAGAAATAGTAGATGCCTGGGTGAAAATTTTTGAGACATACGGAGTAAATTTAGTGTTACAAGGTAGCGACGCTGACTATGAGCGTTCTTTCCCGCTACGTAACGAAGAAACCCACAAGCGCGGAGTTACTTACGTCACGCTCGGAACAGCGGCGCTAACCCCTAACAAACGGGTAATGTCTTCTCCGCATACGGCTCGCTTTGTGTCAGCAAGGCACTATGCGGTAGGCAAAATTGTGGATCGCAAATTAACGTTTACGGTTTATAGCGATACCGGCAAACAATTAGATAAATTTGAAATGTACTTATAAACACAAAGCATCATTTAAAACCCCCGGTTATGCCGGGGGTTTTGTTTTGGGGAAAATGATGAAATTTAAATAGTTTTTAGGAGCCAATTACTTAACAGAAAACCTGTATTCATAAGTTGTTGGGGGTTCTCGTCGTAATTTGCCAAAATAAAAGGGCCTATTTTTTAACAATAGGCCTTGAAATTTACCCCAAAATGCGTATACTATATATGAAAGCAGGTCGCTTTCTATTGATAAATTAGGTAGGAAAGGAGAATAATTTATGAAGACAGGTTTTACGTTAATTGAGTTACTAGTAGTAGTGCTCATTATTGGTATCTTGGCAGCTATTGCATTGCCACAATACCAAAAGGCCGTGGAACGCGCGCGCATGGCAGAAGCTGTACAGGTACTAGGGGATGCCGCTACTGCGCAGTCTGTCTATTACATGCAGAACGGCCGCTTTGCTACCACGCTGGATCTCTTAAATACCAACGGGGATATTCAAATTAATAACCCCGGGACTTCATGGTCAGAGATAACCTTTGGCGCTAGCAAATTCCTTTCTCAACACGGTGCCGGTCAACCTATGACCTTGTCGCGCGTTGGCGGCATGTATGATGGAAATTCACTCCAGCTAACTATCTATGCGGATGGTTTTATGACCAAATATTATACTTGGATGGTGGGGGATGGATTTAACGTCCTGGCTGAAAGCCATGGATATCAGGTAGAAACGTTTAGATAATTAAGTATTAATTCAGATAGCCAAGCATAAAACACCCCCTACTTTTACGCAGGGGGTGTTTACAAAGAAAAACAATTATTTTAATTTAATTTTGGCCATCATATCATACATAATAATACTGGCCGCAGCGGAGGCGTTTAAGCTATCCACATTGCCGAGTTGCTTTTGCGGAATAGATACAATTTCATCACAGTTCTCGGCAGTTTTTTCGCGAATACCAAACCCCTCCGAGCCAATTACCAACACGGCAGGGGAATTGTATGTCGCTTTATGAATGGGTTTACCTGCCATATCGGCCCCGTAAATCCAAAACCCTTCTTCTTTTAAATCGGTAATGGCCGCAGACAAATTAGCCACTTCCACTAAATTCACATTTTCAATAGCCCCGCATGCTACTTTGTATACCGCAGGCGTAATCCCCACCGTACGGCGGTTAGGTAAAATAATGGTAGAAAATCCCAAACACGCCGCGCTACGGATAATAGCGCCCAGGTTTTGCGGGTCGGTCATTTCATCAATGGCCAGCCACAATTCATCTTTTTTACCATCGGCCTCGTAGATAGCCGTGGAAAGTTTCATCAGTTTCACCGGCTGCACTTTAGCCATAATGCCCTGGTGATTAGCGTGCCCGGTTAGGCGATCAAGCACCTTATTTTCAATGCGGTCAATGCGCACGTTCGTACGTTTAGCCAAGCGGATAATTTCTTCCACCGTGCGGTGACCGGCTTTGCTGTCGGACACATAAAGTTGGGTTACATTACGCTTTTTGCTTTTAAGCGCTTCTAAAACGGGATGAATACCATAAATAATATCTTGATTATCTTGCATAGTGTCCTCCTAGCCAATTTGGGATGAGCCGAAACTCATGCCTACCTCCAACGCCGCTTTTACTTCTGCCCCATTGGGATCTACTAATTTTAATTTTGCAATAGCGTCTGCAATTTTTACTTCGCTCATAGCAAAATTCCTAAATGAAGCCATTTCTCCAAATTTACCTTCCAATACCATATCTAACGCTTTTGCACCATAGAGTGTAGAAAGCCAACGGTCAAACGCCGTCGGGCAACCGCCACGTTGCGTGTGCCCCAGCACACACGCGCGCGATTCAATGCCTGTGCGTTGCTCAATCATGTTACTCAACTTATAGGCAATGCCACCCAACCGGATAGCATCCGTGCTGCCGGCAACGGTACGGGCAATGGCTTGCTCGCCCGCTTCATTTTTGGCTCCTTCGGCAGCCACTACAATGCTAAAGTTTTTGCCGCTGCGTTTACGGTTTAAAATATATTCCACAATCACATCATCATTGTACGGAATTTCGGGGATAAGCACCACATCCCCCCCGCCGGCTAATGCTGACCGGAGCGCAATCCATCCGGCGTAACGCCCCATGGTTTCCACAATCATCACACGGTGGTGGGACTGCGCTGTGGTGTGCAAGCGGTCAATCGCTTCTGTAGCAATGTGCAAGGCAGAATCAAAACCAAAAGTTTGATCGGTAGCGCCTAAATCATTATCAATAGTTTTCGGTACGGCTACAATGGGCATCCCCATTTCTACAAACCGTTGCGACATATGTAACGTGCCATCGCCACCGATAGTAATTAGTGCATCCAGTTCGCGCTCTTTGAAATTGTGCATAGCGACAGATGACACATCGCGCGGTTTTTCGGGCGTGCCAAAAGGGGGCAACGTATAGTTAAACGGGTTAGCAATATTGCTGGTACCCAAAATAGTGCCGCCCAGCGTTAAAATACCGGAAACCTTTTCATTTGTAAGCGGAAAAATATCGTTACGCACCAGTCCATCAAAACCGTTATGTACGCCAAAAACTTCTACCCCATGACTTAATGCGTTTTTGCTCACTGCACGCACCACAGCATTTAGACCGGGGCAATCCCCTCCAGCAGTTAAAATTCCAATGCGTTTAATGCTCATTTTTGCTCCTGATTTGTAACGTTATGCTTTTTGGCGGTTGCGTGATCACGTAATGCTTTGACACGAGATACAACCATATCAATCACCCAACTGGGCGTGGATGCCCCTGCAGTAATAAAAATTTTTTTCGCCGCAGTCACCAAACTCTCATCTAATTCATCTTCTGTTTCCACATGTTGCACATGCGGACAAAGGCCCTGACACAAAAGCGCCAAACGCGCTGTATTGGCACTATGTTTGCCCCCCACAACAATCACTAAATCCGCGTTCTTGGCCTCTTCCATCGTTTCTTTTTGACGGTCTTTGGTAGGTTGGCAAATCGTATTAGAAATTTGGCACACATCTGCATGCTTTTTCACTTCTTCGGCAATTTCATAAAAAGTGCTTTCTTTCTGCGTTGTTTGCGATACCACATTTACTTTGTCAAAATGCGGTAATGCGCGCGCTTCATCTAGCGAAGATACCACATGGCAACGTCCTTGTGTGTAACCCATAAGCCCAATTACTTCTGCGTGTTCGGCTTCCCCTACAATGACAGTATGATAATCTTGCACAGCAAATTTCGCAATAATATTCTGCGCATGCTTCACTAGCGGACAAGTAGCATCCACTACGGGCATTCCGCATGCCTCAATTTCTTTTTGAAAATCCGGGGTGATTCCGTGTGCACGAATTACTAATACGCCATGCTTGTCTTCGGCCTGATCGGGTGTATTAATGGAGACAATTTTTTTCTGCTCCAACATTTGAGTAACTTGTTTATTATGAATAAGCGGGCCCAGCGTATACACTGGCCGCTTGCCCGATGCTTCTAGCGCGAGCACTTGATCAATGGCTTTGCGTACCCCCGGGCAAAACCCGGCTGATTTAGCTACAACAATATCCGATTCTTTGGGCATAGCTACATTATAGTAAATTGCAGTCGGGCACCGCTGGGAAACTATTTAATAATTTCTTTGACAATTTTATACACTGTCGGTTTTTGTTTGGTAATCTTTACCGACTTGGCAAACAGCGCAAGTCCCTCAGCCAAACGTTTTTTGTCCGACGCGTACAAAATGGCAATACTATCACCTTTGCGCACGGGCTCACCCGCCTTACGCTCCAACCAAATTCCTGCGCCGTAATCAATTTTATCTTCCATGGTGTTGCGTCCGGCACCTAATAATACCGCCGCTACACCGGCTGTTTTAGCATCAATGTGCGCCACATACCCGGCTTGGGGGGCCTGGAATACGGCCTTAAGCGGAGCCGTCTTAAAATAATGTTCCGGATTATCTACCGCATTTGGCGAGGCCCCCTGCCATTTAATCATTTCGCGCAGTTTTGCCAATGCTTCTCCGTTTTCAATTTTTTCTTCCATGAGTGCGCGGGCCTTTGCTATATCTTTTTGGGCACCGCTGATAACCAACATATTCGCGGCCTCCTCAATTAGCAGTTCATAGAAATCAGGCGCTAGATCTTTATTCCCTCTCAAAATTTCAATGGCCTGTTTCATTTCGTTGGCATTACCAATGGCTCGCCCTAATGGTTGGTCCATATATGTAATTAACGCACGACAATGCAGACCCAGTTTCTTAGCGGTAGAAACCAATGCGCGAGCTAACTTTCGGCTATCTTCCAATTTTTGCATAAACGCACCGGAACCGTATTTTACATCCATGAGCAAACTGTCTACGCCTTCGGCATATTTTTTAGATAGAATACTGGCTACAATCAGCGGGCGAGATTCTACCGTACCCGTTGCATCACGCAGCGAATACAATTTGCGGTCTGCAGGCGCCAAATCATTAGTTTGCCCAAACATACATACATTTAACTTTTTAATTTGACGATAGATGAGATTTACCGGCACGCGTACTTCAAAATTTTTCATAGATTCTAATTTATCAAGTGTACCGCCAGTATGCCCTAGTCCACGACCAGACATCATCGGCACGGCCACTCCGCCACAAGCCACTAACGGAGCTAATGCCAGAGAAATACCATCTCCTACGCCACCGGTGGAATGTTTGTCCACTTTAGGTAAGTCAGTAATACGTGAAAAATCTAATCGTCCCCCGGAATGAGCCATCGCCTTGGTGAGCATAACAGTTTCAGCATCACTAAGCGGATGTAAAAAACAAGCCATCAAAAAAGCCGAAAGTTGATAGTCGGGCAATGTGCCTTTAGCCGCCCCTTGAGAAATAAAATTGAATTCTTCCTGCGTAAGTGTTTTTCCGTTTCGTTTTTTTATAATTACATCAATCATGCGCATAGATTGCACCTCCGAGAAATGACTTCTTTCTCCTACACTAGCATTTTGCGCGTAAAAAAGAAAGAGAACTTTGCAAAATAAAACTCCCCGGGATTTCCCCGGGGAGCGTTCACTAAAAACTTATTTTTTATTTTGTTACATCTTGGGCGGGTTTTTTGCTGGTTAAAATGGCCCACGACAGCACCGCCAAAAGTATAATGACTACACACCAACCGGCTTTGCCAAGTGGAGTGAAATCGTTATGATAGTTAACGATAATCGGCGCCACAATTACAGCCACCATGTTTACCACTTTAATGAGCGGGTTGACGGCTGGGCCGGCGGTATCTTTAAGCGGATCGCCCACGGTATCACCGACCACGCTAGCTTTATGACGTTCGGAACCTTTACCGGTGTTAGCGGCAATGTTGGAGGGTTCATCTTCCACCACTTTTTTAGCGTTATCCCACGCGCCACCTGCGTTGGACATAAACACCGCAAGTAATTGGCCGGAAACAATAATACCAGCCAAGAAACCGCCCAGTGCTTCTACGCCGAATGTAAGTCCAACCACGACGGGGGAAATAATCCCCAAGAGTGCCAAGATGACCAGTTCTTTTTGCGCGGCAATCGTAGAAATACCAACAGCGCGGGTATAATCCGGTTTTGCTTTTCCTTCCAGCACGCCTCCCTTAAATTGACGGCGAACTTCTTGCACGATCAAGGCAGCCGCGCGGCTTACCGCGTTAATAGCAAACGAAGAGAACAACCACGGCAATGCTCCACCAATGAGCATTCCTACAAACACAACCGGGTTAGACACCACAATGCCTACTTCGCTCAGTAGCGTCATGGCTTGGTCTTTACCGGCCGCAGCCCACGCATCATTTAACAAGCGTTGCACATTGCTTACATCTACCATGTACGAAGCAAACAACGACACCGCCGCAATTACAGCTGAACCAATGGCTACCCCTTTAGTAATAGCTTTAGTGGTATTTCCTACGCCATCTAAGTCCGCCATGATTTGACGGGCTTTTTTGGTTTCGGCGTCATCTTGTCCGTGCCAGGCCATTTCGCCAATACCGTTAGCGTTATCGGCAATCGGGCCAAAGGAATCCATGGCCACGTTGTTACCGGTTAAGGTCAACATACCAATACCGGTCATGGCTACACCGTAGAGGATGAAGTTAAATTTTTCTACGGGTGATAAACCATCAATCGTACCGAAAATTACCACCGAGCAGAAAATGGACGCTGCAATCACCAAGGTCGTCCACACGGCTGATTCAAAACCTACCGCGATACCAGACAAAATTGTCGTAGCAGAACCTGTGGCCGTGGCTTTTTTGACTTCTTGCACAGGTTTGTTCTCCGTACCTGTAAAATATTCAGTCAAGCGATCAATACAAATGGCCAGTACAATCCCGATAGTAGTAGCCGCAAACGGACGCCACCAACCGCCGGGCACATTGCTCATATAATAATAAGCGAGCACGCCAAAGATAAATACAGAAATAGCCGCCGAAATAGAATATCCTTTAAAGATGGCCTTCATGGCGTTACCGGCCGAGCGTTTAGAATCTTTTACCGCATACGTGCCGATAATGGAACACAACACGCCAATACCCCGTACCAAAAGCGGATACACGATCCACTCATGGTGCCCCGTTAAGCGCCACAAACCAATTCCTAAAATTAAACCGGACACAATGGTCACTTCGTAGGATTCAAAAATATCGGCAGCCATACCAGCACAGTCACCCACGTTATCGCCTACGAGATCAGCTACTACAGCAGGGTTACGCGGGTCGTCTTCGGGAATACCGGCTTCCACTTTGCCTACCAGGTCAGCTCCTACGTCGGCAGCTTTAGTGTAAATACCACCGCCTACACGCATAAACAAAGCCAGCAACGTGCCACCAAACCCGAAACCTAATAAAGCGTCTGGGGCAGCGATTCCGAAAATAATAAAAATAATCGTGCCACCGAAAAGTCCTAAGCCGTCAGTTAACATCCCGGTTACCGTTCCGGCACGATATGCAATGCGCAGCGCATCCCCAAAGCTGCGTTTAGAAGCAGCGGCCACACGCACGTTGGCATCTACAGCAATCCGCATCCCGAGTTGACCTACTAAAAGGGAAAACACAGCACCCAAAATAAACGCCCCGGCACGTCCAAACGCAGCAATGAGTTTAATGGTGCTGGCATCTAAACCTGCAAAACGCTCCATAGAATCTTGTGATACGGGCACAATATAAACGGACAAAAATAAACAAATCGTTAATAGCCCGATGAGCGGCAAGATCGTTTTAAGTTGCCGCTTAAGATAAGCGTTGGCTCCTTCACGAATAGCACCCCATACTTCTTGCATTTTAGCGGTGCCGGCATCCTCGCGCATTACTTGACGGCGCAAGAACAAAGCATATAAAAGCCCCGCGATCGCAATTGCCAGTACGCCGAAAAGCGCATACTGTTCAAAAGGTCGTAGGGTAGAAATACCATACCACATGTTTATTCTCCTTTATTAATTTAGAGTAATTACATCCCTATTATAGTAAAAAAATCTACAGAAAACACAAATAGGTCTTTAATAAACCCTACATAGGTCTTTTGGCCCTTGAAATTTGTATTTTCATCCCTTATACTAGAAGTATGAGAAATGTATTATTGTGTTTTGTATTGATTTTTTCCATGCTTTACGTTCCGTGTGCTCACGCAAAAGTGAACGCCTCGAATGTTGCGCGTAAAACCGAGCAAGCAACTGCTTATCCAGCGGGTTTAAAACGTTTTAGCTACATGCGCTTTTATCCCGCGCGAAATACCCTTCCGCAAGAACCCGGCCTGATTGAAAGCTGGACTTCTTCACCTGAAAAGGCAGCACATATTCGCGCCTTAGCTATTTACTTTTTAAATATGCAGATTAGTATGCACTTTTACGCGAACAAAACAACTCCCTCTCAACTTACATTGAACTATTTGGGAGTATTGGACGGACTGGTCGGCGGCTTGAAAGTGTTTGATACAGCGCAAGCATCTTCCTTTTACAAAAAAAATAAAGAAGACGTGGATGCCTACTTCGCAAAAATCAGAGGAAACCTCTGGCCGGCTCCTTCTCAAGCGCAAATAAATGCTTGGTTAAAATTGTTGGAAAAACAACCGCGTCAGGCAGGCAAAAGCGTTTATTTATTTCCCCAATATAATTTACTGCAAATGCCCGTCCCCACACAAGAAGTCGGAGAATTCCGCACGTCATTAAATAGCGCCATACAAAAAGGTGGCAAACAAGTTATTACGTATGAACGGGCGCAAGCAAGTTTAGAAGATTTAGATAATAAATTCGTCAATCATCAACAACACGTTCAACGTACATACCGTTGGGTAAAAGACGAGTGCTATTACTCTACCTATATTTTAGGACGATTACTTGCCGACAAAATTGCGCATAAAAAAATTAACGGATATACACGCGTATATGTACTTACCGCGCTGCCAAAAACCGGAGAATTTTTAAAGCCGGCCTCTGGCGCACGTTTTACATTGGCCAACGGATCTAACGGTTTACATTGGCGTTATCACACGGCATTACTCGTGATATGGCCGAGTAAAAATGGGTATGTTCCTATGGTATTAGACAATTTCTTAGGCGGAAAAGAACCTGTTTCTTTAGCTACCTGGCTGTCACATTTTCACGCCAATACAGTGTTTACCGCAGTGCCTTTCCTGCGTAATGAAAAAATCGAAGAAGCTATTAAAACGCCGACAAAAGTACAAGGCGGGAATGTCTGGATCGGTAGGACCGAATACGAACCTGCTCCCGTAGAAAATTAACGCTATCAAAGATGATTGTTATAACACCCGTTGGGCGGCTTCGATAAGTTCTTGCAAGTGCGCATGGCTCACATACGTTTCTGCATAGATCTTTAAGATGTTCTCCGTGCCGGACGGACGCACCAAAAACCACGATTTTTCCAAATATACTTTCAATCCGTCTGTATCACGCACGCGCAACACTTTTTCTCCGGCCACTTCCTGAGTAGAGGCCATGTTTGCTGCTTTAAGCGCTTTAACGCGCGCTTTGGTTTGTTCGTCGGTTGGAACGTCTACACGCGTATAATAGGGTGTCCCATATTGTTCCATCAGTTTCTTATAACGCTCGGCTACATCTCCCTCATTGGCGGTAATTTCCATAAGTAGACACACGGCAAAAATGCCGTCTTTCTCCGTTGTCCATCCGCTTACAGACATACCGGCGCTTTCTTCCCCGGCAAGCACGTATTTTCCGGCGCGAAGTCCCGGCACAAAATATTTAAATCCTACATTTACTTCTTCCAATTCCAAGTGGTGCGCGCTGGCAATACGGTCTAATAAGGACGTGGTCCCCAACGTACGCCCGATAGCATTAGCACCGGGTATTTTATGACGACGAATCAAATAATCTGCCATCACACACAACGCATGATTAGGCGAAATTAACCCACCCTTCGGCGTGGCACAACCAAACCGGTCGGCATCCGGATCACTGGCACCAGCAAAATCATATGCGCCGGATTCTACATATTTAATAAGCGGTGACATCGGATATTTTGACGATGGATCCATACGAATTTTACCATCATGATCAATAGGAATAAAATAAAACGTGGGGTCTTGTTCGGTGCTCACAATATCTAAATTATGTAATTGATATTTTTCTTTAAGTGCCTGATAAAAAGCCAAACTTGCGCCTCCCAAAGGATGTACCGCAAATTTAAGAGCAGATGAAGCAATCTTGGCAAAATCAATACGTTGTCCTAATGCAGTAATATACGGTGTAATGACGTCAGCATCACGCACAAGCCCTTTTGCACGTGCTTCTTCCAGCGAAATAAATTTTATCTGCTCCGGGCGTGTCATATATTCGTTGGCATATAGTTCAATTTTTCCCGTCAGAACACTATCAGCCGGACCGCCGTGTGAGGGATTGTATTTAAGTCCCATATCTTGCGGTGGGTTGTGGCTGGCTGTGCCATTTAAACACGCACAGACGCGTCCACTTAAAATTTCAAAGGAAAATACCGGAGTCGGCACTGGAATTTCCGGCAAGATAACTTGCAACCCATTCCCTGCTAACACTTCAGCACAAAGGCGGGAAGTTTCACGGCTCATCAGGCGTGTATCTCCCCCTACTAAAATAGGGCCCGTGATGCCTTGTTCCTGATGAATACGCGCTACAGCTTGCGCAATGGCTTTAGCATGCAGCGCACAAAAACCAACCCCCAATTGACCGCGATGGCCCGACGTACCAAATTTGACCGCAACGGGTTTTTCTTCCGGCTTAAAAAATGCCGCGCGTAATTTTTCGGTATCAATTTTATGCGTAGTAAGGGTGCCTGCCAGTTCACTGACCATATATCCTCCAAGAGCCAAATTATATCGGGGTTGAAAAAATCTTACGTCATTTTCTATCATAGTATATATCTTATTCTTTTGTAAACGGAGATCCTATGAAAAAACTTGTGCTTTTATTTGCTGTACTTTTAGTTACCCCCTTGTGCGTGTTGGCAGACAACATGGGCGACGATTTTCACGATCATTATGTGCCAGGCAAATCCAACCTAAAAGCATATAACCGCGATTTAAGCGGAATAGTAGGTATGGTAGATTTCAACACCGGGCGTCCCAAAACATTCCCCGGAGTTAACTTAGGTGCCAGCGTAAGCGTATTTAAACCTTCCTCCAGCAATGATATTTCTTCTGACAGTTATACGGTGCTCCCCTTTTTAATCGCAGAAACCAAAATTCCCTATTTAGGTGTAGGCGTTGTAGCACGTGGTACCGCTGTAAATGGATACCGCTCGCTAGGGGGTGGTCTTACATACAATATGACTGTTTTGGAAATGTTGAATTTGTCGTTTGGTGCGTTCTATGATAACGGCCGCACGAATTGGTACAAGAACGACCACTATTCGGCATCAGCCATTGCTTCCGCCAACGTTTTAATTTTTACTCCGTACATCGGCGTCGGATATGACTATGGTAAACTTAAAACCCGCGGATATGCTCCTAACGATTCCGTTTCTGATGGTTCTCCGCGCGGCATGGTAGGATTAAATATTAACCCTTTTCCACTATTAACGGGTTTCGTCGCATATACAATTACCAAAGATAGCCACGGTTTTACCGGTGGAGTAGGGCTTAGTTTTTAACACATGGCTAACTATAAAGACACACTAAAAGAGTTTTTCGGGGCAGAATGCTTGTTCAACGAACCTATGGACACGCATACCACTTATCGTGCCGGCGGACCGGCAGAAGTATATGTGTATCCACAAACTCCCGAACAGTGGGCCTTTGTACTTAAACTCGCCCAAGCCGAAAATATTCCGCTGCGCGTGATTGGTTTTGGCTCCAATATTTTAGTAAGCGGCAAAGGCATAGGCGGCATTACCTGTTCTACCAAAAAGATGAGTCGCATTGTGGTGGACGGCAATCGAATTACCGCTCAAGCTGGAGCTCCGTTAGATAAAGTATGCGAACTCGCTTGTAAAGCTGGATTAAAAGGGATGGAAAAACTCTCTGGTATCCCAGGTAGTGTAGGCGGTGCGGTATTTATGAATGCAGGCGCTTACGGGCAGGAAACAGCCGATTGTTTGGAATATTTTGATATCATCGATTGGGAAGGCCGCCCGGCTACATTACTAAAAGAAGACGTCAAATTCGCGTATCGCCACGTAGACAACTTACCCAAATGCATCATCTTGTCCGCCGGGTTTGTATTTGATTCGGGAGATTTCACCCAACTTTTAGCCACCCGCAGTACTGTGCAGCACAACCGTGTTGAGAAGCAGCCACTAGAATTCCCTTCTGCAGGGAGCGTATTTAAACGCCCAACAGGCGATTATGCCTCGCGCTTAATTGATGCAGCAGGGCTACGTGGATTGTCGGTAGGCGGAGCAAAAGTTGCCGAAAAGCACGCCGGCTTTATTATCAATTTCAATCACGCTACTGCGCAAGATATTAAAACACTTATAGATCAGGTGCGCGAAAAAGTAAAAGCTCAGTTCGGCGTGGAACTGGAATTGGAACAGATCCTCTGGGGCGATTTTGAGTAAGTGTAAATTGACGCGCCCTAAAAAATAAGATATACTATATAGGTAGTTTAGGAGTCGTGGTGTAGCCTGGTTAACACGCTGCCCTGTCAAGGCAGAGACCGCGAGTTCGAATCTCGTCGACTCCGTATTTTAGTTTTGAGTTTATAGCATAAATCCCCGTTAGGCATTTTGCCCGACGGGGATTTTTTTATGCACCACTCATAGCATGGGAATTTTGGTGGGTTTTTGTGCTTTTTGGTAAAAATTCTCTTTTTATGCTGACAACACTAGGTAGGAAGTCGCGCACTTGCGATTATTTGTAGAAGCTTTGCTCTTGTTCTTGCCAATTTGAAGTTTTGATAGAGAGCATTTTTTTGAGGGTGCAATCTGCGGGTTGGGTACCGTTTAGGATAGTACGCACAATTTTGGGAGACAAAAAACTTAAATTGAGGATTCGGCGGACATATTGCACGCATACATTATCCCGTTTGGCTATATCCTGTGTGCTTGCGCCATTGATTATGTCTTGATGCCATGTGTAAGCCTGATTTAAGATTTTGATGAGTTCAGCATTAGGGCGTTTCTTCGGCGCCGCAAACTGCCCCACAATTATCTTTTCCCCATTGGCTATTGTGCCGATATGGTACGGCTCCGTATAGTTGCTTTCTTGTTTTAATTCTTCTGGTTTGAGCAAGCGCATTTCCCGATTTTCATAAATGGCATTAAATAGTTCTAATACTTGCTCTGTGTACAATGTGATTTCTACTGCGTTAGGTCTTAGTTTAATATGTTTGATTAAGGCTTTTTCTATGTCCCGGGTTATTGTATAAGAAAATAAAAGTTTGAGTAATTTCTTTTGCTTGGATACTTCAAAATGTTGGATATATGGGTGTGTTTTGGGCTTTTCACGCAATAATTGATTAAACCAACTATCTATAAAATTCTCTAGTTGCGGCAATGACACTTTTCCGATTTTACCTAGTTTGCTTGGCTCTTTGCGGATAATGGCTTGGCTCACATAATAGCGGTATTTCTTACCACCACTGCCCGTACTCCAACTGGGGCTCATGACGTTATCTTTATCGTCATATAACTTGCCCGACAAAAGGCTTTTACTAGGATCATAATGCTGGCGGTTAATACGGTTATCCGCCATGATGTTTTGTACTCGTTCAAATAGTTCTGTTGGGATTATTCCTTGGTGTTCCCCCTGATACCATGTCCCCTTATGCCCTACAAGGCCGATATATGCTTTATTACGCAAAATACAGTTCAAATTGCCTACGGATATATTATGCCCCTGTTCTTTAAGCCAGTCTTTTAAAAAAGTAGTACTTTTAAGTTCTATATATTTCTTAAAGATATTGTTGATAAGTATGACTTTTTCTTCATCCGGGTATATCTTCTTATCTTTACGGTAATACCCCAATGGTGGTTTGCCACCCATCCACATCCCTTTCTTTTTACTAGCGCTAATCTTATCTCGGATACGTTCTCCCGTTACTTCCCGCTCAAATTGGGCAAATGAGAGTAGCATATTTAATGTGAGTCGCCCCATACTGGTAGTGGTATTAAAGTGTTGGGTGATAGATACAAACGAGGCATTGTGCTTATCTAGTACTTCTACTATCTTGCTAAAGTCCATTAAACTGCGAGTTAAACGGTCTATTTTGTAAACAACAATAATATCGACAAGACCGGACTTGATATCTAATAAAAGCCGCTTTAATGCCGGGCGTTCCATATTGCCACCCGAATATCCGCCGTCATCATACTCCGTGGGCAATAACTGCCATTGCTCATGCTTTTGGCTCTTAATATAAGCCTCACATGCTTCCCTTTGAGCTTGTAAACTATTAAACTCCTGCTCCAAGCCTTCTTCCGTTGATTTGCGCGTATAGATAGCGCAACGTATTTTCTTATCACTCATTTCTTCACTCCAAAGAATACATTTCCGTTCCAACTCTTACCTGTGATGGCCTTGGCTACCCCGGATAGGCTTTTGTAGAGTGTATTCTCATATAGATACCCTTGTGGGACGATTTCCACTTCATATTTAAGTCCTTGATAGGACCGAATCATTTTAGAGCCAACTTCAAGTGTAGCTTTGGGGCGTTTATCAGTAGTTTTAGCGGCTTGGGCTATTTCATGAAAAAAGCCAAGTGGAGAAAGTTTCTCACGCTTGGCCTGTTCATACCATAACAAGTATTTGATAATTAAACTTCGCCCAATCGGCGGCATGGGACGGCCGATTAACTCCATCCATTTTAATTCTAGTTCCCGAACAGTTAAATGTGTATAGTCTTGCATATTCTCTCCTACACACATTCACGCTTCTTCTAGGCCCAGAAGTCAAGTTATATATTCACAAAATACCTTAATCTATAATTTCGTAAGGGGTGCGAAAGGATTCCTCTATCTTGTATTTATAGTGATATCCAGGAGCCGTTCTATCCTCACTTTTCTCAATGTAAATTAAAAAGAAAAGGCCGTTGTGACTAAATATGGGGTTGAAAATATGCATATTCTTCGTGGCCTGTGCCACCTCACTTTCCGTGAGTTCACTAATTGGCTTATCAACCACTCGAACGCAACACCACTCTTTTGTATTATGATGTTTATTTATGTATATGAGTTGCGGATCATTCCCGGGAAGCACATCATACCACTCCACAATTTTCCCATATTTTTCCTCAACGATTTTCTTGGCAACATCCGTAGCAAAATTGTATTTTTCATATTCGGACATAGGTGTCAATTCATCCGTTGCGCCCTCTTTCGGATCTATGGGCTCATTTGTTACAGCATGAAACAAATTCCAACTTTCTTTATTGCACGGGGTAAATATCTGCAATATGCCATACCCACCACCAAAATATGTTCCATGCCCGTGGGGCCCGTTTTGTTTACCCAAAGACATGTCCAATGGAAATACACAAGGCACCAGATTGTTCCCTTGGCAAAATTTGATAAATTTTTCTTTTCGTTCCGCAAAATCCGGAATTATGCTTGAATCATTATGACGAATATCCATAAGTATAGCGTAAAAGCGATTTTTATACCGAATAGCCATATCAAAGTAAGAGAAAGTAGCTGGACGCGTCTTTCTAAAAGAAAAATCTTGCGGACATAAGTAATTATTCTTTTTGGCACATTCTGTTAAATGAACGCCTGTCGCATTATATGCACCCGGAATATCTAAAGTCATCTGTACTTCCATATTTTTACCTCCATTTAAGCCTTATCCCTTATAGTGGAAAAAATCCTTTGGCTACATTATCTACATTAAAAGCCGACCGCCAATCTTTTTTGCTTTCTAGCAAAGATTCGTAATTTCTGCGTAGTTTGATAAATACTTCTAATTCTTTGTAAAATTCTTCATTTGCTACTTCTTTTCCGTCAACATACTCTAATGCAAATACTACCCACTTTGGAGAAACGACCGCTTGTTTGCCATTTATCCATCTATCCCAACCCATATCCGGATCCAATTTTATGGAGACAACTCGGCTTTCACTGGGTTGCAAAGGATCAGACAACCCTTTAGTTACCACTGCTACAAAAGGAATTTCTCCATCCATATCCACCATTCCTAACATAAACGCTGAAATCCCTGTTTTAGACACATTTTTAACAGTTACTGTGGCTGCTTCCTTCGTTAAAGAATTATGGGAAATTGCTAAACCTTGCAAATGAGGAGCTTTGCCCGAATCCAATAAATCTTTAGCACTCTGTTGCAATACTTCCACATATTGTTGCTGGGCATTTTCCATCTTAGCCAACATAATTTGATCCACTTCACTTATAATTTGTTTATAATTTTTGCCATGCAGATTCTCATGGAATCGTTTCTTAGTTTGTTTTTCTTCTTCATCATTCATAACAATAACGCCATGCTCGATATATTCCTTCATGTTTTCCATTGTCAGCATGGTCATCGATAAATCAAAGGCCTCTTTCTCTTCCGGTGGAACAGATGCTTCTACTTGTTTGAGTGATGACGTATAACTTTCCGGCGTACTATTATTGACTTTAGGTAACATTGGCCCACAGGCAAAAAACAAACTGCTTAACAATACAACAAAAAACACTCTATTCATAGTTTCTTCTCCTTTATTTGGCAGCACATCCCTTTAAACGGAATGTATTTAAAATGTAGACCGAATATTTTGCGATCAGATAAATACTGGTCGGTATAGCCGTAAGAGGAAAACTCAGCAAAATCACATAAAGTAAAAGTTTAGCAACTCTCTTCCCCGTAATTTTTCCCATCTTTCGTAAAGCATCTTGCCGACTGATTTTCTTCTGCAAATATTGCATGACAACAGGTGCTATAGCGAAAGCGGATAACCACATTGAAACCAATGGCAGAGAATGGATTATTTGGTGATAATCGTCATCCGATAAATGGGACAATGTATTTTCCACTTGTTCTTTTAGCTCGGCATTACTCATTTCCGAAGAATCAATCCCGAGTTTATCGGCCATCTCTTGAGTAGTTACCATGTGAATATCCGGATTTTTGGCCATTGCCTCTGTCACATACTGCATACTATCCGTAGCTTTTAGTTGTACATATTCAATATGTCCAGTATCTTCATTAATAAGCATTACATCACTGTCCGGATGGTTCGTATCTTCAAACAACACCGCGTGCACGGAATCACCGTCTGCATTCTCTGCATTTGCATAAGCCAATTCATGATAAATGCCTTTAATGTTATTAACAAACCCCGGCATTTGCTCATCATCATATCGTTGAACATAATCAGCAATCTCTTGTACAGTTGCTTGATCACCTAATTCATTAGTTGAACGACGAATCGCATCTAAAACTAACTGTGACTGTGGGGTGTCCAAACAATCCGTCTGTCCGGTTTCTAATGCATACAAAACAGTCCACATATCCAAAGTACCAATTGATTTTCGGCGTTTTTTATCCACGGAGAGATTCTTTACATCCTCGGCCCTCTTTTCTCCGGATTTGTATCTTTGATACAGTAATTTTGCGTTGTCTTTGGCATATTTTAATAAAGCAATCGCTTCTTTCTTATCAAACGTCCGACCTTCTTGTTTGCATCGAAAATACAAATCGGCTACTTTTCCGATTCCATAACAAGCTCCGAATACAAGAGGAACTGTAAAAAATCCACCGGCATAAGGAATAAAGGTTTTATAACCAGCTAAAATCAAATTTTTAGCTACCCACCCCATTCCAACCACACCTGCTAATTCTTTTACGATGCTTGCGGCTCGCTCCTTGCTAATGGAAAATCCATATAAATGCCCGATTTTCATTACCATAATCATTTCGACAGGAGTCAATACAAAGGCATCCGCAAAAGGAATAGGTTGCATAGCAATCCCCGCGCAAACACCGCTGCATACTAAAATTACACGGTCCACATTGGCTTTTAAATCAGTCGAATTGATCCCCTGTTGTTGGGTTTTTAATTTTGCCTCTACTTGGCGTTTTAATTCCTCAAATTTCATATTATTTACTCCTTATTTCATTATAAAATTTTTCTACTGCCGGATTAGATAAGATATCCGTTTCTTTAAGCGGTTTTTTAAGCCACAATCCTTCTATGGTGCGTACACGGCTCAAAGCCACATAAGTTTGCCCGATACTAAATGCTCCTTTTTCACCCATGTCCACATAAGCAGAGTCAAAAGTCATACCCTGGGCTTTGTGGATAGTGGTTGCCCATGCCAATTGTAAAGGGAACTGGCAAAAGTAATTTTCCAAGTCAGCTTCTTGCCGTCCGGTTTTTTTATTAAGCACCATCTTATACCATGTACAGCAACGTACTTCCACATCACGCCCGGGTGCAATTTCAACCGTAATGCTTTTAATCGCACGCTCCTTAACACAATTGATGCTTTTTACTCGTCCTATCATACCGTTCACAAATTGTTTTTCTTCGTCATTGCGTACGAACATCACTTTAGCACCGATTTTAAGATACAATACCTTGGGAGCTGGGCAATTAGCCTCTTTCCAATCGTTATCGTAACGACTACTCTGATATGCCGGGATACGATAAGTCGGTTGTGGTAATTTGTCCAGTTCTGCCTGGTTAATGTGCTGAGCGTCAATTTTACGCGCACACAAACACACGGCTTCTTGTGGCCGTTTATCCGTTACACGTTTATTAAAATAATCAAGGGCTTTGCTAAAGTTTGTGCCTTGCGCTGATTCCAAAGCAGCCAGGTGGCTTGTAAATTCTTTATCGGTTTGGCGGAAAATCTTGGTAAAGAAAATATGCTTAAAATTCATTTCTTTCCAGCATTTTGCTTCAAATACGTAGGAGGTGTTATAATTCTCTTTACACAATTTATCCTGTTGTAGGTTGGACTTCTCATTAAGCACCGGAGCCAGTTGATTTAAGTCCCCTACTACGATAACTTGTTTGTGGGCAAAAGGCCTCTCATCTTCCAAAACTTCTTGTAGGCGCTCGTTCATCTTGTCAAAAATATCTGCCCGTACCATTGATATTTCGTCAATTACTAAAATATCTAGATTACGCCATGCAGTTTTTAAAGCATTGCGGTTAGCATAATCAAGCGGAGCATGCATATCTTGCGGGTTAATATGAAAGAAAGAATGAATTGTCTGCCCGTGAATATTCAAAGCCGCAATACCTGTAGGAGCTACAAACATCGCATTTTTGCTTTTTACATTTAAATGCGAGCGAAGTCCTTTCAAAAAAGTGGATTTCCCAGTTCCAGGACGTCCATGGATAAACACATTGTCTCCATGGTTAATGTGATAAATGGCATTTTTAATTTCAGGTGTCATTTCCAATTCGGAAGAAATAATTTGTTGTGTCATAATAATCTCCTTATAAAACGATATGAGGCAAAAATCCTTTCAAAAAAGAGTACGTGTATTGCACTTTAGCACCGAACACACGTGCCATTCGAATAATTTCATTGTCTGCCGTTACTACGCAAACGTCATGACCATATTGTTGGGTATGCTCATAAATGGAATTGATGATGAGTTTATCGGCTTTATGGCGAGCCGAGAAGAACACACTCATTCCATGCGGGCGGGAAATGGCGCGTTTATAACCATCAAAATAACATTCAATCTCTCTGGAAGAGTCCGTATTAAAACTGGACACATAGTCAACCAATTGATCTGACAGCCGGGCTTCTAGGTCAAAATTTGGTTTACCTTGCAGGCCATAGGCCGAACGAACGACATTGGATCCATCAATGATAAGACTTGTCATATACATCTCCTTAGTTGTACCCCTTGGGTAAAGGTGGTACGTAAGATATGCCAACTATGGGATTACTCCCTACCGGGTGTGGCCCCCTACACTATAGGCATAAATCTGGCATTTTCTGACATTGTATTCGTAAAATCTACCTACTAGACACCAAGCAGTGGAATAAAATATGCTTGGCCGGAGCCCTACCGGAGCACTTTATAGCACGGCTCTCGGCTCTTATTACGGGTCATCCTCTCTTTGCAATTACACGCATATAATCAGGAATTTTAGGCTTCCGATTAAACGGTTGTATACTCAATATGACAGGTTCCGTAAAACCCGCTGTTAACTGAAACTTCGGGGCAGTTAACAAACTCAGAGTTTCCTTTCCCAGCAGAAAGTTAATTACACATCCGGTTAGTCTTCTTACTCACTAAATATGAAGATACCGCATAACTACAAATACCCAACTAGGGATAATAAGCAGGGACATTTTCAAGTCGCCCTTCTGTAACGGACCGCCCTTGGTGCAACGAACCTTGGAGCAACCGTTGCCTAGTAACTTACTACGAAACGCATATTGAGCAAAAGCCCTATCTCTTGCCTTCCACTGCGCTTCCTTTCTACATATACTGATCAATCAAAGCCGCTATTTCCGGATGTCCGTACCACATGGCATGATATTGGGCATTAAATCCTTTGTTGTCTGTTAAACGTGGATTTGCACCGGCATCCAATAACAATTTCACAATCCGGATATGACCTCTTTGGGCTGCCACCATTAAAGGGGTAAGGCCATTTGGCTCATGCATATTTACATCTGCATTGGTGCGCAATAACTCGCGCACTTTATATTCATCTCCGGATAATGCATAATCAAGTAGTTTCATGTTGCAATAAGCAACGCGAGATGTATAGATAAACCATATGACGATTAAAACGACTATTACTAACAAGAAAAACATAGACGCCTCCTCATAACTCTTTAAATTTATCCATAATGCGTTTAATACTAATCAATGCTTGGGATAAGCTCATAACCAGTGTCATACTCTCAAAAAAATCCAAAAACTCACCCATATCTTCCACAGCTAGCTCTTTTTTACCTGTTATTACGTCGGTCATATCTTTCCCGCTAGCTTTTCCACGGGCTTTCTGCAAAAAATGGCTTAGGGCAAAGGCTCGCGTGCCTATCGTAGCGCCGCTTTTACTGATGAGTTCCTTGCAAGCCATATAGACAGGGATACGTGCATGATATTCATCAACCGCTTTTTCAAACATTTCTTTATTAGCACTGCTTTTCAAAAGCACCTGTCCCAACATGCGGTCTGAAATTCGTTCACGATGTCCTCTAAAATTCACAAATATTAAATGATCAGTTTCTATTAAAAGCAGATAGCACATCTCTAATTTTTCCTGTAAACTGGATAGTGACTTATCCTGCCCTGTAATCAGCAAAATGAATTCTGCTAAGCCATCCCCGAGTGTTTGCCATTTATCACCAGAAGGGGTTGACGCTGGCTCATCATTCTCATCGTCATCATTTGAAGAGGAAGAAATTTTGGGCGCTCTTGGGTCAGGTCCGTACTTATTGCTTCCATGAGTTCCACCAACAACCAACATCAAGAAAAATAAAATCATCCCCACGAACGGAATTAGTGATAAAAAGATAAGCCCGCCGGACCACCCGATATCATGCAACCGTTTCATATAACTGGGAATCAAGAGTAGCGACAATACAAACATAACGCCATTTCCACTTTTCCCGCCTGTCATGCCAATGAGTAGTGTACCGACAACTACGGACAGGATAAATAAAAACAGGAATTGTCTGCGGCAAATGCGCCCGTTCCAATCAAAAAAATTCTTTAATGCATCTATGAACATACATTTTCTCCTTTACTTGGTTTCTACCTAATAAAATAACTGGCATTTTGTGACACTTGTATAGGAGAAATGGCATTTAAAATTTTTCAGACTAGAAGATAATATCCTTAATTTTATGCCCAAAAAAGTTACAATAAGGATATGATCCGACGATTTATTTTGTGTATTTTTTGCTTTTGCACCATTTGTTTAGCGGCATGCTCAAGAGAGGAAAACCCCGCAATAACTCCTCTCATGAAAGCCGTTTCTAGCGGAAATGAAGCTCGAGTCAAACGTCTGCTAAAGCAAGATGCGGATGTATTGGCAGTTCTTCCGGGAACAAACGATACCTTACTTATGATGGCTGTTAAGTACCCGGATATTCTAGAAATGTTACTAGAAAAGGATTCTTCCAATATTAACGCACAAACAAATGAGGGCTGGACCGCACTTATGCTAGCCAGCTTAAACGCTCCAGGAGAATCCACAGAACTACTCCTTAAGTATGGGGCAAACCCTGAAATTAGATCAACTGAAGCCGGGAGAACGGCTTTAAGTTGGGCAGCTGGGTCCGGGAATATTGAAGCATTACAAAACTTAATTGAAGCCCATGCGGATATAAATACAATAGATAATGAACATCAAACTCCGTTGATGTGGGCAGCAACAATGGGAAAGAAAAAAGCAGTAAAACTATTATTAAAAGCAGGAGCCGATATAAATATTGTTGATAAAAACGGTTGGTCTGTACTAATGCGTTTCAATAAGACGAACATCCCTCTTTCCGAAGACATTCAATTAGATATTTCATTAACTGATGACTCTGGATTTACCCCCTTACATTGGGCAGCTATTCAAAATAATACTTCTCTTGTTAAATTCCTTATCAACAAAGGGATTCCACCAGATGTTGCAAATCAAAAAGGAGAAACTCCTTTAATGCGCGCAGCCATTCAGGGACAAGATAAGACGATTAAAGTTCTCCTGGAAGCTGGTGCTAACATTCATCAAAAAGACAATAATGGAAATTCCGTTTTAATGTGGGCCGTCAGTTCTAAGGACTTTCCAAAAACAGTCAAATTATTATTAAAAAATGGCGCTCGGATAGACGAAAAAAGAAACGATGGACTTACTCCGTTAATGTGGGCTGCCAAGTTGGGTCTTATTAAATCAGTAAAAGTATTATTAGCAAAAGGGGCAAACCCTAATTTGCTAGACAATCAAGGTAAATCTGCTTTTGCTTGGGCTATCGATGGAGATCATCCCGAAATAGCTCACATGTTGTTAAAATCCGGCGCTCCTAATTCGGATGCTAATGTACTGCGCCATACACCTATTACTGTGATTACCGACTTGCCCGAAACGTATCAAACAAAAGGGAAGTTCCTAGCAAAAGAACAAACTGTTTTAGAAGATATGACTCCACTGTTATTGGCTATTATGGCCGAAAATGTGCCCCTGGTACAAGAGTTAGTACGATCAGGAGCGGATGTTAATGCTCCTGACGCAGAAGGAATCACCCCTTTAATGTGGGCCACAATATATCAATCTCTTGAAATAACAAAAGTGCTATTACAAGCAGGGGCCAATGTGAATCTTCAAACTCCACGAGGAAATGCAGCGATAATGCCTGCATCTTCTTTTAATAATAAAGAAATCGTAGAAGAATTATTAAAATATAAAGCCGATATTAATTTAAAGAACAAAAATGGGGAAACTGCTTTATTCAGGGCATCTACTCTTAGCTTTCAGATTGATCAATTACATAATCAAGATGAAAATGCGAATGCTCCCGCGTCATTACCAAAAGATGCTGCCGAAAAACATGCGGAAATTACCAAACTATTAATACAACATGGCGCACATGTTAATGAAACTAATAACGAGAATAAAACTCCTTTGCTTTGGGCTGTGAGCTTGCCTGGGCACGCTCCTATCGTCAAAGTATTATTGGATGCTGGAGCAGACATTCATCATAAGAATAATAAAGGAAGAGATGCCTTTGATATTGCAAAAGATGTGAATGATCCTGAAGTCTTGCGATTGCTCCAAGAGAAATTATCTCAGGAACAAAAAACGGATAAAAAGGTAAAATAACCGTATGTACGCCTCTTATCAAAGAAGAATTCTTTCCTATCTTATTGACGGCATACTAGGTCAAGTTATACTGCGCGGGACCATGGTATTGCTTGCCCCGTTCATTGATAGTTTATATTCAGTTCAACTCATAGGATATTCTGCATTTATTGTTTGGACGATTTTTGATTTTCCATTTTTACAATCTTCTAGTTGGCAAGCTTCTTTAGGGCAAAAGTTACTTGGGGTTAAAACGGTAGACATGCGAGGGAAAAGACTATCTTTTTGGAGAGCTTGCTATAGAGAAAGTTTGTCATCATTTTGCCCTTGGGGAGCGTTTATGTATTTCTTTTCTCCCCAAAAACAATGCTTACATGATTTCTTGTGTGACAGCATAGTAGTAAAAAATGGGGAAGATATACCAAACGTTTACCGACCTTTACGTCAGATTAAGTACAGCATTATCATTCTAGCCGCTATCCTTCTTTTCGCGCCGGCAGTACTGCTACTCAAAGTTGCCTTATTTAATTACTAAGACTTATACGATGGATTAAGCTTACAAGCCTTAGCGTAATCTCTTCCCAAAATAACAGTGAAAATGTTTTTGCATAGGAACCATAGTCCTTTCCATGCTTTCCATCCTAAAATCTTGGAAAATTGGTATAACAACCATATGAATCCTATCGTCCAGTAGATAGTCATCGTAAACATCCAATTCCACCAATATTCTGCGAAAGGATGCGTTACTGCCACGTACAGCCATAAAGGAATCGTGAGAAATAATCCGAGCAATATCACTATAAGCAAAACGCGAATCGGCCATGGAAAAACTGAGATTTTAGACCGATAATAATATGCTTCTGCCATTTTAGGATCCTCAAAAATAGCCAAGGAAAATAGCAAGAATGCCCATAAATTTTCTTTTAACTGATAATACCCAAGACCTTTTAAGAAATAATCATTGGCAGTCATTTTCTCAGCGATATTTTTTGGGAATTTGTATTCCGGCCAGCGCTCTTTTAATGTCTGTGTAAGCGCCTGTTCCAATTCAGCAAACGATTGATAACGTTGTTGTGGATTCTCCGATAAACATTTCTTTAAAATGTCTTCACAATATTCGCTTTTGATAGTGGCAGGATCAATTTTTTCATATTCTTTGATATTCTCGTCCCATATCGTAGCATTGGGCAGAACTTTTCCGCCATTTAACATTTGATAAAGGACAAGCCCAAACGAATAAATATCACTTGCTATTGTTAAACGACCATCTTTCGCAAAGTACTCTGGAGAACGATATCCGATAGTACCACCTTTCTTTTCTGCACTTGCAAGGCCGAAATCGGTAATTTTTATGTCATTTTTTGACGTAACAAGAATGTTATCCGGCTTAATATCTTTATGAGCTTCCATCCCGGCATTGTTTAGAAATTGCATCCCTTGGCAAAACTGAATAGCCCAAATGAGCGCTTGTTTTGGCTCAATTTGTGTTTTATTCATTACGCGCGCCAATGTCTCTCCTTGTACGGCTTCTTGCAAGTTATAGGGCTGTTTGCCAACGAACTCCATGACAATATACAAATGCTCCGCATCGGAAAGCACTGTCTTCGCATAAGCCACATAAGGATTTTTCCATAAATGAAGTACGAATTTGCACTCTTTTGTAAATAACTGCTCATCTGTACCGGATGCTTTGGAAGAAGTCTTTAATACGTAAAACTTATTATCCCTTCTATCTCGACAGAAGAATACATCTCCCATGCCCCCTTCGCGGGCTTTATCAGATATTTCAAAAAATTCAGATAAAATATCCCCGCGCTTCATAAACAAGGACTGTGATTGTTCTTTTTGTTGTATATATTGAGTTTTAGGCATAATTTACTCTACAAATGATTTTTCGGCAAAGCTCTTCATAATAGTTTTGCTGCGGCGTTGTGCCTTTACTTCTATGTACCACCCTATCGGCAACCGTCCTAACAATGGATGTTTTACTCCCTGTAATAGTTGCCCTGCAAACAATACTGATCCTTCCCAAAATACTCCGATTCCGGCAATGTCCGATAGCCAAATATCATGCGTTAGCAGTTCAAAACTTCCCGCAAAATCAACATTCAGCTCTCCGGAAGTACCGATCTGCCTGTCTAATAAATTAAACAACTTATCTTGGGATAAAAACCACAAATTTCCTTCTTGTTCTTTTTTGGGATGCACCAACCAATCTTGCCTGTTTGCCTGATATTCAAATGTTAACATGTCGCGCGACATAGCCAGGCCATCCGGTTGGCACACATTAATTCGCGGAATATCCAATGGGTCCTCTTCATCTAACCGCCCAATAGCAATTTTAGGGGAACGCAACGCATTCAAGTGATATTCATCTTCTTTGCCACAAGCACAATATACAGATATAATTGTTCCCATAGTTGGATTTGTAGAAGGGGCAATAGTTTCATTAGACATCAGTAAAGTTTTGGCCTTTTCAAACTCACAATTGCGCTTATATGCCAATGCCAAATAGTATTTGTGCAATTCGTAGGGAATTTTCTTATAGCGTTCTTCGTAATACTGCACTAATTCTTTAGGGGTTGTGGCACTTAACTGTCCCTCATTAGGTTTATGAATAGGATAAATCGGCTTATTCATTACTTCCTGCAAGCGACCATAGCGGTATTCCATCACTTCGCGCATGGATTCTTCGGCGTGCTTACACTTGGCACAGGTTCGTCTATGTTCTAAATAAGCATCATCCACGGCCGCTTTTTCAGTTTTAATAAATTCATTTCTTATCAGGAGTAGCCGCTCTCTGTCGTATTGAAAACATCCCTTAAATACTTCCGGCAAGATGATATGCATTTGGTCTCTTCGGCTTACCGCCTGTTTGGGCAAATCCTGCAGTCTTGTTTGCAACGGAGCACGCATAATGGACTGTATAATTGGCTCTTGTAACTCCTCAAATTGACCAGGGAACTTATCAAAAAAAGAACTTATAATTTGTACCAGTTTTTTCTTCTCGCGGCTTGAATTGGTAATATGAGCCGCCTTGTACAGTCTCCCGTATTGTTGTTGCTGGATTTTTTGATCAGACAAAATGTATTTATTACCTAAAATCCGATCCAAACAAGCCCAAAAAGGATATAATCGTTCTAAGTGCATTCTTTTGGTTTCATAGGACAAATGCCCTCCTTGAGCCGGCATACTATTTTGGACTTCTTTGGGCATATCCGAGGGAGATTTGGCTGCATTCACAACTATGAAGTTGTGAGTGGACAAGAAAAATACTAAAAATTTGTTAAAGGTGCTGCTCGGCAATGACGATAAAAATTCCTTTAACTGCCCTATAAAGTCATCTACATTTGTGGCCTCATGCGATAATTCCGCATCGACTTCTTCGTTACCTGATTTGCCTTCTCTATCGGGAACATCATCCGAAACAACTCCCGCTTGTGGGCATTGTTCCCAATCTTCGCCTTTCCCTATCTTGGATACGCAAAAGTCCGCAAACTCTCTTTCATGTTCGCTAATTTCGCCGTATTTACCCCAAAATTCATGCAAATCGATAGAGCCACTTTGCCATAATTCACAAAACCGGGAAGCCCTTTCATCGCTCTCCTTATTGCATGGGAATACCATCAATGCAACATACTCCAACAGAGCATATTCTGCTTGCTTGCGATCTTCCTGAAAATCTCGTTTTGTGGGTATGACTAGATTCATAATAATTTCATTGTATCTTATTTCCAATGCGAATTGTCAAAAAATGCCAGATTGGCAATATATTTAGAAATGGTATGGATTTAAGGAGGCATTATGACTATAGGTAAAATATCACTTATGCTAACTTGCGTACTGTTATTAGCCAGCTGTGCACATATAAGCGCAAGCCAGCAAAAAGATATGGCAAATTTTGACAACGTATCCTTGATATCCGTATATGACGGAGATACATTTTACGTAGATATTCCCTCTTGCAATATTGATGTTTTCTGCAAATATATTTCCGTTCGCGTCAGGAGAGTAGATTGCCCCGAAATGAAAGGCGGAACGGCAGAAACGAAAGCTCGAGCCAAACAAGCCAAGGAATATAGTGAAAGCTTCCTTAAAAGCGGTAAAATTCTATTGTACAATTGTGGACGAGATAAGTATTTCCGGCTACTTTGTGATGTGAACGTCAACAAGCGGAATCTAGCGCAAGAACTTATCAAGAACGGCTATGGCATACCTTATGATGGTGAAACCAAAACTTTATAAAATACCTTTAAAAATAAATATTTTTCTGTTTTGCAAAAGACAAAAAATGCAAATTCTCACCTGTTTGTCCCCACTCTGAAAAAATTTTTTCGTTTTTAGTCGCTTTTCAGTCGCTTTTCTGCCGCTTTGTCAAAACAAAAAAACTAGCACTTTTTGCCGCTTCATTGCCGCTTTGATAAAAAAATATTCAGCATAGTGCTAGGAAAACTAAAAGCACCGTAAAAATTTGAACCCCCTTTATGGGGGTTTTAATTTTTGTGGAGTATCGAGCGGCATAAACTGCTTTATGCCGCGTCGAGATTCGAAGCCCGCAGCGTTGTATGAGTTTTGCCGTAGGCAAAGGCGAATACCGCGAGGGCGGTTCCGGGCAAAATTTCCGTCAGGAAATTTATGCAGGACGAACACTCGTCGACTCCGTATTTTAGTTTTAAATTATTAGCATAAATCCCTGTTAGGGTTAAACTCCGACGGGGATTTTTTTATGAACGACTTTGAGCATGCGGTTATGAGCGCATTTTTGGGAATTTTGCAAAATCTTTTGTTTTTTTGCTGACAACACTAGGTAGGAAGTCGCGCACTTGCGATTATTTATAGAAGATTTGCTCTTGTTCTTGCCAATTCGGTGTGCAAGGAGTAATTATTGCAAGGACTTATTTCCCTGTTTCATATTTGCTTAGAGTATCTTGCAAAAACTGTCTGTATTTGGCAGATTTTTCGGGAATATAAAGTCCGGGGGTTGGATTATCATATAATTCTATTGCCCGTTTATACATAGCTGCGGCTTGCTTTGAATCACGCGGTGTACCAACCCCTTCAAAGTATAGATCTCCCAGTTCAGTCAACACGCCCAAATCTTGTTCTTTTTGGGCAAGCTCTTGAGTAAAAGTAAAACACAATTCCGGAATAAATTGTTTGGGGCGAGGGAGTGCTTGATAATATTCTGTAATTATTTCATACTGTGCTTTTATATCTCCCTGTTGCGCTTTCTGGATAAGGTTCTTCCTTTTAGCCGAAATCTTGTATTGTTTTCCATTTACCTCTAGTGTAACGGGTTGAAAATTTTTCAAAAACAATAAAATACCTGCAAACAGCACAATTAACAGAACAATGTATTTAGACATACAATATCTCCAAATAATATATATTTTGTATTGTACTAAATCAGCACCTTGCTACTCAAACTACACACTCCGTATGAATTTAAAAACCCGCCTCGTGCGGGTTTTTAATTTATAGGGGTATCGAGCAACACCCACTGCTGGGTGTTGCGTCGAGATTCGAAGCCCACAGCGTTGTACGAGTTTTGCCACAGGCAAAGGCGAGTACCGCGAGGGCGGTTCCGGGCAAAATTTCCGTCAGGAAATTTATGCAGGACGAACTCTCGTCGACTCCGTATTTTAGTTTTAAGTTTATAGCATAAATCCCCGTTAGGCAACGCGCCCGACGGGGATTTTTTGTGCACCACTTACGCTTTTTTACCCTAGCATGTGTTTAATTTTAATAAGTTCATCAAAAACACTTAATTGATTACGCACCTTGCCCTGTATTTATTTTCACAAGAGTGTTTTGCTAGAATATACCTATGTTATTAGTTTTATGCTTGATTGTACTTATTTTACTGGCAATAATTTGTTGGTCTGTGCGCGTTTCTAAAGGTCGCAAAACAGAAGTGCGCTTCACTCCAAAAGATTATCAATTACAAGCAAAAACTATATCTTTGCTAACTTCCGACAACGTCACATTAGAAAGTTGGTTTATTAAATCATCCCATAGTCCAAACACTATCATTTTAGTACACGGATTTGGCATGAACAAGGGCGAAGTATTAAAACGCACCCATTTCTTGGCTAAATACTACAACTTGCTTTATTTGGACTGCCGCGGAGCAGGAGAAAGTTCCGGTCACAGCGAAGCAGGTTTACAAGAAAGCAAAGATATTTGTGCCGCCGTTGATTATCTTAGCAAAACATATCCAAATTTATCTCAAAAAATTGCTCTGTATGGTATTAGCATGGGTGCGGCTGCCGCCTCTTATTATACAGCTACTTATGGCGGGATTACGTGCTTAGTTCTGGAATCTTCATATTATTCTTTTAAGAACGTAGCCAAACGATGGATGTGGAAACATGCCAAAGTCCCTTACTTTCCATTGGTGGCTTCTATGATCTCGTGGAAAGAATACCGGATGGGGAAAAAAGTGGAAACTTTTGCTTTGCAACAAACAGCCGCCAAAATTACTTGTCCCGTTCTTATGATACAGGGAGGAGAAGATGAATTGGCTCCCGTTGAAAAAGCGCAGAAAACGTATAATTTGCTTCCGGGCCCCAAAGAGTTATGGATTGTCCCGCAAGCAGGACATTTGTCTTGTTATAAAATAGACGAAACCGCGTACAGCAACAAAATCACTCATTTTTTCCAAGAATATTTATAAACTCTTTGTAAATACAGAAACACCACTAAGTAATAAATATTTCACAGAGTAAACTGTACGTTCAAGCAAAATTCAACGCTTTTTATTACTTTTGTATCTTCTCTAAATAATCCAAAATATAGGGGAGATTGGCTCCTTCAAAATAGATTGTATTGTGATTTTGCCCTTCTAACACATAAAGTTGTTTGTCGCTTGTAACAGCATTGTTAAACAAACTCTCTGCGTGGCGGTATGGAATTAGACCATCTTGTTTACCATGAACAATAAGCAAAGGTTTTGTAAATTGCGCTATGTACTGATAGGAGGGATATTCATCCTTTAGCACCCAGCGGGCAAAAGGAACCGGTTTTTCACCAACTATTTTATTCAATGAATAAAATGGGGCGGTTAAAATTAATCCATCAACTGACCGCAAGGAAGTAAGCCCTAAAGAAAAAGCCGCGCCAAATGAATATCCATACACCACATTTCTAGAATATCCTTGTTCTTTAAGAAAATCAAACGCGTGCGCCGCATCATTAAAAATCGTTGTTTGCCGAATACTTCCCGGTACTTCGGCAAAGCCGCGGTATTCCATAGCAAGCACACCATATCCTGCCTGAACTAGCACGTGTAATTGCGGGGCAAATGTGGCAATTTGTCCCGCATTCCCATGCAAAAAAAGCACAGCGGGTTTCGTTTTATCCCCTGTTTCGTACCATAGACGGATAGGATTACCATCACTAGCTGTAAGTGAAATTTCTGCAAAATCTTCCAATCCTATCTCTTGTGGAGAAATATAGTGTCTACTCGGGAAAAATAACAAATGGTTTTGCAACAAATATAAGCCAGCCAAATAAGCGATCCCTATAATAAACACTATGACTAATCGTTTACACCACTTCTTCATAATTTATTTATGCAAAAATATTTCTTTATTTTCCGGTACGACCGCGTTTGGTAAACGGCTGGCCGGACTTGCATAGCGGACAATCTTGCGCCGTGTAGGTTTCTACAGTTAGATGCACTAATGCCTCCGTACGAACACCAAAATCGGCCTTGCCACCACTGCGATCTACTAGTAATCCCACACCCGCAACTACACCACCGCGCTCGCTGACTACTTGCATTACTTCGCGCACACTTCCACCAGTAGTTACCACATCTTCTACCACCAGTACCCGGGTGCCGGGTGGAATCTCAAAGCCACGCTTAAGCGTCATTTTCCCATCTACACGTTCTGTAAAAATGGCACGTGTCCCCAGCGCTTTGCCAACCTCGTGGCTAAGCAGTAGTCCTCCAGTAACCGGACCAATTACCAGTTCAATTTTATCCTGCTCAAAACGGCGGGCAAGTTCTTGGCAGAGCCGTTCGGTATATTTCGGGTGCTGCAGTACATTAAATTTTTCCACATAAACAGGGCTATGCAACCCACTGGTTAACAAAAAATGACCATGCAATATGGCCTTTGTTTCTTCCAATAATTTCAAAACTTCTTTTTCAGTTAATGTTTCCATAGGTTTATCCTTTGTGATTAATTTCTTGTTGAATTGCTTGCGCAGCTGCTTGCGGATCAGCCGCCTGTGTAATCGGGCGGCCAACTACAATATGATTTGCCCCGTTTGTAATGGCCTGGGCAGGCGTTGTGATACGGCTTTGGTCTTGCGTGGCTGCTCCGGCCGGCCGAACACCTGGCGTTACAATTAGAAAATCTTGTCCACATGCTTGACGGATCTGCGTCGCTTCTTGTGCAGAGGCCACCACGCCATCTAACCCCGCCTGTTGCGCTAAACGCGCCAGAGAAATAACTTGTTGTGGTACCGTGGTTTTATAATTTAGGGCAGCAAATTGCGTCTCATCCATACTGGTCAATACGGTGACGGCAATTAATTTAGGTGGCACCATGCCTAACGTTTGTGCTTGCTCGTGCACACTTTGGCGTGCCTCCTGCATCATTTTAAGCCCGCCGGTGGCGTGTACATTAATCATATCAACACCCAGCCGAGTTAATACCCGCATCGTGCGCGCTACTGTGTTGGGGATATCTTGTAATTTTAAATCCAAGAAAATTTGTTTTTTGTGTTCTTTGAGAAATGAAATTATTTCGTTGCCGGCACTGTAATAAAGTTCCATACCCACTTTATAATAGACAACTTCATCGCCGCAGGCCAATACGCAACGTTGCGCCTCTGCAAATGTTGGGAAATCCAATGCAACAATCAATTTATTTTTTATCATAATTGCTCCTTATGCTGGAAATACGGCATGCTTTTTTTACCTTGCGGCAACGCTTGGCCCACCATATCTTGCAAATGCGAAATTTTTTCATGCTCGCAATAAGATTGCAACGATTGGGTAAGTGTACAAATAGTATCCGGTTGGCATAAATTGGCTGTTCCCACAGCAACGGCACTGGCACCGGCTAACATGAACTCAAGTGCATCTTCGGCATTGGTAATTCCCCCCATACCAATAATCGGGATGTGGACGTGTTGAGCTACTTGATAGACCATGCGTACTGCCACCGGTCGAATAGCCGGGCCACTTAAACCGCCTACTACATTACCAAGTACGGGCTTGCGGGAGTGAATATCAATTTTTATGCCCAATAGTGTATTGATAAGTGAAAGCGCATCGCTGCCTGCATCTTCCACGGCCTTGGCCAGCACAACTACGTCAGTCACATTGGGTGATAATTTGGTGATAACGGGTTTGTGCGTGTTTTTCTTAACGGCTTGCACTACCGACGAAGCCGTACGCGGATCCGTGCCAAATGCCAAGCCGCCTTGTTTGACGTTAGGACAAGAGATATTAATTTCCAGCGCGCAAATTCCCTCCACATCTAATGCACGCGCAACAGCGGCATACTCTTCTATGCTATGTCCGTAAATATTGGCAATAACAGGAACTTTATACGCACCTAATTGCGGTAAAATATGTTCCAAAAAATATGTACAACCTGGATTTTCCAAGCCAATAGCATTTAATAATCCCGAAGGAGTAGGAATAACCCGCTGCCCTTTATTGCCCATACAAGGCAAAAGTGAAAGCCCTTTTACGCAGATAGCACCTACTTGATCCAGCGGCACCAGATCGGCAAATTCCGTCCCAAAACCAAAAGTTCCGGAAGCCGCAATCACTGGCGTTTTTAAATGTATGCCCGCGATATCAACTGCCAATGCAGTGTTTACCATTCGGCCACCTCCTTACTCCAAAATACTGGGCCATCCGTGCAAACTTTCAATCGTTTTTCTCGGCCTTGACACGTACACGATAAACACGCCCCCATCCCACACGCCATATACCGCTCCAACGATACCTGACATGCAATATTGTGGGCCTCACATTCGTATGCTACGGCCTTCATCATAGGGGAAGGACCACACACATAGACACAATCATATCCTTGTGCAAGCAAAGAGGGCAGCAACGCCATTACTGTTCCCCGTGTGCCTAGCGAGCCATCATCAGTGGTGATAAAAATAGATTGCGCAAAAGGACGAAACAGGTCCTGCCAAAACAATTCGCTCTCTGTCCGTCCGCCCATAAGCACCTCGGTTTTTGATGATTTCAAACAGGACGCTAAAAACAAAAGAGGAGCAAGCCCTGTTCCTCCCCCAACTAATAACACGCGTCCGGCAGACAAATCAAACCCATGACCTAATGGACCCAATATACTTAAACGATTGGCAGAGGTCAGTGTCGAAAGCATGTTGGTAAACCTTCCAACTACACGATAAATAATATCAAGAGTCCCTTGCACTTTATCAACACAAGCCACCCCAAACGGATGACGCAGCAACTCCTCCCCAGGCAAGCTACACTTGATATGAACAAACTGCCCCGGTTGAACTTGCTGAGCAATCCGCGGAACCTTTAGGCGCAGCAAATATGTACGCGCATCCAAGCGTTGTTGAAGAAGTATAGGGGTCTCTTCAAGTACTTTGGGCATTAGGCCTCACGCTCCCATTCCAAATCTTGCAGAGCCAAGACGCGCGGGACACGGCGGCGCATCGCACGCAAGACCTTTTGCAATCCACGCGCAGTATCAATAGAAGTCAAACAGGCAATAGAACGCTCCACACTGGCACGACGAATTTTAAACCAATCTTGCGCAGCAACAGATGTGTGATTGGGCGTGTTGATCACTAGTGCAATGCGTCCTGCTTTTATGTCTTGAATTAAATTATTCTCGCCTTCATTTATCTTTAGGGCCGTTTGTACTGGGATCCCTTGTTCCTGCAGATACTCTGCCGTGCCGCTGGTAGCCAAAATAGAATATCCCAAATCGATGAATCCTTTAGCAATTTGTGCGGCCTCCGGCTTATCGTCATCTGTAACTGTCATCAGTACGGTGCCTGTCTGTGGAATACGCACTCCAGCCGCTAAAAATGCTTTATAAAGTGCGCGGTTATATTGGTAATCACATGCCATTACCTCACCGGTAGATTTCATTTCCGGGCCAAGGACTGCATCCACGTTAGTCATTTTGTTAAAGCTAAAAACAGGTGCCTTGGCAGCATAATAATTGGGGAAAAGTTGTAACCCTCCCTTATAACCTTGTTGTTTGAGTGAAAAACCCAATGCACACTTTACGGCTACTTCTACCATGGGCACCCCTGTTACTTTACTCAAAAACGGGACCGTGCGCGAAGAACGTGGGTTTACTTCTATTACGTACACTTTGTCATCCCGTACAATATACTGCACATTCATCATCCCTTTAAGACGCAGACCCAAAGCTAACTTTGTCGTGTAATCAATAATTTGGGTAATGACATGTTCGGTCATATCACGCGGCGGATAAACAGCGATAGAATCCCCTGAGTGAATCCCGGTCTTTTCGATATGTTGCATAATGCCGGGAAGGAACACTTCTTGTCCATCACAAATAGCATCTACTTCTACTTCGTCACCCATAATATAGTGATCTACAAGCACCGGATGTTCAGCATTAACCTTTACTGCATAGGTCATATAACGGGACAATTCGTCTTCATGGTGAACAATTTCCATGGCCCGTCCTCCTAATACATACGATGGACGCACCATAACCGGATAGCCAATTTGTTTAGCCGCCTCAAACGCTTCTTGCGTAGTAAAACAGGTACACCCCTGCGGGCGTAAAATTTTACATGAGGTTAATAATTCATCAAATCGACGACGATCTTCGGCCTGGTCAATACTATCCACGCTGGACCCCAAAATTTTTACACCCGCCTTGTCCAAAGAGGCCGCCAAATTGATGGCTGTTTGCCCTCCAAATTGGACAAGCACCCCATCGGGATTTTCTTTCTCCCACACGGCAAGCACATCTTCTGCAGTCAACGGTTCAAAATATAATCGGTCAGAAATATCAAAGTCGGTAGAAACCGTTTCGGGGTTGTTGTTTATGATAATTGTTTCATAACCTACTGCTTTTAGCGCAAACACACTATGTACGGAACAATAATCAAATTCTACCCCTTGCCCGATACGAATCGGCCCAGACCCCAACACTACTACTTTGCGCTTGCCAGAAACGGAAACATTATCCGGCGCATTGTACGTAGAGTAATAATACCCGGTATCTTGTTTATGTTCTGACGGGAAAGTATTGACCATACGATATGCTGGAGTGATGTGATGCACGTGGCGAAATGCACTAACTTCTTCTTCCGTATGACCGGTTAATGTGGCGATTGTTTTATCAGCAAATTGAAATTGTTTGGCTTTTTTCACTTGTTGCGGCGTCAATTCTCCGGTAGCAAGTTCCCGCTCTACAGCAACAATGTTTCCAATCTTATTTATAAACCACGGATCAATTTGAGTAACATTATAAATTTCCTGTGTGGTAAAGCCACGGCGCAATCCTTCGGCAATTGCAAACAATCGTTCGCTGTCTGGCGTAGCAATGGCAACATGCACTTCGTCATCCGTTTTAGTTTTTAACTCCGCTTGCTCTAAATGCACACGCCCGATTTCCAATGAGCGTACGGCTTTTAACAAAGCGCTTTCAAACGAATGTTCCAGTGCCATTACTTCGCCGGTGGCTTTCATCTGGGGCCCCAAAGTGCGATCGGCCGTACGAAATTTATCAAACGGCCAACGTGGAAATTTAACAACCGTGTAATCTACTTGTGGTTCAAATAGTGAATGCGCTCCCGGCGACATCGGTGTGGCAATTTCATCCAGCCGATATCCAAGTGCAATTTTAGAAGTAACTTTGGCAATAGGATATCCCGTTGCTTTGGAAGCAAGCGCAGAAGACCGGCTCACACGCGGGTTAACTTCAATCACGTAATAATCGGTAGAGTTGGGCTTGAGCGCCAGTTGCACGTTACACCCGCCGACCACGCCTAGCGCACGCACAATATCCAGGGCTGCCTGACGCAATAATTGTAATTCAGCATCTGTTAACGTTTGGGCCGGAGCTACAACTATAGAATCCCCCGTGTGAATGCCCACCGGATCCACGTTTTCCATGGAACAAACAATGACGTTATTATCTGCCGCGTCGCGAATGACTTCAAATTCAATTTCTTTCCAGCCGGCGATGGAGCGTTCTACCAAGCATTGGCCGATCGGGCTGCAATCAAGCCCCTTGGCAATCATATCAGTTAATTCGCAATTATTATGAGCGATGCCACCGCCGGTTCCACCCAATGTATACGCGGGGCGGATAATAAGTGGATAGCCAATCTTAACGGCAAAATCAAGTGCTTCTTTGGCATGTGTAACAATTACACTCTCGGGAACAGGTTGACCAATTTTTTCCATGGTTTGTTTGAAACACTCACGGTCCTCCCCACGACGAATAGCACTTAACGGCGTACCTAACACACGCACTCCATAAGCAGCTAAAATTCCTTTTTCTTCCAAGGCCATCGCCATATTCAGCCCAATCTGCCCTCCCAATGTAGCCAACAAAGCATCGGGCCGTTCTTTTTGAATAACGCGTTCCAAGAAATCTACTGTGATCGGTTCCACATACACGCGGTCAGCAATACGGGTATCGGTCATGATAGTAGCCGGGTTAGAGTTAACAAGAACGACTTCGAGCCCTTCTTCTTTAAGCGCTCTACACGCTTGTGTACCGGCGTAATCAAATTCAGCCGCTTGGCCAATAACAATCGGCCCGGAACCAATCACTAATACTTTACGCACACTACTAATCTTAGGCATTGCAAAATCCCCCCACTTGCGACTTACAGACAAAACTTTGATTTAATTTTTGTTGCATATTACTTTCCCATTTTCCATCACAAATTCCCCGGCCAATATAGTAGCTACTACCTGGCCTTTGCACTTTTTCCCTTCAAAAGGAGTAAATTTTCCACGGGTATAAAAATGTTGGCTATTTATCACCCACTCACGCTGCAAATCTACCAATGCAATATCAGCCGGAGCACCCGGCTTAAGTGTTCCGCCCGGCAGTCCAAACAAGCGTGCCGGGGCACAACTCATTTTTTCAACAAGCATCGGTAAATCGATACGCCCCGTATGGTATAATTCGGTTAACAAAACCCCCAAGGAGGTCTCCAATCCCGTAAATCCGTTAGGGGCATAACGAAATTCTACGTCCTTTTCTTCACAAGCGTGCGGGGAATGATCCGTCACGATAATGTCTATCGTACCATCCATTAATCCTTCGCGCACAGCGCTTACATGCTCACTGCTGCGTAGTGGCGGACTAATCTTGGTCGCTGTATTAAAACTCGCACAGGCCTCATCTGTTAAAGTTAAGTGATGCACGGTAGCTTCCGCAGTGACAGGAACCCCTTGTTGCTTAAAATATCGCACCATATCTACCGCACCCTTGGTGGAAATATGCGCAATATGGACATGTGCGCCTGTATACTTGGCAATTAAACAATCGCGCGCCACAGCAATATCTTCGGCCACGGAAGGCACACCGGGGATCCCCAGTTGAGTAGACACAGTGCCTTCGTGCATAAATCCTTGCGTATTAAGTTCTTCATCAATGGCATGGGAAATAAGCGGCTTGTTTAATCCTTTTGCGTATTGAGCTGCCAATAGAAACATTCGCGCAGATGAAACCTGATGTCCATCATCGGAAAAAGCGATTGCACCGTGTGCGGCCATATCTCCCATTTCGGCCAATTCTTTGCCTTGACTCCCTTTGGTAATGGCTCCAATCACTTCCACGTGCGCGCGTGCACATTGAGCAGCGCGTTCTTTAATACCAGATACTACAATGGATGTATCAATGACCGGTTGTGTATTTGGCATGCACGCCACCGTGGTAACACCGCCGTGTGCAGCGGCCTGTGTTCCACTCAAGATATCTTCCTTTCCCTCAAACCCTGGTTCACGCAAATGGGTATGCATGTCTATAAGTCCGGGAATGACTGTCAAACCGGTAGCATCAACTATCCGATCGCACGCGGTAGAAATATGCGGTGCAATCCGTGCAATGCGTCCATCTTCTATGAGCAAATCAGTTACTTTATTTAACGACTGGCTAGGGTCAATAAGATGCCCATTTTTAATCAAAATTTTCATTGGAAACTCCCTGGTTGAGTGTCAATGCTAATAATGCCATGCGCACCGCTACCCCATTTTCTACTTGTTGTAAAATAGCTGCCTGATTACCATAGGCCACTTGCCAGGAAATTTCCAATCCACGGTTGAGTGGCCCCGGGTGTATAATCACGACGTTAGGGTGGGCTAGTTTTAGGCGTTTTTCGTTGATACCAAATAATTGGGCATATTCACGCGCTGACGGGAACATGCCTTTTTGCTGCCGCTCTAGTTGGATACGCAGCACATTAATAACGGCGGCATCTTTTAAAGCATCTTCCACACGGTTATGCACAGTAACACCCAACTGCTCGATGTCATGCGGGATGAGCGTAGCCGGCCCACATACATGGATATCGGCCCCGTATTTTTTCCATAATGCAATATTGGAACGTGCCACGCGGCTATGTAAAATGTCACCCACAATGACCATTTTGAGCTCTTTAAGTTTAATACCTTTTTCGCGCAAAGTGAACATGTCCAAAAGCGCTTGAGTGGGGTGGGCGTGGGCGCCATCCCCCGCGTTGATGACAACTGGAGCTAGTTCGCGTGCAGCGAACACAGCAGCACCTTCTACCGGGTGACGCAAAACTACCCCGTCACAATGCATAGATTGTAAGGTTAGCAGTGTATCGCGGAAACTTTCCCCTTTTAATAAACTAGAGGCAGATGTTGTAAAGTTAATAACATCTGCCCCTAGGTATTTGCCGGCTAATTCAAAAGAAGTTCTTGTTCGGGTACTTGGCTCGCAAAATAAATTGATGATGGCTTTCCCTTTTAAATACGAGCTCTTTTTAATTTTCTGGTTGAGCCGCTTTTTCATGGTATCTGCGGTTTGGAAAATTAATTCTATATCCGCAAGCGTTAAAGCGGAAATGTCTAAAATATCTTTCCCATACAGCGAGTTTGTACTACGCATTACATACTCCTCAGGTAAGGCAAAACCAATTTGCCTAAACTGATTTATTCTACCAATCTGTATGCCAAAATGTCAATTTTTTAGCAATTTGAGAATACAAATAGTTTTTATGTGCTTAAAAATGTTTTATAATGAAAATATATCTTGAAGGAGAAATTTCAATGAAAACTTTAAAAAATGGCGATATTATTTTTGGTCGGCCTACTGGCATCATCTTTTTCTCTATCATAATGGGTTGGATCTTGTTTTGTATGGTAGCGTGCTTCGTATCTTTTCAAGATAAGAAATTACTTCCAATTATGCTATCCGTCGGGGTGGCCCTGTTTGTGGTGGATATTATTGCCATCATGATCCTGAGTAAAATTTTCAGTCAGCAAAATTTTATTGTATCGCCTCAAGGAGTCCAATTTCCCGGCAAAGGTAAGGTCTATGTAAATTGGGATCAAATAAAAACGATTCATTATAAAGAAAGAAAAACTTATACCAATGCAATAGCTCGTCAAAGTGAACTGTTAGTGTTCGAAACGACTCAGCAGGACATACATGAATGGGAGTTAACTGGAATATCCCTAAAAGACAGACAACTTTTGTTCCGACTTTTTGAAGGACATAATCTTCCCGTACAAGAACACAAATAATATACCCTGCATAAATAAGAGCCGCCTGGGTTGAGGGCGGCTCTTTTGCTCTACACATATTATTTGCGGCAGGTCTTTGCGTTGGCATTGCACGAATTATGCAAATCTTCCAAATCTTGTTCGTGCTCCAACTCATCTTCCAAAATTTCACGCACCAAATGTTCGGTTATGTGATCTTTACCAGCTACCATATCCAATATCCTGCCATAAACCTCTATAGCGCACCGTTCTCCTTGAATATTTTGCACTAGTAAATGCATAGCGTCTGGGTTTTCGGGTGTTAAGTAGCCGCAGGTGCTATCCTTAAGCCACAAATCCGGTGAAATGGCCGGAGTCCCTCCTAATTCGATAATGCGTTTAGCTAATTTTTCAGCGTGTTCTAATTCTTCTCCGGCGTGTTCGGCCAATTCTTGGGCAATCAAATGAAACATCTTCCCCTCGGCCACTTTAGCACCTATCCAATATTGGTAATACGCCAACCATTCATCACAATAGGCACTGTTGAGTTCTTTGAGTAGCGCGTCCAAATCAAGGCCCGCGCGCGTAACTAGTTCTTTTGCTTTTAATCCCATAAGTAACCTCCTTCTCGTATTTGGAAGGATACTTTAGCGGTTTAGTTGCCTTTTGGCAACGCAAAAAATTAATTAGTTAGTGAATCCAGTGACGCAGATAATATTGGGCCGCCCACAATAAAGCAATTACAAATACGAGCCCAAATGCGAGATAGACAAATTTCATTCCGTTAGAAGAAATCCCTGCTGTAGCAGTAGGCGTATGTAATTTAAGCAGCGTTTCGGCCTGTAATTGATCCGTGGCCGATGTATTAAAGAAAAATGTTGTTGTCTCTGTAGGGGGTAAATCTGCCTGCATTAATTTGCGAGCAAGTTGTTGAACGCGAAGACGCACGGGTTGCAGTTGCTCTATTGGCAAAGAAGCATATGCATGATATACTAGCGCATAAGCAGAAGTTTCTAAGTAACACAATGGCCCTGCTTTTAATAACCCGATAACTTCCGGGGCGAATTGAAAATGGTCCGGGGCACTTAGCGTAAAACGAGTTGCCAATTCCGGAGGCAAAGCTGGGTGAGCGGATTTATCTTCTTTCGCGCGCGGCTGCAAGATAAAGGGGGTAAAATTTCCTCGGGTTAATTCCACTGTGGCAAGCGTGTAACACGTGCAAGGAGCATCTTCTACTGGATCATGTGCATGCATTTGGCAAAGACGAATAAACATTCCCGGGCCGCTCCATGTAAGCACTTGACGAAACTGATAAATCGAACGGTTGAATAAATAGACCGCTTCTGCTGATAGCGGCGTAAGTGGATTATCCACGCGCTTGTCATAACGCAAATGCAAGGTCCGCGCCATACGCTTCAACCGAGCGGAGCGTGTGGTGGAAAGGGCAATCGCCCCTCCAGCAGCAATCAGCAAACCCATAAATACGCCAAACAACATATAGAAAGCAAAAATTAGTAGCCCTTCGCCCCGGCTAGTGATTCATCATTATCAATCCAATCTTGCACGTCAATTTCGCGAAACTCGGTTGCGCTATCACGTACAATTACTTTTTTAATCCCTGCATTGATAATCAGGCGTTTGCACATTGAACACGAATTAGAGTTTTTGATATATTCGTTTGTAGCCACTTCACGCCCGGAAAGATATAGTGTTGCATCCAGCATTTTATCACGGGAAGCACTAATAATGGCATTGGCCTCGGCGTGTACGCTGCGGCATAACTCATAGCGTTCCCCGCGAGGGATATTTAATTGTTGGCGGATACATACCCCCAGGTCGCAGCAATTTTTACGACCACGTGGAGCCCCAGCATATCCAGTAGAAATCACTTCGTCATTTTTAACGATGACCGCCCCGTATCGGCGGCGCAAGCACGTTCCCCGTTGGGAAACAATATCGGCTAAATCTAAATAGTAGTTTATTTTATCCCGTCTGGCCATAAGAACTCCTTGCTTTATTATAACATAATAAGTAATTAATTTTTGGACTCGCCAAATAACCCCGCAAAAGCTTATAATAAACATATATGAAACGGCTCTTACTCTGTTTAATGTGTTGTCTCCTGCCCGTATACATTCACGCTGCGCGAGTGCACGAAGTTACTGCGCAAACTACCCGCATGAGTGAAGATACGCTCAAAAAACGTTTCCATCTAAAACCGGGCGATTTGTTCACGCCACAAGCGTATCAAAAAGCACAGGAAGATTTACATAAACTGCGTGTATTCAAAACGCTTGAGTTTATCGAAAAAGAACGTAAACATGGCGTAGATATCCACATTAAAGCAGACGACCGCTCGTACGTATTTCCGATGGCATTTGCAATGAGTGGCAAAAAACGCTCGGCCGGGCTATCCCTGGCTAGTGGCAACTTGTTGAAACAGGGAGAAACAATTTTTCTGTTCGTAGGAGGTGGACGCGACGGATTTGCCGCACATGGTGGGCTTTCGCTAGGAGACAACTTCTTTTACTTGGGATACCAACACCTCAACTTTGAGCAGAGTTTCTACGAAAATCGTTGGACGGGAACCCCCAGTATATTTTCAGCCGCTGATGATAAAGACAAACACCTCTCCTCGCTCATTGGCTCTATACACGGCAAGCAGGATAATTTAGTATTTACGTATCGGCATAAATTTTCCAGTGTGTGGAGTTTTTCCGTTACACCGGAGTATGAGTATTACTATTATAAAAATGGAGCTCTAGATACTGGCAAACACTCGCACATTTCTTTTTCCATGCAATATGCTGATGATATCCGCCCAGATATGAACCTGGGCGCTTTAGCGGGGATCGGCTTGTCGGATAAAACACAAGCGCTGCGCGATTTGCCGCAAGTGCGTATGGGCAAATTAGTAGAGTTTTCTTACACTGCCGGCGGTCGTTGGTCCGGCAGCGATTACGACATCCAAAAACTTTCGCTGGGTGGCGGACTACTTTGGGAACTCAAAGCCCGTCACATGATTGCCCTGTTTGCCAAAGCGCAGCGGGCATTTAGTGCGCCGTTTAGTAACCGGATCGAGTCGTCCGACTTGCTATTTGGCATGGGTATTTACGACCGAGAGCAACGTGGCAAGGGCGGCGTGTCTGGCGGAGTAAGTTTCACCTACTTTATCTTGCGCAACCAGTGGGGGCTTTTAAGCGTAATGCCATTTTACGAAGTGGCGTATGTTACTTCGGGTGGGAACTCATACTTACCACATAGTGGGGTCGGCGCCACATTGACATATCGCCTATGGCGTTTCCCGCTGCCAATCAGCATAAATTTCACGCAAAACGTAAATGATGGCACCCATCATATCGGGCTAAAACTAGGCGGACGCTTTTAGTACACGCGCGTATTCTTCTTATGCGCAAATATGTTACAATAACTCTATGATTGCGTATTTAACCGGTACTATCCTTGAGGTGCGCGAAGAAAGCGCGATACTTGTTTGTGGCGGCGTCGGCTATGAAGTCAACCTACCAGCAGCCACCGCGGCAGATCTCGCGCAAGGGGCACAAGCGTCGTTTTATGTGGCAGAATCTATCTCTCCGTACGACGGTACGGTATTATACGGCTTTGCCCATAAAGAAGACAAAGACCTCTGGTACTTGTTCAAGACAGCTATTCCCAACACAGGTCCTAAAAAAGCACTTGAATATTTAAATAAAGCCCTGCGTTCCGTAGCAGATTTTCACCACGCCATTGTGTCACGCGATCCTAAAATTTTAACCAGTATCTTTGGGTTTACTGCCAAAACGGCCGAAAAACTTATCACGTCACTAAAAGACAAGATGGATAGCGTATCCATCCAGGGACAAACCAAAATCAAAGTGGCTGATGAAGCACCCTATATGGCAGGTGTAGTAGAAGCGCTTAATGCACTGGGCTACTCGGCTGCAGAATCACGCCGAGCACTGGAAAAATTGCATGCCCAGGGTGTCAAACCGACTGCAAAACTGGAAGATATTGTAAAAGAGGCCCTACGGGTGTTAACGAAATGAGCAACCAGAACGAAATTTTAAACGTAACCCAATTACCCGACGAATCAGCCGGGTTGGAAGCCGCCCTTCGGCCTACCACGTTAGACGAATTTGTCGGCCAAGAGAAATTAAAAGAAAACTTACGCATTTTTATTAAGGCAGCCAAATCACGCAAAGAAGCATTAGATCATTGTCTTTTCTATGCTCCGCCCGGTTTAGGGAAAACAACATTAGCCAACATTTTAGCTAAAGAACTCGGTGTAAATATTAAAGTAACCTCCGGGCCGGTACTTGCACGTCCAGGTGATCTAGCCGCTATGCTAACCACTGAACTAGCCGAAGGGGATATTTTGTTTATTGACGAAATTCACCGCCTCAATCCGGCTGTAGAAGAGGCGCTTTACCCGGCCATGGAAGATTTTACATTCTTTATTAATACAGGCAAAGGGGCCGGCTCCACAACACTTAAATTAGCTGTACCGCATTTTACGTTAGTAGGTGCCACCACTCGTTCCGGTTTACTCACCGGGCCATTACGCGACCGTTTTGGTATCGTATTTAATTTAGGGTTCTACGAGGTCCCTGAAATTACCGATATTCTTGCCCGATCTGCGCGTCTATTAAATATCGAAGCAGAGCGCGAAGGACTGGTAGAACTAGCCAAACGTTCCCGCGGCACGCCACGTATTGCCAACCGCCTTTTACGTCGCGCACGCGACTTTGCGCAAGTCAAAGGGCAAGGGGTCATCACGCAAAAAATTGCTACCACAGCCATGGATTCTCTTGATATTGATGCCGAGGGATTGGATAGTGTAGATAAGCGCATTTTAGAAGCGCTTATTGATCGTTTTTCAGGTGGCCCGGTGGGTGTAGAAAACCTAGCGATTGCCGTATCGGAATCGGTAGATACGCTGACCGATGTTATTGAACCATTCCTCATCAAAGCTGGCTTTATTGCCCGCACCCCGCGTGGCCGTGTGGCTACGCGCAAGGCCTATGAACACATGGGTCGCAAAATTGCACAAGAGCTTTTGTTTTAATATGCGCATGTATGGGAAATGTTGGTTGATTGGCATAACGCTTCTGCTACTAGCAGCATGCATGGTTCCTTCAGCTCGCCAAAACAATACCCCCCAATCTATCACCTATACTCCCATGAAAAACAATGTGCGCCCTGCGCCACGTTTTAAGCTCGAAAAACCTTCTGTGCTCGAAGAAACCGATAGTGAAAACACGCCCAATCAGCAACCTCTACCCGCCAACTCACCTGATAAAACCGTACGCGTACTTATTGCGGAAAACAGCAAAGCAGCTTATATTAAGCACTCTGGGCGGGTAAACATTTACACACAAGACAAAAACAAAAAATATAAAATCTCCCAGGCCGGAACAGTTTCGATAAAACCGCACAAAAATGGGCAGGTACAAGTTGGTACATTGATATCTAATCAACCCATTTTTATTGAGCCCGTAAATGGAACCACCCTTACGTTAGACAAAAATGGTTACACGGGAATTTTTAAAGTCGTTCCCGCTTCAACTACTTTCAACATTATCGAACTCACCCCCCTAGAAAATTACCTTTATGGCGTGCTGCCTCACGAAATGCATCATACGTGGGCACTGGAGGCCCTCAAAGCACAAGCCGTTGCGGCGCGCACCTATACACTTAAATCTATTGAAAATAAAAGTGAGGAACCCTTTGACCTTTATAATGACGTTCGTAGTCAAGTATATCGGGGAAGCGCACAAGTATATGACTCAGTGAAAAAAGCCGTAGATCAAACCCGCGGGCAAGTGCTTTCTTACAAGGGAGAACTGTTTTATACATACTATCATGGGAACTGCGGTGGAGGCACGGACCATGTATCAATTTGGAACGAAAAAGCACCGCATATTAAACCTCTAGCCGGTGCTTCCTGCAAATTCGACACCCATTCCAAGAGTCATACCTTTTCACAGGATATTGCTAAATCAAGCGCTGAGAAATTTGCCCGTTCGCAAGGTTTAAAGGGCACCTTAAGTAGTGTCAAAATATCTAAAAAAACTTCCACCGGACGAGCCAATTTACTAACGCTTAAAACAAGTAGCGGCTCCAAACAAGTACGCTGTGCAGATTTCCGTATTGCCACTGGAATCCGTAGTTGCAAAATTACCAAACTAACCACAGGTACTACTAAAATACACGTGGAAGGCCACGGCTACGGGCACGGTATTGGCATGTGCCAAGACGGTGCACATGGTATGGCTAAACAAAATTACACATATAAACAAATTTTAAAACAATACTATCCCGGCAGCACATTGGCGGTGGTGAAATAACTATGGCCTTTGAACGTTTCAAAAAATTAAATCTTGATCCCTTGATTGCTAAACAACCTGCCACGCCACGCGACTCTTCGCGCCAAATGGTGTTGCACCGTGACACACATACTATTGAGCACCGCATCTTCCGTGATATTCATGAATATTTTAATCCCGGTGATGCGCTGGTAATTAATAATACAAAAGTATTCCCGGCCAAACTATTTGGGCACAAACCAACCGGAGGCAAAGTAGAAGTGCTTTTGGTACGTCCTGTTGAGCCAAACGTATGGGCCGTACTTACACATGAATATCGGGAAGGAATGGCACTCGATTTTGGCGATGGGCTCATCGGCAAGATGATTGGCACCACGCCTGAAAAAGAATTTTTACTACAGTTTAACCACGCGGATATTTTACCTTTCTGCCACGCACACGGGCAAATGCCACTTCCACAATATATCGAAAAAGCGCGCAAACACAGTGGTCTCTCTCCCAGTATTGAAACCGATAAAGAGCGCTATCAAACCGTTTACGCCAAATACGAAGGATCGATTGCTGCCCCAACAGCCGGCTTTCACTTCACGCCAGAATTACTGCAAAAGATTCAAGATAAAGGCGTACATATTTGCTACATCACACTGCACGTGGGCTGGGGTACTTTCAAGCCACTACGTGGAGAACCCCAAGAACATAAAATGCTAGCCGAATTAGGCGAGATTTCGCAAGAAACTGCTGATACGCTTAACGCCGTGCGGCAAGCAGGCAAGCGTGTATTTTCGTGCGGAACAACCAGCACGCGCACGCTAGAAAGTTTCACCAATGAAAATCACATTACACACGCAGGCAAAAAATGGACCGATTTGTTTATCTATCCCGGCTACACGTTCAAAGCCATTGACTGCTTGATTACTAACTTTCACTTTCCCGATTCAACGCCTTTGTGTATGACAAGTGCATTTGCCGGTGAAGATTTTATCTACGAGGCATACCTGCAAGCTGTCGAAAAGAAGTATCGTTTCTATTCATTCGGGGATAGTATGATGATACTATAATTTCTGGGCATATATACATCAAAAACCTCTCCTAACAGGAGAGGTTTTTAGTTAAAACATTGTCTGTTAGTGTAAACCGCACTTGCAGACGTGATCTTCCCCGTGCTGATATCTTTCTAAACTTTCTTTTTCAAGCGGTTTATATTCGCTGGTGCGGCGCATCAGTTCGTCAAAATCAATCGTTTTTGACGGAAACATCGGCCCGTCCACGCATGCAAATTTTACCTTCCCTTCCACCGTAACGCGGCAGCAGCCACACATCCCTGTACCGTCTAGCATGATGGGATTTAAACTAGCGTGCGGGTTCATACCTAATTTATCCATTAGGCGCGAGGTAAACTTCATCATGGGAATCGGCCCGATGATAAACCCGGCATTTATCGTTTCGCCTTTATCGTGCAATGCTTGGATAGCATCGGTCACCATCCCTTTAAGACCGTACGACCCATCGTCTGTAGTGGAGATCGTTTGATCACACAGTTCCTTCATTTGTGGCTCTAAAATAAGCAAATCTTTCGTGCGAGCTCCGAGCACTGCAATCACTTTATTGCCCGCTTCTTTGAGCGCGCGTGCGATGGGATACACTTCGGCAATTCCCACACCTCCCCCAACAACTGCTACCGTACCGTAATTTTTAATTTTTACGGGGGTACCCAGAGGGCCAGCCACATTTAAAAATTGTTCACCTTCTTTAAGCGAATTAAACAACGAAGTGGACTTACCAATGGCCTGAATAATTACGGTAATAGTTCCTTTGATTACGTCCCAATCTACCAAAGTTACCGGAACGCGCTCGCCGCCATCGCGCCCGCGCAGAATAACAAATTGCCCGGCTTTAGCTGACTTGGCAATTAAGGGTTTATAAATTTCAAATTTCACAACTACATCATTTAGTTGTTCACGCGAAATAATTGTATTTTCTTGCATGTTATTTTCCCTCCAAGTACGCGTTAATACGGCGAGCGGCCTCAATGCCGTCTTTCATCGCCAAAAGTACTGTAGCCCCACCCCGAATAATATCCCCGCCGGCATATACACCCGGTAACGAGGTTTTGCCCTGCTCATCCATTTCAAGTACTCCACGCTCAGTGGTTTTAAGCTCCGGCGTGGTTTTGGCAATAATGGGATTAGGTCGCTGCCCAATCGCCACGATGATGGTATCGGCACGCATCACAAATTCCGAACCCGGAATTTCTACGGGACGACGACGCCCTTTGGCGTCCGGTTCACCGAGTTCATTACGGGTGAATTTGAGTCCGCTCACGCGCCCAGTTTCGTCCATAAGTACTTCTTTGGGAGTAAGTAAAAATTCAAATTGCACGCCTTCTTCTTTAGCGTGTTCCACTTCAGCTGCACGTGCAGGCATTTCTGCTGCACTTCGGCGATACGCAATCGTTACTGTTTCCGGCCCTAAACGCATGGCACAACGCGCCGCGTCCATGGCACTGTTTCCCGCACCTAGCACAACGACGTGCTTACCAATTTTAATGGGCGTATCGGTCTGTGGAAATTTATAGGCCTGCATTAAATTAATACGTGTTAAAAATTCATTCGCGCTGTAAACGCCAACGGCATTTTCACCGGGAATACCCGTCATGGTGGGAAGCCCAGCCCCACTACCTACATACACCGCATCAAAATCCTTTAATAACTCTTGAACGGTTTGTGTGGCACCAACAAGCACATCCGGTATAAATTTAACGCCCATGGATTTAACAGTTTCAATTTCATGGTCAATTACTTCTCGCGGCAAGCGAAAAGACGGAATCCCATAACGCAGCACCCCGCCAAAAGCGTGCAATGCCTCAAAAACCGTTACCTCGTGCCCGGCACGCGCCAATTCAGCCGCCGCCGCAATGGATGATGGCCCCGAACCGATACATACTACTTTTTTGCCCGTTTTGGGTGCCGTTTGCGGAGCTTTTAATAACCCGTTTTTGCGGGCGGCATCAGCGGTGTAGCGCTCGAGCATACCAATATTAACCGAGCCAAATTTTTCTTTAAGTACACAGTTGCCTTCACAATGTTTCTCTTGAGGACAAACACGTCCGCAAATGGCCGGCAATAAACTAGTTTCCATAATTTTGCTAACCGCTTCACCGATTTTGCCTTCTTTGACATAGGCAATAAAATCCGGGATTTGTACCCCTACCGGGCAATTGGCCTGACAACGAGCATTTTTGCAATGTAAACAGCGCTCGGCCTCGGCACGGGCTTCTTTGTCAGTAAAAGAACAAGCAACTTCTTCAAAATTACATTTGCGCACCTTGGGTGCTACTTGATGGCCGTTATTACGTGGCGCGGACGGATTAGGCATAAAAACCTCTCTAATTAAAAAATAAACTGGCAAAAAAACGGTTTATTACTTATACTTAGGGTACATTATATTGTAAAATATATGTACCAATTTAGCAAAGGAGGGTATTTTATGTGTGACAGATATAGAACAGCCGAAACCGGTTTAGCGGCCTTCTTATTGGGGGCCATTGTAGGGGCAGCCGCAGGGTTATTATTAGCACCTGCCAAAGGGGAAACTACCCGTCGCCGCCTAAAACGCTGGGCCAACGACACTTATGAGGATAATAAGGAACTAATGTTGGAACATGCGCAAGACCTCAAAGACAAGGCCAAAGAACACTTTGAAACTGCCAAAGAAAAATTCAACGAAGGCAAAGAAAAAGTGGTCAAAGAATTTAACCGCCGCAAAGAAGAAGTGGCTGCCAAATTCAAAAAAGACGAAGAGTAACGAATCTTCCAATTAAAAAGCCCCCGATATCGGGGGCTTTTTTACGGATAAATAGCTAACTTATTTGATACCGTTCATCCACTTAATAACGTACTTCTTAATAGACAACAGTAATAAACCGCCCACCAACGGCGCCACCACAAGCGTAGTGAAGAAACGCACATTGGAAATGTGGCCGAAGTAGCCGGAATAGAAACCTGCGGTAAAGTTAGCCGCAGCGTTTGCTAAGAACCAGGTTCCCATCAACAAAGAGGCAAAGCGAAGAGGTGCCAATTTGGTAACAAGAGACAAGCCCACAGGGCTTAAACACAGTTCACCGGTAGTGTGGAACATATAAGCAAAAATTAGCCAAAAAATACCCACTTTTGCGTCAGTTACTTTAATAACGTACGAAGCCGCTACTAAGATCAAAAACCCAAACGCTAATGACATAAAACCCCATGCAAATTTAGCCGGGGTAGAAGGTTCCAATCCTTTTTTAGCTAGAGCTATCCATAATTTAGAGAACAACGGCGCAAACAAGATGATAAACATCGGGTTAACGCTTTGGAACCAAGAGGTAGGCATTTGCCAACCAAAAATTACGCGGTCGGTAAATTTTTCGGCAAAGATCGTTAATGACGCACCCGCCTGCTCAAATGCTGACCAGAAGAAAATGCTAAAGAATGCCATGATGAAAATAACGGCAATACGTTGCTTTTCTTCTGTCGTAAGCGGAGCATTGGGGTGTTCCAATTTTTCTTCTTTGGTCAATTTCTTCGGCTTTTTACCTTGTCCTTGGAGGTGTTTATTCTTACCCCAAATAAAGATGGTAAGCCCGATAATCATCCCAAAACCAGCTGCAGCAAAACCCCAACCGAAACCGATCTTTTCCGCCAGCGTACCTGCTACAAAGTTGCAGATAAACGCACCCAGGTTAATACCCATATAAAAAATGGTGAACCCAGCGTCACGGCGAGGGTCATTCTCTTCATACAACTCCCCTACAATGGTAGAGATGTTCGGTTTGAAAAATCCGTTACCGATAACCAAGAAAAGCAATCCTGCATACAAGAAAGATAACGTAGGATTAGCAGCCAACGAAAATTGACCGATGGCAATTAAAATACCACCTACAATAATAGCGCGGCGTTGGCCCCAAAATTTATCAGCGATATAACCACCAATTAAGGGGCTCAAATAAATTAAACTGGTTACTAAACCATATAATTTACTGGCGTGGGTTTCGGAAAACTGCATTACTTTAATCAAATACAGTACCAAGATACCACGCATGGCGTAGTAACTAAACCGTTCCCACATTTCCGTTAAAAACAGCACGTACAACCCGGTGGGCTGTCTGTCCGTTTTCACGGTTACTGCTTGTGAAGTCATGTATTTTCTCCTTACTAATCTAAACAGGTACTTTTTTATTTTACCAAATTATGAGTAAGGATGGACGAAGAATTTTAGAACATACCTAACGATTGAGCACTTTGCAATCCGTTTTCCAGTTCGCTCAAATTGCCCATGAGCATCTGCATAGATTGCTGTGTCAACGTAAAAATATGTACCAAGGATTGAATTAAAAAGAAACCAACAAACAAAAGGATAACCGTGTAAATAATTTTAGCCACCGGACCAAGCGTTTTACTCATCCATACAAACGGCAACGCGAATGGCCCCAACACTAGCGCCATCAAAATAATCCCCGTATGCGTAAATAAAAAACCACGTCCTGGTTTTAAACTTTTTCCACATGCGTGACAATAGTTGTCACTATCGCGCACTTCGGCATGGCAATGTTTGCAAAAAACAGGTTGAGACGTTATTTCTAACTCGTTCATAAATCGATTCCTTTGCCTCGCAAAAAACGCTTGATATGACTGCGTGCATTGGCGGTTTTAGCAAATTCTAACCAATCGCGCTTTGGCTCTCCGTTCTTACGGGTAATAATTTCGCACACATCGCCCGTTTTAAATGCATAGTCCATACGCACCATACGGTTATTTACACGAGCCCCTACGTAATGGTCCCCAATATCTGTATGAATCGCATACGCAAAATCAATAGGAGTGGATCCTTCAGGCAAAGATTTCACATCCGCACGCGGTGTGAACACAAAAATCTGTTGCAGGTTTACGTCTGTTTTGAACCCTTCCAAAAATTCGCGCGGAGCGGTTAAATCTTGCTGCCATTCAATCCAACGGCGGATCCAGTTAATTTTTTCATCAAAATTTTTATCTTGTTTAACATTCCCCAATTTATAGCGCCAATGGGCTGCGATACCATACTCGCACGTTTTATGCATTTCTTCAGTGCGGATTTGAATTTCAATAATATCCCCCGTCGGCGATAAAACGGTAGTGTGGATACTTTGATACATATTTGCCTTAGGAGTGGCAATGTAGTCGGTAAATGTACCTGCAATCGGTTTGAACACACTATGCACCAACCCTAATGCACGATAACAATCTGGCACGGTCTTTGTGATAATACGTACTCCTAAAGAGTCCTGTATCTCCGCAAACGTGCAGTTTTGTTTTTTCATTTTGCGGTAAATAGAATAATAATTTTTAGCACGTGCTAAAATGCGTGATTCTAAATGTTCTGCCTCAAGCGCCGGCGCCAATGCCTGTTTAAATGCTTCGAGCGCTGCCTGTCTATCCGCAGTACGGGCTTCTACTTGAGATTTAATATCCTCGTACAAGTCCGGGTGCAGATACTTAAAAGATAAATCTTCCAAGTCCGTTTTGATGGTAAACATCCCCAAACGTTGGGCAAGCGGAGCATATAAAGAAATAGTTTCATATGCTTTAAATTGCTGCTTTTCCGGAGGCATGTATTGCAATGTACGCATATTGTGCGTGCGATCGGCCAACTTAATTAAAATAACGCGCACGTCTTCTGCCACAGCAATAAGCATCTTACGCCAATTCTCCACTGTTTCTTCATCGGTAGATGAAAACTTTAAGTCGCTAATTTTAGTAACGCCTTGCACCATGTGGGCAATTTCTTTATTAAATTCTTTACGCAGATCTTCTAGCGTAACCCCCGTATCTTCCACCGTGTCATGCAAAAGGCCGGCACAAATTGTATCGGCATCCAAGTTAAAATCCATTAAAATATTAGCTACATGGCAACAATGAACAAAGTAGGGCTCGCCACTTTCACGCTTTTGATCTTTATGCGCGTTTTGGGCAAAATGATAGGCCTTCTCAATAAGGGAGGTATCCTGATTAGGACTATATTCTTTAAATTTAGCAATTAATGCTTTTAGGTCAGGTACATTCATAAATCTCCCAAAATATCCGCAGCTGCACGCTTGGCCACCCCTGGCTCGCCTAAACTTGCCCGCAAAGCCAACAATTCACGGTGCATATCCGCTAATTTTTGTGGGTGAGAGAACATCTCTTTTGTGACGGCAGTACAATTTTTTACGGAGGATTTCCATTGAATAAGTTCTTCAACTAGCGGTTTATCTACCAACAAATTCACTAGTGAAATATATTTTACCTTTATGACCAATCCTGCAATTAAAAATGTAGGCAAAAACATTTTATAAGCCACCAACATCGGTACCCCTAAAAGCGCATTTTCCAGCGTAGCAGTACCGGAACATGCTAGCAAAAAATCCATTTGTGCACGCACTCTGTAATCGGTCTCTTTGACGAAATGAAAATTTGATGGAGGTTGTTCGCCCAACAACTTAATAAAATCTTGCTCGTTCGCATCCGGCAATAAAAAGATATACGCTTGTGTATTGGGGTAGGTTTTACAAATCTCTTTGAAAGTTTGATAAAACACAGGCGTGAGCCGTGTAATTTCTCCGCGACGGCTACCGGGGAGCAACCCTAATTTCCAGGCATGCGATGTGGGGTCCTTGATATCAAAATTTTTAGCAAGCGGAGCGGGCATTTTATCCAGAAGTGGGTTTCCTAAGAACACTGCATTTCCGCCGCGCTCCTTGTGAAAGGCCGGCTCAAACGGATAAATCACATACATCTTTTTGGTAAGTGCCGCCAAACGTTTGGCACGATATTGACGCGAAGCCCATACTTGCGGTGTAACATAATAATAAGCCGGGATATTTTCTTCTTTGGCTACTTTTAAAAATTGATGATTAAGTCCATAGTAATCCACTGCGATAAAAGCCGATGGTTTTTGAGTTTGAAAAATTCCACGCACTTGTTTAATCAATTTGAAAAATAATGGAAGTTTTTTTATCGGTTCCACAAAACCCGATATCCCTTCGCTAGCCAAATCCAGCACAAACTCATCGGCGCATTCTTTAAGACGAGGCCCGCCAATCGCAATCACGTGCAACGACGGCTCTAATTCCTTCATTGCCCACACTAAATTAGCGGCATGAATGTCCCCGGATATATCCCCTGCTGAAATGAAAATTGTTTTGCTCGGCGTTTGTGTCATACGCGTACCTTTTCTACATTATACTTCATATTTCACCGCTTTGGATAGCAACGTCCCCCCCCTTTGACAACGTTGTTTAGATTGGTATAATGTTTGTATGAAAGAACGTTGCCTAGTTTTAATTAAACCTGATGCACTGGAAAAACGTCTCACGGGCGTTATTTTGGATCGGTTAGAACGATTGGAACTGGACATCGTAGGCGCCAAGGCCCTTACACCAACGGAAGATTTAATTCGCACACATTACAAACACTTAGCCGGTAAGCCGTTTTTAGAAAGTGTTGTACATTATATGATGGGTGATTACAACCTTAGTGCCAACCACAAAATTTTGGCGTTTGTGCTACAAGGAAAGGATGCTGTGGCTAAAATCCGTCACGCGATAGGAGCTACTAATCCCGATAATGCCCCAGCGTGGACAATTCGCGGAAATTTTGGCAAATTTGATAAACAGGCCGATATTGTATACAACTGTGTACACGCTTCCGATTCGGCAGAAGATGCGCAGCGCGAAATTGCCCTGTGGTTTAAACCCGAAGAAGTATTGGACGTTTAATATGAATTTATCTCGTTTTTATAAAGTAGTTAGTTTGACTTTTTTATTCGCATTTGCTGCCGGCTCATTAAAAGCTGCCGAGCAGCCCATTTCTCTATCTACCAAAGACGGCTGGACATTGTCGGCGGTCTATTCGCCGGCCACCCGAGGTTCTACCGTTGTATTACTTCACGATTTGGGCAAAAATAAGGCAGAATTTACCTCTTTGCGGAAAGCACTTGCCAAAGCTGGTTTTGGCTATGTAGCAGTTGATTTACGCGGACACGGGCAAAGCACTTCCCGCGGAAGTTACAAATCGTTTGCCAAAGAAGGAACTGATAATCCCTTTAATAAAATGATGCAGGACACATTAGCTGCCGTTTCCTTTTTAAAATCAAAAGGAGTCAACGAAGACCATATTATTTTACTTGGAGCAGGCCTGGGGGCCAATGTGGCCGCCAAAACCGTCGGCGCGCTTCCTAATCTAAAAGGAATTGCGCTTATCAGCCCCAGCGCCAACATACGTGACGTGCTCCCTGTACCAGCGTTACGCATATATAAAGGAGCGGTGTTAATCGCGGCCAGTGCAGATGAACGTAAAGGATTTTTAGAAGCCAGTATATTGCGCAATGTATCTTTTTTAACAGCCGGCGCCGGGCATGTTACTTTTTTAACTGCCTACGACGGTAGCGGACATGAATTATTGGACAAATATTTAACCGCTTCTGTCGTACAATGGATTGCAACCCCTGTAAGGCCCGAATTGTTACCTGATGCCAAATTACCATTGCCCCAACGTACATTGATCCAAACAGAGCCCGAAACGGACTCTTTGTTACCCTCCGTTTTAACGGAATAGGAGCTCTGTTTATGAAACCAGCACGCATTGTTTTCCCAGGATTTTGGTTTGGCAAAAGTGATCTGAAAAAGGCAGAAGATTTGGCACGTCAAGGAGTCGGTGGTTTCTGTCTATATAATGCCAAGGCCCAAGAAGCGCAAGATTTCATCAAACGCATGCAGGATGTATCCCCTTATGACCAACTGCTTTTTTGTGCCGACATTACCAACAATTTGCGCGAAGTCATTATTGATGCCCCCGCTTTACCTGCTAATGCAAAAATCTCTCAATATGAATTGCCGCAAGATGTAGCGTACCGCAAAGGATATCTCACGGCGCGCATGGCATTAGCTGTAGGTATTAACTGGGTACTCGCGCCAGTAGTAGATTTGGGCTACAATGCTTATACGTTTGGCGATGTTCCCCTTAAAGTTACCCAACTAGCCGGTGATTTTATTGCAGGGCTTTCCAACGGTGGAGCGCTTAACTGTATTAAATATTTCCCCGGCGTTTCGGGGGCACTTAAGACATTGGCCCAACTTGAAGACGCGGAATTTATCCCTTACAAACACATGTTCCGCCGCGCGGATGCTATTATGCCCTCGGATATGATTTTCCCGAACATTGATAATGATATGCAAGCCATGCTTTCCGACAAAGTAATTCGCGGATTGCTTAAAAAACGTCTTAATTATAAAGGATGTGTGGTCAGCTTTCCGCTATTTAAAGGTCGCCTAAAATATGAAGGCCCCAGCGCGGTTAAAATGTTGCATTGCAAAATCGAAAATATTTTGGCGCCCAAAGATGCGGACACGGTTATCGATGCAATCGAGCGCGAAATAAATAAGGGGTTTCTAGGAGATGAAATTATCCACGCGGTTTCCAATCACGAAATGTTTTTAAGCAAAGTGGCTGCCGGTCCGGACCCAATTTCCATCAAAGAAGCATTTGAAATGGCGGAGAAAGATTTTCAAAAGAAATAAATTCTCCAAATAAAAAGCCCCCTGACGGGGGCTTTTTTATGGGAAACTTTATCCGGCTGCCAGCGCTGCTCCAATTAACGCTAAAATTGTTCCGCCAAATAGAAAAATCAAAACAAGCGGAATCAGCGCAACTAGGATGGTTAACCACCCGAATATTTTGGCCCACTTGGCCATGTTTTTGGCTTCTTCTGCGCGCTCTTGATAAATCAAATCACTACTGCGTAACGAAAATACCAACGCAGCCAATGCCAAGGGAATCGTCCAAAACCCGGTAAAACATGAAGTAATGATCGCTACAATCACCAACACAAAATGCGTATTTATTTGTTGTTCGTTCATATAAAATCCTCCATTCCGTGTGATTATTATATAAAATATAAAATAGAGTTAGGAGTTTTTATGATTACAAAACAAGATGTAGAACTGGCCGGAAAACTTGCCAAAATGACCGTTAGCCAGCAAGAGGCCGCCATTTACGAAGAACAACTGCGCGCGTTATTCGGGTGGGTAAACGAATTATCCACCGTGAACACAGATAAGGTGGAATTAACCAATACCACATTGGCTGCACACGTCCGCAAAGACCAAGCCGTTACCGATGAAGAGGCGGCCGCCAAACTGCGTGCGATGTTTGCCCAGGAATTAGACGGTCAAGCCAAAGTAAAGAAGGTACTTTAAGATGACTATTTCACAAATTATTACCGCCATTACTTCCGGCACAAAAAGCGCCGAAGAAATTACGCGCTATTACTTAGCGCAAATCGCTCAGAAAAACCCACAAATCAATGCGTTTGTGGAAGTATTTGAAGAAGACGCGTTAGCGCAAGCCAAAGCTATCGATGCTAAAAAAGCACGCGGTGAAAAATTAGGCGCACTAGCCGGTGTACCAGTGGGCATCAAAGATAACATTTTGTACAAAGGGCACAAAGTAACTTGCTGCTCCAAAATGTTGGAAAATTACACAGCCGCTTACACTTCCACCGTAGTTGAAAAGTTACTCGCACAAGACGCCGTAATTATTGGGCGTACCAACATGGATGAATTTGCTATGGGAAGTTCAAACCAAACCTCAGCATGGGGTGTGGTACATAACCCTGCGGATTTAACACGTGTCCCTGGCGGTTCTTCCGGAGGATCCGCCGCCGCTGTTGCGGCCGGCATGGTACCGGCTGCTTTAGGGACTGACACGGGCGGTTCTGTGCGTCAACCTGCCGGTTTTTGCGGCGTGGTTGGTGTGAAACCCGGTTACGGGCGCATTTCTCGCTACGGCGTGATTGCTTTTGCTTCTAGCGCCGATCAAGTAGGGGTGTTAGCAGGCAATGTGGCCGATGCCGCATTGGTGATGGAAGCAATCTCGGGCAAAGACATGCATGATTCCACTTCATTGGAAGCACCCGTCCCGCATTATGCACAAAATTTTACAGCTGATTTGAAAGGTGTAAAAGTAGGTTTACCCAAAGGATTTTTAGAGGGATTAAATCCGGCTATTAAACAACAAACCGAAAAAGCCGCCCAACAATTAAAAGAACTGGGCGCGGAACTGGTAGAAGTAGAAGTACCTTTGGCTAAATATTCGGCGCCGTGCTATTACATTATTACCAGCGCGGAGGCCAGCTCCAACTTGGGACGTTATGACGGCATTCGCTATGGATATGCCGCCAACGACGCTAATGGGCTTTCCGATTATTACGAAAAATCCCGTGCACTGTTTGGTTTGGAAGTAAAAAAACGTATCGTCATCGGTACCTATGCATTAACCTCTAAACGCTATGAAGAATGTTTTTTAAAAGCCCTAAAAGTACGCGAACTTATCCGCGAAGATTTCAAAAAAGCATTTGAGAAAGTAGATGTTATTTTAACGTCTACTTCACCCACAACGGCTTTTAAAATCGGCGAACAAGAATCTAATCCTCTCGCCTTATATTTGGCAGATTTGTGTACCTGCCAAGGGAACATTGGCGGGTTAGCCGGTATTAGCGTACCGTTCGGCAAAGATGAAAACGGTTTGCCTATCGGGGTACAATTTTACGGGCAAATTTTAGAAGAAGAAAAGATTTTAAACGCGGCTTATCATTTGGAGAAAACAACGAAATGATTGTGTCGGAATTTTCGTGCGGGGGCGTAATCTTAGACGGGCGCAAAGTATTGCTTGTGCAAGTCAAGAATATGAAAGGCAAAAAAATTTGGACCTTCCCCAAAGGTCACATTGAAGCGGGTGAAACCCCCCGCCAGGCCGCCCTGCGCGAAGTATTAGAAGAAACCGGATACAAAGCCATTATCGTACGCCCCATGATTCGCGTAAAATACGCGTTTACCTTTCAAGGCAACTACATTAAAAAAATGGTGCAGTGGTACCTAATGAAAAAACTGGGGCGTATCGGCAAACATGACGCCAGCGAAATTTTGGCTATTCGTTGGGTTTCCCTACTTAAAGCACACGAGTTAGTGCAATATCCCAGTGATATTCGTCTGGTAGATATGTTGCTGGCTTCCTTGAATATCAGCCCCGCAGAAAGCCCCATTCACGAAGAAGAAGACAATTAAAAACGAGGCCCGTAAAATAACCGCGCCTCGTTTATTCAAAATTCAATCAAATCAGTAAACAATTTGCATAATGCTTATAATGATAAGCACAATACCGGCTACTAATTCCAATTTTTTGCTAAGCAAATTCTTGACATCTGTACCTCCTAAGTGAGCCCCCAGCAAAGACAATACAAACGTGAAGATAAGCAATAAAATCACTTCGGGAAAGAACGCGCGATCCATTGTTTCCAACGCGTATCCCACTAAAAAGCTATTCATCCCGATAAGGGCAGATACTTTAGCTAATTTCCAATTATCCCCGGCATCCGCATCGCCAAAACTAGGGGATTTTTCAATATATTCCAGCATAAATTTAATTCCTAACAAAAGCAAGAAGGCGAAGGCCACCCAGTTGTGGGCAAAATAGACCCAATTGTGAAAGAAAATAATACTGATAACGTAACCTAAACCAAACAAGAGTACGTTAAAAATAGTAAAAACCAACGCTAATTTCACAGAAAATACACTTTTGTTTTCTTTGGTCATCTTGACAGCAGACATATTGGCGCTTACCATATTGTCTACGCAGATACAAATAAAGATAATAATTACCGTTAACATGCTCATAAGACACCTCGTGCTAAAGATACCGTCATTCTACCAAATGCCCACCCCTTCTAGCAATACCTTTACTCCCAAAAATACTAATACTAACCCGCCCAGTATTTCCATATTCCGCCCAAACTTTTCCCCTAAATATCGCCCCAGATAAAATCCACATAAACTGGTTATAAATACACAAACAACCAATACGGCTGTCGTCTGCCAAAAAGAAGTTGTTGCCAACGCTAGTCCCGCTCCTACTAATAGAGCATCCATGCTGGTAGCCAATGCCAACATGATTTGTGTATGAAATGAATTTAAAAGCGGTGGTTGCGCTTGCCCGTGTGAAGCAAAAGCATTCTTAATCATACGTATTCCGATGCATACTAAGATAGCACAGGCCAGCCACGGAGCAATTTTTTTCCCGGCGTGCAACAGAATTCCACCTTCAAAGCCAATTGCAAACATTACAAAATGCGCCAACGCAAAAAGAAAACTCACTCGCCATAGCGTACGCGAATGACCTTTCGTTTGCTGTGAGCATCCTGCCGAAACGGTAACCGCCAAGTTGTCCATGGAAAGCCCAGCCGCCACCAAAAAAGAAGATAGCATATTCATCGTTAATTATGATACCATTTTATAGCAGGGGGGAATAGATGCAATCATTAAAAGAGTTATATAAGATTGGCATGGGGCCATCCAGCAGCCACACCATGGGGCCGCGCAAAGCCGCCGAGCAATTTGCTACCGAGCACCCGGAGGCCGCCTCTTTTAAAGTAACTTTATATGGCTCCCTAGCCGCTACCGGCCGAGGACATTTGACGGATTTTGCCATTAAGGAAGGGTTTGAACCGCGCCCCGTTACCATCGATTGGGAACCGACTGTTTTTTTGCCTACTCACCCAAATGCCTTGCGTTTACAAGCATTGGATAAGGCAGATCACGTATTAGCGGAAAAAACTGTATACAGTATAGGTGGAGGCGAAATTCTCGATGAGCAACATCATACCCAGCCGTCCGCCCCTGTTTATCCGCATCATTCCATGGCGGAAATTTTGGACTATACAGCCAAGAATCGCATGCTTTTGTGGGAATACGTAGAAGAATGCGAAGGCCCCGAGATTTGGAACTATTTAACAACCGTTTGGAACACAATGCAGGAAACTATGCAACGCGGATTAGAAAAACGCGGGGTACTCCCAGGATCTCTTAATTTAGAACGCAAGGCGCGACGTTATCTGCATAACGCCGAGCAATCCCCCCAATTCTTACGCCGTATGAATAATCTATTTGCCTATGCACTGGCTTGCGCCGAAGAAAACGCTTCCGGCGGTCAAGTGGTTACTGCACCCACCTGCGGATCTAGCGGTGTAGTGCCGGCAGTATGTCGCCAAATCAAAGAAATTTATGAATTTGAAAATAGCACAATCATCCATGCATTGGCCACTGCTGGCTTATTTGGGAATTTAGCCAAAACAAATGCTTCTATCTCCGGAGCAGAAGTAGGATGCCAAGGAGAAATCGGCGTGGCTTGCGCCATGGCAGCTGCGGCTGCGTGCCAATTAGAAGGGGGCGATAACCGCCGCATTGCGTATGCCGCCGAAATGGGCCTGGAGCATCATTTGGGACTTACGTGCGATCCGGTGGATGGGTTAGTACAGATCCCTTGCATTGAGCGCAATGCACTGGCTGCTTCACGCGCCCTGGATTGTGCCACCTATGCACTAATTTCCGATGGCGAACACCGTATTTCGTACGACAATGTGCTTGCCACTATGATGCAAACTGGGCTAGATATGAAGAAAGAATACCGCGAAACTGCCAAAGGCGGATTAGCGCGTTTCTTCAAGAAAAAATTATTCCGTTTTAAACGCAAATCACATGCGCGCAAAGCCACTAAAAACAAGTGAGGGTATTATGAGAAAATTTTCCTTTGGACATTGTGTTGCTGTTATATTAATCTGTACCGGTTTTGTATCTCTTGGTATTTCACTGTATGTAAATCAATTAACCCAAAAGTTGGAAAAAGAAACTTTCCTCCTCTTAAATGAATTTGCTAACCAGGATGCCCAACACGTCCGTTCACAGGTAACTGCAGATTTAGGGATGTTAGATGCGGTAGCAACTGCCATGTCCATCTTGCCAGATCCCACGTTGGAGAATATGACCGAGTTACTTGTTACCGAACGTCAGCAAAACCTTTTTAAAAACATGGCCCTGGGTAATACTAACGGCATTACATTTTTAGATAACGGAACAATGGTTGATTTGGGAGGAATGCCTCATTTTGAGCTAGCCGCAAAAGGACAAGCCCAAATTTCTGAGCGGGTAACAGATGTGCTCGATGGGGCAAACATTTTAGTAGAATCCGTCCCGATTAAAAATAAAGACGAAGTAATCGGTGTACTCATGGGAACGCGCGATACCGCTGAATTCGGCAAAATATTAGACATGCAATCTTTTGGCGGGGAAGGATATTCCTTAATCGTAGATTCTAACGGAGATAAAGTAGTGGAATCATTCCACAAAAACGCTATTAGCGGTCTTTACAACATTTTTGATATGCCTGACGATCCCGATCACAAACTGCGCGATCAAGTAATTAGGGATTTCGAGGCCCGCAAAAGCGGCATTGTGAAATACAACTCTGCCAAACGCGGTTCTCTATATATCCGTTATCAACCCCTAGGAATTAACAACTGGTATTTGATTTCTGTTGTTCCAGAAGAACACGTTACCAAGATTACGAATACTTTTGTTACTTTATTGCCAGTACTTTGCTTAATGATTGCCCTATCATCCCTTATGCTGGGGGCTTATTTGCGCTATATCTGGCCTGATTTGCGCCAGCATTTATTTTCGCCAGACAAAGAATAAGACAATGAAATATGAGAAGTGAAAAGTTGCGCCCTAGATACTAATTTGCTAGAATAGAAATAGTGATTTATGGTGGATGTAGCTCAGCTGGTTAGAGCGCCGGTCTGTGGAACCGGAGGTCGCGGGTTCAAATCTCGTCATCCACCCCAATTATTTTTATTGTAACTTCTCAAAGCATTTTAAGGCCGTGCCTGCCTTTGGGATAACTGTTGGCAAATTACTCAAGCCCAAAGTAGTAAAGACATAAACCCGGGGGTATTTCCTTGAGAGAAGCATCTAAAACCAGAGAGTATTTTGGAATATTGGAAAGGAAAGTTTTTCAAGGAGAAGGAATTGATATCGGTTGTGGCAATGACCCTATTCTTCCTCAAGTAACTCGTTTCGATATGGCAGATGGAGATGCAAACGATATTTGCCAATACGTACACAGACAATTTGATTTTGTGTTTTCTTCGCACTGCTTGGAACACATGAGGGACCCTTTCCACGCTATTAAGCAATGGTGGAATCTAGTAAAAGAGAACGGATACTTGTATATTGTTGTTCCTGATGAGGACTTATATGAACAGGGGCATTTCCCTTCCAGATACAACTCCGACCATAAATGGACGTTCACGTTATTAAAACAAAGAGGAACGAATATAAGATCAGTAAATGTGCTGGAATTATTGTCCTCATTAAAAGATGCCCGAATTTTGAAATTAGAAGTACAAGATAACTATTATAATTACAATTTGAAAGATATTGACCAAACTTTAGGAAATGCTGTCGCCCAGATCTGTTGTTGTATTCAAAAAAACAAAGCATATAAAAATATAATTTACAAAGAATGAATTATTTCTTTATAAATTGGACTATTGCGCTTGAAAAGATTTCCAAGAAGAGGATATGCTGTACGGCCCAAATGCAAAGCAGTTATGCATTTCTACATGAAAGCACAATAGATAATTTCCTCTGACGGTATAAACAGCGGATATTTTTATCTCAAAAAAAGCCCCCGGTTTTGCCGGGGGCTTTTATTAATGAAGAATTTTTTCTACTTGCGCTATTTCGTTATATCTTTATGCTTGTAGCCCAAAAACCATTCCAAAGCATAGATGGGATCTTCGTGAGGATATTCCGCTTCCAAGAGAGGATTTCTTGCGCTCACTCTACAAAGCCCAATACCGTCGCAGCTCTCCGCCTCCATTAAATCAATTACAGCACGGTCTGCTTGTGAAAAGACAATTTTATGCTGGGCAGGTAACGGCTCGGCAAACGTTACGGGAATAGCTTTTTTAGTTTGCTGGTAAAGTTTTATTTCTTCATATACACAGGCCGTCTCGCCTTCGGTAATTAGCTTTCCATCTCTAAACCAGCCCTCTTGTACTTGGCGAAAATCCATCAATTCTTGTACCAGGTCATACCGCTCTAAGTTAAGCAAAGAACGCACTACTACAAAATCAGTTAAAAAGCGTTTCCCTTCCGGGGCGGCTTTGGCTAAAGATGCTATCTTTTCTGCTAAATAGGAATCCCCTACAAAACTAATTCCTATAAAACTGCTTAATCCGTCAGCAAATGCTAAGTCCTGCGTGAAGATTTCCGGGTTTGAAATGGTTTTTTCGTAAAAAGCACGGATGTCACGCAATTGCGCGGCAGTGAAATGAGAGCGCGTATAAAAATGCATCATCAAATTATAAAAGTAAAATTTATGTTCGGGAATTTTATCTTTTTCGGCCCACAGATCGTTTGCCGCTTTTCGTTGCCTTGTGCCATCTATCTTTCCTAATTCAAATGCGCTAGAAAACGATAACTCCCCACCAAACATTTTGGCCTCAGATATATCATTCTTAAACAGTTTGGCTGATTCTATGCGCTCATTAAGGATACGGCGGACCTCAAAAGCAGGGTTGGAGCGCCTTGCCGGGATACGTATATTTAAAGTGGGTACTTCCAAGTGGCGCCAGACACCTTGTTGCATTCCACGTGTAACTGCCCCTTCCGTGCGCGCATGAGTGGCTGCTTGCGTCGCTTTATTGATTATACCTCTCTTTCCTACTTGTGGAACAGAAACAGCCCGTGTAGTAGCCGTTTTGGAGGATTTCTTACCTCTAGGAAAACGAAACTTCGGCCCACCACCAGCAAAGCAGGCCACAGGTAAACATAATGCTAAAAAAAGGACGAATATTTTCTCTTTCATACTTATATTCTAAAAAAGTTACTGAAAATAAACCAGGATCAAAAGACCTACTTTTGTGTGAAAAAGGACCTAGATGGAAATTTCAACATGCAAAAGCCCCCGGTTCTGACCGGGGGCTTTTAATACTATAAGTTTTATTTTTGACCAGTTTTGTCCTGGCGGTCAGTATAGTGCGTATGCAAGAGTTGGTGTGCTTTGTGTCCACCCACCTTATCAAGCACTTTACCATACAAGGCAAGTACGTCTTTGTTGTCTTGGGATTTATAATCCAATGTGGCATCTTCATCATACAAACCTTGAGCACGTTGTTTGCGGATTGCCCACCCTTCATACTGAGGCTGACCGGCACCCGCCACACAACCGCCGGGGCAGGACATAACCTCAATAAAGTCATAGTGTGCTTTACCGGCTTTGACGTCGTCAAGCAGTTTGCGCGCATTTTTAAGTCCGCTGGTAACCGCCACACGTACCGTGTGTCCGGCAACTTCCACCGTGGCTTCTTTGAATTCTTTGCTTTCGCGCAAGACGTTAAATTTGAGTTTGCCGGCTTTGGGGTCTAATTCGGCAGCTGCATAACGCAAAGCTGCTTCCATTACACCGCCGGATGCACCGAAAATAACACCCGCGCCGGTTTTAGTACCAAACGGAGCATCATATTCTTCATCAGGCAAACTAGCAAAATCAATACCGGCCGCTTTAATCATGTTAGCCAACGAAACAGTGGTTACTACATGGTCTGTATCCGGGTTTTTATCCACGTAGAATTTATCCAACTTGGCTTCCATTTTCTTGGCCGAGCACGGCATAATGGCAACTACTACTAAATCTTCACGTTTACCACCGCGTTGTTCAAAATCGGCCTTGAGCACCGGGCCCATCATTTGCATGGGTGAGCGCGCGCTGGAAAGATTGGGGATAAATTCCGGCGTAAATCTTTCAACATAATTCACCCAGGCCGGGCAGCAGCTGGTTAGTTGCGGCAAGCGGTCTTTTTTGGTAAAACGTTGCAAGAATTCCGTTGCTTCCTCTACAATTGTTAAGTCAGCCGCAAACGAAGTATCGTACACATAATCAAATCCCAACATACGCAACGCAGCGGCAATTTTGCCATCCACCGACACGCCCGGTTTAATGCCGAACACTTCGCCTAACCCTACACGCACTGCCGGGGCAATGTGTACCGCTACTTTTTTATCCGGGTTATTGATTGCTTTGTAAACCTCTTCTACTTCGCTGGGGTTGGGCATCAAAGCACCCGTCGGGCAGACGCGCGCGCATTGACCACAGGAAACGCATTCTTTGTTTTCACACATATCTTTGGCAAATGCAGTAGCAATGCGGGCACGATAACCACGATAGGCAAAATCAATGGCGCCGATACCTTGCACTTCGTTGCAGGTGCGCACACAGTTACCACACAAAATACATTTGCTTTGGTCGCGCACTAAAGCGGGAGCCGTGGCATCTTTTTCGTTTTCGTGTTTTTTGATTTTGTAGCGGATTTCGGTAATCCCTAAATCTTTGGCGAACCTTTGCAATTTGCAGTTGCCCGATTTACCGCACAACGTGCAGTTGTGGTTACCGGATGCAAGCAACAATTCCAAATTAATTTTGCGCAAGTGGCGGATTTCGTCACTATGCACACGCACTTTCATGCCGTCTTTGGGTGCCAACGTACAAGAAGTTACAATCCCCATCCCTTCTACGTCCACCAAGCACAAACGGCAAGCGCCGTAAACTTCTAATTCGGGTTGATAGCAGAACGTAGGAATATTGAATTTGGCTTTGCGCACCAGTTCCAATACGTTACGTTCGCCTTCTATTGGTACTTTTTTCCCTTCAATGTAAATAAAACCTTGATTTTCCATAAACTAGCTCCTATGCACGCACACTAACTGCGCCGAATTTGCAGGTATTTTTACAGTTACCGCATTTGACGCATTTATTCGGATCAATTTGATGCGGTTTACCTACCGCACCATTGATAGCTTGCACAGGGCAAGCGCGTTTGCACATACCGCAACCTTTGCATTTGGCCGCGTCAATTTCGTAACGGGCTAAAGCTTTGCAGACGCCGGCCGGGCAGCGCTTTTCTACAACGTGCGCCAGGTATTCATCTTTGAAATGTTTCAAAGTAGAAAGTACTGGGTTTGGCGCTGTTTTACCCAAAGCACAAAGCGAAGTTTTTTGTACGGCTTTGGCTAACTCTTCCAATTTAGTGAGTGTTTCCATGGTACCGCGGCCTTCCACAATGTCGTTTAACATTTTGAGCATTTGGTCTGTACCTTCGCGGCAAGGAACACATTTTCCGCAGGATTCACGTTGCGTAAATTCCAAGAAGAAACGAGCCACGTTCACCATACAGGTTTTCTCGTTCATGATTACAAGTCCGCCGGAACCTACCATGGCACCCGCGGCCTTTAAGGAATCATAATCCAACGCTACATTTAAATGTTCTTTGGTTAAACAGCCACCGGAAGGCCCACCGATTTGCGCGGCTTTGAATGCTTCGGGTCTTACTTTTCCGTTTTCGTCAGTCGTACCGCCCGCAATGTCATTGATCAAATGGCTTAAGGTCGTTCCCATGGGAACTTCCACAAGACCGGTGTTGGCTACGTGTCCGGTTACCGCAAACGTCTTGGTCCCCGTACTGGTAGGCGTACCGATTTTTTTGAATTTATCAGCGCCCATTTCAAACACTTTGGCTACTAAGGCCAAGGTTTCCACGTTGTTAATTACGGTCGGCTTACCGAAAAGACCTTTGTGCGCCGGGAAGGGCGGTTTAAGACGCGGCATACCGCGTTTACCTTCCACGGAAGCGATAAGGGCTGTTTCTTCTCCGCACACAAATGCGCCGGCACCTTCCATTACGTTAATTTTGAAATTCTTTCCGCTGCCGAAAATATTTTTGCCTAAAATTCCCTTTTCTTCGGCCTGGGCAATGGCTTTGCGGATACGCTCAATAGCCAACGGATATTCCATACGCACATACACATATCCTTCATCCGCGCCAATAGCATAAGCGGCAATCATCATACCTTCCAACACGGCGTTGGGGTTCCCTTCCATGACCGAACGGTCCATAAAAGCACCCGGGTCGCCCTCGTCAGCGTTACAAATTACATATTTCTTTTCGCCTTTTTCAATGCGGGTAAATTCCCATTTTCGGCCCGTAGGGAAGCCGCCGCCACCACGTCCACGAAGACCAGAATCCAACATTTCTTTGCAGACCTGTTCAGGCGTCATGGTCGTGTAAATGCGTTTGGCCTGGGCATAACCACCATGTGCAATATATTCATTAATATCTTCCGGATTAATACGTCCGCAATCGTGCAACAGAATGCGTTCTTGTTTCGCGTAAAACGGCACATCTGCTACGGTTTTGGCCTTTTCATTGTTGACCGGGTTGTGATACAATAAACGATCAATCACTTCCCCTTTGATCATCGTTTTTTCAACGATTTCAGCCACATCTTCGGGTTTTACTTTCGTGTAGAAAATATCTCCCACGCTCACCAACGGCCCTTGCGCACAAAAACCGCGGCACCCGCTTAAACTTAAGTAATTTTCGCGGCATCCTTTGGTAATTTCCACGCAGCACGCTAAATTGTGTTTTTTCATTTCGGTTTGGAACGCTTCATATACTTTAAGCGAGCCGCCAGCAATACAACCGGTACCACCGCAAATGACGATACGTTTGGTAATGTTTTTATATGCCTCGTTATATTCTTTGGCAATTTGTTCAATTTCTTTATTTGGCATTGGCGGCCTCCTGCGCTACCACTTCATCAATGATTTGTGCTACTTTGGCAGGCGTAATTTGCCCGTGGACAGTTTCATCCATTACCATAACTGGTGCCAATCCGCATGCACCCAAACAAGATACACATTCCAAGGTAAACATACCATCGGCGGAGGTATCTTGCCCTTCTTTAAGTTTTAATTTTTCACGCACAATATTAATGGCGGAGGCAGAGCCCTTTACGTGGCATGCCGTACCGTTGCAAACTTTAATAATATGTTTGCCTTTGGGCGTGGTAGAAAAGTGAGCAAAAAATGTCGCCACGCCAAATACGCGAGCGGGCGATATTTTCAGTTCGTTAGCGATATAACGCATAATGTCTTCGGGTAAGAAGCCATAGGCATCTTGCACTTTTTGCAAGATGGGAATAAGTTTGGCACTGTCGTTGCCGTAATCTTGTAAGATCTTGGCGGCAGGGGCGAAGCGGTCTGACATAAGTTCTCCTATAATAAGATATGACAAAACGGCTAAAAATTCTATGAAAAGTACTAAGCCGAGTACTCTATGTTTATTATACCAAAATACGAGTAAAAAAGGATAATAAAAATGCCCCAAAAATGCTAGTATATACACAATGACTATTTTGATTATTATTTTAATGTTGGCCCTAAACGCCCTTTTAGCTGCCTATGAGATGGCACTAGCATCCATTTCGCGCACTAAAATTTCCGTGTTATTTCAGGAAAATCAGTCCGGAGCACAAGCCGCCCTGTTTATGAAAGACCACTTGGAAGGAAGTTTGGCTGTGGTACAGATTGGTATTACTCTTGTGGGCGCAATTGCTGCCGCTATGGGCGGAGCCGGAGCCGAAGGCGCATTCAAACCTTTTTTAGCCACCTTGGGAATCACAGGTCCATTAGCACACGCATTATCCATTGCATGTGTAGTATTGCCGCTTAGCTTTGTGACGATTGTATTTTCCGAGTTGGTGCCCAAAACCTACGCCATCAAAAACAAAGAGTGGGTTGTGCTGAAATTTTCTCCGGTGATGCGCGTGGTGTATGCTTTCCTAAAACCGGTAGTGGAGGTAATGGAAAAAATCGTACGTTTCTGCACACAAAGAGCCCCCGCCAAAACCCAAGACCCAAAAACCGCCAAAAAAGCAGCTCTCACCGATTTACGCACAGCTGCTTCCATTGCGTCATCTTCGCGTTTATTTACCCAAGTAGAAGAAAAAATCGTACTGGCCAGTGCGCAGTTCTGTTTGCGTACTATTGCTGAAATTCAAGTTCCGTTGGAACAAGTTTACTTCTTAAACGCGGACGATTCGATCGCAGATACATTTTTGAAAGCGCACTTAGATATGCACACACGTTTTCCCGTATTGGAAGACCCCGACGACCCACAAAGTATTATTGGGTACCTCAACTTTAAAGATATTTTTTCTTCGACAAAAACTGCAGGCAGTGCGCACACATCCACGCGCTCAATCGTACGGCCGATTTTTAAATTAGAAGATGATACCCTCATTTCTACTGCCCTGCAGAAACTAATGGCTAATAAGCAACATATTTGTTTAGTAACCGACGAAGGAAAAGTAACCGGCATTTTAACTTTAGAAGATATTTTTGAGGAACTGGTAGGAGAAATTGAAGATGAGTACGATTTTTCGTTTGCGTACATCCGTCCGTTTGGTGAATCCTATTTAGTAAGTGCTACGGCGAAAATGAATGAAGTATTTACGGCGCTTGATTTACCCGTTCCTTTTGATGTTTCCCCCACCCAAACGGTTTCACAATGGGTTAACTTGCAACTGAGTCGAAACCCTACCAAAAATGAAAAGATTAGTGCCGATGGGCTTATTTTAGAAACCCGCAAATTCCGTCGGCACAAACTAGTGGAAGCGCTGGTTACCAAAGCACAAAAACAATTATAAAATTTCGAGCGGTGCGAACTTTAACATAAAAGTTCGGCGTGTTCCGTTGCCAAACAAAACCGTAATTTTGGCACTTTCACCACTACCGACAATCTGCACAATTTTCCCTTGTCCAAACACTCCGTGTTTAACAAGCCCCCCCACGGCCACGCCATCTTCATTTTTAGGGCCGGGTGCTTGCGGTGCTTTGGGTTGTTGCACAAAGCCGGGCACGCGGCGCGGATCTGCCAAACTGGGATGCGCAGGTTTGGCATACAAACTGCTCACAGGCGGGATATCATCATGCTGCGGGAAATCGTTATCGTCCGCGCGTTCAATTTCGTATCCGTCCTCGTCATACTGTTTTTGAAATTTACTCTTACGCACGTAAACATTTTCACTAAATTGGCGCTTGCGCGCGGAAAAACGTTCGTAATTTCCGCCACTATAAGAAGAGTGAGCACCCCACGCAAATTGTGGACGTACCGCTTGCGCTTCTTCCTCGGTTAAAAGTTCACTTTCAAACAAAAAGCGCGAGGGTGGGTTTTCCTGCAGTTGTCCAAATTTACGCCGACGTTGGGCATAGGTTAAAAAGAGTTTTTCTTTGGCGCGCGTCATAGCCACATAACACAAGCGACGTTCTTCTTCGGTATCGTCTTCATTATCGCAACCGATAGGAAATAAATTTTCCTCTAGGCCGGTGACAAACACATTTTGAAATTCCAACCCTTTGGCTAGGTGGACTGTCATCAGCGTAACTGCACCGCCTTCGCCGGCTTGGCTTTCATCTTCGCCGGAAAGCAAGGAAACTTCTTGCAGGAAATCCGCCACGCTGGGTTCTTTTTCTCCCCGCACGCAACGCTCTTCATATTCCTTTACGGCGTTGATGAGTGCGTCCAGGTTTTGCAAACGTCCTTGCGCTTCCGGGTCTTTTTCTAGGTCGGCTTTTACGCTATCTAAATACCCCGACTCAATTAAAATCTTGTTGAAAATATCTGCCGGCGCCGTTAAAAGCATATCCCCGCGCCAATTTTCAAACAGCTGCGCCAGTTTCACACACGCCTTTACCGCGCCGCTGCTTAAGCCGGGCACAAATGCGGCTTTTTTAAGTGCGTCATATAAGGGTAAATTATTAGCATCCGCATACGCCATCAGTTTATCTTGCGCCACTTTGCCTAGTCCGCGCGTGGGCGTGTTGATAATACGTAGTAAACTTACGTTATCAACCGGATTAACCAGTAAGCGCGCATAGCACATGATGTCTTTAATTTCTTTACGGTCGTAAAATCGCACCGTACCGATTAAACGATAAGGGATTTGATACTTTCTAAAATAATCTTCAAAGGAACGGCTCTGTGCGTTGGTGCGGTAGAAAACGGCAATATCTTTTAAACTTGCGCCGTCATTCTCAACGAGTTTTTGAATTTGCACACTTACCCAACGCGCTTCATCCCCCTCGGTATTGCACGAGTGCACGGTAATCGGCTCACCCGCGCTTTTATCGGTAAAGAGGTTCTTCTCTTTGCGTTTTTTGTTTTTGGTAATTAAACGGTTGGACGCATCCAGAATGGCTTTGGTGGAGCGGTAGTTTTGCTCAAGCGTGATGATTTTAGCGTCCTTAAAATCTTTTTCAAATTCCAAAATATTGCGGATATTGGCTCCGCGCCAGGAGTAAATGCTCTGGTCCGGGTCGCCCACTACGCACAGCTTGCGCGATTTTTCCGTGAGGTATTTTGTAATCATATACTGCGTGCGGTTGGTGTCCTGGTATTCGTCCACCAGCACGTATTGGAAAAAGTCCTGGTAGTACGCGCGAATATCGGCATGATCGCGCAGTAAGATAACGGTTTTGACTAAAAGGTCGCCAAAGTCCAAGGCGCCGGCTTCTTTTAACTTTTGTTCGTAGCGCCGATAAATTTCGGCCGCGCGGATTTTGCCGTCTAAACCACTGGCCGTGGCTTGCTGCATCAGCGTATCGGGTGAAATCATATCATCTTTCGCGCGCGAGATAATCCCTACAATTTGGTTGACTTCTTTCTTAGGTTCTTTGACACCCATTTGCTCAAGAAGCAGCGTAACTACTTTTTTCTGGTCGCTCTCATCATAAATAGCAAAATCTTTGGTAAGGCCCAATTTCTCGGCATTTTGGCGCAAAATGCGCACGCCAAACGAGTGGAACGTATGGATCCACACGCGCCGGCCCGAACCAGGAACGAGTGCATCCACACGCTCGCGCATTTCGCCGGCAGCTTTGTTGGTAAATGTGACCGCTAATATGCGCGCAGGATGATAACCATCCGCAATGAGCTTGGCAATTTTGGTTGTTAACGTTTTAGTTTTCCCCGTTCCCGCGCCGGCTACAATAAGGCACGGTCCACCGTCATAGAGGGCGGCTTCTTTTTGTTGCGGGTTAAGGGAATTAATGGCTTCTTCTACAGTCATAATTATTTAGTTTTGTTGACGGGTGTGGTTTGCACGACTTGTAAGCCCATGAGTTGTTTACCTAAGGATGCTCCAAGAAATGTTTCCAAGAGCACATAATAAATTAAAGTCAGTAACGGTCCCCCTAGGGCAACCATCAAAAAGAGAAAGACCATACCGCCTCCCTCTGAGCGACCTCCGAGATAATCCGCGACTTGGTCATGAGCAATTATCCCCACTACAAAACATATATATACAAACGTGAAGGCAAACAGAGCATCCACCGCGTATGCAAAAAATACTTTTAAGAACATTATGTTTTGTGCCCTGCGTGAAAGAACCAATAAACCAACTAACCGCTTGCCCAACGAATAATGTTGTTTCCATTCCAATAGGGCAAAATATCCAATGTTTAAAATTAGAAATACCGGGGTTATGATGCTGTAAGGAACCTGTCCAGGGTGTATAGAAATATATTCAACAAAACATACTATGTCAAATAAAACCAACACACAAAGATCCACAAAATACGCCACCAGCACTCGCCAAAAACTAGGTTTTTGCATAAAATTTCCTATTTTAATTTCAGTTGCACAAACGTTTCAATGTGTTCACTGTGCGGGAAGAAATCAAACGCTTCCACACCCAAAATATCGTAGTGTTGCGTGAGTGTTTTAAGGTCCGTCGCCAGCGTAACCGGGTTACACGAAATGTAAAGCACGTTTTCCACGCCGCTCTCAGCCACGGCTTTGCACGCACGCGGGTGCATACCGCCGCGCGGCGGATCCAAAATAATAAGCGCATCTTTCTTTTCTATCGGTTGTTGGCGCACAAAATCTTCCACGCGCGAGCAGAAAAATTGCACGTTCCGTACCCCATTTAACTTGGCGTTTTCAATGCCGTTATAAATGGCCGGGGCTACACTTTCCACACAGATACTTTTTTCACACAAGTCCGCGCACGAAAGCGAAAAACTACCCGCGCCGCCATACAAATCGTAAATCTTTTTAGGTGCGATTTTTTTGACGACTGAGCGCACACGGCTGTACATCTTTTGCGCGGTCTTAGTGTTGGTTTGAAAGAACGATTGCGGCGAGAGTTTGAACACTACTTCGCGCTCTATTTTTCCGTCCGCACCGCTAAGCAAAATTTTCTCAAAAATATGGTCTTTGCCTTTTAAAACGCGCAAACTTTCTGGCTCAGCGGTATCGGCAAGCCCATTGTTTACCGCCGCCATAATGTTGGCGTTGGGCAGCACACTTTCTACTGCTTGCACAAATGTTTTTTCGTTAAAATCGTCAGTGACAAAAAGTACTACAATTTGCTCGCCGGTGTTTTTACCTTCGCGCACCATGAGGTGACGCAAAATACCGGTGTGTTTGCGCTGATCGTAATATGGCAAATTTTCGGCTTGCGCCCATGTGCGAATAGCCGCCACCAGCGGCACAAGTTGCTCACTAAAAAGCACACACTCCGCTAAATCAACGGCGCGGTCCCAGCGGCCATTTAGCTTAAAGCCCACGCATTGTTCAAATTCCAAGGGGCGTGTTTTATTGGCGGGATCATTTTTGTCGTAATCTTCGCGCCATTTAACTTGGTGACAAAAACCCAATTCCACTTTGTTGCGGAAATATTGCGGATTATCTGTAACGGTAACAGGGATTCCCTGTTGCCAAAAATCTTTTAACGTGTCACGGAGTTTAGCGCACTTTTTTTGCACTTGCTCGTTGTAGGGCAAGTTTAAAAGTGTGCATCCGCCGCACGTGCCGAAATGTTTACAAGTCAAGTTAGGCATTGATTTTAAACAGGCAAACGTCGCCGTCCTTTACGATATAATCTTTGCCTTCACTGCGAATGAGGCCGTGTTCGCGCAATGCTTTTTCACTACCGTATTTTTCCAGGTCATCATAGGTATATACGTCGGCGCGGATGAAACCTTTTTCAAAATCGCTATGGATTTTGCCGGCGGCCTGCGGAGCCGTGCACCCCACAGGGATGAGCCAGCTGCGTACTTCCACTTCCGGCCCGGCGGTAAAATAGGTACACAAGTTTAAAAGTTTCATGCCTTCGCGCACTACTTTTTCTAGCCCTGTATATTCGTTGCCGGTTTCGGAGAGAAATGCTTTCTTTTCTTCTTCGCTAAATTCGGCGATGTCGGCTTCAAACTTCACGCACAGTTCCACAAAGCCGGAATTGTTTTCTTTGGCATACGCGGCTACTTTTTCGGCATTGGCTACGTTGCGTTTTTCGCTGTTGTTCCCCACATATAAGACAGGTTTTGCAGTTAAAAATTGATACTCTTTGAGTTCTTCGGGTTCCAAGCCCAAAGAAGAAACCATCTTGCCGTTTTCCAAGGCGGCTTTGATTTCTTTCATGCGCTCCCAGGCGGCCACGGCGTCTTTCTTTCCGGACTTAGCGTTGCTGGCCAATCGGTCGCAAATTTTGGTAGCGGTTTCTAAATCCGCAAGCATAAGTTCTGTGTTAATAACTTCAATATCACGCAAAGGGTCCACGGAGTTCATCACGTGCGTTACGTTTTCGTCTTCAAACAAGCGTACCACGTGGATGATAGCATCTACTTCGCGAATGTTGGCTAAAAATTTATTTCCAAGTCCTTCACCTTGGCTAGCCCCTTTGACGATGCCGGCGATATCTACAAATTTAATAAACGCGGCAGTTTTCTTGGGCGGTTTAAACATTTCAAAAAGTTTATCAAGGCGTTTATCGGGGATGGCCACGATGCCCACGTTTGGCTCAATGGTACAGAAAGGATAGTTACTGGCTTCTGCGCCCGCGCAGGTTAACGCATTAAAAAGGGTGGATTTGCCCACGTTAGGTAGGCCTACAATACCAATTTCCATAAAATTTACTCCTAGGACAAAGTGATAATATATATTTTAGCATTTCTGTGCGTGCAATGCGAAGGCATTCAACTTAGAGGAAAAATATGGTAAAATATATGTAACTTGTCCCGTTCGTCTAGTGGTCCAGGACGCCGCCCTCTCAAGGCGGAGATCACGAGTTCGAATCTCGTACGGGACGTTTTTTATTGAGGAAATCTATGGACCTGTCCACCTTGCAAACATTTCTGCTTGGGGCACTGATTATTGTTGTACTTATCTTGCCGCTTACCGTGCACAAAGTAGAAGAAAATTTGGAATTATTTTTATTCGCTTGCGGCGTGTTTGCCGTAACGGTTTCCCATATGTGGAGCGGGCATCTAGTTGCTACGGCTCTCAAAGACCCCATTAAAATCACCTTAGCAGTACTGATTGCCGGGCTGCTTTTTCGTCAATTTAATACACATCTGCAAAAGTTGACCCAAAAAGCCGTCAAAACTATCGGCCTGCGTTGGACACTATTTTTGATTGTATTGATTTTGGGTTTAACTTCCAGCATTATCACTGCCATCATTGCCGCACTGATTTTGGCAGAAGTTAGTGTCATGCTACCCCTTGAAAAAGCGGGACGTATTAAATTAATTACGTTTTGCTGTTACGCTATCGGCATGGGAGCCGTATTGACTTCTATTGGCGAACCGCTGGGGGCAATCGTTATTTCCAAACTTTCCGGGCCGCCACACCATGCAGGTTTTTTCTATTTAATTCAACATGTCGGTTGGTTTGTTTTAGGCGGGGTATTGTTTATGGCTGGTATGGCCAGTTCTATCCGCGAAGGAACCGTGCACAAAGCTCCCGGTGCTAATGCCGCGAATATTGGCTCCGATAATACCCTTAAAGGCATTTGTGTGCGCGCCGGGAAAGTATACCTGTTTGTAATGGCACTTACATTTTTGGGAGACGGCTTAAAGCCCTTAGCGCTTAAAACCATTACGCACTTAAACGCGAGTTGGTTGTACTGGATCAACACGCTCTCAGCCGTGTTGGATAACGCCACGCTGGCCGCTATCGAAGTGACACCTGTCATAGATGACCGCACATTGACATTCTTGCTCATGAGCTTGGTGATTTCCGGCGGAATGCTTATTCCGGGGAATATTCCCAACATCATTTGCGCTTCCAAACTAGGTATTAAGAGTAAAGAATGGATGAAAGCCGCTTTTGGCATAGGAATTGCTTTATTGATTGCTTACTTCGTACTTTTAACCGCGGTACTATAATACAAACAACTTCTAAAGACCACCCTACAAACCGGGTGGTTTTTTTATATAATAAACCTATATTATTCTCAGGGAGCTTTTGAAATGAAAATTCACTCGTTTAATGTGCAGCCCAACTTGCCGAACAATATTAAATTTTTAGAAGAATTAGCTAATGATATGTGGTTCACCTGGAACTCACATGCTATTGCACTGTTTGTGCAAATTGATCCTCAACTCTGGACCACCGCTAAACGCAACCCCAAATGGTTTTTGGGCTGCGTACCGCAAAAACGTTTTGAACAACTCAGTAAAGATCAAAACTTCCTCAATTTGCTTAATCAGGTAAAAGATAGTTACTACGCATACAAGAACGAAAAACATACCTGGTACAATGATCATCACCAAGAAAAAGGGAATTTGCTGACTGCCTATTTCTCCATGGAATATGGTATCGGGGAAGGATTGCCGATTTACTCCGGTGGATTAGGTATGCTGGCCGGAGATCACATTAAATCTGCCAGTGATTTAGGTATGCCGATTATCGGCGTAGGTCTTTTCTATAAACAAGGATACGTCCAACAAGTGCTCAACCGCGAAGGATGGCAGAACGAAGAATACCCGGATAATGACTGGGCACATATGCCTGTTGAACGTATGCAAAAAGACGGAAAGGATATTATTGTGGATATTCCGTTGGGTAATGAAACCGTTAAAGCGTGTGTATGGCGTGTGCCGGTGGGACGAACTTTCCTTTACCTGTTAGATACCAACTTACAGGAAAATACCCCCGCTCAACGTGCTATTACCGAAAAACTTTATGGGGGCGACCGTGAAAACCGCATCCGCCAAGAAGTAGTTTTAGGCATCGGTGGGGTAAAGGCATTGACCGCTATGGGCATTAAACCTACCGTTTATCACATTAACGAAGGGCACAGCGCTTTCTTACTTTTCCAGCGCATCATTGATTTAATGCACATAGAAAAATTAACCTGCGGGCAAGCGTGCGAAAAAGTATGGGCTACTTCTGTATTTACCACCCATACGCCTGTAATTGCCGGTAACGAATATTTTGATCCTTCTTTAGTCCGTAAATACATGGACTTTTACGCCCGCGAAATGGGGCTCACCTGGGAACAATTCTTAGAAATCGGTAAAGAAACCCCGCAATCGCCCATGTATTGCATGACGGTTGTAGCGCTGCGCCTGGCCGCATTTTGTAACGGCGTAGCCAAACTGCACGGCGAAGTCAGCCGCGACATGTGGCACAACCTCTGGCCCAATTTGCCCAAAGTAGAAGTGCCGATTACCAGCATTACTAACGGGATCCATAGTTCGTCTTGGATTTCACATGAACTAAGAGATTTGTACCGTAAGTATCTGTATAATAACAATCAGTTCGGTTCTATTGACCCCTCGGAAAAAGAACCCTGGAATAAAATTTTTGATATCCCGGACCAAGAACTTTGGGACGTGCACACCACGCGCAAAAATAAATTGATTAGCATGGTACGCGCGCGTTTACAGCGACAGCTCACCCGGCAAGGCCTTGATGTAATGAGCATCAAAAAAGCATCTAACGTGTTATGCCAAGACGTATTGACTATTGGTTTTGCGCGCCGCTTCGCTACATACAAACGTGCCACACTCTTGTTTAAAGATTTGAACCGCTTGGATAAAATTATTAATAACCCCACGCGTCCTGTGCAGTTTGTATTTGCCGGTAAAGCACACCCGGCCGATACCGCAGGGAAAGAGTTTATCAAACTTATCGTCGGCCTCACACAAAACGATCCTCGCTTTAAAGGCAAAATTGTGTTTGTGGAAGATTACAACATGAACGTAGCGCGCTACATGGTACAAGGCGTGGATGTGTGGCTTAATAACCCTATTCGCCCCATGGAGGCCAGCGGTACCAGTGGCATGAAAGCCGCATTAAACGGAGCCCTTGCACTGTCTATTTTAGATGGCTGGTGGGATGAAGTAGGCCCGTGTGATTTTGGTTGGTCTATCGGCGGCAACGAAAACTACAAAACCGAGGCCGAACGCGACGCCGTAGAAGCCGAGTCCTTGTATAGTTTAATTGAGCAAGATATTGCGCCCACTTATTACGCCAAGGCAGAAAAAGAAACTTTCTCTGCGGCGTGGGTGGCACTCATGAAAGAATCAATCAAACATATTGCTCCGTTCTTCAACACCAATCGCATGGTAAAAGAATATTACGAACGATTCTATGTGCCTGCCAATAACTATGGGCTAGTGCTGGCCGAACCTGGTAAAGTACAAGCCGTATCTGCTTGGCGCAAACAAATTGTTGATAATTGGTACCGCGTTACTGTAACAGATACTACCCAACCCCCTACCGAAGCTATTTTAATGGGCGATAAAGTCCATTTTAAGGCACGCGTATCGCTGGGGAACTTAAAACCCGAAGATGTACAAGTGGAAGTATTTTTAGGTAGACGTGGTAACGTGGGCGGTATTGAGAAACTAGCTACCATCCCCATGAAATTCACCGGGAAAGACGGGGAAACATACTTGTATGAAGCCGCCGCTGCACCGGAAAACAGCGGGCGCCAAGATTACGCGCTACGGGTGTTGCCAAAAAATGACAGCATCCCTCACGTGCTGATGCCATTCTTCATCCGTTGGGAAGAGTAAACTCTATACAAAGACCGGGATAACCCGGTCTTTTTGCGCTTGAATATGCTAAATATTGTCCTCATCAATCCCGAAATTCCCTTCAACACCGGCAACATCGGTCGTTCTTGCGTAGCTACAGGCACGCGGTTGCATCTGGTGGGTAAATTGGGGTTCAAAATTGCCTCTAAAGAAATCCGCCGTAGCGGCCTTGATTACTGGCCCAATTTGGACTACCGCCGCTATGAAACATGGGAAGAGTTCTTAACGCACGAAAATCCCCCTCGGGAAAAATTATTTTTTCTCTCCACAAAAGGAAAAACTGCTTATTGGGATGTAAAAATTCCTGCAGACGCATTTTTGTGTTTTGGCGCAGAGGGTTTTGGCCTTCCCAAAGAATTTTACGAGATTTACAAAGACCGCTTGTTCACTATCCCCATGACGGGCCCTGTACGCTCGCTTAATCTTTCCAGTTCGGCCGCTATAGTATTGTTTGAAACATTACGCCAAAACAGACCATAAAAAAGCCCGCCTATAGCGGGCTAAAGAATTTAGTTAATTTCGTCTTTCTTTGAATTTCCTCCCGGACGTACTTCGTCAAACACTTCAAAACCCAATTTTCTGCAATCATTTCCCAAGCACCATATGGATGTAACCTCTCCATTAGCCAGCGCCAAAACAATAGAATAGCTCCATCCTGAAGAAGAATCACGGGCAATTGTTACTCGAGACGTATTAGTAATAGCAGTAGTAGTATATGTAGGAGCGCCGAACAATTCACCCGCGCCTGTACCTGCCATATCTGTTCTAATCTGCGAAGACAATTGGTTGTTAAACTGCACCACGGTCGGATATCGATTGTTGTGCATAATGTACCAAGCGTTTACTCTGTCGGCCGCATAACGTCCTGCTTCCATCCCGATAGCGACACGCCCTCTCTCTGCCGTACGTTTGTACTGCGGCAAAGCAACTGTCACTAAAAGCCCTACAATTACTACCACAATGAGCAATTCAATGAGCGTGAAACCTTTTTTCATAATATTCCTCCTATAATTTATTACAATAACTGAACTTTATCTTCTTTTAGACGAAGATACTGTATTTGCTTTGCGTGTTGCGCCCGTTTTATTTGACACGCCTTGCAACGTGCGTTCGATGTTATCAATTCGAATTTGTTGTTGCTGGGTGCGTGCATTTAATGTTTGTTGCAATTCGCGCGCTTGATCCAAAGCACTCTTTTGCGTTTGGTGTTCCTTTTCCACACTACGCAAGTACTGCGGCAACATCCACGCCGCCAACGTCATTAATATTACCAATACAAAAAGCAGTTCAATTAAAGAGAATCCTTTTTTCATACACTCTCACTATACAAAATTTTTCCATCTTGTGCGCTTATTTTATAAAATAAGGGTCGATGAAATTACAGCGTTTATTTTGGATTTTGTTTCTGCTTAACTTGCTTAATTACATAGACCGGCAAGTACTCTATTCCATTTTCCCGCTTCTGCAAACTGATTTACACTTAACCGATTGGCAACTTGGAACGCTGGCCTCGGCTTTTATGTTGGTATACATGTGCTATGCGCCGCTGATGGGTTACTTGGCCGATCACAGTAATCGCCCCCGGCTTATTGCTTTAAGTGCATTTTTGTGGAGTGGCGCAACCTTTGCGTGTGCTAGCACCAAAAATTATATTGCACTCCTCTTTGCACGCGCGTGTGTGGGCGTAGGCGAAGGCGGATTTACTACGATTGCGCAACCCTTTTTAGCGGAGCACTATCCTAAAGAAAAGCACGCACCGCTCTTGGCGCTTTTCGGGCTGGCACTTCCGGTAGGAAGCGCCCTGGGATATGTGCTGGGTGGCATGGTAGGTCAACATTGGGGTTGGCGCGTAGCGTTTATGGTTGCGGGGATCCCCGGTGTCTTTTTGGCTTTGGCAGCACTCACCCTGCGCGACAAATCACGCGAACAAATCCGTGTCAAACGTCCCACCCTCAAAAACTATTTACCCCTAACTAGAAACAAGCCCTTCTTAAGCGTATGTTTTGCCCAGGCAATGAGTACGTTTGTGATGGGTGGTTTGTCCGCGTGGATGCCTATGTATCTGCACCGTTATTTAGGGCTAAGCATCGAGCAAGCAGGCATGCGATTTGGGATATTAGTCATTGTTGCGGGGGCTACTGGTACCTATGTCGGCGGGAAATTAGCTGCTTACTTGCTCACGCATACTACACGGGCCTATTATAAATTGATCGCACTTTGTTTTGTTTGCGCATTACCGTTCTGCTTTCTGGCATTAATAGCTACACATGCCACGCTTGTGTTTGCGTGCATGGGCTTGGCACTTATACTCCTGTTTATGCCCACCGGAGCCATTGCCGCCGCACTGGTGGCCACTACCAAAAAATACATCCGCTCCATGGCTTTTGCGGTGAATATTTTTATGATTCACTTGCTGGGAGATGCGTTCTCCCCCACGATTGTGGGGTGGCTCTCGGACAGGTACGATTTAAAAGCTGCCGTGCTGGTAGCCACACTTATGTTGTTGCCCGGTGCGTGGGCTGCATGGCGAGTAAAAGATTAAAGGATTGTTTTTTGTGTAAATAAACGAACGGCTTGTTCCAGAAAAGTTTGGTCTTCTTGCGTAAAGCGCGCAAGTACTGGCGAGTCAATATCCAACACACCCCACACTTCTTTTCCCTTAAAAACAGGCACCACAATTTCACTTTGCGAAGCACTATCACACGCAATGTGCCCGGCAAACTCGTGCACGTTTTTGACTAGTTGCGTTTGCCCGGTTTGCGCGGCCGTTCCGCAGACCCCCTTACCTAGTGCAATCCGCACACAGGCGGGATTACCTTGAAAGGGACCTAGCAAAAGTTCTGCTGCCCGACGGACATAAAACCCTGCCCAGTTCACTTTTTCCAGTCCGCCAAAAAGCACGGCCGACATGTTAGCCATATTGGAAACTGGGTCTGTAGTCATAGAAAGCACGCTTTCTAACTGGCGCAGTAATAAATCATAGCGTGGATTTATAATCATACAAGCATTGTACTATTATTGCATTTGCCGTGCAAAAGACCTACAATAAAAGTAGGGTTGATTTTACCCCCAACCCTTAGGAGACCTATGCCAAGAATAGAAGTAGACGCAAACCGCTGCAAAGCATGTTATTTATGCGTCAGTGTATGCCCCAAGAAATGCTTGGGCAAATCAAAAACCATTAGCAAGAAGGGATACTTTCCCGCGGAGCAAGAACGCCCGCAAGATTGCATTGGGTGCAAAATGTGCTATGTGATGTGCCCCGATGTAGCTATTACCGTACTGAAAGATTAAGGATTTTTTATGACACAAAAAACGCTTAGAAAAGGAAACGAAGCGCTGGCCGAAGGAGCCATCCGCGCCGGGGTACGCTTTTTTGCCGGATATCCTATTACCCCACAAAATGAAGTTCCGGAATATATGTCAGCTCATATCGCCGATGAAGGCGGTGCTTTTGTACAGGCCGAAAGTGAATTGGCCGCCATCAACATGGTCTACGGGGCAGCCGCTACCGGCACGCGTGCCATGACCTCATCTTCTTCACCGGGTATCAGCTTAAAGCAAGAAGGTATTACGTATTTAGCCAGTGCCGATTTACCGTGCTTAATTGTCAACGTTATGCGCGGCGGCCCGGGTCTGGGCAGCATTGCCGGGGCGCAAGGGGATTATTTTCAAGCCACCCGCGGCGGCGGAAACGGCGACTATCGCATTTTTGTGCTAGCCCCCAATTCCGTCGAAGAATTGGGTAATTTCCCCAAACTCGCTTTTGATTTAGCCGAAAAATACCGCATGCCCGCTATGATTTTGGCCGACGGTATTTTAGGGCAAATGATGGAAAGTATGTCGTTTAATTTTGATCCCGTGGATCCCAACAAACTGGGCAAATTTGACTGGGCCGTGGATATTAAAAAGAACGGACGCGCCAAAAGCAACGTTTATTCTTACAAAGGCGATAATTTAATTGCTGATGTAATTGAACGCGCCAAACGCTACGGACTTATTGAAAAAACCGAAGCACGCTATGAAGAACGCAACTGCGAAGATGCCGAAGTAATTTTAGTAGCGTACGGTTTATCTTCCCGGGCCTGCTTAGAAGCCGTCAACCACGCCAAAGAACAAGGCCTTAAAGTGGGCCTGTTTCGCCCGATTACACTTTGGCCGTTCCCGTCCAAACGCTTAGCTGAACTGGCTCAAAAAACCAAAGGAATTTTAGTAGTGGAACAGAGTTTAGGTCAACTGGTACAAGATGTTAAATTGGCCATTGGCGACAAGTGCCCGGTGGGTCTTAATGCTTATCCCGCTGGCGGTCAGCCGGACGGCACACAGATTTTAACTGCCGCAAACTCCCTCTTAACTGGGAAAAAAGACGGGCTTTTTGACCTGCAAGAACACGCAAACGGTTTTAACTATAACTGCCAACGTGACCTTAAATTAGGCGTGCAGGGCGACCGCAAGGAGGCCAACTAATGTCTACCATTTTAGCTAAAAAACCTGGCGTATTAACTGATTTACCGATGCATTATTGCCCCGGTTGCGGACACGGAATTGTGCACCGTTTGGTGGCTGAAACGCTCGAAGAACTCAATATTGCAGACCGTGCTATCGGCGTAGCCCCGGTGGGTTGTGCCGTGTTTGCCGATTCGTACTTTGCGTGTGATTGTGTGCAAGGTGCACACGGACGCGGTCCTGCCATTGCCACCGGCGTTAAACGCTCCAAACCTAACGCCATTGTGTTTTCATACCAAGGTGACGGCGACCTTGCTTCTATCGGCATGGCTGAGATTGTACATGCTGCCGTGCGCAGTGAAAACATCACCGTCATCTTTATTAACAACGCCATTTACGGGATGACCGGCGGACAGATGGCTCCTACTACCTTGGTAGGCCAAGTAGCCACTACCGCCCCCAAAGGGCGCGACCCGAAACTACAGGGTTGGCCAATTAACATGTGCGAAATGCTTTCGCAAATTACCGGCTCCAAATTTTTGGCACGCGGCGCGGTAGATACACCGCAAAACGTGCTCAAAACCAAACAGTATTTGAAAAAAGCATTTGAAAACCAAGTCAACAATGTAGGGTTTTCCATGGTGGAAGTCATCAGCCAATGCCCTACCAACTGGCACGCGGATGTGCAACAAGCTTTAGAGTTTGTGCGCACGAAAATGATTCCGCAATATCCGCTGGGTATTTTCAAAGACGAGGAGGCGAAATAATGTACCAGGGAATTCGTATCGCCGGTTTTGGCGGCCAAGGTGTTATTTCTGCCGGGATTTTACTGGCACAAGCAGGCGTGGAGAACAAACGCAATGCCAGCTGGCTCCCTTCTTACGGACCCGAAATGCGCGGCGGAACAGCCAACTGCTCGGTTGTAGTTTCTGATGGCGAGGTTTACACGCCGATTGTTTCTGCACCGGACACGGTCATTGTAATGAACGAGCCGTCACTCCCGAAATTTGAGCCCATGCTTAAAAAAGGCGGACTGCTGATTCTGAATAGTTCTCTTATCAACTCGCGCCCCACTCGCACGGATATTAAAACCGTATGCGTGCCGTGTAATGAAATTGCCGAAAAACTAGGCATGGCACGTATTGCCAATTTAGTGGCTCTGGGTGCGTTTATTAAACTTACCGGCGCGGTGAGTTTAGAAGCCGTAGCCGATGCCATGAAGAAGGTTTACAAGCGTGCTAAACCGGAAATGTTAGAACTTAATAAAAAAGCGCTGCAAGCCGGTTTTGACGCCGCGAAATAAGGTTTAAGAATACAAAAATCCCCGAAATAAATTCGGGGATTTTTTATGTTATAAAACGCCATACGGCAAATTAGGCCCAAAAAGAAATGCCGAGGGACAGGATCGAACTGTCGACACCTGGTTTTTCAGACCAGTGCTCTACCACTGAGCTACCTCGGCATTACAGAGATATAATACCAAATTTTGCTTTCCTACGCAATAAAAACGATTCTTTTCTTTTACATAAGGGGCCTATTACTCATTAGGCCTTTTGACCCTTGCGGCTATTTTTTCAAAAGTTATAGAATTTTTGAGAACAGACCCAAAAGGAGTATTACATGAAAAAACTACATTACTTATTAGTGGCTATCACTTTTGTTTTAATCAGCATTGCCCCATCATACGCACAATTAAAACCGTCTTCACAATCTGCCTTGGCACGCAAGGTATTGGCCGAGCAAAAATACTATATGTTTGACCGTGTGAAAACCATGTGCCAAGAGTGGCCCGGGTGTGAAGCGTGGGCCCTTAAACGCCGCAAAGCAAACCCTTCATTTACCATTATTGATGCGGAAGTGGAATATTATGTTGATGTTAAAGAACATAATACATGGCATTACAATCTGTACGTAGAAACGATGAAAGGTTTTCAAACACAAACCTATGTGTTTGTTGCCAAAGGGGACAAATTCAATTCTACCCCTTCCGAATTTAAGAAATTTCCGGGACATCCGTTTACTGATATGCCTTCTGAACACGCTAAATGTGTATTAGAAACTTGGGAATTTGGTGGCCCCGTTGATCTTCCTAAAAACAACAAACTACGCAAAAGATGGACCAACTCCAAAATGGATAATTCTTGGTTGAAGGTAATGAGCGCCATAGAACAACAACGCGTTCTTTGGGATGGGAAAAACAACCCTCTTTGGGTACGCCGTCTCGATTGGACCCCTCATTTCCTAAATGCTCTTCTCTTTCCTAAAGGAGCGTTAATAGCTCGCCAAAACAAATTGGGAGAAGCGTTTGAATATATTGATGCAGAAAAAACGCAATCCATTTTGCAGGAAGCAAACAGACAGCCTGACTTTGCTTTCATAATACGTCACTAGTACTTAGAAGCAATAAAACTCCCCCTTGCATAAGCGGGGGAGTTTTATTTCATACAAAATATAACTTTACCGTTTTTGGATAAGCGCAAAGTGCAGATATTCCGTTTCCGGCATACCAATTAGTATCGGGTGATCCTTGGCCTGACCGCGCAATTCCACCAATACCGCCTGGCATCCGGCCTTGCTGGCTCCCTGGCGGATAATATCTACAAATAATTCGCGTGAAATATGATGAGAGCACGTAGAGAACGCCAAATAGTTGCCTGCTTTCATCCCTTCTAGCGCCATTTTGACTAATTTGACGTACAAGCCCACGGCTTGTGGGAGTGCCTTGCGGCTTTTTACAAATGCGGGCGGATCCAAGAGGATCATATCGGGCTGATCGGGCAGTTCGCCTTTTTTAAGTGCAGAAAGTAAACGTTCGGCGTCGTCTCGGTGGAAAACTACGTTTTCACTTACGCCGTTTAGTTCCGCATTCTTTTTGGCGCACTCTACCGCCGCAGCAGAGGAATCACATCCCCACACTTGCGTAGCACCGGCAAGAGCCGCTGTAATACCAAACGAACCAATGTAGGAGTATAAGTCCAGCACCAGTTTGTCTTTGAAATACGGTTTTAGAAATTCGCGGTTTTCGCGTTGATCAAAATAAAAACCGGTCTTTTGACCACCGCGCAAAGGTACTAAATACTTCACGCCGTTTTCTTCAATCTCTACTTCATCGGGTACTTCGCCCACAATTTCTGGCGTGTTAGTTAAACCCTCCAGCGCGCGAAACGCACTATCGTTTTTGTAGTAAATCCCCGTGGGTTTAAAAATTTTTTGGAGTGCTTTTGTAATTTGCGGTTTTAATTTTTCCATCCCCGCGGTGAGTACATCTACTACCAAAATATCTCCGTAGCGGTCCACCACCAGGCCGGGCATACAGTCGGCCTCGCCGTAGCACATACGCCCATATTTGCGCACGCCGATTTCTTTACGGTACGCATACGCATTATCCAAGTTTTCAAACACAAAGTTTTCGGAGAGTTCGTCCTCGCCTTTTTGCAGCAAGCGCACCGCAATTAAACTATGCGGGTTAAAGTAGCCATGCCCCACTTGCTTGCCTTCGTGCGATAACACACGCACCAACGTCCCCGGTTCTATTGACGTATCCAAGCCATCAATTTCATTAGAGAAAATCCACCAGTGCCCCGCATTTAAGCGGCGTTCTTCCTTGGCTTTGAGTTTAATTTCGATCATTGTTTCAGTTCCTCTACTTCGCTAAAGGGGATCTTGGCTGCGCAAAGCGGACATTGCGCCGGGGAAAATGTTTGCATCGGATAAGAAAGTAGAGCCCGCAACGGTACCGTGAGCGGCAAATACCCCATCGAGCGATCCACTAACACTCCTACACCGATTACATCCCCGCCGCAGCGGTTGACCAAATCAATGGCGCGATTGATTTTGCGCCCAGACACGGCTACATCATCCACAATAAGCACATTTTCACCAGGTTTAATCGAAAAGTTATGCTTTAAAATCATCTCGCCACTTTCATCTTTAGAAGCGAAGATAGCACGCACGCCGCGCACGCGCGCCACTTCTTGAGCCAGCACACTGTCAGAAGGTGTAAGCGCCAAAATGACGTCGGCCTTTTTGGTAAATTTTTCCGAGAGCGCACGCGCAATTTTTTGCGCCAAATGCGGATGCTGCATCAGCAAAGACGTTTGAATATACGTCTGGCTGTGGAAGTTCGAGGGCATCACAAAATGTCCTTCTAAAATGGCCCCGTGCTCTTGCAGGAGGCAAAGTAGATCTAAGTTATTTCGTGGCATGGTGTTCTCCTTGGATAAACGTTGTTGCTGCGCTAAAATCAGTACCGACGCCCTTTTCTTGGGCGGTTTTAATGGTTTGGCCGGCTTTCTTGGCACGCAGCATCTCCAGTTTAGGTTTAGTCATAGAAGATGACACGCGAAACGCCAGCGCCGGGTTACCGGATTCATCCGTTAAATTTTCTGCCAACACGCCGCTTTTAGACGTATTGGTAAACATCGTGTAAATCGTTAAATCAAAAATTTCTTTGACCCAGTCAGTCATGCCGCTCACCGCTGCCGAAATAGTGGGCCCCACCGTGTAAGCATTATGAACAGTCATGTCGCCGTTTTTAAGGTCCACCCACGCGCCTAATTCATTTACTTCCACGTCTTTAAGTACTTTACCCACGCTAAAACTTCCGGCACGTTCCATGCGGTGCATCATAATAAACGGCTGGAAGGTAACGTTGAGCGCTTCTTGCTCGGCAGCTAATTTTTCCATTTGATGGATGACGCCATTTTGCAATTGCACATGCAACGGGCCCGAAAGTTTTGGGGCACCGGGTTGTAATCCAGTCAAATCAAACTCGCCGCGGAATTTTTCACCAGAAAGCACTTTAGATGAAAATGTATCGGCCGATAACGTACCGGCAAAATTTGGCATAAAACTCGGCAAGCGATCGCGGAAGTTACGCAACCATGCAAGTTCTCCTGTTACTTCGGGTACCGATTCTCCGCCGCCGGCAAGTGGAACAATAACCGTTACAAAATCTTTGACCGTTTCAATAAAAGCCATTGGATCAAATTTTTTAAAGTACATATTCGTGCGGATGGTACGATTACCTTTTTTAAGATTATTGACCGTCACATTCATTTTTAGTGGCACACCATTAAGTTCCGTAGAAGCCATATACACATACAAATTTCCTCTACGCCAACTGCCACTCATTTGCAACTTATCAAACACAGAACGATCCACCGTTACTTTGCCATCGGTTGTACGTGCATACAAATCGGTAAAATTGTTTTTGGCCTGAAAATTCCCCGTCACATTATCGGCCTTAAATCCATAAAACAAACCACTTACATTCTGTGCTTTTAAATTGAGTAATGACAAATCAAAACCGCCCTTACCATGCACAAGCGTACCACTTGCAGCGCCTTTTCCGGTTAGTTTATATTGTTTAAGCAATGGCCAATAGTTTGACTTGTCAGGTAAGGTAAACGCTTGGGTGGAGAAATCTGCTTGCATGACGAATGGATCTTGTGAGAAATCAACATCCCCACTAGCAGTAAGAACAATATCTTCTGCCTTGGCTTGTAAATCGGAAATTTTTAATTTATGATATTCGTCTGTAAACTGACCGCGCGCACTAATGGTAGTGACCGGGACTGAGAACGATTTGTTTTTCACACCAAAAATAGATATATCCTTAGCATCAAATGCAGGAGTGTTGGCATGCAAAGTAAATGAAGGAGCCGTGAAACTATCCACATCCAGTTCTACTTCAATAGGACTTTGAAATAAATACACTTGTGCTTTTAAGTTACGCAAAGCAGATTTTTGCCAATTAAAGTCCGCAAAATTAATTTGCCCATTGGCCTTGATTTCCAATTCCGAAATACGCTCTTGCCACTGATTACGCAGCACCATATCCATTTCAAACTTAGACAATTCATTAAGACGTAAATTTTCAAAATGTGCATTGAGTCCATAAAGCGCATGTGATACGTTTGTCTCTAAATCTTTAAAGCTAAGCACCCCATTCTTAACACTCCAATCCTCAATAACAATTTCAAATTTTTTCTCCGATCCGTTGGCGTTCGTAGATTCTTTTTTATCGGAAAGGCGGAGCCCCGAACTGTTATAAATACCTTCTTTGGTTCGCACTAAATTAAACCGCGGAGCGTTCAAGGTAACTTCGTGTACAACAAGTTTCTTTTCCAAAAGTGGCAAAATATCAAACGCCAGCGTAACCGAATCGGCCGCTACCAAAGGTCTCCCCGGTTCACCTACCGTATCCAAAATGTAAAAGCCCTTAAGTTCTATTACATTTAAGAATTTCATATTTATAGACGAAATTTTAACAGGACGGTCAAGTTGTCTTTGCAATTGAGATGTAATGCGTTCGCTTACTTGTTGTGCATTAAATGTCCGCAAGAATAAAATCCACACCACGCAAAATACTAACAACAAGAACATGACCGCAAACAACAAAAACCGACATACGCTGTGCGCGCTGGCCTTTGTATAGCGCTTGGCTTTTCTAAGCAATAGGCGTGTTTTAGCACGTTTGCGGGTTTTAGTGTTCTTCATGCCAATAATTCCCTACACTTCTCTAGTATATAGTTTACTATAATTCGGGCCCCCGTGCCTGTTTGCTGGGCTACCTGCCGTACAGAGCTGTATAAGTCCACAGCCTGCGGGAATAAAATTTTAAGTATCACCGCCAGCACCAGCATGTTGACTAGCACAATACTCACGCACGAAAAAAATTTTCCCCCCGCCAATTTTAAGTCGGGCTGATCGGCCTCCCAAAGCGTGTGAAACGTTTGAATAAAATGAAATGCCATAAAAAATCCAATGGCAAAGAGCACAATTTGGCGATACGGGGTCAAATCCACAAAGAAATTCAGCAGCAAATATAGCATGGCAATTAGCACCACGTACCCCGGCACAAAATACGGCGCGAGCACCACAAACGTATTGGTACGGTTCATCTTCACATATCCGCTTTCTTTGCCGATATGTACTTCTCTAATGCGGATGCCGCACAAGATAGCAGCTACGGCGTGGGTCATCTCGTGCATGAACACGTACATACGGGAAAAATTGTAATAGCGGTAATGAATCCCCACATAAACCAAAACACCCAATACAAAACTGATTGCCGCGCTTAAATGTTCCAATACCTCTAACAGGATGCGCCCATCCTCTATTACTACCAAGAACGTAATGGGAAGGAGCACTAGTGCGAGTAAAAATTTTAGAAACTTGACCATTAAAATTTCTCCGTCCACGTAGGCGTATTGTATTGTGTAATTGCCAGTTGCTTTGCGGCGGCAAGCGTTTGCGCGGGAGCGGCCTCAATTTTTAAATTTACGTCCAAAAATCCACGCACCGCATGGATAATGGCCTGCTTGTATGCCGGGTTTTTTCGGGCATCGGGCGCTTGTAAAGAGCCCTGGTATAAGACCGTTTGCCCAAAGCGCCGTATCGCACCGCCAAGCATTTTTTGCCCGTCTTCTTGCATCAAATCGTTCTCTACCGGGTTAGTGAAACATGCGTTGGCCTGATGATGTTGGCTGGGCGCATACGCGCTGGCGGGCAGTTTTTTGTTAAACAATTTGGCTGAAAGCCCACTTAATGTAAGTGCGGCTTGAATAGCACCGTGTAGATTTTTATAAATTTCGGTTGGCTTTTCAGTAGACGGGAAAATCAGGGAAAAAGTTAAATCGTCCACGTGATACACTACACCACCACCGGTAGGCCGGCGGCAAATCTCCCCCGCAAATTGTTGAGCCGCAGTTTGCGCACGCACTTCGCGCACAAATTGGGCGTAGCCAAAGGTAAGGGCGGGAGCGCTCGTCCAGTTATAAAAACGTAGAGTTACTCTCCCTTCGCGCTCACGCACGAGCGTTTCGTCCAATGCCATATGCTCGAAAACATTTAATGGAAAAGTAGTTAACAATATATTCATATTTAAAATAGGCCTGCCGTAAAGGCAGGCCCATTAATTACCAATGCAAGTTGGGGTGGCGCGCCGCCGACACCTCGTCAATGCGCTTAACCGGCTGGTCATGTGGAGCGTCTTTGACTACTTGCGGATCGGTATGGATTTCTTCGTAGATTTGTTCCATAGCCGCCACAAACGCGTCTAACATATCCTTATTTTCCGTCTCAGTCGGTTCCACCATCAAGGCCTCCGGCACGATGAGCGGGAAATAAATCGTCGGTGCATAAAAGCCGTAATCCAACAAGCGCTTGGCAATATCGCTAGTGTGCACGCCGGTTGTATGCGGATCGGGCGGTGTAAGCACACACTCGTGCATACAGTTGCGGTCAAAAAACGCGTTGAATTTTCCCTTGAGTCGCGCACGCACATAGTTGGCATTTAGCACGGCGTTTTCGGCAATTTCTTTAAGCGTTTTGCCATCGAATTGGCGCAAATAACAATACCCGCGAATAACTACCGCCATATTACCGTAAAACGCTTTCATGCGGTTGTGGCTTTCCGCGCGGTTATCTGCAAGCGTATATTTGCCATTCACGCACGACACAATCGGGTGCGGCAAGAAAGGCGCTACGTGCTTGGCAGCCCCCACAGGCCCCGAGCCCGGCCCACCGCCGCCGTGCGGCGCGGCAAACGTTTTATGCAAATTAAGGTGCATAATATCCACGCCAAAATCAGCCGGCTTGGCTAGGCCGATAAGCGCGTTAAAATTCGCCCCGTCCATGTAGAGTAGCGCGCCTACGCTATGTACCATGTCGGCAATTTCTTTAATTTCCGGCTCAAAAAGACCGACGGTGTTAGGAACGGTCAGCATAACAACCGCGGTTTTTTCGGAAAGCGCCGCTTTAAGCGCTGCTTTATCCACACATCCGTTAGCGGCCGACTTAATGTTGACTACTGTGTATCCTGCCATATTCGCCGTAGCGGGGTTGGTACCGTGGGCGGTATCGGGCACAATTACTTCTGTGCGGTTTTGTCCGTTGTGCGCATCATGATAGGCGCGCGCGGTTAAAATACCTGTTAATTCCCCGTGTGCCCCGGCAGCCGGTTGCAAGGTAAACGCAGCCAGCCCGGTCACTTCCTTAAGAAGTTCCTGTAAATTGTACGCCAGTTCCAGCGTACCTTGCACGGCAGATTCGGGCGCAAATGGGTGCGCGTTAGCAAAACTGGGCAGTACGCTTAACGTGTCATACGCTTTGGGGTTGTACTTCATGGTACAAGATCCCAACGGATAAAACTGTACATCCAAACTATAATTCTGTTGAGACAAACGCGTAAAGTGACGCACGGTATCAAATTCAGAAAGCTCGGGCAAACGCGGCGTTTCTTTGCGCAAGAGAGCGGCGGGCAAATAATCCGCAGCATGTTTTTGCGCTGGTTCAAAACGCACTCCGCGGCGGCCCGGGTGGGATTTTTCAATAGAAAGTTCTTGTTTCAAAATTTCTTTCATATTAAATCCCCCTCAAGGCATCACCATACGCCTGTAAATCTTTTTCGGTGCGCATTTCGGTGGCGCATACAAGTAAGCAATTTTTCATTCGCTCGCACAATTGCCCCAAGTCATACCCGGCGGCAATGCCTTTCTCTGCCAATTTTTCAATAACTTGTTTGGCGGGAACGGAACACGTTACCACAAACTCGTTGAAAAACGGCGTGTTTGTAGCGGCTTTAAAACCGGGAACTTTGTTAATTAAATCCGCCAACTGGTGGGCGCGTTCCAAGTTAAGCTCGGCCACTTCTTTTAAACCTTGCGGCCCTAAAAGCGTGAGATAAATTACCGCGTTAAGTGCGCAAAGCGCCTCGTTAGAGCAAATGTTTGAAGATGCCTTTTCACGACGGATGTGCTGCTCGCGCGCTTGGAGCGTAAGCACAAAAGCGCGTTTGCCGTCTTTATCTTTGGCAATACCCACAATGCGCCCAGGCAATTGGCGCACGTACGCTTTTTTGGCAGTCATAATGCCTAAGCCCGGCCCGCCAAAACTGATGGGATTGCCTAGCGGTTGTCCTTCGCACACGGCAAAGTCAGCATCATACTCGCCGGGGGTTTGAACAACGCCTAGTGAAATCGGGTTGACCACGCTTACCAACAATGCACCCGCACCGTGCACGGCCGCAGAAATAGTTTGCGCGTCTTCCAAACTGCCTACAAAGTTAGGCGTTTGCAAAATAAAACAAGCAACTTTGTCCGTAAGCATTTTTTTAAGAGCATCTAAATCTAATGTGCCATTTGAAGTAGCAAGCGCTTCTTTCACGGTTAAATTGGCATGGCGCGTATACGTTTTTAATACTTCTTTGTAATGCGGGTGAAGTAGTTGAGAAATGACAATTTCACTACGCCCCGTGATGCGGCAGGATGCCAATGCGGCCTCGGTCATGGCGGTTGCACCGTCGTAGTGAGAAGCAGTAGCTACGTCCATATTTAATAGCGCGCACATGCAGCTTTGAAATTCGTAAATGGTTTGCAGCGTACCTTGGCTGGCCTCGGCCTGATAAGGCGTGTATGCGGTTAAAAATTCCCCGCGCGAAGAAAGTGCCGGTACGGCCGCGGGAATAAAATGTTCATACATGCCCGCGCCAATAAAATTTTTTAAGGGCTTGTTTTTGGTAGCCAGTTCTTGCACGTGTGCGGCCAGTTCTTGCTCGGTCAAAGCACGCGGCAAATCTAACGCCGGGTAGAGAAATTTCTCCGGGATCTGGGCCAAGAGTTCTTTAACGGAACTTACGCCGATTTTGGCAAGCATGGCCGCTTGGTCTTCTTTAGTATTTGCAGTAAACATAATCGTCCTATATAAAAAACTCCCCCGCCATAGCGGGGGTTTAAATTATTTGCCAATGGTGGCGTTGTAGGCGGCTAAATCTAACAAAGCGTTAAATTCGTTCGGGTCTGTCATTTTGATCTTAAAGAGCCAGCCGCCGGCGTGTGGTTCACGGTTAACAAGGGCCGGATCGCCGTTTAAGGCCTCGTTAACAGCTACAATTTCGCCGGAGACGGGAGCATAAATTTCGCTGGCAGATTTTACCGATTCAATCACGCAGCAATTTTCGCCCGCTTTCACTTGGCGGCCTACTTTGGGCAAGTCCACAAAAACAATATCGCTAATCTCTTCTTGCGCATGGTTGGAAATACCAACAACGGCGTTTTCCCCTTCTACAAAAGCCCATTCATGGGTTTTTAAAAAACGGCAATTTTCTTCGTTATACATGTTTGCTCCTTAAACTCTGTTTTTATAAAATGGTGTTTTAACAACTTCAGCCGGCACTTTGCGCCCGTGGATTTCAATTTCCACTTCCGCACCGACGGCAATTTCACTAGACGCGTACCCTACGGCAATGCCTTTGAATAGCGGCGAAAACGTCCCGCTGGTAATCACGCCCGTTTCCACGCCTTGGTAGAAAACTTTGCAACCTTCGCGTGGCACGCCGGGGTTTTTTAACTTAAATGCACGTAGCTTTGTAGCAAAACCAGCGGCTTTTTTGGCTTCCAGCGCGGCTTTGCCAATGAAATTCTCTTTGGTAAGTTTTACTACCCAACCGCAGTTTGCCTCATACGGGGTTTTAGTTTGATTGGCATCCGCACCATTCAAGAGATACCCCGCTTCCAGGCGTAGCACATCGCGCGCACCTAAACCGCACGGTTTTACACCTAATTTAAGCAATGCGTTCCACAACGCTTCAATTTGGCCGTTGGGCAGCATAATTTCCACGCCGTCCTCGCCGGTGTAACCGGTGCGGGTCACGTAGCCCTTGGCACCAAAAAGTTCAATTTCCTTGATGTGAAAGCGCGGCAAATCAATTACGCCGGGTAAAATTTTATCTGCAATGCCAACGGCCGTTGGACCCTGCAGTGCAATCATGCTCCATTGCGCGCTTTCGTTGGTAACTTGCGCTTTAAAAGCAGCTGCCTGCTTGGTAAACCAGGCGAAATCTTCATCCACGCACGCGGCGTTAACAACTACTAAAAATTCTTCGGCACTTAAACAAAACGCAATAGCGTCGTCGATAATCGTGCCTTGTTCGGTTAAAATATGGAAATACGTTCCGGCGGAAGGTTCGCTTTTGATGATGTTACAACTAATGTACTGCAGCAGGTGCAAGGCCTCTTTGCCAGTGACGCGCAATTGTCCCATATGGGACACGTCAAACATGCCGGCATTCTCGCGCACGGCTTTGTGTTCGGCAATGATACTGTCAAACTGGACGGGCAAAAGCCACCCGTGAAAATCTACCATCTTGCCGCCAGCTTTTTCGCACGCGGCGCAAAGGGCGGTTTTTTTGAGTTCGTGTGTCATATTTTAATTGTATAAAATTTACGCCTTTTTTTATACAATATACCTATGGCAGATACACAAACCGTTATTAGTGATGTAAAACTATTTTTGGAGCGTCTTAAAAAGGACCTCCCCGAAGTGTTTGGCACAGCCAAACCCGCCAAAGAGGGCGAGCCGGCCGCTCCCGAAGCGCACGACAACAAAGTGCTCTATAACGGGGATTTATTCCCAGTACAAATGTATATAACGCCAGACCAAGAGAACGGCGTAGCGTTTGACGGGAAAATTTTTCACGTGTATATGCAAACTACGCAAGACAATCCATCCGCGCTAGTAACCGATTGGCTACGCAACAACGCAAAAGAAACTCTCACAGCCAAAACTACCGAATGGGCGCAAAAGATGGGCGTAGAGTTTAACCAAATTTTCATCAAAGATCAACGCACTCTGTGGGCCAGTTGTTCGGGCAAGAAAAACATCAATTTTTCGTACCGCATCGTCAAAATGCCGCAAGCTGTGCAAGATTATTTAGTCATTCATGAACTAAGCCACTTAACGTATATGAACCATGGGGAAGAATACTGGCAATTAGTCGCCCAATTCTGTCCGGACTACAAGTTGCACCGCCGTTGGCTTAATGAAAATAAAGACGAGATTTTTGCGGACGTAAAACTGATTTATCAACCCGCAGACGAAACTGCAACTGCCGCGCAAGAAACAGCCCCACAGGAAACGGCTCCGCAAGAAAACAATTCCGCTAATTAACCAAAAACTCCCCGGTTATACCGGGGAGTTTTATTTCTTAATAATCTGTTTATTGCGCAGGGTTTTCTATTAACGGGGGTTCGTCTCCGCCATTTCCTTTACGTTGGAACAATCTTGTCACGCGCGTTTTAGCATTTTTCCAACTATGCCCCAATACTTGTATGATACTTGAATCGGCCAACATCTTGGGAGTTAAAATCACACTTCCTGCCATAGCCGCACTAACAAGCGCCATATCCAACCCCGGCACATGCCCGGCTAAGCGCAACAACGGAGCACTAACCGCAGCCAATGGCATAGTTAAATTGATTAACAGCGCCACTTCCCGTTTGTAATCAGGATGCAGTTTGATAATATAATCGTACATTTGAGCAAAGAAATTGCTAATTCCAAAACAACTAATAACAGCCCCTGTCATTAACGCCGGCATATTACTATGTGCCATTGACATCGCCAGAGGTCCTAATATTGCCGTTGCGGAAGATATTGCGTACATACTTCCTCCGCTCATGCGTTGGCTTAAAAAGTTTCCAAATACACGCCAACTAAACATAAACCCGTAAAGTAACAACCCCACTATACCGGTAGCCGCCGTAGCACTTCCCACCAGCTCGCGCATAGCAAAGGCAAAATTGTTGGAAAATCCCAACTCGCCTATAGTAGCTAACGTCATGGCTGTTAGTGCAGGCGGCAACCCAACTTTGAGTGCTACATCTTTAAGATTAATATTGCGGTGTCCCAATTCATCAAATGTTTTTTGGAAAACTTGACGGAGTGCTTGTGCTTCCTCAGCAGAGCGACCTCCTTTGATTAAGAATTGTTCTAATTCTTCCAAAAACTCTTTTTCATACCGAAGAGCCAATCCTTTGGGCGCTTTTTTGGTCTTGCGCGATTCCACAGGGACCAATGCCCCTATAGATTCCTTTACAGCAGTAGCAATTCGTTTTACTTCTGAATGTTTCGGCGAGATATCTTGGATCCCAAGTTTTGCCACTTGTAACAGTTCTTTGCTTTGCAAGTCCTTCAAATTATTACGTAATGTCGTTATATCCAACGGGAAAGAATTTTTAAATGGCGTTTTGTATACTTTGTATAACGTGTACAAACTAAATAAACTGTAAGGCACATAACTGGCGGAGAAATCTAACCCCAAATCTACATTGAAGAGCAACTTGCCCGTCAAATTGGCCAACCATGGGAATGACAAGAAGGCCATCGTTCCCAAATTCTTATACATGGCTGCCCTTTGCAGATTTAATACGTCACGCAACGATTTCTCGCTTTTCTTGGTAAACACTTCTTTGGTACGTTTCCACAAATGTTTAGTATTAAATGTTACATCAACTTTTTTCCCTGTTGTGGCACTTACGAACGATTTTCCTTCCCGTATAATTCCTCGGTTGGCAAGAATCAGAAGGCCTTGTAGGTATCGGGTAACACTTACCCCCAACGCCATTAGTGTACTAGATGCCAAGAAGGCCGCTAATTGAGGGCCGCTAAATACACCTTGTATATGTCCATATAAACCGCTGGCTATGGCCCCCAACGCAGACAGGGCAAGCGCACCAACCCCCAAACGATACACTTTGGCTTCCCCAAAACGCTCTAAGAATGGATTAACGGCTATCATTGCTGCGGTAAGCCCATTGTTAATACCCATCATGGTATACGTGGAAGCCGTTTCGCTCCAGTTACTATATTCTTTCAATACTGGGCCCAGGGTTTTTCCTAACCCAATTTGCAGAACAGGCACTAAATAGGTCAGGGGCGGCATTTTATTTTGTGTAGAAAACACCCCTATTGAGAAAGGTGTTTCTGGATGCATTGCTAAAATTTTGGTCCAATATTGGCTCTCTTCTTTAGGCAAACGGATAAACGCATTTTCTAAAACATTTAACACGTCCCCTTGAGCATTGCGGAAATATAAAGTATTCTCGTGGACAATAATTTGTCCCCCTTCTGCTTGCCCCACTTTTTTGACACCCAATAATGCCAAATCCACATCCGCAATAACTTGTGTTTTTTCCAATTTTCCGCCTTCAATTACCTTATATACGGGTAATGTAACTGCTGTTCTGGGGCTGGAGTTTCGTTGAATTTTAACACGTAATGGACGAGACATTCCTAATTTACCGGCACCATCAACCAAAATACCGAATTCTCCATTATTACTCGAAAGAACAAAGTAAAAGTGGTCTGGTCGCTTGGCCTCGCGCGTTAGATTACGCAACTCAAAAATGCCATTGGGACCTAATGCTAGCCGGTTATATTGCGGAGAAAAATGCTTAAGTTTAGGACTAATAGTTAAATCTACATTGTGCAAAATATTCTCTGCACCATCTGCGTTTTCTACCGTTAATTTAAATCCTTCCATCCCCACCATTACTTTTATATCGTTATTTACAACCGATACGTCTTCTCCGTCCCGCATTATCTCCGGCACGGAACCTTCTTCATAAATCGGCTGTGTGGTATTTTCATGTAACCCCGGTTCTTCATAGGGGGCCTCTTTGCGCGCTTTTTTCTTAAATCTATTACGAATCCATTTACCCAGGCGTGTTACGCCATTTGTCATGGACATTATCGGAAGACCACTATACAAAATACCACTACGTGAAGTATTAGATGGAACACGTGCAGCAGATTGTGTTGCTTGCGTGGAAGTCGTTCTAGCAGAGGTTTGTTGGCCCACGGATTGCTCCGCGCGGTGCATAGAAGAAGTAACCGGCGGAACTTGTTGGCTGGTAATCACTTCTTGTGTAGTAGAAGTGGTACGTGCTGTTTGCATACCAGCACTTTGTGCTTGAGTGGTAGTGGTAGAGGTCCTAGCAAGTGGGACCCCTCTTGCGATTTGCGCCGCAAGAGCAGCCGGATCCTGACTTAATTGCCGTATTTGCGGTTGTCCAATATTCATCCATTGTTCCGTGGCCTGCAAAGAAGCATCTGCATGCAAACGGTTGGGGTAAAAATCGGTTTCTAATAATGAGGTCATGGAAGCATCAACAGCAGGGGTTTGAAGACCTTGCAAACCAGCCGGGACATCTACCGGCAAATGATGCATACCAATATACTCTGCCACACCCACCAAAACAGGATTTTGTGCATTTTCCGCCAGCAAGTTACCTAATTCATCATACGCTTGCATGCGCAACAAACCACGAGCAGTAATAAGTGTTGCTGTATCCGCAAAAACTGTTCCTTGCGCTTGTTTATAAAAATCTAGCAGAATTGGGGCTTGTTCCCGTGTACCGACGATTCCAAGAGCAGACGCATCTGCTAAAACTGCCCGCACATTTTCTACAGCCCGGGTAACTTGTGCTGAATATTGCGTTGCAGAAGTACTTATATCTGCCTTTTGAGAACCCTGTAAAATAAGGTGAGTGTCTTTTAATTGTTTTTGATAATGTGAAACCGCTTCCAAACGCTGCCCCGCAGAAACAGCTTTGGGCTTCTCTAATGACAGCATAACAAATTCGTTACGCATCAAAGCAACTCGTTGAGCTGCTGGACGTTTTAAGATATCCGCGGCAATACCTTTTGTATGGCCTGTTAAAATTTGTAGTTGTAAAGGACTTTTAGAACGATAGATTTTAGATAATATACGTGTAGTTGCACCACTTGAAATACGAGCAAATGGTCTATTTACTTTAGAAAAACGGCTAGCAACTCGGGCCCCTCGTTCCCAAGAAGGATCAGCTAAAACTGGCGCAACACTACTAATTAATATACTTACGCTCAGCACCAGCGAAAGCAATTTATGCATAGATATTCGGTCTCCTAGCTACATAGTGGCAATTTACGCAACAAAAAGAAAGGGCCAAAAGACCTAGATGAATGGTATTTTTGGCCCTATATGAAAATTGCCCCATATGCCGCGAAAATACAGAACAAGTAACAAACCGTTGATTATTAAAGATGCAAGAAATAAAAGATAAAAAGAAAGAGATAAGAGAGGCCACCTCCGGCGAATGCGAACGCTTCCTCCGAAGTAAGCACTGACACATAGATTGATTAGCGCAGTACTGAAACATACCTATTTAACCTTCTCCGTATATTATGGTATGAAATTTGGCAACCCTACGCAAAAGAAAAAAGGCCCATTTTAAAAATAGGCCTTTTAGATTAGAAAAATTCGCCAACTAGTTACTTCTTAAAAGCTTTTTGAACACAGGGAGCGACCCAGGCCGAAATATCCGCTCCGTGCGCAGCCGCTTCTTTAATAGCACTACTACTAATGAATTGATATTCCTCGCTAGAAGGCAAGAACACTGTTTCTAACTGCGGATCAAAAACTTTATTAAAATAGGCATTGGTACGCTCATGGTTCCAATCATGCGCGCTGCGCAACCCACGTACTACCGTAGTGTAACCGTGCTTTTTCATGTAATCAGCCAGCAGCCCCTGTGCACTATCTATTGTAATGTTTTTTTCTCCTTTTAACGCTTCTTTGAGAAAGGATAAACGTTCCTTTACACTAAATTGTGCCTTTTTGGCTTTATTATGAAAAACAACTACTACCACCGCACCAAAAATAGTACGGGCACGCTTAATCAAATCTATATGACCCTTGGTAACCGGATCGAAACTTCCAGAAAAAACAACAGGTTTCATAGCATTCCCCTATACTTCGTATTTCTATTATGGTATCATAATTTTATGATAAAAAACCCTTTTTCCGATGAAATTTATTTAAAACGTACACACGCGCACACGCCCGATTTACGTGATGAATATTTTAGAGACCAAACAAAAATTATTCATTCGTTGCCATTTCGCCGTCTAAAGCACAAAGCGCAAGTATTTTTTGCCCCCAAGAATGATCACATTTGTACCCGCATTGAGCACGTGTTGCATGTGGCCACCATCGCAGCTACAATCTGTCGGGGGCTTAACAAAAGCGGAAATTGGGAACTGAGCGAAGATATGGCTTATGCCATCGGGTTAGGACATGATATCGGGCATGCCCCGTTTGGCCACGAGGGCGAACGAGCTATTGATGCTTGCTTAAAACCAAGTGGGAAACGTTTTTTACATGAACTTAACAGCTACCGTGTTGTAGAACATTTAGCCAATTACGGTGAAGGACTAAATTTGACCTTCGCTGTAAAAGACGGAATTATTTGCCACTGCGGGGAAGATTTTGCCAATAATAAATTAAGACCGGCTAAAGTCCCCAATGATTTGGAAAAAATTACCGGCCGCACCCAAATGCCCTCTACATATGAGGGATGCATTGTGCGTTTGGCCGATAAAATTGCCTATTTCGGACGCGATATTGAAGATGCCATCAAAGCAGATTTAATTACTAAAGAGGATATCCCGCAAGATGTACGTAAAGAAATAGGAACTTCTAACGGAGAAATCATTAATACGCTCACCCTGGACTTAATTGATAACTCCAAAGATAAAGATTATATCGGTTTTTCCAATGACAAGTTCCAATTGATTTCCCAATTGCGCGATTTTAATTATTCGCGGATTTATTGTAGCCCTGTAATGTTAAAGCGTAAAGAAATGATTTCCAAATGTGTACGCAATGTATTTGATTATTTTCGCGAATTGTTTACCCTCCACGGATTTAACTATGAGGACTACCAAAAAGAATTCACTCAGGCCGCCCGTGGTTTTGGCAATTACATAAAATCCATGCGTAATTTCTATCGGGAAGACCCCACTAAGATCGATACAATCATTGCCGACTATATTTCCGGCATGACCGATTTGTTTGCGTTAGGTATTATGCAAGAAGTTTTACTACCCAGTGCTATCAGTTTTGTATAACAAATTATCGCCGATAACTTCTAAAAGGTCCTAAACAACAGATAGGACCTTTTTTTGCTAAATATGGGCCCTTTGGCCCTCGTTTTGTCCTTATTAAACAAGCATACTATTATAAGAGGTTGTTATATGAAACAGTTATCTTTACTTTTATTGACGGTTATCCTGGTCCTGTTGCCAACTGCCATACAGGCGGAGAAATTGTCGCCTTCAGCCCTGGAAAATGCCATTACCAGCAACACCAACGGCACTCCTTTGGCGATCAAATTAGCGCGTGAAGGGAACATAGAAGGATTGGCACAACTATCTCAAAATGCAACAAATGGCGATTTCTTAAAAATTCAAGACAAATACAATAATAATCTATTCCACGTCGCTAAAAATGCTGATGTGGTACAGGTAGTCGCAGCCATGATTCGGCGATTTTATGGAGCAAAAGCACTTACGGAAATAGAATTGATGGTCAATCAGCGCAATTCGTTTGGTGAAACTCCTCTATTGGCCCAAATTAATGCAGGGCACGCAGACACTTTCCGCCCGCTCTACGCTTATTCCCTTTTAAAGAAGAAAAATGATATCGCCCGCAATCAATTGGCTCGTTTACGCGGGAGTGGCCCAGCGATTGAAGAACGTAATAGAGGTATCTATTGTAAGGAAATTCGACAATTATCCTCCGCGCATGGAATCACTTTACTACAGGCAGCGCAAGGGCAAATCCCTTATCATCCTGAAATGGCTCCTTTGGCCAAAAACATCAGCCGGTTAATCCCTTGTCTGGTGCAGGATTAATTTTATCTCTAATTGTGCTAAACGGTGCGGCCTTTAAGCCGCACCGTTTTAGTTGAAAACTGCCCCGGCTATGCCGTCATTGCTTGTTTTACATCCACGCCCATCGGTGTGGGAACTCCGTTTTTATCTACACATACAAGCGTGGTTTTCCCTTTTGTGCAAAGGCGTCCGTTTTGATTGGTAATTGTGTTTTCAAATATAATTTTAATGTCTGAAATTTCTAATACCTTTGTATCTACGGTTATAACATCCGCGTAGCGTACAGGGTACTTATATTCCACTTCTTGTCGCGCCACCACAAAATATTTCTCACGCTGCATTAACGTCGCCACGGAATATCCTTTTTCTTGCATGTACAAGGTGCGGGCTTCTTCGAAGTATTTTAAATAATTCGCATAGTACACCACATTGCCGCAATCTGTATCATGATAAAAAATAGTTTTTTGCATCTTTTCCCCCTTTTAGTACGTTGCAAGATTTCATATAATAAATTATACTTATTTGCTAGGTTAACGACTATGAAAACCGAGGAAATTATTGAGCGTTTGCGCCATCCGAAAAAATACATTTCAAAAGCAGCTAAACAGAAAGCCGCTGGTCCATCCGCGTCACAAACAGCCGGGCAAGAATCTCTCTTGCCAGTTTGGATTGTACCGATTATTGTCCTGTGCATATTAGCCGCTTTATTTGTTACTTGGACGTTTATGCTCAATGCCAAAAGACGGGCAGAAAATGTAGCAGAGGCATTAGACCCTAAACAGGTGGAAGGTTTAACCTATGATACTGATTTTAACCCCAGTAAAGATGTCACTTACGTTCAAATTGTGGAAGGGTCGGACCGCAACGTAGCGGTGGATACTCTCGGTACTACGTTGCCTATCATTAGCCGATTCAACTACCAAGCCATTACACCGGAAAATTATAAAATCATAGGGTTAGCACCGTGGGCATTGACGGAAAATTTTGCCGCTAATTTAGAAGACCCGGCAATAATTCAATATTTATTAAATCGCCAAGAAGTAGATGAGGCGTTTGTCTCGCGTGTAGATGTGGCTCCCATTTTGGAAGACCCGCAATTACTCGCCGCTTTGGCACAAGATAACAAAACGTTGGATGAATTTTTTAATAGCGAGGTTATTCAAAAAATTCTTGCCAACGAACAAATGGTGCGTGTAATAGGTGCCAGTCGATTTATGAGCCACCTGCTCATCAGTCCGGCAGTGAAATACTACCGGGACCGACCGCAAGAGGCCGCTAAGCTGATTAAAAGTAGTCCTACTTTAAATGCGCTGCGGCAAAACCCCGGCGTTCGGCAAGCCGTACAAGAAAACCGCTACTTAAAACCGATTGCAGCATTGTTACTGGGTACAGCAACCCCCGCTCAAGCAACTCAAAAATAGTGCTTGTGCCCTTACGCCAAAATTGCTATACTATATAGGTAGTTGAAACGATTTTGCGGGCGTGGTTCAATGGTAGAACGCGACCTTGCCAAGGTTGAGACGAGAGTTCGATTCTCTTCGCCCGCTCCATTTGAAAGCCCCCTCTTTTGAGGGGGCTTTTCATTTGAGAAATACTAGAAATCGCAGTATTGACAATTACCTCCAGGGTTCAGTGGTATATCGTCATCTCCATGACCACCGCTATTGCCGCCACCTCCCAAATCAGCGGGCTGATATCCTGAGGGTTCAACCATTGCACAAAACCCTGTTTTTTCTGCGGGGTCTTGGCATGCTTTTTCAATTTGGCCATTCTGCAATACCCCTATGGCAAGTATTCCACCTTCATACATACCTGAAGTTCGTTGGGCGTACAAAGCAATTCCTTCCGGGAACTCCTCTGTCCGATATTGAAAAGCCCCTCCCGGCTCAGGAATCATAATATCGCCATCATTGATGTCTTCCGTAAAAGCATTATGTTGCATGTAATAAATGCTCTGCGCATTCGCCCAATCACCCAACACTTGCAACGCCTCGGCCATGCGCGAGCGTTCCACGGCCTTTTGGTATTGTGGCACTGCTATAGCTGCCAAGATACCAATAATGAGCACTACTACTAGTAGCTCAATTAACGTAAAACCTGTATTCGTTAGTTGTTGGGGATTCTCGTCGTAATTTGCCAAAATAAAAAGGCCTATTTTTTAAAAATAGGCAAACAGGTTTTCTGTTAAGTAATTGGCTCCTAAAGAACCTTAAAACTCATTAAAAAAGCCCCTCATGACGAGGGGCCTTTTCACTTACTAAAACACGCTTAAGCGGCTTTTTTAGCGGTATCAATCAGGGCTTTAAAAGAAGCCGGGTCTTTGATCGCCATTTCGCTGAGCATCTTGCGGTTGAGCGTGATGTTCGCTTTGGTCAAGCCGTTAATGAATTTAGAGTAAGACAGACCTTCTTCACGTACCGCAGCGTTAATGCGGGTGATCCACATTTGGCGGTAAGTTGTCTTTTTGTCTTTGCGGTCTACATACGCGTGCACGCCGGATTTACCCAATTGTTGGGTAGCCATGCGTAAGCGGCGGGATTTATCCCCGTAATAGCCGCTGGCAGATTTCAATACTTTTTTCTTTCTTGCGTGTCTGGGAACGCTGAATTTAATTCTCATGTTTCAACCTCTTATTTAGCCATCGGCAAATACTTGGCTAAGATTTTGCCTTTGTTGGACTCAGGCGTGATTACACCAGTATGGCGCATATCATGCTTGCGTGAGGCAGAAACAGGCGTTAGCAAGTGTTTTCTGCCGGCTTTTCTGTGGGTGAATTTACCCGTAGCGGTTTTGCGGAAACGCTTTTTACCGCCAGCGTGGTTTTTTAATTTTGGCATTTAATATACCTCATTTTTTAATTAGTCCTTATTTATCCTACCTGCGGCAGGAGCCGGTCCGCCCCGAACGCAGTCACTGCAAAAAGGACCTAAAAATCTAATTTTTGGGTATGAATGTTAAAAACATTCGGTTGCCCAATGATTGCATCTTCCCGTCAACGGTGGCAAGTTCTTCCATTCGTTTGGCGGTATTATTTAAAATTTCAATTCCAATATCTTTGTGTTGGTTTTCACGTCCGTGGAATACCACTACAAAACGCACTTGGTTTTTCTTGCGCAAAAACTCTTCAATTTGGCGCATGCGCACTTCTAAATCATGCGGAGCAATGTGCGATTTAATACGCAGTTCTTTCATCGTCACTTTGGCTTGTTTCTTTTTGGCCTCACTAGCTTTTTTGCCCTGTTCATAGACATATTTATTGTAATCTAAAATTTTGCACACAGGGGGGTTGGCGTTAGGGGAAATTTCCACTAAATCCAACTCTTGCTCTTTGGCCAAATTAACGGCTTGCGTTAACGGCAATACGCCGATCATCGAACCGTCCGAATTAATCACGCGCACTTCACTTGCGCGGATGTTCATATTTCTGGGGTAGAGATCTTTTTTATATTCTCTTTTTCTATCAAATCTTGCCATGTAACTATTCTGCGAAAAAAATTGCCCCATCTTTGGGACAATTTTATTATATCACTTTGACAATACAACTGTCAATGAAAACCTAGGCCTTATCCGGCCCGGCGGTATAGACCATTTGCCCATCTTGGAACAACTTCCATCCCTGGATTTTGTCATACGTCAGTTTCCACGTACCGTACGGGTCTGTCCAAGTGGAATCTCCGGGGACGGTCTGTAATGTTAAAACGAAACTCCCTTCTTGGCCTGGCAAGAACACTTCGGCGTGTTGCCAATTAGCCGAGCGTATTACATATGCAGCTAATACAGGTTCTCCTAATTGAATCGTTGGCATCAGCGCGGTCCCCACTTCCCATACACGTACGCATTCCTGGCGCACTACACTATAGGTATACCCCGCCGAAGCGATACAACCATGGGCATCTTTGTCTGCTCCCACCAATGGAGCGGTGGGTTTATCACCTTCCCCGCTTTCTGATGAGGCGGGTGTAAACGGAACATAAACTATAACCAATACTGCTAACAAAATAGCAGCAGCAATGAGTAATATTGTTTTCTTCATAATTTTATTATAACAAGATTAAGCCCCCGTTTGGGGGCTTTTTTTAGGTTAGATTTCATCTCCAAACGCATGCTGGATCTTTTTTACATTTCCACTACGCGTTAATACCGGGCGTCCGTGATAGATGATTTTGCCACGCCCCAACGCTTCGGCCTTTAGCGTTTCCATCACAAATGTTTCTACATCGCCGGTGTCATTAACTTGTACATGGGCCTGTTGAATGCGGAAATCGGCCGCATCTATATCTTTAGAACTATTATTAATTAGTTGCGCTTGCTCCGCTGAACCGGAGAGTTCCAATTCTGCTTTACCAAACAAAGCGGCCTCCAATTCTTTCACTTGTATGCGTTCTAAATCTACTTCGGCCTTGTTGGTGGCTTGTATCCGCAAGGTATTTGTTTTGAGTTCATCACCGGTGATATATGCTTTATCTCCCGCCGAGATCGTTATTTGTGACGTCTCAAACGCCCCGCGCATACGCACGCGCCCTTTCCCACGTACCGTCATAGATTCTAGGTATGGCATCCCTATTTCTACGCGTAGAGCATGTTCTCCTTTGACATGAACAGGGCGTTTAAAATCAATAATTAGCGTATCTTCTTCTACACGGATATCCGACAACGCCATTAAATTTACTTTCCCACTGACTGATACACTGGTATCTCCTTGTTGTCGAAGATCTACTTGAATGTCCCCGCGTACATCTACAGATGTGAACGGTGTTAAATGCGTGAGTGTATTAGACATATATTTCCCTTCTCCACGCACGGTTTCGGCCTGCACGCCAACAGCCAATGTCATGCCTATCGCTGCAAAGGCCAAGTATATTATTGTTTTTTTGATCATACATTTCTCCTTTGTGGTGTAGGTGAAGATATCCTAATAAAACGTTCTTCATTTTCAAAGTTCAAAAATTAGTTAGTTTGCAATTTTTTAACTTCATGTTCTTCTTCCTAAAAATTTGCTAAAATAAAGTGACTTCTTTTTCAATTTGTGAGGGGGCTTATGAGCAACCGCAGACAAGCACGCGAATGTGCCTTGCAATCTTTGTACTATGCCGATAGCGCCAACTTGGCGCCCGAAGTAACCGCCAAATACATGGCTCAGTTCAAGGGAGAATTAGCGGAATGTTTCCCTTTTTGTGAAGATCTGGTACACGGTACCGCTAATCACTTAACCGAAATTGACAAAATCGTTTCCTCCTACGCCAAAAACTGGACGGTATCGCGCATGTCAGCGGTGGACCGCTCTATTTTGCGCATGGCAACTTATGAAATGCTTTTTAGCCCCGATAAAACCCCTGTGCCCGCTATTATCGATGAAGCAATTGAGCTGGCTAAAAAATTCTCAACCGAAAATTCCAGCAAATTTATTAACGGTTTGTTGGATCAACTTAAAAAAGAACGCAAAAAATAGGGGTTGTTATGCACCCGAAAGACGAGATTGAGCAACTTAAAAAGTTAATCAATTACCACAACAATTTGTATTACAATTTGGACAACCCCGTCTTGTCGGATACGCAATACGACGAGCTTTATAAAAAACTCAAAGATTTAGAAGACGCTTACCCTCAGTTCCGTACCAAAAATTCACCTACGCAGCGCGTGGGTGGCAAAGCCAGTAAAACATTTAGCGAGGTTACGCACGCTGTGCCCATGATGTCACTGGATAATTCCTATAACGCCGACGATATCCGCGCCTGGCACGAACGCACCGCTAAAATTTTACAACGTCACAATTTTGAAATGGTTTTAGAGGCAAAAATAGATGGCGTTTCTTGCTCGCTTACCTACGAAAATGGGAAACTCATCCGCGCCGCTAGTCGCGGGGATGGTAAAGTGGGCGAAGATATTACCGCTAATGCGCGCACGATAAAAAGCATTCCGCACACCCTGGGTGTAAACGCCCCCAAAGGCCTATTAGAAATACGTGGCGAAGTATATTTAGATAAAAAAGATTTGGCCGTTTTAAACAAAATTCAGCAAGAGAAAAACGAAAATATCTTTGCCAATACCCGCAACGCAGCTGCCGGATTTTTACGTCACAAAAACGCGGATATTGTGGCAGCACGGCCTCTCAAATTTTTTGCGCACTCCTTTGGTGTGGGCGACATTACCGCCAACTCATTTAGCGAGTTTATTGAACTATGTAAAAATTGGGGATTTTCCGTTGGTCCAGTACGCACTAAAACAAATGCTATCGAAGATATTATCACCTTTTACAATAAATTTAGCGAATCGCGCCATCAACTTCCCTTTGACGTAGATGGACTCGTTGTAAAAGTAAACTCGTTTGACGAGCAGAAAATTTTAGGCGCAACGGCCAAAAGTCCGCGCTGGGCCATTGCTTTTAAATATCCTGCCCCTCAGGCCACTACCCGGCTTAACAATGTGATTTTTTCCGTGGGGCGTTCAGGTATTATTACGCCGGTAGCAGAATTAGAACCCGTAACTGTAGGCGGTGTTACTATTTCCAATGCCACATTGCACAATTTTGATGAAATTAAACGCTTGGGCGTGCGCGTTGGAGATAGTGTCATTGTGGAACGCGCCGGAGAAGTAATCCCCAAAATCGTAAAAGTCGTAGAACAAAAAGGTACGCAAGATATTTTGCCTCCCACGGTTTGCCCGGTGTGCGGCGGCAGAGTTTATAAAGAAGCCGAAGAAGTGGGTTATTATTGTGTCAACCCTACCTGCCCGGCACAGTTGCGTGCGCGGCTGTTGCATTTTGCATCGCGCGATGCCATGGATATTGACGGACTTGGTGATGTAATTATGGACCAACTTTTAGAGCGCAAATTTGTAACGGATTTTGCTGATATCTATAAACTTACGTTTTTCCATGTGCTTAATTTAGAGAATTTTAAAGATAAAAAAGCACAAAATTTATTAGATTCCATTGAAGAGAGCAAACACAAACCTCTTTCTAAATTGCTCTTTGCGTTAGGGATTGGTTTTGTGGGTGAAAAAACGGCCGAGATTTTGGCCGACCGTTTTCACACATTAGACGCACTGAAAAATGCCAATTTGGAAGAATTGCAAAGCATTCGCGAAATCGGAGAAATAGTTTCGAAAAGCGTGTATGATTTTTTTCGCGACCCAAAAGCGTGCAAACAAATTGAACTTTTGCGCCAGGAAGGATTAAATTTTACGCAACCTAAAAAAGAACTTTCCGGCAATGTATTAGAAGGAAAAACAATTGTGTTTACCGGAGAACTGATCACCTTAAAACGTACTGAAGCGGAGCAACTGGCCAAGCAATATGGCGGTTATGCCAGCGGGAGTGTTTCCAAGAAGACATCGTTTGTGGTGGCGGGCGAAAATGCCGGCACAAAACTACGCAAAGCCCATGAACTTGGCATTCCTGTTATTACCGAAGAAGAATTTTTAAAAATGATTGGGCGATAGACAAATAAATTCCCAAATAAAAACCCCGCTAAAAGCGGGGTTTTAAATTTTCTTATTTTTCTTTTTCGCCTTCATCAGATAAAGTTAAATTCCCATCGCTCAAACAAATCGTATAGTTGTAATACTTGTAATACTCTACAATTTGGTTTTTAGGCACTTCCACTTTAGGATTGCGTTTTTTACGTGCAGTCATCACATAGTAATATGGAACCGTTTTTAAGTCCTTAGTATCGGTAATGCGCACAAAATAGCGATAGTGTTTTTTGCCCACCGGCAAGAAGTAAACGCCTAAATCTTTTTTTAATGTTTCTTCGGAACATAATGTTTCCGTTTCCAACATTTTTAGTTCAGCATGGGAAATTTCTTCATATCCTTTTTGTGTAAGCGCTTTGGCATATTGATTAGCTTTTTCAATTTCATTTTGCGTCAACGGTACTAACTGATTTGAAAGTAAAAACTCTTTCTTCCCCTTCAAGGCCTGCGTGTAAACATAAAAACCTTCTTCTGTCAGCGTACTTTCCGGAGTGAATACTGGTTTGCCGTGTTTGTCACGCAATCCAAAAACTTCCTGTATGGGAACTCCTCCCTTGGTAAAAACAGTAACGGCATCTTGTCCCATATTTTTTTGCAATGCTTTATAGCCGTTCAACGTTAACATTTCACGCGCAAAATCTGTATCTTTATTAAGCGTAACAATGTAATCTTTTGTATTAATTCCATACTTGTTTTTAAGATACTCCACCCCTAAACGTTGTTCTGCTTGATGGATTTTAGAAAACAACTCGCGGTCTTTCTCTGTCAATTCCTTGGCTTCCGGCTTTACTGCATAGCGTTGTTTAAGCGCTACAAGCATATCCGCATCGGTTAAGTAATCCGGTTCCAAACTAATTAAACGTTGACGAGCAATTGTATTAAGTGGCTCAACAGCTAACGCAGATTGGTACGCATCGGCGGCGCCTTGTACGTTGCCTTGTGTTTCCAATATTATTCCCTTCCCAATTAATGAGTTTACATTGGCCGGGTTGTATTGCAACGATTTTTGATACATATTTAGTGCTTCTTTTTGGTTCTGTTTTTTTAGGGCAATATCTCCCAACATGGAATACGCGTAAGACCAATAGGGACTGGAGCGCTTCATATTTTTAATAGCTGCTTCAAAATGCGCTTGTGCCTCTGATAAATTTTCTTGTGTAAGCAACACTCCCGCCAAGGACAAGTGAGCATCCACGTTTTCTGCATCCAAATTCAAACAACGTTTGAATGTTTTAGCTGCTTGCTCGTATTGTGCCTGACCGTATTGTTTTTTCCCTTGTTCTAAACAACTAGACAAGGTACGATCTGCCGGCGTTTGACTCCATAACGCCGCCGATACAAAGACGAGCACAAACCAGCTGTTTTTAAAAAAGAGTTTTAATAAACGCATAACCTACCATCTGCATTTTTTCAAATTTTGTTAATTTAACAGGAGTGTCTCCCGCAAAATTCATTTCTTCTATTTTAGCAAGATTTTTTTGATAAATATATCCCATTATGCGGCAAGGGAACATCTTGATTGGCCAAAAATCGTCCATCAATTGAAACGCAAGGGCATATTGTTCCTTGGCTTTTTGGGCCATTTTTTGCTGCAATTGTTTGACCAACGTCAGGTTTTTATTTTCTAAAATTTGAGCAGCTGTTAATTCACAAGGCAAATAAACTCTCCCCAATTTGGCGTCTTCTTGTACGTCTCGCACAATATTTGTGAGTTGCACCGCCGTCCCTAATGCATTAGCTAATGCATCGGCTTTTTCACCTTGCACCCCCAAAATATCCAGGGTCGCTTTCCCCACAATTACAGCTACACGGTAGAGATACCATTGTAAGGCCTCAAATGTAGGATAACGCTTTTGTTCTAAATCGGCCTGCATCCCTTCTAACAACAGCATAAATCGATCTTTAGGAATGTGAAATGTCCGTACATACTCTTCCAATCCGCATCCCCAAGATGTTTTCGGAGCACCCAAATAAATAAATTCCACTTCTTTTGCTAAATCCTTGAGTGCTTGTGGCGCGTTGGGTTGTGGTTCATCTGCAATATCATCTGCAATCCTACAAAAAGTGTAGTAATGTGCCAACGCAGCGCGTCTGCTTTTCCCTAAAAAGAAAAAAGCCGGCCCAAAACTGGATTTTTTGTAGGCATCTTGCTCGTTCATTTTGTTTTGCCTTTTTTATGCAAATAGGATAATGCGGCCCCTGTGGCAGTAGCATAAATAGCATTTTTAGGAATAATAAAATTCACGCCGTGCATATCATGCAACATTTGAAAGGTCTTTTTAGCCGAGGGTACTTGCGAAAGCGTGCCGGTTAAAATAACATCTTTCATCTTTTCGTTACGACAGGCAAACACCGCCATCATCCCTACCGTTTGGAATACCATATTAAGTACCCCGGCCGCCAAATCGGCAGAGGTCAAACCATCCTCCATCTTGCCAAAATTAGCAGCAGTAATTTCTTTGGTCAAATTAGAAATCGCCCGTGCGGAAATATCTCCAATGTTTAAATCTACTTTGTTTAATTTGCCTGTTTGTGCCATAGCGGTAAGCGTTTTAAATGACTTAACTCCACACAATTTACCGCCTAATCCAAGCACCGTTCCACCACCTACACCAGAACCACCAATGTGGAAAATCCCTTTTTGGCCGGCACGCACAAACGCCGTACCAGTTCCCATACTAACCACTAATCCTTCTTTTTTGTTAGAAAGCGCTAAACCGCCCAGTCCAATGGCCTGAAATTCATCCACAGTAGAAGTAGCAATTCCATATACTTTTTTCTTGAAAAGATCCGCGCCTACACCGGTTAAAATAATTTGTTTTACGTCCGTAAGTGCAAGTCCATTTTCATTAATAAATTTACCAAGTGCCCCGTAAGCCGAAGTAAGAGGGTCGGCCGCTTCTACTTTTAGCATGCCTACTAATTTGGCTTTATCGGTGTATCCCACAATTTTAGTGGTAGAACCACCTACGTCAATTCCGATAATTACGCTCATTTTCCCTCCAAGCCGATTGATTTTAAGAACGGTCCGTTTTGAGCCGGGCGGCCTAAGAAATTTTCTACTAACTTTTCTTCATCTTCGCTGCCGCCTTTTTCTAAAATCTCGCGGCGGAATTTAAGACCGATCTGCGGATTTAAAATACCGTTTTTTTCAAATTCGCTGAAAAAATCTTCCGCTATTACTTCCGACCATAAATACCCATAATAGCCGGCATCATACCCGCCCATAATGTGCCCAAAGGCGGCTTGAGGATACGTGTTTTTAGTAAGCGGCAAAGCACGGATTTTTTTGGTCAAATCAAAATAAAGTTTAGTAGTATCGGGTGTTTTGGGAGCCGTGTGCAACGTCATATCATACTGCGCAAAAAAGTTTTGGCGCAAATAGGTGCCTCCCGCTCCAAAATTTTTAGCATCCAACATGCGTTTAATTAAATCATCCGGCAACGACTCGCCGGTTTTATAGTGCTTGCTGATTTTTTTAAGCACCGTCGGGTCCCACGCCCAACGCTCCAGCATTTGACTGGGTGCCTCTACAAAGTCCCAACTTACGCTGGTACCACTAAATGCTTCGTATTTGGATTTTGTTAATGCATTGTGTAGTACATGCCCAAATTCATGAAACAATGTTTCCACTTCGCCGTGTTTTAAAAGGGAAGGCGTTTCTTTGGAGGGCTTATTCATATTTGCCACAATGGCTACAAATGGTTTTTGATACGTACCGTCTTCTTTTTCTTCGCCTGCTACCAAGTCAAAACAGGCAGCATGTTTATATTTCCCTTCACGCGGATAAAGATCCATGTAGAAATAAGCTATAGGGATGCCGCTTTGTTTATCTTTGATGAGAAACGCTTTTACGTCTTCATGCCAGACGGGGATATTTACCGGTTCAAAGGTAATACCAAATACCCCGCCAAACAATTCGAGCATCCCGTCAATTACTACCTGAGACGGGAAATATTCTTTTATTTTTTCACTATCAAGTTGTAAATTTTCTTTGCGGTATTTGTTCGCCCAATAACCCGATTCCCACGGATAAATGGTGCGCGCTTTCTTACCGGTTTGTTCATTTTTATAGGCAATTAAAAATTTGTCTTCTTTTTTGCCCATGGGTTTTAATTTTTTTTGCAAATCTTTCAAAAACGTCATGACGGTTTTGGGGGTTTTAGCCATGCGGTTTTCTAATTTGAGATCAGCGTGTGTTTTGTAACCCAAAAGTTGCGCAATTTGACGGCGCAAAGTGAGCGTTTTTTCCAACAATTCTACGTTTCTTTCACCACCGCGACGGTTGTACTTAAATTCCAACGCTTTACGCGCTTCTTCGTCATCTGCGTTAAGCATAAAAGGCACATAATCAGGATAATCGAGCGTAACTAAGTAGTTACCCTCCGTGGTTTTTTCCAACTTGCCAATGTAATCTTCACCCAGTCCTTTTAACTGCTCACGCGTTACCGTTAAAGGATCTTTATATTCTTGAACATTTTTATCATATTCAATTACATATTGCGCTTCCTCTTTGTTAAGGGCTTTAAATTTTTCTAAATCTTCGTCGTTAAGATCCATACCGCTATGTTTAAAACCGATAAGCATTTCTTTAACGAGTTTTGCTTCTACCGGGCCTAGTTTTGGGTTTGTATCGGTATATTCCTTGATGGCTTTGTACACATCACGCCGCGTAGCCACATCTACCATATATTGACTGATTTGCATTTGCAAATCGCGCGCGGTATCACGGAATTTTTTATCCGTGGAAACGTAAGATAAAAATCCGCTCATCCCCAGGGCATCACCATATTTATCAAAGGCCTTTTCATAACCCAGGATGGTATTTTCAAAAGTACGTTTTTCAGCAGGGATAGCAATCAGCACTGCTAAATCTTTCTCCAATTGTACGCGGGCAGCCGCTTCGGCAGGGGCAAGATCCTCGGCTTTATAATTAAAATGCAAAACGCCGTCTTTGTTAAACATATTTGGCATAGCAAAAACCCCCGTGGTCAAAAGTAATAAAAATGATATGAGTATCGTCTTAATTTTCGTCATACTCATATCATAGCATTTTAGAACGTAAAATTATTATTTACAAACTTGCTTATTTGTTATAATATATACATACTCAAAATATTCTAAAAAGGAATGAGTGGAAAAAACAACCATGTACGAAGCATTTGTACCCAAAGAAATATTCCTTACCAAAGGAATTGGCCGGCATAAAGAAAAACTAGCCAGTTTTGAAGAAGCATTGCGCGACGCCAAAATTGCCAGTTTTAACTTGGTGCCTGTTTCTAGCATTTTCCCTCCCGGCTGCAAAACCGTTCCCGTTGAAAAAGGGCTCAAAAAATTGCACCCGGGCCAAATTCTGCATTGTGTAATCAGCAGAAACACCAGCAACGAATACCGCCGTATGATTGCGGCCTCCGTTGGGGTGGCAATTCCTAAAGACAGAACGCACCACGGATACTTGTCCGAGCATCACAGCTTTGGTGAAACGGATAAGCAAGCCGGGGATTACGCCGAAGATTTGGCGGCCTTAATGTTATCCACCACGTTAGGTGTTGACTTTGATAACGACACTACCTGGGACCAGAAAGAAGAAATCTGGAAGATGAGCGGCAAAATTGTGCGCACTTCTAACGTTACCCAATCTGCCGTCTGCACCAACGGGGTATGGACTACCGTTATTGCTGCGGCTGTGTTTGTAGAATAATCGACGGAAGTTTTTTGTGAGCGATAACGTACAAACCGATAAATTTATGGGGCTAGAGAGCAAAAAAAGCTCTCTGGCCTCTTGTAATTTCGTAGTCGTGCCCGTGCCGTTTGAGAAAACAGTCTGCTACGGGCATGGTACTGCCAAAGGGCCGGCGGCGGTAATCGAGGCCTCCACGCAAATTGAGTTGTGGGACGAAGAAACCAAAACCGAAACCTGGGAGCTGGGCATCAACACCCAACCCGCCATTAGTTGCAAAGGGTCTACCAACGCTGTTTTTAAAAACATCGACAAGGCTGTCCGCAATTTAATGCAATACAAGGCCATCCCCTTTTACATCGGCGGGGAACATACCGTCACACAAGCACTTGCACAACCGTATATCGACAAATACAAAAATTTGAGCATTTTGCACTTTGATGCCCATGCTGATTTGCGTGAAACATTTGAAGGTACGCCCAAATCGCACGCATGCGCGTTGTATCCGGCTTCACGCCAAGTCAAAGTAGTGCAAGTTGGTATTCGCAGTGTAGCCAGCGAAGAAAAACAATATTGCAACGCCGGCAAAGTGACTACTTTCTTGATGCACGAACACCGCGATATCAAAAAACTGATCCCGCAAGTGCTTAAAAAATTAACCGATATTGTGTACATCACGATTGATGTGGACGGGTTTGATCCATCGGTAATTCCGGCCACAGGCACACCGCAACCCGGCGGGTTTATGTGGTACGAAGCGCTAGATCTATTCCGCGAAGTTATCAAGCACAAAAAGATTGTAGCTGTTGACGTCGTGGAAGCGTGTGCGCGCAAAGCCGATACGATTACGGAGTTCAATGTTTCCAAACTCATTTACCGGTTAATGGGATATTTGGCTCTAAAGAAGAAATAAGTTTGTAAGAAAAACCTCCCCGGGCTTTTGGTATTGTGGGAGCGCTATGGCTGCCAAGATACCAATAATGAGCACTACTACTAGTAACTCAATTAACGTAAAACCTGTATTCGTTAGTTGTTGGGGGTTCTCGTCGTAATTTGCCAAAATAAAAGGGCCTATTTTTTAAAAATAGGCCTTGAAGTTTGCTCAAAAATGCGTATACTATATGTAGAAAGCGTGTGGCTTTCTATTGATGAATTAGGTAGGAAAGGAGAACAACTTATGAAAACAGGTTTTCTGTTAAGTAATTGACTCCTAAAAACTCTTTAAATTTTGCAATAAAGCACCCTCTCGGGTGCTTTATAAATTATAGGCAATCGCGATGTGAACTACACTATTTGGTCGCGCTGAGCAGCAGCTTTTTCAAGTTCTTTATCAATGCGCGCAGATACTTTGCGCAGCACGCTTTGCGCATTTTTCTTCCACTCTTTGAGTTCGCGCAATTCTTGCTGCACCTCTTTAAGTTCCAAGCGGTCTTCTTCCAATATACGCAAACGGTTTTTAAGCGTAGCGTTTTCCCCCGCCAATTCCTTTTGACGGGTGAGCGTTTGCGTAACTAAAAGTTCCAACTGCTTAAGCTTATCTTGCATTAGCGAAGTTCTGCTCCAACTTGGGTTTTAAGTTGTTCTACAATGCGCGTGAATGCGCTATCAATTTCTTTGTCTTTAAGCGTACCGTCTTGTTTAGAAAATGCCAAGCTAAAAGTTACACTCTTTTTGCCCGCAGGCAAATGTTCCCCTTGATATACGTCAATCAAGTGGTAAGAAAGTGCTACATCCAGCGGAGTTTTATCCAGCGCACTGGTAATTTGTGCGTAAGTTACATCTGCATTAAGCACCACAGATAAATCGCGCAAGGAGGGCGGAAATACCGCCACGTCTGCAGCGGGCTTAAAATCGCGCGCGGAATAATTTTTCTCTAACTGTTTAGTGGCAAACTCAAAGGCCCATATTTCCGCGGTTTTAACACCAAAGGTCTTAAGTGCTAGCGGATGAAGTTTACCGAATACGCCGATTACTTTGCCCCCTTGCAAAATATCCATACAAATTTTTGGATGCATATATACCGGTGCGGTTTTTGACGGAGCGAAACTCACGCCTTCCTCGCGGCCCAACAATACCTGTATAAGTCCTTTTAACCAATAGAAATCTATTGGGCGCTGCGGCAAGGCAAAGAATTTATCTTCTTCAATGTTCCCGGTAAGTACGCCGGCAACCGTGTAATTTTCCACCGGAAAACCTTTCATGTTTTGAAACGTTTTGCTGGTTTCAAATAACTTTAAATCAGTATTTCCAAAGCGCAAGTTGCTTTCCACATTTTTAATCAGCGAGGCCAAAAGCGTTGGACGTAAATAGTCCCATCCTTGCGCCAAGGCATTTTTTACGCGAATACAAAATTTAGCATCCGCGCCCATGGTTTTAAGATCTTTCTCACCGATAAAATCAATATTTTTACACTCACAAAACCCCGCACCAATAAGTGCATTGGCATAGATTTTGCTCAAATCAATTCCTTTAGGATTATCGGCAAATACCGCATGCGCACGCGTAGCGGACACTGGGATTTGATCGTACCCGGCAAAGCGGGCAGCTTCTTCAGCCAAGTCCCATTTATGGTTCAAATCACGCCGATGCGTAGGGGCTTTGAATTTCCACACAGGGCCATTTGCATCAAACTGTGCAGCCAAGCGGGCAAAAATCTCTTTGAGTTTTTCTTCCGGGATATTAGCTCCCAAAATAGCGTTGATTTCCGCCGGCGTAAATTCTACGGTTTTATTTTCAAATTTTTGCGGATACACGTCGTTAATTTCACTCGCAGTTCCACCACAAAGTTGCACAAATAAATCGCTCGCGCGGCGCATAGCAAGCATGGCGCCTTCAATGTCACTACCGCGTTCAAAACGTTGCGACGAATCGGAGGAAATCGCAAATTTCTTAACAGTTTTGTTAATGGTCGGCGGATTAAAATACGCGGCCTCTATAAAAATATCTTGCGTGTCTTCTTTAATGCCGCTATCAAGCCCCCCCATGATACCGGCTAGTGCGGTAGCTTTCTTTTCGTCGGCAATTAACAAACAACTTTCAGTAAGCTCCAATTCACGCCCACCCAACACGGTAAATTTTTCGCCAGGTTTGGCATTGCGCACAATTACTTTATTCCCTTCCACTTCGCGCAAGTCAAAAGCGTGAAGCGGATTGCCCAGTTCAAACATTACATAATTCGTAACGTCGACTAGCGCATTTTTGGGATTGAGCCCCATGGCAGCCAAGCGCTCTTTCATCCACTCAGGAGATTCTGCGTTTTTCACTCCACGGATAATGCGCCCAATATAACGTGCACATCCTTCGGGGTTTTGAATTTCTACATCTAATGATTTGCCCTGTCCGGGGATATCTTTGATGGCGGGCAATTTCACAGGTTTATTAAGTAACGCGCCTAGTTCGCGCGCCACCCCCCAGTGAGAAAACAGATCTGGACGATTGGAAGTAATTTCTAGTTCAAAAATCGTGTCGGCTTTTCCATAGAGCGAAGAAACATCTGTGCCAAGCGGCAAGTTTTCATCAAGTACCAAAATGCCATGTGCGCGAGTATGGGTTAACCCCAACTCATCGGACGAACAAATCATCCCTTCGGACTCTACCCCACGAATGACGGCGGGCTTAAGGACAATTTTGCCAAGCCGCGCACCTACTTTAGCAAGCGGTACCTTCTGCCCAACAGCTACGTTGGGTGCCCCGCACACTACGCGTTGTGTAACGCCGTTACCTTTATCAAGGGTAACTAAATGCAAATGGTCGGAATTGGGATGGTCTTCAATTTTGATAATCTGTGCCACATTGACGCCTTCAAAATCGGCACCTGTAGTTTCCAAAGAAGCGACTTCAATGCCCAAATCGGTTAGCTTTTTTGCCAACTCTTCGGGAGATAAATCCAGCTCAATAAAATCTTTTAACCAAGAATATAAAATTTTCATAAAATCTCCCTAAAATTGTTTTAGCAAACGCACGTCGTTTTCATAAAATGCGCGAATATCTTTGATGTTAAGCATCATCATGGCCAAGCGTTCTACGCCCATACCGAACGCATAACCGCTAAACTCATTGGGGTCAATGCCACAGTTTTTGAGCACGTTGGGATGAACGACTCCGGCGCCTAACATTTCAATCCAACCGTTTTGTTTGCACACATTACAGCCCTTTCCTTGGCAGAAAACGCATTTAACGTCTACCTCTACACTTGGTTCCGTGAAGGGGAAGAACGACGGACGGAAACGAATTTCGGCTTTATCGCCAAAAAGACCTTTCATAAAAGCAGTTAAATCACTCTTAAGATCGGCCAATGAAACATTTTTATCTACATACAACCCTTCAATCTGGTGAAATACCGGGCTATGCGTAGCATCCAAACTATCATTACGGAATACGCGCCCCGGTGCCATAATGCGCAGCGGCGGTTTGTGTTTTTCCATGTAACGGCTTTGCACGTTAGAGGTGTGCGACCGGAGCACAAGCGGTGCTTTGGTATCTACAAAAAATGTATCTTGTGCATCCCGCGCAGGATGGTGAAGCGGTACATTTAATAAATCAAAGTTATGTTTTTCATCTTCCACCCACGGACCTTCGGCCCATTCAAAACCTAAGCGCGACAGAATTGTCGTCATACGATCTTGCGCAACGGACAACGGATGCCTATGTCCGCACGCCACAGGATATCCGGGCAGCGTCAAATCAATATTGGTTTTATTGAGCTCATCATTGATTTCTTTAGCGGCAAAAAAAGCTGCCTTGTCATCTAACACAGCCGTAAGATCCGCTTTGAGGGCATTGCCCATCGGCCCAGCTTGTTTTTTGTCTTCGATTGAAAAATCTTTAAGGGATTTAAGCAAATCCGTTAGGGCCCCTTTGCGGCCCAGCGCAGCCACACGCAATTCCTCCACTTCAGCAGCGGAATTAGCAGCATTAATTTTAGTTTTGTATTCTTGTGCAATGGTTTCGCACGCATTTTTAAATTCTAAAATAGTCATAGTAATATTATAGTATTTTTGAACGCGTACATATACAAGATTAGAAACAAACCATAAAATAAAGTACAATGAAACTATGGCAAAGGACATTGTACAGGTAGAAATCAGACGTATTCCGCTAGAGGTGGAAAATTCCGGCTTGGGTGGAATGGAGCTTACGGAATTGGCTGCACAAGTAGAAAATTACATGCTACAGTTGCAAGCCGACGGTGAAATTGACACGTTAAAGCAAGCGCTTTACGCGGCTTTGCACTTTGCCAGCCAGGCATATCTTAAAAGCCAAAACGAAGGCGGTAAACGCCAAGAAGAACAAAACCGCCTTAATGAACTAATTTTGAAATTAAAAGCCGCTCAAGATATCAAATGACCCAAGAAGCCATGCCATTAGCCGCCCGTCAGGCGCCCAAAAAATTAGAAGATTTTGCCGGCCAACCTCATTTGCTGGGGCCGGGGAAAATGTTACGCCGCTTATTGGAAGCAGATATGATTAAATCAGCCGTCTTCTTTGGGCCGCCCGGTTGTGGTAAAACCGCCACTGCACGCTATATTGCTTCACGTACGCAAGCATACACCGTTGAATTAAACGCGGCAGCAGCCGGAGTGGCTGATTTAAAAAAAGTACTGGCCGAAGCTAAAGAACGCGCCATGACTCCCTCGTTTGATGAACGACGGACCTTGGTAATTTTGGATGAAATTCATCACTTCAACAAAACCCAACAAGACGTGCTTTTGCCTTCCGTAGAGCGCGGAGAAATTATCCTAATCGGCATCACTACCGAAAACCCCTATTTCTATATCAACAATGCGCTTTTGTCGCGCTTTTCAGTATTTGAATTTAAGCCACTAGCAGACAAGGATTTACTTAAAATTTTAACCCGTGCTGCCGAAGATGAAAATGCCAAAATCGATACGGATGCTGCAGATTTTTTAATTACCCAAGCCAACGGCGATTCCCGCAAAATGCTAAATGCGGCAGAACTGGCCTTTGTTACTACTGCTCCTGATAAAAAAGGAAAAAAACATATCACGTTGGAGATTGCGCAAGAGTGTATCCAAAAACGCCATTTGCGCTACGATAAAAAAGGTGATGATCATTACGATATCATTTCTGCGTTTATTAAATCTATGCGCGGCAGCGACCCAGATGCTGCTGTCTATTGGCTGGCCCGCATGCTAGAAAGTGGAGAAGACCCGCGCTTTATTGCACGGCGTATTTTAATCTGCGCGTGCGAGGATGTGGGGTTGGCCGAGCCCTATGCTATCATGATTGCGCAGGCCGCTTTTTCTGCTGCCGAAGAACTTGGCATGCCTGAAGTACGTATTCCTCTAGCACATGCCGCCATTTATGTGGCCTGTTGCCCTAAGAGCAATTCTGCCTACTTGGCAGTAGACAAAGCACTAGCCGAAGTGCGGGAAGGACGCTATCGCCCCGTGCCTGATCACCTGCGAAGTGCCGGCAAAAACCGTGGCTATAAATACGCGCACGATTTCCCCAATCATTACGTTAAACAGCTCTACATGCCCGACCCAATGAAATTTTTTGAACCGGGGGAACTGGGCCGCGAAGCCGCACTTATCAAAAAGCTTAAAGAACTTAAGGGAGAATAAATGGAACCCGAAGCCCCCTTTAGAGGCCAAGTTTTTACCGTTACCGCCATTACACTTGCTCTCAAGCAAATGATGGAGGGGGTATTTCGCGACGTATTTGTGGAAGGTGAAGTAAGCAACTTGCGCGAATCAGCCAATGGACACTTATATTTTGATTTAAAAGACCGCGAGGCCATTTTATCTGCGGTTATGTTTAAGTGGGATGCCCGCAAATATTCCCTAGAACTGCAGGATGGCGTGCAGGTGCGCGTGTGGGGTAGTTTGTCGGTATATAGCAAAGCAGGGCGCTATCAAATTGTAGTTAAAACCGTTGAAGCATTGGCAAAAGGAAATTTGTATTTAGAGTTTGAACGCCTTAAAAAGAAATTAGAAGCAGAGGGTCTTTTTACTCCCGGACATAAAAAAGAAATTCCTGCCTACCCGCAACGTATCGGCGTAGTAACCTCCCCTACCGGGGCAGCTGTGCGTGATATTTTGTCAGTGCTCAAACGACGCAGCCCACATTTGGAAATTTTTATTGCACCGGTACTCGTGCAAGGAGACGAAGCCGCCCCACAAATTGCGCAGGCCATTGAAGATTTGAACAATTTCACCCCCGCATTAGATGTGCTGCTAGTAGGTCGTGGAGGCGGAAGCATAGAAGATTTATGGGCGTTTAATGAAGAGATTGTTGCGCGCGCTATTTACAACAGCCAGATCCCCGTCATTTCTTGTGTGGGGCACGAAGTTGATTTCACAATTGCCGATTTCGTAGCCGATTTACGCGCCCCCACTCCATCGGCAGCCGCAGAGTTAGTCGTGCAAAATTCCCAAAACACCGCCGAACATATCGTGACTTTGCAAAAACGCATGATTCAAGCCGTATCGTTATTTTACGAACGATTTAAGAGCCGTTTTGAATTGGCGATAAATTCCCGCGCACTTAAAAATCCGGAAATTTTAACGCAAGAAAAAGAGCAAACACTCGACGATTTAACCCTGCGTTTGGAAAATGCATGGAACGAAAAATTAACTTCTTTTGCCCACCGCTTCGAAGTGGCACGCCAAAAATTAAATGCACTCGGCCCACAAGCCGTGCTCAGGCGCGGATACAGTATTACCCGCAAACAGGATGGAACCATCATCCGCCACGTGGCACAAACTGCACCCGGCGAAACGATTTATGTACAAGTACAAGACGGTATGATTCATACGGAGGTAAAATAAATGCCCAAACTAACTTTTGAAAAACAACTTTCCCGATTAGAAGAAATTGTGGAAAAATTAGAAGGCGAAACAACAGATCTAGATGCTTCTGTGAAATTATTTGAAGAAGGAATGGTGCTTTCACAGGAACTTTCTCAAAAGTTGGAAACCGTCAAATTTAAAGTACAAGAACTCAAAAAGAAAGGCGCACAACTTGTAGCCGCGCCGTTTGATACTGAACTTGCCGAGGACAGCGATGGCGAAGAATAAATTGCGCCTGGATATGGCCCTGGTAGAACAAGGATTTTTTAACAGTCGCAACCGTGCGCAGGCCTCTATTATGGCTGGGGAAGTGTTAGTTAACAACGAAGTGGAGACCCATGCCGACCGCGCAATTTTGCCCGAAGATCAATTGTCGCTTAAAGAAAAATCTTGCCCCTATGTATCTAGAGGAGGGCTTAAATTAGCCAAAGCGTTGGAATATTGGCATATCGATTTAACGAATAAAATTTGTGTAGATATCGGCGTAGCTACTGGCGGATTTAGTGATTGCATGCTCCAAGCCGGCGCCAAAACTGTCTACGGCGTAGATGTAGGAAAAGGACAGTTAGCAGATGAAATGCGACGATACAAAAATTTTATTTTTAAGCCAGAAACAAATGCCCGCTATTTAACACCGGAAATGTTTGATCAACCCCTGCAATTTGCTGCTGTAGATGTGTCATTTATTTCACTTACTATGATTATGACTCCGCTTTTCAGCGTGATGGCCTCACGCAGTGAAATTGTGTTTTTAATTAAACCCCAATTTGAACTTACTCCCAAGCAAGTTCCGCACGGCATTGTAAAAACCGACGAAAACCGCCAACTAGCCATTAAACGCGTGCAAGATTATTTTGAAGAAAATTTACGTGAAAAATATACTGCGGTGGCCGGGGAAGTCATTGAATCTCCCATCAAAGGCACGCATGGAAACACGGAATATTTGTGGCTGGTAACCATCAATAAATCTTCTTAATTCTTAAGTTAAGAATGGGACTCTAAATTCCTTACCAATTCTTTAAATATTTCTCCGCGTTCTTCGTAGCTCTTGAATTGGTCAAAACTTGCGCAAGCCGGGGACAAAAGAACTACATCATCCGGAACGGCCTGTTCGAAAGCATACTTGACGGCTTTATTAAGTGTCTCACAACGAGTAATAGGGAATTCACCATTTAATTCACGTTCAATTTTGTCCATACATTCCCCGATACTTAATACCTGCTTGCAATGTTCCTTTAAATACGGGATAAGTACTTCATAAGATGCCCCTTTGTCGCGTCCACCTAAGATAAGCCAAATATTTTGTTTTTTATCAAAACTTTTAAGAGCCGTAATCGTAGAATCCAAATTCGTGGCCTTGGAATCATTGATATAAGTTACCCCTTTTACTTGCGTTACGGTTTCAATGCGGTGCTCGATGGCTTCAAAGTGATCAAAAACATATTGAATATCTTCGCTATCCACTCCGTCAGCCAATGCCATTAAAGCTGCTGCCATAGCATTTTCCACATTGTGTAGCCCAATTAATTTGGGTGGACGCAAATGGGCCCCCTCACTAAAAATGAGTTCATCTCCATCAAAAAATACATCTGTCTTAATCCAATGTTTTGGCTGAACCGAAAAGGCCAACACCTTGCCTTGGATACGTTCTGCTAATTGTGCACAAAGGGCATCCGTTGCATTTAAAACGGCGACATCTTTATCTGTCTGCTCTTGAAATAGGCGTGCTTTCGATTTGATGTAATTTGACATGCTTCCATGGTGATCCAGATGATCCGGAGTTACATTTAACAAGCATGCAATATGCGGATGGAAACAGGTGCTATCTTCTAGTTGATAGCTGGAAACTTCGATTACTACAACATCCCCTTCTTGTACTTGGCGTACACATTGAGAAACTGGATTGCCGATATTTCCGCACACCCATACATGTTGTCCCTTTTTTTCTTCCGCAGCACGGCGTTTTAGAATTTCACCTAACAAGGCCGTGGTGGTGGTTTTCCCGTTTGTTCCTGTGACGGCAAATATTTTCACATTTCGTGGTAAAAAGGAAAGCGCTACTTCTAGTTCGCTAAACACAGGAATATTTTGCGCTTTAGCGGCTTGTAACACGTGACTGTTAGGTAAAATGCCCGGGCTTTTTACAAAAAAGCCACACGTAAAGACATGAGGCGAGTGTCCCCCCGTCTCTACTTCTATGTGCAAGGAAGGTTGAAGTTGCGGATTGGGATTAGCGTCACTAATCAGCACATCCATACCATAAGCAGCCAATAATTCCGCCACGGCGCGGCCACTTTTTCCACTACCTAATACACAGGCCTTTTGGCCTAAAAAATCAGTATACTTAAACATGTTTACTCCGTAAAAATGCACGCACGGTTTCCTGGTCGGAAAAATGTCGTTTTTCCGTACCAACAAGCTGATAATCTTCGTGTCCTTTGCCCGCCACAATCACAATATCATTTTGCTGCGCTTTGGCAAGTGCGGATCTAATTGCTTGGGCGCGGTCTGGCTGTACCGTATAATTTGTATGTCCCTGCATTCCAGCCAAAATATCATTAAAAATTTGTTGTGGGTCTTCACAACGCGGATTGTCATTTGTCAAAAATACATAATCTGCCTGTTCGCATGCCGTGCGCCCCATTAAAGGACGTTTGGTACGATCCCGCTGTCCCCCGCACCCAAACACAAGAAACACTTTGCCTTGTTTGAATGGACGGATGGTATCAAACGCGCGCTGCAATGACTCATTGGTATAAGCAAAATCTACATACGCAAAAAAATCTTGTCCCTCATCAATACGTTCCATGCGCCCCGGCACACCGGACAAAGCCGCAAGTCCACGCGCGATATCGACCAGTGAAATTCCATTTGCACAAGCCGCCGCACAAGCCGCCAAAGCATTATATACGTTGTGCTTCCCCAGCAAATTAATTTGCATAGATACGCCGTTTATTTCAAATGAAGTATGCGTTAAAAATTCTTGAATATTGGTGGCCGTAAAATCGGCCGGGGTTTCTATCCCGAAAGTAATCACGCGCACACGGCCCGTAAATTGTTTAATCAGACGCTGACCGTAGGAATCATCTGCGTTAATAATCAGTGCGCGGTTTGTTTTCGGATTATTTGGATCAGCCACATTTTCAAATAGTTTTACTTTGGCGGCAAAATAATTTTCAAACGTGTGGTGAAAATCTAAATGGTCGCGTTGTAAGTTGGTAAAAATGGCGGCGTTATACCAAATGTTACGTACACGCTGTAATTCTAACGAGTGGGAGGACACCTCCATCACCACGTCGCTACATTGTTCTTGTTTCATTTGAGCAAGCAATTTAAAAAGTGTGAGCGCGGCAGGCGTGGTATTTGGCGCTTGGCAAATTTGTTTTCCGCCGGCACGATAATTGACCGTACCAAATACGCCCACCTTATGTCCCGCCGTTTGCAATATGGATTCCAATAAATAGGCAATGGAAGTTTTCCCTTTGGTCCCCGTGATGCCATACATCACGAGATCATCCGACGGGCGATTATAAAACTCATACGCCGCATCCGCCATATCTTTGTCAATATCTTGGGAATGAAAAAAAGGAACGTTTAACGACTGAGTGGACTTTTGCGCCGACACAACAAGCGCCGCCCCGCGCGCGGTAGCATCCGGAATAAATGTATTGCCGTCTACATTAGCACCTTTAAGCGCAAAGAACACATACCCGGGTTGTACTTCCTGCGAGCGGAACGTAAGCCCCTTTACCTGGATATGCTCTTTGGCAGCAAACGCTAAAACGGCACTTTTCTCCATACAAATATGGTAGCAAAATTGCCATTAGTCAAAAAAGAGCAACTTGGACCTATTTTATTTTTGGGTCAGCAGTGCAATATCGGCGGCAAAACGAGCCAAATGTTCGCGAATTTGTGGTTGTTTGGTTTCCAAAAGAGGTAAAAGCGTATTGCGTACCCAGTTGCGGCGGTATACGTCGTCAAAATTGGTTTGATCGGTTACATAAGAAAGCTTATTTTGAGAGATATATGCCTCTACCTGTTCGCGCGTAATGCACAAGAGTGGGCGCACAATCTCCACACCAGCGCATAGCGGACGACGTAGCGGAATTCCCGCCAACCCTTGCACTTTTGTACCACGTAACAAATTTAATAAAAACGTTTCTGCCAAGTCATCCAAATGATGCCCGAGTGCTAATTTAGTAGCGCCCCATTTTTTGGCTACTTGTTGGTAAGCAGCGTAGCGGGCCTTACGTGCACCGTGCTCGGGGCTCAAGTCATATTTTTGAGCCGTTTTTTTGGCATCTACCTTTTTGACAAATAATTCAATCTCCAGCGTTTGACAAAGCTCACGGCAAAAATTTTCATCGGCCTTGGCCGCCCGCCCGCGCAACTGATGATTTACATGCACCGCAGCCAGGGCAAAGTGCTTCTCTTTGGCCAAATATTGCAGAAAATGAAGCAAGCAAACCGAGTCCGCTCCTCCGCTAAGACCGACCAGCACACAATCTTTTCGCAAAATAAGCGAACCTGCAAATATACGCATTTTAGGAAGAACGGACGCATTAAAATTCTTTTTTGCCATATAAAAAAGTATAATAAATTAATAGGAGTTTTTTAACATGCAAAAAAGAATTTTATTAGTTGAAGACGAAACAAGCATTGTGGAATTGCTAACCCTCGTGCTTTCGCGCGAAGGATATGAAGTTTCTTCGTGCCAAACCGGGCGTGATGCTATTGCCACAATGAAAGAATTTCATCCACACTTAGTACTTTTGGACGTAATGCTTCCCGGATTAGATGGCGCTGGCATTATCAAAATTATGGCGGAAGACGAGATGCTTTCCAACATCCCGGTATTAGTAACCTCGGCATTGGTGGAATCAGCCCACATGTTCCAACCGTATGCGCAGGTGAAAGGTTTTTGCTCAAAGCCCTTTGTGCTTACGGACCTCGTTAAAAAAGTAAAAAAAGCCATTGGCGATGAGATGTAATTTGATGATTAAAAGATACGCCCGGCCTTTAAGCCGGGCGTTTTTACATCTAAAAATTACTTAAATTATTTTACTTCACAGTGATTGCCACCACATAATTTGTCGCAAAAAGTTTCATCACTATTTGTGCAAGCAATTCCCCCCGTAGTAAAATCAAGCGTTAACCAATAGGCGCAACTCCCATTTTTCATTCTATTAGCGTAGATACCTTCGTCAAAATCAGAGCCAAAATCCCAATTTTGTGTTTTAATGCATAATCCTGTATCTTCACAATCACCATGCACTACTCCGGGCAAACTGATTTCCATTGTGTCCAACAAATGTGCATGCCCACATTCTTCCGCACCTGCGCCATGCTGCACTACACAAAATTGCCAATTTTTGAAAATCGTATTAAGAACTGCGCGTGCCTCCGCCACACGGCTTTTTTCCACAGCTTTTTGATATTGTGGCAATGCAATAGCGGCCAAAATACCAATAATAAGCACAACGACCAAGAGTTCAATCAGGGTAAATGCCCTCTTATTTGTAAACATGTTACTGGAACTCTTATAAAAACGCATATTCTTTCCAGAAATTATTAAGGACTTCATCCAAAAATAATTCTTTGCTGGTTTGGCCATTAATAACGCTGCTCAAACTAATACACGTAGTTTTGCACGAAGCGGGCAACGTATTATTTAAATAAATACCCGCGCCCAAAAGCCAGGTGTTATCTGCGGCTTTTTCAGCAATGATACCCGCACATTTCTTCCAAGTAGAAGAAGTGCTATCGTGCACAAAAATATCTCCTGTTTTGGAGATTTTTGTTTTTACATCAAGCACATTGGTAATTACATCACTAATGGCATTTGTCATCGCCAAAGTTAATTTCTCCCCTGTGACTTCAAATTGTGGGTTCAAAATAAGGGTAAAATAAACACCGCCTTCTCCGGCGAAAAAAGGTTTTTCATTGCGGTCAATAGCCGCCGTTTGTTGACAGGCCAAAATCAAGGTCCCGTCGGTTTCTTGGAACGCTAGCGTACGTGCCAAGGATTGAGTGCTGGGGATTTTCTCCAACCCAATTACTTTTTGTACTGTTTTAAAGGTAATAGTTTTTTCCATAATTTGTATTATACTTATTTTAGTTTCATTTGTTTTAATTCAAATAACCGGTCACGTAGTTCTGCGGCCAGTTCAAAGTTAAGCGCGTCAGCGGCCTCACGCATTTGCTGCTCGAGATCTTTTTCCAAATGTTTAATATTTTTAGCCGTCGGAACGGGCAGGGACTCACTTAAAATTCCAAACGCGCTTGTTTGCGCTTGGCGTTCAAATTCTTTAAGATCCGCCTCGCTCTTTTGAATAGTTTTAGGGGTGATATGATGCTCTTTATTATACGCTTCTTGAATTTCGCGCCGGCGGTTCATCTCGTTAAGCGCGTATTTAATCGAATCGGTTTTGCGGTCTGCATACAAGATAACTTCGCCTCCTACGTTGCGCGCGGCACGCCCGGAAATTTGAATAAGCGTGGTCGTGTTGCGCAAAAACCCTTCGTTGTCGGCCCCTAAAATAGCCACAAGCCCCACTTGCGGGATATCAATTCCTTCGCGCAACAGGTTAATACCGACAAGCACATCAAAATCGCCCCGCTTAAACTGTTTTAAAATTTCCACACGCTCTAACGCGTCTATATCACTATGCAAATAGCGCGTGCGAATGTTTTTTTGCACAAAATATTCGCTCAAATCTTCGGCTGTTTTTTTAGTAAGCGCCAGCACCAGGGTGCGCTCGTTGCGTTTGTTGTGCTCGGTAATTTTTTCAACCAAGTGATCAATTTGCCCAGCCGTAGGATGCAAAATTACTTTCGGGTCTACTAACCCGGTAGGGCGAATCACCTGCTCCACAATGTTGTTCCCGCTGACCGTAAGTTCATACGGCCCCGGTGTGGCAGATACAAATACCGTAGAGGGTAAAAGTTTTTCAAATTCATCAAATTTAAGCGGCCGGTTATCAAGTGCCGAGGGCAAACGGAACCCAAAATCAATAAGCATTTGCTTGCGCGCGCGATCTCCGTTAAACATGCCTCGCACTTGTGGGAGTGCCACGTGTGATTCATCCACAAACATCAAAAAATCGTCAAAGCGTCTAAAATAATCGAGCAAACATTGAGGCCGTTCGCCAGGTTTGCGCCCGTCAATATAACGCGAATAGTTTTCAATACCGCTGCAAAAACCCGCCTGGCGGATCATCTCTAGATCATATTCCGTACGCTGTTTTAAACGGTACGCTTCCATTTCTTTGCCCTGCGCAATTAGTTGGGCGTGGCGGACTTCTAAATCTTTTTCAATTTGCGTGAGTGCGTTTTGTGTGTCTTCGTCCGTCGCTACAAAATGTTTAGCCGGGTAAATCCACGCTTCTTCCAACTCCATCACTACGTTGCCCGTAATGGGGTGTATTTCATAAATATGGGCAATGGTTTTACCGACGATTTCTACACGTATCGCGTTTTGCGAATAGGGCGTCATCACGTCTACAAACGGTCCTCGCATACGGAACTTACCTGACGAAAACTCCATCTCGTCACGTTGATACTGAATTTTAATTAAATGCCCGGAAAGTTGCCCGCGCGTCATTTCAGCCCCTTTTTTGAGGTAAATGCGCATTTCATTAAAACTATCCGGCGAGCCAATATTGTAAATACATGAAACCGACGCCACTACTATCACGTCCTTACGCATAAGCAAAGAAGTGGTGGCTTTTAAGCGCAACTTATCAATTTGGTCGTTGACGGCAGAATCTTTTTCGATATACGTGTCCGTTTGCGGAATGTACGCTTCGGGTTGGTAATAGTCGTAATAAGAAATAAAATATTCTACAGCGTTATGCGGGAAAAATTGTTTGAATTCTGCATACAACTGGGCGGCCAACACTTTATTAGGCGACAAAATAAGCGTAGGGCGATTTAGCTTTTGGATGACATTGGCCATCGTAAACGTCTTGCCCGAGCCGGTTACCCCCAAAAGAGTTTGGCGTTTGTCCCCGGCCAATACTCCCTTAACCAGCGCATCAATGGCTTTGGGTTGGTCCCCCGCTGGGGTAAAATTAGAAACAAGCTCAAATTGGTCCATAGTTATATTGTACTTAATAAAAGGGTACACGCCGCTACGTGTTTATTTTATATACTATTATATATACTTACAAGCGGACATTTTCCCGCGACAGGAGACCCCTTCATGGAGTGGAGCGTAGTAATTAACTCGTTTATCGGTATTATCGCCATTTTAAACCCAATTGGAAATGTGCCGATCTTTCTGGAACACGTAGAAAATGAAACACCCAAAGTGCAACGTTTAGTAGCCATTTTGATGGCTTGTTCCATTTTTTGTTTGCTACTTATTTTCTTCCTTTGCGGGAATCGTTTACTTACCATGTTTGGTATTACTATCCCTGCGTTTAGGTTGGCAGGGTCTATCGTTATTTTGCGTGTGGGGCTACGCATGTTACAGGGAAAAAGCAAATTTGAAAATAGCGGTATGGAAACTGCCGCAGCATCCGGCACTACCTTTGAAAAAGCACGTAACAGTTTAAGCCATATTTTAGTCCCGGTGGCTATGCCTTTATTCATTGGCCCCGGCTCTATTACTACGGTTATTTTGTACGCCGAAAAAAGCACCACGTTTATGATGTCTATGAGTATGATTTTTGTGCTTTTTGTCAGTGCGTGCGTAGTGGGTGCCTGTTTGGTAGGGGCACGTTGGATTTTTAGCAAAATCGGACGTAACGGTACGCAAATTGTTATCCGCTTTATGGGTATGATCTTGTGCGCAATTGCCATGCAATTTATGATTGACGGCGTAGCACAATTATTGCCTGGCGTATTAAATGATACTTTTGTGCATGTACACGCTAATTAACCCTTTCTAAGAAAAGCAAGAAATGCTATAATAGAGTATCCCTTTTAGGGCAGTTGGCGCAGCGGTAGCGCGTCCGCCTCACACGCGGAAGGTCACAGGTTCAAATCCTGTACTGCCCATATTTAATAAAAGTACCCGCAAAAGCGGGTATTTTTATTAAATGTATGCTTAGTGGTAACACCAACTGCTGGTGTTACCCAGGATTTGAAAGGCGCAGCGATGTTTTTGTTCGCAAAGCGAGGCAAAAACCGCGAGCCCGGCCTACAGGAAAACTTCGTCAGAAGTTTTACCGGAAGGCAAATCCTGTACTGCCCATATTTGTAAAAACCCACCGTCTTGGTGGGTTTTTCAAATTTCAGTAGCGCATAAACTGCTTTATTGCAAAATTTAAAGGATTTTTAGGAGCCAATTACTTAATAGAAAACCTGTTTTCGTTAGTTGTTGGGGTTCTATTGATGAATTAGGTAGGAAAGGAGAACAACTTATGAAAACAGGTTTTACGTTAATTGAGCTACTAGTCGTAGTGCTCATTATTGGTATTTTGGCAGCTATTGCATTGCCACAATACCAAAAGGCCGTGGAACGCTCGCGCATGGCCGAGGCCTTCCAAGTGCTAGGTGATGCGGCCAGCGCCCAAAGCGTCTATTACACGAATAACAATAGGTTTGCTACAACGTTAAGCACATTGAAAAATAGCGACGTAGAAATAAACGACGCCGGAGATGCTTGGTGGAATATGTCCTTTATAGCAGCTTCCCACGATGGAATGGCCGGAGAATCGATGTCATTGCGCCGTACCGGAGGAATGTATGAAGGAGGATCTTTGGAAATTATTGTATTTGCAGATGGAAGTATCGCCAAAGTTTGTACGCCTCCGTGGGATGAACAAGAAGGATTTTGTACTATGGCACAAACCGGTGGTTATCTAGAGGACGGAGATGAGATTACGCACTCTTGTGGGTATGGTTGTTATTGGGAGGGGCATTATTGCGACTGCCCTTCGAGATAATTCTAGTATTTAAAAAGCCCCTCGTCATGAGGGGCTTTTTTAATAAAACATTTTCGCTCAGCTGCGAACGGAACTCAAACGCTTTGCGTTTTGGCGCATGAGCGCATTTAATTCTTTTTCTTGCGTTTGTAATAAGGATTTTTGGGTGGCTAAATATGTTTTATAATCGGGGCTGGAGAGCGCTTTCTTACGCAGTAAACTTTCTGTGCGGGAAATAATGGCGTACGCTTGGGCCTTAGTGTCCTCGCCAAATATGGAGCCCATATCGTTGAGTGTTGCTTGATTGTTTTTCACTACGGTTGCCAGCGCATTTTGTATGGCTTGGGTGTCTTTAGCAGAGGCCCGTGTATTCTTCTTCGGTGTTTTTGCCGAATCTTCCATGATAATTTCCATGTATTGGTTAGATGGTTGTTTACGCTTTTTTTGAGCAGCAAGTTGTTTGGTTTGAGCAGCGGTAGCAAGGGCCTTTTGTACTTCTTGGTCTTCTTGCGCAAACGGATACCCTTGCAGGACTTGGTCTCCTACGAATAAAATCGGCACGGTGATTGATGCCAATTTATGTTTGTTCATCAATTCTTGCAAGGGAGCTTTGCTGTCGGGGTTTTTCATATCATATTCTGTCAATGTGATACTGCCAACATATTTTTGTTGAAATTTTTCGCTCCAATTGTCTGCCTTTAACTGTTTACATTTGGGAGAGTCAGAATGGGTAAACAAAACGGCCTTAATTGGGGTGGCTTTGGAAGTATTTGCAGTAGGGGTTGCCGAATTATTGGCGGATGTTCCTGTGCTCGGTTGTTTATTTGCGGAAGATTGGTCTGTTGATTGGGAGATAGACGCAGGGCCCTGTGCATTTTGGTCTTGGATAGTTTCTTCTTGAGGAAATAGGGGCTTCCCATCTTTATCTAAAAGCAAACGTTCGGGGGTCATATTGGGGTCTCCCGTCGGGCGGGGGCCCAAACGTTGTGCAAAAAAAGCAGCAAATTGTTGCCGCCAAAAAGAATTAATTTGTTCGTCTTGTTCTTTAGAAGTACAACCAACTATGAATAAAGATACAGCCATTACATATAAAAGTGTTTTTTTCATAAAATTCCTCTTGAGACACTATAACAAATTTTTAGCACAAACCGTATAATAATTTTGCTTGTTGTGTTGTTTTCTCAGCCAGTTCTTCAAGCGGGATATTTAAATAATCTGCCACAAATTGAGCAATAAGCGGGATGTTAGAAGGATCATTGCGTGTGCCGCGTTTCCCTTGGGGGGAAAGGTAGGGACAATCGGTTTCTAAAATGATTTTATCAGCGCCTGCTTTTTTAACCGCTTCACGTATATATTCGTTTTTCTTATACGTAAAACAACCATTTATTCCAAGTAACATACCCATATCAAGCGCTTTTTTTGCCTCTTGATAACGGGCACAAAAACAATGAAGTACCCCGCTATAAGAACGTGCAGTAGATTTTTTCCAATGTTGTTGTAATAAAGAAAAAGTATCGTTGTAGGCCGTATAATCTTCTGCTTCTCGGCGTACATGTAATATCAACGGGAGTTTAGCGTCGTCAGCGAAATTAATCATTTGTTGAAATAATATGTGTTGAGTTTGTTTGTCTGCTTCTTTCAAGCAGGTATAATCAAGCCCTATTTCGCCCACGGCTGCCACGCGTGGATCCTTTAAAAATTGTTGAAAGATACTTACGTGCTTGTTGGTAAATTTGACGGCATATTCCGGATGAACGCCTAGCACGGGTACAATCATGTTGGGGTGTTTCTCAGTTAGATCCAAAGAGGGTTGCCACTCGTCGGGCGCGCAGCCAATCTCTATACTTTTAATAATGTCCGCTGCCGGCAAGGTTTGTGTAACAAGAATATCGCGGTCATTATCAAAGGCCGGGTCGGTCAAATGAGCGTGTGAGTCAATAAATTGCATACGTATATTGTATCTTTTTAAGCGAATCAAGGTACAATGCTCGTCGTGATTTGTTGTGTCTCCAAATTATAAGTTACTTGTTTGGTGATAGGTTTAAGATAGCCCCCTTCGTTTGAAAAAGGGGCCTGTTCAACGGTTACTATGATTTCTCTTGCTTGGGATAAATCGACAAAATCCTCTAGATGAGTATAATCTAAATTTTTACGATAAGTAAATTTTTGCACAATTGAATTGTCCAATTGTTTTACGGTAATGCTTTCGATTGCATCGGTAACATCTAATTGAAAAATTTCTTTCCCGTTAGCAAGCACGGGGGAAAGGCCTGCTTCTCGCTGATGATATGCTTGAATAAGTTTGCGAATATTTTCGACAGGGACGGCAAAGCCAATTTTTCGTGTGTAAGATGCGCCTACAACCATCCCAACCACTTCTCCATTGTAATTTAATATGGGAGAACCGCATTCCCCTTCACGATCCATGCCGGGCTCTATACGTAGAGAAGTTGTAAAACGCCCGGGGGAGGTTTCTAATACCTTGCGACCGGGAGTATATTGAAACCGATTGTCAAAGAAAGAAAGTGAAAACAAACGATCCCCTACTTCGGGAGCATGATCAGCAAGTTTTAACGGTTTAAAGGTTCCGGCTAAACTTTCGGGAATTTGAAAAATAGATACATCGTTTGCGCGCGCATTTCCTTGTGCAAGAAAAGAAAAACGTTCATAGGAAAATCGTTTTTTAGGTATGGCAGGGAATTGATATTTGTAATGGGTGGCCGTTACCCCCCAGATATATTTTTCCCCTTGATAAGTTTCTTCAACTGCAAAAGCGGTGCCTTTTACTCTAAAATAGCGCATGGTGTGATCTCGTTCGCGTAAGGGGATAAGTGCTTTGGATGCCTCTAGTGTAAGACGAGAAGGAGTCGTGCTTCTTGCTTGAAATACTGCGCGTTCTACTTCATGTTGTGTAACGCCTACAGGTTGTATAATTTGATGTTTTAATCGATTAGTTTTTGTTCGAAACTGTTGTAAAGCGTACTGTTGCAATCTCTTTGCTTGGATGTGCAGCCCTCTAGTTGCATTTTTCCATTGCGCATGTAACGGAAGAGAGAATGCACTTGTTATTAATAACGTAAAAAGAATTTTCTTCATAATTTTATTGTAGAAACTTGTTAAGAGAAGAAACGAGGGCCTTTAGACCCAGAAACTCAGGGAAAAAGGACCTAGCTTAAATAGGGTTTGAAAGTAATCAAAATTAGCACTCTAAAAAGGGGGTTGACAAAAATAAAATAATTCATTATAATATTAGCAGGTAGGTTTTTGGAGTGCTAAATAAAACCAGGCACTTCGACGGTAAAAACGCCTAAGAGAGATTAGCATCATGCGTATTTTAAAACCGGAAGTTGCTAAAGCACGTAAGGAAAAAATTTTGCGCTGGGTGGTACAACAATATGTGGAAACTCGCCGCCCGGTCGGCTCGCAAATGATTGCCGATGGCGTTTTAAAAGATGTTTCCAGCGCCACCATTCGCAATATTATGGCCGAGCTTGAAGAGGAAGGATACTTATATCAGCCCCATACATCGGGTGGACGTATCCCTACCGATAAAGCGTACCGCTACTATGTGGATTATTTGGCCAACGTGCAGAAAATGGCCGCTAAAGAGCGCGAGCAGATTGAAAAACAATACGATGCCCGCGTGAGCGAAGTGAACAATATGCTTGTGCAAACTTCGCGTTTATTGGCTATGCTATCCGGGGCAGCCGGGTTTGTCTATACTGCCCAAGTGGATGATCAGCGAATTCAACGCTTAGATTTTATTCCCTTGGCCCCCGGTGCGATGTTAACGGTACTTGTGACTGAATCAGGTGCGGTACGTCACTGGCCTGTGCATATGGCGCAAGTAATTTCGCCCGCTAAACTGCAAGTGCTCAGCCGCTTTATCAATAATGAAATTGCTGGCCACACTTTGGCAGAAGCGCGCCAAATTTTATGGCAATACTTGCACTCGGGCCATCGAGAATTGGCTGGTGTAGCCGACGTAGCGACCCAAGTGCTCAAAGACATGGAGCGCCCACAAACCGGCGGTGATGAGTTATACGTAGAAGGTATTGGGCGATTATTAGAAAATACGACGCAAGATGACTATGAAGATTTAAAACAGATGATGCGCGTAGTGGAAGAAAGGGATCGGTTTTCTTCTTTATTAAACGCAAAGCTGGCCGAATTGGATAAAAACGATAAACGCATCAGTGTTTCCATCGGCAGTGAGAACGCTATTAAGGAACTCAAAAACCTGAGTATTGTTTCCACGGCGTGTCGCGTAGGGGATAAAACCGTAGGTATGCTGGGAATTATCGGCCCTAAACATATGGAATATACGCGCGTGATGTCGCTGGTGAATTACATAGGTAGTTTGCTGGAAGCATCTATGAATAACTGGCACGCGTTGCCTTTAGAGGATGATGATTTATGAGCAAACATAATAAAAAACATCAAACCGGGTACGAGGAATTAGCTGAGGAGCAAGCGGCAGAAGAACAAGCCGAAGAAATGGCTTGTGAAGCTAAGGAAGAAACTCCGGCCCAATCCCAAGAGCCCGATTACCGCGAACAGTACGTTCGTTTATACGCGGAGTTTGACAACTATCGTAAACGCACCGAGCGCGAAAAAGCGGCCCTGATCGCCTACGGCAAGAAGGACTTTGCCCTCAAAATGCTGCCGATGTATGAAGTATTACTTCGCCAGCAAAGAGCCCTGCAAGACAAAAAGGAACAAGACCATAAGGCCTTACAGGATGGTATGCGCATGATTCTAACCGAGTTAGATAAAGCGTTTAAAACCGAAGGAATCCAAAAAATGGAAGTAGTGGGCAAGCCCTATGACCCTGCCACTCAAGAAGTAGTGGCTATGATTCCCGCACCGGCGGACCAAGAAGGCCTCGTCATAGACGAAGTGAAAATGGGTTTTATGATGAACGGCCAAGTGTTGCGTCCGGCAAACGTAGTAGTAGGTCAAACAAACGAAGGAAAGTAATTTTAAAAATTTCAACAATAAGGAGATAATAGTATGGCTAAAATCATTGGTATTGACTTAGGAACTTCTAACACAGCAGCAGCTGTGATGGAAGGCGGCAGAGGAACCATTATTCCTTCTGCGGAAGGTAGCTCCATCGGCGGGAAAGCGTTTCCGTCTTATGTAGCATTTACCAAGGACGGTCAACGCTTGGTGGGTGAACCTGCCCGCCGTCAGGCGATTGCAAACCCTGAAGGTACTGTAACCGCCTTTAAACGTAAAATGGGGGAAAACTTTAAATATAACTTACGCGGACAAGAATTCACACCCCAACAACTTTCCGCGTTTGTGCTCCAAAAAGTAAAAAAAGATGCCGAAGCGTTTTTAGGTGAACCGGTAGAAAAAGCCGTCATCACCGTGCCTGCATACTTTAACGATAACCAACGCCAGGCCACCAAAGATGCCGGACGTATTGCCGGTTTGGAAGTAGTACGTTTGGTCAACGAGCCGACGGCGGCTGCCTTGGCCTTTGGTATTGATAAAACCGGTAAGGAACAAAAGATTATGGTGTTCGACCTCGGCGGTGGTACGCTGGATGTAACCATTATGGAAATGGGCAAAGAAGGTACGTTTGACGTGCTCTCTACTTCCGGCGATACGCAACTGGGCGGAACGGATATGGATAACGCCATTATCAAATGGATGACCGACGATTTCCGCAAACAAACCGGTATTGATTTGTCCAACGACAAACAAGCGGCTCAACGTCTAAAAGATGCTGCCGAAAAAGCCAAAATCGAACTTTCCACTACCATGGAAACCGACATCAACCTGCCGTACATCACGGCCGGTGCCGACGGTGCCAAACACTTGGAAATGACACTTTCCCGTGCCAAATTGGAGAGCTTAGTAGATGATATCGTAAAACGCTGCGGTAAATCTGTAAACCAGGCCTTGAGTGATGCCGGTTTAACGACCAGCCAAATCGACCGCATTATCTTGGTCGGTGGCCCGACCCGTATGCCGATTGTGCAAAAATACGTGGAAGACCTCGTAGGCAAAAAGATTGAACGCGGTATTGACCCGATGGAATGTGTGGCAATTGGTGCTTCCGTGCAAGCGGGTATTTTGACCGGTGAAGTCAAAGACGTGTTACTCTTGGACGTTACGCCGTTGTCCCTCGGGTTGGAGACCTTGGGCGGTGTATGCACGCGCTTAATTGAACGCAACACCACCATCCCGGTGCGCAAGACGCAAATCTTCTCCACCGCTTCGGACAATCAACCTGCCGTAACCATTAACGTACTGCAAGGGGAACGCCCGATGGCCAAAGACAACGTACCGCTGGGCAAATTCGACTTGGACGGCATTCCGCCAGCTCCGCGTGGCGTACCGCAAATCGAAGTAACGTTTGATATTGATGCCAACGGTATTTTGAACGTAACCGCCAAAGACCTGGGTACCAATAAAGAACAACACATCACCATCACTTCGTCTAATAAACTCAGTGATGCTGAAGTAGATAAGTTTGTAAAAGAGGCCGAAAAATTCGCCGAAGAAGATAAGAAACAAAAAGAAATTATTGAGGCGAAGAACCAAGGCGATAGCGTTGTTTTCCAAACCGAAAAAGCCATGAAAGAATACGGCGACAAAGTCAGTCAGGAAGAACGCGGCAAGATCGAACAGGCCTTAAATGACCTCAAAGATGCCCTTAAAGGTGATGATGCTGCCCGTATCAAATCGGCTACGGATGCCGCTTTGCAAGCCAGCCAAAAATTAGGCGAAGCGATGTACAAAGCGCAACAAGGCGCAGCTGCCGGTGCTCAAGCCGGTGCACAACAAGCCGGTCCGCAACCCGGTGCCGAGCAAGCGCAAGCCGGTGCCAACGGCGGCAAAGAGGACGTCGTTGAGGCCGAAGTGGTAGATAAATAAGTTTAGCTTGGACTAAATGACAAAGCCCGCTCTTTTGAGCGGGCTTTTTGTTTCACGTGTATCCTTTAAATTAGTGGCTATCTTGCAAAACACATCCATCTTCACCGCAAAGATTTTTACATGATCCTGTTTTTTCTTCATCAAAACAAATGATGAGACCTCTTTCTGATTGATGATCAAAATCTAAATCTATGACCAGTTGATATTGAACGGATCCCGCACTCATTCTATAAGCGGACCAAGTTTGGGCCTCATCGGTTCCAAATTCCCAGTCTTTTTGCTTCAAACACAACCAACCACTCGCACAGTTTACTCCTGTTGCTATTTCTCCAGGGAGTTTAATTTCCATATTAGTGTAAAGGTTTGTAGTAGCGGTATCTGTATTTGAACCCGTACATTTATCAAGATCTCTGCTATTGACTAGCATACAAAGTTGATGTTGTCTGTAAATAGTATTGAGTGTTAGGACGGCTTCGGCAGCGCGGCTTTTTTCTACTGCTTTTTGGTATTGCGGCAAGGCAATGGCTGCCAATATACCTATAATGAGCACCACAACTAACAATTCAATCAACGTAAAACCGAACTTATAATTTTTTTTCATACTTTCTTCTTTATGTTTAAACACTTCTCTCATTGTAGCAAAAAAGCTATAATGAATTATCTTATGAGGAGGATTTTATGAGAGATGTAACCCCGACTAAAATCAGTGCGTTTTTAATCGTTGTTCCCGTGTTGCTATTTGTTTTAATGATAGCGGCATTTAGTTCTTTCTTTACGGTTTCCGCCGGTACGGTGGCCGTAAAATTGCGCTTCGGTAAATTAGTGGGCGCGTATGGCGAAGGTATTCACTTTAAAGCGCCATTTATTGATAGCGTAGAGAAATTTTCCGTACGTATCAAAAAAGATTCGTTTACTACCGAAGCTTTTTCAAAGGACTTGCAGACCGTCGGTCTAACGTTGGCCGTCAACCACCGCATTTTGCCTAACACGGTAGAATCGATTTACCGCAACTTAGGGCCGGAATATACCAACACTATTTTAAAACCGATGGTGGAAGAATGGACCAAAGCCGTCATTGCCAAATATTCGGCGGATAGCTTAATTGCTAATCGTGTGGAAGTAGCACGCGAACTTAACGAAATTTTGAAAGCAAAAATGGCCGAAAAAGAAGTTATTGTTTCGGATATTGCTATTACGAACTTTGAATTTTCCAAACAATTCTTAAAAGCGGTAGAAGAAAAACAAATCGCCGAACAAGAAGCCAAACGTGCCACTAACTTGGTTGAAAAAGTAAAAAAAGAGGCAGAACAGAAAATCTTGCAGGCCGAAGCAGAGGCCAAGTCCTTGCGCTTACAACGTGAAGTGGTTTCGGACAACCTAATTAAACTGCGCCAAGTGGAAGCCCAACTTAAAGCCATTGATAAATGGGACGGACGTATGCCGACGTATATGGCCGGTGACCAAATGCCTTTTGTAATGGTCAAATAATTACGTAAAAAGTATAATAAAAGGGAAGTGCTTTAAGCGCTTCCCTTTTTTAGTTGTGGGGTAATTATGAAAACATTTTTGAAGGTCTTTTTAGGGTTATTATTAGCCGTAGGTCTGTTTACATTTGCTTTTTACCGCACGCCGCAAGAGCGGGCATTTACCAAAAACTTAAAAGCAGCTCAGGCAGGAGATGCAGCGGCCGCATTGGCGGTAGCCCAAGCATATGAAAAAGGAGAGGGAACCAAATCCGATAACGCAAAGGCACTAGAGTGGTACCAGCAGGCAGCCGCCAACGGATCTAATGAGGCCGTGTGGCAATTATTTCAAATTTATAATGCAGGCAAATTAACCCAGGCCGATCCGCAAATTGCCTTAACTTATTTGCAAACGGCCGCACAGGATAATTACCCTATCGCCCAATATGAATTAGGCAATCAATATCTGGAAGGGAAACTTGTTCCCCAGCATAAAGGCCAGGCGTATTATTGGTACATGAAAGCGGCAACTAATGGCTCCGCTCCGGCTAAGGCCAAAGTGGAGGCGCTTAGTACGGAAGATCCTGCTTTGTATGAGAGTTTAAATCATTTTATAGAGACACTCCAATCTGCCGAAACAGACGCACAAGCGCAACTTGAAGTGGGGCAGGCATATCGTCAAGGCACGCCTATTTTGCAAGATGACATAGAAGCTGCTACATGGTTTAAGAAAGCATGGGAAAGTTCTAAAGAAGAATTATCACAAGCCGCGTATGAATTAGCTGACCAATATGCAAAGGGAGAGGGTGTAGAAAAAGACGAAACGACTGCCAATAATCTTTTTGCCAAGGCCGCGGAACTGAAAAATCCAGCCGCACAATATCAAATGGGAACTATGGCATATACCGAAAATCCTGCCCGATTTGAAGACGCATTTGCGTGGTTTTCAAATGCAGCTGCGCAAGGTCATGCACAGGCGCAATATATGACGGGTTTTATGCTTTTACAGGGACAAGGAACAAAAACATCTGTACCGTTAGCCATTCACTTTTTTGAGCAAGCAGCGCAGCAAGAAGATGCTTCCGCGCAATACGTACTCGGGCAAATTTTTACCAAAGGACTTGGTGTCAAAAGAAACATAATGAAAGGTCGCGCCTGGTTGGAAAAAGCAGCGGCCAACGGCAATGAATCTGCCCAAGCTTTGTTGGCAAATTAATCTCAATAAATTTACATTCTTTTGATGATTTGCTGTATCATGCGGGCCTAAAAGGGGAACAGTTCTTTTTCGGATAATTCAGTCACTTCCCCAGTAGATACGTTTATATCGTACCCTACGTAGGCGGTGCGGACTTCGACTGTTTGCGGACGATTGACGTAAACGCGCAATACATCATTTTCTTCCAGTTCAAAAAATTGTTCTAGCTTTTCCGGGTTGATGAAAGGATTTTTGTGTATCTTTCCAATTTTTTCTCCGTTCCGGAATTGTTCCACAGACATAATATATTCATTGGGATGTAACAAAGCAACCGGATGATGAAATACTTTCATCATAGTTCCATTTTTAAGCAAGGAGCCGTTTTGTTCAATACCTTTTGCCATTAACTCTAATACTTCTATGGGAATCGCATAATGCAAGCTGGACATGGCCTCTCGAGTATCCCAGGGTAAATCGTTAAACCAATCAAATTGTCTCAAAATAGGGATATCTGCAAACCCCGAATATACGGCGCTAACGCGCCCTTCTGCCGTTACAATAGGGGAACCGCAGAAACCTCTTAAATCTTGTTCAAAAGTTTTTTGGATAAATAATTTTAGAGGGGTAGAAAACAACACTTTTTCTCCCGACAAAGACCATGCTTGTTTTTGTGAAAAACCGGAAACAGAAATCGTTTCTCCTACCAGGGGAGAGCGTTTGGCGGGTTGTAAAATAGTTAGGTGTGCTAATTCTGTAGAAGGAATTTCAAAAAGTGCTATATCCATACCGCGAGGATTTCCTATAAAAAATTTTTTGATAGGTGCAATTGAAAAAACTCCAGGGGTTGTTTCTACTTTCATATGTGGTTTAGCACTGATGTTGCGCATTACATGCCCGGCAGTTATGCCCCATATTTTACCGTTTAAGTTGATGGCAAAGGCCGATGCGGTTTCTTGAGCAGGGCCATCTGTATATTGTACCTGGAAAGCAGAGCGCATTTTATGCCCTTTTTTTAGAGAGGAGCTTATAGAAGTAGATGCCACCGCCCTGGGGGTTTGATAGAGCTTTCTTTCTAATGCGAGGTTTGCTTGGCGAGACCAACGTGAAACAGATGGGCGCGGTAACAAGTGCCCAGCACGAATTCTTTCGACAGCCCCGGATATATTTTTGAGTTGTGCATATGCGGGAACAAATAAATTACAAAGCAATAGAAAGACAATAATTTTTTTCATAGTCCTTAAATGGTCCTTTATAAAAATGTAGTTGTAACTTTCCCGGTAGAAACATTTATATCGTGAACTATAGATACAGACGGAAAGGGATGTTCCATGGAGAACGAATCAAGCGAAATGCGCAATGCATCGTTTCTTTGGAGTTCAAAAAACAGTTCTAATTTTTCGGGATCAATAGGGGAGTATTTACTACCTTCAACTTTGGCAATGACTTCTCCATTTCTAATTTGTTCAATAAAAACAATAGATTCATTGGGATGTAATAACACGACGGGGTGGCCGAATATCCTCATCATCATTCCACCTTCATTAAGAGAGCCGGTTTCTTCAATAGATTTTGCCATTAATTTCACAATATCAATGGGTATGGCATAATGCAAACCTTCCGACATTGCTGCTTGTTTTCTGTGAGATAATTTATTAAACCAACTAGCTTTTTGGGCCAATACTTCGCCGCTGTTAAACCCAATATATACCATAGAGACGCGTCCGTTTGTAAAACCCGGAGAACCACAAAAACCTGTCATTTTTTCCTCAAGTGTTTTTTTAAGAAATATTTTAAAGGAGGTTGATAACAAAACGGTTTGGTCAATTAAAGAAAAGGGGTTCCCTTTCTCTGCTAAAAAACCTTGGATTGATACTTTTTCCCCTACGGCGGGAGCATGCTCGGCAGGTTGCAATATGGTTATATAAGGTAAAGCTTCTTTAGGAATTTCAAAAAGAGCTATGTCCATCCCTTCAGGATTACCGATAAAAAATTTTTCTATGGGAAAAATGATAAAATTGTCTGGGTCTTTTTGTATTCTGATATGGGGTTTCCTGTTCGGCACTCTTTTGTGTGTGCTTATGTTGCGCATTACATGCCCGGCAGTTATGCCCCATATTTTTTCATTTCCGTTTTTATCTTTTAGTGCAATGGCAAAGCCAGACGCTTCTTTTCTGGTTGGTAATGCAGGATCATCGTTATATCGCAATAGAAAAGTGGTACGAAAGGAATTTTCTCTTTCAAGAGGTTGATGGGAAGACCAGGCGGCTTTTGCGGAACTGCGGCGCAGTTTATTATAAAATTTTTCATTCGATCGGCGAGATAAATCGGAAATAGAAGGGTGTTTAAGAACGATCTTTCCGGTCCGGGTTCTTGCAAGGGATGGCTTTATCCCTTTAAAATGTGCGTACGAAGGGAGTAATAAATTACCAAGCAATAGAAAGAGAATAATTTTTTTCATAAATTATGCCCTATTTGTATTGGAAGGAAGAAACCTCTCCAGTAGAAACATTTACATCAAAAATTTTTGTAGCCATTTTAGAAGAATTTGGTCTAGGAGTTTGCAATGTAATGCGTACTACATCGTTTTCCTGCAGCTCAAAGAACTCTCCTAAATTTTCAAAATTCATGAATGGATGTGCTAGAATTTCCTTTTTCAAAAATCCGTTCCTCATAAGTGCAACGGAAGAAATGTATTCCTGCGGAGTCATCAGATACACGGGATGATTCAACACTTTAAGCATTGTGCCAACTTCTGTTGTTCCTTGTTTTGTTAATAGGGATACCTGTTCAATGGGAGAAACAGCATGGAAAGAAGTTGATAGTAATGAAACTTGATTATCTCTTAATAGATGATTCCAAGAGATACTTTCTATAGTGGAACGAGAAAAGGACCCCACATGTACACCAATGACTTTTCCGTTAGCTAATATGGGGGATCCACAAGAACCTGTTATATCTTGGTGTGCTTGGTTACGCAATAAAATACGATGTTGCCCGGCAAATAAGACGTCTTCTTTTTGTATGAAGGCAGGTTGCCCCCACACAAAACGCGGGGATTGTATTTCTGTCCCCACAGCAGGTAATTCCTCGGCAGGGAATAGAACTTGTATGTGCGGTAAAATTTCTTGTGGGATCTCAAAGATAGCCACGTCATTGCCTTTTTTATTTCCTATCCGCAAAAAGGAAATTGGGGCAACAATTTCTCCGTTGTTAGTTTTGACTTTTACAAAAGGGTTATAACGAATATTTTCCATTACGTGTGCGGCGGTTACACCCCAAATTTTTCCATTTATGTTCAGCGCAAAAGCAGAGGCCGTATTGCGGGGGGTCTTTGAAATTTGAACTTCAAATACACTGCGCGACAAATTGGCCGGTATGCCGAATTGAAAATTTCGTTGTTTAGAAAGTTCGGGGCGGGAGGTCAAATTTTTTAACCGTAATCGAGCAATCCTATTTGCACGGGCAGAGCGGGAGGTTACGCTGGTGGAGGCGGAAGAGATAACCCGACCTAGCCGTACAGGTGAAATTGCCTGTGCGGATAAAGACAGCGTGCACAGTAATGTAAGTAAAAATATGTTTTTACGGTTCATTACTTATACTATAGTGCTTTTGCGACGACCCGCACAAGGACCAAAAGGCCCAAATTTACAGGGAAAAAAGACCTAATTAAAACCGCCCGGTCAATAAAGGCCGGGCGTCTATTTTAATTCGTCAACTTTATAACTCTGGATAGAGAGGGAATTTGGCTAAAAATTCCTTTACTTGCTTGGCAATATTCGCTAAGTAATTCTCATCTTCCGTGTGCGTAAGCGCATCGTCAATAAAAGCGGCTACTTGCGCCATATCTTTTTCTTTCATTCCGCGCGTGGTAATGGCTGGCGTTCCAATGCGCAAACCACTTGTTACAAAAGGTTTTTCGGGATCAAAAGGAATGGTGTTTTTGTTAGCGGTAATACCCGCTTTATCAAGTGCGGCTTCGGCTACTTTACCCGTCATTTTTTTGTTCCGTAAATCGACGCACATTACGTGGCAATCGGTGCCACCAGCTACTAATCGGTATCCGCGTGTCATTAATTCTTTGGCGAGTGCTTGCGCGTTGAGTTTAATTTGATGCTGATATGCTTTAAATTCGGGCTTTAGCGCTTCGCCAAAACATACGGCTTTACCGGCGATGACGTGCATTAAAGGTCCGCCTTGTGTGCCGGGGAAAACGGCAGAGTTAATAGCTTTGGCTAAACTTTCTTTGCATAAAATGAGCCCGCCGCGCGGCCCGCGCAGCGTCTTGTGCGTAGTAGTAGTTACTACGTCGGCATACGGCACAGGAGAGGGGTATTCACCCGCCGCGACGAGGCCTGCATAATGTGCAATATCACACACTAAATACGCTCCGCACGAGTCGGCAATTTCGCGCAGTTTTTTCCAATCAAAAATGCGAGAATAATTAGAAGCCCCCGCTAAAATAAGTTTAGGTTTATGTTGCTGGGCGAGTTTGGCGGCCTCTTCATAGTCGATTTCTTCCGTATCCGGGCGTACATTCATGGCGACAATGTTGTAAAGTTTGCCCGAAAAATTCATGGGGTGCCCGTGTGTTAAGTGCCCGCCGTGTGAAAGGTTTAACCCTAATACGGTGTCGCCAGGTTTTAAGAGGGCAAAATAAACCGCCATATTGGCTTGTGCGCCGGAGTGCGGTTGCACGTTGGCATGCTCGGCCCCGAAAAGTTTTTTGGCGCGCTCAATGGCCAATGTTTCCACCTGATCTACAAATTCGCATCCGCCGTAATAGCGTTTGCCGGGATATCCTTCGGCATATTTATTAGTCAAAACAGAGCCCTGTGCTTGCATAACGGCCAGCGAGGTAAAATTTTCCGAAGCAATTAGTTCCAACTTCTCGCGTTGACGGGCAAGTTCCCAGGAAACGGCAGCAAAAACTTCAGGATCAGTTTTTTGTAAATCGGGGTACATAAAAATCTCCTTAAAAATCTTTAATTTTACGTTGTGATTTAATATAATTTACTAAATAGCAGTTCAAAAATCCAGTACGAGGTGAAATCAAAAATGGCAAAACTAACAAAGAAGGACTTTCTCAAAAACACAATCAAACACATTGATATGAAAAAATACAATGTGGTTCCGATGGTGGAAGCATTTGAGAATATGGCCTACGCCTCTCGTGAAGTGGCTCGGGCAAGCAAAATCTACAACATGATGTTAAGCGACAAAAATTGCTCCGTCATTTTGTGTATTGCGGGATCTTTGATTTCGGCCGGCATGAAAAAAATCATTGTGGATATGATTCAAAACCACATGGTAGATGCAATTGTTTCTAACGGCGCCAATATTGTAGACCAAGATTTTTTTGAAGCGCTTGGTTTTAAACATTACATTGGTACTCCGTACAATCAAGATGATAATTTGTTGCGCGATTTGCATATTGACCGCATCTATGATACCTACATTGATGAAGACCAACTCAAAGTATGCGACGAAACCATTTATAAAATCTGCAACGCTTTAGAGCCACGCCCGTATTCTTCCCGCGAATTTATTTGGGAAATGGGTAAATGGCTTGAGAAAAAAGGCAAAGGCAAAGATTCCGTGGTATACAATGCCTACAAATACGGTGTGCCGATATTTGTGCCGGCCTTTAGCGATTGTTCTGCCGGGTTTGGTTTTGTAATGCACCAAGCCGAAAATCCCAAAGCGCACATTTCCATTGATAGCGCCAAAGATTTCTTAGAACTTACCCGCATTAAAATGAAAGCCAAAGAAACTGGTCTTATGATGTGGTCCGGCGGCGTGCCGAAAAACTTTGCGCAAGATACCGTAGTAGCAGCAGAAGCGCTAGGTGCCGATATCCCCATGCACAAATATGCGGTGCAAATTACTGTAGCTGACGTGCGTGATGGGGCTCTTTCCGGCTCTACGCTCAAAGAGGCCTCCTCTTGGGGTAAAGTATCCACCGCTTTAGAGCAAATGGTTTACGGAGAATGTACCACTCTTATTCCGTTAATCATTGGATACGGCTACCATAAAGGTGCTTGGAAAAAACGCAAAGCCACTAATTACGTCAAATTCTTACAAGAATTAGACGCCAAGGCCAAAAAATCGAAATAATGCGTTTTAAAACTGCGCTTGTTAGTTTGTTACTGTTCTGCCCGTGTGCTTTATGCTACGGGCAGTTGCGTTTTGCAAGCGTAGGGGGAGAAAAAGGGTATTCGGCTATTCGTGCCGATTACAAAGCGGATTTGGACAATGGTTTTATTTTAATTCCTAAATACGGGTATTATCGTATGTCGGACAAAGAAATTGATGAGGCGGGCTCCACTTCGCGTTATGGATTAGAAGTGCAGTACGAATTGATTGACTCTTTACGTTTGCTTACGGAAGTAACCTTGCAGCCACAAGCGGTGGGATACGAAGCCATTTTATATCAAGGAGGAATCAGTTGGAACCCCTTTTATTACTGGCAAGGTATCAAAAATCCGCAACTTACCGTTAAGGCCGGTCAAGAGCGATATCGTACTTATGTGGATATGAATGGCAAGGACTTGCCGGAGGGCTCTTTTCGACAGAACGGGACATCCATATGGTCCCAGGCCGAGGCAGATATAAAATGGTTTCATTTGCAAGGGGCCTGGCAGAAAGTGATAGAATATAGTAGCCGTGTTCCAAATGATGTTACGTTTAGTTGGGCCGACATTCCGTATATGACGGCCGTTTTGCAGGGATACATTAAGGACTGCTATGCTGTGCATGTAAGTTATCCAACGCGGCTAATTTCCCCGTATGCGTCTTTAGTGCGGTATCATTATCAAAACCGCAGACAAGTGGCCTCTGCTGTAAGTGCGGGATTGCACGTTATGTTATGGGGCGCAGAGGTTACCGGGGGTATTGAAGTGTTTGAACCCAGACGCGATGAGCGGCGTAAAACATATTTTTCGCTCGCTGTTGAAATGCCTCTATAAGGAGTATGTATGACTACACCGCAAGTGCATTGTAATATAGATGAAAAAATGTTTTCTTTAACCATTTTTTTCACCCGTTTGCTAACGGGGTTGGTGCTATTATATGTAAGTATAGGGTGTTTACTTTTTTACCGTACATTTTTAACAAACGCGCTTGTATTGGGGTTAACTGTCCCTGTAGCCATGGGCGTAGTAATAGCAAACATTTTTTTGGCGTTGTTGCTTTTGCTTGGCTGGTTGACGCGTTGGGCGGCGGGATTATCTGTATTGTGCACGGCTGTATTAGGATTTGTGTTTTTTACCTCCAATTTTAATAAAGTATATGTAGGGCTTCTGATTTTACTTATTGCAGCATTATTGCCGGCCGCGTTGGTAGGGCCGGGGCGCATAAGTTTAGATTTTGCCAACGCGCGGCGCCGCGTGGAGAAAGAATTTCGAGGTTAATTATGGAAAATACACAACAATACGTTAGTTTAGCGAATAAATATCGTCCCCAAAAATTTGAAGATATGGTGGGACAAGAAAGTATTTCCAAAACCTTGCAAAATGCCATCAAGTTAGGACGCATTGGACATGCGTATCTGTTTTACGGACCGCGTGGTTGCGGTAAAACTACTACGGCACGTATTTTAGCCAAAGCACTTAATTGTACGGGGCACAAAGAGAACAGCCCTACTGCCGAGCCCTGCGGGAAGTGCCCGCAATGTTTGGAAATTGCCCAAGGTACCGATTTGGATGTGCTTGAATTAGACGCTGCCAGTAACACTGGTATTGATAATGTGCGAGAGGCGATCATTGATACGGTTTCTTTGGCTTCTGGTAGGGATCGTTTTAAAGTATTTGTTTTGGATGAAGTTCATATGCTTTCTCAATCCGCATTCAATGCACTCTTAAAAACTATCGAAGAACCGCCAGCCCACGTAGTATTCATTTTGGCTACTACTGAAAAGCATAAAGTGCCGGCTACTATTGTTAGCCGTTGCCAATCTTTTCGTTTTCGCCCGCTTACGGTGGATGAAATTAGTTCTCATTTGGTAGAACTGGCAGAAGCGGAAGGGATTGATTTATCGACTAACGCTGCCAAGATTATTGCTAAAAATGCTGCAGGTGCCATGCGTGACGGACTTACTTTATTAGATCGTGCAATTGCCTATTGTGGCAATCATATTGATGACAAAGCAGTAAGTGAAATGCTGGGGCTTACTTCTACAGAATTGCTTACGGATGCTGTGTGTGCGTTGTGCCATAAAGATAATGCACGGATGCACCAAGTGTTTCAAACGTTGCAAGCGGAAGGATTTGATGCGAACACATTTTTGAAGGACCTTAAAAATACGCTGAGCGATTTGTTCTATTTCTCATTAGGGCAAGGAAGTGAGCCGTTTGACGGGGCAAAAGCGCTCGTAGAAGGAGTTTCTGCAGGTTTTCTGGCGCGATTGACTCGTAAATTAAGCAAACTTATTGATGAAGTGAAATTTTCCGACAATGCCCCGGTAAGTGCAGAAGTGGGATTATTTACTATTATGGATAGCGTGCAGGATTTGGAAGGTTTTATTCGTCGTTTAGAAGCATTGGAGCGTGGAGAAAGCGTTCCTCCTTCGATGCCGTCCGTGCCACCTGCCCGCAAGCCGGCAACCAAAAAAATACAAACGCCTAAAGACACACCCAATCAAGCCGTAGCGGCTGCCCCACAGGGAACGGTTTCTGCTGTTCCTGTATTGGATAAGGCCATTTCTAATCATCAAGTGTGGGATAAAATGCTGACTCAATTTGCAGGGAGTCCCTTTGTGTATGATGTGTTAATGAACTCTTCTGTGGAATTCACTACCGAAAACGAGTGGACGTTAAAATTCGCTCCGGGTAAAGAGTTTTATCAACTTCCGGCGCAAAATAAATTGGCAGAATTATCAGCAGCTGCGTCTGAATTAAGCGGACGGAAAATTACTATTTCTTTAGGAGTGGATGCCATGGCCGCAACGCCGAAAAAGGCCAAAACTTCTGCTACTAAAAAAAGCACAAAAGAAAACATCATCTCTGATGAAGAACCGTTCGCTAAAGGTTCTTTTGCGCAAGAGATAAATGCCCAAACTACTCAAGCACCGGAAGAAGTGAAAAAAGTTTTAGAAATTTTCCCAGGGGAGTTAATGGCTTAATATGCAACATTTGGACCGTTTAGTGCGTGCATTAAAACGGTTGCCCGGTGTAGGACCGCGGCAGGCGGAGCGCTTTGCGGCTTATTTTTTGCGTGCCAGCCAAGGAGAAGTAGAAGAATTTATTACCGCATTAAGTGAAGTGAAATCTTCCGTGGTACTCTGTCCCCAGTGTTTTGCCTACAGCGAAGGGAATTTGTGTGAAATTTGCCAAGATCCAGATAGAGATACTACACAAATTTGCGTGGTAGAAGATCCGCAAGACATTGAAGCCATCGAAAAAACGGGAGCTTATAAAGGACTATATCACGTCTTGCACGGGGCTATTTCTCCGTTGGAAGGGCGCAGTGCTGAACAAGTAAAAATGCGCGAACTATTAGCACGTGTCCAAAACGCTAATCCGCCAATTAAGGAAGTTATTATTGCCACTGACCCAGATAGCGAGGGGGAAACCACCGCGCTATATTTGGCCGATTTGTTGCGTGGTCAAGTGGCGCAAATTACACGTATTGGTTACGGTGTTCCGTTGGGCGGAGATATTGACTACATGGATGAAATGACGCTTGGGTATTCGCTAAAAGGACGCACTAAAATATAAAAAATTTTACGAACGTTCTGCTGACATTAACTTCTTGCTTATGCATCCCGATTTTTATAAACGTCCGCTTTTATTAGCCCTAATCCTATTGATTTTAGGGCTTTTATTTTTTTATAAGCCGGCGCCTACTTCACAGGATGTTTCTGTTTTTGTCCCTCAAAAAGAAGCCGTTTTAATCGGACGGGTGGAACGCTTTTATACGGCAAAACCCAAGAGCAATAATGTTATTGTAAAGGTTTTTTCTGTAAACGGAAAGCAAGTTAGTGGACGGGTATATGCACGACTGCAAAATTTTGAGCCGTTATGGAAAGATACGCTAGAAATCCGCGGAAAACTGCAACAACCATACGGAATTGATTTGCTGGGAAATTTTAACTGGCAGAAATATTTATCTTACAAACGTGTTTTTGCGGAAATCAAAAGCGATCAAGTGCGAATAGTCAAACAGGCAACGTGGCCTTACCGCATGCTGCGGGCCGTGCGCAAAGATATTTTGCGTGTGTTTTCTGAAAATTTTCCTGGGGAACTACCCAAAATTGCTAGCGGTATTTTGCTAGGAGAACGCGGCGATTTGTCTTCCGATCTTTTTGTTGCATTTCAAGATAGCGGTGCTATGCATTTATTAGTGGCCTCCGGCGGGAATGTGGGTTTTGTAACACTCATTACCCTTGCTTTGTGCGGTTTCTTTGGGATTAATCGGCGCAAAGCATTATGGGCGGCACTTTTGGTGGCAGGGATCTACACGCTAATTGCTGGAGCAGATGCACCTTTAATGCGGGCATATTTTATGACTCTATGCGCGTGTGCCGGGTATTACCTAGGGCGCAATAGTGGAGTGCTACAAGGGTTAATCCTTTCCTGCGCAATCATTCTAGTGGTGTATCCCGCATCATTATTTGAAACGGGATTTCAAATGTCTTTTTTGGCCACATTTGCTCTTATTGTTTGTTTGGCCAATTATCCCGTGCCTGCTAAATGGCCGCGACTAATGCGATTTTTTGCACAAATCTTTTTGGTTACTTTAGCAGTGCAACTTGTATTGCTTCCTATATTTGCCAATATATTTTACAAAGTATCTATAACGGGGCTGGTGGCTAATATGTTTCTCGTGCCGCTAGCGTCAATCTTATTAGGTCTTACGTTTATTTATTACGTGTTTACGCTGTGTCACGTGGGAATTTTATTATATTATCCGACCGTATTTTGTTTATATTTGTTTAAGTATTGCGTAGAAGGGTTTGCCGCGTTACCGTTTTCTTCGATATCGGTAGCAGCATGGAGCGGATGGGTGATAACGGCGTATTATGTAGGATTATTTGCCTTGCTACATATGCCGATTAAAAAATGGAAACGGGCACTGCTTATAGTATCCCCTCTGTTGATAGCCGGGCTTTTAATTATCAACTATGTGATAGAAAATCGTACCCGAATATATGTATTGGATGAGTGGTATAAAAATGTAGCCATCGTAAAAATAAAACACGGCCCAATATTTGTAGTAGGGGATGCTTTATCCCCTGAAAAAATTAAAAATGCACTTTATAAAACAGGCCATCGCCATGCGGATGCGGTGCTGCTTACACAAACCAAATCCTCAAAATTTAAATATGATGATTTGGCACCACAAATTATCCGTCCTTTTGAAGATTTTTGGCCTGGGGAAAATGTGGGAAAGTTTGGGAAAGCAGAAATTTCCATGCAATGGGGTATGCACGTAACAAAAGACGGGCGTATATGGTACAATACGGGATATAGTGGCAGTGGCCAGGAAGACGTGTCTTACTGTTTTAAAATAGACGAAAATCCTGTATTCTGTATAGGAGCTGCAGCCCGGTTTGTTTCCTTGCCAGACAAGGTAGTAACATCAGAAGTAAATAAAACGGTGCGGGTGATGTTGAACGAATAAATAGGATGAAAAATTTATGCCTCAATACCTAGCTGATATTAAACAGACAGAATTCTTCTTAAATGATGCCGAAGCACATCATGCGTGCGCAGTCGCCCGTCATAAAGAAGGAGATGAAATCCAGGTATTTGATGGCAAAGGAAAACAATATAAGGGGCGTATTGATAAAATCCAAAAAGAATTTGTAAGAGGGACCTTGTTGGAACCTTGTGCTGTTCGGCGGGTTGAATTAGATTTAACACTGGCTTTTGTACCCAATTCCCGTACAGGGTTAGAGGAAGTGCTAGATAAAGGAACACAACTAGGGGTAACGACATTCTTGCCAATTATTTCGGCGCGCAGTGAATATGATGTACTTAAAAAATATGACGGGAGAAATGGCCGTTGGCAGCAAATAATGCTTTCTGCTTGTAAACAGTGTAATACGCCTTTTGTTCCTCACATTCTGCCTCCTCAAAAATTTACGCAGGCCATTGTTTCGGATGAACCATCTTTGTTGGCCTACGAGGCGGAACAAACCCATACGCTAATTTGGGGATTAAAACAGCTTAAACATCCTAAAAACTTACGGGTTTATATAGGCCCGGCGGGTGGTTGGACAGACGAAGAAGTTTCTTTAGCTAAAGAACGGGGAATTTTATCGGTTACCTTAGGTGTAAATATTTTGCGTGCGGAAACAGCATGTATAGCTGTGGCGGCCAAATTACTATGAGTTCTTTTTTTATAAAAACATTCGGTTGTCGTGTTAATCAAGTAGAAAGCCAAGCCATTTTAGAACAATTTAAGCGCGCGGGATTTGTGCCTGCTGTTGATTTTGAACATGCTGATATTTGTGTATTAAATACATGTACCGTTACGCATCAAGCCGATAAAGACGTAGAGAAATTAATTCGTCAAATTTTACGTCGTAACCCTGCCACGCGTCTTGTGCTTACGGGTTGTTATGCAGCAGCACATCGCGAACATATTCAACACACATTTCCATCAGTAGAAATTGTTGGAAAATATGATTTAGGCCAAATACTCTTTAACCAGGAAGATATTTGTTGGACAGTGTCAGGACATGAAGGACACAGCCGTGCTTTTATTAAAATACAAGATGGGTGTGATAATTTTTGTTCCTATTGTATTGTGCCGTATGCGCGCAGTATCAAACGTTCCAAACCGCTTGTGGATGTACTCAACGAAATTAGACAATTGGTACAAAATGGATTTTTAGAAGTGGTGCTAACGGGTATTAATATCGGCAATTATACGTGTCCTCAAACGGGAGCAGATTTGGCTGCTTTGTGTGAGCAAATAGCTCTGTTGCCAGGAATTTTTCGCATACGATTTTCTTCTATTGAATTGCCTACAGTAAGCGACGGAATTATCGCACAAATGCATCAGCATCCCTCTCATTTTTGCAATTATTTTCATCTTCCTTTGCAAGCCGGATGCGACAAAATTTTGCGTGACATGAACCGTCATTACTCTACGTTAGATTACGCCAAGCGCGTAGCAGATTTGCGTGCTAGCGTCCCCCAAGTTGGTATTTTTGCAGATGTAATTGCCGGATATCCCACGGAAACAGAAACAGATTTTGAAACTACGTATGCGTTTATTAAATCGCAACAATTAGCAGGTTTACATGTATTTAGTTATTCGCCGCGGCCGGGCACCCCTGCAGCTCGATTGCCACAACTTCCCTATACCGAAATTAAACGTCGTGCTGACAAGTTGCGAGAATTGGATAAAGAACTTCGTAGTGCATTTGCATCTTCTCTGGTGGGCACAGAACAAAGTGTATTTGTAGAAGAACAAAAAGGATCTTTCCTACGAGGAATTACCTCTAATTTCCAGTCGGTTCTGCTCCCGCAGAATTGCCATGCTCATAGCTTAGTACATGTGAAAATTACACGTGTCGAAAAGCAGTTGTGTTATGGGGAAGTTTGTTAAGCTCTTACAAGGTGATAGGCAACGTACCTTTAGGTTCAAATTTATTCATTAAACATTCTGCAACGGCCTGTTGAAAAACGGGAGATGGACTAAAAGCAAACAACTTGCCATCGGCAGGAATATCGCTGGCCATCCAGGGGTTTGCAAAACAAAGTAAGATAGTGCGTTGTGAATGGCGCATGGCGTTTGTAACAAGTTGTGTTTCTTCGGGAGTTAAGCCGATTTTTCCAGAGAAAGGTTTATACCTCCTCCAAAATAAAATAAGTAATAGGTCTGCCTCTTTCTCGAAAGGTTCCGTCACCATCCCATAGGCGCGTAAAGTATCAAAAAAAGGAACGGAAGAGATATTTTCGTCATTGCCAATTTCTAAGAAATGTATTGTTTCTCCCGGGTCGATGGCAGGGATAAATCCCTGTTGCGTAATTGCTTTAAGCGCCGCCCGCGTAGAAAATTCCTGAGATGAAAAAGGTGTTTTCTTGGCTGATATAATCAATTCATCTGCTTGAGCGCATAATTCATTTAAAATTTGCTCGATATGTTTAAGCATCTCATCAGAGAAAATTTGCGTTTGTAAAAATTGGATAAGTTCTGAGGGTTTTTCAGGTACTAGCAAAATATGCGCCCCTGCATCTAAAGCGCGCAGAGCAGCTTCTTTTTCATTGCCAATGGCTTTCATTAATAATGCATCTGTGCATACGCAACGCCCAAATCCCATTTTTTGTTGTAATAAATCGTGCACAATCGTTTTGGAAAGGGAGGCCGGGTTGGTATCATCTAACGCTGGGACTAACAAATGTCCAATCATCACACTATTAGCAATGGGTAGTAGTTTTTGAAAGGGCAAGAGGGATGTGTTTCGCAACAATGTAGGCGTTTCAGTTACTACCGGCATAGCCATGTGGGAATCAGTCATCGTATTACCATGCCCCGGAAAGTGCTTTAAACAATTTAAAGCACCCCCTTGGTTAAGACCTTGCATAAATGCTTTGGCTAGGCGGACTACTTCAAGTGGATTTTCGCCGAAAGAACGCGTATTTACAATAGGATTATTGGAATTGTTGGCTAAGTCCACGACGGGAGCGAATACCCAATCGACTCCCAAACTTATTGCTTCGCGGGCGGTAATGTATCCTTTTTCAAAAGCAAGTTCTTCGCTGCCAGTAGCTCCTATAGCTAAATTGGAGGGCAATAAGTCGGCATCCGGAAGCCATCTGCCCAGCCCATCTTCATAATCGGCGGCAATTAAAATGCGTGGTAACGGAGAGGCCGCGCGTAATTTGCGCGTTAACGTGGCTACGGCGGTTTTTGTTCCTCCGTACAAACAAAAACCACCTACCCCCAGATTAGCCAATTTAAGAGCTTCTTCTTCAGGGGTCTTACCAAACCAAAAACCAGGGAAGACCATGCGTGCAACATTCATCATATGGTTACCTTTCCTAGGATAGCATTTTTAATGGCTCCAGTGGCATGCGCACAATGGTTAGCTTTATGTTGCAGGTTTAACCAAGCAAACAAAGCAAAGGCCGCACTTTCTTTGGCCTGTGGGTCAATACCATAAGCCAAGGAGGTTTTTATCTTTACGTGAGGCAATAGTTGCACCAAAAATTTAAGTAATGTCTTATTATAGCAACCGCCTCCAGAGACAACAAGTTCTTTTTGTGCAGGTTTGGGTGCAAACTTACAGATGGATTTGGCAATAGCTGCTGCTGTAAAGTAAGTAAGCGTAGCCATTAAATCATAAGGATTCTTGCAAGAGAAATGTTTTTCTAAATAGGCGCGGCCAAAGGTATTTTTATCCAAACTCTTAGGTGGGTGTTGCGTGAAATAAGGTTGTTTGAGCAGTTTGGTTACTAGCTGTAAATCAGGGGTCCCTTTTGCCGCCAGCTTTCCGTCTCTATCAAACGGTTTATGAAAATGTTGCTGACAGGCCAGGTCTATGAGGGTGTTGCCGGGGCCACAATCAAATCCGACGGTTTTGCAATTTTTCCCAACCACGGATATATTGGAAACGCCACCAATGTTTAGAAGAATTTTAGGAGTTTTTTTCTGCCCCCATAGGTATTGATCAAAAAAAGGCATCAACGGGGCTCCTTCTCCGCCCAATGCGATATCCATCGCACGAAAATCGCTTACCACGGGTGCTTTCAGAGCGACTGCTAAAAAGGACGGTTCTCCCAATTGTAAGGTATTGGGGATTTTGTCATGTGGTCCATGATAAATTGTCTGTCCGTGCATTCCTACGACTTCAATTTGGGCCGGGGAAAGATGAAAATCTTTTAAAAATTTAAGGACAATCTTTGCGTAATGTTGGCCAATTTCATAGTGCAACTGGCTTAATGCAGGCGCTTTGAGCGTGAAAGCGGTAAGTAGTTTTTGTTGAAATTTTTTATCGTATGGATAATTTTTAAAGCACACAATTTTAAATGGTTTTGGACAAATAGCGCACACAGTAAGGCCATCGGCGCTAGTTCCGCTCATAAGCCCTAGGACCAATTTTTTCATAATGCCTCCGTCAAAAAACCGTTGGCTTTTTTTAATAATTTTTGCGCTTGTGTGCGCGAACAAGAATGCATGTGCATTACAATGGCAGTTTTTACGTTCTTGTTAGATGCCGTTAAAAGTTTGCGGGCTGTTTTTTCATCCGTTTGCGCAACCATGCAAATAAGGCGGATCGCGCGGGCGATTAGTTTTTGGTTAGTAGGACGAACATCCACCATTAAATTGCCATACGTTTTACCGCATAATACCATAGCCCCAGTGGTAATAGCATTTAACGCCATTTTAGTGGCAGTTCCGGCTTTCATGCGGGTTGATCCCGTTAGCGCTTCGGGTCCCGTTGATAAACAGATATGTGTTTGCGCATAACGTGTTTGTGCTTTAGAATTGCAGGAAATTAATACTGTTTGTGCGCCAAGTTGCTGTGCTTTTTGCAAAGCGCCTTGTACATAAGGCGTGTTTCCGCTGGCCGCCAAACCGATCACAAGGTCACCAAGTTTAGCATGTTTAGCAATTTCTTTGGCTCCTTGCGTAGCGTTATCTTCAGCTCCTTCTTGGGAGCGAAATACGGCTTTTTTCCCGCCGGCAATAAGGCCGATAATTTCCGAAGGTTTTGTGCCAAAAGTGGGAACACATTCTACGGCTTCTAAAATTCCCAAGCGCCCGCTGGTCCCGGCTCCGATAAAAATAATTCGGTGTTTGTTAGCATACGTTTTTGCGGCCATTACCATGACAGCCGCGATTTCTTTATGTGCATTTTTTACAGCGCGGGCAGCATTGAAATCTTCTGCATTAAATGCGTGCGCAAGGCCTAACGGGGTTTTTTTATCCAAGCATTGGGTGCGAGGGTTTACTTGTTCGGTGGCAGGGATTTGTTGTTTCATTTTGTATCCTTGCGGGAATTTTCCGCTACATCGATGGCTTTTATTCTCAAACCTAATGGCACAATGGCAAAGGTTACCAAACTGATTATAAATGCTACCCAAAAAAAGTTTTTATAGCCCAGAACAGCTTGCATCTTGCCGGACAACATAGATGGTATCATCATTCCTAGTGCCATAATCCCCGTAGAAATGGCGTAGTGCGAAGTTTTGTACTTTCCTTGTGATACATACATGATAAATACGGTTAGCGCCATCATAGCCAGTCCGTATCCAAAGTTTTCAAGAGTAATAAGCGTAGCCAACGTAACTAATCCGGGGCGTACAGTGGCTAGATAAACATAAAAAATATTAGGCAACACTAAAGCAACCGCAAAAGGCCAAATACATTTTTTAAATCCATATTTTCCTAAGAGCCAACCACCTAGTAAGTTCCCTGCAATGATAGCACCAAGGCCCAGCGTCCCTTTTATGAGCCCGTAATCTTGCATGGAGACACCAAGCGCCCCTTCCGAAACAGGTTTTAACAGAAATAAAGGCACTGTTTTTTCCAACAAGGCCTCTCCGAAGCGGTAAAGTAAAATAAAGAGCAAAATGTATAAGATATTTTCTTGGCTAAAATACCCTGCAAAGGCCTCTTTCCAAGCCGTGATCTGTGTGGTCTGGGCAGGTTTGTCATCTACGGGTTTGGGTAAGATAGCTGTGTGATAAATGGCACAGCCGGCAAAAAACAAAGCCAATGTGCCAAAGAAAACAACCCAATGGTAGGGTGACGGTACACCGTGTGTAGTTAAATAACCGGCGCCAGATACCAATAAGCCACTTCCTAAAATCATGGCGATACGGTAGAAAATGGTGCGGATCCCTACGAAATATCCCTGTTGTTTGGGAGTTAATGCTAATAGATAATATCCGTCAGTAGCAATATCTAATGTGGCAGATACAAATGCACCGATCAAAAATCCAAGCAAAGAAAGGGTAAAGAAAGTCCATTGATTGCTGGGGGTAGCCGATAAGCCCTGCCAGCATACGAGCCCGGCAATTACCAACAAAACAGCACTCATAGCTATTTGAGAACCGATTAACCAACGACGCTTGGTGGAGTTGGCATCTACCAGTGGGCTCCACAACATTTTGAGTACCCATGGCAAGTATAACCATCCGGTCCATAGCGTTATTTGATCGTTAGGATAACCCAGTTGTGCATAGAGCAGCACGGACACTGTGTTGATAATGATGTACGGGAAACCTTCCGCTAAATAAAGCGTAGGAATATAAGTCCATGGAGTTCTAATCATTTAAACGAATATCCTCCGCCGAGGAATCGAGCAATGGGTAGGGTGGTTTCATGCCGCTCCAATATCATTTTAATAATGGCAGTAAGTGGTACGGCTAATAATGCTCCCATTACGCCCCATACCAGGGCCCAAAAGATTAAACTGGCGACTACTACTATCGGGTTTAAATTCATTCCTTTACCGAGCCATTTTGTTTCCAAAATATTGCCGATTACAAAATGGACCGCCGTAAGCAACACTAGCACAATCAGCATGTGCCAATCAAACCCGTATTGTAAAAATAATACAGGTAATGGGGCAGCCGTAGCAATTAAAGGCCCGATGTTGGGAATAAAGTTTAAAACGAAGGTAAGAACAGCCAACATCATAGCTAATTCCGTTTTGACGGCAGTAAGAACAAGCCATGTACAAACAGCAGCTAATAAAGACACTCCAATTTTTATCAACAGATAGAACGAAATTTGTTTTTGAATGGTACCTACCAATGCTGGTTTTTCGGCAGATGCATTGCCCATAAAAATGAAGATTACAAACAACGTAATCAGCAAGATGTTGGTGAACAGAGAAACAATTAAGCCCCCCACGCTTTTTACCATATTAAACACAGGTAGTTTAGCTAATGTTTCGGAAACAAAATGTGCATTAATGTTGATATGGTAATTGCTTGCTTTGGTGAGGATCCAATTTAAACTATCGTTTAAACGTTCTTCGTAAATGTCTGCCCCGGACACGAAACTTTCAATAGAACTGGAGATGAAAGATGCTACCATCGTAATCGTTGTCATAAACAGGACAAAATTTAGCACAATTCCCAAACTGTAAGGAATTTTCCACTTACGGTTTAACCAGTTAGCCGACGAATTGGCCAACATAGAAATAAATAGTGCAATCACAAACGGCATGAGGACCGATTTTGTGTATACAAGTACCCATGTAGAGGCGCTTGCGGCTAGAATCATTAAACAAATGGTATTGATAGGGGCGAATTTAGAAGTAGTATCTTTCATAAGTTCCTCTTGCTATTAGTATAGCAAAAAAGGAATTTGTGTCAACGAAGAAATTAACAAAAAAGCACCCCGGTTAAGGGGTGCTTTGTAAATACCAGAATTATTTTTGGACGCATTCGCAATAACGCCCCTCCCAATAACAACCTCTTGAACAAGAGTGCGAAATTTCATCCCCACCCTCTAAATAACCGCCGGTCTGTGCTATAGTACAAAATCCCTCATGTGCACTCCACGGAGGTGTACAAACTTTGGCGATACTTCCATCTGCAAATACAATAATTTCCAAAGATCCTCCTTCATACATTCCTCCGGTACGGCGCAATGACATCGATTCTCCGGCCATTCCATCGCGGGAAGCTGCTATAAAGGACATATTCCACCAAGCATCTCCAGCGTCGTTTATTTCTACGTCGCTATTTTTCAATGTGCTTAACGTTGTAGCAAACCTATTGTTATTCATATAGTAGACGCTTTGGGCACTGGCTGCATCTCCTAACACTTGCATTGCTTCGGCCATGCGCGAGCGTTCCACGGCCTTTTGGTATTGTGGAAGCGCTATGGCTGCCAAGATACCAATAATGAGTACCACTACGAGTAACTCAATTAACGTAAAACCTGTTTTCATATGTTTTTCTCCTTTCCTACCTAATTTATCAATAGAAAGCCACTCGCTTTCTATATATAGTATACGCATTTTTGAGCAAATTTCAAGGCCTACTGTAAAAAAATAGGCCCTTTTACTGCGGTAAACTACGACGAGAACCCCCAACAACTAACGAAAACAGGTTTCCTGTTAAGTAATTGGCTCCTAAAGAACCTTAAAACTCATTAAAAAGGCCCCCTTGCGGAGGCCTTGTGTTTGTTTCAAAATCAATTAGAATCTAAAACCGAATTTGAGTAAGATTTCTCCGTAGTGGATATTATCTTTACCAAAAGCCGATTTTACATCGCTGCGGGTGCGCATCATATAATAGCGTCCTTCCGCACCAAAGATGATTGATTCGTCAATGTCAAATTCCAAGCCCAAACCTAACATGCCTGCCAAGTCGGTGCTGTTGTAAGTTTTATGAGAACCGTCATCATTGTTTTGGCGTACAAATACGTGGCCCACACCAATACCGGCCGGAATGTAAATGCGGGTAGTTTGGCGCGGGAAAAAGTTTACACGTACAGCCACTAATCCAGTAGCGGCACCTGTGCGTAAATATGATTTATCCGCACGTTCATCACCGTCACCAAATTGGGCATAGTTTCCATCTAAACCGAGCGTTACTACGCGGGTAATATTGCGGTAAAAACCTAACCCGGCCGCCCAGCCAATATCACCTAAATCAACGCTTTCTCCATCGTGATCCCAATTGCTTTGCGGTAAGACCATACCTCCGTAAAGTTCTAATCGGGTAGCACCGGCATATAAACCTTCGTTATGGATCGGGTAGTAGTTTTGTGCAAACCCGATTGAAAAACAACCAAGCAGCATGCTTAACAAAAGTATTTTTTTCATACGTCTCCTTTACTGTTAGTTTAGATATCTATATTGTAAATCTTTTCCTACAAATTTACAATACACTCTTGCTGCTGCGCATGTTCAAAAATTATATAATAAATATATGAGAAAAGGACTTTTGGCCTTTTTGGCAGGAATTTGCTTGGGCGCTTGCACCCCAAATACGGTGATGAGCCCCTCGTATGATTTTAGCCAAGTAAACCGCATTGGTATTATGGCTTTTTCTAATGCGTGGGCGGATTTAAACGGTGTAGAGAATCTATTCGCTAAATATCTCATCCGCAACGGCTTTAAAGTCGTAGAGCGAGCACAACTAGAAAGCATATTAAAAGAACATAACATTTCCGTTTCGGGTTATTTAGCGCCGGAAACTACACGCGAAATTGGCCGAATTTTAGGGGTTGATGTTCTTTTAATTGGAGAAGTGAGTTCCTATACACCAGCGCGTACAGAACTTACAATGACGGCCTCTCGCCGTAGTGAATCTCGCCCAATTATCCGCCAAGATGTCATGCGCATGCCCGACGGAACTTACGTAGGATATACACGCCCGGTAGGCACGGAAGTTTCCAACTCGGTGGACGTACGCCCCACGGAATACACTATTAATGCTAAGGTGGCTATTATTGCTAAATTGGTAGACGTGGAAACAGCAGAGATCGTATGGATCGGATCAGACAGTACGGAAAGTTCCCGTGCTTTAGATGGGGCAGATTATATCGCTAAAAAATTGGTCAAAAGTTTTGCCAAAGAGTTGGCTAAGCAGGAAAAGAAATGAACATATTTCATCGTCCTACGTTTGCCGAACAATCTGCTAAAATTGCTTTTGCCACGTTCTTTACTTTAGTAAAAGCGGTATTTGTGGCGCTTGTGTTAGTGGTGGCGGTATTAATCGCCGCACAGAGCAGAATGGCCCCCATCAGTGTGCGTCTGCTTACTACGTATGGGATGGAATACGCTGTAACATATTTTAAGCCATATAGAGGGTATTTCCCACAACCTTATGCAGTAAATTTGACTAAGAAATAAAGAGGACTTATGTTAGATATTAAACAAATCGTTACTAATTCAGAAGAAGTAAAAAAACGCTTATCGCTTCGTAAACCGGCGTTGGCCGCTCAAATTGATGAAGTGCTTGCCAAATATGAGAATTATAAAAAGATTTTAGCCCGCGTAGAAGAATTACGCGCTAAACGCAACGAAATGTCTAAATCTATCGGCAAAATCAAAAAAGAACAAGGGGATGCTGCCGCTCAAGAAGCCATGAAAGAAGTAGGCAAGCTTAAAGAAGAAATGACCGCGCAGGAAACCGCCTTGGACCCCGCCAAAGCCGAAATTGATAATTTGCTTTTAAGCATTCCCAATTTACCTAATGAAAAAATCCCGGTAGGGGCTTCGGACGCCGACAATCCCGAAGTTGTTCCCTGCACTATTCCGCTGCCCAAATTTGATTTTACGCCTCTTGATCACCAAGCCGTCGGTGAAAAATTGGGAATTTTAGATTTTGAAGCCGCCGCCGCTTTGTCTGGCAGCCGATTTGCCTTGTTCAAAGGAGACGGAGCCCGCTTGGAACGCGCCATCATTGCTTTCATGCTCGACTTGCACGCCAAAAAAGGATATACGGAAATTATGCCCCCCGTTATTGTTAATGAAAACATTTTAGTGGGTACCGGGCAATTGCCTAAATTCCGCGAAGATATGTATGAATTGCTCGGCGAACCAAAACAATTCCTCGTCTCTACCGCTGAAATTCCGCTGACCAATTTAAACCGCACCCATACCATTTCCGAAGAAGAATTGCCTATTAAACTCACAGCTTACACCCCGTGTTTCCGTAAAGAATCAGGTACGTACGGTAAAGATACGCGTGGCTTAATTCGCAATCACCAATTTGATAAAGTAGAACTTGTCATGCTCTCTAAGCCGGAAAATTCTTATGATATGCTCGAGCAAATGGTACTCGATGCGCAAGATGTCCTCAAAACGCTTGAAATTCCGTATCATGTGGTAGAATTGTGCAGTGGAGATATTGGCTTTTCTTCTGCCAAAACTTATGACATTGAAGTTTGGATGCCAAGTGAAAACCGCTTCCGCGAAATTTCATCCTGCTCCAACTGTTTGGATTTCCAAGCACGCCGCATCGGTATGCGTTTTAAAAATGCACAAGGCAAACTGGAATATGTCCATACTTTAAACGGTAGCGGTTTGGCCGTTGGACGTACCTTTGCCGCTATTTTGGAAAACTTCCAACAAAAAGACGGGAGTGTTATCATCCCCAAAGCACTTCGCCCCTATTTTGGCAAAGACAAAATTGAGGCCAAATAATGCGCAAACTTTTACACACAGCAGTGGCTGTTTTCTTTTTACTGACAGCCACCTTCTCTTCAGTGCGTGCGGAGCTTACCCTTCCCCCTGATGTCATGCAGTATGCTACTGAGGGTATTAACGGTGTGTATAGTTTGGATTTTGATACCGCACAAGAAAACATCCAAAAAGTTTTTGCGTCCTATCCTGATCATCCTTTTGCCCATTTTGGCAATGCTATGATTGCATGGAGCCGTTACGAATATGAATTTGAAACCAGCGACGACGAGCAACGCAAAGTTTTCGAAAAAATTTTAGATGACTCTATTGCCGGTATCAAACGTTGGATTAAACAATATCCTAATGATTCCAATGGATATATGGGTATTGGCGCATTGTACGGACTACGTGCTATGTTCAATATGCGCAATCGCAATTGGGTTGTATCCTATTTCGCTGGACGTAAAGCGATTAATAATTTGGAAAAATCCCTCAAACTTGATCCTACTTACTATGATGCCTATTTTGGGTTGGGGATTTATGAATATTTTGCGGGAACGTTACCTTCTGTCATTAAAGTCCTTGCTCGTATCGTAGCTATTAAAGGAAATCCGGAACAAGGCGTACAGTTTTTAAACTTAGCGCGACGGAAAGCACATTTTACCGCTGATTCTGCCAAACTTATTTTGATAGAAGTACAAAATACTCGCGCCAGCAAATTCTATGATCCTGCCACTTCGCTAGAATATATCCGTCAATTACGTGCTAAATTTCCTGATAATCCTCTCATGCGTTACGTAGAAATTATTTGCTTGTACGAAACAAAAAATTACGATCAGGTTACCGCACAAGCCAATCAATTTTTGGAACTTATTGGTACTAATAAATTTTATAAAGATATTTATATTCCTCGTGCATACACCGCACTAGGAACAACACAAATGGCACAAGGAAATTTCCAAGCCGCCAAACAACTTTTTGAAGAAGGAAAACAAAAAATCAAAAACCAACAACCCAGCCGCTGGGGCGTATGGAACGAACTGCGTTTAGGCCAAGTTTATGATGTTTTGGGCAAGCGCGAACAAGCCAAAGCACAGTACAAATATGTGCTTACTTTCAAAGATAAATGGGGCTTTGATGACTTGGCCAAAAGATTGCTTAAAAATCCGTATACCGTCCCTGCCAGTGGCGTAGGGCCACTACCCCCGGCTGCTAATTAATTTTGTCTTATCTTTTCTCATAAAGCATTTCCGCATATTGCTATCGGCGGCGAATATCGCTTTACCAAGTTGTTTGCGTTAGGGTTAGACGCCCGCTACAACATTGCGGCTAAAGTAAAAAAGAGCGGGGATGTTTTGTCTGATCGCTCCGGCTTTGGCGCTGCTATTACTAGTCGTTTCTACTTTTAAAATTTAATGGAAGTTAAAACACCCGCTTACAAGGCGGGTGTTTTTATTTTTCCCCCTTGCGTTTTTCCGTCGGGATTTGTATGATAGAGATATGACAACAGATATGTTTATTAAAATTTTTTTGGCGTTAGTGCTCGGTGGTGCGCTGGGCATGGAGCGCCAATATCACGACAAACCCGCTGGGTTTGCCACTAACTGCCTTATTTGTTTAGGGGCTATGTTATTTACAGTGCTGTCCGAAATTATGGGCTTTGCCGGCGGAGATCCAGGCCGTATTGCCGCACAAATTGTAACCGGTGTGGGTTTTATTGGTGCAGGATCTATTTTGCGCGACGGCAATAAAATTTCCGGCTTAACTACTGCGGCCGGCGTATGGTTAGTGGCTGCTATTGGTATGGCCATTGGATATGGTGAATATATCTGGGCAACGGCATGCGCTACTGGGATTTTGATTGTGCAATTAGTATTGCGCCGTACGCTTTCCCTCGTGGAAAAAATGCGTCATTATGACACCGTATATGTTGTGTGCGATCCCAAATGGTCTGTGGTAGAAAATATCACAAAACAAATTGAAAAGAAAAATATTCATCTGCTTAAAAGCGAAGTGACCAAGCAAGATAATTTCTTCCATGTTTGTTTAGTGGCTACGTTTAACGCACACGAATTTCAAACCGTTACACGCGAGCTGTTAGAAATGCCTGAAGTACATAGTTTGTATCAATAAATTACTTGTTATAGAATAAAAACCCCTCGGATAACCGAGGGGTTTTATTTGTAATAGCAACTATTTCTCCACATAAATTCCTGTAGATTTTATTTCCACGTCCGCTATATGCTAACGGGGCACATCTCCATTCTCCTTGATGTGTTTGTTGGGCATGTAGTAAATAATATTGATTGCGAAAAACATCATTAGCAAAAAATAGAAAAATTTTTTGTTTGGCTCCAATGTAAATCCTATGGATGATCCTGCAAATTTTATATCCGCACAATCAACGCCATCTCCCCTTAAAGTACATCCCGAATAAGAAAAACATTCTTCGCCAATCTGCAGGATATTCTCCGTTTTCTAGATAATACCACTCCAAATGTCGGGCTAGTGCTCTAGCAACGACATCTGCTCGCGCAAAATGAGCTTTATCAACGGCGCTTCGATAGTATGGCAAGGCAATGGCTGTCAAAATCCCAATAATAAGTACAACAATTAAAAGTTCAATAAGAGTAAAACCTTTTTTGCGCTATTATGAACTTGTTTAGACATTTTCTATCTCTACGGCATTAGGTACCAGTTAAAGGGAATAGCAAAATTACGATTTGATGAATTTGATACAACAACGTTCGACGTATTTATCACTGGAGTTGCATGAAAAACCTTCATGCAACAATCTCCTTTATTCTTAGTAAAAGTAACTGAATTTGTTTGAATTTCCAAACAATAAATAGAATTTATTGTTCTGTTCGCGTAATGAGGCATATAAAATCCGCATCCTGCATAAGGTCCTGTAAGGAACCCCATCATTACCCCCCTTCTTTTGCCACTTGAGCCACCCCAATTGCTCATTTGAAATCCCCATTTGCCGTTCGACAAACAATTCGTGGAATTGTGCCCATAGCCACTCCAACAAGTATTGCCGGTAAACCCCGGCATAGAGATTTCCAATTGAGAGGGGCGCGTCGGATATTCTCCATTCATCAGTACATAATGTTGATAAGAACCAGTAATCGTTTTAAGTAAACTTACTACTTCCATCCCTTCGGCCTTTACAATGGCGCGTTGATACCATGGCAAAGCAATCGCCGCCAAAATACCAATAATGAGCACAACAATTAGTATTTCTAATAACGTAAAACCTTTTTCTTTCATAGCAAAACTCTTATAACATTTTGTGTTTTAAACGATCTGCTATGTTATTTAGTTGTTCGATAGAATGGTAATGAATTACTAAAGATCCCTTTGCCGGATTTTTGCCACATTTTACTTCCACTTTTGTTCCTAAGGTTTCCTGTAATTCTTGTTCAAAGTAAAATACGTCGGGTTGGCCTGGGCGAACCGTTTTGGTTTTGCGCTGCGTGTCTTTTAACAAGCGATCTGCCATTTGTTCGGCTTGGCGTACAGACATTTTGGACTTAACCACCTTGGTAAAGGCATCCACACGCGATGGACCCGCCGGAATCATAAGTAGCGCACGGGCATGTCCTTCCGTAATTGTGCGGTCTTGCAGTGCTTGTTGAATTTCCGGCTCTAATTCCAGCAAACGCAGTGTATTTGAAATCGTTGCTTTGGACTTGCCACAATATGCCGCTAAATCTACTTGTTTGACGTAAAACTTATTCATTAAGTTGCGGTACCCTAGCGCTGTTTCAATAGGGTTTAAATCTTCCCGTTGGATGTTTTCAATAAGTGCCAATGCACAGAGTTCTTGATCGGATAAATGTTTATGAACAATGGCATCTATCGTCTTAAGACCGGCTAGTTGGGTGGCGCGAAAACGCCGTTCTCCGACGACAATTTCATATTTATCCAGTCCCGTATCATATACTACTACGATAGGTTGAGTAAGGCCATGCTCTTTAATGGAAGCGGCTAATTCTTGTAGTTTTTCTTCGTCGAATACACGACGAGGTTGAAAACGGTTTGGAACAATTTTACTAACCTCAATGGATTGTACACTCATTCCGGGCGTATTTTGAATCACCTGTACCGCTTGCTCGGTAGGTAAATTGGATACTTCTTGGGTTTGTTTAATTAAGGCATCTAATCCTTTTCCTAATGCTTGTCTGGCCATGGGTTATCCTCCAAAATCGTAATTGATCGCTCGTTCACCGGCGAGTTTAAATTCGGCAAAATCTTCTTTTTTTGCACCGCGGCGGGTTAAAAATTCCACCGCTAATTTAATATAGGCCTCGGCTCCGCGGCAGGCGGGCTCGTAGTCAAAGATAGATTGTCCAAAACTGGGCGCTTCAGCCAGGCGGATATTGCGAGGAATAGGTGTCTTGTAAATTTTATCCCCAAAAAAACGACTAACTTCTTCACGCACTTGTTTGGCAAGATTAAGATGGGAGTCATACATTGTAAATACTCCCCCATCCATCTTAAGGTTGGGATGCAGGAATTGTTTTATTTTATTCACGGTTCCTATAAAGTGTGCCATCCCTTCCATAGCGTAATATTCGCATTGTACAGGAGTAATTACACTATCTGCTGCCATCATAGCATTTAAGGTAAGAAGGCCTAAAGAAGGAGGGCAGTCAATAATAATAAACTTATACATGTTGCGGATCGGTGCCAAAGCATCTTTAAGCATATTTTCGCGTCCGCGCACATTCACCAATTCTACTTCCGCAGCAGCCAGATCCTTACAAGCAGGTAATACATCCAAAAATTCACTAGACGTTTGCCGTACCACTTGATCAAACGTAGCTACCTTGGAAACTAGGTGATAAACAGATTTTTGTCCTTCCTCTACAGTTACCCCCAAGCCCGAACCAGCGTTCCCTTGAGGGTCAAAATCTACCAATAGAACTTCTTGATTTAAACAAGAGAGCGCATACGCTAAATTAATAGCGGTAGTCGTTTTGCCGACGCCCCCTTTTTGGTTTGCAACTACTACAATTTCTGCCATAACTCCTCCTACCTATATTAAATCATAATTCGGCTGCTGTCGCAAGAGAGTTTCCACGTGAAAACTCATTTAATCAAACCAATTTTTTTAAGCGGCCAATAAATAAACCACGCTTTCCCTTTGATATTTTCTCGAGGAACAGGGCCCCAAAAGCGGGAATCACATGAATTATCGCGGTTATCTCCCATTACAAAATAGGTGTTTTCTGGAACCACTACCGGGCCAAAATCATCACGCAATTCAAACCCCAAGTAGTTGTCTAACAGATGTTCCTGCCAAATTTCTTGATATAAAGAAGGGTCTTCTTGTTCAGCACTAGAAACACGCGGAATTTCTTCATACACTTCATAAGGTTGTACTGGAAGCTCTTGCCCATTGATCCAAGGACGCCCTTTTTTTATTTCCACCGTCTCACCGGGTAAAGCGATTACTCGTTTTACAAAGTCACGGCCATATTGGGTTTGATCTCCACAATTTAATTGGTTTCGGTCTTTGGCAGGGAATGAAAAAATAACAATATCCCCCCTCTGTATGTCTTTAAACTGTCCGAAACGAATATTCGTAAGCGGAATACGAAAGCCATAAACAGCTTTATTCACAAACAAATGGTCTCCCTCTACTAGTGTATAGCGCATGGAAGCAGAAGGAATCTTAAAGGCCTGTAAGAAAAAGAACATCACTATAGAGGCAACGAATCCGGCAAAATAAACAGTATTACTCCAATCTAAATTCGACTTTATAATTTTTTCTTGTTTATTCTTGTCTGCCTTTTTGGCTGAAATAAGCCCATATATTGAAATTCCTAATACTACAATTTCACCTAAAATAAACTTTTGAACAGGATAAGGATCCCCTGTTCCGCCATTTATTACAAACAAAAATACATACAATGCACATGTTAAAATTAAGAATAAAAACAGCGCATTCCATTTATTAAATACCGAGGGCGATGTAAGTTTGTTTCTCTTCTGCAGCCACCGCGTCCCTAGTGTGAATGCATACATAACACAGGCGGCTAAAAACAATCTGGCTTCCATATTTCCTCCTTTTAAAAGTTTTCACGTGAAAACTTTTATTTTAAACTTTTGACCCATCCCAAAAAGTTTTCACGTGAAAACTTTTTAGGATTTATTCTCTATTATTTGTTGATAAAGCTGTTGATATTGTTGAGAACTATCTATTATTGTAGCACTTTTTTGCAAGGAATACGAGCCCATTTTTTCTCGCAAGGATTTATTTTCATATAGTTCCGTAAGCAAGCAAGATAGCAACATTTCATCTTTCGGTTTGCAGACAAATCCATTCTTGCCATGCTCAATTTGTTTAGGCATATCCCCCACTTTACTCACAATACAAGGGAGGCCCACTCGCTGAGCTTCTAAAAGAGATAAAGGAAGAGATTCTTCTTTTGAAAAAAGAACAAAAACATCTGCTATATTAAGCCATTCATTGATATTTTTTTGTTCTCCTGCCAGCAAAACTTGACCTGCTATATTCTTTTCTTGAATTTGTTTTTCTAGAAAAATACGCTCTGATCCGTCCCCTATATAAACTAATTTAGCATGCGGACAGGTAGGCAAAATCTTTAAAAAAGCCGATAAAAGTCCTTGCGGATTTTTAACTGGAGCAAGCCGAGCAACACTTATAAAAAGAACATCTTCTTCTGTAAAATTATATTTTTTGCGTGTATTTTTTCTAATTGTATTATCCTTAAAAAATTTGGTTTTTTCTATAGAATTTCCAATTAAGATTGTCTTTTCTTTTTTGTAATGTTGATGGCCTACTAAATAATTGTAGGTACTTACGGATTCCGCCGTACTTACCGTATCTATATTTTTCAATAGACGATCCATCCAGCGCATCCATAAGGCCTTTTTAGATAAATCAAAATGAGGAGTAGTAATTAATTTTGTATTTCGGCCGGCACATGCTAAACGACTAAATTCGATTGCCCGAAATAATAAGGAGTGAACTATATCAGGTTGAAATTGTTCTATTTCATGCGTCAATTTTGAAACTATTCCTAACCCGCTTCCTTGCATATTTAATGAAACAACATCTATTCCTTCGCTGCGCAGTTGCTCCCCAATAGCACCTAGCGGTTTTAGGCATACAACTTTTATTACTTGGGATTTTTTTATAACCCGCAATAAGTTAACTAACGATTGTTCTGCGCCACCCATATCTGTGGAAGTGATTACGTATAAAATTTTCATAGAAGTATTATAGCAAGTTTTTCGCCCGGCTACAGCAAGTGTTATTTGCAAAATATATAAGATTAAAAATCCTTATTTTTTAAGTATTTTTTTCAAAAACAGGGTTTAAACGCTCCAAACAATAACGGGCCTTATGCTAATTAGGCCCGTTTTGTGTTTTATTTTTCAAATTTTGATGTGGAAAATTTTTCCCACATGAAAATTTTATGCAGGTTTAAATTGATCCTTGCCCACACCACAAACAGGACAAACCCAATCTTCCTTTATATTTTCCCATGCTGTTCCTGGTTCAATACCGTTGGCTGGGTCCCCCACCGCCGGATCATATACATAACCACATACTTCGCACACATATTTCACCATAATTTTCTCCTATAAATGCGTTGCCCCCACAGGGGTTTTGCCCTTAATAACTGTATGATAATATTCATACGTCAAAGGGGTGCCTTGCGGCTTAAAAACTTGTCCAGCTACCACGTTTCCGACAAACAACGTGTGTGTTCCTACGTCGACAGTTTGCTCCACACGTACTTCTACACAGGAAAGAGTATGCTCTCGTACAATAGGGGAATTAGTTTCCCCGTACGTAGCAGATATTTTTTCAAATTTGTCAAAATTGCGTCCTGTACGAAATCCAAAATTACCGATAAAAATCATGGGGGTTTCTTGCTCAAGGGGCATTACAGCAAACACACGGCTCGTCGTAATAATCTGGTGTGTATAACTATTTTTGCAAACACATACCGCTATTTTCGCTGGGTCAGCAGATACTTGAAATGCTGTATTGACAATAAGACCATCCCTCTTTTCTCCGTCAGAGGATGTAACAATATACAACCCGTATGAAAAAGCATTCAAACTTTGGCAAATACTCGCATCCATTAGTTTATTTTCTCCGCTAATTTTTGGCTGATAACTTTGCCCAATTCTTCGCATTGTGTATATATTTGTTCGTCGGGAACAAAGCAACTTTTTACGGCAGGGGAAACAACTTCCACGCCCATTTCTTCTAGCATTTTAGTAAGTCCGTCGATGGGAGCACCATTCCATCCGTACGAACCAAACGCAGCGCCAATTAAATTTTTCTTTTTAAGTCCTTTCAAATAACAAAGTACATCTGCCATCGCCGGATAAATTTGGCTGTTAAGTACTGGAGTACCGACGAGAATGGCCCCCGCATCTAACAATTCAGTAATCACATCACTTCGATGACACGCATGCATGGACATTAATTGCACCGTTGTACCATGTTGAGAAAGTCCATCGGAAATGGCCTTTGCCATTTTTTCAGTACTACCCCACATAGTATCGTATACAACAACGGCTTTTTTCGTCGGTTTTTGGGTAGCAAACTGCGCATATAGTTTTACAATTTTATTTGGATCTTTACGCCAAACAAAACCATGATCCGGTGCAATTATCTTCGGAAAAAGACCCATTTGTTGTACTTGGCCTAAAAAGCGTGTAACAATATCACTATACGGAAGAATAATGTTGGCGTAATATTTGCGTGCTTCCTGCATCCAAATCTTCTCATCATTCTCGTCATCAAACAGTTTAGACGTAGCATAATGCATACCAAACACATCGTTGGTAAATAATACGCCTTCTTTTTCCAAGTAAGCCAGCATGCTATCCGGCCAATGCAACATACGTGCTTCTACAAAGGACAAACAGTCATCTCCCAAATCAATTTTATCCCCGGTTTTGACAGCTTTTATTTCGAAGGAAGGGTGTAATTGTGCAATTAAATTTTTAACACCCATTATCGATGCATACACTTCTTTTGGCTCAAAATCATTTACAGCTCTTTCAAGCTCGCCGGAGTGATCCATTTCGGCATGATTAGAAATAATCACCTCGATTTTTTTAGGGTCAATTACACTTTTGATACGCGATAACATTTCCGGATAAAATCCTTTTTTTACCGTATCAATAAGCGTGGGCTTTTTTCCCAAAATTAAATAGGCATTGTATGTTGTTCCACGCGTGGTAGCATAACCATGAAAATCACGCAGATTCCAATCAATTGCTCCCACCCAATATACGTGGGGAGAAATTTGTAAGGCCTTCATATTATCTCCTTGTATGCGCCGAACGCACGAGCATTGGTTATATTATATTATTTTTTACTTTGCCATAGCCCGTGTAAATTGCAATATTCTCGGGCAATTACATCGTCGGAACAAGTTTTGAAAGAGGCCTGTGCCGGGTCACCTGGTTTAATGTACGCACGTTGTACTTGATGACATTTGTTACAAATAACTTCTATCCATTCAATGTGATGCTCGGGCGTAGCTGGATGCGGTACAGAACCTACTTTTACCAAATATCCGTTCTCTATTTTTTCTAAAACTGGCACATGTTTTTCGGCAGCACCGTCCGTTTCACCCGCCACCATTTTATGCATCGGTTTACCACAACAAACAAGTTCTCCCGCAGCAGCATGAACAATTTCTACCATATTTCCACACACACTACACTTGTAAATTTCATGTAAATTAGTCATATTTTACCTCCCTTTTAAGAAAATTTTTTACTTTTTATCTTTTTATTATATCATAGGTTGTAAACAACCGTATAGGCCAAAAAATAATTAGTTTGTCAAAAAAGCCGTTTAAGCAACTTTTTATATTTTTTAATACCCTGGGTGCTATTTTTCAAAAATAGGGCCTTAATCCCCATTTTTAGGCCTTTATTAACGTTTTAAAGCTTTTTAACCATTGACCAAATGCTTAATAAGTAGTAATATAAATAAAAGTCATTGTAAGGAAGTAACTTGTGGATAACTTTCAAAATAACCCCGTATTACTGTCTATTTTTCAAGAAGTAGAGCAAATTATTGGTAAAGAAACATACGACTTATGGTTTAAAACAGCAAATTTTGCTTTTGATAATAACATCTTAACGGTAACTATCCCAAATGCTATTTGGGGTAAAACAATTGAAGAACGTTATGAATCTATTTTAAAAGATGCTTTTCTAAAACATACCGGAACACAAATTACCATAAAATATAATATTACCGTAGCAGAAGGACCTGTACCATCCATTTCTTCGGCACAGGATGTGTTACCTGCTGTGGAACCAACACCTGTCACTACCCAAACAATAAACCCTTTTTTATCTCGATTTAACTCAAATTACACGTTTGATAATTTTATCGAAACTCCCTCTAACCGCTTTGCTTATAAAGCCGCTCAAGCCGTTGTTGCAAAATTAGGTGCAAGAGAAAATAACCCTCTAGTAATTTACTCCGATTCCGGTCTAGGAAAAACACACTTATTACAAGCCATTGGTAATCAAATTTTGCGCGAAAAACCAACCGCTAAAGTAATGTATATGACCGGTGAAGAATTTGTCAACGAATATATTGAGTCAATTACTCAAAAAACAGCGGACGCCTTCCGTAAAAAATATCGCTTTTTGGATTGTTTTTTGGTAGATGATATTCAGTTTGTGTCTAATAAACAATCCAGTACAGATGCATTTTTTTACACATTTAATGCCCTTTTTGAAAGTGGAAAACAAATTGTATTATCTTCTGATCGTTCTCCTCAGCAATTAGAGTGGGATGAACGTCTATCCTCTAGATTATTATCAGGTATTAGCACGGAAATTAAATATCCTAATATAGAAGCACGTATCGCTATTTTACGTCAAAAACGTGATTCAATGAATTTTATCGTGGGTGATGATGTAATTACTTTTTTAGCAGAAAGTATGGAAACAAATATTCGCCGACTGGAAGGTGCATTAAATACATTACGCGGATATTGTGAAAATCACGGTATCACACCTACTATTCCCATTGCTAAAGAATTATTAGTAGATTATTTAACTACAGAAAAAGATAATTCCGTTTCCGTGAATACTATTAAAAAAATTGTAGGAAAACATTTTAATATTCGTATGGAAGATTTTAATGCCAAACGTAAAACACAATCTATTGCGTGGCCTCGTCAAATTGCAATGTTCTTAACTACCGAACTAACAGATCTGTCATTGCCGGAAATTGGACGTGAATTTAATCGTGATCATAGCACTGTGGTACATGCACGTGATTTAGTAAAAGAAAAAGTAGCTACTGACCCTTTCTTTACAGCAGAAATTAATCAAATTATTGCGGACATTAAGAGTGTGGATAAGTAGTGTGTAAATTGTGGAAAAGTAGTATAAAAGTACACAAATAAAGTGAATAAAATTTGTAAAAGTGAACAGTGTGTATAATTTTCTATAGTTATACACAAATTAATAAACAAAGTTGTATTGTGTAATCCACAAAAATAACACAGTCAACAGAACATATTATTAAGGATGAATATGAAAATAAATATTACTAAAGCCACTTTGTTGGAGGGAATACAAATTGTTTCTTCGGGAGTGTCTGCTCGTACGACATTACCTATTTTGCATAATTTTCTATTAGAAACGCAAAAAGGAAAATTAAAACTAGTACGTACAGATATGGAGATGGCAACAGTTCACTATGTACCAGCCGAAATTGAAGAAGAAGGAAGTATTACAGTTCCTTTAAAAGAATTTTCAGATATTATTAAAAATTTAGCTGATGATAAAGAAATTCATTTACAAAGTGACGAAAATAATAAATTTCATATTAAGTCAGGTAAAAGTAAATTTTGGGTAATGGGAACACCTAAATCAGAATATCCCTCTATTCCTGAAATTGAACGCACCGGTAGTTTAGAATTAGATCCGTTACTTTTGCAAGAAATGGTGGAGAAAACAGCTTTTTCCGCTTCTACACAAGAAACACGTTATATTCTAAACGGATTATTATGGAATAGTTCAGCGGATAGTTTTGAAGTAGTTGCTACAGACGGTGGACGTTTGGCAGTAGCTACACAAAAAGCATTATCGGGAAGTCAGGAATTTAAAATTATTATTCCGACAAAAATTTTAAATGAAGTATGTCGTTTTATTTCTATTGCTAAACCGGGTAAAGATGATAAAATTCAAGTGAATGTAGCGACTAATCAAGTAAGTTTTATTATGAAAGATACTACCTTTATTTCACGTCTAATTGAAGGTAACTTTCCAAATTATAAACAAGTAATTCCTACAAAAACAGGCATTAAATTTGAATCGTTCGTAAAAGAATTATTAGCTTCCACTCGTCGGGCAGCGTTATGTGCCGGAGAGTTTGGCAGTATTGTAAAATACAAAGTAGCTAATAATGTGCTTACGGTATCTTCTAATTCGCAAAACATGGATTTTACCGATGAATTACCCGTGGAATATACTGGGGAATCATTTGAAGCAAATTTTAAACCACAATATATTATTGATGTACTTAAGAATGTAAAAACAGATAAAGTATCGTTTGCATTTGTAAATGCTTCTCAACCGGTACTTATTGAACCAGTAGGGGAAAATAACTTTAAGTACGTCATCATGCCAATGAGAGCTTAATGAAGTTGAGTCAGTTCCCTAAAAAACAATGGCATTCTAGCCAGGAATTAGGCAACCAGTTTAATTCACTTTCTAAGACATTAAACAGGTTGATGATACTAGATTATGTGTGGGAAAGGTTAGTAGGGAATAAAAGCAAATTTTGGGTGTTACATGCCGTAAAAAAAGACACTTTATATGTGCAAGTAAAGGCCTCGGTAGCAAAAAATGAATTGACCGGAAAAAGACGTGAATTGATTCGGGAATTAAATAAACATTTTGAAACACCGTGGATTAAACATATTGAGATTATTTAGTTGGACAAAAAGGAGTTTTAGATGACAGTTGAACAACAAAAAAAAGAGTACGATTCTTCCAAAATTACCGTACTAGAAGGATTGGAAGCCGTACGCAAACGCCCCGCCATGTATATTGGATCTACTGGACTACCGGGGTTACATCACTTAGTGTATGAAGTTGTAGATAACTCTGTAGATGAAATTTTAGCCGGGGGCGCCACTACTATTACCGTTACAATTATAGATGATATGACCTGTTCTGTTCAAGACGATGGGCGCGGTATTCCGGTAGATTTAATGAAAAATGCTAAAGATGCTAAACTTCGTAATAAATCTGCGTTAGAAGTTGTAATGACCGTTTTGCACGCCGGTGGTAAATTTGACTCTGGTGCGTATAAGGTCTCCGGTGGGTTACACGGGGTAGGTGTTTCTTGTGTGAACGCATTGTCTGATTATATGCAAGTAGAAGTTCGCCGCGACGGGCATATTCATCAACAGGAATATAAACGCGGCAAACCGCAAGGCCCGGTACAAATTGTAGGTGATACCAAAGAACACGGTACAAAAGTTACTTTCCATGCTGATCCGGAAATTTTTGGCAATTTGGCCTTTTCGTATGAAACTATTGGGAACCGTTTGCGTGAACTTGCTTTCTTAAACGCCGGTGTAAAAATTATTTATACCGATCAACGCAAAGAAACAGATCAAACCGTTACGTTTCACTACGAAGGAGGAATTTCCCAATTTGTCAAATTCTTAAATACCAACAAAACGGTTATCAACCCCGAACCCATTTACTTGACCAAAGAAGTGGGTGATAATTATATTTCTTTTGCTATTCAATATAACGAAGGTTATTCTGAAAATATTTTTACTTTCGTCAATAACATTCATACCATTGAGGGTGGTACGCATTTAACCGGGTTTAGAAGTTCTTTAACCCGTTTGGTCAATGAATATATTAAAAACAATAATTTGGCCAAACAACATAAAGAAATTACCGTCGGTGGGGATGATATTAAAGAAGGGTTGGCCTTAGTACTTTCTGTTAAAATTCCGCACCCGCAATTTGAAGGGCAGACCAAAACAAAATTGGGTAATAGCGAAGTAGAAGGTATTGTACGCTCCGTAGTAACCGATACGTTAGCTACGTTCTTTGAAGAAAATCCCAAAACAGCCCGTGCTATTTGTGAAAAATGTATGGGAGCTGCCATTGCCCGTGAAGCGGCCCGTAAAGCGCGCGATTTAACCCGCCGTAAAGGCGCTCTAGAAGGCGGCGGACTACCCGGCAAATTGGCCGATTGTCAAGAACGTGAAGCCGCTAAATGCGAACTTTTCCTGGTGGAAGGTGACTCCGCCGGTGGATCTGCCAAACAAGGGCGTGACCGTGTATTCCAGGCCATTTTACCGTTACGCGGTAAGATTTTGAACGTAGAAAAAGCGCCGCTCGTGCGTATTTTATCTTCAGATACTGTGCGCGATTTAATTGCCGCTGTAGGTACCGGCGTAGGCGAAGGAGAAGGCGGTTTTGATATCAGCAAATTGCGCTACAACAAAATTATTTTAATGGCTGATGCTGACGTAGACGGACAACATATCTCTACGTTGTTACTCACCTTCTTCTACCGCCAATTAAAACCTTTGATTGATGGTGGACATATCTATTTGGCGCAACCTCCTTTGTACAAAGTCAAAAAAGGAAAAGTAGAACAATATTTGCAGACAGAAGACCAAATGCAACAGTGGTTGATGAAAGAAGGATTAGCCACCGTAACCGTAACGGATACAACGAAAGACAAAACTCTTACGGCTGCTCAACTGCGCGATCTACTTAAAGTATTACGCGAAGTAGAAGATACGCTCACGAAATTAGAAGTCAAAAACATTATGCTTAGCGACTTTTTGGCCTTCCTCAAAGAAGGGCAAATTCCGGTATATCGTATTCCACTTCGCAGCGGTGGTTTTAGATACTTCTATACCGAACAAGAATATCGCGCTTACGAAGAACAATATATTCAAGAAAAACGCGAAGAACTTATGGCCGACGGCGTAGATGCCGAAACAGTAGCGGATACTACGCTGGCTCCCGAACACCAAAGCTTATTTGAATTCGGCAAACTTTTAGCCGCTGAAAAGAAATTAGAAACCTTTGGTTTTAACTTTAGCCAATATCCGCTTATTACCAACGAAAAAGAACGCGTGAACCCGTTATTTAAGGTCAATAACGGCAAAACTGATGCGTTGGTCTACAGCTTGGCCGAACTCTTAAAAGCTGTCAAGGAAGCGGCCACCGCCGGGGCTACCATTCAGCGCTACAAAGGGTTAGGGGAAATGAACCCGGAACAATTGTGGGAAACCACTATGGACCCCTCTAAACGCAAACTCATCCAAGTAAAAATTAACGACGCCGCCGATACGGAACAGGCGTTCACGATGCTCATGGGAGACCGTGTAGAACCGCGCCGCGACTTTATTTACTCGCACGCGCTAGAGGTTAAAAACTTGGATATTTAATCGTTTTAGGAGATTTGAAGTATGAGTGAAGAATTAAATAACTCGACACAAAATGTAAATGCAAACGTAGATTTATTTGGAAATATTGAACAACGCGACGTAGCCACGGAAATGCGTTCGTACTATATTGATTACGCCATGAGCGTAATTGTAGGACGTGCGTTACCCGACGTGCGCGATGGTTTAAAACCGGTGCACCGCCGTGTGCTTTATTCCATGAACGAAATGGGCTTAAAATACAATCGCCCGTACAAGAAATCTGCCCGTGTAGTAGGGGACGTGCTCGGTAAATATCACCCACACGGAGATACCGCCGTATACGACACACTCGTGCGTATGGCGCAAGATTTCTCCATCCGCGCACCACTGGTGGACGGACAAGGGAACTTCGGCTCTATTGATGGGGATTCTGCTGCTGCCATGCGTTATACGGAGTGCCGCTTGGCAAAAGTTTCCGACACAATGTTAGATGACCTCGATAAAGATACCGTTAAAATGGTTCCTAATTATGACGGATCTTTATTGGAACCTTCTGTATTGCCAGGCAAACTTCCTGCCCTTTTGGTAAATGGATCAGCCGGCATTGCCGTAGGTATGGCTACCAACATTCCTACGCACAATTTAGGTGAAGTATGTGACGGTATTATTGCCTACATCAAAAATCCCGATATTACCACCAAAGAGATGATGAAAATCATCAAAGGGCCCGACTTCCCCACCGGTGCTACTATCCGCGGTACGAAAGCCATTTACGAATATTTTGAAACCGGCCATGGTAGCGTAAAAGTGCAAGCCGATACCGAAATCGAAGAACGCAAAGGCGGCCGCCAAGCCATTGTTGTGACGGCTATTCCGTATCAAGTAAACAAAACCTCTTTGATTGAATCTATCGTCGGTTTAGTGCGCGATAAAAAAGTGACGGACATTGCCGATATCCGCGACGAGTCGGACCGCCGCGGTATGCGTTTGGTTATTGAAGTAAAACGCGACGGCAACGCGCAAGTAGTGCTCAATCACTTGTTTAAACATACGCAATTGCAGACCTCTTTCCCGGTCAATATGTTGGCTATTGTTGACGGACGTCCGCGCGTATTGTCTTTAAAAGAAGTGATGAAGGCCTACGTAAAACACCGCCAAGAAGTAGTTACCAACCGCACGAAATTTGACCTTAACAAAGCGCAAAAACGCGAACATATTTTGAGCGGGTTACTTATTGCTATTGCGAATATGGACGAAGTAGTAGCCATTATCCGCGGTGCCAAGGACCCGACAGAAGCCAAGTTCACGTTGATGAAACGCTTTACGTTGACCGAAGTACAAGCGCAAGCTATTTTGGATATGCGTTTGCATCAACTGACGCAACTTTCTGCGTTGGCCATTGAAAACGAACGCAAAGACCTCTTAAAATTGATTGCGGATTTACAAGCCATTTTGGCCAGCCCGCAAAAGATTTTGGACATTATCGTCAGCGAACTGGCGCAACTCAAAAAAGATTTTGACGACCCGCGCCGCACGAAGATTGGCCCAGATATGGAAGATTTCTCTATGGAAGATTTCATAGAGAAGGAAGACGTAGTCATCACCATTTCCAACGACGGTTACGCCAAACGTATTCCGCTTTCTACGTACCGCAGCCAAAACCGCGGCGGCAAAGGCATCATCGGTAGCAAAACCAAAGAAGAAGATTTTATGGAAAACTTGTTCATTACTTCTTCGCACGCTACCATCTTGATGTTCACCAACCGCGGTCGTGCATTTCCGCTGCGCGCGTTTGAGATTCCCGAGGGAAACCGCATGTCTAAAGGCAAAGCGTTGGTGAACTTGTTGCAACTTACCGGCGAGGAAAAAGTAACTTCCACGCTGGCCATTGAGGACTTCAACAATTCTACTAAAGACAGCAGCGAAAAAGCATACCTCACGTTGTGTACTCGTTTGGGTACCATTAAACGTGTGGAACTCAGCGAATTTGAACACATCCGCCGCTCGGGTATTATTGCCATTGGACTCGACGAAGGGGACGTGCTCATCAGCGCACAAATGACGTTTGGTAAGAGCGATATTATCGTGGCTACCCAAAACGGAAAATCCATCCGCTTTGACGAAAACGAAGTACGTTCTATGGGCCGCCAAGCCCGCGGTGTACGCGCCATCAGCTTAGAAGAAGGAGATATTGTAGTTGGTATGGAGCAAGCACCTAATGACGGTTCTGCCCAGCCAGATGTTCTTTCTGTGTGCGAGAACGGCTTTGGTAAACGTACCGAGTTTAGTGAATACAAACGCCAACACCGTGGCGGTATGGGAGTTATTACCATTAAAACTTCTGCCCGCAACGGCAAGGTAGTAGGTATTAAACTCGTCGACGAGAGCAAAGACCTGATGATCATTACCGAAAAGGGTATGACCATCCGCTTGCGCTGCGCCGATATCCGTTCCGTAGGGCGCAATGCCCAAGGTGTTACCTTGGCGCGTATGGAAGAGGGTGATAAAATTGCCCGTATCGCGCCGGTGGTAAAAGCCGAAGAAGACGAAACGGAAGAAAAAGCATAAAAACATACGCTTTTTTGAAAACAAACAAGGTACAACTTTAATGAGTTGTACCTTTTTTAGGTCTTTTTGTCTTACAAAATAGGTCTTTTGGCCCTTGCTTGTTCTCGTTAAGTCCTCTAGAATATAAATATGAGAAAACGGTTTTTGCTTCTTCTTTTAGTGTTGTGTCTGCCCGTATCCTCTTTCGCCGGGTGGAAATTACGCGTCCCTAAAATTAAAAAAGGCCCTAAAACGCCCGTTACACGGGCAGTTTCCATTCCACAAGTGAGGGGGGGGGGTATAACCAATAAAACGACGCAAGCAGCCACTCATACGCGCACGGAAGGGGCAATTTCACGCGGTATGCAACAAGGAATTTTGCGTCAAATGGAAGTATCTACGTTAAATGCACGTATCCCTGCCAGACGTTCCAACCCCGCTTTTGAATTAGGGCGTAAGTTACGCGAGCAGCGTGAAATGGGCCAAATCTTTGTAACAACAGCAACAGCAAAAGGGTTAAAAACGAAATCTTTTTCTGACAGAATAAAAGTTGCAAAAACCCAAGTTGCAATGTTTACTGAACCAGCAAAAAGAGTATGGGCCGAAAAAGAAAAAATACCTGAACATCAATTTTATTTTGAGGATTTATTAGCAGTATTTTACTTCCATTCTCCGCTTACTGCTGCGCAACTGCGTGATATCCGCACTTTTTATGAAAAAGCGATCTCCCACCCGGAAATCTTCACCTTGGACCAAGCATTTGCCGATGGGTTAAGCGGATGTTTAGGTATTAGTTTTGTAGGGGATGCTTATTTGGCAGAAAAGATAACCTCTTTAGCCAAAGCCGCCCCAGAAGGGAAACGCTTTTTAACCGATTTTGTAGTAGTGCGTTCTTTGCTTAACTTAGAGCGGTATGATTTGGTACAAGAATTGATGGATTTTCGCCAAGTACAAGAGGGCTGGTTTAGAGAAGGGAAACTGGTAAGTGAAGGAGAGACGGCTTGTGTATACGAAGAAGTAAAACTGTACCAACAAACCCAAAAGGACATTCCTATCATATTTCACGAACAATTACCTGCCCGCAATAAATTTACCTTTTCAGAAGAGGAAAAGGGAATTGCAAAATTGATGGAAGGTCGTAGTTGGGCTATGCTGTTTCAAGGATATGAGCTCGGGGGCGTCATTCTATCTGAAAATTCCGCAGAGAGTTTAGAGTATTTTTTGCTTTATAAGCACAGAGTTTTTTAATCAAATTAAAATTCCCCTGTCAAATCGTACAAAACTATTTACTTTTTGCATGTAAATTGGTATAAAAGAAATAGGGATTTAACAGGGGAAATTCATGCGCAACAATCCGCACATTTTAGAAATTAATGCGCGCTCTTGGCTTGGCCGTTACGAGCGAGAAGCCGGCCGCAAATTGACATTGGCAGAAATACCCGCCTCTTTTTGGGATAAACTCCAAGAAGCAGGGTTTGATGCCGTGTGGCTTATGGGCGTGTGGAAACGCAGCCCTGTCGCCGAAAAAATTGCGCGTGAGAGTGAAGATATTTTAAATCAAGTTCGCACCAGCAAACCCAATTTTAAGATGGAAGATATTGCCGCCTCTCCTTATGCCGTGTATGATTACACAGTGGATGAGTATTTTGGCGGGAATGAAGCGCTGGCTACATTTCGCCAAAATTTAAATGATCGCGGCGTTCAGCTCTTTTTAGATTTTGTAGGCAATCACACGGCTATTGATGCCCCCGTAGTGGAAGAACATCCCGAATTATTTGTTACGACGGGAACAAAAGCCCCGCACATTCATGCGGATTGGTTTTTCCAAAACAAAAATGGGCACTACGTTGCCCACGGGCGCGACCCCTATTTTGCTCCGTGGACCGATACCGCGCAACTCAATTATTTCAACCCGAAAACGCGTGAGTTTATGACGGAAAAACTCCTGCAAGTGGCATCCATGTGCGACGGCGTTCGCTGTGACATGGCCATGCTTTCTTTGAACAAAGTGCAGCGCGATACATGGTGGGAGTTTATCGGCGGGGAACTGCCCAGAGAAGAATTTTGGACACAAGCATTAAATGCGGTGCGTACCGATTATCCCGAATTTGTATTTATTGCCGAAGTATACTGGGGACTGGAGTGGGATATTCAGGAACTCGGTTTTGACTACACCTACGATAAGGTGCTCTATGACCGTTTGCGCTTCGCCAATGCCGATAGTATCCGCGGTCACTTACGCGCAGAACACTTGTTCCAAATGCGTTCTTTGCGCTTTATCGCCAATCACGACGAAGAAGAACCCTTAAAGGCCTTCGGGCGCGAAAAATCACTTGCCGCTGCTACGATTATTGCTACGTTGCCCGGTGCGCGGCTGTTCCACTTGTTCCAACTTTTGGGCCGCCCCGAACGCATGCCTTTGCAGTACATCAACGATGAATTTACGATAGATAGAGCGGTAGAACAATACTACGCAAAACTCTTGCGGATCGTTTCCGACCCGGCTTTCCACGGCGGGCAATGGTCCTTGCAAGAGATTATGCCCGTATATGCGGGCGAAAGTACTTGCCAAAATATTTTGTCTTGGATGTGGCGTCAACGCCATACCGGCAAAATGGTGTTTATCAATTACAGCAGCGAACCTGCCCAATGCCGCGTAACGTTCAAAGGTGTTTCCGGTGACAAAGTGCGCGAAGAGTTAGAAGAAAAAGAGCTCACGCTGACCCCTGAACTACGTGCACAAGGATGGGAGCTGGTCTTAAAACCCTTTGAGTGCAAACTCTTTACATTTAGCGTTTAACATCTTGTTTTTATTCTAAAAAAGGGCCGTTTTTTGCACACAAAATAAGTGCATTTTACGCCTATTTTTTTTATAATGTAGGTATGTCGTATTGTAGGAGAAAACCCCATGGCGCTCGGTCCGTTTTCTGCTAAGGATCATTTGGAAATTACCTCACTGGGAACGGAATTTGCCTTAGCGGAAATTATCGGTGCTGCCGTTGGTTATTGGCTAGACAGCAAATTCGGCACATTGCCGTGGTGCTTAGTGGGGGGAGTTATACTCGGTTTTGTGTTAGGCCTTGCACGTATTGTACAGGCGGCCCGCCAAGCCGGTAAAAAGGAAAAATAAAATGGACGTAGCTGAAACTATATCTCACCATATTTTGGACCATGACTGGGGTGTAATGCTGGGTGGTTTTCGTATCCCGGTAACGACACACTCTATGACCATTTTTGCGGTGAGTATTCTTTTGCTACTCACGTTAACCTGGGCCGCTCGTAAACATACCAGCCACGCCGGCAAATTGGTTTCTGTTTTGATGGAAGAATACGTTTCGTTTATCCGTGGCGGCATTGTAATTCCCAATATGGGACAGGAAGGTCGCGGGATGTTGTCGTATTTCTGCACGCTTTTCCTATTCATTTTATCCGTCAATTTGGCGGGCATGATCCCCGAAATGAAAACCGCTACCTCTAACATTTCCGTAACCGCCGCATTGGCACTTTGTTCGGGCGCACTGATTGTTTTTAGCGGGTTAAAATATCGTGGGTTAGTTGGTTTTTTAAAAGGGTTCGTACCGTCAGGCACACCCGCGTGGTTAGTGCCACTGCTTTTCCCCTTGGAAGTGATCAGTTTGGTAATTAAAGTTTGTGTGCTTGCGATTCGTTTATTTGCCAATATGCTTTCGGGGCACATGGTGCTGATTTGTTTGCTTTTAATCATTTTTATCGTCGGTGAAATGAGTAAAGCTGCCGGGGTAGGGGCGTTGATCCCCGCCATGGCATTAGAAATTTTTATGACGTGTTTGGAGTTGTTAGTTGCCTTTTTACAAGCGTATGTGTTCACCTTGCTTACCGCTATTTTTGCGGGCTCGGTTATTCACACGCATTAATTTAAACAGGGCTATTTGCCCAGAGGAGAAAAACGTATGGAACTAGTAGCACTTAAATATATCGCCGCCGGTATAGGTGCCGGTATTGTAGTATTCGGGGCCGGTTTGGGACTTGGTAAAATCGGTACTGCCGCTTTGGAAGGATCTGCCCGCCAACCCGAAGCTGCCAGCGATTTACGCACGACCATGATCATCATTGCCGCCTTGTTAGAAGGGGCTGCCATGTTAGGTCTAGTCATCTGCTTGCTGACCATGGTGATGAAATAACTTGGTTGAGAAGGTAGTATGGAAAATTTACTCAAGCCGGATTTTGGTGTATTAGCATTAACGGTTTGTAACTTTCTTTTACTAGTGTATTTGCTTAAAAAGTTTGCTTGGGGGCCGATTATCGGCGCTTTGGAAAAACGCGAAGCACAAATAGAAAGCGACAAACAAACTGCTGCTGATGCGCGCAAATCCGCCGAAGAATTAAAAAAAGAGCTCGATGAGCGCTTGGCCCAAATTTCAAACGAGGCCGCCCAAAAAATGGCGGTTGCCGTCAAAGCGGGTGAGACGCAAAAAGAGCAGCTTTTAGCGCAAGCCAAAGAGCAGGCCGAACGGTTGCTTGCGCAGGCCACGCAGCAAATCGAGGCCGAGAAAAACAAAGCCCTGGCCGACGTACGTGGCGAAATTGCGTCCATTAGTATGCTAGCTGCCTCGCGCGTAGTAGAGCAAGATTTGAAAGCAGATAACGCCGATAAAGTTGTGGCGCAAGTTTTAAAGGAAGTACAACACAAGTAATATGAACAGTCAACAACGCATAGCGGCTTCGCGTTACGCCGCAGCTTACGATGCATTAAGTTCCTCGTTGAAAGAGGCCGAAAACAACGCCTCCCAGTTAGACAGAGCCGTGCGTATTTTGTCCGGTGTTAATGGACTTATGCAAAGCCCGCGGATTTCTTCAGCGCACAAAAAATTAGTGCTACAAGAAACGTTGAAGGAAATCCCGGTGGCCTCGTCGTTTATTAGAGTGCTTATTGATGCCAAGCGGTATGAATTATTATCAGAAATTTGCAAACGCGTCCATACGTTATTAGACGACCGCAGAGGTATTTCTCGTGCGATTGTAACTTCCGCACGTGTGCTAAGCCAAGCGCAACAAAATGCTGCACAAAAAGCGTTGTCGACCCGCTATGGTAAACCCGTAGAGGCCGAGTTTAAGACGGACCCCTCCTTACTAGGAGGGTTACAAATGACATGTAACGGCGAACTTATTGACGGGAGCATTAAAACCCGTCTAGCCAAATTACAGGAAGAAATAAAAGGGTAATTTTATGGCGATTAGACCCGAAGAAATAACCAATATCATTAAAGAAAAAATTGAAAAATTTGATACTTCTATTGACGTGAGCGAAGTGGGAACGGTCATTCAAGTAGGCGACGGCATTGCCCGCGTGTATGGCTTAAATAACGTCAAAGCGTCCGAGTTAGTAGATTTTGGTCATGGCGTAAAAGGCATGGCGCTCAACTTGGAATATGATAACGTTGGCTGTGTACTTATGGGTGCAGATACCTTGGTACATGAAGGAGACACCGTTAAACGTACGGGTGAAGTTATCAGTATCCCTGTTGGCAAAGACGTGATTGGCCGCGTGGTGGATCCGCTAGGTAAACCGTTAGATGGTAAGGGCGCTATCAAAGCAGATAAGACCATGCCCCTTGATATTGTGGCTCCGGGTATTATTGATCGCCAACCGGTAAAACAGCCGTTGCAAACTGGTATCAAAGCCATCGACGCCATGGTGCCGATCGGTAAGGGGCAGCGCGAACTTATCATCGGGGACCGCCAAACCGGAAAAACTGCTATCGCCATTGATACCATTATCAATCAAAAAAATATTCCCGAAAATGAACGTTGCATTTGTATTTATGTAGCCATCGGTCAAAAGCAAAGCACGGTGGCGCAGGTAGTTAAAACGTTAACCGATTTTGGTGCGATGGACTATACGGTGGTTGTATCGGCCACAGCGTCCGATCCGGCATCTATGCTTTACATTGCGCCGTATGCCGGATGTGCTATTGGTGAATATTTTATGTGGCAAGGCAAAGATGTGCTTATTGTGTATGATGATTTATCTAAACATGCACAGGCCTATCGCCAGATGTCACTTTTGCTCCGTCGTCCGCCAGGACGCGAGGCCTACCCCGGGGATGTGTTCTACTTGCATTCTCGGTTGCTAGAGCGTGCGTGTAAACTTTCCAAAGAAAACGGAGGGGGCTCGCTTACGGCGTTGCCAATCATTGAAACACAGGCCAACGACGTGTCTGCATACATTCCTACGAACGTAATTTCTATTACGGATGGGCAGATTTACTTGGAAAGCAACTTGTTTTTAAGCGGTATTAAACCGGCCATTAACGTAGGGCTTTCCGTATCCCGTGTGGGCGGTAGTGCGCAACGTAAAACCGTGCGCAAAATTGCCGGGACGCTGCGTATTGATTTGTCCCAGTACCAAGAACTAGCCGGCTTTGCACAATTTGGTTCGGAGTTGGATAAAGAATCACAAAGGCAAATTGCTCGTGGTAAACGAATGACGGAACTTTTAAAGCAAAATCAATATGCTCCTTTAAAAGTAGGGGAAGAAGTATTGGTTTTGTACGCTGGAACGCATGGGTATTTAGACGATTTAGAAGTACATGATGTGTTGTGTTATGAAAAAGAATTGCTTGCTTATGTACGTGCAGAGAAAAAAGACGTACTCGACGTATTAAATACAGCAACAGAATTAACGCAAGAAGTAGAAACAAAAATCAAGGACGTGTTAGATGCTTTTAAGACGGTTTTTAAACCGGCATAAAGGAGAAATTATGGAAACTAAAAACAGAAAAAAATATCTCGTAACAGGTGGAGCCGGTTTTATCGGTAGCAACATTGCCAAAACGCTGGAAGCACAAGGACACGAAGTAACCGTTATTGATGATTTTGCAAAAAACGGACATTTTAAAAACCTCATCGGTTTTAAAGGGGATGTGATTGCAGCGGACTTGCTTACTTATCATTTCCCTGAAATGTATTTTGATGCCATTTTCCACGAAGGAGCTATTACTGATACCACCGTAATGGATCAACGTGCCATGATGGAACAAAATGTAGAGGCCTTTAAACGTCTTTTGCATTTTGCCGCTAAAAACGGAGTCAAAAAAGTAATTTATGCTTCTTCTGCTGCTACTTACGGAAATGGGCCAGTGCCCAATGTGGAAACTCAACCCACACATCCTGAAAACGTATATGGGTTTTCTAAAGTAATTATGGACAATGTAGCGCGTCAATTTGTAGAAGAAAATCACGATATGACAGTTATCGGTTTACGTTATTTTAACGTCTATGGACCGGGTGAATATTACAAAGGCAAAATGGCCAGTATGGTCTATCAGCTCTATTTGCAAATGAAAGAAGGCAAACGGCCGCGTGTATTCAAGTTTGGTGAGCAACAACGCGATTTTGTGTATGTAAAAGATATTGTCAAAATCAATTTGTGTGCATTAAACAACGGTAAAGAATCAGGCGTATACAATGCTGCTACCGGTGTACCGCGTGACTATAATGCCATGATTGCGTGCCTCAACAAAGAAATGGGCACCAACTTGGAACCAGATTATATTGATAATCCGTATGCGGCTTTCTTCCAAGTAAAAACGCAGGCGGATATCACTAAATCAAAAGAAAAATTAGGTTATACGCCGGATTATACCTTGGAAACAGGTATCGCTGATTATGTAAAAATTTTAAAAGCGGAAAACAGATAAATGGAATCATTGCGCGACATACGGCAAAATATCAAAGCCATTAAATCTACCCAGCAGATCATGCAAACTATGAAAATGATCTCCAACGCGCGCATTCGCAAAGCGCAAGAGGCCATGCAAAACGCACGTCCTTTTGCGCAAAAAATGATGCGCATGGTAGATGATTTAAAGCAAGATATTTTGTCTATGCCGCAGCCGGAAGACGGAAGTGAAAGTTGGGCCGGGCGTATTTTCATTAACAAAACTGCGGATCCCAACAAAATAGGGCTTATCGTTATTACCGGCGACAAAGGACTTACAGGTTCGTTTAACGCGGTAATTTTGCGCAGTGCTATTTCATTTTTGCGCGAACACCAGGATAAAGAAGTTTTCATTTTTGCAATCGGTAAAAAAGGCCGTGATTTTTTAAACCGCCTCAAAATGAAAAACTTGCACATGGCCTATGAAAGCGTGGGGGTTTTCCCAAAAATTTCATATGCACATGCAGATCTGTTAGGCGATGCGGTGTTAAAAGTATTTTTAGAAGAGAAATTATCCTCGGTTACGCTTATTTATAATGACTTTAAATCGTTGGCCAGTCAAACGTTGCGCCAAACGCAATGGTTGCCGTTTGATTTTGAACAAATTGTGCAAGAAAAAGAAGAAAGTGATTTTGAATTTGAGCCCGGTATGTTGGAAATTTTTAAACTTTTAGTTCCTCGTTTACTAAAGGCCAACTTATACCGAATATTGTTGGAATCACAGGCAGCCAATTTGGCGGCTACGATGAATGCTATGGATGCCGCGAGTAAAAACGCGGGGGAATTGGTAACCGCGTTAGGTGTAAAATTAAACAAAGTACGTCAGGCAAGCATTACAAACGAAATTTTGGATATTGTCAACGGGGCCGAAGCCCTTAACAATTAAAAGGAAAACGCTATGCAAACGGGAAAAGTTATTCAAATTATCGGCGCAGCAGTGGATATTGAGTTCGCTCAAGATCATTTGCCTGCTATCGAAAATGCCATTGAAATTGAAATGGACGGCAACAAAAAAATTGTGGCCGAGGTTGCCCAGCAAATGGGTGATGGAATTGTGCGTTGTGTGGCATTGGAAAGTACAGATGGCTTACAACGCGGAGCCAAGGCCGTAGACACTGGTGCACCGCTTACCGTACCTGTTGGAGAAAAATGTTTAGGCCGTTTATTAAACGTACTGGGCAAACCACAAGATCACAAAGGTGAAATTGATGCTGCCATGACAATGCCTATTCACCGTCAAGCCCCCAGTTTAGAAGACCAAAACCCCACACCCGAAATTTTTGAAACCGGTATTAAAGTAATTGACCTGATTGCGCCGTATATGAAAGGCGGAAAAGTGGGGTTGTTCGGCGGAGCCGGCGTAGGGAAAACCGTTTTGATCATGGAACTTATCAATAATGTGGCGCGTGAACATCATGGTAGTTCTGTGTTCGGTGGCGTTGGAGAACGCAGCCGCGAAGGAAACGATTTAATGCTGGAGATGAGCGAGAGCAAACTTTCGGATGGCTCTACCGTTTTGGATAAAACCGTGCTTGTGTACGGACAGATGAACGAACCGCCAGGCGCCCGCGCCAAAGTAGCGTTAACCGCGCTTACACAAGCAGAATATTTCCGTGATGTAAAAGGGCAAGATGTGTTGTTGTTTTTGGATAACATTTTCCGTTTTGTGTTGGCTAACAGTGAAGTATCTGCATTGTTAGGGCGTATGCCTTCTGCCGTGGGATATCAGCCCACGCTTAATACAGAAATTGGAGCATTGCAAGAGCGTATCACCTCCACCAAAAAGGGCGCTATTACTTCTATTCAAGCCGTGTATGTACCGGCGGATGACTTAACTGATCCCGGTGTAGCTGCTACGTTTACGCACTTGGATTCCACCTCTGTATTGGACCGCCAAATTGCCAGTTTGGGTATTTATCCGGCAGTGGACCCGTTGGCCTCTACTTCACGCATTTTGGACCCGCGCATTTTGGGTGAAGAACATTACGAAGTAGCACAAAGTGTGCGTCGTGTATTGCAGAAGTACAAAGATTTACAAGATATTATCGCTATTTTGGGTATGGACGAACTGAGTGACGAAGATAAAAAAACCGTGGCCCGTGCGCGCCGTATCCAAAAATTCCTCTCACAGCCGTTCTCGGTGGCGGAGCAATTTACCGGGCATCCCGGAAAATACGTTAAACTGGCCGATACCATTAAGGCATTTAAGGGCATTGTAGCAGGGGAATATGACCATATTCCCGAATCATGCTTTTACATGTGCGGTGGCATAGAGGACGTATTGGCGGCTTACGAAAAAGTAAAGGATAAAGAATAATGTCCGATAAAAAATTAACGCTCAATTTGATTACGCCCGAAAAACAACTCATCAAAGATATGCCAGTAGATATGGTTATTTTGCCGGCACTTTTGGGGGAGATGGGTATTTTACCCGGCCACGTGAAAACCGTGGTGCAACTGGGGCTTGGATCGTTGCGTTATAAAGTGGATGGAAAGGATGAAGAATTTGCCGCGCTGGGCGGATTTGCCGAAGTGCTTAATGACGAGGTAAACATTTTTGCCGAAAGCGCTTCTTTAGCCGGAGAAATAGACGAAGAGAAAGAAAAACAACGCATTAAGGCGCTTAAAGAATCTCTTTCTAACAAAGATGCGGATATTGATTTTGAACTGGCAGAGATGGAAATTAAACAAGCCATTGCCCGTATGAAAGTAAAAAAGAAACATCTGTAAGAGGAAAAATGAAAAAATTAATCATTTTTTTGGCAATTGTATTGCTAGCAGTAGGGGCATATTTTGGATATCAACGTGTGGCGATTAATGTGGCTCTGAAAATGGTGCAGGCAGAATGTAGCCCAACAGATAGCGACCCTGACAAGGCATGGATCAAAGAAAGGGCCTGCCAAATAATAGAAGAAGAAAATAGGCAATTGAGGGAAGTGGCTGCTTCTAGTAAAACATACAAAGAGTTCGAAAACAAAGCTGGGGCATTAATAGAACAGTGGGAGAAAGAAAATAAATTAGGGCAGCTTCTTGAGCAATTCAAGTTACGCAGCCAGCGACGCAAATAGCAAAAATAGCGTTTTTGTTGCGTGCCAAAGCGTAGTTTTGTATAATATATCTGTCAAATCAATTTTATTTTTAGGCAAGAGTTAAACAAAATGGTAGCCAAAAATAGCGTTTTAATTCTCGCGGCCGGCAAAGGCACGCGAATGAAATCTTCCCTCCCCAAACCGCTCCACGCGGTGTGTGGATACCCGATTATAGCCCATATTTTAAAGGCAGCGCAGGCCCTAAATCCTGCGGGTATTGGTATTGTTATCGGGCATGGGGCCGAACAAGTAAAACAAACCGTTTTAGATAATTTGTCCACTTGGGGCATTACCGTTCCGGTGGAATTTTTTGTGCAAACGGATCTTTCCGGGTCCGGTTCGGCCGTCAAGGCCGCCTTGCCTTTCTTGCAAAAACAGGACAATGTAATGATTTTGAATGGCGATACGCCGTTACTCAAAGCCGATACGTTGCATGCCATGCAAGAAACATTTAATCAAGCCAAAGCGGGGGCGCTAGTATTAGCCGTTAAAGTTCCCAATCCGGCCGGATACGGGCGCATTGTGCGCGACACAAACAATCAATTTAAAGCCATTGTGGAAGATGCTGACGCTGACACGGAAATCAAAAAGATCCGCGAAATTAACAGCGGGATGTACGTTTTTAACAGCGCTGCTCTGCAAAAAGCACTTACACAGTTAAAACCGCAAGGCCCCAAGCACGAATACTATTTAACCGATACCCTGGCTCTGATCAAACAAGCTGGCTTGCCCGCAATCGTATTTGCCACGCAAGATTATACGCAAGCGCTAGGTATCAATAGCCGCGTGCAACTAGCCGAAGCATCGCAAATTATGCGCTCGCGTATCAACGAGTTTCATATGGATAACGGCGTTACGCTCGTCAACCCGCAAGATACCTACATTGATGCGGGGGTAGAAATTGGTGCCGACACGGTGATTGCTTCGGGTTGTTATCTGCTTGGCAACACAAAAATCGGTTCAAACTGCACATTAGAAAGTAGCGTGTATATCAACAATTCTATTATTCATAATGACGTTACGCTTAAATTAGGCACTTATATTGAAGAATCCGAAGTGGCAGAAACCTGTCAACTAGGGCCGTATGCACACCTGCGTCCCAAATCCATTCTCAAAAAAGGTGCCAAAGTGGGTAATTTTTCCGAAATTAAAAAAGCTGTCATAGGGGAAGGGTCCAAAGTAAACCACTTAAGTTACATTGGGGATACGCAAATGGGTGCTGGAGTAAATGTGGGCGCCGGAACGATCACTTGTAACTATGATGGCAAAAACAAACACACCACCGTGATAGAAGATTATGTGTTTGTAGGGTCTAACGTGAATTTTGTAGCACCGGTAACGGTGCATGAATATGCAAAAATCGGCGCGGGGTCAACCATTACCAAAGAGGTGTCTGCTCAAGGTTTGGCAATTGCCCGCTCGCGTCAGGTCGTTTTAGAAAACAAAGGTGTGAAAAAAGAACATGACTAAAAGTGTAAATGGCGACTTGCGCATTTTTTCCGGCAATGCCAACTTGCCCTTGGCCCAGAAAATCTGCGAACACTTAAATATGGAACTTGGCAAATTGCGCGTAGAACGCTTTGCCGATGGCGAAGTGGATGTGCAGTTGTTAGAATCAGTACGCGCCCATGATTGCTATTTAATTCAACCCACGTGTCCTCCCGTCAATGAAAACTTGATGGAGCTCTTAATTATGATTGACACGTTTAAACGTGCCAGTGCAGGCAAAATTACGGCCGTAATTCCCTATTTTGGCTACGCGCGTGCAGATCGTAAGGCCTCACCACGTGTGCCGATTACCGCCAAACTGGCCTGTAATTTAATTACCCAAGCAGGTGCAGATCGTGTGATGGCAATTGATTTACACGCGGGGCAAATTCAAGGTTTTTTTGACATCCCCGTGGACCACTTACGTGCCCGCAAAGTATTTTTGGAATACTTTGATGCTTTTAAACGCGAAGATCTAGTAGTAATTTCTCCGGATGTGGGTGGCGTGGAACGTGCCCGCAAATTTGCTGCCAAAATGGATGCAGGACTGGTTATTATTGATAAACGCCGTCCCAAACCGAATGAGGCAGTTGTTTACAACGTAATCGGGGACGTAAAAGACAAAATATGTATTATTTTTGATGATATTGTAGATACGGCGGGAACCCTTACCACCGTAGCCAATAAAATTAAAGAACAGGGAGCGCGCGAAGTGTATGCCGCGTGTGCCCATGGTCTTTTATCACGCAATGCTATAGAAAAGATTAATCAAAGCAGCATCAAAAAATTGGTAATCACCGATTCGTTACCAATGCGTGATTTAGGACCAAAAGTGGAAACGCTGTCTGTGTCGCACATTTTGGCAGACGCTATCCAACGCAACCACAATGGGCAATCCATTAGTGGTATGTTTATGTAATTTCTAAAATACTTGGAGGAAATAGAAGATGGAAAAAGTAAGTATCTCTGCCGCCGCCCGCGAAGGCATTGGCGTCAAAGGAGCTCTATCCAAAATTAGAGCGGAAAAAAACATCCCGGCCGTAGTATACGGCGGGCATAAAGAACCTGTTAGCGTAACCGTAAGCGTAAAAGATTTGGAAAAAATCATTAAAGCCGGTAAAAATACGTTAGTAGAAATCAACTTAAAAGGTGCAGCTGAACTCGCGCTTGTAAAAGAAGTACAATACCACGCCGTAACCGACCGCCCGATCCATGCTGACTTTCAACGCGTAAGCATGAAAGACAAAATGGACGTGGTTGTGCCGATCCGCTTGGAAGGAACCTCTGCCGATATCGCCCAATATGGTGCTATCGTTGAACACATTATGCGCGAAATTGAAGTACGCGCCTTAGTAAGTGCCATCCCGCACGAAATTGTGGTAGATATTACCCCTATGACCATCAACAAAGGTATCGTAGCCGGTGATATCAAATTGCCGCAAGGGGTGGAACTCATCACGGATGCCCAAGCCCCTGTGGTACACTTGGCTATTCCGAAAGATGATACGCCGGCTCCTGCACCTGCTGCTGATGCGGCCGCTGCTCAACCGGAAAGCTCTTCCACCAAAGGTAAGAAAGACGAAGAAGGCAACCTTACCAAAGGAACGGAAGCCGCTAAGAAATAGTTTATGCAATATCTCCTGGCTGGCTTGGGTAATCCCGGCCCTGAATACGAGCGTACGCGGCACAATGTGGGATTCCGCATCGTGGACGCGGCCGCCCGTAAATGGGGAGCCGAATGGAAACCCTGGCAAAAGCTGGGAGAATATGCCAAAGTATCCGTGGCGGGGCATGAGGTTTTCTTGTTAAAACCCCACACGTATATGAATTTATCGGGTCAGGCCGTTAGTGGCCTGGCCCGGTTCTATAAAATTACGCCAGAGCGCGTAATTGTATGTTTTGATGATGTTTCCCTTGAGGTGGGCAAGCTGCGTTTGCGCGGTAACGGCTCTGCCGGTGGACAAAAAGGGATGAAAAACATCATTGAACAGTTAGGGACGGACCAAATTGCTCGCCTACGTTGTGGCATTGGCCCTAAGCCCGAAAAAATTGATTTAGTAAACTTTGTGCTGGGAAAATTTACCCGCCAAGAAGAAGAGTTGTTGGAACCTGCCTTAGAGCGCGCGGTCTGTGCGCTGGAAAGCTACTTCAAAGATGGTCTGCAAAAGACCATGAACCAGTTTAATTAGATTTTCCTTTGAATTGCATATCGGAAAGCCATGAATTAATTTGCCGTAATTCTTTTTCTACTTTGATGCGTAAGGATGTATTTTCATCTCCTAGATGGCTCCAACATGTCTTCGTATCTAGCGCTTTTTCAAAAGATTCTATGGCTTTGTTCAAGTCGGGCTCACATTCAAAACCAAATTCGTACATAAGCCCCATATACCAAAAGTCCTCTAGTTCAGGCTCGCGCGGAGCGTTATCGGATTCCACCACCTCGGCTAATTTTTTGATGGCCTGGGCAATTTTTTGTCGAATGTCCGGGTAATCTTTCCAATAGTCAGCAGCATTACCCGCACAATATTCTTTTGCTAATTTTTGCAGGGATTCAAAGTCATTGTGTACAAAGGCCTCTTGATATAAATCACAAAGAGTTTCATATTCTTCTCTTTTTCGGCTTTGAATTTGAAAATCTTGCTGTTTAGCTGCCCTTTTATTAGCGGAGGTAGTAAAAGAAAGGAATAATACAAACAACAAAATCCAAATCAATCCATTAGGAAGAGAACCTCCCACAAAAAATTGAATGCTTATCAAAACAATTCCTACAAGGAGGATTGAACAAAATCTAAACATGATTTATTTCTCAAATGCCATGCAGCAATTGCCCAACATACACTTATTGCAGTTGCACATCTCTTGCGCTACTTTAAGGGCAGCTAATAATTTGCGGGCAAAATCGGTCAATGTTGGGTCGCGCGCGCCGAGGACGAGTAAAATATCGCCCGGTTTGGCAGCGGCGGCCATTTGCGCCAAAATACGCTCGCGGCAAGTTTCATAGGAAACGTTTACACAGCGTTTTTTGAGTCCGTCATAAACCGTTTTACAGGTAACTCCTTCGGGGATAGTTCCACCCGGATAATAAACTTCGGTTAGCCACAAGTGATCGTCCGGCCCAATGCTTTTGGCAAAACTTTCTACAAATTCGTGTGATAGAAGTTTAATAGAAGCAAAAGCGTGCGGTTGATAGAATGCAAGCACGCGTTTTCCGCGTAAGTGCGCCGCGGCAATGGTAGCGGCTAGTTTATGCGGATTGTGAGCAAAATCATCCACTACTTCAATTTTGTTGTAACTGCCAATGGAGGCAAAGCGGCGCGCAATACCGGTGAATTTATTTAATGCTTGTGCGCAGGTTTGCAAATCTACCCCCATGTGCAGCGCAGCCGCTACGGCGGCAGTGGCATTAGCCACGTTGTGCACGCCGGGAATTTGTAAGCGGAAGGACTGGCCCTGAATAGTGAAATCGGAACCGAAACCGTCTACTTTAATATCGGTTGGGTGAACATCTCCTAACGATAAACCGAACGTTTTTTCCGCGCCCAGCGCACGTAAATTTTCTTCTTCTGCGTTAACGATAGCGGTTTTGCAATGTGAAATAAATTCTTTGAAATAACCTTGTAAAATGTTGACTTCTTTGTGGTCTTTTTGCAAGTTCAAGCATAACCCCAAATAGGGTTGATATTTGACAATAGAGCCGTCGCTCTCGTCAGCTTCAATGACTAAAATATCACTATTTCCTTTGTAAACATTACCAAACACATCCTGCTCTTTTTGCAACGATAAAATAGACGCACCTGTGATGACAGACGGGCTCATACCCGCAAAGGCCAAAATATCATAGACCATGGCGGTGGTGGTGCTTTTTCCGCTTGTGCCGGAAACAGCAATCGTGCGGTGCTGGGCCACGTGCTTTGCAAGTAGTTCGCTGCGGTGCATGGTGGGAATGCCTAGTTGTTTGGCTTTGATAAGTTCCGGGTTGTCTTCTTCAATGGCAGAAGATAAAATCACAAGTTCCGTTTTTTCATCAATGCCGCTACCATCTTGCGGATAAAGTTTAATATTTAATTTTTTAAGATAGTCCCACAAGGCCATGTCTGTGTAGCCCTTGCTGATTAAACGGTCCGATCCGGTCACTTCATCGTGACCCATTGCATGAAGTTGAGCTAGGGCGCTCATCCCTACGCCGCCAATACCTATAAAGTGAATTTTCATTTTTCTTTTTCCTTAAGTTTAAATTTTGCAAAATCGCTCATCGTGTAAAAACCGCCCGCACGGTTTACAAGCCACGCAGCAATATCCAATACCGACGCAGCAAACAAATCACGGTTAGTGGCTTTGTGCGTGAGTGTAATTTCATCTAACGCAGAGGAAAATTTGGCACTATGTGTGCCGACCGTTTCGCCGATACGTTCATAGGTTACTTGCTCTGTGGGCAAGTCCATTTCCATCGCGATGCGTTTGGCGGTTCCGCTAGGCGCATCTTTTTTGTGTACGTGATGAATTTCGTGCAGGGCTTTTTCATACCCTTTGTACATCTTGCATGCTTGTTTTACCAACTCGGTGAAAAAATAAACGCTTAAGCTAACGTTAGGTGCAAAAAACACCGGGATTTTTTCTTCCGATTGCAATGTAAACAAAAATGGTTCTGGCAAGTTTGTAGTGCCGGTTAAAAAAGGTTTTTTATATTTTTTAGCAAGTAAAAATGCTTCTTGGGCTCCTTGCGGAGTAGAAAAATCTACGACGATATCAAACGGTTCTGTTACGTCAGTTTGTCCGGAAGTGCGTTTGGCAGAAACCACCAAATTTTTTTGTGGATTTTCATTAATTAGCCGCGCAATAGCCCGGCCCATTTTGCCGTTAGCGCCGTTTAATAATACACGCACTGCTTCTAATTTTTTCATTTAAAAAACCTCTGTAATAATTCTTCGACAATTTGTCGCCCGTTCATGGCGGCCCCTTTGAGCAAGTTGTCAAAAGTTACAAAATAGTGAATAATTTTTGTATCTTCTACATCAGCACGTAAACGACAAATAAACGTTTCTTCTTTGCCGCTGACTTCTTTGGGAGTAATCACTTTTTCACTATAAACCAAATTAGGAAATTTATTCCACAATTTTTTAATTTGATCTAAATCAAAATTTTCTTTGGCCTTAATTGTTACGCCTAACGAGTGTGAATTTTCTACTCCTACGCGCACGGTATGGCAATATACTTTGATATGTGGCCAGTCCATAATTTTACGCGTCTCATAAAGACCCTTAAGCTCCTCGCTGGTATGCCCGTTGGCCTGAATGGAACCAATAAGCGGCACACAGTTTTTTTCATATAAAGAGCCCGGAGTATGGAAATCATCCAACAATTTTTTCCCACCGCCACTAATGGCCTGGTATGAGCAGAAAAACGCCTCAGTAATATGATAAAAATCACGTAGCGGAGCTAAGCTCATTACAAGCCCTGTCGTCGTACAATTAGGGCTAGCAATAAGCTGTGTGTCTTTGGTGATGACCTGCGGATTAATTTCCGGAATGACAAGAGGCACTTCCTCGCTCATGCGGAATTCGCTGGACATATCCACCATAAATTTCACGCGGTTTTTAAGCGCGGGAACAAGTTGTGCGCTAACAGGATTATCCGTACATAATACAGCAATATCTAACGCGGGGATTTCATCTTGGCGCCCGAATGTTTTTAACTCAAAAGGGAATTTGATTTTTTGTAATTGGGCTAACATTTTTTGCCCAACCATGCCATTGATTCCAATAATACCAACTGTTGTCATATTAAATTAAAAATTCCTTGTTTATGTTCGCAAGTAGCTCATCAATTTTGATCTTGTTTTCTTTGGAAAGTTCTCCCAAAGGAGCTCGCACGGTTTGTGTGCCAAATCCTAATTTATAAAGTATGTACTTAATACATGTGGGGTTAGTTTCTAAATAACAGGCCTTAATGAGCGGGTAGATCTGCGTAAATAATAAAAATGCTTCGTGTATCTTTCCTGCATTAAACAGGTTGTAAACTTTGACAAAACCTGGAGCTAAAATACTAGCAGCTGCACTAATAGCTCCGCAAGCTCCTATGGATAAAAATTGTAGTAACAATTCATCATTTCCACAGAAATAACTTAATTTACTGGAGTATTTGACAGCGGTATCGGTAACCTGGCTCATATCATAATCGCACTCTTTAATACCGACCAGTTGCGGAACTTGTGTAAGCAAATCAGACAGCACATGTGAGGGCACTTTGAGACCTGTTCTTCCCGGAATATGATACATTACCAAAGGAATTCCTACTTTAGCTGCTTCCTTAAAATGAGCAATAAGCCCCGAAGGATTTGGTTTGTTGTAATACGGAGTAACCACAAGTGCCGCGTCTGGTTTATATCGGGCAGCATCCCTTATATTGGCTACCGTAGAAACAGTATCATTTGTGCCAGCCCCAATGATAATTTGTACTTTTTCTTTCAAAAGAGGAACACAAATATCTAAAATTTTCCTTTTTTCTTCGTCGCTAAGCGTGGGTGTTTCTGCTGTAGTTCCCAAAAGCACTACACCGTGTACGCCGGCTTTGAGCTGGGCTTGAATTAATTTGATGAGGTGGACAGTATCTAAAGAACCGTCTTTTAAAAAAGGGGTAGGTAGCGCAGTAAAAATACCTGTTAACATAGTTCCTCCAGTTTTCCATATTGTACAATTTAATTGCTATAATAAAGTAACTTATTTTTAGAGGAATTTTATGCAAGAACAGAATAATAATGTACAAAATTCGGCTCCCTTAACGGAGTTTACAAGTGGCACAGATTCTCGCAAAATGGAATTTGGACCGAGTTTTTGGCATGGATGTTTACTGGTATTATTTTTAATTTCATCGGTTTGCGGGATTTATTTAACCGTGAAGCCTGGTATGAAATGCGAGAAAATAACAGATAAAGAAAAAACGATTTCATCCACATTTACGTCTTCTTTGTCCTCTAAAGAAGGAAAGCCCAGTGTGGCTTGGATTAAGGTGCGCGGAGTAATTGCTACAGACAATTCTTCTTCCCCTTTTTCACGCCCGCAGGGAGCCGGCGCGATTGCTAAAAAAATCCGTGATGCCGGCGAAGATAAAGAAGTAAAAGCGATTGTGTTGGATATTAACTCTCCCGGTGGAACTGTGGCGGCCGTGCAAAATATTTATAGTGAGATTTTGAAAGCCAAAAAGAACGGAAAGAAAGTAGTGGCTCTTTTCCGTGATGTGGCAGCTAGTGGCGGATTTTACATTGCGATGGCGGCCGATAAGATTGTAGCTGAGCCGGGCACCATTACGGGGTCTGTTGGTGTGATTATGCAAACCAGCAACGTAGAAGGATTGTTTAATAAAATTGGCGTAAAGATGGTGCCGATTACTTCGGGCAAATACAAAGATATAGGGTCCATGTATCGCCCGATGACCGACGCCGAAAAGGCCCTTTTGCAAGACATGGTAGATGATACGTATACGCAGTTTTTTGCTGCGGTAAAAGCCGGACGCCCAGATGTAAGCGAGGCCAATTTAGTCGAATATACAGATGGTCGTGTATTTACCGGTCAACGTGCATATAATTTAGGTTTTATAGACAAACTTGGAGGGGAGGATGAGGCCCTACAATTGGCTGGGGAACTTGCCGGTATTAAAGAACCCAAAATCATTTCCTCCAAATCAGATAATTTGCGGGATTTTATCTTCTCGTTTGGCTCATCCGTAGAGGGGGCCTCGCTGGTTAAGCAACTAGAGTCACTTGCTACACCGAGCGTTGCATATTTATGGGTACATTGATGACACATTTGCTGCAAACTTATTTTACGTATATGAAAGACCCCGCCGCCGGGGTACAGCGTTTGCTCACGCGCCGTTCCTTCCGTCAAGCGTGTTTTGGATATTTGGTGGCAGCGATGAGCTGGGTTTTATTCTTTAATGTAGGAGACCATTTAGGGATAGCCACGTTGTTTTTTAAATTATTTTTTGTGTTTTTGGCGGAATTGACAGCGGGATATTTTATTGCAGCATTATGTGGGCTGTTTTTAGATCTTCGCCGTGTTAAAGTGTCAGCTGCTCAATTATTTGTGCTTATTGGTTCTGCCGGATTTTTGAAAATTTTATTAGTGGCTTTTGTGTTAATTTCGGCTACATTCCCTGAACTACATTTAAGATATATGGCCCCATTTGCCCTGCTGTTTGTGTTTGTGCTTCAGCTGGTGTATTTAGTAAGAGGCCTTAAACATGCCTGGAATGTCAGCGCAGGAGAAGCGCTGGGAGGTTGGTTGTTCGGTTTTATTCCCGTGTTTGCACTTTTTGGGTTAGTGGGCATTTTCTTTATCTGGTTCCTAGTGTTGTTGTTTTAATTCTTCTTTCACTAAATTATAAACTTCTTGGTAGTCGGGGATATCGCAGATAGTAATGCCCGAGGGGGTATATTTTTTTCGGTGAGATAATTCATAACTTTCTCCTGGGCGTGAAGGAAAAAACACGTCGCCTACCCCCAAAAATTGATCAATCATTCCGCGGTGGATTGTTACCTCCGAAAGCTCGTCAAACGATTTATGTTCATATGTAATAGCAAAAATGCCGCTCGAAGCATACACGCCCTTGTTTGTGACGATAAACTGCGTATGTTTGTGTCTTAAGACAGAAAATAACACTCCCCCCAAGTAAATCCATACCGGCATTAAGTGTAAAGCGAAAAATCCAATAAAAAAGATCGGCAAAACAGGCGTCTGTGTGGTCGGGCCGCCTTTGTGAAAAAGAGCCCCGATGAAAAATGCATCGAAAAGCGCCCAAACAATTGCAAACGGTAAAAGCGGGTTAAAAATAGATTCTAAGAAGAAGCATTTTAAATTAGGTTTTCCGGACCATAAAATTTCTTCGTTTTCATCCAACATATTGTATAAGATTTCGTTATTTGCCATAGTTTTTCCTCTAGTAAGAACCGACAATATTATAACTTTTTAGTATATACACAGAAAAGAGTTTTCATTTGAGTAAAATATTTCTTCATGGGTGTGCCTCTGTAAACACCCTATTAGCCCTGTACTTAGTGCAGGGCTAGTTTTATAATTGCCATCACGGGTGGGAATCGGCCACAAGTCGGCTCGTTGACTCTCGCCGCTCGCGACCCCGGCTCGCGGTACTCGCCTTTGCTTATTGGCAAAACTCGTACATCGCTGCGCCTTTCGATTCCCGACGCAACACCAAGCAGTTGGTGTTGCTCCATCGCCCATTTTCCCAAAATAAAAACCGCCTTTTGGCGGTTTCTACTTTGTAAAAATAGGTGCGGGTGGGAATCGAACCCACGAATAAGAGTTTTGCAGACTCTCGCCTTACCACTTGGCCACCGCACCATAAACGACGTAAATTGTAAAAATATTATAGCAAAAACCGCTTTTTTGCGCAACAAAGGGAATCATTTGTTGACGGGAACAAGATTGTTTTTAAAATTGGGCCTTGACAAATTTTGAAATATGCTTATACTATAGGTAAGGGAGAGCCACACTGACCCGTTTTAAGGGTATGCCTCTTGTAGGGGAATCGGCCTCCCTCTCTTTTGTTCCGGTGTTATGGGCACCGGTCTTTTTATTGCCCAGTTGCACTCTTTAATGTAATTTGTTATAATAAATACAAAGGACCCCTGCGGGGGTCGTTTTTATCGGTGGAAGCGTGCAAAAAAGGTTTTGAAAGCACGTTAAATTTGATATAATGTTAAGGTAGTAGTTCGCGGGCGTGGTTCAATGGTAGAACACTAGCCTTCCAAGCTTGTGACGAGGGTTCGATTCCCTTCGCCCGCTGATAATTTGAGTCGCTGGGGTAGCTCAGTAGGTAGAGCATTTCCATGGTAAGGAAAAGGTCGTGGGTTCGATTCCCACTCCCAGCTGAGAATTTGCAGTAGATATTGCTGGGGTAGCTCAGTAGGTAGAGCATCTCCATGGTAAGGAGAAGGTCGTGGGTTCGATTCCCACTCCCAGCTTTTAAATTAAAAGAAATAGATTAAGGAGAACTGAACAAATGGCTAAAGAGAAATTTTCTCGCAGCAAACCGCACGTGAACGTCGGTACCATTGGTCACGTAGACCACGGTAAGACCACGCTCACCACCGCTATTACCAAAGTATTAGCTAAAGAAGGTAAAGCCAAAGCCATGGCTTATACCGATATTGCCAAAGGCGGCGTAGTACGTGATGCTTCCAAAATCGTAACGGTAGCCGTATCTCACGTAGAATACGAAACTGACAAACGCCACTATGCACACATTGACTGCCCCGGCCACGCTGATTATATTAAAAACATGATCACCGGTGCTGCTCAAATGGACGGTGCTATCTTGGTAGTATCCGCTGTCGACGGCGCTATGCCTCAAACCCGCGAACACGTGCTTTTGGCCAAGCAGGTAAACGTACCGAAACTCGTGGTATTCTTGAACAAAGTTGACTTGGTTGACGATAAAGATATGTTGGACCTCGTTGAAGAAGAAATCCGCGACTTGCTGGGCAAATATGAATTTGATCGCGATAACACCCCGATTATCCGCGGTTCTGCCTTGAAAGCCATTGAAGGTGATCAAAGCGAACTCGGCGAACCCAGCATTCACCGCTTGATGGATGCCTTGGATTCCTGGATCCCTGAACCCAAACGCGAAACCGATAAACCGTTCTTGATGGCTGTAGAAGACGTATTCTCCATCACCGGTCGTGGTACAGTAGCCACCGGTCGTATTGAACGCGGTAAGGTACACGTGGGTGATCCGCTCGAAATCATCGGTTTCCGCGACACCATGAACACCGTAGCCACCGGTATCGAAATGTTCCGCAAACTTTTGGACGAAGGTATCGCCGGCGATAACGTAGGTATCTTGTTACGCGGTATCGATAAGAACCAAGTAGAACGTGGCCAAGTATTGGCTGCTCCTAAAACCGTAACCCCTCACAAACACTTCAAAGGTCAAGTTTACATTTTGAAGAAAGAAGAAGGCGGACGTCATACCCCGCTCGCCAAGGGTTACAAACCGCAATTTTACCTCCGCACCACGGACGTAACCGGTGAATTGTCTTTCGACCAAGACATGATCATGCCCGGTGACAACGCCGAAATCGAAGTAAAATTGATTACCCCGGTAGCTATGGAAGAAGGTTTGCGTTTCGCCATCCGCGAAGGCGGCCACACCGTAGGCGCTGGTGTAGTAACCAAAATTATTGAGTAATTAACTCACTGTATGTTTAGTTCTCTACCGCGGGGCGGGAAATATCCCGCCCTCGCGGAGGTGAACGGACTGCAAAAATCCGTTGTAGAAGGAATTAACAGATGGCAACTGAAAGAATGACGATCGCGCTAATTTGCACTGAATGCAAAAACAAAAACTATTATAAAGTGCGCGGCAAAAAGAAAGAATATAAGTTAGAACTCAACAAGTTCTGCAAAGCGTGCGGAAAACAAACCGTACATAAAGAAGGCAAGGCCTCGTAAAATTTTCGGGGGAGCGTCGGTTAACTGGTAAACCACCGGTCTCCAAAACCGGGACTGAAGGTTCGAGTCCTTCCGCTCCTGCCAGATTATACCAAGGATACCATTCTATGAATAAAGTAATCCAATTTATAAAGGATTCTGTGGCGGAACTCAAAAAAACCACGTGGCTTTCTCGCCAAGAGGTTATCCAATCCACTATTTTAGTAGGGATTGTGGTAGTCCTGGTGTCTGCTTATGTGGGCCTTATTGACTTTGGCCTTACCCGGATCCTGGGCGCCGTGGTAGGAGGAAACTAATGAGTGAAGAAATCGCTACCGCTTGGTACGTTGTGCACACGCAGACCGGACATGAAGAAAAAGTAAGAAAAAAAATCTTGCTAGACGTGGAAACCCATCAATTTGGGGACCGCATCTTTCAGGCACTCGTTCCTACTGAAGAAGTCCGCGAAGTAAAACAGAATAAAGAAATCCGCCACCAGCGTAAATTCTTTCCTGGCTATGTGCTTGTGGAAATGAAAATGACCAGCGAGGCCTATTGGTTCATCCGCAATATTACCGGTGTGACCGGATTTTTAGGTGGCAATACGCCTGTACCGCTGCCCGAAGAAGACATTACCGAAATTTTAGACCGCATCAATAACCCCGGCGGCAAACCGAAGTACTTAGTAGAATTTAAACGTGGCGAAAGTGTACGCATTACCGAAGGTCCGTTTAAACATTTTATTGGGGTAGTGGAAGAAGTCAATGAACAAAAGAACAAACTTAAAGTAATGGTAACGGTGTTCGACCGTGCCACGCCCGTAGAAGTGGACTTCCTCCAAGTAGAAAAGAACTAATTTTACCGCGTAAGCAGTAAAAAGATGGAGTAACAAAAAATGGCAAAAGAGAAAAAAATAAAAGGATACATTAAATTGCAAATTCCTGCCGGCGCTGCCAACCCGGCCCCGCCTGTGGGCCCGGCTTTAGGTCAGCACGGTGTCAACATTATGGAATTCTGCAAACAATTCAACGCCAAGACCGCTAAAATGGAAAAAGGGATCAAGATCCCGGTCATTATTACAGTTTACGAAGACCGCTCTTTCACCTTTATTACCAAAATGCCGCCTATGGCCACGCTGATTATCAAAGAGCTCAAACTTGCAAAAGGTTCTGGTGCTCCGCATAAAGATAAAGTCGGCAAGATTACGCAAGCCCAATGTGAAAAAATCGCGGCTCAAAAATTGCCCGATTTGAATACGAAAGACATTAAACAAGCTGCCGAAATGGTAAAAGGTACCTGCCGCAGCATGGGCGTTGACGTAGTTAAATAATTTAAACTGAGGGAGGGCGCAAGCCCGCTTGAACCTAAGGAGTATTTAGATGGGAAAAAGATTAGAAGCCGCTGCTAAAGCGTACGATAAAAACAAGGTATACACCGTAGAAGAAGGCCTCAAAATCGTAAAAGATAATGCAAAGGCCAAATTCGATGAAACGGTGGAACTGCACGTGAAACTCGGCATTGATACCAAAAAAGCTGACCAACAAGTCCGCTCCACGGTGGCCTTGCCGCACGGTACAGGTAAGACCAAACGCATCGCCGTAATCGCCAAAGGCGAACACGCGCAAGATGCACAAAAAGCCGGAGCCGATAAAGTAGGATGCGAAGACATTGTAGACGAAGTGCTTAAAGGCAAAATTGACTTTGACGTGCTCGTTGCCACGCCGGATACTATGAAAGATTTAGCCAAAGCCGCTAAAATCTTGGGTCCGCGCGGTTTAATGCCTAACCCAAAATCCGGCACCGTAACGTTCGACTTAGCCAATACGATTAAGGCCTTAAAAGCCGGTCGTATTGAATTCAAAGCCGATGCTTACGGTATCGTACACGCCATCATTGGTAAAGCGTCTTTTGATGCTACCAAATTGGCTGAAAACGCAAAAGCAGTGTTAGAAACTATCCTCCGCGTAAAACCCAGCACCTCTAAAGGTGTATATGTGCAGAGCATTTCTGTAAGCTCTACCATGGGCCCCGGAGTATTTGTAACCAACAAGTAACAAATCTCTTTTGCAGAAAAGCCCGCTCTTAACGAGCGGGCTTTTTAATTGGTTTATTTGCCTTTTATGTATATTCTTGTTACAATATAGACCGACGGTATGCTAAAAAAATTATTTTTATTTCTTTTTTGTTTTTGTACACTACCTCTGGCAGCAGAGGTAAGTGTTTTAACCGTTACTGACGAAGATAAACATCAAACTGCGGAAGATTTTTACCATACCTACGAATATTTTATTACTTCTGGCACGGACTCTAAAAAATGCCAAGCTACACGCATTACTTCGCGTTGGTTTGCTACAGCGGCACATTGTGTTAAAGGAAGTTGCCGCGATAAATGTAAAATTCAAATGGATTTAATGGATACCCCTGTTTCGGTGCTTGCTCAAGGAACGCACGACAAAAAAAACCGAATAGTATTTATTCATCCGAGATATAGTGAGAGCAAATTGGTGGAGGATGATTTTGCCCTTATTAAATTGGACGTGCGCCAGGCCCCGAAAATTTATTATCGGCGTTCCAATAAAAAAGGTACGCCGCATACAGGTATGGATGCAAACGATTTTTTTGCTTGGCTTAAACCACGTGCACGGGCTATGTCCAAGTATAATAGAGCATTGAATCCTGTGTTACCGGCGTTGGTAGATTTTTCAGTTTCGCGCAATTATGAAATTGATCGTCAACTTTCAGTAATTTCTATTTTTGACGGAATACGTAATGTTAAAAAGGCAACCAGCCCGGTATATTACGTCAAAAATTTAGGTTATGCCTACACAACTAATTTTGGGATTCGTAAAGGAATGAGTGGCTCGGGTGTAATGAGTAATACTGGAGAATTAGTGGGGATTATTTCTTCCAATGTCGGTGAGAATTGGTATAAAAATGGTAAAAAAGTTTCTCAAAGTGACTGGTTTATGTTCCCTGTGTTTAATGAATCTATCCTTTCTTTTATGAAGACCACTATGGGGAGCGATTTTGACAGAATAGATTTTAAAGATGCTGAGCCCTCTTTCGTCAAAAAAACCAAGCAAGATTTTGCAGGGGTTGAAGCCCTTATGCGACAACGAGCTGTAAAAAATCTAAAGAATAAAACCTCCTTTTAAGGAGGTTTTTTAAATTATTTTTTGCCTTCGCGGCGTGCTTTGCGTTTGGCTAAACGCTCGGCCTTTGTTTCGCGGCGTTTATAGCCGGAATGTTCGGGTGCCTGCGGCGCTTCTTCGTCAAAGTCGCCGTTCCATTCAAACTCTTTCCCTCCCACAACTAACAAATCTCCATCTTGCACGCCTTGTTTTAAAAGGGCTTTTTCTAGACCTATTTTTTTGAAAATACCTTTTAAACGTGTGACGGCTTCGGGCTGCGAGAAGTTGGTCATGGCGATAAATTCTTCTACTTTTTTGCCGGTGATATGAATCACATCATCTTCGTCGCGCGTAATCGTAAAAATGGGTTCTACTTTATGCACCACGGGTTTTTCTTCTTCCACGGCAATTTGTTCCACCGGTGTGGCGGATAAAATTTTGACTACTTCGTCCAATACTTCTTTTACACCTTGCCCGGTAGCGGCAGAGATGAGAATCACCTTGTGTTTTTTGAATTTTTTAGAAAGCGTCTTGTACACTTTTTCGGCCGAGGGCAAATCGGCTTTGTTTACGGCAATAATGCGCGGTTTTTCGTAAAGTTTTTTGTTAAAGTTTTTAAGTTCTTTTTCAATAACTTTTACGCTTTCTTCGGCAGACAATCCATCAAACCCTTCCGGGTCAACTAAATGCAAAAGTACGCGTGTGCGTTCAATGTGTTTTAGAAATTGAATTCCCAGGCCTTTTCCTTCGCTGGCGCCTTCAATAATGCCGGGGATATCGGCCGTGGCAAAACTTACACCCTGGTGAAGAGTAATTCCTAAATTAGGATTTAACGTGGTAAAAGCATAATCGGCAATGCGCGGGCGCGCTGCTGAAATGCGGCTTAAAAAAGTGCTTTTGCCCGCGTTGGGGAAACCGACAAGGCCCAAATCTGCCAAAATTTTAAGTTCTAAGATTAGCGTTACTTCTTCGCCGGGCAGACCGTTTTCGGCAATGTGTGGAGCGGTATTTTGCTGTGTTTTAAAAGATTGGTTTCCGCGTCCGCCCGCACCGCCCTTGGCGACGGTAAATTCTTGGCCGGGCTTAGTCATATCAACTAAAAATTCGCCTTCTAATGTGCGCACGATTGTTCCGCACGGAACATACACATAGCGGTTTTCTCCGGCGCGGCCGGTTTTATTGTACGAGCCGCCTTTTTCGCCGTTGGGGGCGTCAATATGTGGATGATAGGCCAGTTCTAGAAGCGTAGTTAAATTGGGCTCGGCTTTCAAAATAACGTCGCCGCCGCGCCCGCCGCAACCGCCGTTGGGGCCGCCGAATTCAATAAATTTTTCGCGCCGAAACGACAAACAGCCGTCTCCGCCTTTACCGGCGGTGACATAAATTTTAACACGGTCTAAAAAACTGCCTGATTGCATACTGTAAAATCCTTATTTAGCAAAAAAAGCGGCAGGGTATTCCCCGCCGCTTTAAATTGCCAAATGTTTATTTGTCCGCTTTTTTGGCAGCCGGTTTCTTGGCGGCCACTTTTTTAGCGGGCGCCTTTTTTTCAGCTTTGGCAGCCGGTTTGGCTGCAGCTTTTTTGGCAGGCGCATCTTTTTCCGCAACTTTGGGGTACACGGAAATTTGTTGTTTGCCTCTCTTTACCCATTCAAAGGTAACGATGCCGCTTACGCGGGCAAAGAGGCTGTCGTCGCTAGAGCGGGATACATTGGTTCCGGGAAGGAACTTGGTACCGCGTTGGCGGACGATGATTTCCCCAGCGTTTACAAACTGGGAGCCATAACGTTTAATACCTAAACGTTGGCCGTGGCTGTCTCTTCCGTTAGAGGAAGAACCTTGAGCTTTTGTATGTGCCATTGTTTATCTCCCAATTTATAACGCAATATCCGTGATTTTAATTTGCGTTAAGTTCTGTCTATGGCCCTGGGTCCGTTCGTACCCTTTTTTGGGGCGGCGTTTATAGACAATCACTTTTTGACCTCTCAAATGTTTTACCACTTGAGCGGTGACCTTGGCTGCCGTGGCAGCTTTGGTATCTGCTGAGGTACTTTCTTCGTTACCGGCCCACAGAACTTTAAGTTCTACGGTGTCGCCGGCTTTCGCGTCAAGCTTTTCGACCTGCAGATCTTGACCGGGTTTTACCCAGTACTGTTTTCCACCAGTTTCAATAATTGCGTACATAAGTTTACTCTAATTAGCGGGACAAACCCCCTCACCCGCTTTTCAGCGCGCGTGGGGTAAGCCCTAATTAGCATATATATTATAGCAAGTTGGCAGTGTACTATGCAAGGGAGTTATTTAAATAAATCCTTAAAAAAGCTCTTTTTGCCGCCTGTTTCTTGAGCCAAGGCCTCTAAAAGCTCTTTTTGCTTGGCGGTGGGCTTCTTTAAAACTTCAATTTTGACGTTAATTAAAAGGTCGCCAAACCCCTTTTTGCCTAAACGGGGCATTCCGTTGCCTTGTACTTTTAAAACTTCGCCAAATTGGGTACCTTTGGGGATGTTCACTTCAATTTCTTTCCCCTCAATAGTAGGCACTTTAATTGTGCCGCCCAATACGGCTTGCGGATAAGTAATGGGGGCATCGATAATCAAATTGTCGCCATCTCGGCGGAAAATTTTGTGCTCTTTGACGTGTACTTCTACGTACAGGTCTCCAAAACCTCCACCGTTTTGCCCAATATCCCCGCCATTGGATACGCGCAAGGTAACCCCGGTGCGCACGCCGCTGGGGATTTTAACGGTGATGTGTTCTTTGACGCGTTTGTGACCGCTTCCGCGGCATTCGCTGCAGGGTTTTTCGACAACCGTGCCTTTGCCGCCACAGTCCGGGCAAACTTGGCGCATGCTGAAAAATCCTTGCGAATAGGTAACTTGCCCTGATCCATTACAAGAACGGCATGTTTTGCGTTGGGAACCGGGTGCAGCCCCCGAGCCGTCACACGCTTGGCAATTATCCAAGCGGGTATAATCTACAGGAACTTCTTTGCCGCTAAAGGCCTCTTCCAGGGTTAATGTTACATCTAATTTTAAATCTTCGCCACGGGTAACACGCGGCCCGCGTGAGCGGCCGCTAAATCCGCCGCCAAAAATATCGCCGAATACAGAGCCAAAAATATCGTTAATGTCGCCAAAACCATTGGCATTAAATCCACCAAAGCCACCTGCGCCATTAACGCCTTCGTGACCGTATTGGTCATACATTTGTTTTTTTTGCGGGTCGGACAAAACGGAGAACGCCTCGTTTACTTTTTTAAATTGTTCCTCGGCGTTTTTATCGCCGGGATTACGATCGGGGTGATATTTCATGGCCTGTTTGCGGAAGGCCGATTTAATTTCAACCTCGGTGGCAGTACGTTCAATACCGAGGATTTGATAATAATCTTCTTTCATAGTTGTAGACATAACAAGTAGATATATATATTTTAGCAAATTTAGCGCTCTATGTGCCGAGGTGCTAAATCCCAGTACGCAGTGTAAAATGCTATAGTATAAGTATGAATTTGAACACGCTGCTTAAAAACACGTCGCGCAGTTTATATCTAAGTGTAAAAATGTTGCCTCGTTCGATGCGTCCTGCATTTGGATTGGCGTATTTATTGTGCCGATACGCGGATACTATTGCTGATACAGAACTATTATCTATTGAAAAACGACTTGATTGGGTACAACAATTCCCGGAAGTAGTACGTACGCAAGATCATACGCGGCAAGAAACATTAGTGCATGATTTAACGGGCACTAGCGAAAACCCCTACGAGGAAAAATTAATAACACATTTGTCCGATTGTTTAGCAGCGCTTAAGCAAATTCCGGGGGAACAAAAGACATTTATTTATGATGTCGTGCAGGCCGTTTGTGACGGAATGTGTATTGATTTGACCACGTTTCCTAATAAAAAAGGAGCAACTCCTGTTGCATTTCAAACCATAGCGGATTTAATGCATTACTGCCGTTTGATGGGCGGGAAACCGGGCTTGTTTTGGAGCCAACTGATTTATCATACATGCCTAGTAAAAGCTACTCAAGATAATTTTTATATATGGGGGCAACATATTGGCGACGCGCTGCAAATTGTCAATGTGCTGCGCGACCTACCCAAGGATTTGCGTTTTGGGCGGTGCTATTTCCCAACAGAACAATTAGATGAGAAGGGTATATCGGCCGCCAGTTTGTTACAAATGGAACGAGAGGCCGATTTTTCTCCCACGAAGCGATATTGGATTGAATGGGGAGCGAAAAATCTACAGCACGCGTTTGCCTATTTCCGTGCGCTTCCTAAGGCAGCGTGGCGTACCCGCGCTGCCGTAGCGTGGCCTATTTTGTGGACGGCGGATACCTTCCATAAATTAGCGGCCTGCCCCGATTTATTAAACCCTAATAAACGTGTAAAAATTTCCCGTTGGACCATCTACGGGACGATGTTGATTACCCCTGCTTTGCTAACGAGCAACCGATTTTTTGATAAATGGTTAGCCCATAAACTCAAAAAGTTAACATAATATTTTGCCCCAAAACAGACCAAAAAAGCCCAAAATAGGCCCAAAAATCTAGGACCTCTCGACGGAGAAAAAAATTTTTAAAATTGGGTCTTGAAATTTTTCAAAAAACTCTTATACTAATAGTAACTTAAGTACTTGGGACACGGGCTTGCTCCTTGGTTGCAGTTGTGCGGATACAGTGTATTTGCCGATTGCGTGAAGACCCGGAGAGGTTCCACCCCTAGGAAATAGGAACATGGAGTCATGAGAATGACACGAATGAGCTAAACCCCCGAATTGGTACGCGGGGGTTTATTTTTGTGTAAAATTTCTTGTTGGGACGTAATAGGAAAATTTTTTACTTTCCTTCTCGGCTTTTACGTTTCATTTCTTTCCATACGGCTAGGGCTTCTTCGGGATTTTTTGCCTTTACGTCGCCAAATACATGCGGATGACGGAAATGCAATTTGTCGTAGAGCGTTTGAATAACGTCATCAATCGTAAAAAGGCCTTCTTCTTTTGCAATTTGCGCGTGCAGAAGCACTTGTAAAAGTACGTCTCCTAATTCTTCTTTCATGTTTTCGGGATCTTTTTTCTCAATAGCGGCTACAAGTTCCTCGCTTTCTTCACGCAGATTTTTAATTAAACTCTCGTGCGTTTGTTTTTTATCCCATGGGCAGCCGTTGGGTCCGCGCAGAATAGCAAAGGTTTCTACTAAATCGGCAAAATTATTCATTGTTTTTCTCCGTCAAAAAATGATATACCATTATTATATGAAAAAACCGATTGCTTGGCTTAGTGCCGCTTTGTTTGTATGCTGCTTTTCGCTCTGTGCACTCGCGCAGATGAGTGTGGTAAAAGTAGACGGAAAGAAAATTTATTTAGACACGTCCGATGAGAAAACCGCCCCTACTAAAGGAAGTACATTTAAAGTAATTTTATCTTCCGAAATGTTGACTAATTCTAAAACAGGTAGAAATTTAGGAGAAGTATATAAATATTCCTCCGTCGGTATCATTACCGAAGTGCAACCCCTTTATGCCGTTGGAGAATTGAAAGATACAAAAGATATCAAAGTGGGCCAACAAGCCGTATTTGAAGAAATTAAAACCCCTGCCATTGCGGAAACTGTAGCTGAAGAAACGCCTAAATCTACGCGTCCTAAAACGGTTTATCAACCCATTGAGCAAACAGTGATCAGTTTGACAGAGGCAGATGTAACTGCGCCTGGTGCTAAAAACATTGTTACGCTAAGCGATAAGGGACAAGTAGCGGTTTTTTCCCGCGGCGAAAAAGAAACGTTAAAACAAGAGCTTGCATATACTTTACCCGTCGATAAAAAAGGAATGGCGGTATCTGCGGCGCCGGTTAAAGAAGGTCTTGCCCAAATTTTTGTGTCGGTGTATATTGAAGCACGCGGAACTATTCAAACGCTTGTGTTAGAAAATAAAAACGGTATGCTTGAGAACACGGCCACGTTGCCCTATTTTGTAAAAGAGTTGGGCTGTGGCACAGATAAAAAAGTATGGGGGCAACGACCTTTTGTAGTAGATGTGACTCCCGGTGATGCGCGTGAAATCGTATTCGAAAAAGGGAAATTCGTTGCTAGTGGTGCAAAATTTAATACACGTCGTAATTGGTTAGAAGGACTGAATTATTTCCCCATTGAAAATGCCAAAGAAGACAATTTGATTTTTACGGCTTATAACGGAACGTTACGCATGATACTTGCTAATGGGAAACGTGCGGAAAGTAAAGATTTATTTGGGTCTTCCCCATTGCGATTTCAATATAAGCAAGAAATTTTGAAATTTTATCCGTCTATTCAAGTGTTCGGCCAACCGGGTAACGCCACGGTTGTTGCTGTAGAAAATGAGACAAAATTTGGACTTTTGTCCAAAACATTTGGACAGTATCAAAGCGGCAAAGTTCACTTTTTGGATTATCAAAAAGGAAAATTACAAGTGACAGATACTGTGGAATTAGATGGCGTTTTGTATGATACGGCCTGTACAGACAAAGCCATTTTAACGGCCGAATCCTTGTCTGACGGAACTAGTACAATTACAGAAATTTTAAAATAAATTTAGGAGAAATATTGTGGCACAATCAACAGAAAAAATTGATGTATTGGATAAAGGTTTTGTACGCTTGATCGATTTTATGGGCGGAGATGACCGCGCCGTACAAGCGGCACGTGTTTCGTTCGGAGCTGTTTCTAAAGGACCGGAACAAGATAAACGTCTCATTAAATATTTAATGGAACATGCACATCATACGCCCTTTGAACATTGCTATTTTCAGTTTCACATTTGCTGCCCGATTTATGTAGCGCGTCAATGGATGCGCCATCGCTGGGGTTCGTATAATGAAGTTAGCGCCCGTTATACCGAAGTAAAAGACGAATTTTATATCCCCGCTTCTTTCCGCGGACAGGATACCAAAAACAAACAAGGTTCCGTGGATAGTGCTAGTTTGGATCAGGCGGCTCTTCATAAAATTTATGAAGAGAGCATAGAGGCCTCTTATGCGGCTTATCACAAATTATTGGAAGCCGGTGTGGCACGTGAAATGGCGCGCGGGGTACTTCCCGTATGCCAATACACGCAATTTTATTGGAGTGTGAACGCACGTAGCTTATTTAATTTCTTGTGTTTGCGTACTGACAAACATGCCCAATATGAAATTCGTGTGTACGCTGATGTAATTGCCAAAATAGTGCAGGAAAAAATGCCGTGGGCGTGGGAGGCATTCGAAGCGCTCAACAAACAATTACCTTTAGGCGCTGCATAATTAATCAGGCATAGGGAGAGATAACAATGAGAGTACTAGGGATGATTATGGCCGGCGGAAAAGGAGAACGTCTTTACCCCCTCACCAAAGACCGTTCGAAACCGTCTGTTCCGTTTGGTGGGAAATACCGCATTGTAGATTTTGTATTATCCAATTTTGTTAATTCCGGTATTTTTTCATCTTATGTACTTGTTCAATATTTATCCCAAAGTTTAATTGAATACTTGCGTACCACTTGGCGCACCGAAGGAATTGTATCCGATCATTTCTTAACCTGCGTTCCGCCGCAAATGCGTTTAGGTGAAATTTGGTACCGTGGGACGGCTGATTGTGTCCGCCAAAATATCAACTTGGTTAAAGATTTTGCACCGGATGTGGTAGCTATTTTTGGAGCGGATCATATTTACCGTATGGATGTGCGGCAAATGATTGATTACCATGTAGCACATAAAGCCGATGTAACTGTGGCGGCAAACACGGTTCCCTTGCAGGCAGCGACTGCTTTTGGTGTATTGGGGACCAATGAAGACGGGCGCATTGTTGAGTTTAACGAGAAGCCAGCTCATCCTGCTTGTATTCCCGGGGACCCCAAGCATGCATATGCTTCCATGGGTAATTATATTTTTAATACGGATACGCTTTTGCAAATATTGCAAAAACGGTTTGCTGATACACCGGCGTTAGATTTCGGCAAGCATATCTTGCCTAAAATCTTAACGGATTATCGCACTTATGCGTATAACTTTCAAAGTCAGAAATTACCCGGCGCCAAACCTTACGAAGAACAAGGGTATTGGCGTGATGTGGGGACGATAGAGTCGTTTTGGCAAACCAATATGGATTTGTTAGGCCCCAAGCCAAAATTGGATTTAAATAATCCTTCCTGGCCGATCAGCACCACTCTTAATAGAGTTCCTCCTACTAAATTTGTAGGAGGGAGTGTAAGCAATTCGCTTATTGGGGACGGATGTATTATTAGTCCCAAAGCCAAAATTAAAAATTGTGTTATCAGCGATAGTGTTACCATTGGTGAAGGGGCGGAATTAGATGGCTGCGTAATTATGGATAATTGCGAAATTAAAGCGGGATGTAAAATTAAAAAAGTAATTATGGATCGCTTTAATACAATTGCCGCTAAACAAACTATTGGGCTGAATTTGGAAAAAGATTCACAAAAATATTATATCGATCCGTCGGGAATTATTGTAATTCCGCGTGGAAAAAATAAATTTTAATGCTGGCTCACATTTTTTACAACACCAAAATTCCCGCATATTTGCGTCGTACGGGGCTTTTTAAAAAAGCACTGGAAAAGGGGCTCAAGCATTTTTGCAAAAAAAATATAGAAGTCAACGTTATCTTTGTAGATGAGCGCGAGATCCTGCGCATAAATAAGCAGTATCTTGGACATCATTACGTAACGGATGTAATTTCGTTTAACAATGAACGTCCTTTGATTTTGCCTCCAGGTGAGGCGTGGGGCTTTGGCGATATTTTTGTTTGTTACCAAGTCGCCCGTAAAAATGCCCGAAAATTTCAGCACACAATTTTACAAGAAATGCTTATGTATGTGACGCACGGAGCCCTACATTTGTCGGGCATGGATGACCATGACCCAGCTGATCGTGCAGAAATGGATCGGCAAGCCGAAAAAATTATTAAAAGTTTGTTGCTGTGATCGGTTTATTTATAAACTGACTATAGAAGGGATACCTTGCTCGTTAATTTCCAAATACTGTAATTTGCGATGCATGCCCACATCAAGTGCAATCATATTCATGACACGGTCTATAACCATATCTTCCACCGGCGTGTGTCCAAATACTTGCCATACGGGGCATCCTTGCGGATAAGAATTAACTAAATCTTCTAAGTCCTCCCAAAAAATTCCACCGAACCGATCAGGTCCTTTGCGGCTTACACTGATATTGAAAATGGGATGTTTAAAAAAGGAATGTTTAATGGATTCTTTAAAAATTAAGTTGATTAAAATAGCTAAATTTGATGCATTGGAATCTTCTAATTGTAAACTAAAAATGCGAAATAGTTTTTGCGTAACGCCGGCATGCGTGAACAAAAATCCTTTATAAGCATACGCGGCCTTGAGATCTCCTGCCAGTACTTGTCCAATTAATTTTTCACGTATTTGTACAGCTTGTTCACGTTGGAATTCGGAAATCAAAAAATTTTCCATAATCAACTCCAGCTCGTGATTCCCAACCAAACGTATTACTTCCCCTCCGGCTACATCTGCTTCTGCCTGTAACTTGTCCAGCAAAGTATCTACTTTAAGCGAAAAAGGGCCGCGATCTAAAATGTCGCCAATTTGTACTAAACGGCTATGTCCGCCACACCAATGATGCTCTTTGTCAATCAATCCGCTTCGGCGTAGAATTTTCACCAATCCTTCAAATTGGCCGTGTACATCGCCTACCGCAATTAATTTACGAGTAGATTTTTGCATACTAAATACCTATGACAATTACTATAATAATAGTATAGCAAACTACCTATGAAACTGACATCTGCGGCTAAAAAACAATTGGAAAAAATAATAAGTCCCGCCGGAGTATTAACGGATGAGATATCTATTTCCGTCTATGCATATGATTGTTCTCTTTCCCGCACACGCCCCGAAGGAATTTTACTGATCAATCAAACCGAGCAAATAGCTCCTGTGTTGCGTGTTTTACATCAACATAATATTCCTTTTGTAGCTCGTGGAAGTGCCACTAATCATGCAGGGAGCTGTGTAACACTTAAAGGCGGAGTCATCTTAAATTTGACAGCGCTAAATCATATTCTAGAGATTAATTTACAAAAGCAATTTGTGGTAATAGAGCCGGGGGTTATCACGGCGGATTTGCAAGAACGGTTAGCCCCGTTAGGATATTTTTATGCGCCGGATCCGGCTAGCCAACGCGTTTGCACACTCGGTGGGAATGTAGCACAAAACGCAAGCGGAGCGCGTTGCTTAAAGTACGGGGGAACGTTGGATCATGTATTAGCGGCGGATTTTGTGCTTCCCAACGGAGAAGAGATATCCTGCTCCCGTGAAGAACTAGGCCCGGATTTGATTGGTCTTTTATGCGGAAGTGAAGGAACCCTGGGTATTCTTACTAAATTAAAGTTACGGATTTTGCCACTTTGTAAACACATACAAACTTTTTTAATTACGTTTGCTTCCCTACAGGAGGCAATAGAAGCAGTTAGCGACTTAACTGCACATGGAATTATCCCCCGATGTATAGAAGCCATGGATAAATTAACCGTGCAAAATGTGGAGGATTTTTCTCACGCAGGATATCCGGTTGATGCAGAGGCCTTATTGATTTTAGAGTTAGAAGGAACACTTCCCCAAGTTAAAAAAGAAACACAAACCATGCAGAAAATTTGTGAGAAACATAATGTGCTAAATATGGTGTCTGCTAAAACAGAACAAGAGCGCCAATCTTTATGGATAGGACGGCAAAATGCATTTTCTGCTATGGCGCGTTTATCCCCCAATGTGATGGTAGGAGATGGAACGGTGCCACCTAGCAAATTGCCGCATGCGCTCATGCGTGTTCAAGAAGTGTTACAGGCAAACAAAGTGCGGGCCGGTCTTTTATTTCACGCAGGGGATGGCAATTTCCATCCGCATTTATTGTTTGACGAACGCAACAAGTTGCAAACCGCACAGGCCACGCGTATTTTGCACGACATTTTAAAAATTTGTGTAGAAGAACAAGGAACATTGTCCGGAGAGCACGGCATTGGAGTGGAGAAAAGGGCTCTTATGGCCTATCAATATGATGGCCCTACCTTAACGGCAATGGCGCATATCAAGCAAGCTCTAGATCCGCAAAATTTGGCCAATCCACTTAAGATTTTGCCATATAGATTTGCAGAAAAAGCCCAAATGCCAGCTCCGTTATTACCTAATGTGCAAGTAGTACAAGAAAAACTTTTTTCTTATTGCAAAACAAAAACTCCGTTTGTTGTGTGCGGACAAAATACCTATTTAAAAAGTAAACACCCCTTGTTGCTTTCATCAAATACGTTACAAAAAGTTATCGATATTGATACGGCCAATTATACGGCTACTGTGCAGACCGGCATAACATTGGAGACGTTATCTGCTATATTGAAAGAGCACAATGTTTATGGAGTGTTACCTCCAGGCAAAGGAACATTAGGTGGGGCTTTTTGCTCAGGACGTTTTCCAGATTTCTATGCTCAGGTGCTAGGCGTGGAGGCGCTATTGCCGGACGGGTCATATATTCGTTATGGAGGCAAATTGATGAAAAATGCGGCAGGGTATCGACTGACGCGTTTATTTGCAGGATCACAGGGAACGTTAGGGCTCATCACACAACTTACATTTAAAATATTTGCACAACCACGCCCTTCTTTGCATGCTCGGCCTTTTAAGAAGGGCAACGTACACGCTGTTTGGGCACAACTTCGTAGTACACTAGATCCTGTGGGTTTGATTTTAAATAACAGGGAGGGAAAAGTGCATGACTAATTCTTCCAAAGTGTATCTAGATACGTTACAAACCCCTTTTGGAAAACGTAACATATACGATTCTGTCTGTTATTGTAATCGATGTGGTATGTGCGCCGGGGCGTGTCCTTCTTACAAATACATGCAGCAAGAACCTTTTTCTCCACGTGGACGTAACCAGATTTTACGGCAGGTCTTAGCTGGGAAATTAAAAATTAAACGCGAACAGAAACTATTACAAGAAATCATTTCTACTTGTACGTTATGCGGGCGTTGTGTGCAAAATTGCCCTGGTCAAATTCCCACGCCCGAACATGTATTGGAATTACGCCGTCGGCTAGGAAATTCTCTTTTACCGTACACGTTAGTTTATCTGCTACGGTTAAGGCAAAATCATCCGCAATTATTTTCTTTTGTCGTAAGAAATGGACTTCTTTTGCGTTACACAGGTTTTTTACAATTGTTTTCTTTTCTGCCTGGTTGGGTGTGGATCCGACATGTACTTGAAATTTTGCCACCAATTACAAAGGTTTCTGTGGCGGAGGCAGTCAAAGATCCCACGCTTATTTATTTACCCTCGTTAGAGGCGAAATTTTTGATGCCTTCATTATTCAAACAAACGTATGAGTTAGCGGCACGGAAACATCGTGTAATGGTATGGGAAAATACACCTAGTGGTTTATTTGAATATGTATACGGTGATCTGCGCAGAGCACGTAAATTAGTACGAAATCTTATTGTACGTCATGCAAGTTTGGGAGATGGCAAAACCCCCATATTAACAGATAGTATAGATGTATATAATTTTTTGATAAAGGCGCCTCAACTATTTATAGGATTTTCTGTGTTTGAGAAAAAAGCGACCCATTTTTCATCCTGTGTGCAGTATGTAACGGACTTATTTGGCAAGAAATTTCCTTTTAAAAATACGTTTCCTACACCTGTACAATTGTCTTCTAGCGCTGCTTTTTCTCAACAAAGTTCAGCCCAGCAAAAAGCACAGCAAATATTGAGTACACTTTTTGAGAAAAATTTTGTAAAGTGTGGGTATAAAGATGAAACCGTTCCGCCATTAGGGTTTGGTTTTGTAAAGCGCACTCATGCGCCGGTTTACTCATTATCAGCGGTACAGGCCATTGCCTCTCATCAAATACGAACAGTATTTGGGATGAGCGGATTGGCCACCCTGGAATTAGCATTTTATTTACGCAAGTTTTATCCGGTGGCGCAAGTGCGACATATAGTAGAACTAGGCGAATAATTATGCAAAAATTTCAACCAAACAACAAATTAACAGCCGAACAAAAATTAAAACTCCTTGTTGAGTTCGGGACCCGTACGTCCGGCGAAATTCGTTTGGATAAATTGCTAGATATTATTGCTCAACAAATTTCTGCTATGTTAGATGTGGGCCGCTGCACCATTTATTTAAAAGATATAGAAAAAAATGAATTGTGGTCTAAAATTGCGCATGGCCGCGGGCTGGAACATACCGAAATTCGTCTACCGTTAAATGGCAATAATGCCGTGTCTATTGTTGCGCGCACGGGCGAAGTGCTTAATTTCCCTAATGCTTACGAAGATCCGCGTTTTTCCATGGACGTGGATATGGTAACCGATTTCCGCACGCACACGATGCTGGCTGTTCCGCTTAAAAACAACTCTGGCAAAGTGCTAGGGGTTTTTCAAGTAGCCAATAAATCTGATGGTACCCCGTTTGACAAAAACGACGAAGGGATTTTAACGTTACTGGCTACGTTGGCGGGTAGTTCTATTGAAATCGCTAAATTATACCAAGATGTACATGTGGCTCAACTGGAAACGATTTACCGTCTAGCCGTTACGGCCGAATACCGTGATCAGCAAGACACGCGTGCACATTTAAAAAACATTAGCATCATCTCTTACTTATTGGCACGTGCGCTGGGCATGGGGACAAAAGATTCCGAGCTTATTAAAAACGCAAGTCCATTACACGATATTGGCAAAGTGGCATTGGCAGATACCATTTTATTAAAGCCCGGCAAGCTCACGCCGGAAGAATTTGAGATTATGAAATCGCACACCATTTATGGGGGGCGTATTTTGGAAGGGGCACACTCAAAGGTGCTTAAAATTGCACACAAAATGAGCTTGTATCATCATGAAAAATGGAACGGGAAAGGATATCCGCACGGCCTTAAAGGAGAAGAAATTCCATTGGAAGCACGCATTGTTACCGTTGCGGACGTGTTTGATGCATTGTGCCAATTTCGTGTATACAAACAAGCGTGGAAAACCGAGGAAGCGTACGAATATATTTTAGCTCAATCGGGGCAATCGTTTGATCCACGTATTGTAGCTGCATTCAAGAAAATCTATCCGTCTATTCGCAAGCTGTACACGGATATTTCCGTGAATCAAACCAGCGTGCAGGATTCTTTGCAAGCCGGTGAACAAGAAACTCAGGCGGCTTTCAATTCCACGCAAAGTACAGTAACAGATGAAACGTTTCGTCGTTTTATCGAAAACGATAAATAATTCGGTTGTTCTAAATATTCCTTAAAAATACTACAATAAATATGTCCTTTTGGCTTTCAACCTTAAGTACAACTTATATATAGTGAGGTTTTGATGGAGAAAGAGACCGTATTGGTGGGCCTGAGCGGAGGGGTTGATTCCGCAGCCACGGCCGTAATTTTAAAAGAACAAGGATACCATGTTATCGGGGCTACGATGCTCATTTGGGATCCTTCTTTGCCTGTTCCTAAAGGTGGGCATCAAAAGAATGCTTGTTTGGCACCTGAGAAAGAAGACCTAACAGAAATTGAAGCAATCGTTAAAAAATTACAAATCGATTTTTTAACCGTAGATTGCCGCGAAGAATATAAGCATACAGTGCTGGATAATTTCCGCTTGGAATATTCCTGCGGACGCACGCCTAACCCGTGTGTGTTGTGCAATAGTTTAATCAAGTTTGGTGTGCTTCCTTCTGCGGCGGCAAAACAGGGAGTAAAGTTTGATAAATTTGCCACCGGTCACTACGCGCGCATAGAGAAAAATGAAAAAACAGGAAAATATTTACTTAAAAAAGCGCTTGACTTATCGCGTGATCAAAGTTACTTTTTGCATCGCTTAACACAACAACAATTGGCCCATGTTTTATTTCCGCTCGGCGAGAAAACAAAACCTGAAATCCGCAAAAAAGCCCGTCAGGCCGGTTTAGTAGTAGCCGATAAAGAAGACAGCATGGATTTTTATTGTGGTGATTATAATGATTTGCTCAACTTCCCCAATAAGCCCGGTGACATGGTTACGATCGGCGGGAAAGTAATTGGCAAACATAATGGTATTTGGAATTATACCATTGGCAAACGTAAAGGTTTGGGATTGAGCGGCTTTGCCGAACCAATGTATGTAGTTAAAATTGATGCCGATAAAAATCAGGTAATCATTGGTCCCAAAAGTGCATTATATTCCAACACGTTGCGCGCGGATCATGTGAGTTGGATTGCGGGTGAACCGCCTGCTGAAAAATTTGAGTGTGAAATTAAAATTCGCAATTTGCATTTGCCGGCCAAAGCGCAAGTACAAGTAAATCTGGATAATAGTTTTACGGCTATTTTTGAAGCGCCGCAAATGTCTATCACCGCCGGACAGAGTGCCGTACTTTATCAGGGAGATGTGGTGTTGGGTGGTGGCATTATTTTGTAGTAAAAAAAATTATTGACACAAAAAATATATTTGTGCTATACTAAATGTATGCAGAACAGCAACATGCGTAAACATAGTCTAATTATTATGACCCTATTTCCGATTATGTGGAAAAAGGGTGACTCTGTTTGCGAGTGTGGCAGATAAAAAAAGAAAATATAAATTTGTGTAGTAATAAACCTCGCATTAAAAGTGCGAGGTTTTTATTTTGATAATAAACTAAGGAGAACTAAAACATGAAAAAAGTAATACTTACAATCGCCGCAGTTGCATTTGCTGCAGTTGTGGCCAATGCCCAATCAGCCAGAGTGGAAGTAGGAGTTATGGATGCTGGTTTTAAAACCTTTGCAATGAATAACTCTGCTAAAAAGTCCGATTTGGAAAAAAAGGTAAACGCAAAAGTTCAACGCGAACAGGCGAAAAAAGCCGAACAAGCCAAAAAAGCTGAACAAGCCAAAAAAGATGAACAAGCCAAAAAAGCCAAACAAGCGAAGAAAGCCCCCTCTAAAAAAGGTGCCGCCAAAGGAGCAAATTCTACCCCAAAAAAGAATGCTGAACAATGGTTTGCGGCTGCTTGGAGCGCCCCTTATTCGGGTAGACCATCCGCACGGTATTGGATTGACTTGGCCAAGTGACTCGCAAAACGGATTTATCACACAGGATGTGATAAGACACATAAAACGGGTACGAAAGATAAGAAGGTTTGCGAAATTGATGCGCAGACCTTCTTTTTTATTGTCTTTAAAGAGAGGAAGCATAAACTTTAGCTTGTGGTGCAAATTTATTTTTGCTATAATAAACAAATAAAGTAAAGCAGTAAACAAGCCGCGCAAATTTGCGCAGTGCTTTTTGAAAACTTGTTAATTTACAAATTTTCCCGACGGGGAAAAATAATATTGACAAAAGTTTTCAAAACTGCTATACTAATTATATAAGGAAACAAAAACGGATTTGTTTCCGACAGAAGTTTTCAAGAACCCTTTTTAATTTCAAAAAGAAATAAAATTGGGCCTTGACTTTTCTGCCCCTTTTTTGCTAAACTATATACATAGTTGGAACTGATCTTTAAAAAGCAACAAACTTCTTTTAAGTTCTAGTTAGTAAACAGAAAACTTTCCTGCACCGAAACATCACCTATTATATATAAAGGTACAAACGATGGGCTGAGGCCAGCAGGTCAAGTTAGTTTTACAGACCGGAACATTCATAAATAAAGTTGACCTAACCCTTTGGCCTAAGCGCCGTGACTAACTTGAATAATCAAGTAGTATATAAATAGGTTGACACTGATGCAGTTGTAAAGCGGACTGGAAAGATTTGCAAGAAAGGACTTGACAAACTTTGAAAAATATGCTTTAATAGTAGTGTAGTGATTGACAGGGCCGAAATTTAAAATAGGTCTTGACAAAGTTAGAAAGATTTGCTATAATATCTTTGTAGCAAATGAGTGCTACGAAGAAGAAAAGATAAATTTCCTTGCTTTTTTCAAAGCAGAAAAAAGCAACGAGGAAATTTCGCTCTGTGAAAATTTGACAGCAATGTGCGAATGGGCGATTTGAAATGACAGCGCCGCAAGGCAAAACAGTTCAAATGCTCATAAGTTAAGTCTTATACTTCAAAAATAAGACACCAAGTTAATTCAAACAAGTAAGAGTCACAAGTCAACAGCTCACTGTTAACGATTGTTTGTCTTTGAGCTCAATGAGTTTAAAGATAAATAATTTTAATGGAGAGTTTGATCCTGGCTCAGAGTTAACGCTGGCATCGTGCATAACACATGCAAGTCGAACGGGACTTAATTTGTAGCTTGCTATAGATTAAGTTTAGTGGCAGACGGGTGAGTAATGTATAAGGAACCTACCTTCGAGTGGGGAATAACAGTCCGAAAGGATTGCTAATACCCCATAACATAACTTAGTGGCATCACTTAGTTATCAAAGATTTATCGCTTGGAGATGGTCTTATATTCTATCAGCTAGTTGGCAGTGTAACGGACTACCAAGGCAACGACGGATAGCCGGCCTGAAAGGGCGACCGGCCACAAGGGCACTGAGACACGGGCCCTACTCCTACGGGAGGCAGCAGTGGGGAATTTTGGACAATGGGCGAAAGCCTGATCCAGCAACGATGCGTGGAGGACGAAGGTTCTCGGATTGTAAACTCCTTTTGTGAGGGAAGAAAAAAATGACGGTACCTCACGAATAAGCCACGGCTAACTACGTGCCAGCAGCCGCGGTAAGACGTAGGTGGCAAGCGTTACTCGGAATTACTAGGCGTAAAGCGCGCGTAGGCGGAATGTTAAGTCTATTGTGTAATCTCTGGGCTCAACCCAGAAACTGCAACAGAAACTGGCATTCTTGAGTGAGGCAGAGGAAATCGGAATTCCTAGTGTAGCAGTGAAATGCGTAGATATTAGGAGGAACACCGGTGGCGAAAGCGGATTTCTGGGCCTTTACTGACGCTCAAGTGCGAAAGCTAGGGGAGCAAACGGGATTAGATACCCCGGTAGTCCTAGCCGTAAACGATGATAACTAGTTGTGGGAGGTATCGACCCCTTCCGTGACGCCGCAAACGCATTAAGTTATCCGCCTGGGGAGTACGGCCGCAAGGTTAAAACTCAAAGGAATTGACGGGGACCCGCACAAGAGGTGGAGTATGTGGTTTAATTCGACGCTACGCGAAAAACCTTACCTGGGCTCGAACGACTGGTGGTAGTCCTTATGAAAGTAGGGGCGACCCGCAAGGGAGCCAGCCGAGGTGCTGCATGGTTGTCGTCAGCTCGTGTCGTGAGATGTTGGGTTAAGTCCCGCAACGAGCGCAACCCTTATCCTGTGTTGCCTAGCAATAGGATCTCTCAGGAGACCGCCGCGGATAACGTGGAGGAAGGTGGGGATGACGTCAAATCATCATGGCCTTTATGTCCAGGGCTACACACGTACTACAATGGTATAGACAGAGGGCAGCAATACCGTAAGGTGGAGCCAATCCCTAAACTATGCCCCAGTTCAGATTGTGGGCTGCAATTCGCCCACATGAAGCCGGAATCTCTAGTAATCGCAGATCAGCACGCTGCGGTGAATACGTTCCCGGGTCTTGTACACACCGCCCGTCACACCACGAAAGTCAATTGCAACAGAAGTATCCAGGTCGTCTGGGTCCTAAGTTGTGATTGGTGATTGGGGTGAAGTCGTAACAAGGTAGCCGTACCGGAAGGTGCGGCTGGATCACCTCCTTTATTCTATTTTCTTCGGAATTTAGAATAGGTCGGTAGTAATTGCACTGGTACATCGCAAGATGTTAATTGTTTCAAGTCGGCCACTCGCACATAGATAGAGCTTAGGGCTCTTTAGATAAAATTTGATATCCTGGGCTCGTAGCTCAGCTGGTTAGAGCGCACGCTTGATAAGCGTGAGGTCGAAGGTTCGATCCCTTCCGGGCCCACGGTAAACTTATTAAGGGGCTGTAGCTCAGTTGGGAGAGCGCCTGCTTTGCAAGCAGGAGGTCGTCGGTTCGATCCCGATCAGCTCCACCAATTTTACCAGTAGACAATCAAAACAAAATGTTGCGTCAAATTTGTAGTTCTTTGAAAATTAGATAACTTATAGTCACTCGTCTCTTGTAAGACTCCACAAACCGAACGGTTTATAAAATCAATCGGCGGTAGCAAAGAGAATGAAACTATATTTTAGAAAAGCCAAGCGTTTGTATATTTGATATGTGATAAAAATATACTTACACTTACACAATTAAGCGACCAATTAACTTAAAGTTAATGGTTATCTATTAGATAAGCAATTATCTAGCATTTATAGGCCGTGTTCAAATCTGTAAGATTAAAGAATATGGTCAAGCTACAAGGGTGTATGGTGAATGCCTTGGTGCCAGAAGTCGATGAAAGACGTGATAAGCTGCGATAAGCTGCGGGTAGGAGCAAATATCCTTTGATCCGCAGATCTCTGAATGGGGGAACCCTTACGAGTGAGAGCTCGTAAATCATCACTTGAAGGTTAAGCTCTCGGGCTTGAAGATAGGGTGATAGAAGACAACGTAGGGAAGTGAAACATCTCAGTACCTACAGGAAAAGAAATCAACGAGATTCCCTGAGTAGTGGCGAGCGAAACGGGAACAGCCTAAACCAACTCCCGCACAGTGCACATTACGGTGTGCAGTGTGCGTGGGTTGGGGTTGCAGGGCTTGCGATATGGAATGTGTTGACGGTTAGTTGAATGGTCTGGAAAGTCCAACCATAGCGGGTGATAGTCCCTTAAACGAAAACTGAAGACCTCCTAGCGAGTACCTAAGTATCACTGGTCACGTGCAATCCGGTGAGAATCTGGGGAGACCACTCTCCAAGGCTAAATACTCTCTGGCAACCGATAGTGAACCAGTACCGCGAGGGAAAGGCGAAAAGAACCCCGAGAGGGGAGTGAAATAGAACCTGAAACCGTACATCTACAAGCTATTGTAGCACTATGCCCGCAAGGGAATGTGCGACAGTGTGCCTGTTGAAGAATGATCCAGCGAGTTAATGTGCCGAGCAAGGTTAAGGGCTGAAGAGGTCCGCAGCCGTAGTGAAAGCGAGCTCGAATAGAGCGATTAGTTCGTCATATTAGACCCGAAGCCAAGTGATCTAACCCTGTCCAGGCTGAAGTTCGCGTAACAGTGAATGGAGGGCCGGAGTGTTAAACGTTGAAAAGTTTCTACATGAGGTGGGGTTAGGGGTGAAAGGCCAATCGAACTTGGTGATAGCTGGTTCTCCCCGAAATAGCTTTAGGGCTAGCGTTGAAATTTAACCCGAGGGGGTAAAGCACTGGTAGATTTAGGGGGAGCGACCCTCCTTCCGATGTCTGTCAAACTCTGAATACCTCGGCGTATATTTCAGCAGTCAGTTCGTGAGGGATAAGCTTCACGTGCGAGAGGGAAACAGCCCAGACCGTCAATTTAGGTCCCAAAATGTATGCTAAGTGGTAAAGGATGTAGATTTACTTAAACAGCTAGGAGGTTGGCTTAGAAGCAGCCACCCTTTGAAGAGTGCGTAATAGCTCACTAGTCGAGTGAATCTGCGCCGAAGATGACTCGGGGCTAAGCATACTACCGAAATTACGGATTGTACATTGATTCGTCTTTGTACAGTGGTAGGGGAGCGTTATTAGCAGCTGCGAAGGTATACCGTAAGGAGTGCTGGAGCGCTAATAAGTGAGAATGCTGGAATGAGTAGCGATAAGGAAGGTGAGAATCCTTCCCGCCGAAAATCTAAGGTTTCCTTGAGCAACGTTCGTCGGCTCAGGGTCAGTCGGGCCTAAGCTCAGGCCGAAAGGCGTAGGCGAAGGACATCCGGTTAATATTCCGGAACCATAGTAAGCGCGTCATAACCTAAGGAGGGACGCAGGAGAGTAAACCCGTTGGCTACATGCCAATGAAAGGCCGTAGGCATCTTCGGATAGGTAAATCCGTTCGGAGGTTAAGCCGAAAACCGAGACGAGAGACCGTAAGGTTTCAAAGGGGTCCAATCACGCTGCCTAGAAAAACTTCGTAGGGAGTTCTTACTATGACCGTACCGTAAACCGACACAGGTGGATGGGGTGAAAATCCTAAGGCGCGCGAGATAACCATCGTCAAGGAACTAGGCAAACTAGCTCCGTAACTTCGGAAGAAGGAGTGCCTGATTACTGGTGTAGCAATACATTGGGAAAAGGCCGCAGTGAAATGGGCTTCGTGACTGTTTAACAAAAACTTAGGGCTCTGCTGAAATCTCAAGATGATGTATAGGGCCTGATGCCTGCCCGGTGCCGGAAGGTCAAGGGGAGTGGTTAGCCGCAAGGCGAAGCTGCGAACTTAAGCCCCGGTAAACGGCGGCGGTAACTATAACCGTCCTAAGGTAGCGAAATTCCTTGTCGGGTAAGTTCCGACCTGCACGAATGGCATAACAAAGAAGCCGCTGTCTCGACGGTGGGCTCGGCGAAATTGTGGTTCAAGTGAAGACGCTTGATGCATGCAACAAGACGAAAAGACCCTATGGAGCTTTACTGTAGCTTGTTATTGGATTACGGTCTTCAATACGTAGTATAGCTGGGAGCCTTTGATACATTCCTTGCGGGGGGTGTGGAGGCAACAGTGAAATACCAGCTTTTGTGGATTGTGGTTCTAACCTATTACCCGTGAATCCGGGTTGGGGACAGTGGCAGGTGGGCAGTTTGACTGGGGCGGTCGCCTCCTAAAGAGTAACGGAGGCGTTCTAAGGTTCCTTCAGGCCGTATAGAAATCGGCCATTGAGCGCAAAGGTAGAAAGGAGCTTGACTGTGAGGACGACGGTCCGAACAGGTGCGAAAGCAGGACTTAGTGATCCGGTGGTCCCTCGTGGGAGGGCCATCGCTCAACGGACAAAAGCTACCCTGGGGATAACAGGCTGATCGGGCCCAAGAGTTCACATCGACGGCTCGGTTTGGCACCTCGATGTCGGCTCATCACATCCTCCCGCTGAAGCAGGTGGGAAGGGTTGGGCTGTTCGCCCATTAAAGTGGTACGTGAGCTGGGTTCAGTACGTCGTGAGACAGTACGGTCTCTATCTGTTGTATGCGCAGGAAACTTGAGAGGAGTTGTCCATAGTACGAGAGGGCCTGGATGAACGAACCTCCTGTATATCAGTTGTCTGTAAACAGGCATAGCTGATTAGCGGTGTTCGGTAGGGATAAACGCTGAAAGCATATAAGCGTGAAACCCGCCTCAAGATAAGGTTTCCCTGGTAGATTAACTACCCAGAAGACCCCCGGAAGACTACCGGGTTGATAGGCAGAGTGTGTAAGCACAGTAATGTGTTCAGCTAATCTGTACTAATAGGTCGTGAGGCTTGGCCGTATTCTTTAATCCTATAGATGAGAATAAGTAAGTTAAAAACTTGTGCTTTTCTAAGTTATCTAGCGCTGGAAGTGATGCGATGATGCACCTAGTAAGTGCGGAGCAGTGTTCCAGTGAGAAAGGAGGAGTTGAGAAGTAACTAATCCTTTCACGATTTGTTCTTTTATAATAAGAGGTCTTAATGAGATCGATATTAATTCCGATAAGGTCACACCCGTTCCCATTCCGAACACGGCAGTTAAGCTTATCAGGGTCGATGGTATTGGCACCCAATTCGGTGCTGAGAGAGTAGATCGGTGTCGGTCTCATTAAGGCCTCTTTCCTTTTATACTTTTCTAACATAATCCCCCCGCTCTCACGAAGCGATACGTATTTCGTTTGGAGTATAGTAGGCCATCCCCCGTCCTTATCCAGAATCCATTTGTAGCGTGCAATCAAAATTTTTATTTCCATCAAGATGTTCACTTAATTCTTTTTCTTTTGCACGGCGTTGTTTTGCTTGTGCTTCTGCTAGCTTTCCTTAGATTTGTTTTTAATCCAAGGTCTAAAGGCCTAGGAAGCTTGGAAAAAGGACTCAGAAAAAATGTCTTCAGCATTTTTGATCAATTGTACCTCTCCTCAACTTGGAAACTTTATTTTTTGCTTTTTTGGGGTTCGATGAAATGATTGATGATTTTTTTGTTGGCAGGGTTAATAGAGGACTGGCGAACAAAGATTATTTTTTTATCCACATCCACATCCGCAAAAATTTGGGAAACGTGGGGAATAAAGTAGAATCGGTAGGTTCTCCCGCATGTTGTTTCTTCGATAGGAATTTCCTTAAAAGGATATAAGAGGAAGTTTATAAGTGCTTTTTTGCTACTGGCAGTAGTGTGGGGTGCATCTATTAACACCACCTTATAATTTGAAAAAACAGGACTCTTATACAAGGCGTTGGCGATATCGGGGTAGAGATTCGCGCGGTTCTTCCCCGAAAAAACAAATCCTTCATAAATGGATTTAGTTGCCAATACGACGGCGGCACCAATACAGAAGAACCCCACCGTTGCACTGCCCGCCACTCCCACTGTTTCAAGCGTGTAGGCGGAAATCCCTCCAACAGCCATTGCCTTGGCCATTTTCTTGCATTCTTCGTTGAGTGTAGGACATTGATTCTGTGCAGCTATTTCTTTCATCATTTTTCTATACAAAGAATCTTTTTCAATTTTTCGTTGTGCATATGAAAAATTGGAAAGAAACAGCAAACACACTAATATAATTGCAATTTTTTTCATTATTATTTCATTCATTACTTTATTTTATGTTTTTTGTTTTGTCCTTGCCGGGGATTTAAGACCCATTACTTTCTTGGGTCTAAAATGCTATTTAAATTGGAATGATTTTTGGTTGCACAGCAGCACTATTTTTTGTTATAATATAATCATAATCCGCGGATAATACGTTGTAACAAAGTTGCAATTGGCGGATAAAACTGATAAAATATTATCAGTTGAAGTTTACAGATTTTTACGAGAACCATAACTCCTCCGACGAGAAATTAGAAGGAAGGAGTTTGTGGCTGTCGTGTTCTCTGTCTTTTCGAGAGCTAAAATTGACACCACTTCTCGTTAAAAAACAGGCAATAAAATGAACCTGACAAAAGACCAAAAGAAACAAAAGTCGCAAGACCTTGCTTCTGAAATTAAAACCACGGGCACGTTATTTTTCACCTCTTATCAGGGGTTGAAATTCGTGGACATGGCTGAGCTGCGCACGTTACTCGCTCCTACCGGAGCCAAGTTCCGTGTAGCCCGCAACGCCATCGTGGAACATGCTATCAGCCAAGCCAAAATCGAAGGCGCTGACGCAAAGCTCTTCCAAGGGCCGACCGCCATCGCCGTCGGCGGCGATATCGCTGCTGTGGCCAAAGCATTGGTAGATTTTCAGAAGAAGAATGCGGCTTTGAAGCTGCGTGCTTGCTACAGTGAAGGTGTATGGTACAACGAAGCACAAGTAAAACAACTTTCTACCATCGGTACGAAAGAAGAAAACTTGTCCAAGTTGGCCGGCGCGTTATACAACGCGGTTGCACAATCTGCACAAGTGCTGCAAGCTCCGATCCGGGATTTTGCCTACGTTATTAAGGCCTTGGAAGACAAGCAAAAATAACGCGTCAAGGTTCAGTTGGCTGTTATTAGCCAACTGATACCTGGTAAAATCTAAACCCGCCAAGTGCGGTAGTAGCCCCGAAAGGGATAAAGGTACGGGCTTAACTGGGTTAAGCAGAAGGCCGCTACTCAGAAACAAAAGGAAAAATAAAAATGGCTAAAATGACCAAAGATGAATTAGTAAATGCAATCGCTGAACTAACCGTATTGGAACTTTCCGAACTCGTGAAAGCGATTGAAGAAAAATTCGGCGTAAAAGCTGCTGCTCCGGCCGTAGCTGTTGCCGCTGCTCCCGCTGCTGCTGGTGCCGCTGCCGCTGAAGAAAAAGACGAATTCAACGTCGTGTTGACTGCTGTAGACGCTGCCAAAAAAATCAGCGTTATTAAAGTAGTGCGCGAAATCACCGGCTTGGGCTTGAAAGAAGCCAAAGACCTCGTGGAAGGCGCCCCCAAAGCAGTAAAAGAAAACGTTGCCAAAGCTGAAGCTGAAGAACTCAAAAAGAAAATCACTGAAGCCGGCGGTACCGTCGAACTCAAATAAGTCAACCGACTCATTTAATCCCATCCCCCTCGGGGGGTGGGATTACGTACCCTAGGGTACCCGGCGTAAAACGTAGTGCGTTACGTAATCGCCCGACACAGCAGGAAGAAACTAGAAATGATTGAAAAACAGACAAATTTCGGCAAAATTTCCACCAAACTTCCCTTACCCGATTTGTTGGACATGCAAAAGAATTCCTTTAAGGATTTCTTACAAGTAGATGTAACCCCGTCCAAACGCGAACTAAAAGGTTTGCAAGCCGCCTTTGCGGACGTATTCCCTGTGGAAGCGCCCGATGGCAGCATGAAATTAGAATTTATTAAATATGATTTAAGCACTCCGCGCTATGCTACTCCCGCCGAGGCCACCGTACGTGATAGCACTTTTGATGCACCGCTCAAAGCCACGATGCGTTTAGACCTCAAACAAAAAAATGGGAACTATAAAGTGGGCGTAGAACAGGAAGTAACCCTTTGTAACTTACCCTTGATGACAGATGCCGGCTGTTTTGTATTCAACGGCGCTGAACGTGTAGTTGTTAGTCAGATGCACCGCTCACCGGGTATTATTTTTGAAGAAGACGAAGAGAAAAAACAGTCCACTTTCGGTAAGCGTTTGTATGTCGCCCGCATTATTCCGTACCGCGGTGCTTGGATTGAATTTTCCTTCGATTTGGCCAACGTCCTCTGGGTACGTATTGACCGCAAGAAAAAAGTAGCCGCTTCTACTTTCCTTCGCGCATGTGGTTTGGAAACCAACGCACAGATTATCCAAACGTTCTACAAATGCGAAGACATTGATGTAAAACCCTCTAGTGTGGACAGCGTTGTCGGCCGCTATGCCGCTGACGATATTTATGATCCGTCTACCGGCGAAGTATTATGGAACTTGGATGAAAAGGCCTCCTTGCCTATCGATGATAAATTGTTCCGCACGCTGATTGAAAAGAAAGTAAAAACCATTAAAGTTATTGCCGGCAAACCGCGTCAAGAAGATCCGGCCATCTTGGCTACGCTCGAGCGTAAAGATGCTGTTCGTACCGCCAAAGAAGCGCAGGCCGAAATCTACAAAAAGATGCGCGGACAGGACTTTGTGGTACAATCCCAAGCCGAATCTTTCTTGGATAATTTGATTTTTAACAACTTGCGCCGCTATGATTTAAGTTTCGTTGGTCGTTATAAAATCAACAAAAAATTTGCTAAGATGTTTGATCTTATTAGCAAACTCAAATGCAAAAAATATACCACTCCTAAAGATAATCGCCGTACCTTAACCCCCGAAGACGTTGTAGTCACCATTAAGTATCTTTTGGCCTTGAACGCTGGGGAAGATGCACAGAAAATGTACGGGGATGACTTTACATTTAAAGTAGACGATATTGATCACTTGGGCAACCGCCGCGTACGCGGAATTGGCGAACTCTTGGAAAACCAAATTCGTATCGGTTTGCACCAAATGGCAAAGACCGCTCGTGACCGCATGAACCGCGAATTAACTACCCCCACCCCGCGTGCTTTGATTAATGCACAACCGGTGCAAGCGATTATTCGCAAGTTCTTCGGTACTTCTCAACTTTCCCAATTTATGGATCAAATCAACCCCTTGGGTGAACTTACACACAAACGTCGTTTGTCCGCCTTGGGTCCTGGTGGTTTGAACCGTAAACGCGCCGGGTTCGAAGTGCGCGACGTACACTATACGCACTACGGTCGTGTCTGCCCGATTGAAACCCCGGAAGGTCCGAACATCGGGTTAATCACTTCTTTGGCGTGCTACTCTAAAGTAAACAAATATGGTTTGATTGAAACCCCGTACCGCAAAGTAGTCAACGGCAAAGTGACGGACCAAATTGAAGAATTAACCGCCGACGCTGAAGATGATAAATTTGTAGCCCAGGCCAACACGCCGACCACTAAAGACGGCAAAATTGATACCGATGCAGTGGCTTGCCGTGTACGTGCGGACTACCCGATGATTGCTCCTAAGCAAGTGGACTACATGGACGTATCCCCCTTGCAAGTAATCAGCGTGTCTGCCGCCTTGATTCCTTTCTTGGAACACGATGACGCCAACCGTGCTTTGATGGGTTGTAACATGCAACGCCAGGGCGTACCGCTTTTGATGCCGGAAGCCCCGTACGTGGGTACCGGTATTGAACACGAAGTGGCCCGCGACTCAGGTACTTCTGTAGTAGCTAAACGTGCCGGTCGTGTGCAATTCGCAGATGCTTCCAAAATTGTAGTAGAAGCCAAAGACGGTACTTGCGATGTATATGAACTTTTGAAATATAAACGTTCCAACCAAGATACTTGTATCAACCAACACCCAATTGTAAAAACCGGTGACGATGTAAAAGCCCGCCAAGTAATTGCCGACGGCCCGGCCATGGATAACGGCTACTTAGCGTTAGGGCGCAATATGCTCGTTGGTTTTATGTGCTGGGAAGGATATAACTACGAAGACGCTATCTTGGTGTCCAGTCGTTTAATTAAAGAAGATGTTTTTACCTCCGTGCACTTGCACGAATTTACGGTAGATGCTCGTAATACAAAGTTGGGAGCTGAAGAAATCACTCGCGATATTCCAAATATTGGTACAGAGGCCTTGTCTCACTTGGATAACGACGGTATTGTTTTCCCCGCTACCGTAGTAGAACCCGGAGATATTTTAGTGGGTAAAGTAACCCCCAAAGGTGAACAACAACTTACCCCGGAAGAACGTCTCTTAAAAGTTATTTTCGGTAAGAAAGCCGATGATGTAGTAGATGCTTCTTTGCGTGTTCCGCCTGGAACCAGCGGGAAAGTGTTAGGTACCCGCGTATTTGTACGCAAAGAAAAATTGACCAAAGACGAAGAAAAGAAACGTGCCGCAGCATTGTTGGAAGAACGTGATAGCACGGTTGCTTTGCTCAAAGAACAACGTAAAACCGCTATTGCCAATGCTCGTGCCACGATTAAAAACGCATCCTCTCTAAAGAAAGAAGAAGAACGTTTGAATGCTCTTTATAAACTTTTAGAGAAAAAAGCGGAAGAACATTATCGCCGTGAAAGTGAATTCTCTAAACAAGGGGATGAATTGGCCGTAACTGTTAACAAATCGGTGAAAGTGTATATCGCTTCCAAACGCAAACTGCACGTGGGTGACAAGATGTCAGGTCGCCACGGAAACAAAGGTGTAGTTGCCCGCATCTTGCCGGAAGAAGATATGCCGTTCTTGCCAGATGGTACGCCACTTGATATCGTACTTTCTCCGTTAGGTATTCCTTCTCGTATGAACGTAGGACAGCTCTTAGAAACTATGCTCGGTTGGGCAGCGCACTACTTGCATTACAATGCTGCTACTCCAGTGTTTGATGGTCCGAGCGAAGAAGAAGTTGTCAACGAAGTACGCAAAGCCAAAGAGAAAATTTTAGATGATAAGGGCTTAAAAGGTAAAGCACGCGAAGAATATGCTGCTAAATACTTGCCCGATGATTACTGCCGCATTACGTTATACGACGGCAGGACCGGTGAACCTTTTGAAGAAAAGGTAACGATCGGTTACATGTATATGATGAAACTGATTCACTTGGTGGAAGACAAAGTCCACTCTCGTTCCACGGGGCCTTACAGCTTAATTACGCGTCAACCGTTAGGTGGTAAAGCGCAATTCGGCGGTCAGCGCTTCGGTGAAATGGAAGTATGGGCCATGGAAGGTTACGGTGCTACGTACACCTTGCAAGAATTCTTAACCGTCAAATCTGACGATTACGATGGTCGCACCAAGATGTATGAATCTATTGTAAAGGGTAAAGCCCCCACCTCTCCAGGTGTGCCAGAATCCTTTAAGGTTTTGATTAAAGAATTACAGGCCTTGGGATTGAGCGTGGACCTGTTGCAGAAACATGAAAATGGTGATAGTACCATTGTAGAAACTGCTGATAAACCTGCCGCAGCGGCTTCCGCGGCGAGCGAAGAGGAAGCCAAATAGGCGGGAGAATAAAACATGCAAACGAAAAAAGTGAAGAAAAATAACGACTTAAACTTTTTTGACTTTGATGCCATTCGTTTAGGCATCGCCAGTCCGGAACAAATTAGTGCCTGGTCTTTTGGGGAAGTAAAAAAACCTGAAACCATTAACTACCGCACGTTGAAACCGGAGCGAGATGGCTTATTCTGCGAACGCATTTTCGGACCTACTAAGGACTTTGAATGTGCGTGTGGAAAATATCGCTGGCCCAAATACAAAGGGATTAAGTGCGATCGCTGTGGTGTAGAAGTAACCGAGGCCAAAGTACGTCGCGAACGCATGGGGCATATCGAATTAGCTGTGCCGGTTGCCCATGTGTGGTTCTTGCGCAAAAATCCATCCCGCATTGGTATTTTATTAGATCAACGCACCAGTGATTTGGAACGTGTGGTCTATTATGCTGCTTATGTAGTGTTAGAAGATTGTATCGATAATGTAACCGGCCGTCCGGACTTCAAAAAAGGTACGCTTCTTTCTGATGCACAAGTGCGCGAAGCCCGCAAGAAACATGGGTCTCGCTTGAAAGTAGATATTGGTGCTCCGGCTATTAAAACGCTCTTGGAAAGCATTGATTTTGATAAAGAAATCCCTGCTTTGCATGAACAACTTAAAAATACACAAAGTGAAGTAGAACGCACCAAACTTATCCGCCGTATTAAAACGATGGAAGAGTTTAAAGAAAGCGGCAACCGTCCCGAATGGATGATTTTAAGCGTATTGCCCGTTATTCCTCCGGATTTGCGTCCGTTAGTACCGCTCGATGGCGGACGCTTTGCGGCCTCTGACTTGAACGATTTATATCGTCGTATCATCAACCGCAACAACCGTTTAAAACACATCGAATCCTTGCGCGCACCTGAAGTAATGATTTACAACGAAAAGCGCCTTTTGCAAGAAGCAGTAGATGCTTTAATTGAAAACGGTGCCCGTGGTAAAGTATTTATTGGCCCCGGCGGCAGACCACTTAAATCTTTGTCTGATAGCATTAAAGGTAAACATGGTCGTTTCCGTCAAAACTTACTCGGTAAACGTGTGGACTATTCCGGTCGTTCCGTAATCGTCGTTGGTCCGAACTTGAAAATTCACCAATGTGGTTTGCCTAAACTTATGGCGCTTGAGTTGTTCAAACCTTTTATCATCGGCGAACTGATGAAAAAAGAAGGAACGACGTTAAAATCTGCCAAAAAAATGTTGGAAAAAGTTCGTCCGGAAATTTGGGATATTTTGGAAAAAGTAACCCAGTCCCACCCGGTTATGCTCAACCGTGCTCCAACCTTGCACCGCTTGGGTATTCAGGCCTTTGAGCCGGTGCTTATTGAAGGTAAAGCCATTCAATTGCATCCGTTAACCTGTGCGGCTTTTAACGCTGACTTCGACGGCGACCAGATGGCTGTACACGTGCCGCTTTCTTTGGAAGCTCAAATGGAAGCACGCACGCTCATGTTGGCCTCTAACAACATTTTGTCTCCCGCTTCCGGTAGACCGATTGCCGCTCCGTCTCACGATATGGTATTAGGTGTAAACTGGATTACCACGGTAAAAGACGGCGATATTGGCGAAGGTTCTATCTTTGGTTCCAAAGAAGAGGCGTTAGTGGCTTTGGAATATGGAAAGCTTTCTTACCACGCTAAAATTAAAGTGCGTGGTATGAACGCGGTGCCGGAATTGGATGCCAAGGGTAAAACTATTACTGATCCTGCTCAGTGGAAAGATTTCACTTCTGTGGGTCGTATTATTTTCAACCAGGCGTTGCCTAAAGGATGGGAATTTATTAATAAAACCATCGGCAAAAAGGAATTGGGCGCTTTGGTAGATGAGTGTTACAAGAGCAAAAAGTACGGTCGCGCTGCCGCCGTGCAACTCCTAGACAACATCATGAAGATGGGGTATCACTATGCTACCTTGTCCGGGTTGTCCATCTCCATTGCCGACATGACGATTCCTACCGCCAAGAAAGAAATGATTAAAAAAGCCAAAGCCGAAGTAGCTAAAATTCAGGCCCAAGCCGAAGCCGGTATCATTACCGAAGGCGAACGTTATAACAAAGTAATCGATATTTGGACCCGTGTTACGGATGACGTGGCCAACGAACTTTTCAAAGAAATGAAAAAGTTTGAAGAATCCAAATACGATCCTACCAACAAAGAACACAGTGGTCAACGTTTTAACTCTGTCTATTTGATGGCGGATTCCGGTGCTCGTGGTTCTCGTCAACAGGTACGTCAGTTAGCCGGTATGCGCGGACTAATGGCCAAACCGCAGAAGAAATTAACTGGTGGTCAGGGTGAAATTATTGAAAACCCGATTACCGCTAACTTCCGTGAAGGGTTGTCAGTGCTCGAATACTTTATTTCCACGCACGGTGGACGTAAAGGTTTGTCTGATACCGCTTTGAAAACAGCCGACGCCGGTTACTTAACCCGTCGTTTGGTAGACGTTGCTCACAACGTAGTTATCACCGAAGAGGATTGTGGTACGCACAATGGTATTGTAGTTAAATCCTTAATGAGCGGTGAAGAAATGGTGGAACCGTTAGATGAACGTATTTTGGGGCGCACTTCTTTAGAAGATGTGGTTGTCAAAGTGCAGAAATCCAATGGTAAAGAAGAAGAAAAGACCATCATTAAAGAAGGCGATTTAATTACCTTAGAACAAGCCAAAGAAGTAAAAAAATACGGCGTAGAATCTGTGCGCATTCGCTCGGTATTAACCTGCGAGGCCTCCTACGGTGTATGTGCTAAATGTTACGGTTTGTCTTTGGCTACGGCCTCCAACAGCAACCCTGGCGATTCTGTCGGTATCATCGCTGCTCAATCCATCGGCGAACCTGGTACGCAGTTAACCTTGCGTACGTTCCACATCGGTGGTACGGCCTCACGTGTGCTTTCTCGCAGCCAAGCCGTGGCAGATATGGATGGTAAAGTAACGTTCAAAGACATTAAAATTATTACCAACCAATATGATAACCAAATCTGCATTTCCAGAAACGGCTCTATCTTTGTAACCGCTGGAAATGGTACAATAAAAGAATACAAGATTCAGTACGGTGCTACTATCTTGACCCAAGATAAAGCCACCGTTAAAAAAGGCACTCTACTTGCCGAGTGGGACCCTCACTCCATCCCGGTGCTCGCGGAAACGAAAGGGACCGTGAAACTCACTGATGTAATTGAAGGTATCACCTTGCAAGAAGAACGCAACAAAGTGACCGGCGTTATTGAACGCAAAATTACGGCTTCTCGCGGAGGGAAACATAACCCCCGTATCAGTATTAGCGGTAAAGGCAAAGGCATTAACTTGCCTCTACCGATTGATACCATCTTGATGGTAGAAGATGGCGAAAGTGTAGAACCCGGCGACGTGCTTGCAAAAATCGGGCGCGAAGCGGGCGGCACGAAAGATATTACGGGCGGTTTGCCCCGTATTGCGGAGTTGTTCGAAGCTCGCAGACCTCACAATCCGGCTATTATTTCCGAGTTTGAAGGGGTTGTGAGTTTGGAAACTTCGCCCAAAGGTTTGATTGAAGTTGTCGTGCGCAATGAAGAGACCAATCAGGTCAAACAATATAGCATTCCGCAAGGCAAACACTTAGTAGTATATGAAGGCGACCATGTAGGTGTGGGTGAAGCCCTAACCGACGGAGCCATTGACCCTCACGACGTGCTGCGCGTGAAGGGCGAAAAAGAAGCACAAGAGTTCCTATTAAACGCCATCCAAGAAGTGTACCGCTTGCAGGGCGTAACCATTAACGACAGACATATTGAGGTTATTGTCCGTCAAATGTTAGGGAACGTGAAAATTCTGGATGCGGGAGATACCCACTTCCTAAAAGGAGAAGTCGTCAGCCGTGGCCGCTGGCTACGTGAAAACGCCAAGATGAAAGCCGCAGGCAAACGCTTGGCCGATGCTGAAACCATCTTGTTAGGTATTAGTAAAGCGTCTATTGCATCCGAATCGTTCATTTCCGCGGCTTCGTTCCAAGAAACCACTAAGGTTTTGACGGACGCCGCCATTGAAGGCAAAATTGACGAATTGCAAGGCCTCAAAGAAAATGTAATCGTAGGCCATTTGATCCCCGCGGGTACTGGTATTTCCGCGCGACAAATTGCCAAAGAGTTTAATCAAAAACGCAAAGAAACTAAATAGGAGAGAAGTAATGCCAACAGTAAATCAATTAGTAAAATACGGCCGGGCAAAAGAACAAAACAGAACTAAATCGCCCGCGTTGCAAGCATGCCCCCAACGGCGTGGTGTTTGCACCCGTGTTTATACAACCACCCCTAAAAAACCAAACTCTGCTTTACGCAAAGTGGCCCGTGTGAAATTGACCTCTAAAATGGAAGTCACCGCTTATATCCCGGGTGTGGGGCACAACCTACAAGAACACTCTATCGTGCTCGTGCGCGGTGGCCGTGTGAAGGACTTACCAGGTGTGCGCTATCACATCATTCGCGGCGCGTTAGATGCCGCCGGCGTTGAAAACAGAAAACAAGGCCGCTCGCTTTACGGTGTAAAACGCCCTAAAGCTGCTAAATAATTTTTTAGGAGTGAATTAAGAATATGCCAAGAAAAGGTTTAAGACCCAGAGACAGAAGACCGCTCCCCGCGCCGGATTATAAATACAATTCCGTGCTCGTGGCCCGGTTTATTAATAAATTAAATTTTGAAGGCAAAACTGCCACCGCCGAACGCATTTTAGACGACGCTATGGCTATCATTGCCGAAAAAACCAAAGAAAACGCTTTAGACGTTTTCAACAAATGTATTGAAAATGTACGCCCCTTGGTGGAAGTAAAAGCCCGCCGCGTAGGGGGTGCCAACTACCAAGTGCCTACCGAAGTAAAACCCTTGCGCAGCACGACCTTAGCGATGCGCTGGTTAATCGATGCGGCGCAAAGCCGCAAAGGCCGCCCAATGGCTGAAAAATTAGCCGAAGAAATTATCTTGGGCGCCAAGAAAGAAGGCACCGCGTTCAAAAAACGCGAAGATGTGCACCGCATGGCTGAAGCCAACCGCGCGTTTGCTCATTTTAAATGGTAATTTGGGACTAAGAAGATATGGCTGAATTTAAAACCTATCCGTTAGAGAAAATTCGTAACATCGGTATTATCGCGCACATTGATGCCGGTAAGACCACCACTTCCGAACGTATTTTGTATTATACGGGTAAAGTGCATAAAATCGGTGAAACGCACGATGGTGCGTCTGTAACCGACTGGATGGAACAAGAACGCGAAAGAGGTATTACGATTACCTCCGCGGCCATCTACTGCGTGTGGAAAGATTGTCAGTTAAACATTATTGACACTCCCGGACACGTGGACTTTACCGCCGAAGTAGAACGTTCCTTGCGTGTATTGGACGGCGCTGTATGCTGTTTTGACGGCGTGCAGGGTGTAGAACCTCAATCCGAAACCGTGTGGCGTCAAGCCGATAAATATCACGTGCCGCGAATTGCCTACATCAACAAGATGGACCGCATCGGTGCGGACTTTATCCGCTCGGCGAACTCCATCAAGGAAAAATTAGGCGGTAATGCCTGTCCGATTCAATTGCCGATTGGCGCTGAAGATAAATTTGTCGGTGTGATTGACCTTGTTAAAATGAAAGGAATTGTATGGGATGGGGACCATAACGGTGCTACGTTCACCGAAGGGGACATCCCGGCCGAATCAGTAGAACTAGCCAAGAAATACCGCAATGAAATGATTGAAAAACTCGCCGATTTCGACGAAGCAATCATGGAACGCTATTTAAACGGAGAAACCGATTTCACAGAAAAAGAAATCAAAACAGCCATCCGCAGAGGAACCTTAACGGGTAAATTCTTCCCGGTTATTTGTGGTTCTTCATATAAGAACAAAGGCGTACAACCGCTTTTGGACTGTGTAAACGACTATCTACCCTCTCCTGTAGATTTGCCGGCAGTAAAAGGTACAAACCCCAACACTGGGGAAGCCGAAGAACGCAAACCGTCGAACAGCGAACCTTTCTGCGGACTTATCTTTAAAGTTCAAACCGATCCCTTTGTGGGGAAACTCAGTTTCTTCCGCATTTATTCCGGTACGATTAAAGCCGGTGATGCGGTTTACTTCCCGGGTAAAAATGCCACCGAACGCTTTGGTCGTATGATGCGTATGATGGCCGATAAGCGCGAGGAAGTAAAAGAACTTTCTGCGGGTGAAATTGCTGCTACAGTAGCTATTAAAAATTCCCGCGTCGGTCAAACGATTTGCTCTCCCGATCATCCGATCGTGCTTGAAAGCATCACCTTCCCTGAACCGGTAATCTCCATCGCTGTGGAACCTAAATCCAAAGCTGATGAAGAAAAAATGTCCAACGCCTTGGCGCGCTTAGCCGAAGAAGACCAGACCTTCCGCGTACGCACCGATGAAGAAACCGGACAAACCGTCATTAGCGGTATGGGTGAGTTGCACTTGGACATCATCGTTGACCGCATGAAACGTGAATTTAACGTGCAAGCCAACGTAGGCGCACCGCAAGTGGCCTATCGCGAAACCATCACCAAGACCGTTGAACAAGAAACCAAGTTCGTGCGTCAGTCCGGTGGTCGCGGTCAGTATGGTCACGTATTCTTGCGCTTAGAACCGCAAGAGAAAGGAAAGGGCTTTGAGTTCGTTAACGAAATTACTCAGGGCCGCATTCCCAAAGAATATATTCCTGCCATTGAAAAAGGTTGCCGCGAAGCACTTGACAGCGGTGCCATGGCGGGTTACCCCTTAGTGGACATTAAAGTAGCCGTGTTCGACGGTTCGTTCCACGAGGTGGACTCTTCGGAAATGGCCTTTAAAATTGCCGCTTCTATGGCTCTTAAAGACGGTGCCAAAAAAGCAGCTCCCGTCATCTTGGAACCGATTATGAAAGTAGAAGTAGTCGCTCCGGAAGCCAACCTCGGTGATATCATCGGGGACTTGAGCTCCCGCCGCGGTCAAATCGGCGAGATGGGTGTGCGCGGTAACGTACGTTATGTACGTGCCGAGGTGCCGTTGGCTGAAATGTTCGGTTATGCCACCAACGTGCGCTCCTTGTCTCAAGGTCGTGCTTCGTTCACGATGGAACCGAGCCACTATGCTGAAGTTCCCGCAAACGTTGCTAAAGCAATTGTGGAAAAACGCACTGCTGAAAAAGTGGCTGCCTAATCGAATAGACGTTTCTTTGCAAAAAACGGCCCCGGTGAAGACCGGGGCTGTTTTTAATTTTTCTAAAGTTTTGCTTAAATAATCTCTTTAGTGGGGATGCTTTTAAGCGTAGGGGTGCTTTCGCGGATTCCCTTTAAAGCCGGCACGGCTGTTACATGCAGAGCAAGGATAATATTCTTTCCTTTTTTGGTTAATGCTTCTTGAATACCGGCCAGTGTTTGCCCAGTAGCAAAAATATCATCTATATAGATATAGTGTGTATGTGTGGCCAATAAATCACTATCTATTTCCATATCATAGTCATCATATTCATTGGTAATGTGGAACACATATGGTTTATTGGGGATTTTTCCTTTTTTGCGTACTAATACAAGTGGTAGACCCAATTTATAAGCCACCGGTGCCCCAAACAAAAACCCACGCGCTTGTGGCGTGATGATAGCTACTTTTTTAAGCGTATCCGCGGGAAGTTCCTTGGCAATAAGTGTGCAGAACTCATTAACGACCGCTTGGAAACAGGTCGGGGTATTTAATAATCCGTTAATGTCAATAAAATTGACACCTTTAACGGGGAAATCTTTTACAATAGTTAATCCGTAATTTTTTGTCATATTAATCTTTACAAAACGCCTCAATTATTATATAATATTTTCAACAGGAAAAATGTCGGTTTTACGCACCTGGTGAACGTGTTAAGAAACTAGACATGCTAACAAGTAATTTAGTATAATAAACTGTACTGAGTTATTTTAAACGGTAGGATTTCCTAACTTGTCCGACGGAAACGGGGGACAAGTATAGGGTTTTCTGCCGATAAATAATTTGAAACAAAACTGTTAAGGAAAAACTAAAAATGGCAGAAAAAACCGCTAAAAAAGCCAACGTAATTGGCCAAGAAAGAATCCGCATTAAACTGCGTTCTTATGACCATCGCATGTTAGACGCTTCTGTTTCGCGCATCGTAGAAACCGCGCAAAAAACAGGCGCTATCGTAGCGGGTCCTGTGCTCTTGCCGGTTCGGATTAAAAAGTACACCGTACTTCGCTCTCCCCATACCGATAAGAAAAGCAGAGAACAGTTTGAAATGCGCATTCATAAACGCTTGATTGATCTAAAAAGCCCCACCTCTAAAACCGTGGACGAACTCATGAAATTGGATTTGCCCGCCGGTGTAGATGTGGCCATTAAAAGTAACTAAGGAAAAGTAAACACGTATGACAGAAGAAAATAAAAATGCTGCTGGTGCCCAAGAGGCAACAACCGTTGCTGAACCGGCCAAAGCAGAAACTGTCAAAGAAGCTCCGGCTACGTTTCGTTTCGTAATCGGCGAGAAAGTGGGCATGACCCAGCTCTTTGATGAAAAAGGCAACCTGCATGGCGTATCCGTTGTAAAAGCGGGCGATTGCAAAGTTGTGCGTGTCAGAACCCAAGAAAAAGACGGCTACAATGCCGTTTGTGTGGGTTTTGGCGAAGTGAAAGAAAGCAAACTCAATAAACCCGAAATGGGTTACTTCAAAAAAGCCAATGTTACCCCGGTCAAACACATGAAGGAATGCCGTGTTGCCGATGTGACTGGTTTTGAAATTGGTCAAGTCATTTCACTTGAAAAAATCTTTAAACCCGGCGACTATGTAGACGTGCAGGGCAAAATTAAAGGCCACGGCTTTGCCGGCGGTATGAAACGCCACGGCTTTGCCGGTCAACCGGATTCGCACGGTCAATCCGACCGCAGCCGCGCTCCGGGGTCTTTAGGTTCCCGCCGCTCTTTGGGTAAGGTAATTTCCGGTCAGCGCATGGCTGGTCACTATGGTACCACCACCCATACAGTAGCCAAGATTGAAGTTATTAAGGTAGATAGCGAAAACGGTCTTTTATTCTTAAAAGGTTCCGTTCCGGGAGCCCGCGGCTCCATCGTTTCCGTCTTAGAAACTTCCAAATACAAAAAACACTATGTGGCGCCGCAACAGCAGAAAGTATCTGCTTCTAAGGCCGCTAACAAGAAGTAAGGACTTGGACCTATGGAAACAAAAGTTTTAGATTTAAAAGGAAAAGAAACGGGAACCATTTCTCTGCCGGATTCTTTATTCGGTGTGAAAGCTAACCCGACTTTCTTGCACGAAGTCATCACCGCTTTCTTGGCTAACCAACGCAGCGGTACGGCTGATGTGAAAACCCGTGCGGAAGTTTCCGGTACGGGTAAAAAACCGTGGAAACAAAAAGGTACTGGCCGCGCCCGTCAGGGTTCCTTGCGTGCTGTACAATTCCGCCACGGCGGTGTAGCTTGGGGTCCTACTCCTCATTCCTACCGCCAAGATTTACCGGCTGCCAAACGTCGCACTGCGCTTGCCATGGCTCTTTCTACCAAATTAGCCGAAGGCAACTTGGTGGTATTGGAATCTTTGAAATTCAAAGAACCCAAAACCAAAGCGTTTGCGCAAGTTATGGAAACGTTGTCCGCTGGGCGCAAGCCGTTGGTACTCGACAATTTTGCCGATGAAAACACCAAATTGGCCTGCCGCAATGTAGCGGGTTTAACCCACATGCAAACGCAAGATATCAATGCGTATGAAGTATTAAACAGCACCAAAGTGATTTTCACTAAAGATGCTGTAGATACGCTTACCAAAACGTTTGCCAAGGAGGCCAACTAATGTCCGGCGTGTACGATACGTTAAAAAAGCCCCTCTTAACCGAGAAAAGTTTAATTGAACGCGATATACATAATCGCTATGGTTTTATCGTAGCTAAAAACGCGTCTAAGGGCGAAATTAAAACCGCGGTGGAAAATCTTTTCAACGTAACCGTTGTAAAAATTAACACAATTTCCGTCACGGGCAAGACCCATCGTATGGGTCGTTTCGAAGGCAAACGTCCTGATTACAAGAAAGCGTTTGTCACTTTGAAAGAAGGCGATAAAATCGAAGTGGTGGAAGCCACTGCGAAGTAGCTAAGGAGATACTACTAACTATGCCTATTAAATCGTTTAGACCTTACACCCCTTCCCGCAGAACGATCACGGTGTCGGATTATTCCGATATTACCAAGACCACTCCCGAGAAGCGCTTAACCAAAGGTCTTCGCAAAACCGGTGGAAGAAATAACACCGGTATGGTCATGGTACGCCACATTGGTGGTGGCCATAGACGTGCTTACAGACAAATTGATTTTAGAAGAGAAAAATACGGCGTGCCGGCCAAGGTCGTTTCTGTAGAATACGATCCAAACCGCAGCGCTCGCATTTGTCTTTTAAACTATGCCGATGGTGACAAGAGATACATCTTGCAACCTGTAGGTGTACAAGTGGGCGATACATTGATGTCCGGCCCGACTGCTGATATTAAAGTGGGTAACTGCCTTGCACTTAAATATATTCCTGAAGGTACTTTTATCCATGCTATCGAACTTAAAGTCGGCAAAGGTGCGCAACTTGCGCGTAGCGCTGGTTCTCAAGCTCAGTTAATGGCTAAAGAAGCTGGCTATGCCCACATTAAAATGCCGTCTGGCGAAATTCGCTTAGTTCCTAGCGATTGCTGCGCCACGATCGGTCAAGTCGGCAACGTAGACCATGGCAACATCGTCATCGGTAACGCTGGACGCAACCGTCACTTGGGTAATCGCCCGACGGTACGTGGTAGCGCGATGAACGCTGTAGATCACCCGATGGGTGGTGGCCGCGGTCATGGTAAAGGCGGCAACATTCCGCGTTCTCCGTGGAATCAACCGTCCCGCGGTCTAAAGACCCGCTCCACCAAGAAGGCCTTTGGCTGGATGATTGTGAGCGATAGAAGAAAAAACAAGGTTAAATAAGTATGGGAAGATCAACTAAAAAAGGTCCGTTTGTAGACTTAAACCTGTTGGAAAAGGTTCAAGCAATGAATGCTTCCAACGAAAAGAAACCTATCAAAACATGGGCGAGAGCTTGCACGATTGTGCCGGAATTCGTAGGCCACACCTTCTTGGTACACAATGGCCGCAAATTCCTCCCCATCTACGTTTCCGAACGTATGGTAGGTTATAAACTCGGTGAATTTTCGTTCACCCGGTTGTTCAAAGGTCACGGTGGTATCACCAAAGATTCCACGGCCTTGAAATAAGATTGAGGATTTGATATGGAAGCTTGTGCAAAAGCCAAATTTCAACGCTACGGCAGCCGCCGTGTAAACTTAGTGTTGGACCAAATCCGCGGTAAAAACGTGAAAGCAGCAGAAGAAGTATTACCGTTTGTTGCCAAACGTACCGCTGACTTGGTAGCTAAAACTTTACACAGTGCCGCCGCTAACCTGCAAGTCAAAGCCGGTAAAAAGCTTGACTTCAGCCACGTCTATATTAAAGAGGCGTTTGCGAACTTAGGCCCCAGTGGTCACCTTCGCAGAGTGCAACCCGGTCCGCAAGGCCGTGCGATGCCCTACAAGAAAAGTATGTGTCATTTGACAGTAATCGTCACCGACGAAAAGAAAGGAGGCCGCTAATTTATGGGACATAAGATTCATCCCCGGTCTATTCGCTTAGGATACATCCAAGATTGGCGCTCCCGCTGGTTCGCGCCGAAAAATATGCCGGCGCTCATTTTAGAAGATGCCCAAATTCGCAAACACATTGATGGCAAATTCGAAATGGCGGCTATCAGCTACGTCGGTATTGAAAGAGCCGGTGCATTCTTGCGTGTAAACATTCATACTGCCCGTCCGGGTGTGGTGATTGGTAAAAAAGGTGCTGATATTGAAGCCCTTCGCAAAGAATTAGAAGCCATGACCGGTAGCAAAACGTTTGTAAACGTAATCGAAATTAAAAATCCGGAGACGGATGCCCAATTAGTAGCGCAAAACATCGCTCAACAATTGGAAAAACGTGCCCACTATGGCGCTGCCATGAAGAAAGCTATCGAAAAAGCTCTCTCCGGCAAAGCCCTGGGTATTAAAATTATGGTATCCGGTCGTTTAGGTGGTGCGGAAATTGCCCGTACTGAATGGAAACGTGAAGGCCGTGTGCCGTTGCATACTTTGTGTGCCGATATCGATTACGGTTTCACCGAAGCCAATACCATCAGCGGTAAAATTGGTGTAAAAGTGTGGATTTTCAAACGCACTCACTTCGCCAAATCTCCTAAAGAGATTATGAACGAACTCAAAAAACACCGCGATATGGAATCTGGCGCGACCGAAGGAGCCGAAGAAACGGCTGCTGCGGAGGCCAAATAAGAGGTAACGAATTATGTTGATGCCTAAAAGAGTAAAATATCGTAAACCCTTCAGCGCCCCGCGCATTAAAGGCAATGCCAAACGCGGAACCGAAGTGGTCTTTGGGGAATATGGTTTGAAGGCCTTGGAACCCAAATGGATCACCGCGCGCCAAATTGAAGCGGCTCGTATTACCTTATCTCGTTTTATTAAGAAGAAAGGTAAATTGTGGATCCGCATTTTCCCGGATAAAGCTATCACTAAACACCCTGCTGAAACCCGTATGGGTAAAGGTAAAGGTGCACCCGAATACTGGGCTGCTGTGGTAAAACCGGGCCGGATTTTGTTTGAATTGGAAGGTGCCAGCGAAGAAGACACAAAACGTGCTATGCGCTTGGCCTCCGACAAACTGCCGATCAAAACAAAATTGGTAACCAGAAGGTAAGGTATGAAAACCAGAGAAAAAGCAGATTTGAAGAAAAAATCTTTAGCCGAACTCAATGAAGCGCTCGGCAAAGCCCAAGAAAAGAAATTTAACCTTCTTTTCAAACACAGCACCACTCCCTTGGCTAATCCCATGGAATTGCGCGCTGTAAGACGCGAAATCGCCCTTCTGCAAACGTTAATCAATCAGAAGGTTGCGGAGAAATAGAGGTTTGTATGGAAAATAAAGAAACCCGCGCTCAACGCAAAGTGCTCACCGGTGTAGTAGTATCCGACAAAATGGATAAAACCCGCACCGTAAAAGTGGAACGCTTGGTACATGATGCCCGCTATGGCAAAACGCTTAAACGCGCTGCCAAATTCCACGCGCACGATGAAGCGAACGAAAGCAAGCAGGGCGACAAAGTAGAAATTATGAGCACCCGCCCCGTTTCTAAAACGACCAAATGGCGTGTTTCCAAGATTGTGGAAAAAGCCAGAGCATAGTTAGGAGTTACTTAACATATGATTCAATTAAGAAGCATCCTCAATGTGGCCGATAATTCCGGCGCCCGTAAAGTACAATGCTTTAAGGTGCGCGGTGGTCACCATCGGGATATTGCAACCCTCGGAGATGTAATTATGTGCTCCGTTCGGGATGCAATCCCTACTTCCGCCATTAAAAAAGGCGACGTGGTACGCGCCGTAGTAGTGCGTGTAGCTCGTGAAAAAAGACGCAAAGACGGTTCCTACATTCGTTTTGATGATAATGCTGTTTGTATCATTAACGACAATGGCGAACCCAAAGGCACCCGTGTATTCGGCCCAATTGCCCGTGAACTTCGAGAAAAGAATTTCTTGAAAATCATTTCTTTAGCACCGGAGGTAGTATAGGTATGCACGTGAAAACGAAAGATACTGTGCTCATTTTAGCCGGTAAAGATAAAGGCAAAAAAGGCGAAGTGAAATCTGTCAATCCGACCAAAAATACCGTTGTAGTGGCCGGTGTGAATATGGTTTCCAAACACCAAAAGCCTTCTCAAAATAAGCAAGGCGGCATTGTGCAGGTAGAAGCTCCGATCCACGCTTCCAACGTGGCGGTCGTCTGCCAAAAATGCAAAAAAGCCATGACGCCCAAAGTGCAAATTACGGCCGACGGTAAAAAAACGCGTGTCTGCCGCAAATGCAACGAAGCAATTATCTAAGTAGGTACTGAAAAATGACTGCTAAGAAAGAAACTAAAGTAACCAAGGCCCCCGAAGGATATGTTCCTTCATTGCAGGCCCTGTACAAAGAGAAAGTGCTTCCGGCCTTGCTCAAAGAAATGGGTGTAAAAAGCCCTATGGCCGCGCCAAAATTGACTAAAATTGTCATCAACATCGGCGTTAAAGAAGCCCGTGAAGATATTAAAGCGATGGAAATCGCCAAGAGCGATTTAACCGCCATTGCCGGACAAGCTGCCCAGGTACGCCGGGCCAAAAAGTCCATTTCTAACTTCAAATTGCGCGAAGGCATGCCCATTGGGGTACGCGTTACTTTGCGTGGTGCTCGCATGTACGAATTTATGGAACGTTTTATTTCCATTGCGTGCCCTCGCATCCGCGACTTCCAGGGCTTCAACCCGAGCTTTGACGGGAGAGGCAACTTGAACTTGGGGATTAAAGAACATTACATTTTCCCGGAAATTGATGTGGAAAAATCTCCCAAAGCATATGGTATGAACATTACGTTTGTAACCACAGCCGACAACGATAAGAACGGTCGCTTACTCATGGACTACATGGGAATGCCGTTCCGCAAATCGGGTAAATAAGGAGCAAAAAACATGGCTACGAAAGCATGGGTTGCAAAAATGGCAAAAGACCAAAAATTTGCTGTGCGCTATCACAATAGATGTCAAATCTGTGGTCGTGCCCGCGGCTATTATCGCGACTTCGGTCTATGCCGTATCTGCCTGAGAAAAATGGCTCACCAGGGATTAATCCCGGGTCTTAAAAAATCCAGTTGGTAATTTAGAGGAGGAGGTGCCTAGCCGGGCCAACTCTATGAGAAATAGAAAGTGGTTTGGAGGGCAACCTTAGAATATGGATCCAATCGCAGATTTCTTAACTAGAATAAGAAACGCAAACATGAAGAAAAAAGAAAAAGTGGATATTCCTTTTTCTAAAATCAAAACTGAAATTGCGCGCATCCTCAAAGAAGAAGGATATATTGCCAATTTCAAAGCCGTCCACAACGAAACAAAGGGCGGCGTGGTAAGAGTATTTTTGAAATACACGCCTGAAAACGAATGCGTCATCCAAGGTTTGAAACGTGTTTCTAAACCGGGTTCTCGCGTCTATAGCGCTTACGATAATATTCCGAAAGTGCGCGGTGCGTTTGGTATTTCTATCTTATCCACTTCCAAAGGTTTAATGACTGATGCACAAGCCAAAGCGGCCAAAATTGGTGGCGAAATCTTGTGCCAGGTATGGTAAGGAGGAACTATGAGTAGAATTGGTAAAAAAGCAATCAATGTTCCTGCTAAAACCAAAGTGGAAATTAAGGATAATGTAATTACCGCTACGGGTGCTTTGGGATCTTTGTCTTACACTGTACCTGCCGGTATTACTCCCAAATTAGATAATGGTACCCTTACGTTCTCCATTGATGAAAAGGACTACAAAACGCTAAATGCTTTACATGGTACTACCCGTGCAAATGTTTTTAACATTATTGAAGGTGTAACCAACGGGTTTGAAAAAACGTTGGAAATCAATGGGTTAGGATATCGTGCCAGCGTAGCCGGTAAAAAACTCAATTTGGAATTGGGTTTTTCTCACCCGGTCAATTTAGACATTCCCGAAGGCCTCACGGTAACTGTTGATGGCAAAACTGGGTTTGTCACCATCAAAGGCAGCAATAAATTTTTAGTTGGTGACTTTGCTGCCAAGATCCGTCGCATCCGCCCGCCGGAGCCGTACAAAGGCAGCGGTATTAAATACCAAGGCGAACATATTGCTCGCAAAGCTGGTAAGACCGCAGCGGGAGGTAAATAATTATGGCTACCAAACAAGAAAGATATCAATATAGAAAAGATCGCAGTCGTGGTCATCTGTTGAAAAACGGTGCACACCGCCCGCGCTTGTCTGTATATAGAAGCTTAAAATACATGTATGCCCAAATTGTTGACGATAATACACACAGCACGTTGGTGTCTGCGACCACATTGTCTAAAGAATTTGAAGGCAAATTTGACACTTCCGCTAAAAGCATTGAAGCGGCTAAGGCCCTCGGTGCTGCCATTGCTAAAAAAGCACTCGATCAAGGCATTAAAGAAGTAATGTTTGATCGCGGCGGTCGTGTGTACCACGGCAGAATTAAAGCGTTAGCCGATGCTGCCCGTGAAGCAGGATTAAAATTCTAAGGTCATAGGTGAATTTAATGTCCAACGAAGTGAAAAAAGAAGCGAAAGGCAAAAGAGCCGAGTTTCAAAAAGCAAAACCCGCTGCCGAAGGCAAAACGACTGTAATTAACGTTGCCCGTACCACCAAGGTAGTAAAAGGTGGTAAACGCATGGGCTTCCGTGCGTTAGTGGTAGTTGGTAACGGTCAAGGTAAAGTGGGTGTTGCTATTGGCAAGGCTAACCAAGTTCAGGCCGCTATTGCAAAGGCCGAAACACATGCGCGCAAGCACATGATTACATTCCCGATTGTCGGCGATACCATTCCGCACGAAGTAATCGGCAAATTTGGCGCGGCCTCCGTATGGATGAAGCCCGCTGCCCCCGGTACTGGTGTAATCGCCGGATCCGGTGCGCGTTTATTGTTCGAAGCTGCTGGTATTAAAGACGTATTAGCCAAGAGTTTAGGAAGCACTAACCCGTGCAACCTCGTGTATGCTACGATGGAGGCCTTCAAACAACTCAAAAGCAAAGAAACAGTAAATGTTCTGCGCGGTAAAGCCGAAAAAGCCGAAGCTGCTGCAGAAGCGCCCAAAGCCGAAGAAACAACCGAAGCCAAGGCCGCCTAGTTTTGTGGAGAGATAACATATGGTAACTTTAAATAAACTTTTCCCTAAACATGGTTCTCGTAAAGCCAAACGCCGCTTGGGTATCGGCCCGGGTTCTGGCTTAGGTAATTACTGCACCAAAGGAATGAAAGGGCAAACTTCTCGTTCCGGTAACACCCGCAAGGAAAGCAAAGAAGGTGGACAAATGCCTTTGATCCGCCATACGCCGAAAAGCGGCTTTTCCAATAAAGATTTTGCCACTCGTTACGATTATGTAAACGTGGGCTCGTTGGAAAAACTCTTTGCCGCCGGGGCTGAAGTAACCCCTGAGGCCTTGAAAAAAGCAGGTGTTATTCACTGCGCTTGCCGCGTGAAAGTGCTTGCCAACGGGACTTTAACCAAAGCCCTCAAAGTGTCTGCCCATGGTTTTTCTGCCACGGCTAAAGCCGCGATTGAAAAAGCTGGCGGCACTGCAACCGTTATTGAGATGAAATAATGGCCAATAATACAGTTGCAAATATTTTTAACGCTCCCGAGCTCAAAAAGCGTTTGCTTTTTGTGATCGGGGCGTTAGCTGTTTTCCGGGTGGCTGCTGCCATCCCGATACCCGGTATTAATACGGATGTTTTGCGTCAACTTTTTGCGGCACACCAAAACGGTATTTTAGGATTTATGAATATCTTTTCGGGTGGTGCATTGGGGCGCTTTTCCATTTTAGCACTAGGTATTATGCCGTACATTAACGCCTCTATTATTATGGGGCTCGTGCGCGGGGCACATATTTTCCCAGCGCTAGACCGCATGCATAAAGAAGGCGAAAGCGGACGGCGCAAAGAAAACCAAATCACTCGTATTTTTGCACTGTTTTTAGCCCTATTGCAGGGTGGAATGATGACGTTTGCCATCTCGCGTGTAACGGGCGCGGGAGATGTTCCGGCGGTAGTAAACCCGAACTTTTTGTTCTTTGCTACCACGTTAGTTACGTTAGCTGCCGGGACGATGTTTGTGATGTGGTTAGGTGAACAGATTACTGAAAAAGGGGTGGGCAATGGTATTTCGCTCATTATCTTTGCTGGTATCGTAGATCGTTTACCTGCTGCTATTAACGAAATCGTAAATCGTGTGCAAACGGGTGAAATGGATTTCTTTGTCGCTATGATTATTTTTGCTGCAGCCGTTGTGATTACGGCACTTGTAGTTTGGTTGGAAACGGCTCAACGCCAAATTCCAGTTCAATATGCCAAACGCCAAGTAGGCAACCGTGTTTATGGCGGCCAAGCGAGTTATTTGCCTTTGAAAGTGGACCAGAGCGGTGTAATTGCTGTAATTTTTGCATCTTCTGTGATTTCTCTTCCTTTGACAATAGCCAGTTTTAATCAAGAAGCCGAATGGGCACAGAAAATTTTGAACATGTTTAATCATGGTAACGTGTGGTATATGTTATTATTTTCAGCGCTCATCATCTTCTTCTGTTATTTCTATAACTCCATGACGATTAACCCCGCTGATTTAGCCGACAACATGAAAAAATGGGGTGGCTTTATCCCGGGTATTCGTCCCGGTGAACCTACCAAAAATTACATTGAATGGGTCATGAACCGTATTACATTCTGGGGTGCTATCTTTGTATGTTTGGTAGCGGTATTGCCCGATGCATTCCGTGCTTATTTTGGAGTAGATTTCTACTTCGGCGGTACGGCACTGCTAATCGTTGTGGGTGTTGCGTTAGATACTGTTGGCCAAGTGCAAGCGCACTTGTTGGCGCGCAATTATGAACCGTTGATGAAAGGTTCTAAACGCATTCGCGGTCGCTGGTTTAACGTAGGACAATAAAAAAGTTTAGTAAATTTCCTCTTGCGTGTTACGCAAGGGGAAATTTGCCCTAATAAAGGAAGCATCGTGAACATTATTTTAATGGGATGTCCGGGCGCTGGAAAGGGGACGCAATCTGCTAAGTTGCAGGACGCGTATGAATTGCAGCATGTTTCTACCGGAGATTTACTTCGGGCAGAAATAACATCCGGCTCTGCATTAGGGAAACAAGTGGCGGATATCATTAACAAAGGAAATTTAGCATCTGATGAGTTAATGATATCATTGTTAGCTGCACGTGTCCAAAACACGAATAAGGGAATTATTTTTGATGGTTTCCCGCGCACAGTGGCACAAGCACAAGCACTTGAAAAAATGTTGCAGCAGTATGGTCGCAGCATTACGCAAGTAATCATGATTGATTTACCGGAAGAAGAAGTAATCAAACGTCTTTCTTCTCGTCGTTTGTGCAAAGTATGCAGCAAACCAGCTTCCACAGTTACTCAATCCACGTGTGATTGCGGTGGCGAATTGTATGTGCGTGCCGATGACACCCCCGAGAGTGTCAAGCACCGTTTAGAAGTGTATAAAAAACAGACCTTGCCGGTGAGGGAGTATTACCGAAATTCCGGTAAGTATGCAGAAATCAATGGCAATCAAATGCCAGAAAAAGTTTTTGAGGACATTTGTGCTGTTCTTGAGAAGGTAAAATGATTGAAGTAAAGAACGAAAGTGAACTAGCTAAAATGCGTGCAGCCGGCAAAGTGACAGCGGCAGTTCTGAAAAGAATGACCGAGATTGTCAAACCCGGATTGTCTACATTGGACCTAGATCACGAGGCCGAAAAAACGATTCGTTCCTTCGGGGCGACCCCGTTATTTTTGGGCTATTATGGGTTTCCGGGAAGTATTTGCGCGTCTGTGAATGAAGAAGTCGTGCACGGAATCCCAAAAAAAGATAAAATATTAAAGAGAGGTGATATTATCAGTATTGATACAGGAGCCCGCCTTGACGGTTTCTGTTCAGATGCCGCAATCACCCTCGCTGTAGGAAAAGTTTCCGATGAAGCCCAGCGACTGATGGACGTAACGAAGAAGTCGCTTTTTAAGGCAATCGGGCAAGTCAAAGCCGGGCGTCGCCTCGGTGACGTACAACATGCGGTGGAAACTTTTGCTATAGAAAACGGCATGGGCGTCGTGCGCGATTATTGCGGGCATGGTATTGGCCGCAATATGCACGAAGAACCCAGCATCCCCAATTTCGGTAAACCCGGAACAGGGCCCGTGTTAGAAGCGGGTATGGTGCTGGCGATCGAACCCATGTTGACTGCGGGAACGTACAAGGTCAGGGAGCTGTCAAATGGATGGACAGTGGTGACGCAAGATGGTAGTTTAGCGGCCCACTTTGAACATACCGTGGCTGTGACGGCTAACGGCAGTGAAATTTTTACTGCTTTTGAATAGTTATATGCGATGGCTCGCATATAAGTGTTCCTAAATTTAATCCGAACTCGGAGTTGTATGAGTGATAAAATCGAAATTGAAGGTAAAGTTCTAGAGGCCTTGCCAAACGCAATGTTTAAAATTGAGATTGCAGGCGGGAAAGTAATTCTAGGACATATATCCGGCAAAATGAGAGTTCATCATATAAGAATTCTTCCGGGTGATAAAGTCAAATTGGAACTTTCCCCATATGATTTAACCCGTGGAAGAATAACTTATAGGGAGAAATAAATGAAAGTCAGAGCCAGTGTAAAGAAAATATGTCAAAAATGCAAAATCATTAAACGCAACGGCGTAGTTCGTGTGGTTTGCGAAGTAGCAAAGCACAAACAGCGCCAAGGTTAATTTAAGGAGTATTAGATATTATGGCCAGAGTCGCAGGTATTGATTTACCGAAAAACAAAAGAATTGATGTCGCATTAGAATACATCTACGGCATCGGCAAAAAGAACGCCAAAGAAGTACTCGCAAAAGTGGAAGGGCAAATTGACCCTGCCACCCGCGTTAAAGATTTAACCGAACAACAAGCCGGTCTGTTAAACACCATTTTGCAGAAAGAATACAAAGTGGAAGGTGAACTGCGCCGCGAAGTAGCGCAAAATATTCACCGCGCTATTGAAATCGGTTCATATCGTGGACAGCGCCACCGCCGCAATTTGCCGGTACGTGGTCAACGCACTAAAACCAACAGCAGAACCCGCCGCGGTCGTAGAAAAACGGTCGGTTCCAAAGTAAAATAAATTTTAACATAGGAATTTAACAGTATGGCAGAAGAAAAAGAAACACAAGCCGCTGAAGTAAAAGCTCCCGCGGCCAAAGCAAAAAAGAAAAATGCCAAAGCACCGGTATTCGGTGTTGTGCACATTTTCTGTTCGTTTAACAACACCATCGTAACCGTATCCGATGACAAAGGCAACACGCTTGCTTGGTCTACCGCCGGTTCCCATGGTTTTAAAGGCACCAAGAAATCTACGCCGTTTGCCGCGCAAATCACCAGCAACACAGCTGCCGAAAAAGCTGTGTCTATGGGTATGCGCGAAGTGGCCGTTAAAGTATGCGGCCCGGGTCAAGGGCGTGAAACCGCCGTACGCGCTTTAGCGCAAGCTGGGTTAGTCGTATCCTCAATTAAAGACGTAACCCCGATCCCTCACAACGGATGCAGACCGCCCAAAGCACGGAGAGTATAGTTTTATGTCAAGAAATATTGGAGCTACCTGCAAAAAATGCAGAAAATTAGATTGCAAACTTTTCCTCAAAGGAACCAAATGCTACACCAATTGTGTCATTGATAAATTGGCTGCTGCCACCAAGCGCGGCGGCAAAGTACGCAAAGCCAAAGTATCTGAATACGGTATTCGCTTGCAGGAAAAACAGAAAGCCCGTTTACAGTCCGGCATGTCGGAAATTCCTTTCCACAACATGTTCGCTACAGCGGCCAAAGCCGAAGGACAAACCGGTGAAAATTTCTTACGCAAATTGGAAACTCGCTTGGATAACATTGTGCGTCGCTTAGGTTTTGCAGTATCTTTGAAAACTGCTCGCCAATTAGTCCTGCATGGGAACGTAACTGTTAATGGAAAAGCCGTTAACGTACCTTCTTATCAATTGCGTATCGGTGATAAAGTTACCTTAAAGAGCACTATGGCAGAAAATGCAATGGTAAAACAAGGTTTAACCGAAGCCGAAAAACATAATCCGCGCCCGAGCTTTTTGGAATATGATGCGGAAAAATTGACTGGCAAATTGTTGAGATGGCCCGACAGAGAGGAAATGTCCTACCCTGTCAATGAGCAGCTGATTGTAGAATATTATTCTAGATAGTTTGGAGGCATTAAATGGCTTTAAACGAATTAGTCCTTCCCCAAAAAATTCAGTTAGAAGAAAAAACCGCTTCTGACTACTACGGTAAGTTTATTGCAGAACCGTATGAGAGCGGTTATGGTCACACGGTAGGGAATTCCCTGCGCCGCATTTTGCTTTCCGGTATGGAAGGCGCTGCGGTTACAGCTGTACGTATTGCCGGTGCTGTGCACGAATTTAGTGCAGTACCAAACGTGCGCGAAGATGTGATCAATATTTTGCTGAATTTCAAACACTTGCGTGTAAAGATGGAAGGTAAAAACCGTGAGTATTTGCAACTACATGCTTCTAAACCTGGTGTGGTAACTGCGGCCGATATTGAAGAAGTAGATGGCGTAGAAATTGTCAACAAAGATTTAGTGTTGGCAACTTTAGAAGCCGGCGGCAAATTAGAGATCGAAATAGAAGTTTCCCGCGGCAAGGGCTATATGCCCGGTGAAGAACTGGCCAAAGTGCAACGCCCGGCTGGTTTTATTGCGGTGGATGCTTTATTTTCGCCGATCGTCAAAGTACACTACGATGTTGAACCCGCCCGTGTTGGACAGAAAACCGACTATGATCGCTTGATTTTGGAAATTACCACGGATGGTACATTATCTCCAGCGCGTGCTTTGCACCGTGCTGCCGTGTTACTATCCGGTTCTTTGCACATTTTCACCATTGAAGGGGAAGATGATTGTGTAAGAACAGTCAGCGATGAAGTAACGGAAGAGATTGCGCCGGTGGCATCCACAATGTCCGCTGCGCAAAGCAAACAAGAAGAAACTTTAGGACAATCTATTGAGTTTATTGAACTTTCTTCTCGTTCCATTAATTGCTTGAAGTCGGCCAACATTAACACTGTACGTGATTTGGTCAAAATGACGGAAGGGGAATTGAACCTCATCAAGAATTTTGGCGCCAAATCTATGGACGAAATTAAAGCAAAATTAGCCGAGATGAAATTGTCACTTGGCATGAAAATTTAAGGAGTATTTGTTGTATGATTAAAAATACCGGATACAGAAAACTGGGAAAAACGGCTTCTCACCGCAAAGCCATGTTAAATAATATGGCTACCAGCATTATTCTGCACGAAGAAGTAACCACAACACTTCAAAAAGCTAAAGAAGTGCGCCGCGTGGTAGAAGGTTTAATTACCTTAGCCAAGGCGAAAAATGAGCGTGCTGTGAAAGATACGCTCAAAGATGCAGCTGCCGTTAAGAAAGTATTTGACGTCTTAGCTGCCCGCTACGCAAACCGCCCGGGTGGTTTCTGCCGTATTTATCGTGCTGGCCTTCGTCAGGGCGACAATGCGCAAGTAGCTATTGTTAAATTGGTGGACTAATTTATGGTACTTGACTATCTGGGGGGGCTGTTTTCTTCGGACTTAGGGATGGATTTAGGTACGGCCAATTGTTTGATTTATGTCAAAGATAAAGGCATTGTACTTAATGAACCTTCCGTAGTAGCCATGGAAAAAGAAACCGGCGAAGTAAAAGCTGTCGGTAAACAAGCCAAACAGATGCTTGGTAGGACGCCTGCAAATATTGTAGCCGTCCGCCCGATGAAAAACGGCGTTATTGCGGATTTTGAAGTCACGCAGGAAATGATTCGTTATTTCATTCGAAAAGTGCATACACGCAGCAGCTTGTTGCGCCCCCGGATTGTCATTGGCATTCCTTCGGATATTACTGGTGTGGAGCGTCGTGCTGTAGATGATGCGGCGCGCCAAGCAGGTGCCCGCGAAGTATATTTGATTGAAGAACCCATGGCTTCAGCTATGGGAGCTGATTTGCCTGTAGCCGAACCGCATGCTAGTATGATTGTAGATATCGGTGGTGGTACTACAGAGGTGGCGGTCATTTCTTTAGGAGGGATGGTTGTCGCCAAATCAATTGATGTAGCGGGTGATGAACTCACAGAGTGTATTGTTCAGTATTTCCGCAAAAAGTACAATTTGATTGTTGGTGAAACTACCGCTGAAGAAGTGAAGATCAATTTGGGTTCTGTTTATCCTCTTAAAGAAGAAAAATCGATGGAAGTAAAAGGACGCGATCAGACGCAAGGATTGCCTCGTACTTTAACGGTTACTTCAGAGGAAATTCGCCAGGCACTTATGGAGCCGGTGCGGCTTATCTTGGATGTTATTAAGAGCACCCTGGAAGAAACCCCTCCCGAATTAGCTGCTGATTTGGTAGACCGCGGACTTATGGTTGCCGGAGGCGGAAGTTTGTTGCGTGGTATTACGGAACTGATACGTAAAGAAACGGATATTCCTGTGCACCGTGCAGCTGACCCGCTTAATTGTGTGGCGTTGGGTACTGGGAAATATTTGGAACAATTAAACGAGAAAGGGTCTCACTTTTGGGGACTTCGTCGTAAATCGTTTTAATTAACGGTAACAACATTTAAACGGGCATAGTTCTATAATTAGGAACGGTGTCCGTTTTTGATTTTTGGCTAAAATAATATGCACGAAACCAGGCATAAAAAGAAATTATATACTCCTATTGATTCATGGCGACGGCGTTGGCTGTTGCCCAGCAGTTTTTTACTAATTTCTTTTTTGCTTATGATTTTACCTCTGGAGGGTTTTATTGCCTCCGTTAAGGCCATCCTTTCATATGTTTTTATTCCACAAGTACGTGCCGCGCATAGCGTAGTTCAATACGGGGAAGGGGTTTCCAATACGGTGCAAGAACTATTGCGTGCTCATCAGGAAAACCAACAACTTAAGCAAGAAATCGAAACAACTCAATTGCTTTCTGCGCAGGCCACGGAAGTATTTGCTGAAAATCAACGTCTTACTCAATTATTACAATTGCCTTTTTCTCACCCATGGAAAGGAGTATGGGCCAAAGTGGCTTATCGTGAACCAACGCGTTGGAATACGGTTATTTTAGATAAAGGAACAGCGGACGGTATTAAAGAACGCAGTGCTGTTATTGCCATTGAAAATGGACAGGAAGGATTGGCCGGGGTGGTAGTAGAAACAACAGAAAGTACCTCAAAAGTACTACTTATTCGTGATGAAGAATTTTCGGCGGCAGTACGTTTAGAAAATGGAGATGAGGGATTGTTGATTGGGAATGGGGCGCGTCCTGTGCAGATTAAATATATCCCTTTGCTTGCACAAGTAAGCAAAGGAGATAAAGTGTATACTTCCTTATCTAGCAGTGTATTTCCCGCCGGAATATTGGTAGGGGAAGTTAGTGGAATGTATGAAGCGGAATCGTTTCAAACTGCACTTACTGTAAATGTAATTCCACATGTGCATGCATCAGCTGTAAGAGAAGTATTCGTTATTTTAGAAGAAGGATCTAAAAGATAGTTTATGTTGAACGCATTTAAACTAATTTGTTTGTTTCTATTAGCAACGGTATTTCACTGGGCGTTTGCTTCATTGTTTGCGCGTTGGGGACTAAGCGTGAATATCATTCTTGTATTCGTAGCGGCTTTTTGTGCCTTATTGAAAGAACCAATGGCTTACAGTTTGGCCTTTTTATGTGGTTTGTTTTTAGATTTTTTTAGTACAAAATTATTTGGTAATAACGCCTTTACTTTTACAGTATGCGCGTGTTTGGTTTGTAATATAGTAGATCGGTTCGATTTTGATGAATTATTTCCGCAAATGGTAGCCGTTTTTGGACTTAGTTGGCTGGCAGTTCTTCTAAATACGGCTTTAGTAGCTATGTTTGCAGATAGCAGCGTCTGGCCCGGATTTTGGAGCACATTCGGGGGAGCTGTTTTAAATGCTCTATTTGCACCGTTAGTATTTTTGGTTGTTCGGCGGGTAATAGGGAATAATTCTTCACTGCGCCGGCAAGGATAATGCCATGGCAATCACCAAAGAAACTTTTAATGAACGCTTAAAAACGCTACTCATCATTGCGTTGGTGGCAGGTAGTGTAATTGCCTTACGATTAATTGATATCCAGGTGTTACGTCACAAAAATTATGTACAACTAGCAGAGCGCAACCGGACTCAAATTCTTTATCAGGCAGCTCCTCGTGGGCGTGTTTTTACCGCAGATGGGGTGGCGTTGGCCTCGAACAGTCCTTCATTTAGTTTGTATTATTTGGGAGGCAATACTCAAATAGAGCCCAACTATTTAAATCAGTTAGTTGCGGACATTGCACCATACGTAAATTTATCCACACAGACCATACGAACCAGCTTGGAAACAAGTGGTAAAACCGGTAAAGCGATAGCTTTAACTGAAAATTTGTCAACGAAAGGTACAATGGCCCTGCAAGAATTACAGCAATATTACCCCGAAATTTATTTATTAGAGGAGTCAAAACGAGATTATCCGTATGCTACGTTGGCTAGTCATCTGCTTGGATACATTGGCAGTATGGATGAACGGCAGTGGCGCAAACGGGATGTAAATGCGGGATATCGGCTTGCTTCTAAGATCGGGAAAAATGGGATTGAGAAAAAATTTGAAGAACAGTTAAAAGGAAAAGATGGCGGGGTTTATTTGGAAGTAGATTATCGGGGACGCGTAAAACGGATTATTCAGGATAAAAAATGGGCAGCAGGAAGTGATATTTATTTAACATTAAATTTTTCATTGCAACAAGCAGCTGAAGAGGCCCTTAAAAATTCTAAAACTGGGCGCGGGGCTGTGGTTGCGTTAGATCCTCGAAATGGGGCAGTGTTGGCACTGGCTAGTGCTCCAGCGTACGATCCCAATGTATTTGTTCCGTATAGCGATCAAGAACAGGGAAATACATCTAAACGAATTAACGAATATAATTTAGCCATACAAGGGATTTATCCCCCAGCTTCTACATTTAAAATTATTACTGCTGCAGCTGCTCTAGAAGAAACAGATTTGGATGTGAACCGCAAAGTTACGTGTACCGGCAAATATGATTCAGGGCCTCGTATATTCAAATGCTGGGGGGTACATGGACCGGTAAACTTCTTTGATGGAATGAGCAATTCATGTGATGTTTACTTTTATGCGTTAGCGGCCTCTATGGGGCCGGCTCCTATTGAGCGGATGGAACGTAAATTTATGTTTGGTCGTCCCACAGGGATTGATTTGCCCGGTGAAAAAGCAGGGAATTTATATGGTCCTACTCGGCGGGCGCGTAATAAAACATATTGGTTTGTAGGGGATACACTTAACTTGTCGATAGGACAAGGAGAGCTATTAGTTACCCCTATTAAACTGGCGCAATTTGCAGCTGCATTGGCCAGTCGAGGAAACGTGTATCGTCCATATTATGTAGATAGAATTGTTAGCAATCAAACGGGGAAAACAGAAATAATCGGTAAAACAGAAATATTACAACAGGCCGATTTAAAACCGGAAACATACGATTTATTATATAAGGCGCTCAAGCACACCGTAGATAACGGTACTGCTCGCCGCGTTAAAATCAAAGGATTAGATGTATATGCCAAAACGGGAACTGCTCAAAATCCTCACGGGGCAGATCATGGTTGGTTTATGGCTTTTGCGGGCAAAGAAGGGGAAGATCCTTCAATTGCATTAGCTGTTTTTGTAGAATTTGGGGAGGGAGGGAGCTCGGCCGCCGGGCCAATTGCTCGTACTATGTTGGAGACCTACTTTGGACTTAATACTCCTTCCTTACCAACGGAGGGGAACTGATGGCTGTACTTAAGACGGTGCAAAATGCCCGCAACCGTATGGATGCTGTTTTATTGTATGCCATGATAGGGCTTGTGGTATTAGGGGCTTTGTGTATTATGTCGGCAGTAAATAGTTTGTCTTGGTCTAATGCTATTGTACGAACTCATTTAGTAGCACTTCCCCTAGGTTTTGTTGCGTTTGCAATAGGATGCAGTTTTAATTATCAAATTTATGATGAACAGTGGAAATGGTTGTATGGTTTTATTCTGCTGTTATTGGTAGGGGTGCTTTTATTTGGATCATATCAACGGGGAAGTCGTTCTTGGTTTGTGCTTCCATTTTTTTCGATGCAGCCCTCAGAGATTTGTCGCGTTTGTACTATTTTGGTAGCTGCTGCTTTTCTCACTCGCCGAGGAAGATATACTTATGACACTTCTACCTTATTGTGGATGGGTTTATTGTTAGCTCCTATTTTTGGGCTGATTATGTTACAACCTGATTTTTCTTCTGTAGTAGTTACCTTGCCAGCGCTAGCCGTTTTGTTGTATTGTGCGGGGGCCAATTTGTTTTATTTAGGTTTGGGGGCTTTGCTACTAGGAGTGGCCGGGTTCTTTACAATCGCTTGGACATATTTATATTTGCATCCGGATTTGACCCAATATGGGATAGGATATGTGCTTAATCAATTAGCGCATAACGGATGGTATATGCTAGGTTTTTCGTCTCTAATTGCATTAGTGGGGTATGGGGCCTGGTGGTTTTTTAAACAATTGCGCATTTTATTACCTTCTTTCTACTTTGTTTTAGCTACTTTAGTAGTGTTGGCAGGATTGTTTGGGGGTATTTTTGTGGAAAACCACATGAAACCACACCAACGCAAACGTATTGAAACCTTCTTGGCTCCTAATTCTGATCCGCAAGGGGCTGGATATAATGTTTTGCAGGCACAAATTGCCATGGGTTCCGGCGGAGTATTGGGGAAAGGTCTCTTTTCGGGAACGCAGTCACGTTTGGGGTTCGTGCCCGAAAAACATACAGATTTCATTTTAGCTGTAGTGGGAGAAGAACTAGGGCTATGGGGAATGTTTTTGGTTTTGGGATTATATATACTCATTTTATGGCGTATAGTGGTGATTGCTTACATGGCTAGCGATCGCTACGGTTATTTAGTTTGCGGAGGCATCTTTGGGATGTTTTTCACCTATATGTTGGTAAACTTTGGAATGTTGCTGGGGATTGTCCCGGTAGCGGGGATTCCACTGCCATTTATCTCGTATGGGGGTTCTAACCTAGTAGCTAGTTTGTGGGCATTAGGGGTTGTACAATCCGTATATTCGCACCGAATTCGGGCATAAAAAGATGATAAATACGTCAAAAATTTATAAAATGCGTATAGTGTTTAGTGTGTCCGAAAATGGTTCTAAACGTCAGGACACATTAAGTGCGGTGCGTACTATGATTTTGCGTAGCGGGCTTGATTATATGCCGGCTAAAGTGAATGCGCATTGGCCGCGCCTGTCATACGGCCCAGTGGTGGGACGTGGACAAGTGGCTCGGCGTGAGTATATAGATATTTATTTGAAAACATCTGTTTCGGCAGAGCAGGTGCGCGAACAGTTAGAAAAAAGCAAGCCGCAGGGATTGACGTTATTGGATGTAAAGCGTGTGCCCTATTCGCTGGCTTCTGTTCAGCAGTTAGCGTGCGCCGCAATGTATGTAGTAAAGGGAGATTTTGCCACTTATACTCCCAAACAGATGATTGAAAAATGGGCAGCTGCTGCACGATTGGAAATTGTTGAGCAGGCCAGCAATGGCATGCGTTTTACAATAGATATTCGTCCGTTTGTGCAAGGTGCTCGTTCCAAAGGAGAGAAGCAAATAGAATTAATTTTACTCTCCGTAGAAGAGAAGTGGATAAACCCGTTAGTTTGTGTGTATGCGTGGCTAGGAATTGAAATTTTGGGTCCGCAGGCAGAGCTTACGGATGAACGTTTCAAAGTAATAAGGGAAGGATTGTATTGGCGAGATAGTGCCGGAGATCTGCACCTAATTTAAGGGAACTAAAGCCCTAGGAGATTTTTTATATGACACAAGTAGTAGAAGAAAACAAACCAACTGTTGAAGTATTGGTAAATACTTCTTTTGAAGAAACGCGTATCGCTATTTTAGAAAACGAACGTGTTAACGAGATTTTATGGGAACGCCGTGGGGCATTAAATATCGTAGGCAATATCTACAAAGGTATTGTGGAAAATGTGCTGCCGGGTATTTCCAGTGCATTTTTGAATATTGGGTATGAAAAAAATGCGTACCTGTATATTTCAGATGTAATTGGCGGAGACAAAAAGAACATTGATAAGGTGCTCCGCAAAGGGCAAGAAGTGATGGTGCAAGTGGTCAAAGATGCCATCAGCACTAAAGGCATGAAAGTAACTATGGACGTTACGTTGCCCGGGCGTTACTTAGTGCTTACTCCCAATCAAAGTTTTGTAGGATTATCTAAAAATATTGAAGATGCCGAAGTCCGCCATAAGTTAAACGATATCATGCAAGAGTTAGCAGATAAACATTTGGAAGGAATGGGATGTATTGTGCGTACGGAAGCCGAAGAGGCCACCAAAGAAGAATTAGAACGCGAAATCAAATATCTCTACCGCCAATGGCAATCTATCGTTAAGAAATTTGAATCAGTGCGCGGGCCACATTTGTTACATGAAGATATGGACGCGGTATTACAAGTAGCGCGGGATGTTTTATCTGAAAATGCCAAAGTATACTTGCTCGATAACCGCAAAGATTATGAGCGGGTGCGTGATTTTGTAGAAAAGAACTCTCCCGACCTTGCTAACCGGGTTCAGCTTTACAAAGGGAAGACGCCGATTTTTGAGGCCTATAACATTGAACCCGAAATTGACAACCTGCGCAAGATCAAATTGCCGCTTCCCAATGGCGGAAGTATCATTATCCAAGAAGCCGAAAGTTTGTGTGCAATTGACGTAAATACAGGGAAGTTTACAGGTAGTAAATCGCAAGAAGAAACTGTCACACAAACTAATATTGAAGCAGCCAATGAGATTGCACACCAGTTGCGCTTGCGTAACATTGGCGGAATTATTGTCATTGATTTTATTGATATGCGCAAAGCATCCAGCCGTCACCGTGTAGTGGATGCGCTTTCTCGGGCTGTGCAGGGTGATCGCGCAAAAATCCGTATTTTGCCAATTACAAAATTAGGGCTTGTGGAAATGACGCGTGAACGCAAACGTGCCAGCACCGGTAGTTTTATCAGCGAGGAGTGTCCGCAGTGCCATGGGTCCGGACGTGTATTATCGGCCGAGAGCATGCGCATTAAAATTCAACGTGAAATTTACGATTTAACCAATGGGCGCCCAGGTGGGAATTTGCGAGTTGTGTTGCATCCCACGTTGGCGGAGGCCATTCGCTATCGCCAAGCGGATATTGAGGAAAATATTCATCGTTCGCTTAAAATTCAGGCGGATGCACAATTGGCGTGGGAAGATTACAAAATCGTATTGGAATAATTTTTCTAAGATCGTTTCAGGGGATGAAAGACGTTTATGAAACGTATTTGGTCGCTTATTTTGGGAGCGTTATTTCTTTTAATTAGTCAACTTGCGTTTGCGCAAGGAAAGGTGTACATTAAAGAAAGCGGGCGTTCAGCGGGATCAGTCAGTTCTATTGATTTAAATGGCATCACCTATGTGGATGTTCAGGCCACTGCTCGTAAATTGGGGGCGCGAGTAGAACTGTTTGCCGCTTCCAAACAGGCCAAAATTACATCCAAAGGTTTCTTCGCCATTTTGACAGGTTCATTGGATGAAGTGATTGTAAATGGAAAACACATTCGTGTTAGTGGTCCTGTGGAAGTGCGTGGTGGCAAATTAATGGCCCCGGTTGAAGTTTTTCTATTCCCTTCTTTTCAAACTGCTGTAAATAAGTTTATATCCTTTGAAGCAGGCACTTTAATTGTAGAACGTCGGTTTAATGTGGAATTGGCAGATGTTGTACTTAACGAGCAGGATAATTTGCTCGTATTTGATGCGCAAAAAGAATTCAAATTTAATGCCGAGCAAACCACGCCACATACGGTGTCCGTAACGTTCAAAGATGTTGTGCTTAAACGGGATGAGTACAAGCGCTTGCGCACGAACTTTATTACTTCTATTGACGTACATCAGGTACGTGGAGATGCCCAATTGCGCGTGGTATTAGGGGATCAGGCAAAAGATTGGAGTTTTACACAACAAGGGGAATTATTTATTTTCCGGGCAGGAGCCGTAAAGGCCAGTCCGTCTATCCCTTCCCAAACACCCGTGTTAACTGCTGCGCCCGTTCCCGTTATGAAAGCGGTAGAAACGAAACTGGTTCCTAGCGTAACGGAAGAGGAGGACGAGCTAGCAGCAGTAGATAGTCCCGCAGTAGAACAGAGCCCTGTTACATTGCCTGCGGATGTTGCGTCTGCACAGCAGAATGATGATGAATTTGAAGAAATGTTTGTGAGCGCGGATACTACTGCGGCGGATCCAGTACCTGCTCCTGTTCCGGTGACAACGGGCCCGGTGATTAGAGCCGAGCCGCATCCGTTGGCAATTAAAGCGCATAAGAAAATACGCATTGTGGTAGATCCTGGTCACGGCGGAAAAGATCCCGGTGCCGTACGCAGTAAATACCGCGAAAAAGATTGGAACTTGGCTGTGGGCAAAGAGTTAGCTCGTTTATTGGAAAAAGGTGGTTTTGAAGTTAAAATTACGCGCAGCACGGACGTGTTTATTGCCCTGTCCGAGCGTAGCAAAATCGCCAATAATTTCAAAGCGGATTTATTTGTATCGGTACACGTGAACTCCACCAAAGATACTAGTGCGCATGGTTTTCAAGTATATTTTCGTTCAGAAAAAGCCACCGATAAAGAGGCCGCTGCCACGGCATCTTTAGAAAACGAGGCCATGCAATACGAAGAAGTACATTACAATTTTGTGGATGCACTCTTGCAGTCCATGGCGAAAAATGAGTACATCAATGAAAGTTCTAAATTGGCGGGTTATGTAAAGAATGCCGTTTCCCAGCAATCGGGTATTGGTATTGCCGTAGCGCAAAAGAATGCTATTCGCCAGGCGAATTTCTATGTGCTTAAAGGGGTACAAAGCCCGGCTATTTTAGTGGAAATGGGCTTTATTAGCAGTCCCAAAGACCGTGCTAAACTAGCTCAAAGTGCCGTGCAGAAGAAGATGGCGCAAGGCATTTATAACGGCATTGTGGCCTACGCCAAAAAAGAGGGCTGGCAAAAATAATTTTCCTGGTCTTATTTTGCATTTCACAGAGATTTGCCATAATTAGTACAATAGTTTCGTGAGAGAACTTACGAAACTATTTTTTGTGTTTGCTAAAATCGGCTTGTTTACCCTGGGCGGTGGATACGCCATGTTGCCGCTGATGGAAAAGGAGCTTGTCGGCAACTATCTTTCCAAAGAAGATTTTTTAGATATTACTGCTGTGGCGCAATCGGCCCCCGGTATTATGGCTATTAACGCAGCTATTTTAACAGGATACCGTTTAAAACGTGTGCCGGGTGCAATATCGGCAGCGTGCGGAGCGGCTTTGCCGTCTTTTGTAATCATTTTGCTAATCGCTATTTTCTTTCGCAAATTTGCGGGAAACCCCATAGTTGTACGCATTTTTAAAGGCATTCGTCCGGCTGTGGTGGCGCTTATTATGGTTCCTGTTTTTACGCTTGCCAAATCGGCAGGAATTACATTTAAAACCGTATGGATCAGCGTAGTAACCGCGTTAGCTGTGTGGTTGTTAGGAGTATCCCCTGTATATGTAGTTTTACTAGCAATATTAGGTGCGTTACTTGTTGATAAAAAGGAGCGTGTTAAATGATCTACATCAAGCTCTTTTTTACATTTTTTAAAATTGGCCTGTTTAATTTTGGCGGCGGATATGCCATGATTTCGTTTTTGCAAAACGAAGTGGTATATAAAAATGCGTGGCTTTCCACGGCGCAATTTACCGATATTGTAGCTATCAGCCAAGTAACCCCCGGCCCGGTGGGTATTAATTTGGCTACTTACACGGGGTACTCAACCAGTGGTAACGTGCGGGGGGCAGCATTGGCTACGCTGGCGGCTTGTTTGCCTTCGTTTATCTTGCTGATTTTAGCAGGGAAATACGTATTTGCCACGCGAGAAAAATATCCCCTTGTGTGGCGCACATTGCGCTTAATTGTAATTGGCTTAATTGCCTCGGCTGCGCTCACGCTTTGTAATGCAGAAAACTTTATAGATTATAAAAGCGTACTGCTATGTGTGGCGGCATTTTTTGCGGTATGGAAATTAAAATGCGGGCCTATTATGGTACTGATAGTAAGCGGGATTTTTGGATTTTTGTTATATTAAACTAACTATTTATTAATGTATTTTTTATATTTCTACGAATGTAAAATAAGATACTTGTTAGTTTATCCTAACTTTTGTATAATATAAGTACCCCATTTTAAAGGAGTACTTATATATGAAACATAAAAATTATCTTACGCTTGTACTAGGGGCATTATTAATTAGTATGCCGCTAGTTTCTTTTGCGCAGCAAACACGTTTGTCTGCAAAAGTGGAACGCGCTACTCTTGCCGCGCAAGATCAGGCCCAACAACTCCGTGAGGCCACTGTAACTGTTACGGCCACGTTGAAAAAACCGGTTAAAATGTCGGATGTGATGTTTCGCCCTGTTCGTGGAGGCAGAGATCAAGTCATTTCTTACGAGACAAAAAAACATACTTGTCAAGGAACGCTTGACCAGAGTGGAAAACGTGTATATATTTCGGCCGATTGTGTAAATAAGAAAGGATTTACATTATCTTCGGTTAAATTGCATTTTGCCAATGGGAAAGTGGCTACGGGAACGAAACGTGCTGTTTACGTACAAAAAGAAATAGCATATGTTTCTGTATCCCCGGATGTTACGCGCGGATTAAGAGGTCTTGCCTGTTCTAAAATTCCTGCGTTGCAAAATTTGCAAAAAACACTTCTTTGTGCTTAAGCCACACAAAGAGGTCTCCTATAATAAAAACTCCCTGGGTCCATTCCCTGGGAGTTTTTATTAGAACAAAGCGCTTATCAGTTTATTGTAATGATTTTGCGGAATTTGCATGCCGGGAGTAGAACTGCGCCCCCCCTTGGGGCCGTGATAATCAGACCCTGCGGTTGCAAATAAACCATATTTATCAGCTAGATGTAGAAGTTCTTGGCGAATGGTAAATGAGTGCGCGGGATAAAATACTTCAATGCCATCTAGCCCCGCTTCTTTCCAAGTGGGGAAATCCCAATGATCTGTTACAATACCCGGGTGGGCGATAACGGCCAATCCGCCGGCCTTTTTAATACGTTTAATGGCTTCTACTGCGCTGACCCCTATGGGAGCAACGTATCCGGGCCGCCCCTCCACTAGATATTTGCGGAAAGCTGCCTGGCGGGTAGGGGCAAAGCCCTTGGCTTTTAATGTATCAGCCACGTGAGCGCGTGATATAGTGTTGGATGCACGGGAAAATACATCTTCTTCCGCAATTGCTACACCTGCCGCTTGTAATTGTTTAACTACTTGGCGGATGCGATTGACGCGTTTTTTACGATTTTCTTTGAGAAAATTTTGAAAGGAAAGATCGTTGATGTTTATGTTATATCCGGTAAAATGCAGATGATCATGCTCGCACGTGCTGATTTCAACCCCACAAACAAATTTTAATTTTCGTTCGGCTGCCAATGCTCGTGCCCGTTCCACACCATCCATGGTGTCATGGTCAGTCAGTGAGAAGATCTGCACTCCGCTCTTTAAGGCAGCATGCACTACCTCCTCCGGCGAGCAAGTCCCATCGGAAAAAAAAGAATGGGTGTGTAGATCAATTACCGGCATAGAGGGCTATACGCGTTCTACAGCTGTTACACCGGGGACTACTTCTTTAATACGGCGTTCTACGACGGCTTGCAACGTCATTTGCGCATGTGGGCAGCTGCCACAATGCCCGCGCAAACCTACGGTTACAATTCCAGTTTTTTCGTCGACATTGATAAGTTGGATATCTCCGCCATCAGATTGTAAAATTGGGCGGATTTCATTAATTACTTTTTCTACAGCTTCTTTCATAAAATCTCCTTAATAGTATATTTACTATTATACCTTTTTTGACGATTGGCCGGAGGTATAAAAAAATACTTGCAAAAGTTTTCCCAGTATTGCTATACTTATAGCATAGGAGTAATCCCTAACCAAAGAGGAGCTTTATGAAAAAACTAGTTGCTTTGTTTTCACTTTGTATGTTAATCAGCGCGCCGGCCTTCGCACAAAAATATGCCAGCGTTAATGCCAAAGAGGCCAATGTCCGCACTTGTGCCGGCACAAGTTGTGCAGTTAAATGGCACGCTTGGCGCTATACGCCGCTTATTATGATTAGAGCTAATGAAAGTAAAGATTGGGTGCTTGTAAAAGATTTTGAAGGATACCAAGGATGGATCTCTTCCTCGTTATTAAGTCCTAATGGTGGAATGTCTGCTAAAACCGATTTGAATGTACGTGCTACTCCGTCCGCCAGTGGCGACATTGTCTGCACGGTAGAAAAAGGGTATCCTTTTAAATACATTTCCAAACAAGGGAAATGGATTCAAGTGCAAGATGAACCGCTTAAGGCCTCTGATGGGGTCTGCAAAGGTTGGGTATATAACGCCAACTTGTGGGGATTCTTCAAGCAATAATTTTTGAAAAATATTTTATTAACCTGACGAAACACACAACTTAAATTGTGTGTTTCGTTTGTTTTGGGGACTGTGGGGACTTGCCAAAGTTATTCAATTTAGGATAAAATATTAGTATGAGAAAAATCTTTGCGTTAATTATAGCTGCTATTAGTGTGGGGGTATGCTATTACTGCATGCACCGCGCTCCACGGCAAGCACGTTTTGATTTGGCCGGTACAATAAATGTACCGCAGCGTTTGTTGCAATTGGCTCAAGCAGATAACAATGCCTGTGCCATTATTGTGAAGAACGAGGCGGACGTCCCGGTAGCCATTAAACGGGTAGTAAATCCTAAATTTCCGTTGGAATTTTCTTTGGGAGAAGAAGATTTGCTAGCCGAAAGCGTGGCAGGCGATTTGAAATTAGAAGTACAAATCAACAGCCATGGGCAGTTAGGTATCATTAAAGAAGGCGATGTGTTTGGCGCGGTAGATGGATTTGTGACTGCTAACACAAAAAATATAACGGTGGATGCCAACAAAACGTTAGGCAAAGTGCAATTGGCCAAGAACGTGAAAGGTAATTTCTTTAGAACCGCCGCTCGGTAAAATTTGTGGACTTAACTAAAAGGCGCTAGCATTTACTAGCGCCTTTTTGCATGTCAAAATTTTATTTATCTGCTGGTGGTGTGTAAGGGACAGCGGTATATCCTGTTGCCAGTACTAAATTGCAAAACTCGTCCTTGCCGGCCGTGGAAAAACAATATTTTTCAATGTGGCCGTCCTCAAAAACCTCAATTTGTAATCTAGCGTCTTTATATAGACCGTTAGAACGTTGCAATTCCATTGCTATAGCTACGCCGTGACCATTCACATAGTCCTTCCCGGGCCAAGAAAAACGGACCGTATTCCAAGCATCACCGGCGTCATTTATATGTACATCACCGCTATTTAGTGCATCCAATCCTCCTGCGAATGCGTTGTGTTGCATATAATAGACACTTTGAGCGGTGGCCATATCCCCCAACATTTGCACGGCTTCTGCAGTGCGCGAGCGTTCCACTGCCTTTTGGTATTGTGGAAGAGCAATAGCTGCCAAGATACCAATAATGAGTACCACTACGAGCAACTCAATTAACGTAAAACCTGTCTTCATAAATTATTCTCCTTTCCTACCTAATTTATCAATAGAAAGCGACCTGCTTTCATATATAGTTACGCATTTTTGAGTAAATTTCAAGGCCTATTGTTAAAAAATAGGCCCTTTTATTGGGGCAAACTACGTCGAGAAATCAAAACAGCTAACGAATGCAGGGTTTCTGTTAAGTAATTGGCTTCTAGAAAATCTTTAATTTCATCATTTTCCCAAAAACAAAACCCCCGGCTTGTCCGGGGGCTATCCATTGAGATTACAAATTTGATTTCGCATTCAGGAGCAAAAAGGAAAAGCGCGCGCGCGTACCTAGAATATAGTAAAATAATAGAAGAGTTCTCTTATGAAACGTGGTTTATTCCTATTGGCTACAGTTACATTATCTTCTGCGCTTTATGCGCAAGGGATGCTCACGCCTGAAAAAGCCCGCGAAATTGTAGGTAACTTTAATCCGCAACTATTAGAAAGGGCTTCACAAGATCAAAATGTTTCCGTGTTGGTAGAAGAATTGATTTCTTCTTACCTGGCGCAAAAACCTGCTGATACATTAGCTACAAAATATGAATTAGCTGCGTTAGCACGCAATTTTGATAATTCATTGGACTTGTACCAAACCACGCAAGAATATGAACAGGCCGTCCGCTATTCTTACGCAGGGGAAAATATAGAACCTGCGGCCCGTCAACATGCCCAGGACAAATTACAGCAAGTTTTTACGCGCATTTGGGCGGTAAGTGTGCAAGTTAAAGAAGAATTGTTGGCGCAATATAAGTCATTAAAAAACCCCAATAACCAAGGGGTTATATCCGCCTTGAGTGCCGATTTAAAAAATTTGAAAACAAATGTTGGGGAACAAATTGTGGGTTTGGTAGATGAAACGTTGCTCCAAGCCAGAGCCCGCGTACAGGCAGAGCAAACTGCTTTGCAAGAAACATCTAACTTGCAAATAAAAACAAAACATAAAAAGCCGGTAGCAGAGTAAGATATCCTGTCGTATCTCAACCAATTTTACTCAAAAGGATTTTAACTATGATTCAAACTGTAATTAACAAAATTTTTGGAACTAAAAGCGAAAGGGACTTAAAGAAAATTCAACATTACGTCGATGAGGCAAATGCGTTAGCCCCGCAGATGGAGGCCCTTACCGACGACCAATTAAAAGCCAAAACGCAAGAATTTAAGAAACGTTTAGCCGACGGTGAAACCTTAGATAGTATGCTCGCCGAAGCATTTGCAACGGTACGCGAGGCCGCCAAACGTGTCATTGGCCTGCGCCCGTATGATGTGCAACTTTTGGGTGGTATTGTACTGCATCAAGGTAAAATTGCCGAAATGCGTACCGGGGAAGGGAAAACATTGGTGGCGGTACTTCCTTCGTATTTAAATGCACTTACCGGCAAAGGCGTGCACGTCGTTACCGTGAACGATTATTTGGCGAAACGCGACCGCCAGTGGATGGGCCCTATTCATGAATTTTTAGGACTTACGGTGGGATTTATCGGCCATGATATGGAAAATGCCGAGCGTCGCGAGATGTACCAAAAAGATATTACGTATGTAACCAATAACGAACTAGGTTTTGACTATTTGCGTGATAACATGGTAATCAACCGGGCTGACCGCGTTTTGCGTCCGTTGAACTATTGTATTGTAGACGAAGTGGACTCTATTTTAATTGACGAAGCCCGTACTCCGCTTATTATTTCCGGTCCATCCGATCAAAGTACAGATAAATACTATATCGTTAATCGTTTAATTCCCTCTTTGAAAGTGCGTTTGATTACAGAGAAGGATGAAGTAAAAGCCAAATATGAAGGAATCAATTTGGATGAAGGGGTGGATGCTATTATTGACGAAAAAGCACACACTGCCACACTTACCGATACCGGGATTGCCAAAGCCGAAAAATTTTTAAACGTGCCCAACTTATATGATGATGTGCAATCCGAATGGGTACATCATATTAATCAGGCCTTACGCGCCCATCATTTGTATGAGCGTGACGTAGATTATGTAGTTAAAGACGGGGAAGTAATTATTGTGGATGAATTTACCGGGCGTTTAATGCCGGGTCGTCGTTGGAGTGATGGACTTCATCAGGCCGTTGAGGCAAAAGAAGGTCTGCAAATCAAAGAAGAAAACCAAACATTGGCTACCATTACATTCCAGAACTTCTTTAAACTTTACAATAAACTCTCTGGTATGACGGGTACTGCCATGACGGAAGCAAACGAATTTTGGCAGATTTACAAGTTAGACGTAGTTGAAATTCGCCCCAATCGTCCCTCTAAACGTATCGATTACCCCGATTCTGTATACTTGACCGAACGTGCTAAATTCAATGCCATTGTGGACGAAGTAGAAGGATTGTGGAAGCAAGGAGCGCCTGTTCTGGTAGGGACGCGTAGTATTGAAAAGTCCGAAAAATTAAGTCAAATGCTTCGTCAGAAAGGGATTCCACACAAAGTGCTCAATGCCAAATACCACGAAATGGAGGCCCAAATTATTAGCCAAGCCGGTCGCAAAGGAGCTGTTACTATTGCCACCAACATGGCCGGACGTGGTACCGACATTGTGCTGGGAGGAAATCCTGCCACACCGGAAGAACAAGAAATGGTGGTTTCTTTGGGAGGATTGCACGTAATCGGTAGCGAACGGCATGAGAGCCGACGTATTGATAATCAGTTGCGTGGACGTTGTGCCCGTCAGGGTGATCCGGGTAGTTCCCGTTTCTACATCGCGTTGGATGACGAGCTGATGCGCCTGTTTGCCAATTCTCAAAAAATTGCTGCTATCTTGTCTAGAGTGGGGATGAAAGAAGGGGAAGCCATCGAATCTTTCTTGCTTTCTCGTCAAATCGAAGGGGCACAACGGATGGTGGAAGGGCGCAACTTTGATATTCGCAAACAACTCTTAGATTATGATAAAGTGATGAATCAACAGCGCACGGCTATTTATGGAATTCGCAATGCCATTTTGGATGGGGAAAATATGACGGAGAAATCCCATCAAATGATGGAAGAAATTGTGGATGAATTAGTAGAGCAATATTATCACCCGCAACATCCGCAAAAATCTAATTTTGCGGCATTAAATGCGGGACTACATCAATTTTTCCCCTTGCCGTTTGAACTTACAGCTCAAAGTGTGGGCAAAAAATCTCAAAATGAATTAGTTGATGATATTATGAATACCGTCAAAGATTTGTATGCTCAACGTACGTTATATTTTGCCGAGCAAGGACTTAATTTCGGTGAAATTGAGCGGATGCTTTTGCTGCAAATCATTGATACGGCATGGAAGCAGAATTTGTATGAGTTGGATCAGTTACAAAACAGTGTTAGTTTGCGGGGTTATGCACAAAAAGATCCACTCATTGAATATCAAAAAGAGTCCTATAAATTGTATACTGCCATGATGAATCGTATTCGCGATTTGATGGTTAGTTATATTTTCCGCCTACAGTTACCTCCGCGGCGAACCGCTGCAGAGCGTGCGCAGGCGGCGGCCGCTAAAAATCCGGATCAAACTACTCCCGTACAAAAACACATTGGACGAAATGATCCTTGTCCATGTGGAAGCGGAAAAAAATATAAAAAATGTTGTGGAGCCAATCAATGAAAAAAGCAATTATGAGAGTTTTTTTGTTAACCTGTACAGTAGCGGTATTATTGTTAATTCCGTTGTTCATGTCACATGATTCTCCTATCCAGGTAAAACTTCCTCAATTAACAACGGAGGAGTTAGCTGCCCAAAAACAGGAGGCAGCTAAACAAGCGCAAGAAACCGCACGCAAGGCACAACTAAGTCGTATTTATTCATGTAGACAAGATGAAGATTGTTTAATTGTGGATAAAGATCCTTGTGGCTGTTCAGTTGGGCCCAAGGGGGTAGTGGCAATTAATATAAATTACATTACGGACTTTAATGCGCTAAATAGTTCCAGAATGATAACAAAGACCTGTTCTTCACAAGTTTCTACTCTTAAAGAATGTAGTCCTTCGGCGCGTGCAGTATGCAAAGCGCGTACTTGTAAGATTGTATATTAACTATGTCAGATTCGCAAAATACCACTGTTACCCCATCTATTTGGCAACGAGTAAAAGGCCTTGCCCACGTTCTAAGTCGTTGGCTGTTTTTGATTGCATGTTTAGGATTATGTGCAGGATTATTCTACATTAGTTATCCAAAGGTTTCTTTTTCTTTTGCGGCGTGGTTTATATTAGCTCCGTTTATTTGGGGAATATGTCACGTCCGTGGTTTTTGGGGAGCAGTGGGCTACGGTTGGTTGGCAGGGTTACTGAGTAATGCGTTGCTTTTATCTTGGGTGTATTACACTTGTTTACATGGCGGAGATCTTTCTAAATCATTATCACTAGCTGCTTGGTTGGGCTTGTCTGGGCTATTGGCATTGCAGTTTGCTGTATTTGGAGGATCGTGCTATTTCTTGAAAAAAACAGGTGGTTTCTTCCCACTTTTAGCTGCATGTGCTTGGGTCGCTTTAGAGTGGCTGCATCAAATGATTGCCTTTTATGGGCTTGGATTCCCATGGGTGATGTTGGGGTATACTCAATGGAATGTGCCTCAAGTGCTATATGTGGCTTCTTTTGCAGGAGTTTATGGTATTAGTTTCTTGTTATCCTTTGTTGGGGCCAGCACTGGGTGGTATCTAGGGCAAAGTAGTTTTCGCAAAGCGTTGCGACAACTAGTAATAGCAGTCATTGTATTTGCTTGTGTGTACGGAGTGGGTAAGCATATGCAGGATAAATTTGCTCGTTTTTTAAAAAATCCACGTTCGTTGTTAACGGTAGAAACGGCACTCTTACAACCCAACATAGACCAGTACAAAAAATGGACACCTGAATTTGAAGAAGAGATCACGAATACACTAAAAGATATGGGTGGTCAGCTGGCAAAGAACACTTATTTGGCCGTTTGGCCAGAGAGTGCTGTTCCAGGATCGTTAACAGATGAAAAATACTTTGAATTGTTCTCACATATTGGCCAAACGAGCGGAGCTTATCAAGTTGTCGGTTCGAATATCTTTGTTTCCGAAAATGAGCAATATGTAGGGGCTTATTTGCTAAATCCTGCCGGAGATGGTTTGTCTGCCTATCGCAAAGAAAAATTAGTTCCTTTTGGGGAGTTTATTCCCTTTGAGGGGTTATTTCGCTATGTACTCAAGGATGTAGAAGTGATGGGTGCATTGGGGGCTTTTTTACCTGGTCCCCATCCGCAACCTTTGTTGGAGGCCGGTAGGGTTAAATTAGGCACTACGGTGTGTTATGAGTCCATTTTCCCGCAATTGTGGCGTGAACAAAATAAGCAAGGGGCTCAATTATTTGTAAATATTACAAATGATGCTTGGTTCTTCAATACGGCAGCTCCGTATCAGCACTTGGCAGCCAATGTGTTGCGTGCGGTGGAAAACGGTCGGCCTGTACTGCGCGCAGCGAATACGGGATTTTCTGCCTATATAGACGCATTCGGCAATATTAATCAAAAATCTAATTTATTTACGCAAGAAATTTTGACAGTTAGCGTCCCTTTATCTGTAACAGAACGAAATACGTTCTACACAAAGTGGGGAGATTGGTTCGCGTGGCTATGCGCTATTCTGTTTTTTACAATAGGAATTTCTACTATCGTGTTTCTGTATGAATAACATTGAGTTTAAAGACGTAGAACAAAAAATTGACGAATTGGGCGCGCGGATAGCCAAGATTGAGGCCATTGATAAAGTAGCCGAGAAACAAACGGAGTTGGCCTGCTTACAACGACTGTCGTCAGCTCCTGAATTTTGGAATGATACGCAAAAAGCTAAAGAAATAAGCCGACAAATTGATTTGCTCAAAACGGCTATTGATACTTTTTTTGAATTACAAAAACATATAGAAGATTCGCGGGCCTTATTTGAATTATGCAAAGAAATGCAAGATCAACAAGAACTTAATAATTTATTTGCTTCCTTGCAGGAAATTGAAAAGAAAGTGGCCCAAAAAGAGGCGGCTATTCGTCTTAGCGAGCCCAATGATAAATTAAATGCCATTTTAACGATACATGCCGGAGCTGGTGGTACGGAATCATGCGATTGGGCACAAATGTTGGTACGTATGTACACGCGCTGGGCCGAGCAACATGGGTTTAAATTTTCCATATTAGATTCTCAACCTGGTGATGAAGCCGGCATCAAAACGCTTTCTGCTATGGTGGAAGGCCCTTTTGCCTATGGTTATTTGAAAGGAGAAAACGGAGTTCATCGGTTAGTGCGCGTTTCTCCGTTCGATGCTAATGCCCGGCGGCATACTTCATTTGCTTCCTGTGATGTGTTGCCGGATATTGATGAAGATATCAACATTGAGATCCCAGAGAGTGATATTGAATTGGAAACCTCGCGCGCGGGTGGCCATGGTGGTCAAAATGTAAATAAAGTAGAAAGTGCGGTGCGTTTATTGCATAAACCTACCGGGATAGTAGTGTCGTGCCGCATTGAACGCAGTCAGTTGCAGAACCGTCAGACCGCTATGAAAATGCTTAAAGCAAAGCTCTATGAATTAGAGATGGATAAGAAACGCGGAGAGGCCGAAAAGCGTTATGGCCAAAAAGGGGAAATAGCTTGGGGACACCAAATTCGATCTTATGTTTTTATGCCTTATCAATTAGTTAAGGATCTGCGCAGTGGTTATGAGACCAGTCAAATTGCGACTGTTATGGATGGCGATCTTGATCCCTTTATTTTGGCATATCTCAATTACGAAGCTCAACGCAAACAAGCATGAAACGCGGTTTGTATATTCACATTCCTTTTTGCAAACAAAAGTGCAATTATTGTGACTTTGCCTCCTTTGCTGGTCAAGAACAGTATATAAATGCCTATTTAGGTGCTTTATCACAGGAGGCAACTCTATATAAGGAGATTGATTGTAATACGTTATATGTGGGTGGTGGAACTCCTAGTTTGTTAACAAACGATCAAATAGGCAGATTAGAAGAAATCATTCGCAAAAATTTTTGCCCTATTGCGGGCTTTGCAGAAAGCACTTTTGAGGCCAACCCGGAAAGTTTAACTTCTTCAAAAGCAGTCCTGTTACATGAAATAGGTTTTAATCGCTTGAGTATGGGACTTCAGAGTTTTAACGATACTGACCTGAAAATATTGGGGCGCATACACAACGCTGCTCAATTTCAGCAGGCCTACAAGGTTGCTCGTGAGGCAGGATTTAAAAATATCAATGTGGATTTAATTGCCGGACTTCCTATCCAGAAGCTGAATGGCTTTCTAGACAGTTTGCAGCGACTTATTGAACTGCATCCAGAACATATTTCGGTATATGGGTTACAAATCGAGGAAGGAACCCCTTTTTTTGAAAGAGGATTTGTGTGCGATCAAAATCTTATGCGTACTATGTTAGAAGAAACCCATACCTATCTTATAAAGGCAGGATATGAACATTACGAGATTTCTAATTATGCGCTTCCGGGCAGACGATCAGCGCACAATACGAACTATTGGCAGAATGGGGAATATTTAGGTCTAGGAAGTGGAGCTGCCTCTTACCAAAAAGGTATTCGGCGGCAGAATATACCTTCCATAGCGGAGTATATTGTGTGCATGGGAAATGGGAAGGCACCTATTGCGTTTTCAGAGCAATTGACTGGCAAGGCCAAAGAAGGGGAGACGCTTATGTTGGCATTCAGACAATTAGACGGCGTAGAGTTGACGTTACAACAATCCACTTTTTTTGGGAAAGAAATTGAAAAACATATTCAAAAAGGACTTCTCACGCGCACTCAGAAAAAGGTAAAATTAAGTAAAGAGGGGCTTTATCTAGCCAATGAAGTGATGCGCAGTTTTGTAGCTCCTTTTGAGGACGAATGAGATTAACGGCAGTACGTACAGAGATCTTTGAAGAAAAAGCCGATTTGATGGCATTTATCGTGCGTTTTGTGCCTTCTGTGGCAGAGAATACAGTTTTGGCGATCTCTTCCAAAGTAATAGCTCTTTGGAAAGGAAACGCGGTAAATTATCGAAATCACGCGCAAAAGGAAGAACTCATTAAAGAGCATAGCCAAGCGGCACTTAAAACTCCGCTAGCGTGGTTGACCATAAAAGATGGGATGGTAATGACTAATGCCGGGATTGATGAATCCAACGCCAAGGGGAAACTGGTTTTATTGCCCGATTGTTACAATTGCGCACAAGAATTACGCACTTTATTGAAAAAAGCGTGGAATGTGCGTAATTTGGGGATTGTGGTTACGGATAGCATGATTTTACCGTTGCGCGCCGGGGTAGTAGGTGCGGCAGTAGGATACGCGGGCTTTTACGGCGTAAAAGATTTGCGCGGGCAGCAAGATATCTTTGGCAAGAAACTGCAAACTACACTGGTGGACGTAGCAGATAGCTTAGCCACATCGGCGGCATTACTAATGGGGGAAGCTGATGAACAGTGCCCGTTGTGCATTATTGAAGATGCTCCCGTAGTATTTACGGATACGTTAAATCGGGACGAAATTAAATATTCCATAGAGAACGATTTGTATGCGCCTTTATTTAGGGCGGCAAAATTAGTAGAAGAGGAGAAATAAATGAAAGGTATAGTTAGTGAATTCAAGCAGTTCATCATGCGCGGCAACGTAATTGATATGGCCGTTGGTATCATTATTGGTGGCGCATTTACGAAAATCGTTAACTCCATGGTAGCAGACGTATTGATGCCGCTTATCGGGTTAGCAATCGGTCAAGTTGATTTTTCTAACTGGTTCATAGTAGTTAAAGCCGGCGCCAATGGGGCACGCAATTTTGCAACTATGGCGGAAGCCCAAGCAGCGGGTGCTACTACTGTCAATTTAGGGTTGTTCTTAAATGCAGTTGTTAGTTTCTTGATTGTAGCGGCCTGTATTTTTGCCTTAATTAAATTTATCAATAAATTAAATTCTTTGGGCAAAAAAGAAGAGGCCGCGGCTGCACCGACCACCAAAAAATGTCCTTTCTGCTTTAGTGACATTGCCTTGGAAGCTGTTCGCTGCCCGCACTGCACTGCCGAAATCAAATAAGGATAACTTTTCTTATGTGACGAAACTCAACCTATTAGGTTGGGTTTCGTTGCTTTTGGTATCCTATTTTTTTACACTATAAATATGATTTATTTTGCACATCGCGGAGCCAATACGCACTGTGTTGAGAATACTGTTTCTGCTTTTGCATTAGCACAAAAGCAAGGTGCCACACATCACGAATTGGATGTCCATTTATTAAAAGATGGACAATTAGCAGTACATCATGACTATTCGCTTATCCGTACAGCAGGAGTCGACATAGTATTAGAAAATTTGGCGAGTACAGATTTAATAAAATATCCGCTGATTAATCCGTTTTCAAAAGAGGTAGTCAAGATTCCACTCTTACAAAAGGTGTTACCTGTAATTTTGCCAAATCTCAAATTATTAAACGTAGAATTGAAAAATGATGGCAATATTTCCCCGGGAATAGAGGAAAAATTACTTTCGCTATTGCAATTGTATCCGCAATTGAAAAACAAAGTTTTAATTTCCAGTTTTGATTACGATTCCCTTGTTCGTGTCCGTGCGTTGGCTCCACAGATGCGCATAGGGATATTGACGCGCCAATTTGATATAGAAAAAGCATTGGCCTTGCGGGCAGAGAGTATACATATCAATCATATTCGTTTTAAGCCCGAAATGGCACAGAGTTGCCACCAAAACAACTTAAAGATATATTGCTATACTGTTACGGATAAACCCCTGGCGTTGCAATTAGCTACTCAAGGGGTGGATGGCATTTTTACCAACGATATAACTCTTTTTGAACCCTAAAAAACCCCGCTCCTGCGGGGTTTTTTTAATAACTGTAACTTGAATTGTCTTCGTAAGAGTTTCCACCGGAATCTCCGCTTCCTTGCATGCCATAGTATTGTTCAGGAGTGTAGCGTTTGGGTTTTTTCCACAAGCGTTTTTCATTTTTATAGTCGTTAGCTGTATATTCACCCGGCACTTTGGGTTGTTGGTGTTTGTCAAAGAAATAAACAGTAGGATCTTCCGTATTTTGCGGAGTGACGTTGAAGATATATTTTGACTCTACATTGGGTTGCAATTCACGGCGTTCCACGCTAGCAGCATTTCCCAGGTCTTCCATGTAATCTTCTTTAGTCAAATAGATTTTTTTGGCGTAACGTTCTCCGTCTTCTTGGGTATTGAGGGAGGATTGACATGCCCCTAATAAGCCCACTAAGGCATAGAGCGCAACTAAAAATGTCCATTTCTTCATAATAACCTCTCTTTTGACGATACCATATTTTTCAGCAATACCGCAAGCGTAACGGGCCCTACTCCACCAGGGACGGGGGAATAATTGATGCCTCGTTTTTCGAGTGATTTCGGGTCGGCATCTCCGATTAATTGATTGTTTTGCCAATTGGTAGAGATATCAATTACCGTAGTGCCAGGTTTTAGCCAATCTGCTTTTAAGAGTCCTGCTGTACCCGCAGCTGAACAAACAATATCGGCATCTTTCACAGCGCGTGGTAAATCGGTATGCCGGTGACAGATTTTGACAGTAGCGTTTTTGCAAGTGAGCAAATGTGCCAGTGGACGACCAACAGTAGAGGAGCGACCAATGACGGATATCTCTTTGCCGGCTAGATCTATATGATGGAATTCTAAAAGTTTGATAACGGCCATGGCTGTGCAAGGTACAAATCCTGGGAGTTCATTAACCTCGTTCCATGTTTTACATAAAAATAAATTTCCCATGTTTACATTGGACATTCCATCTACATCCTTTTGTGGAGCCAAATAAGCGGCATAATCGGTGGCGGCTAAATGATCAGGCAATGGGCGTGGAATTAAAATGGCATCAACATTTTCGTCTTTTGATAGGTGTTTTACCAGTGTTACAAAATCTATAGAAGAGGTTTGGTTGTTCACTTCAAAAATTTGAGTTTGCAGTCCTATTTTTTGGGCGGCTTCTATTTCTTTCTTGAGGTACACATAGGCGCCATAATCTTCAGTTGATCCAATAGCGGCGAGCATAATCGGCCGCCCGATTTGGCGGCAAACGGTTTGCGCCTTATCAGCTAAGGGTTCACGGATTTGTTTGGCAAGTGTTCGTCCCTCTAAAATCATAGATATATTCTAGCAAATTACTCCTCGTCAATTTTGAGCATAGCTACAAAGGCCTCTTGCGGGATGTTTAAACTTCCAATCGATTTCATACGCTTTTTGCCTTCTTTTTGCTTTTCCAAGAGTTTGCGTTTTCGTGTAATATCGCCGCCGTAACATTTGGCAATAACGTCTTTGCGGTAGGCGGGGATAGTTTCACGTGCAATCACTTTACCGTTAATAGCGGCCTGTACGGCTACTTCAAATTGCTGGCGACCGATTAATTCTTTTAGTTTGGCACATAATGCACGACCAATGGTTTGTGCTTTGTCTTTATGTACAACGGTGGAAAGTGCATCTACAGGGGTGCCATGTAATAAAATTTCCATCAGCACGACGTTGGAACTTCTAAAGCCGGCCACTTCATAATCAAAAGAAGCATATCCTTTGGAAACGGACTTCAACTTATTGTAGAAATCGATGACCATTTCGCCCATGGGCATTTCGTATTTGATGATGACGCGCTGGTTGGACAAGTGGTCCATGCTCATAAATGTACCGCGTTTTTCTTTTAAAAGGGTCATTACACCATCCATAAATTCCACCGGCGTTACGATGGTAATATGGATAACCGGTTCTTTAATGTCGATTATATCTCCATAAGGCGGGAAATTGGCAGGGTTATCAATAATTTTATAACCTGGATCATCAGGGGCTTCAGGCAGTGCGGCCAGTTCCTGCGAATGTGATTTTCTGGGGGTAAATTTAACATGATACACTACGTTTGGTGAAGTAGCAATGAGTGATAAATTAAACTCACGCTCCAAACGTTCTTTGACAATTTCAATGTGCAAAATGCCCATAAACCCTAAGCGAAAGCCAAAGCCAAGCGCTTTAGAAGTTTCGCTTTGATATTGGAAGGAACTATCGGATAAGTGTAATTTTTCCAACGCTTTTCTCAAAAGAGGGAAATCAGTTGTTTCTACCGGGAAAATACTGGCAAATACCACGGGTTTGGCGTCTTCATATCCTGGTAGAGGATCTTTAGCCGGGTTATCTGCCAGGGTAACAGTGTCTCCCACTTTTACTTGGTGAATATCTTTAATGCCAGCAGCTAAGTATCCTACTTCTCCCGCAGCAAGTTGATCGCACTTGTGCAACTGTTTAGGTGTCATAAAACCAATTTCTTCGGCTTTATAGGTTGCACCAGAAGACATGAATTGTATAGTTTGCCCGGGTTTAAGAGTGCCATCCACCAAACGGATGTACATAATAACTCCGCGAAATGCATCATAATAGGAGTCAAAAATTAATGCGCGTAGCGGTTTATCGACAGAGCCCGTTGGTGCGGGAATATCAGTTATAATACGATCCAATAAGTGTTCAATTCCCATGCCTGTTTTGGCACTGACACGCTCTGCTTCGATGGGTTCATGCAAAATATCCCACAATTGTTCTTCAGAAGCATCTGCATCTGCTTGGGATAAATCTACCTTATTCATTACAGGGATTATTTTAAGCCCTAAACTCTGTGCTAAATGTGCGTGTGCTACTGTTTGCGCCTCTACACCTTGTGAGGCATCTACTAATAAGAGAACGCCTTCGCATGCACGCAAGGAACGTGAAACTTCATAAGAAAAGTCCACGTGGCCGGGGGTGTCAATTAAATTCAAAATATAGTCCTTATATTGGATGCGTACGGCCTTGGCTTTAATGGTAATACCACGTTCACGTTCCAAGTCCATACCATCTAAGAGCTGGGCTTGCATTTTACGTTTGGGAACAGTGCCGGTATCTTCTAAAATGCGATCTGAAAGCGTGGTCTTGCCGTGGTCAATGTGAGCCACAATGGAAAAATTACGAATTTTCATACTGATTATCTTCTACTAAATTTCTTATTTCAGCTGAACTGCCCATTAAAAGGGCGGCTTGCGCCATATCTGAGCAATGTTCAAAATTTAAATTACGTATGTTGTTTTTGACGCGCAAATACATGCGAGGGGTAACCGATAAACTGTCTACGTGCCATCCCAATAGTAGGGGTAACATTTTGCTATCGGAGGCAATTTCGCCACAAATAGATACGCTTTTGTTGCGCTTATGAGCTGTTTGAATAATACTGTGGATAGTGCGCCCTACGGCAGGGTGACAAGGATCATACATGTGAGCTACTTCCGGGTTTACGCGATCCACAGCCACCAAATATTGAATTAAATCATTGGTGCCGATAGAAATAAAATCTAATTCATTAATCATTCCATCTAACGCGATAGCAGCGGCAGGAACCTCAATCATAGCTCCCAAAGCAATTTTATTAAGTGGTTTTTTGCCTTCTTTAGAGAATTCTTGCAAAACACTATAAAAAGCGGCGCGTACATGACGTACTTCCTCCACGGAAGACACCATCGGAATCATTACTCTAATTTGCGCAGGTACTTCACAAGCAGTTCGTACAATAGCGCGTAACTGTGTATGCAATAGCTCTGGGTTTTTAAGAAGTAAACGAACACCGCGGCAGCCCATAAACGGATTGTCATCATCATCCAATTCATCTAGCGGGAAATCAGGCATTTTGTCTGCCCCTAGATCGGCTAAACGGATCGTGGCAGGGCGCATGTCAAAACGTTTGGCTACAGATAAATAAATTTTGTATTGTGCTTCTTCCGTGGGCGGGACGGGCGTGTTCATAAATAAAAATTCGGTACGTAAAAGGCCTAACCCATCCGTGATAAGTGTTTTATTATATTTGTTGTCTGTACGCGGATCATAATTGACGTAGAGATGCACTCTATGACCGTCTTGCGTAATCACCGGCAAGTGATTGATTGTTTTTAACAACGATTCTGTTTTTTTGATTTCCCGCTTGATTTGACGGTAATTAGCCAATGTGTAGCGGTCCGGATTGATAACTAATAACCCATTTTCTCCGTCGATAATTAAGCGGTCACCATTTGCCACATCTTTCGACGCAGTAGATAATCCTACCACAGCCGGAATATTTAAACTTTGAGCCAGCAGAGCGGTATGACTTGTTTTTCCTCCGACGTCAGTACAAAAACCTAAAATTTGTTTTTCTGGCAAACTGATTGTATCTGATGGAAATAGATCATGAGCTACCAGTAAAGAAGGGCGTTTAATAGAAGCCAGGAAGTCCCTTTTATTTCCCTCTAAGTTTGCCAGCAATCGCTTCCCGGCATCAAAGATATCATTACGGCGTTCTTTGAAAAAAGGATCTTCAATTTTGTCAAAATTGGCAGCTAATTCGGAGAGCGTAAGTGAAATAGCGGAGCGAGCTGTTAAATAATCTGTACGGATTTTATGAATTACCGCATCTTTAAGGGCAGGATCTTGCAAAATGAGCTTATGAGTGTCCATAAGCCCGGCATATTCTGCCCCCAGGGTTGCTCGTACTTTTTGGGAACACTCTTCCAACTCAAGCATTGTTTTTTGCAAGGCCTGCTGGAATTTATGTAACTCTCCATTTACCGCTTCCAGGGCAATATAATGCTTAGTAGTAGCTAAATTTTCTCCGGGGACCACAATGGCCCGACCGATAGCTACCCCAGGGCTGGCAGGAATTCCTTTAAGTACTAGCATAATTTAAAATTCCTCATTAAATTTTTCATTAAATAATTTTTCTAGTGCGGCTAGAGCTTGTACTTCATCAGTCCCTTTGGCAGTTACACAAACGCTAGATCCAAACTCAGCAGCCAACATCATCACACCCATAATACTTTTAGCATTAATGGTTACATGGTCTTTCGTGATTTCTACGTCGCTCTGAAATTTGGCGGCTGTCTGTACGATCTGCGCAGCCGGGCGAGCGTGCAGTCCTAAACGATTTAAAATAGTTAATTCTTTTTGTACCATAAGCTAAAATAAATATACGATATTAAATATCAGCATTGCTGCAATATACAAATACATGTTGGGAATACGCAAATCCCGTGTCATTAAGCTGATGCTCACGAAAAAGAGTACAATTACAGCCCGTGTAACAAATTTAATTCCCAAAAAGGATTCTAAATCATGCAAGAAGTAATACAATCCTCCTAACAAAAGTCCTAGGGCTAGCAACACGCCCAAAAGCTTGGTATTGTAAATTGTTCTATTCCAATCAAATTGAGTAAGACCAAAGCAGCCATTATTAGGAGCATCATAACTAAGAGATATCCCTTTCCATTTTACAAACAGGGCCACAGCGTTAAATGCAAAAAATGCCACAATGCACGCTCCAAACACTTCCATGCAATATATTCTTTGTTGAGGGTCTGGTTCAAAAAAATTGATGTTGAGTGCCAGCCAGATGAATAGTGCCAAGAGTAAAGTAAAGGGTTTCAGTGTTCCCCAAAACAACCGATCCCCCAGCGAGGCCGTAGTAATGGATAAACTGCGTTTTAAACTGTTCCATTCGCTCAAACGTTCACGGTATTCGGCTAACGTTTTAGATTTTGCCATACGTTCTTCTTGCTTGGCAAGTGCTCCAAAGCAGAAAGATGCCATCATGGGTTGCGTATTGAATCCTTCCAAATATCTTTCTAATACGGAAGGTAAATCGCGTTTATTTTTTTTGTATAAATTTCTCAAAAAAGGCGTCATGACGAAGGCCATACCCACGTTTTGGTATTTAGCAAAATTCCACCCTGCTTGAAGGAAGAAAGAACGCCAAAACAATTGAAATTGCATCCAACGTGTCATAATTACCTCGTTTTAAGCCGGAAAATAGAAACCAGCGTGGCCAACCCAATCCACGGTACAGCCATAAAAGCAAATTTGCTGGCCAAATGTAGCTTTTCGGGTAAGAAAGGCAACAATCTGGCGATAGATCCTCCCATGACAGCGCTATAGAGCAATAGGAAGGAAAGAGTCATAGCGAACGAAAGAGCAATTGCTTTAATCACTACAACAGAAATGTAAGGAGGTTTAAGCAAAATGATGCGTTCTTGCTGAGCCAACCAAATGGATCGATGCTTACGTACCAACACCTCACATACTGAAAACAAAACTGCACCTATCACACCAAAAAAGAAAGCAAAATAGACCGGGATACCTAAACTACATAAGGCCATGGAGAGTGTACAACATACGGCATTGCTAGGTGGAAGTAAACCACCCAACGGGCTAATATCGATGAAAATAAGTTCTGTAAAAATACCTATTTGTAAACCGGCCATTAAATCTCCGGTAATCAAAGAGAGTAATGGCCCTGCAATAATTCCGCGCGAAAGGGTTAACTGGAAAGCGTACGTAGTATCCAGTTCTAATAAGGCCCCTACAATACAGACAAGTAGTACCTGTGTCATTGCAATGCCTCCGTTACGGTGATGGAGGTGGCGTTAGGAACTGAGCGCGTTTCAATGCGGATACCCAAACCGTTAATAATTTTTAACAAATGTTTATCATGTGCATCTAGAAAAACATTTTCGGCTAATTTTTGGGCATTTTCTTTGAAGTGCATGCCGCCAATATTGATGGATTTTATTTGCAATCCATCCTCAATGAGATCCGCCATTTCTTCTAATGTGCTCATCAGTAAAAAAATACGTTTCTTGGAATTGCGAGCATATTTCACAGCGGCGTGTGAATCTAAAATGGTAAGCGCATATTCATAAGGCAAACTGAGACGAAGCAGCGCTTGGTTTAGCGTGCATTTGTGCGGTTTCGTACAAGGTATTACTACTTCGTCTACGTTTAGTTCGGGCAGCCAGGCCTGTACCACTTGTCCGTGGATAAGCCGATCATCTACCCGGGCAAAAATAATTGGCATTACAACCCCTTTATCAAAAGTTCCGTTGCATTAATGACAGCGCGTTTCCCGTCCGCTTCAATTTTCTCAGCCAATTCTTTGGCATTTAATTTCTTGCGACTGTTGATGGCGGTCAGTAGCATACTCAAATTCAAGCCGGTAATTACGTGACAATACGGCATATCTTTGCTAGCAGTAAGAGAGATATTGGTAGCACTCCCGCCAAAAATGTCCGTTAAAATAATGGCACCTTCAGGGCAATCTTCGAGCATTTTTTTAAGTTTAGCGGCTTCTTTCTCGACAGAAGCTGCTGTCGTGACAGCAAATGTATCAAAACCTTCAGCCGGCTTGCCGATAATCATCCCGGCAGTTTCCAACATTTCGTGGGCCAATTGGCCATGAGCAACCAGTATAATTTTTACCATAATTACAGTCCTATATCCCTATGAAATTCCGAGGCGGTAAGCCCCGCTTCGTTTAATCGTTTAGCCAGTTCGTGTGCCATAAATACACTGCGGTGTTTCCCTCCCGTACAACCCATGGCAATGGTTAAATAACTTTTTCCCTCTTTAATGTATTTAGGAATTAAGTATTTTACTAAACTGGTAAATTTGGTGGCAAACTCTTCTGTTTCTTTGAACGAAGAAATGTAATCTTGTACGGGTTTATCGAGCCCAGTTTTATTTTTAAGTGCTGGCACATAGTAAGGATTGGGCAGGAAACGCACATCCATTACAATATCGCAATCTTTCAGTATACCGTTTTTAAAACCGAAGGAAACGACAGAAATTTGCATATCGTCTGTGCGTTTAGAGTTAAGTAAAACGGATAATTTTTCTTTAAGCTCTCCCAATTTTAAATCGCTTGTATCGATAACCTTATCAGCTTTTGTATGAATGCCACGCAAGGCCTCGCGTTCATGTGCAATGGCGGCGGCCAATTTCTTGTGGATAGGGTGTCGATGTTTAGTTTCGGAGAAACGGCGTATTAAGCATTCATCGGATGCATCCAAGAAGATTACTTTAACAGCAAAGTCCTGCTTTTTGATGGTTTTAATTAAATTGGGCAAATCTTTTAAGTGGTCCCCGGCGCGCATATCAATACCCAGGGCGATATTTTCGTACTCAGTACTATGTGCTACGTAATCGATAAAATTTTCAAACAGAGCCAAAGGCAAATTGTCTACACAATAAAAGCCAAAGTCACCAAAAATCTTGAGCGCCTGGGATTTCCCCGCGCCGCTTAACCCGGTAATAATGAAGATACGCCGCTTAGTTTTTTTCATTTTTTTTACCTTGTTTCATTCTGTCTAAGATTTTCTGACTAAATTCTTTAGCCGAGAAAATTCCCTGGCTCTTTAACTGCTGATTAAGTGCAGCTACTTCGATTAGTACCGCTAAATTACGCCCCGGTGTTACGGGCAGCAAAAGCGAAGGGATTTCTACGCCTAACAAATCGGTTGTTTTTTGTTCTACGCCTAAACGGTCTATGGGGGATTTATTGGGAGAAGTAAGCACTACTTCCATATCAATTTTGGTTTCATCAAGTGTGGCACCTACGCCGAAAAGTAACGGTACGTCCAATACCCCTAGTCCGCGTACTTCCATGTAGTGTTTGAGCATGGCGGGGCAACTGCCCATTAAATAGCGGCCGCGTTTTTGCACTTCAATTACATCGTCGGCCACCAAAATATGCCCGCGCTTAATAAGTTCTAATGCGCACTCACTTTTGCCGATACCGGCGTCTCCGCGGATGAGTACCCCGGCGCCGCTCACGTCCACCAGTACGCCGTGAACATGGGTAACGGGGGAAAGTTTTTCATCTAAAAATCGGGAAAAAGCCGCCAAAAATGCTGACGATTCCATCTCGGTTTTTAGCACGGCCACATCGGCACTTAAACTGCCCTTACGGATGGCCTGGTGCGGATCGAGGCCGGCCGTCATGATAAGGCACGGCACGTCACCCTCGCTTAACATTTTGGTAATGTTGGCGCGCAGACGTGTTTTATTTTCTTTTTGACAAAACGAATATTCACTGCGCCCAAACACTTGTACAGAACTGGCGCGGAAGTTTTCCAACTGTCCGGCAAGTGCTAACCCCGGGCGGTTGACGCGCGGCTCGGTAATTTCGCGGTGAATATAGCGTTTCCCGCAAACTAGCTCCAAGTGAAGGGCTTTCACTTGGAGCAGTTCTTTAACGGTAATGGACTTGGTAAATTCCAAGGGTAACTCCGTGCGGATTATTTTTTCTTAATAGGTTTAATTAAACCGTAAGTTCCGTCTAAACGTTTAAAGATGAGGTTGATTTGTTTAGAACTTTCATCTAAGAACATCCAGAAAGAATAACCCAAACGTTCCATTTCATAGGCGGCATCTTCTGGGTTCATGGGGTTTACTTCCACTTGTTTAATGACGGAGAATTTTACATCGTTTTGCGGCAACATTACTTCGGCAAACGGTTCCATCTCTAAGGTTTTTACAGATTTTTTAGAAATTTTGCGTGCTTTGGCTTTGTTTTTAATTTTTTTAGCTTGCGCTTCAGCTTTGACGGCTGCGGCGTCAATTGCCTTGTACAAGTTGCTCTCTACGGCGCTGGCGTTAATGGTGGTTTTGGCGCCGGTATGCAAGATGATTTCCGCGCGTTGGTTAATTTTTTTCTCTACGGAAATAAGCACTTGGGCAGAAACGATATTGTCAAAGAAGTTTTCCACTTTGCTTACGCGCGTATTGATAAATTCCCGAATGGCCGGTGTGAGTTTAATGTTTTTGGCCGTAATTTTAATGTCCATAATGTCCTCCAAGAATATTTACGAGAAAACCCCGTATATTCATTAAATCATATCAGGGGGTGTATGTCAACCTACTTTTGATACGCGCGCTCGCGCGTACGAACATCCCACGCAAAACCGCCCCCGCGCGGGCTTTTGGCCGGCGCGCGCAGGGAGCGGTTATTAAAATCAGCGTTCTTTGGTCATTCCTCCTAACTGCAGATACTATTAGTATATGCATAAATGCAAAAAAGTCAAGGGGGAGGAAGAGAATCAAAGAGAAAACGGAGATGCCCGGAAACCGAGGTTGATAGTAAAACAAAGTTGCAGGATTTAAGAAGAACGCAAAAAAGCCCTAGTGGGTGACCGCCCCGTCCCACCATATACAAGATACAAGGTATCAAGCGCAGTCGAGGGCGATAATTTCTGACTTTCACTAGGGTTAAACAAAAAAGAACATTAAAGGGAATTAGAAAGATGTTTGATTTATCTAATTTGACAGGCAGAAACGCTAATTCTTCTACCTAACCTTTAATGTTCCTACTAATAGTGTAGTGAATAAAGGCCCAAATTTCAAGGCAGTAAAAACAAAACCCCCGCATTAGGCGGGGGTTTTTGTAATTAGTAAACTTATTTGGCGTTTACCATTTTGGCGCGGGAGATATCACCTTTCTTATCTAAGAAATAGAGATATCCTTTTTCTTTTTTAATACCCGTTTTTTCTACTTTTTTCGGTTTGCCACCTTTTTTGCCACCGCGGGCCATTTGCACGCGAGCAATATCACCATCTTTATCAATGTAGTACAAGAAACCGTCTTCGCGGTCCATGCCTACTTTCAATACTTTTTCAGCCATTTTCAAACTCCTCCTTTAAAGGAATAGTCGTTAATATTAACGTACATATTTAACGTACCCCCCTAGTGTAATAAAAAAAATAATTTTTTGCAAGTGTTTTTTTTAGACGGGGTCCCCTCGTACCCCTTTTATATTAGTACGCGTAGGGCCTAAAAAACCGTGTTTTTCCCTATACATATATAGGAAAATGCTATAATAAAGCATACTACCCTAAGGGAAATTTATGTACTTAAAAGCTATTGAAATTATCGGTTTTAAATCATTTGCTGACAAATCCCGTTTAGATTTTGAGCCCGGCATTACCTGTGTAGTAGGCCCCAACGGCTGCGGGAAATCCAACGTAATTGATTCGGTGCGTTGGACCATTGGTGAGATGAGCTGGAAAGCGTTGCGCTCCGGCTCCATGGTGGATATTATTTTTAATGGTACCGCCAAACGTGCTCCTTTAAATATGGCGCAAGTCAGCATGATTTTTGATAATTCCTCGCGCCAGCTTCCCTTAGATTTCAATGAAATTACCGTCACACGTAAAATTTTCCGCTCCGGCGAAAGTGAGTACTATTTAAATAAAGTACAATGCCGCTTGCGCGATATTCGCGATCTGTTTTTAGATACCGGTATCGGCGGAGGCGGTTACGCTATTATCGACCAGGGCGGTGTGGAGAGTGTACTTTCTGCTTCCCCTGAAGAACGCCGCGAAATGTTTGAAGAAGTGGCCGGCGTTTCTAAATACAAAGCCAAACGCGAAGAATGTATCCGCCGCTTGGAGCGTGTGGATATGGATTTAGCCCGTCTGTCTGACACGGTTGCTTTAATTACCGAGCAAATCAAAAAGTTAGACAGCGAGGCCAAAAAAGCGCGTCTTTATCAAAAATACCGTGAAGAACTTAAAGAGAGTGAGATTGCTATTTCGTTGCACTCCTTAAAAGAATCGACCGCATTGATTGCTAAACACGCGGGCGAGTTACAACCGATTGAACAAAAATTGGCCGATTTAGAAAACCGCATTTCCGCGCAAGAAGGTGCCACGGCTGCATTAGATTTAAACTTAACACACAAACAAAAAGAAGCCGCTGCGTTTAACGAGAAAATTTCTGCCAGCAAATATCAAGTTGGTTTGTTGGAAGGAGCTATTAAGAACTGCGATAACTTAACGGCTGAACTCACGGCGCAAATCGCATCGTCGGGCGCAGAGGCGCAACGCGGGCAAAATCGCTTGGCAGAACTTACCCCGGCCATTGCCAAATTGCGTGAGCAATTAACAGCAATCACGGAAAAATTAACTCCGTTGCAAGAAACGTATAATACCAAAACCGCGCAAGCGCAACAATTGGAAAACGACTTGCGCACTGCTGATAGCGAACTGCAAAAAACTTCCAATGAACTAATGAATTTAGTGCAAAAACAGATGGAAGTATCCAACCGCATTTCGCTCGAGGAATCCACCGCACAGCGCGAACAGGAAGATTTAATTGCTGCCGAAAAGGCAAATCAAGATCAGACAAAAGCCGCCGCAGCACTGCAAGAAAGTTTGCAAGAAGTAACCGTGCGTGTGCAAGGTAAACAAACCGAAGCGGATATTTCTCATAAAGCCATTGTTGAGGGAGAAACGACCCTTCGCACGTTGCAGCAAGAGCGCAGTACGCTTAACGAAAAATTATCGTCCGTTAAATCGGCACGTGCCGGGTTAATGGCCAAGTTGGAACTTATCCAAACCCAGGGTAAAAATGACCCGTATTGGGTGGGTGTAAAAACGGTTACCGAGAGTAATTTGCCCGGCATTAAAGGTACGCTTCGCAAAGCACTCAAATATCCTAAAGATTTACAAGTTGCCGTCGAAGAAGCATTTGGAAAATATTTAGATGCGGTGCTCTGTGACACGCATGCTACCGTGCAAAAAGCGGTGGAATTATTACAAAAGAACGGCAAAGCGCGTGCTAAATTTATCGTCTTAGAAAGTGTGCCGCAGGCCACGGTGGAGAAATCCGGCACGCTTAAAAAGCAACTTACTTATAAAAAAGAGTTGGAAGATCTAATTGATTATATTATTGGTAACTATTCGTATCAAAACGGTACGGTAGATGGCGGATTTTTTGTAAGCGGCGGAGACGAAAGTGTCCGCGCTCCCGAGGCATATTGGGGAGAAGAAGAATCCGTTAAAGAACAGATCTCTACTCAACAAGCTGAAGAAGAAAAACTGACAGCCGCGGTAGATGCCAACGTAAAAGCGTTTGCCAAGGCCGAGGAAGAACTAAAAACTTTGCGTGCTAAAGCGCAAGAGGCAATCTTGGCCTTAAACTCCGTGCAAAATGAGCGCGCCAATAAAGAACGCGAGCTTAAAACCGTGCAAGAAACGTTGCAGAAAGCTGCCGCACGCAAACAAGAAATTACGTTACGTGTAGATAACCGCAAAGCACAAATCAATACGTTAAAAGAGCAATTAAACGATATTAAATCACGTCACAGCGCTTGCGAAAAACGCGCAGCCGAGGTTAAAGAACATCAGCAAAAATTGCGCGAACAGGCCGAAACGCTTAAGAACGAAATCAACACGGTAAGCGCTTCGCTCTATGACGTGCGCATCCAAAAAAATAACGTTGAATTGGATTTAAAATCTACTGAATACGAATTTAACAGCTTAACCGAAAATGAAGGCAAACGCAGCGAAAAAGTAGCCGCATCCAACCTGCGCTTAAAGAGTTTAGCCGACGAAAAATTATCCACGCAAGCCAAACTTTCTACCGAACGCGATGTATTAGCTAAGTTGGAAATTGATGAGCACCAAATGCGTGCCGATTTGGAAGCACTCAAAAAAGATTACGACGAAAAAATGGGTGCTCTGAACAAATGCAAAAAAGAATCATCGGACTTAACATTGCAGAAAAATAATTTGGAAAACGCATTAGCCAATGCGCGGCGCCAGCATACCACCGTGGCCAACAGCTTGTTTGAAAGCTGGAACATCACGCCCGAAGAAGCAGAGATGAATTACGGCAAAAAAGAAGTGGATTATGAACGTGTGAAAATGATGCGCAAACGTATTGAAAATATGGGAGCCGTCAACATGACTGCCCCTGAAGAATACGATGCACTTAACGAACGCAATGAATTTTTAAAAACGCAGATGACGGACTTGGATAACGCCAAGAAAGATCTTAAATCCGCCATCAACAAAATCAATCAAACTACACGCGAAAACTTTAAGTATACCTTTGAGCAAGTACGTATACACTTCAAAAACATTTTCCAATCGCTATTCCGCGGCGGAGAGTGCGACTTGGTACTCACACAACCGGATAATTTGCTTGAAACCGGTATTGAAATTTATGCGCAGCCATCCGGCAAAAAACTCTTAAACATTTCTTCTATGTCCGGCGGAGAGAAGACGCTTACGGCGATGTCGTTGTTGTTTGCTTTCTTTACGCATCATCCGTCTCCGTTCTGTATCATGGACGAAGCGGATGCAGCGTTGGATGAAGCCAACGTGGAACGCTACGTAAATCTTATTAAAGAGTTTTCTAAATCGACGCAATTTATTGTAGTTACACACAACAAACGCACGATGGAAGCGGCGCGTATGCTCTATGGTATTACCATGGAAGAAAGCGGTGTGTCCAAAGTAATGTCGGTGAATTTGGCTGACCGCAACAATGCCGAAGAAAATAAAAAGAAAGAAGAGTTAGAAGCATTGGTGGAGGCCTAATGCGCGTTGGGATCTTATCGGATATTCACGGCAATTTAGAAGCATTGCAAGCGTGTTTGGCACGCCTAGAACAAGAAAAGGCCGAAACGTATATTCAATGTGGTGATATTATCGGCTACGGACCGGACAGCGAGGCCTGTGTGTGCCAAGTAATGCAGCTTCCCCTTTTGGCCAACGTCATGGGTAATCACGATGCAATTTTGGCCTTTCCTACCATTGGTAATTTGTTTAATTTTGATGCTAAATCTTCACTGGAGGAAGGAGTCCCTCAATTATCTAAAACCTCGGCTGATTTTTTGCGTACCTTGCCTTCTTCGGCAAACGGAGACAATTTTACCGTGTTGCACGGCACGCCGCTAGACCCTATTAAAGAATATTTCCACAGCACGCATCAATTCAATACGTATTATCAAATGTGGCAAGGACAAGTGCTTTTTGTGGGGCATACACATTTGCAGTTTTACATTAAGGGTTCTCCTCGCACATGTCATATGTACTTAAATCAAAAAGAAGAACATACCATCACATTACAGGACAAATGCCGCTACGTAATTAACCCCGGTGCGGTAGGCAAGCCGCGCGACCACAACCCGCATGCGGCGTGTGGTTTGTGGAATACCGAGGAAAAAACTTTTACATTTTTGCGTGTGCCGTATGATTTGAAGACCACGCAAGAGAAAATGCGTGCCAAAAATTATCCTTCCTTCTTAATTGAAGGCCTGGCCTACGGGTTATAAAATTATTACAAAAACCCGCCGAAAGGCGGGTTTTAATTTAGCTCACATTTTCACTTATTTCACTTTTTGTTTCTTTTGATACCAAAATGAGGCCACAATCAGTAATACGGCTAGGCCGAATAGTCCCAAAATACGGTAGAGTGATTGCAGTTGCCAAATATCAGAGAGAAAGAATTTTCCCAGTGTAAGCGCCATAATACCTGCGCCCACTTTAGAAACTACACTCTTTTGCAAACGCAAACCTAACCCAATGGTACAGAATCCAAACAGACCCCATCCTAGTGTATAGGTAAGTGCTTGGGCTAGTTGCCCGGTGAAATCAAAGGACAGATATTTGCCTGTATTAAACCAGTGGGCAATCTCGATGTTAAGCAGCCAAAACAGCGTACATCCGCCCAAAATGTAAAATGCTGCTTTCCAGCCAGTTGGTTTTTCCCACAAATAAGCGGTTACAAATAGTGCGATAGCCGTCAGTCCATATATCCACAAATACCAGTTCCAAATGCGCATAGTTGGCAACGGGAAGAACGCTCCGCTTAAGAGTAACCAAGCGGATACCATACACAATAGCGCCGCCGTGCCGATTTTCCAGGAAAGGTGAGGCAATTGTTTATGCAAGTACGCTAGGAAAGCCGCTTGAGCTGCCCACGCTACACATAGCCAGTGGTCGTGTATTTGCAAGGGGAAAATAACGGTCAAAAGTATAAGCACAGTGACGCTCATAAACCCGATGCTGACTGGGTGTGCTTTTCCCCATAATCTGCGTAACAAGAGGGCATACACGCCTAACAATGCAGCAGGAATTAGGCCCAACATATTGCTACCATGGCAATAATCGGATAAGAGTAAACATTCTATCAAGCAAGTGCTAAGGCCGGTCAATGCGCAAGCAACCCACGGGCCAATTTTATCCCAGAAATATTTTTTACTTAAAAACGGAATTGCGATAAATAACGCAAGGAAAGCTGTTGCCCAAATGGCAAGTGTTTGTGTAAAAGCGGAAGAATTTTCCCATGCGAAGCGTCCCCATAAAGCCAGTTGTACTACACTGGTTCCTATAGCGGCCACCGGAAGTGTGAAAGTGGTCTTATACAACCTGGCAGCCAGCGTAGTTAATGCACATACGCCCAAAGTGGTGGCTAGTACCCAATTTATAGAAATCGAGTGCCCCGTTTGAGCGATAACCGTTAAAATAAGCACAAACGGCGTCAGTGCAGTGACAGCGCCTATGCCTTTTTCTTCTCCAGGAATTTCTGTAAGTTTTCCGGCGCGACGCAGAGCAAAAAATATGCCCGCGCACAAGAATAATGGAGAAAATCCGCTCAGTAAAATTAAGGTTGAGCAGGAGTGTCCACCCATCTGCGTTATTAAGCTAATAAGCAGGAATAAGAATAGGAATCCCACGGCTACAAATGCGGCCCACAACATATTAGCTAGTACAGCCAAAATTAGAGCTCCGGCGAGTAGTAACCCCAATATTCCAAATACGCTAATAAAATCAAGTGTTGCGGCCTGGCTGGGCAGGAGAGATAAAACTAATAATCCACCCATGGTGGCAACTGGATAAAGCACAGCAAATCCGTCTGTTTTCTTGCCACTACGGCATAACGCTAATTCCACCCCGCTGTTTAAAGCCGCAAATAAGAGACATGCCCCTAACGTAAGCCACAGCGGCAAGGCAGATGCTTGATTGAACATCCAGGTACATAGAATCAAGAAAGATAAAACCTTGGCGATGCGTGCAAAGAAATAGGGTATATATTGCTTGCCTGCCCACACTAAGATAAGTCCATTTACGAGTAAGGTATATCCGATTAATTCCAAAGAGGCCAAGAGTGTATGGGGCAAAATGGCTACTATTGGTGTGGAGAGCCAGGCCGCAACCGGTAACATGAGAACCAATCCCATGGTTAGAAACCATCCTATCGCATATGAGATAATAGAGGGAGTTCGGTGGCGGTGTGCCAACCAAGCGCTAGCTATAGCATAGAGCGAGAAGAATGTAACTACGCCTAGGAGTTTGTAATTTTCTAAAGGGAATAACCAGGCCGCTTGACTTAGCCATGTGAAAGATAACGTGCAAATTAAAAGGCCGTTCCATCCCTTTTTGACAGCTCCATAAGCAGCGGTGGCATTAATACAAAATACATAGAGGAAAAATGCAACCCAGGCATCTTTACCGCTATTTAATAAAACGGGAGTTAAAAACGCAATAATAGCTCCCAAATAACCCACATATTTGGCATCTTTTTTAAGAGAGATCCCTAATGCCAACAGAGAAATAATTGCCATTAATATAAAAGCCACGGAAAGGCCCATAAAATGATAGAAAGCATGTGCACAAAATACAGCAGCGTACATGATGGATAAGCCACTTCCCAACAAAGTGTGAGCTGTAACGCGATATTTGGTATTTTTAATAAGATAACCTACCCATGTTAACGTAATACCCGTTAACATGCTTAATGTGATGCGCATCACAGGGCTAAGTATGCTGTTTTCCACGGCGTATTTAATACCGAATATAACTCCCAAAAACAACATAAACCCGCCAATCCACGAGAACAATTTAGCGGCTGTAATTTCCACAGGTGGTTTTACCTTTTGGGGTTTAGAAGTGTATATCTTAGCAGGTTGGGTTGGTTGTAGCCCAGAATTTTCCTGAACTTCCTGCATATCAATGGATGGTTTTTCTGAGAGGGGCTGCATGAAAACGGCTCCGGATGTGTGATCTGGTATGGCAGGGGTGGTGTTAGATGAAATTGAGATGTTCGATTCTCTAGGAGGAGTTTGCAATCTGTCAATTTGGTCTTGCAAACGATTCACTGTAACTTGCAATACAATCAGCCATATTAAAACTATAAATATCACGACAATCATGGAAAATTCCCCCTTGTAAAATTTACAATTATTGTACAAAAATAAATGAAAGTTGTAACAAGGAGGGAATGAATTTTAGATAGTGAAATAAAAAACCCCGCTTGAGCGGGGTTTAAATTTTGGACCTGACAAGGATCGAACTTGCGACCTCCTGCATGCCATGCAGGCGCTCTCCCAGCTGAGCTACAGGCCCGTTACTCATATAGTATAGCAGTTTGGGGGGAAAAATGCAAATTTATTCCCTATATAGCTCGCGCATGAGTTTAATCTCACGTGCGTATCCGTCTAAATCATTCGGGGTTTCTAAACAGAAGGGCAAGTGCTTTAGCGCAGGGTGATTGATGACGCCTGCTAGCGTTTGAGTGCCGATTGTGCCTTCGCCAATAAGGGCATGGCGGTCTTTGTGGGCGCCTTGCGGATTTAAACTATCATTTAAGTGAATGGCTTTCAATAATTTAAGGCCCACTTGTTTATCAAATTCGGCAAGCGTATCGTCTAATTTTACAAGAGAATATCCGGCGTCGCTGATGTGGCAGGTATCTAAACATATTCCTAAAAGTTGGTTATGTTTTACGCCGTCTATAATGCGTTTTAGCTCGTCAAATTTGCCGCCGATTTCGCTTCCCTTGCCGGACATTGTTTCCAACAATACGGTTGTGTGCTGCTTGGGATCTAAAATTTCATTGAGCGTATGAATAATGAGCTCAATGCCTTTTTCTACTCCCTGACCTACGTGCGAACCGGGGTGAAAATTATACAAGTTGCCGGGCACATATTCCATGCGTTTAAGGTCATCGGCAAAAGTCATTAAGGCGAAATCCCGCGTCTTGGTTTCAGCACTAGCTGGATTTAAAGTATAAGGTGCGTGCGCAATAATTGGCGCGAACTGATGTTTTTGCATTAGCGCAATCAAATTTTTGGCGTCTTGCGGATCTATATCCTTGGCACGTCCGCCACGTGGATTGCGGGTGAAGAATTGAAATGTATCTGCCCCGATAGACAAGGCAGTTTTTCCCATTGCTTCAAAACCATTACTGCTTGATAAATGACACCCGATGTGTAGCATGTTTTTCCTTGGCTAGTTTTATTAGGTCCGCGGTTAATTGTTCCACATCTTCCGGGCGGGTGGCCCAGCTGGTGCAGATACGGATTGCGGTGCGTTTGTGGTCCATACGTTTAATGTGTGAAAAGACGTAAGTTTGTTCCAATTCTGCCAATATATCATTGGGCAGAATTGGGAATTGTTGGTTGGTAGGGGAATCACATAAAAACGCCAATCCTGCTTCCTGGCATGCTTTTTTAATAAGTGTAGCCATATTGTTGGCATGTTTGCCTAGTTGCAAGTAGAGGTCATCTTCAAATAAAGTAGCAAATTGAATACCCAGTAAGCGTCCTTTGGCCAAAATGCCACCTCGTTGCTTCATAAAATAGCGAAAATCTTTTTGCAATTTAGGGTTTGTGATAACGACGGCTTCCCCCAAAAGCGCACCAATTTTGGTACCACCAATGTAAAACACGTCGCAAAGTGTGGCTACGTCGGCTAATGTAACATCATTTCCGGGTGCGGTTAAACCATACCCCAATCGTGCTCCGTCTATGAATAAAAATAAATTGTTATCGTCGCAAACACGGCGGATAGCTTGGAGTTCTTCCTTTGTGTAGAGCGTGCCGTATTCAGTAGGGAAGGACAAATAAACTGTTTTGGGTTGAGGAGAAAATTCCGGATTTTCGTCTTCCCAATGGGCTTTGCAAACGTGTGCAATTTGCTCGGCGATAATTTTTCCATTTACCTCGGGTAAGGTTTCAATGTGGTGACCGGTGGCTTCGATGGCACCCGCCTCATGTACGTTAATATGTCCGGATACAGGCGCAATGATGCTTTGATAAGGGCGTGAACAGGCCGCCAATACAATTAGATTTGCCTGTGTGCCACCACTTAAAAAATGTACTTCTGCCTGCGGGGTATTACATTGCCGTTTGATAAGTTCTGCTGCGTGGCGGCAATACGGATCACTTCCATAACCACCAGTTTGTTCTAAATTTGTTAGGGCCAACTTCTCCAAAATACGAGGATGAGCCCCTTCACTGTAATCACAATTAAATCGAATCATATATTTATTCTACCTCTTTTAATGGGTATTGTTTGTTAATTCATCGGTCAGTTCCGGCAATTTGCGTGTGGACTTGATGCGTAGATCTTCTAATTGTTTAGCGGATGATACGATGCCTTGTTTGCCTCGCAGTGCTTTATCGGCATCTTCGTACGATTTTCCTAGTTGAGTAATGCGATTGTGTATGTCTTCCATACGTTCACTAAATCGTCCGGTTCGCTCCAGCATTTCTTGGGCAGTTTTGAAGATTTTATCCACTAGCTGACTGCCACGTTCCATGCGCCACAAATTATCTGCAATTTGCAATACCGAGAACAAATTGGAGGCCGTTACAATGGCAATGCGGTGTTTGCGTGCCAATTCATTTAGATCCGGTTTGGCCTGTACTGCGATAAAATACGCATATTCAATGGGGATAAACATAAACGTAAAGTCCATCTTTTCATGGGGCAAAAGTTTAGTGTAATCTTGTGCAGCCAATTCTTTAATATGTTTTTCAATGGATTGGACATGCTCTTTTAAATATTTTTGTTTTTCATCATCGTTCGTTGCTGCCTGCCATTGTAAATAGGCGTTTAGAGACATTTTAGAGTCAATGATAAGATCTCGCTGATTAGGCAAATGAACAATAAAATCGGGCTGCTTGCGTTCGTTATTGTCCGTTGTAAAAGATACTTGCGTATCAAATTCAATCCCTTTGCGAAATCCAGCGGCAGTCAGTACATCTTCTAGGATGATTTCTCCCCAGGTTCCCTGTTTTTTGGGACTTTTCAAAGCATCCGTTAAATTTTGTGCTTCTTGGGATAAATTTTCATTGAGTTGCAAGGTGCGTTCAATGGCGTTTTGCAAAAGCCCATGCCGGGCAGTACTCTCCGTGCGTAGGTCCCCTACTTGTTTGGTAAATTTATCAAGTGTTTCCTTTAGAGGAGAGACCATCTCTTTATTTTGCGTAATGAGTTCTGCCTTTTGCTCTTTTAAAGAATCTGTAGCCAATTGTTTAAAAGTGTTTTGGGCCGTTTCTTGTAGTGCGGCAAATTTTTTATCTTGTTCCGCTAATAACTGACGCACAAATTGTTCTTGTCCACTGGTGCGTTCTGCCAGACGGGCATTTTCCAGTTCGGCTTGTTGTTTTTGGGCAGCAAGGGACTTAATTTTAAGATAAGCCAATATGCCAGCTAAAGCGGCTCCGGCTATAAAACCAATGAGTAGTTGCATGTAAAAACTCCTTACACACATCTTAACAATTTGTGGGTAGATAGTCCAACTGGATGTTACATTGTTCGATTTTTGTGAAATTTGATAGAATAGCTACAACATATTATGAGTATATATCAAAAGATACAAATTCATCTTCCTTTGTGGGGTTTGCTACGCAAAGTACCTCGTGCTGTAGATGATAAACAGGTGCTTATATTATGCGATGACGCCTTGGGTGATTTGCTAATGATGTCGGGCCCTTTGAAATACCTGTGCGAAAAGGGGTATTTTACCACGTTGGTGGTGCGGCACACTTGGCAGGATATTGCTCAACATTTGGGGGCACAGCGTATCATTGCGGTCAATAGTCGTACATATAGGCAAAGTATGCGCTACCGGATATCCATTTTAAACCAAATACGCCAAGTGCATTATGCGTGGGCAGCGGCATCCTTACTTCCTTCTACGATTAATGCGGATTTATTACGTTATTGCGGCGCCGAGCAGCGTTACATGTTAAAATGGGGGAACTCGTGGCTGGAGAGAAGAAGACATTTTAGTGCCAATCGTCATATTACTGCATTAGGGTTTAAAGAAAGCCCGCATATTCATCGTGATATATTGAGTATGTTGGCGGACTATTATTCGGCAATTTTAGGCAATCAAATTACTGCGGAGCAAATTAAACCTGTGCTTACTATAAAACAAGATCCTTCTTATCCGGTCATGTGCCCGCAGGGCAAATATTTGCTTTATATTTCCGATACCATGGATACAATTCGCCAGTATCCGACCGAAAAAATCTTTCCTGTTTTACAAAAACAAGCCCAAAAACACAATATTCCTATAGTGGTTACGGGTCGAGAAGAAAATGCTGCCTTTGCTCCTTCGGAAGGGATAATTAATCTAACCGGTAAAACGTCTTTAGAAGAATTGTGGCAGATTATTTTTCATGCTTTTGTGGTGGTAGGGAATGAAACCGGATCTACTCACTTGGCCTGGATATTAGGAAAACCTACGCTGATGATTTATGGAGGCGGACATTATGGGTTGTTTCGTCCAAACGACAAATGCCATTTGGTGTGCCAATTAAAGAGTTGTTTTGGATGTTCGTGGGATACTTGCTCGTATTGGAAACAGGGGAAAGTGGCTCCGTGTATCATGGATATCACGCCTGCACAATTGGAAACAACGTTAGAGCAAATGCTTTGCGGGAATCCGCCTCAACCTGTTTGCTTTACTGAGGAAGCATTTTGTTAGCAATAAAACACAAAGCCGCCCAAGAAATTGGGCGGCAAGGTCAAAGGTCTGTAGGGATTACAGTTTAATAAGGCCTCTGCCAAAGGCATAGATGGCTGCCAATGCCGCAATCATTAACAAGGTCACAATCGCTTTTTCGGAGCCAGTGAAGATGGCCTGGTCATTTTTTCTTTGTTTGCGGGCCCATATAAATACAGGAATTCCGCACGCTAGGAAAATGGCTGCCAAAAACAAGTATTTTAAGCCAGCTGCATACAAAAGCCACAGTGCAAAGACAGTCCCTAATACGGAAGTAGCTAGCGCGGCTGCCCGTCCGGTTTTAGATAGTTTTGCAAAATCACCGTCTTCTACCAACTTCCAGAGGTAAAGTGTGCTGGCTAAATAAGCAGGCAGCACCATAACCCCCGTAATAGAGAGCATGGTATTCCAGGCGTTGTTGGAAAAATACACCAGGAGCATAGCTAATTGCATTAGTGCGCTGGTCACCCAGAGTGAAACATCTGGGGATCCTACTTTGTTTTGGTGGGCAAATGCTTTTGGAAAAGTGCCGTTTTCCGCAGCGGCAGCGGGAATTTCAGCTGTAATCATGGTCCATGCCAACCACGAGGATAGAACCGCAATCAATAAGCCACAATTCATAAACACGGCTCCCCACGGACCAACCACTTTTTCAAGTACACCGGCTGTGGAAGGATTAGCCACAGCGGCAATTTGTTCTTGCGTTAAAAAACCAAATGGCAGGACCGAAAGCCCGATGTAAATTACTAAACAACCTAAAAATCCCAGCAGTGTCGCTTTGCTTACGGCTGCTTGATTTTTTGCGCGATTAGACAATACAACGGCCCCTTCAATACCGATAAACGACCAAAGCGTTACCAACATGGTGCTTTTTAGTTGAGTTGGTAGGTCGCCTAATTTGTGTCCGCCTTCGGCTATTCTACCTAAGAAGTTAAAATCAAACTTGTCTGCATGAAAAGCAAAAAGCATAATTACACAAAAGGCCAGAAGCGGGACCAATTTTCCAATAGTGCCGATGATGTTTAGAATAGTGGCTTGTTTAACTCCGCGTAGTACAATGAAGTTAAACCCCCAAATCAGTGCTGAGCCACATACAATGGATAATAAATTATTTCCTCCGGCAAAATGCGGTGGGAAAAAATAATTCAGCGCATCCATAGTAATGACAGCATATCCTACGTTGCCAAAAATTTGGCAGAGCCAATAACCCCACCCAATCGTAAAACCAACATAGGGCCCAAATCCTTCCCGTGCGTACATATAAATACCGGCCGTTAAGTCCGGTTTAACACGGGAGAGGACACTAAACGTATTAGCAATAAAATACATGCCAAAACCTGTGATTACCCATGCCAATAGTACCGCAGCCGCGGAAGCACTAGCAGCCATATTTTGAGGGAGGGAAAACACCCCTCCCCCAACCATGGAACTAATTACAATACTGGCAAGGCCGATTACACCTAATTTGGCAACAGTGTTGTTGTTTCCCATAGGCGCACCTCTACTTCAAGTTTACGGGCTCGGCAAATTTGAAGTTTAAGAATCCCATTACCGTTAAGCAATAGGCAAACGGTTGGGTGATGTTAATATAGTTGTGCCAAATTTGAAATTCGCTGTGTTTTTCCATGCCGCGGATTTCTAATTCGTGCTTTAGCGATTTATTAAGCCACATGTGAGCGTGGCCTTGCGCAATTTCATCATCAATGGGGGTGTCAAAGTATTCTACATACTCTGCGGCCCAACCACCGATTAGATTGCCTTTTTTGTCTTTACCCCAGCATATACCTACGCCGGTGGCAATGGCTTTATGATCTTCAATGCGTGCACCGTTTCCGGCCATGATCACTTCAAGCACGGCACCGTGTTTAAAGTATTTAGTTACTTGATCCACAGGTACAATATTACCGTACAATTCCTTGGGTAATACCGAAGTATAAGGTACGATGTTGAAATTTTCCACTTTGGCTTGTAAGAGCGCGGAGTCGTAGCAGAAGGTTTCGAACGGTTGGGGCGGAATGCCATCAGCGGCCTGGCCAGCACCGCCGGAGATAAACGCTAACGTGGGGTAGCGCGTCCCTAATACGAGTTCATTTTTTTCCATAGTATTCTCCTTTTGTTACAGTTGTACTGTAGTGCGTAAGCCCACTACAGTTACAAATTGATTTTTATTATTCAACGCTGCGCGCGGATAGAGTTGCAAATCGGGTGTGATAGTAACCAATTTGCCAATTCCCCATACCCACGCAAATTCGAATGCAGTTTCGCTACTGCGCATATAATTAGGATACCCCTGACCGGCGGCGCTTAAGTGGTTATATGCCACGCCTAGTAAAATGGCATCTTGAGAGTTGCGGTTAAGCGGATTTAGCAAGGCCGTTCCCAAGGCATACGAATTTTTAATTCCGGTTACGCCATTGGTGGAGCCGTTAGCTCGGCCAAACAGGGCCCACTTTTCGCCGAAGTTTTGCTGCATATTAAAGGACCACCCATTTACATTTTCGGGTTGTTGTTCTACAGCGGGTTGGTAATAGTACAGCAAACTATATTGTCCGGCCCCGATTTTAAACTGGGGCGTCCAGGAAATAGATCCGAACCCTGTATATTTTCCGCTAAAAGCATCATCTAGTTCAATATGTTCGCCAGTCACATTGGTGGCATCTTGGTATCCGGCAGCAAGTGTAAAATCTTTGACCTGTGCTTGTAGATATCCTCCCAATGAGGCGGATGGATAAGCCGAGGTGGCATTTTGTGAAAGCGCAAAGTTCATCAATGCAGTTTGTTGGTTATCTAAATAGGTTGTTCCGTCAAAGTTATACAATGGAAATTGACCCACAATTATAGACAGCCAATTTAAGTGGCCCGGCAAGGTATGTGTATAAGAAAGTTGCGAAAAGAATTCTTGATTTCCCGCGTAATCATTAAAAGCGGTGGCAGTATTAATGCATTCTTGTAGATAAGTAGCTTGCGTGCCCCAGTAGCGTACAAACGTGTAGTTTATATTTAACTGTCCCGCGCCAAAGGTATCATCCTTAAATAGATTCCATGTTAAATACGGATAATAAACCCCTTGGATAGCCGTTTGTTTTCCGTTAGGCGCGGCACGTTGAGCCAGGTAGGAGATATCTATTCCAACATCCAACCCGATGTGTTGGGTGCCCTTTTGGGCATCGTCCCATATTTTTTCTAGGGCATTTTCGGTTTCTTGTGCGAGTGCTAATCGGCGGTTTTGCACACGTTGCTCGTGTTTGGCAGAAGTAAGCGTGGAGAAATGATTTTCTTGTGAAAAAGACGGCGTCGGTACAGCAAAAGAAAACAGCAAAAACAATCCCGGAACGAGTGTATTGAATTTCATAATTGCTCCTCTTAGGTGGGAAGATAGAAGCAGAAGCGAGGAGCAGAATCTAACCTAAATGTACTAAATAAATTAAAAATACGCAAGGGAAATTATTTAATAAAAAACCACCCGTTTGGGTGGTTTTAAATTTGCCCAGTACAGGGTCGGTCACAAGTCGGCTCGTTGACCCTCGTCGCTCGCGACCCCGCCTCCCCATGCTCGCCTTGCTTTGCAAACTCGCATAAGGGTCCGCCTTTCGATCCCTGCCGCGCATAAAGCAGTTTATGCGCTACTGGATAAATTCAAAAACCACCCGAAAGGGTGGTTTTAAATTTGCCCAGTACAGGGATCGAACCTGTGGCCTTTCCCATGTCAAGGGAACGCGCTACCGCTGCGCCAACTGGGCTTAAATCTATTCTTATTATACTAAATCTAGTGTAAGAAGTAAATTTTATAGTATTTTACAGTTTATATGCCTTAAAAATTGTCTATAGACGATATACAAATTAAGTATAATGTATCACAAGGAACAATAATAGTATCAATAGAGGATTTATGAGAATAACGTTGCTGATTCCCTGCTATAACGAAGAGGCAGTACTGCCGTTATTTTGGCAAGCATGTCAAAAAGTGTTGGTAACTTGCCCCGATGAAGAATTTGATTATATTTTTGTTAATGACGGTAGTAAGGATGAAACGCTTAGTGTGCTAAAAAAATTGGCTACGGAGCAACCCCGTGTCAAAATACTGTCTTTGAGTCGTAACTTTGGTAAAGAAGCCGCATTAACTGCCGGTCTTGCCAATGTTTCATCCATCGCAGAAGGTGTTATTATTATGGACGCGGACTTACAAGATCCTCCTTCAATCATTCCTGAATTTATCCAAAGATTTAAAGAAGGATATGAGATAGTGTACGGGGTACGTAGTAACCGCCAGACCGACTCTTGGCTCAAACGTGTTACTGCCCAACTCTTTTACAAAGGATACAATTTCCTATCGGATCGACCCATGCCACCGCATGCCGGTGATTGCCGTTTACTTAGTCGGCGTGTGGTGGATGCGCTTCTTTTGTTACCCGAGCGGGAACGTTTTATGAAGGGACTTTTTAATTGGGTGGGTTTTAAAAGCGTATCTGTTCCATTTGAACGTCAAAAACGTGAAGCAGGTACAACCAAGTGGAATTACTGGAGATTGTGGAATTTTGCTCTACAGGGTATCACAGCCGGAAGCACAGTATTACTGCGTTTATGGGCGTACATTGGGATATGTATTTCTTTGTTGGCTGTGTTGTTTGCAGGATGGGTAGCATTTAAGAAAATAGTATGGGGTAACCCCGTTAGTGGGTATGCTTCTTTAATGGTGGCCATTCTGTTTTGTAGTGGGGTGCAGCTTATATCTTTGGGGATGATAGGGGAATATATAAGCCGCATCTTTATGGAAGTAAAACAGCGCCCACTGTATCTTATCGATGAAAAAATCAATTTTTAGTAGATTCTGCCTGTTTGCGTTTTTGATATTGTTGGAATCTATTACTGTATTCTTCTTGTAGTAATGGGTTAACAAGCCGACGATCCTCTCCAGCTGGAAGGATAAAGCAGGTGCTGTATAATTGACCGAAAATAGACATGTTGCGTTGAAATGTTTGTGCCAGTGTTCGCATCTTTATTGGGACACAGTTTGGCATCCACATAAAAAATTTTCCTTCTCGGGCCATTAATTCTTCTCTCTTATCGGGATCCATGTGAAGAATTTCGTAGACATCACTTTTTAGGTGAAAGTGATACTTGGGATAAAATGAATACATGGGTTGCATAGATTCAACTGGGAAGGCCTCAAAAGCTACCACGTACATATCCTTATCGGCAAAGGCATTTTTATACACTTCCATGGCCGAACGGATATGGAAGAATCTTCCTACTTGGAAAGAGGGATATAATGTGACAAATGAGTAAAAAGACAATCCTACAAATACTAAAAAGATTAATCCGGTTACGCGGTAGCGCGTGCACAGAGGGGTTATAATTAACGCCACAAATAGGTATAAACAAGGTACAAATGGGATGAAATAGCGCCACAGTAACCAAAAAATTTTAAGGGATATAAGAAATGCAAATATACCGGCGGTTGCCAACGGGACAAATACTAGCCAAAGCTCTCTGTTAAACGGCCAAACTTTGCGTTGTCTAAAACGGATGAAAGAATACGCTATTGCTATTGTTCCCAATCCCAATAATACATAGAATGCTTTGAGAGAGGAGAAGAAAAACTCAATCCATAAAATTATCAAGTGCCAGCTTATAACACGGGTATTTCCCCACCAATTTCCCGAAAATCGATGTTGCGATAAATTCTGTAATAAGTTAGGGATAAGCCATGGCGAAAAAGCCAGTAATACCAACAGCGGGACTACTATGAAAAATTTGAGGGGTTGTTTATTTTTCCAGGCGATGATAAATAAAACTACGGAAAATAAACCGAAGGCCAGTGCCCCAAAATAATGACTCCAACATAAAAGTAATGAGCAAATACCGTACCATATCCACCACGTTGCTGGAATCTGTTTTTTATAACGGATGAGGCGTGCTATATTTAAATACAGGAAGGTAAGTACAATGGCTAAACACAATAACAACGAATATGCACGGGCATGTTGTGCATAAAGCAATAGATAGAAGTTGCAACTCAAAAGCAAGATGAAAAGCCAACGAGTTGTACGTAGTAAATATCTGGGGAATAGTTTCCACGATAAAAACAATCCCATAACACTGAGTATTAAGCTAGGTAAACGCAATATCCATTCTGGCCCGTAAGGAACTATATGGTTATACATCCACAACATCAAATTATGCAACGGCGGGTGTACATCTACAATTAAATAATGGTTCCATATATAGCTGAATGGTATGGCGGGGTTAGCCGTAACGGCGGTAAAAATTTCATCGTATTCAAAAGATATAGTCATTAAAATTGTGCGACATACAACTCCTAGCACAATCCCCAGCAATCCTAAAATGAATAACAACTTTTTCATAATATATATTCTACTATTTAAATACGTAAAGAGTGGGGGCGAGTGATTCGGATTTTCGTAATTTGGTAAAATGAATACGGCCATACAGAGAGGAACTATACTATGAAAAAGGTTGTGTTAGGATTATTATCTGTAATATTTATAGGGATAGGATGCAGCGAATCTCAGAAACAACAAAGCCCAGTTATTCCTACAACGAGTTCGCTTAGCACCAATGTTTTGGTTATGGAGGGGGATACACCCCTTATATCGGCTAGCAAACGAGGCGATGTAAAGGCAGCAAAAGCGTTGTTGGCTAGTGGAGCTGATGTTAATGCAACCAATGCGAAAGGGTTTACACCACTAATGGTGGCTAGTCAGGAAGGGAATGTGGACGTTATTAACGTATTGGCAACTGACAAAAAAATCGACCTAGAGGCCATGAACTGGAATGCTGATACAGCGCTTTTGATAGCGGTCCAAAATAATCGCTTGGAGGCAGTAAAGACGCTGTTGAATATTGGTGCGCAACCCAATTATGCTAAAGCAGGGATGACAGTTTTGATAGCCGCCAGCTATAAAGGGAATCCCGATATCGTAAGAGCACTACTCGAGGCAGGGGCGGATCCAAATATGGTAGATGAAAACAATGAATCTGCACTGGATGTAGCTATTAACACGAATAAACCGGCGGTTGTTGCAGTATTACGTGAATATCAAAGTAAAAAGTGAGAAATGTAGCGATTTATAAAATATAATTCCCCGGAGACAGCCCGGGGAATTATATTTTAAAGTATTTGTTTAGTTAAGCATTTTTATGGTGCAATTTGTACCATTGCAACATAATAACTGTTTTTGCATCGCAGATTTCGCCCTTTTCCAGCATTTCATAGGCCTTGGTGAGAGGGAGTTTTTTCAAATTGATAAACTCGTCTTCATCAGGGCAATCTTTCCCTCGTGTGAGTCCGGTGGCTACAAACAGGTGTAGTTCTTCATTCGAAAACGCATTGGAAGGATTAAACATAAGTACGTGTTTAATACTCTTTGCACGCATACCTGTTTCTTGCCTTAGCTCAGCACGTGCACAAGCTAAAAAAGTTTGGCCTTTTTCGCGTTTGCCGGCAGGTAGTTCCAGCGTAACTCGGCCAACGGGATAACGATATTGCTGTACCAAATAAATATATTCGCCTTCTACTGGTAATACGCCGCTGGCTCCTTGATGATCTAAATACAAACGGGTGGCTTTATGTCCGTTGACGAGTTTAACTGTATCAAATTTGACACCGACGATACCCTTGAATAAGGTTTTGCTAGAAATTTTATTTTCTTTTAATTTACTATAATGTTTCATAGATATATCTTATAACATTTAAACTCCCTCAGGTTGTTTTATGGCAGAATTTGTACAACTTCACAATCACAGTGACTATTCTCTTTTGGATGGCATGCTGCGTATTTCTGAAAATCACAAACCCTCTAAATTCCTGCAAGGATTAGCGCAACAAGGTATCAAAGCCATGGGGCTTACCGACCATGGCAATATGTACGGGGCACTTGATTTTTATGAGGCCGCTACTGCGGTAGGTATTAAACCGCTTGTAGGTTGTGAATTTTACGTAACCGAGGGAAAGTATAATGTTAAAGACAAATCCTTGACGGGACACCTAACTCTGCTCGCACGTAATCATGAGGGATATCTCAATTTAATGAAGTTGAATTCATTGGCATGGGTGGATGGATTTTATTATCATCCGCGTGTCGATACTGAATTATTGGCTAAATATTCCGGTGGACTTTTGTGTTTGTCAGGGTGTTTAAAAGGGCTTTTATCTCAGTATGTGCGTAGTGTGGATGGGTTTGATAAGGCCTGCGCCTTTGCCAAGCAATACGAAAATATCTTTGGTAAAGGGAATTACTACATTGAATTGATGGACCATGGAATTCGCGAAGAAATAGAGGCCCTTCCTCTTCTAAAAGATATTTCAAAACGTACCGGGATCCCCGTGGTAGCCACGAATGATTGTCACTATGAGAAAAAAGAAGATTGGGAAGCGCATGACGTACATGTTTGTATTGCTACAAGGAAAACACTAAGTGACCCAACCCGCCTGAGAATGTCACACGAGCTGTATTTTAAATCACCTGAAGAAATGTGCGAATTATTTTCCCATACCCCTGAGGCCTGTAAAAACACATTAGCTATTGCAGAAAAATGTGATCTACAATTTCCCAAGCATGGTTTTATTTTGCCGAAATTTGATATTCCGCCGGAGTTTGCTAATTCAGCCGAATATTTTAAAGATTTGTGTCGTAAAGGTCTTACAAAAAAAATGCACGGTAATGTGCCGGAGAATTATTGGCAACAACTCGAATATGAATTTAACGTTATCATTACCATGGGGTTTGATTGCTATTTCCTCATTGTAAGCGATTTTATCAATTGGGCGCGCGCACACGATATCCCGATAGGCCCGGGGCGTGGATCTGGCGCAGGGTCTTTAGTGGCGTATAGTTTAGATATTACACGCATTGACCCTATTCAAAACAAGTTGCTTTTTGAACGATTTTTGAATCCGGACCGTGTAAGTATGCCGGATTTAGATATTGATATGTCTGATGCTGGGCGTGAGCGAGTGATAGATTACGTGCGCGGGAAATACGGCGCGGATCGCGTTTCACAAATTATTACCTTTGGAACAATGAAAGCCAAACTGGTGCTTAAAGACGTGGCGCGTGCAATAGATATGCCACTTGCTGAAGCGAACCGCATTACCAAAATGATTCCCAATGATCCTAAAATGACATTGGAAAAAGCATTAGAAATTAATGAGTTAAAAACTACTGTTGACACTAACCCGCAAGCCAAGCGTCTATATGATATGGCATGTAAACTTGAAGGACTTAAGCGGCATACAGGTATTCATGCGGCAGGAGTACTTATTACACGTGATCCGGTTAGTGAATACGTTCCATTGGCCCGGGGTGCAAAGGAAGCCATTACTACCCAATTTGAGGGGGAACCATGTTCTAATTTGGGGCTTTTAAAGATGGACTTTTTGGGATTGCGTACGCTAACGGTCATTGATAATGCTGAGAAAATGATTCGTGCACGTCATGATCCTAATTTTGATATTAACCAAGTTCCGCTGGATGACAAAAAAACCTATGAAATGCTTTCGGCCTGTAAAACACTGGGTATTTTCCAATTAGAAAGCGGCGGTATGCGGGATTTGATTAAAAAAATTCAGCCCAGCCAATTTAGTGATTTGTCCGCGCTTGTGGCATTATATCGTCCGGGACCGATGGAATCGGGCATGATGGATATGTTTGTTCGTCGTAAAAATGGGCAGGAAAAAATAACTTATGAAACTCCGCTGTTAGCAGAAGTGCTTAAGGATACCTATGGGTGCATGGTCTATCAGGAACAAATCATGCAGATTTCTAAACTTTTAGGTGGATTTACCCCCGGAGAAGCCGATACCCTGCGCAAAGCCATGGGGAAAAAGAAAATTGAAGTAATGGAAAAATTCGGTAAAAAATTTGTGGAAGGATGCAAAGCAAATAAAATCTCTGAAAAAACAGCCACACATATTTACGAACAAATGAAGGCCTTTGCCGGATACGGGTTTAACAAATCTCACTCCTACGCTTATGCCATGGTTACGTATCAAACGGCGTATTTAAAAGCCAATTACCCCATAGAGTTTATGTGTTCTTCGCTTACTAACGAAATCGGGCACAACGCAATTGGCGCCGAAGACAAAGAAAACAAAATTGTTACGTATTTGGAAGAAGCACGCAAAATGGGTTTTGAAACGTTGCCTCCAGATGTGAATAAATCCCAGCCGGAATTTTCTGTAGAGAAAATAGGCGACAAAGAGTATATCCGCTACGCATTAGAAGCCATCAAAAATGTGGGCACGGAAGGATGTATTTCTATTGTCAAAGAACGTGAAAAAGGCGGAGCATACACCTCGTTAGAGAATTTGTGTAGCCGTATTGACTTATTTCAAGCAAACAAAAAAACCATTGAAAGTTTAACTAAAGCCGGGGCGCTGGATAGTTTGTATCCGGGCCAAGATCCTAAAAATGTACGTGCCGATATTTTGGCCAATTTAGATGACTCTATTGATATTGCACATTCTGTGGCTAAGGAAAAAGAACAAGGGATGGGAAACTTGTTTGGAGATGATTTTTCTAGCGTGCTTAGTGTTAAGAAAAAAGAGCCCGTCAAAGCGCGTCCTTTCACACAAAAAGAGTTGTTATTCAATGAAAAGGAAGTGTTGGGATTATTCTTTAGCGGGCATCCCATGGCCAAGTATCAAGATTATTTAGCACGTTTGAAATGCACGCCCGTTATTGATATTTTAGAAGGAAGAGCCAGCGGACGTTTAAACGTGTTGGGTATTATTACATTATTTAAAAAACGCCAAAATAAACAAAAGAAAGAGTGGTGCCAATTGGTCATTGAAGATTGCACGGGTTCTATTTCGGTTAATTGTTTTGCAAGCGCGTATGAATCCATGGCCGAAAAACTTGTACCGAATGCCATTTTGAGCTTTACAGGGGATGTAAAGATAGATGACGAAAGTGCACGTGTTGAAATTAATCTCAAAGAAGTGAGTGATATTACGGAGCTTGTTGCCTCGACAGCCGAGGAATTTACGATTCGTATTCCGGTCGATTATCCCAGGGAAGGGTTGGAAAAACTAAAACGATTTTTAGATATTACTAAAGGAACAACGGTTGTATATTTAGAAGTACCATCTAAAGAAGAACCGCAAAAGGTTCACCGCATTAAAACTAACAAGCGTATTTTGCTTCATAAAGGCCTTTTGGAATATATTGAGAATACCATGGGTAATGCTTGGAGCTTTAAATAATGACCTCTTTGTTAATTTTTAAACAGAGATATAAGAAGATAATATGGAATTTCAAAGGATATTATTTCCAAGAAAGGCAAGTGATTTTATCTTCTAATGGTTTTACGCTAATCGAGCTTTTAGTGGTAGTACTCGTCATCGGTATTTTAGCGGCTATTGCTCTGCCACAATATCAAAAGGCAGTAGAAAAAAGTAAATTTACAGAACCTCTTGTTTGGCTAAGACAAATTTATCGCGCTGAAAAAATGTATTATTTACAGACGGGAGCTTATGATCAGAGTATTGCCAAGCTGGAAATTGTTTGGCCCTACGGCACAAAGTTAACGCCTAATGTTACTAAATTTGGGAAAGCTACCCTACCCAACGGAACAGCATATAGTTTTAATTCTAACAATATGTCCCTTCAATTTTCTTACAAAGGAGTAACCATACAAACTCCCCTGTCTACGGGGGTGGTGGATTGTTATCACTATACGGATCGAGCTAAAAAGAGGATCTGTCAAAACATTCGACATTTAAATAAAAAATGTGGAATAAATACTTGTACCATTATTTCGCTTGGGAAATAGTACACGTAAGGTAATTGGTTACTGAAATTGATCTGATTTTGTGCCACCGTCGTAGGAATATCCCAAATTGGCTTTGATTAATTCTTTAGCCAGATCTTTCCCTTCGCCGTTAGTTACATCGCACAGCAAGCGAAAATATTTATCACGTCCGCAATTGCTAAGGCGGATTGGTTGCTTTTCCAAAAATTTTTTAGTGAATGCTTTGGCTTGTTGCGCGAGTCCTTTTTCGCGTTCTGTTTTCCCTTTAATTTCTGGAGTATCTATACCCAAAACGCGTACAGGCACTTTTTCGCAATATACTGCTAGGGAACAATTTAAATTAATTTTAAATGTGTCTCCGTCGTAAACAGAAGCGATGGATACATTGTCAAAACTATCAGGGGTGGGGGTGTTTTCATTTTGTGATAATGGCTTTCCCTGCTGTTGCATGAAATACAAAATGACCGCCACAATAACCGAAATCCAAAATTTAGTTTGTTTTTTGGAATAACGGGTACCGGTATATCGCTGGGAGGACGATCTTTTTTTATAAGCCATATTAGGGGATCAGCAAACGCATGGCATGGCGGGCAACCTTAATTTCGAGGCGATGATCCGTTTTGCGCGGTTCCCCATCAATGTGATATAGAATTTCTTTATCACTTTCTACCACAGCATTATGCAACTGTGCCCAGGCCGTTACCTTAAATGGTGGTTTTTGCCCGAGGAAGAAGAACGGTAACGCAATTAGTAGCTTGAATTTGGCTACATCTTGTACAATTACCATGTCTAATTTTCCGTCAGCAATTCCCGCTTGCGGAGCAATGACGAAATTGCTTCCATATTGACGATTGTTGGCAAACACTAAGGAAAGCGGTGCCCAAAGGTGAGGTTGGCCATCCAAGGTTACTTTTAACACGTTGGGTTTGTAAGATAATACTGTTTTAGCGCCCAATTTGAAGTACGGTGTTTTACCGCGTTCTCCGCCGTTATTTCCATGCTCCATAAATTTCCATGCAATGGCGGCTTCGACGCCTACCCCAGCTAAGTTGAGGAACAGTTCCCCATTAGCATACCCCACGTCACAAGGTTGCGGAGAGGCCTTTTTCAATTTGGCGAGTGTTGTTTTGAGAGGGGCCATAAGCCCTAACTCTCGTGCGAAACCATTTCCGCTACCTCTAGGAATAATTCCCAATGCAGTTTGCGTATTTGCTAATTTTTGCGCAACTTCGTTTACAGTACCGTCTCCGCCGATAGCTACCACAGCATCAAAATTGTTTTCTACCGCATCTTGTGCTAATTGTGTGGCATGTTTGGGGGCGTTAGTTATACAAAAATCGGCCTCCGGAAATTCTGCCAATACTAGGCGTTTAATGTAGTCAACATTAGCCGGCTCTTTGCCGCTTTTGGGGTTTAAGATAAAACGTATTTTCATAATTTTTTAAGTGTTTCCTGTGTAATATTTCCTTTATCGAGCTGCAAGAGCGCCTCGTAAATGCGTTCATTTTTCAGAAGTTGCACTCCGAGGGAGGCGATTTTTCCACCTACGACCATCACGAACGTCATAAATACAGCAAATAGTCCCATATTGGCCATCGTGTTGGCGGCCTCCATAGGTATACTCATCGGACCTGCTTGGGTCTTTACAGTTAAATCAGCAAAATGCACGAGGGCTGCTACTTCTTCGCCATAAATAAAAACCTTATACATGCTATTCAAGGCAAACAAGATAATTAAAAATCCTACACACAACAATAAGTAACTTAAAATTTTGTGCATAAGCGTCCCTCCGCGGACGGCCTTATATATTTAGTATAATATATTATAACCTTTTTACCAGGAAATTTGATATGAAAACTAGTACGCAGATCCGTAACGGATATTTAGAATTCTTTAAATCAAAGGGATTGCCCGTCTTACCATCCAGTTCTTTAATCCCGCATTCTGACCCAACTTTATTATTTACTTCCGCAGGAATGGTACAATTTAAGGCCAATTTTTTAGGAATTGATAATTCACTTAAAAACGCGGCTACTTGTCAAAAATGTGTGCGTACCACCGATATTGACAGCGTAGGTTTTACCGAACGCCATCTTACATTTTTTGAAATGTTAGGCAATTTCTCGTTTGGAGATTATTTTAAGAAAGAGGCCATTGCTTGGGCATGGGAATATTTGACCAAAGTACTGGGGTTGCCGGCCGAGAAACTTTACGTTAGCATCTACAAAGGAGGCATCGCACAGCGAGATGCCGAGGCCTATGAAATTTGGGAACAGTTTGTCCCTGAAAATCACATTTTTGAATTAGGCGAAGCAGACAATTTTTGGACGATGGGTCCTACAGGACCATGCGGCCCCTGTTCGGAAATTTATTACGATTTTGGTAATAAAGGGTGTCAAAATCCTCATTGTGATATCACATGTGATTGCGGACGTTTTGTAGAAATTTGGAACATTGTGTTTGAAAGCTATAATCGACAAGAAGATGGTACTTTTAAAGCGCTTCCGCATAACAACATTGATACGGGTATGGGACTAGAACGTTTATGTATGGCTATGCAAAATGCCAAAAACGTGTTTGAAACCGACTTGTTTACTCCACTTACCGCACAAGCAAAAAAAGATTTACACATCAAGGGAGATACACGCGAAGAAGTGGCTGCTTTGCGTATTATTGCGGATCACGTACGCAGTTCTAGCTTTTTAATTGCGGAGGGTATCTTGCCTTCGAACGAAGGCCGTGGTTATATTTTGCGTCGCTTAATTCGCCGGGCCGTACGTTATGCCAAGCTAATGGGAAGCGACAGACCTTATCTTTACACGCTTGTACCGGTGGTACAACAAATTTTCGCCGGGTTATATCCTGAGATTGATAAAAACGCCCAGCACATTCAAACCGTGCTTCAACAAGAAGAGAAAGCGTTCCGGAAGACACTTGTTACCGGGGAAGAAAAACTAGCTGAGCTGTTGGCCAGCGGTGCCAAAACTATTTCCGGGGAAGATGCATTTCATCTGCATGAAACATACGGTTTCCCCTTAGAACTTACCAAAGAAATTGCGGCTGCCAAAGGCGTGTGTGTGGATGAAAAAGGTTACGAGGCCGCCAAATCTGCTGCACAGGAAAAAAGCCGCTCCTACGCAGATGAATTTAGCAAAGAAAAAGTGATTGTCATGCAAAAACTGGAAAACACGTTGCCTGCTACCCAGTTTGTAGGATATGACACGCTTACGCAGCCGGCGTGCATACTTTCCTTATTAAATGAAAAATTTGAAACCGTAGATAATTTAAATGGCCGTGGATATGCAGTATTTGATACTACGCCATTTTATGCTGAATCAGGCGGACAAATTGGCGATCAAGGGGCCATTTTAATAAATGGGAAGCAAACCGCTTCCGTTATAGATGTGCAAAAACCTTTGGGGAAAATTTTCTTGCACACGGTAAATGGTGTTTTGCATAAAGGTGACAATGTAACTTTACAAGTCAATGCTGATTTACGCAAACGTACCATGGCCAATCATAGTGCTATTCACTTAATTAATGCCGCCCTTCGACAGGTATTTGGCACAACCGTGCATCAAAGCGGTTCGTACGTGTCCCCGGAACGTTTTCGTTTCGATTACACGCTTTCCAAAGCACCTACGGCGGAAGAATTGAACAAAGCGTGGGCCATTGCCAATAAAGCCGTTCAAGATGCATTGCCCGTTACTTGTCAAACACGTCCGTTGGCGGACGCCGAAAGATTGGGCGCGGTAACGCTTTTAGGTGAAACGTATGCGGATCCGGCTCGTTTTGTATTGATGGGGGGATCGTTTGAAGATACTACCCCAAAATATAGTTTGGAACTTTGTGCCGGAACGCACGTTAAAAATACCGCGGAAGTGATTACTGTTTTGGTACTTAAAGAAGGTTCTGTTTCCGCGGGTGTTCGTCGTATTGAAGGGGTGGCTGGATATGCTGCGTTAGATTATTTACAACATGTACATACGCAGGCCGTGCAATTAGCCACGCGTTTAGATGTGCCAACCAAGGATGTATTTGCGCGTGTTAATACAATCATGGACGAGCTCAAAGAAGTTAAAAAACGCTATGAACAGTTCCGCCAAAAGACATTAGCTGCGGGCGGCGTAAACGAAATGAGTTTGACACTTAAAAACGGTACTACAGTTGTTTTGCGCAAGGCCAATGAAGCTCAGCCCAAAGAATTGCGCAACATTGCTGATACGCTTGCGCAAAAGCAAAAACAGGCACTTGTCATCGTGACATGTGATCATGAAGGGAAACGTTCTTTTGTAGTCAAAATGGCGGGCAAATTACCCAATACAGATGCGGTTACTATTGCCAAACAGCTTGCCGAAGGTATTAATGGTCGTGCTGGTGGGAGGGCAGATTTCGCCCAGGGTGGCGGTGAGGCCAAGGAACCGATGGAGAATCTGTTGGCTGCATTGCGTTAGGCACAACTTAAAATCTTGCGAGCGCACGTTTACAAACGTGCGCTTTTTGTTTCTTAATCTGCGTCAATATTTTTTATGAAAATCCCCGGGATTTCATCCCGGGGAAAATTATACATTAACGACCACCGCCACCGCCACCGCCGGAGCCACCGCCGGCAGATCCGTGGCCACCCACTCCTGATGATAAGCTCGAAAATGCCGAACTCATAGAAGAACTAAAGGATGAAGGATTTACACCGTAAAATCCGCGTGCATTAAGCACTGAACTAATTTGTTGGGCGGAGAAATTTTTCTCAAACGATTTGATCCATTTGTTTTCAATTCCTAGAGCATAAGCATAAGGCAAATAATCACAGAATGTGCGTAAGGGATCTGTGGGGTTACTTTGCGCTATTCGCCCGGCCTCCCCTAGTTCTAAATAATGCTTAAATCCTTCAATATGGTCCACTAGTGAACGCCCGAACACAGAGTACGCTTTAATCCATTGCATGAAGAGTCCACCCACAATAGCTGCTATTATCAGGATGATGTGATTTAGTAAAAGGGTGTAACTGAAATTGGACGAAAAGCGAAAGGCAATATCAGCGTAAAGGAATATATACAGCACGCTAAAGGCCCAGGGGAAAATCCCTGTTTTCCAGGGAATAGGTCTTTGTAAGCAAGCGTGTGTAAAGAATACAATAGCTATTAGCAAACAGCTAAAGAGTCCGGGATTTAGATTCGAAAATATGGCCGGCATGAATCCTCCCACAATCAAATACACAAAGGTAGGGATGTTGTACCACTTGTTAGTTGTAAAATAGGGTTCGGATTGTTCCTTTAAAACATGTTCTAGTTCTTTATAAATAGTTTGAAAATCTTTTGCGTTGCTTGGGTCACTTAATTTCACGCGTTTCTTCCCTCTGAATAAAGCCGGTAATATAAACGCTTCTTCTTGGGATAGCAGAGGGGAGAAAGTAGTAAGTTTACGTTCCATATAGGAATTATCCTTGATAAATCCTTTTTCATGGTGAATAGTCAGCGCATCTTTCATAGCCAAACTAAGGACTGCGGTGGGTAACAATAAATTCTTAGCATGACCCATAGAATACAGATAGAGTGTTTTAGCTGCAGAAAAATTTTCAGGAGGTTCGTACTGCGTGAAGACACGTGCTTTTGGATCACGACCGACTCGGTTCCAAGCCCAGAAGTAATAGAGCCACAGGAGTATCAACCCTATTAAAAGCAAAATTGTTATTCCGTATTTCACGAAATAATAATCTTTGGGAGGAGTGATAAGTCCTTTTTGCCAAGGCACAGCTATCGTAAAATCATTCCCAGGGGTTAAAGAGGTAGCATAGAAAGTGAGTCCGTTTCGTTTGGCTTGTGTCCCTTTAGTGCCCCTGCGGCCTACATAACTAGACACGAGAGATTCATCCACGCGTGCGCCGTTGGGTAATTCTAGCTCAAAGGAGGCCTTGTCTATGGGGAAGTCCCAATTACTTCCGGTCACATTCCAGTATATTTCATCATGTTTCCAAAACAATCCCACTACATTATCCATGGTATATTGTAGCTGATAGGTATGGGGTCCTTGCTCGATGTAATTATCATTGCCAAAATTGACGCGTGAGGACCCTGGTTTTTTTTCAATAAAGAACGGATGTTTTTGTCCATCCATAGATACCGAAAGGATTTGAATAGATTGATCGTATCGGGAAGGTAATTCGCGGACAATTCCCCGGCGAATTTTATCATGTTCGGCAATGACGGAAATTCCTTCCGTTACTTGGACAGATCCATCCGTATTTACCTTCATGTGCGAAGAAAAATCGGTAATACGCTCCGCGGCATATACCCAACAAGATGATACACACAAACAAAGCAAAAACCATTTTTTGAACATAAAAACCCCTTGTGATATGATTTAGTTTATCATATTTGTGTGAGCGGTGCGTTGTGTTTTAACAAGGAAATAATGCTACAATAATAATTACTATGAATTTAGACAATAAGGCCATTTATTTCCGGCGTACAGCCCTTCGCAAAATCGTAGAAGCGTTCGACAAAGGTATCTTGGAGACAGATGCCTATCGCATTCCGTACGAAGTTATTCCGCCCGATTCCAAATCTTCTGTGCGTTGCTGTATTTATAAAGAGCGTGCCGTGTTTCGGGCGCGCACTTTAGCAGCGTTGGGATGTAGCGTGGAAGAAGATGACGAGGCAACTTCGCTTAACGATTACGCCAAAGAGGCCTTAACCCGTACGCACATTCCACAAGTACCGCTTACAGTTATGGATATTGCGTGTCATGCCTGCCGTCGGGCTCGTCACATTGTGACGGAGGCCTGCCAGGGTTGTTTGGCGCGTCCGTGTCAGCAAGCGTGTAAATTTGGAGCAGTCAATTTTGTGGATGGCCGTTCTTCCATTGACCCGGAAAAATGTAAAAACTGCGGGGCGTGCCAGCGTGCTTGTCCATATAACGCGGTCACGTTTATTCCCGTTCCGTGTGAACAGGCCTGCCCGGTGGATGCCATTCGCAAGGCAGAAAATGACGTGGCGGAAATTGATTTCGATAAGTGCATTGCTTGCGGACAATGTTTAGAGGCCTGCCCGTTCGGTGCTATTATGGAGCGTAGCCAATTAATTGACGTGCTTAACCAAATCAAAAAAGGCGCTCCGGTAGTGGCCATGATTGCGCCGTCTATCGTAGGACAATTTGATTGTACCTTGCCCCAGCTTATTACAGCTATTAAACAAGCAGGTTTCCCGCATGTAACAGAAGTGGCGTTGGGGGCAGATATCACTACGGCTAACGAAGCGCGCGAACTGGTGGAACGCTTGGAAAAAGGAGCGCGATTTATGACGACCTCTTGCTGTGCCGCTTGGGTGCAGGCCGTCAAAAAACATTTGCCCGCACTGCAAGAATTTATTTCTCGTACTAAAACTCCGGCTGGTTATACTGCCGAACTGGAAAAACAAAAAGGACATATAACGGTATTTATTGGGCCCTGTGTATCCAAACGTGCCGAAGGCATGGAAGACCCCAACATTGACTATGTGATGACGTACGAAGAGTTGGCTGCTATGTTTGAGGCCAAAAATATTCATCCCGCAAAGTGCAAAGAAACTCCGTTAAACCCTAAAATTTCTGGTGAGGCGCGCTATTATGGTGTTACCGGTGGCGTGGCGCAAGCAGTCGAGAATGCACTTGCCGGCAAGCGGTCCTTCAAAAAAGAAGCAATAAACGGCTTGGACAAGAAGACAATTGCGCTTTTAACGGCCTATGCCAAAGGTGAGGGGAACTTTCAACTTTTAGAAGTGATGAACTGCAAAGGCGGTTGTATCGGTGGACCGTGTACACTCAGGCCACAGGCGCAAGCAATTAATCCCATTAAAGAATTGGTGGAAAATTCACCTAAAGTTCCTTGTGCGCTAGATAAAAATAATTAAAACTTTCTAAAAATCCCACAGACAGGTTTTGAAATTTTGGAGGAAATACGTATACTTATTAGTGGGGGCGTATTGCTTCCTAATTTGAGGTTATGAAAAGGAGAATAACTTATAAGGGTTTTACCTTAATTGAGTTATTAGTAGTAGTGTTTATTATTGGTATCTTGGCAGCTATTGCACTTCCTCAATACCAAAAAGCCGTTGAACGCTCCCGCATGGCCGAAGCCGTACAGGTATTGGGAGATGTTGCTACAGCTCAAACCGTCTATTACATGCAACATGGCAATTTTGCCACCACATTGGACCTTTTGAATACCAACGGGGATGTGCAAATTAATGATGCTGGCGATGCATGGTCAGCTCTGACCTTCGGCAACCGCGTTAGCAGTACCTATCACGGTGTTGGTCAACCTATGATTTTATCCCGTGCCGGCGGTATGTATGATGAAAATTCACTTCGACTAATTATATATGCGGACGGATATATGGAAAAGTACTATACTTGGGGTATCGGTGATGGATTTGGTCCTATGGCCGAAAGTATGGGATATGAAGCAGAACCTGCTCCCAGATAGTTAAGTGTTAAAAAAAATTAATACCCCCGCGTTAAGCGGGGGTTGTTTTTAATGGCGATTCATATATTTACCGTCCACATCCCTAATTAAGGGAGTGCCGGCAGGCGGGCCGCTACGCTTGAGCGGGGCAAAGGCATCAGGTCGATGATGCCGCGGAGATGGCCCCGGACGATAGCGAGACCTATGATGGTGATGATGATAAAGGATTCCTCCTCCAATTAATCCTCCCACAGCTGTTCCCACGATAAAAGGAACAACAGGGTTTGAACGAACCACCACCGTGCGTTGATTGTTGGTTGCTTGTTCCAGAGCCAAACGTTCTTGCTCCAGTTGAGCTTGTTGCTGTGCTAATTCAGCTTGATAACTCGAATTGGCCGCGGATACTGTCGCTATAAAGGCCGCGTATTCATGGCTATTAAACGTATGTTTCAAGGCCCCATTTTGAAACACCAAGTACTTATCTCCACTTTGATAGGCAGTATACGTTTGGTTAGTAGCCACATTAGTTATGGTAGTAAGATACGTTTGCGGAGCTTGGTCCTTAAGGTCTTTCTCCGCCAACGTAGAGTTAATACCATATTTTTCATTTAGGGCCAATACACCTTTTACGTCATCAACCACCGCCACTAGTTTTTGCGGTAGTTTAAACTCAAAAAGAAAAACACGGAAATCATCGCTATTTTTACCGTAACGCACCAGGGCATATTCTTTTCCGCTTGTGCTTTTGACGGTAGTATCTAACGAACTGACCGTATTAACCATATAGAGTACCTCTTTGCGAGTTTTGCCAGCAAAAAGGGCCGCTAGTTGATCGGCACTGTACGAAAATACAGCTACGCCGTCATCGGCGGAAGGTTGGGCTGCTCCGGGCAGCCACGGGGAACATAGCACCAGGGCAAGTAGTAATAATTTTTTCATACGCTATTATAACACCTAGTATATAAAATATATTGCAAAGTGGGGGGCAATTTCATAGAATTTGAGGAATCAAATTTAGGAGGGTTCTCAGATGAAAAAGGTTGTTTTAGGAATTTGTTTGGCTGTAGTGACGGTTTGTGCGTGCAAAAAGCACGAAACAGCTGCTCCAGCTGCTCCGGTGGTGTCGGCTGTGAAGGTAATCCAACAAGATTTGCCGTGGAATATTGAATATCCGGCACAGGTGACTGGATCCCTTGAAATTCAAATTCGTGCCCAGGTGGGAGGTATTTTGCAAAGCCGCTTGTATAATGAGGGCGAATTTGTAAAGGAAGGTACTCAACTTTTTCAAATTGATGACTCCGAATACAAAGTGGCGCTTGAGAAAGCACAGGGATCGTTGGCGCAGGCACAAGCCGAAGAAAAACGCACTTATCGTACATTTAACCGCATGAAAACACTGCGTGCTTCCAATGCAGTAAGCCAACAAGATTACGACAACGCCCTTTCTGCCTATGAAACCGCCCAAGCTAACGTAAAAGTGGCCCAAGCAGCAGTAGAAGGAGCCAAAATTAATTTAGGTTATACTAAAGTCACCGCGCCTATTTCTGGGATTGTCGGGCAAGCAGTTCCTTCGGTGGGAAGTTTAATCTCTCCGACAGGTGAATCTGGTTATTTAACCAATATGGTACAGATTGACCCTTTGTACGTAAAATTTGCCATGCCAAGCAGTCAGTTCAGTCAACTCTCTCAAGGATTTATGTCGGGACAAATTGCTTTTGGTAATATGCAGCCCGGTAAAAAAGAGGCCGCTCAAGAATATCGGGATAAAGACGTTAATGATGTTTCAATCTATGTAGAAGCTATCATGCCTAATGGCGAAGTTTACCCGCAGCGTGGCAAGATTATCTTTTTTGATAGTTCCGAAAATGCTCGAACTTCCAGCATTGCTATGAAGGCCGAGTTTGCTAACCCGCAAAATTCCCGCTTGTTAATGCCGGGGCAATTCGTGCGTGTGCACTTAATAGGCGCTACGTTTAAAAATGCTATTTTAATTCCTTCTTCCGCTGTGTTGCATACAGCCAAAGAACTTTTGGTGTACGTAGTAGACGCCAATAATGCCGTAGAAGCACGTCCCATAGAGGCCGATTTGCAAAACGATATGTATGTAGTGACTAAAGGGCTAAAGGCCGGGGACGTAGTTATTAGCGAGGGTTTGTCGCGCATTCGCCCCGGTCAAACCGTAAAAGTACAACTGCAAGATTTTGGAGTGCCCGTTACCAAAGAACGTACTGCCCCCAAAGCCGATGAGGAAAAAATGGATCAATTAGAACAGGCCATTTCCGATTCGGAAGCACCGGATGCACAGTCGTTACCGCAAGTAGCAACGGCTAATAAACCAGCCCAAGACAAATAGGGGGATGCATGTTTTCTAAATTCTTTATTGACCGGCCGATTTTTGCAACGGTAATCTCGCTCTTAATTACCTTGGCGGGGCTTGTATCTATCAAGTCGTTACCAATCGAGCAATATCCGGATTTAACTCCGCCTACGATCGCTGTTTCAGCCAGTTATCCAGGCGCTAGCCCTGAAGTAATTGCTAATACCGTGGCCGCTCCTTTAGAGCAGCAGATTAACGGGGTAGAGGATATGCTTTACATGAACTCCACTTCTTCTGCCAACGGTTCTATGGCACTGACGGTTTATTTTAAAGTAGGTACAGACCCGGACCAGGCCATGATTAACGTCAATAACAGAGTACAAGGTGCTACGGCAACTTTGCCTGAAGACGTACGCCGCTACGGGGTGACGGTTGGCAAAAAATCTTCTGCTATTTTGCAGATGATAGCGTTTTATTCGCCGTCGGGCCGTTCGGATACTACTACGATTGGTAACTATGTGCTTGTTAATATTGTGGACGAGTTAAAGCGTATTGAAGGGGTTGGGGATGCCATGGTAATGTCTGCCAACGACTACGCCATCCGCATTTGGGTCAAACCGGATGTTCTTTCTCAACGCAATTTATCCATCGCAGAAGTAGCTTCCGCTATCAAAGCGCAAAATGCGCAGCGTGCTGCGGGTAAAATCGGTCAGGCACCCATGCCGGTAAAAGTGGATCGCAGTTACTCCATTATTGCGCCTGGTCGTTTTTCCACGGTGGAAGAATTTGAAAATATTATCTTGCGTGCTAACGCCGATGGCACCACCTTGCGTCTTAAAGACGTGGCACGTATAGAATTGGGCAGCCAAACTTATGAATTTAACGGGAGTTTCAATCGTAAACCGGCAGTTCCTGTGGGAATCTATCTGTCCCCGGGTGCTAATGCTGTAGCAACGGCGAAAGCGGTGCAAGAACACTTGGCCGAAGTAGCCAAAAACTTTCCGGCGGAAATGGACCTGGCCTACGATACTGCCTATGATACTACGCTTTTTGTAAATGAATCCATTAAAGAAGTAATCAAAACTTTGGTGGAAGCCATGGTATTGGTGTTCTTGGTGGTATTTTTATTCTTGAAAGATTGGCGTGCTACGCTTATTCCGTGTTTGGCAGTGCCGGTATCTATTATCGGCGCGTTTGCCGGCATGGAAATTATGGGTTTTTCCATCAATACCTTAACGCTATTTGGGCTTGTGTTAGCTATTGGTATGGTGGTGGACGATGCCATTGTAGTAATTGAAAACGTAGAGCGTATTATGCATGAGGAAAATCTTCCTGTGCGTAAAGCCACTATTAAAGCCATGCAAGAAGTTTCCGGTCCTGTAGTAGCTATTGTATTAGTATTGTGTTCTGTATTTGTACCGGTGGCCTTTATGGGTGGTTTGACTGGTGTAATGTATAAGCAGTTTGCTATTACAATTGCTGTGTCAGTGGTTATTTCCGGTTTAGTGGCACTTACGTTAACGCCCGCATTGTGTGTGCTTCTCTTAAAAAAACAAGAGCACCCTACCAGTGGTTTCTTTTACAAATTCGACCAATGGTTTGATAAACTTACCCAAAAATACGGTAAATTGGTTGGCTTTATTTTACACAAGGGGATCGTCTCAGCTATTATTATGGCAGTATTGTTTTTGGCTACGCTGGGACTTTTTAAAATAGTACCCGGCAGCTTGCTGCCTACTGAAGACCAGGGCATTATCATGGTATCCGCGCAATTGGACCCCTCCTCTTCTTTGGGCGCCAGTGATAAAGTAGCCAGTGAAATGGAAGATGTACTCTTGTCTATTCCGGCTGTTCAAAAAGAAATGACATTTTCCGGCTTTGATATGATGACCGGTGCGCAAAAGAACAACGGTGTGGCATCCTTTGTGATGTTAAAACCATGGGATGAGCGCAAAAAAACGGACGAATCATCTACCGCGGTTGTTAAGCAAGTGTATGTTAAAGCGCAAAGCCAAGTTCCTGGCGCATTGGTAATGCCATTTAATCCACCTCCTATTTTAGGTATGAGTACAACGGGCGGGTTGGAAGGTTATATTCAAAACCGCTCTGAAGGTGGGTCAGCTGAACTGGCTGAACAAGTAAATAAATTTTTAGAAGCAGCCCGTAAACGGCCCGAACTAACAGCTGTATCTTCTTCGTTTTCGGCTTCAGTTCCGCAATATGCTTTAACCGTGGACGAAGTAAAGGCGCAATCCATGGGCGTTTCACTTGATGCACTCTATGCCACGTTGCAAGGTACCTTTGGAAATATGTACATCAACGATTTTACGTACTTGGGCCGAAGTTTTAAAGTAATGATGCAAGCAGAGGGTGAATATCGTGCCCGTCCGGACCAATTAAGTGAGATTTATGTAAAGTCCAATAGCGGGGCTATGGTACCACTTTCTACGTTAGTGACGTTGAAACCTTCATTAGGGCCGGACATTGTGGAACGTTTTAACGTGTTCCCGTCTGCTAAAGTGATGGCTAGCCCGGCACCTGGCTATAGCTCCGGAGACGCTATCCGTGCGGTAGAAGAAACCGCTAGAGAAGTCCTTGATTCTGGCTTTACGCTGGCTTGGACAGGTACCACGTATCAAGAAAAACTGGCGGGTAGTTCCTCTACCTCCGCGCTCTTATTAGGAATGTTGGTTGTATTCTTAATTTTGGCTGCCCAATATGAAAAATGGAGTTTGCCGGTGGCGGTACTTTTGGCTGTACCGTTTGCTTTGTTTGGGGCACTCTTAGGAACGTGGATACGTGGCTTGTCCAATGATATTTATTTCCAAATTGCATTGGTGGCCCTTGTTGGGTTAGCAGCTAAGAACGCTATTTTGATTGTCGAATTTGCCGTGCTATTAAAAGAGCAGGGTATGTCCAAGGCCGAGGCGGCTTTGCATGCTTCGCTCTTGCGTTTCCGCCCGATTGTAATGACCTCCCTGGCGTTTATTTTAGGATGCGTGCCGTTGGCAATTAGTTTTGGCGCTGGGGCGGCCAGCCGCCATTCTATCGGTACAGCTGTGGTATGCGGTATGTTGGTAGCTACTGGGGTGGCGCCCATGTTTGTACCATGGTTTTTTACATTATTGGCTGGAAAAGATAAGGAGAAAAAATGAGATTAGCAAATTTATTGACAGTTTGTGCTGTACTTACGGTGGGGTGTGCAATGGGCCCCAATTACAAACGCCCGGATGCGGATTTGCCGCAAGGGGAGCAGACCTCTAATTATAACGTGTTCACCCAACAAAATTGGTGGACCATGTTTGATGATGATGTGCTCAACCAAATGGAAGATACGGCCCTTAAATACAACTGGGATTTACAGGCCGCCATTGCCCGTGTAGATCAAGCCCGCGCAGAGGTGACTATTGCCGGGGCTAATCAGTTGCCTGTGGTGTCTGCCGTAGGAACGACTGGTCGGCAAGGCAATGCACAAGGTTCCGGTGAAAGTACCAGCCGGGCGGGACTCAATGTTTCCTTTGAGCTTGATTTATGGGGCAAATATCGCCGCCTAAAAGAATCTGCCCGTGCACAACTTTTGGCTACCGAGGCCGCACGTGATACGGTAAAACTTACACTTACTGCGGATGTTGCCAAGCAATATTTCACTATGCTTATGTTGGATAATCAATTGGAAATTGCGCAACAAACGGTAACTGCCCGGCAGGAAAATGTACGCATTTACCAAAGCCGCTACGAGGCGGGTTACGCCACGGAAGTGGACTTGCGCCGCGTGCAAGCCAATTTACAAAGTATCAAGGCGCAGGAAGATAATTTGCGCTTACAACTTGCCAAAACTGAAACGGCGTTGGCGGTACTTTTGGGCAAATCTCCCCGCGCCATAGTGGAAGAGAAAATGACGCGCGGTAAACACTTAAATGAGTTGACCCTCGCGCCGGAGGTGCCCGCGAATTTGCCTTCGGATTTGTTGGAACGCCGCCCGGACGTGATGACGGCTGAAGAACAACTTATTGCGGCTAACGCTAACATTGGCGTGGCACGCGCCTCTTATTTCCCGGATATTTCTTTAACAGCTGCAGCGGGATATGCCAGTAACGCACTGACTAATTTGTTCACGGGTGGTTCGGGCGTGTGGTCGTTGGGGGCCGATTTGGTGTCACCTATCTTTAATGGTGGTAAAATTACGGCTGAAAACAAAAAAGCCGAGGCCCAATACCGTGAGATTTTAGCCAATTACCAAAAAACCTTGCAGTTGGCGTTCAAGGAGGCGCTCGATGCCATTAACTCCAACCAGATGTATCGCCAAATTTACGATTCGTATTTGGCACAAACCAACGATATGCGCCGTAGCTATGAGCTTACCAAAAAGCAGGAAGATGCCGGGCTTATCGGCGTGACGGATTTACTTAGCGTAGAAGAAACATTGCTTTCATCTGAAATGAATCTTTCTACTGCACGCAAAAACGAATTGGATGCCGTGGTGGATTTAGCCAAAGCATTGGGTGGTGGTTGGACTACGCAAGACATCCAAGAAGCGAAAAAGAAGTAACAGATTACTATGATATGCGAGCAAGGCGCAACATTGTTGCGTCTTGTTTTTTGCTACAATACAAATATGAACGCTTATGTATTAAGTCCATTAGATGGGCGCTATGCTAAAAAATTGACGGCACTGTCGGCCGTAATGGGTGAGGATTCCCTTTTACGTGCGCGTGTACGTGCGGAAATTACGTGGCTCAACGTATTATGCGAGCTAAAACTCCCGGGCATTAAAAAATTGTCTGCAGCTGAGCAGAAAATTTTAGCCAGCGTGTGCGAACTCTCTGCCAAAGATATGGAACTCATCCGCGCCTTGGAAACCAAGGGCTATGGCAAAATCCCCGCCACTCGGCACGACGTAAAATCGGTGGAATATTTTCTGCGCTTAAAACTCGAAAAAACCAGTTTAAAAGACCGCTTGCCGCTCATCCATTTTGCCTTAACAAGCGAAGATATTAATAGTGTTTCTTATGCGCTTTTACTTAGCGACGGAGTAGAAAAAGCACTCCTGCCCGCACTTGAAAAATTGCAAAAGGAACTATTAAAACTTTCTAAAAAAGAGGCGCAAAGTGTATTGCTCGCTCGTACACACGGGCAACCTGCTGTGCCGACGACATTTGGCAAAGAAATCCGCGTATTTGAAACACGTTTGGGGCGCCAAATTAGCGAGCTAAAACAAAAACAAATTTCGTGTAAGTTTAGCGGGGCGGTGGGCAATTTTAACGCACACTATGCAGCATTCCCGTCGATCAATTGGCCGCGTGCTGCCAAGCAAGTGATTAGCACACTAAACAAAAACCGCAAGCTAAAACTATTTTTAAGTCCGCTTACTACGCAAGTGGATAACCGCGATAGTTACGCTGAACTTTTTGATAATTTACGCCGTATCAACATAATTTTGACTGATTTTAGCCGCGACATGTGGCATTATATTTCCGCCGGGTTTGTTGCTCAGCAAACGGTCAAAGGCGAAGTAGGATCTTCCACCATGCCGCAAAAAGTAAATCCTATTGATTTTGAAAATGCCGAGGGGAATTTGCAACTAGCCAGCACATTGTTTGATTTTCTTTCCAACAAACTCCCCGTTTCGCGCTTACAGCGGGACTTGTCGGACTCGACGGTGCTACGCAATATCCCGGTGGCATTTGGGCATACGCTGGTGGCGTATGAATCTTTGTTAAAAGGTCTTTCCAAAATTGCATTTAACAAAGAAGTGGCCCGTGAAGAATTGCAACGTCACCCCGAAGTATTGGCAGAAGCCATTCAAACTATTTTGCGCGCATACGGATGTGAAAATGCCTACGAACTTTTGCGCGATTTTACCCGCGGCCGTCACTTAACTGCCGCGGCCATTACCGATTTTATTGACGGGCTTAACGTTCCTGCGCCTGTCAAAATGCAGTTGCATATGTTAGAAGCAGAAAAATATTTAGGGATAGCACCCAAACTAGCGGAGGGGAAATTATGATTGATTTAGTATGTGGCGGACAAGCCGGTGACGAAGGAAAGGGCAAAATTGCGGCCTATCTTTCTTATAAAGGTAATTATGAATATTGTGTGCGCGTGGGTGGCCCGAACGCAGGCCATACCGTTGTACAGAACGGCGTTTCTTACACGCTTAAAAATATTCCCTCCGGCTTTCTAAACCCTAAAACAAAACTCGTTTTGGGCGCGGGGGCTTACACGAAAACTGAGTGGTTGTTAGATGAAGTGAAAAAAACCGGCACAAAAGATCGCTTAATTATTGACCCCTATGCTGTGTTAATTACCGACGAGCAAACTGCGGCTGAACGCGGTGCGGCGCACTTTATGAATAAAATTGGCAGCGTAGGAACGGGGCTTGGCCAAGCCGTCAAAGAGCGTATTGAGCGGCGCGATATTAAATTTGCCAAAGACGAGCCGCTGCTCAAAGATTTCATTCAAGACGTGCCCGAATTATTAAACGCTTGTTTGGACAAAGGCGGAGATGTCCTTTTGGAAGGCACGCAAGGGATTAAACTCTCGCTCTTGCACGGAGAATATCCGTTTGTCACTTCGCGCGATACCACGGCCAGCACCTTTTTAGGGGAGGCCGGTCTTGGCCCCAAGTCCGTGCGGGATGTGTATGTAGTGTTTAAACCCTACATTACACGTGTTGGCCCCGGTCCCTTGGAAAAAGAAATGTTTGACGAGAAAGAACTCGAGATTTATCACACTAAAGGTCACGAAATTGGCAGCGTGAGCAAACGCTTGCGCCGTGTAGGTGAATTTGAATGGAAGTCCGCCGCACGTGCGATTATGATTAACAACTGCACCAAAATTGCCATCACGCACATGGATATGTTCGAAGGCAACGATTGCGTCAAAGACCCTGCCAAATTTACCGCACAGGCCAAGGCGTTTTTGGCCGACTTGCAGAAAATGAGCGATAAAACCTATCCGCACCCGAAAATTGCTTTAATTTCTACCGGCCCGGACATGGAAGACACGCTGGTGATGTAATGAATCAAAGCATTGTTTTTGATTTGGGAGCGGTTCTTATTGATTGGAATCCGCGTTATCTCTATCACAAAATTTTCACAGATGCGGCGGAAATGGAATATTTTCTATCCGTGGTCTGCCCTTCTTCTTGGAACTTGGAAACAGACGGCGGAATGCCCTTTGCTGTTGCTTGCGCCGAGCGCATAAAACTATTTCCGCAATATGCCGAGCAGATTAACGTCTATTACGCGCGCTGGGCCGAAATGATGGGCGGTGCTGTGGAAGGTAGCGTACAAATCTTGCGTGAACTCAAACAAAAAGGTTATCCGGTCTATGCCCTGACCAACTGGTCGGCGGAAACTTTTCCGTTGGCACAAGCCAAGTTTCCTTTTTTGCGTGAATTTGATGGAATAGTTGTTTCTGGCGTGGAGAAATGCGTAAAACCCGAGCCGCAAATTTATCAAATTTTACTCTCGCGCTATCATTTACAAGCCAAAGATTGTATTTTTATTGACGATAACCCAATTAATATAAAAGGGGCGCAGCGCTTGGGTTTTGATACGATTTTATTTACCTCGCCCGAAGCACTGCGCGCGGAACTTATTAAACGATCTATTCTCTAATGGTCTAGGAAGCTTGTTCCCACGTTAAGCGGCGGCAGTTTGAAATAATCTGCGATAGTTTGGCCGATGTCCGCATAAGTATCGCGTCCGCCGATAAATTGCGGACTCACGTTTTTGCCAAACATAATTACCGGCACGTGCTCGCGTGTGTGATCGGTCCCTTTATAAGTAGGGTCGCATCCGTGATCAGCCGTGATGAACACAACGTCATCCTCGCCAAGTTGTGCGGCTAGTTCCGGCAAGCGGGAATCAAAATATTCCAGCCCTTGCGCGTATCCTTTTACGTCGCGGCGGTGGCCGTAAACCATATCAAAGTCCACAAAGTTGGTGAACACCAAGCTAAAGTCCGGCGCGGCTTTGGCTTCGTGCAACGTTACGTCCCACAGTTCCTGTAAGCCGGATGCTTTAACGGCCTTGGTGATACCTTGTGCGGCAAAAATATCGCTTATTTTCCCGACGGAAATCACCTGCCCGCCCGCATTTTTAATGCTATCTAACACGGTAGGTTGTGGCGGTTTTACAGAATAGTCATGACGGTTTTTGGTGCGGGAAAATTCGCCTTTTTTCTCACCTACAAATGGGCGTGCAATCACGCGTGCAATGTTGTAGGGTTTTAAGTGCTTAAAAGCAATTTCGCACACCTTATATAGACGGTCTAAACCAAAGTGCTCTTCGTGTGCGGCAATTTGAAACACGCTATCTGCCGATGTGTAGCAAATCGGTTTTCCGGTTTTAATGTGTTCTTCACCCAGCTCATCAATAATGACCGTACCGCTGGCCGCTTTGTTACCCAAAATACCAGGCAGGCCCGCTTCATCACAAATCTTTTGAATTAAATCAGCTGGGAAAGAGGGATAATTGGGCGGAAAATATCCCCATTCAAATTCCACCGGAGCACCGGCCATTTCCCAATGGCCCGAAGAGGTATCTTTGCCGTGGCTAATCTCGCGCATAAAACCATATTTAGAGGGTAAATTTACTTTGGCAGCGGGTTGCTCCCCGAAAGTAGGCATTGTTCCGGTGGAGGATTGGGCTACTTTGTCCAGTCCCAAAGCGATTAGATTAGGTACTTTAAGTCCGCCGTTGGCTTTAGTGATGTTCCCTAGCGTATTAGCGCCTTGGTCCCCAAATTTGGCGGCATCTTCTGCTCCACCTACACCTACAGAATCCAGCATCAAAATGACAGCTCGTTTCATAATGAAATCCTCCTTTCCTTTATTATAACCCAAAAAAAGCCATTGCGAAAGTACCATTAAATGCTATAGTAAGAAAAAAAGGGGGAATTTATGAATAAGGCCTACGAAAATATGCGTGCGTTTTGGTTGGACGCTAAAAACTTTGATAATCGTAAGGGGATCATAGAAATAGGTCCTGAAAAAATTGTGGCTGCTGGTATAGAGATGACTTTGGCCGATGGGGAAGCTATAAAACATTTGCTCATTGCTACTAATTCACTGGGGGATAGCAGTTTGTATTTTGAAAATAACAGTAAGAGCGGACTTGGGGGTATGATTGGCGGACACGGAAATGAACCCTTGCAAGAGGCCGCGGCGCACATGTTGGCCTATGGTGGTAAATTGGCAGAACATATGACTAAAATCCCCACCACTCAACCCATGCCTGCCTCCTTCAAGGCGGGGCAAGTTTGTTTATTTGCAGTTTCCAAACAGTATATTTTTTATAAAGAATTGCCGGAACAAGAGTTGCGTAATCCAGATAATCCATTTTACCCGATGTTTGCTTATTCACAACAGGTAATTGGCTTGTTCAAAACGCAAGAAATGCAGCAGCCCCCTTCCGCGCGCGCGTAAATACAACGGCCGGAAGGAAATGATATAATATAGAAAATTTTGCGGAACATATATGCAAAAAATTTCTTTCCGTCCGTTTATTATCTTCTCGTCGATTGCCGCCCTTGCTATAACGGCGGGTATATTTTTCTATTGGCGGCAAGTAACTATTTTGCTTGAAAAAGACGTACGTGCACATATTGCTGATACTACTAAAGATTCTGCGGAGGATTTTGATCGTTTAGTAGAAAACGATCGTGAAATTTTAGCTGCTACGGCGCTTTCTTTTGAAGATTCTTACCCATGGAAAGAAGAATCGTTTTTATCTGAAATGTTAGCTCGCTTTGACCAAAACGAGCATTTCCACTTATTAGGATTAGCGCTTAAAGACGGAGGCGCATTTTATTCATCAACAACTTCTTATCTCAGCGCAGAAGCGTTGCAGGATATTTTAAAAAACACAGCCAATGGCAAATTTTACTTAGCTGTTCGCCCACGGGAAAAAGAGAAAAACCTGTCTTCTATTCTTATCCAAGCAATACCGATTGACCCTAATGACGGAAGCCCGATAGGTGCTTTATTCGCAGTACAAAAAGAAGAACATTATAAAAAAGTGTTGGGATTTGTTACAACGAAAAATGAGGAAAAATCTTTTATTATTGACCGTAGCGGAAATACTATTTTGTCTTCTGAAAAGGAACCTATCCGCAACGTTTTTTCTGCTTTGGAACATGTCAGGTTGGATACACCTTCCACCGTAGGGGAGGTCCGTAAAACAGTTTTACAAGGAGAAAGTTTGCTAGTAGGATACTATACCGAAGATGGATTGCACAATTTCTTGCAGTTTGTGCCACTGTCCGTAAACGGTTGGTATATGGTGGCAACAATTCCCGTCAAACACGTAGAACAACAAGCTGCACAAGTGGCCAAATTATCGCTGATTTTATTTGGCGTAGTGTTTATGGTATTTTATTTCTTGATGTTTTTTATTATGCGTTTGCGTGAAGATAGCAAACAACAATTGTTCGCTACTGCTTTTGTGGATTCACTTACTGGGGCAGATAATTTCAATCGTATGTGTGAGGAATTTGATGATAAATTAGACGGCTTATATCATCAGGCAGCATTAGTTATCTTTGATATTAACAAATTTAAAGTTATTAATGACTTACACGGCTATGAACGTGGAAATGAGGTGCTCAAACGAGTGGCACAGGTGCTGCAACGGGAGTTGTCCCCCGAAGAAGCATTCTGCCGTTTATCTGCGGATAATTTTGTCTTGTTGCTTGAGTACAAAGATAGACCTGCTTTTACAAAGCGTCTTAAAGCGTTGGCCACTCAGTTAAAGCGTGATTGTACGCTTGAGGATTCTCGTATCATGCTGGATATCGCATTTGGCATTTATGAAATTACAGAGGATATCCCTTTTTATATTATGTTGGACCGTGCGCATCTAGCATTGGAGCGTGCCAAACAACGAACGTTTGATAAGTGCGAGTTTTATGAGACAGCAGATCGCACGCGTATCGTAACTGAACAGCAAATTGAAAACAGTATGGAAGCTGCGTTAGAAAACCGCGAATTTGAAGTGTATCTCCAGCCAAAATGTGATTTTTCAACGGGGGAGATTCGTGGGGCTGAAGCGCTAGTACGTTGGAATCATGATGGGCATACTGTTCGTCCGGATGAATTCATCCCACTTTTTGAACGTAATGGATTTATTTTAAAATTAGACATGTTTATTTTGGAAGAAGTAGCTCAGGTGTTAGCTGCGTGGCGCGAGGCAAACAAACCGGTTGTCCCGTTAGCAGTCAATTTCTCTCGTCTACACTTAAACGATGCTCGTTTTATTCCTCAGATTCGTCGCATTATGGCACGCTATAATGTACCTACTTCCTTGGTGGAAGCCGAGATTACAGAGAGCGTCATCTTTAATAATTTAGAACGTGCTCAAGAAGTAATTGCCGGGTTACATCTTTATGGTTTCCCCGTAGCCATGGATGATTTTGGAGCAGGTTATTCTTCTTTAAATGTACTCAAAGAGCTCAAGTTCGATAGCATTAAACTTGACAAAGAATTCTTGGCTAGTTTTGAAGAAAATACACGCGCGCAAAAAGTGATCCAAGGTGTGATTAAAATGATTAAAACCTTAGATGTTAAAGTGGTGACTGAGGGGGTGGAAACCCGTGAGCAAGCCGAATTTTTACGTAATTGCGGAGCAGATTTGGCGCAAGGGTATTTCTTTAGCCGTCCGGTAACGGTTGCTACCTTTGAGCAATTGCTTGAGAAGAAAACTCTGGGATAAAATTTGAATATAAAAGCCCCGCTTTATGGCGGGGCATTTTATTGGGTAGTTCTTAAAACTTCAGTTCATAAAATGTTTCTTTTGGCTCGGGATCCATATCGAGTACTAAATATTGTACCGTGTCAAAATCAATTTTAGTTAAATCAATTTTGCGGATGGCCGAGTTGTACATCGTGCGATAGTAGAACGTCGGGTGAGTGATATCACTTACCGCTGTCCATTGTGTAGCGCTGGGCATATCCGGGATGGCCTGGCCGGGGGCATATTCAGCCCCAATCGGCAAGTCAAAGTTATTTAAAATATGAAACGCTTGTGTGACCGCGGCATATTTATCTTTAGGCACGGGGGCCGTTTGCACATAGAAAAATGCACGTACTAAGCGTGCCGGTGGGGTTAAATCGCCGGGTAATCCCATTAAGTTTGTGCCGCCGCCAAATGAGTACAAATTTACATCTCCCATGGTTTTATCGGGCGTTTCTCCACCGGAGAGGTGAATGTAATTATTCAAATTGGCTTGATGCCACGGAAAGGAAGGAGAGTTGGTAAACACACGCAAATTATTTTCATATACGTGGCGTTCGCCTTGATTGGTTATTTCCAATACCACGCTACGGCCACTAGGGTCACTAATGCGCCAATGTCCGGTGGCGTAGTGTCCGTTTTTATCTGGTTTTCCGATGGGGATAATTTCAATTTTTTCAAGACCTTTTAATGCTTCATCAACGGTAGCAAAATTGGTCAGCATGTAACGTACTAACTCCCCGTCGCTGACTGATTTCTTGCGGTGTTTGGGATTATAGGGGGTCAAGCTACCCACGTTGGCAAAATAAAAAATCCCCACGTTTAATCCTTTTTCATTGACACCTTCGGTTACAAATTCCGGTGCTACGGTGCTAGCGCCTACGGCCCCATATTTGTTTACCCAGGTATGACCGTTTTTACCGGCTGGGGTAAGGGCGGTATTTTGCATACCGCGTGGTAAGATGATTAGTTTGCTTTCTAAGTTACCGCCTTTCCATTCGATAGTGCGAGCGAGAAGTCTTGTTCCATCGGCGGCGTTAATGGCGATCCCGGTACAGGCCTGCACGGGAGGTAATCCGGTCGCTACAAGCAGAGCGGCCAGTACAGTTCCTAACAGTTTTTTCATGAACTCCTCCTTTTTTAGGATATTCCATTAAAGCAAATTTAATGAATATGCGCACGCACAAAAAAGGGTTAGATGTTGTATGTACGAAATTTTGCTACAATGTACGTACAATTTAATCTTTTTTTGGAACCGTACGAAGAATACGGAGAGCCAACTAGGCATTGAAGAGTCCAAAAACAGTCGTTCAAGGCACAAGAAAAAGGAACTTATAATCCCTCTTTTTTGTGCCAAGTGTCCTTTGTGTTATCTAGCATAACACAAGGGGCCACGGCTGTTATCTTGGGTTACTCTTCAAGCTCATAGGTATCAGCCGTTTTTGCGAGTTCCAAAACATATGGAGGAAAGATGGAACTCGTTTCAGTACCTGCCTTTTGGGCTGACAAACTAATAGCCAGCACGCTTTTAACCGGACTCATTTATATGGGTTTTTGCCTAAGAAAAGATTTTCGTTGGTGGTTTTTTATCGGCAGCTTTTCTATTTTTTTATTTCTTTTTGGAATCGTTCGTATCGTTTTACTATTTATTTTTTATCATGGATTATTTGCTGATTTAACTGTATTTCAAATTTTTTATGCGTTAATAGATGGAGTACGTTTTGATGCTTGCGCAACGGCTACGTTAAGCGGCGTATGTGCTTTATGTTTTTTAATTCCTTTAGCTAATAAAACATATTATAAGGTGATGACTTGGCTAATTACAGGATTATGGATCCTTGCTTTGTGGGCTAGTGTGGGCGATATGATTTATTTTTCTTTTGTGAAACGCCATACGGGCAGTGAACTTTGGTTGGCAATTTACGATGTGGACCTGCTGGTGTCTTTGGTGCGCTCTCGGTATATATGGCTTATTGCCATCTTAATTGTATTGAGTGGCCTCGTGGTGTGGGGGATGATTAAATTACTAAATACGTATTATCACAGACCGCAATATGCACGTTGGAAATACGGGGTTTGTATTCTGTTGGGTTCTGTATGTTTGTTCTTTGCTTTTCGCGGACATTTTGGGTTCCGGTTTCGCCCGCTTACAGTAGTGGATGCATACGAGGATGGAAATATTATTCGGGGCAATTTAGCGCTTAATGGCGTGTTTTGCATGTATAAAAGTTTGTCAAAACGGTATGCCTCCTTGCCAGATGCTGTGCCGGCGGACGAAGCTCTGGACCGTTCCAAGAGTTTGCTTACTTCTAGTCAGGAGAATTTTGTTTCTGCAGAATACCCTCTCTTGCGTCAACGTGTGCAGTTCAACGGCAAAGGCAAACAATATAATGTGGTTGTATTGTTATTAGAAAGTTGGCAATACCGTTATACGGATGCTTTAGCGGGGACTCATTATGGAGCCACTCCGTTTTTGGATGAATTGATCAGACAAAGCTTGGTATTTGATAACTTTTATGCTTCTGGGCAACGTAGTATTCATGGAGCAGGTACTATTATGACAGGAGTGGCCCAAATTGCTGGGTTGCCTTATTTTTCCTTAGGGCTTGAGGCGTATCACTTTACAGGCCTGGCGCAATTACTCAAACAAAAAGGCTATGAAACCATTTTTGCACAACCTTCGGAGTGGAACTCTGCCAAGGTGGGCATGGTGGCGCAACTGGCCGGATTTGATGAGGTTTATGGCAGAGAAAGCATGACTTCTTTGCTAAACTATACAAGCCCGGGCACTATTCTGGACTATGAGGCGCTTCAATTTCTGGCGAATAAATTACGTGGGCGCAAACAGCCTTTTTTGGCTTTTTTCTTTTCACTAGCCACACATCCGCCATTTAATAAGTTCCACCCTGATTTTGCCCGTTTTTCCTGGGAGGGGGAAGATAAAGGATATCTCAATGCACTCAACTATATGGACTGGTCTATAGGGCAGTTCATTCAAACATTAAAAGAGCAAGGGCAATATGAGCATACTATTTTTGTGGTATTGGCGGATCATACGTTAGGGTGCGGAGAAAGCCGAGGGGATTTTTATACGCGTTTTCACATTCCGTTATTTATTCATGCACCAGGTTTATTGCCTGCAAAGCGTAGTCAAATTTTGGGCTCTCAAGCAGATATATTACCAACAATCATCGATCTGTTGAATGTGGATATTCCGTATGTGGCTATGGGGAATAGCTTGCTGGATAACACAGCGGCGCATTTTGTGTTTTCGTCCCAAGATGGCCGGATTTTGGAATGGTTGCGTCCTGAGGGACAATTGGAGTATGTAGGTAATAAACGTATAGACGTGAGCGAGACGGGAGTACTCCCCGAAAGTGAAGAACGTAACTTGCTTGCTCTAAATCGGATAGTTTATGAATTGCTGAGAACAGACCGCTGGACTCCTCAAAATCTATAAATAACACTGGATAAAAATGTTTGACAGTTTTTGCATAGATACGCTATTCTATTGTAAAGGGGAACAATTCCCCTGCGTTGTTTGTTGTTATGTAAAAAAGAGGACATTATGCGTAAGATATTAGAAATTAAAGGGATGATGTGTGGACACTGTGCCGGGCATGTATCTCGTGCTTTAAATGCAATTCCAGGTGTACGTGCCAGGGTAGATCTGGCAAGTAAAACGGCTACTGTAGAGTCGGCTACTCCTGTGGAAGATAGTGTGCTAATGAGCGCTGTGCAAAATGCTGGATATGAAGTGACGGCTATTCGCTAAAAATTATAAAATAAAAGTATCCTAGCGTAAGGAGGAAGTATGAAACATTTTGGTTTTGTAAAAGTAGCTGCTGCTATTCCCACCGTACACGTGGCAGATCCCACCCATAATGTAGAGCAAATGCTTGTGCAACTTAAACAAGCCGTCAAAGAGGGTGCACGCACCGTTGTATTCCCGGAGCTTAGCATTACTGGTTACACGTGTGGGGATTTATTTTTAAAACCGGCTTTGTTGGATGCAGCAGAAACGGCGCTTTCTAAACTTCTTACGCAAACCAAAATATTAGATGTGGTATATATCGTTGGCCTTCCGGTACGCGCGGGAACCGTGCTTTTGAACGCTGCAGCGGTATGTTATAAAGGGCAGATTTGCGGGGTCGTTCCTAAAACCTATTTACCCAATTACCACGAATTTTATGAAGGGCGCTGGTTTGTGCGCGCATTGGCATTTTCTGGGGAAGAAGTAACTCTATGTGGACAGCGAGTGCCTGCAGGAACCGATCTTATTTTCAGTGCGGGTGGTTTCAAATTTGGTGTAGAAATTTGTGAAGATTTATGGGCCGTTGTACCGCCTTCCTCGATGGCAGTATTGCAAGGCGCAGATGTTATTTTCAATCTTTCAGCTAGCAATGCCCTAGTTGCCAAACATGATTATGTGCGTCGCTTGGTGGCGCAGCAATCTGCTCGTGGTTTATGTGGATATGTTTATGCCTCGTGTGGATTCGGTGAATCTACCACGGACGTAGTTTTTGGTAGTAACGCGTTGATTTTCGAAAATGGGCATGAACTAGCTGTCTCACAACGTTTTACGATGCAACCACAACTAGTAAGTACGGAAATTGATGTAGAACGATTGCGCAATGAACGCGCAGCCAACACTTCTTTCCGCACAGATAGTGCTTTGGAAACGGCTGCCCCCTACGAAGTAATTGAAATCAATCAACCTATAGCATCGGTAACGAAACTTTCACGCAAAGTAGATCCCTTGCCTTTTGTTCCTCAAGGTGAAAAATTGGACGAACATTGTGCCGAGATTTTTAACATTCAAGTGACCGGACTAGCAACGCGCTTTCTAGCTGCACATGCCAAAACTGCCGTGGTTGGAATTTCCGGCGGATTAGATTCTACGTTAGCGCTTTTGGTAGCGGTGCGTACAGTGGATAAATTAAAACTCTCGCGTAAGCAAATTATCGGTGTAACTATGCCGGGCTTCGGGACGACGGATCGTACGTATAAAAATGCCCTGGCGCTCATGAAACAACTTGGGGTTAGCATTAAAGAAATTTCCATCAAAAAAGCGTGCGAGCAACATTTCAAAGATATCGGCCACGATGGTAAAAAACACGATACTACTTACGAAAACGTTCAAGCGCGCGAACGTACGCAGATTTTGATGGACGTAGCCAATCAAACAGGTGGTATTGTAATAGGTACGGGTGACTTATCCGAAAGTGCACTTGGTTGGGCAACGTACAATGGCGACCACATGTCCATGTACGGCGTTAACTGTGGTGTGCCTAAGACGCTCGTAAAATCACTCGTTTTATGGGTGGCTGCACATGAAACAACCGACAAGAAAACGCAAAAGGTGCTAGCGGACGTAGTGGCCACGCCTATTAGCCCTGAATTATTGCCCGCCGACAAAAAAGGACGTATCGCACAAAAAACGGAAGAGTTGGTGGGACCGTACGTGCTACATGATTTCTTTTTGTATTATTTTGTGCGATGTGGTTTTGGTGTACAGAAAATTTTATTCCTGGCATCTCATGCGTTTAAGGGACAATTTAGCACAACGGAAATTGAAAAATGGCTCAGAGTATTTTTTAAACGCTTTTTTGCTCAGCAATTTAAACGCTCGTGTATGCCGGATGGTCCAAAGGTGGGCTCAGTGGCACTTTCTCCACGCGGAGATTGGCGCATGCCCAGCGATGCCAGTGTAGCCGCTTTTTTGGAAGAAACTAAAAAATAATAAAGCAAAAATAATGAGGGCCGTTCGCGCTCAAATGTTTTTTGCTACAATATGTCTATGAATTTTGCCCGTTCTGTAGCCACACGCTACTTGACCCGCCGTCAAGGTTTGTTTGCATTTATCACCACGCTTATTGGCGTGGCGGGGGTGAGTGTGGGGGTTGCGGCCCTAATTACTACACTTTCTGTGATGAACGGATTTCAAACCGATATTAAAGATAAAGTCATCGGTGCACAAAGTCATATTCTTGTTTTTGGGCAGATGAGTCCAGAAGTTTATAAGAAAAATATCGCTCTTATTGAACAAATCCCGGAGGTAGCCGCCGCTGCCCCTCATATTTATGGCCAGGCCATTTTAACACATGCCGGACAAAGTGTAGGTGTGATTATCCGCGGGTTGGACCCTGAACAAGAGAAAAAAATTAACAATTTAGCAGATTCTATAACAGAGGGAGCTTTTGAACCAACCGATTGGGGAGAAAACGCCCCTGCCCCTTTGGTGCTTGGTACGGAATTGGCGTTTAGTATTGGCGCGGACGTGGGAGATGAAGTAGTGTTGATTTCCCCGCAATCTATTTCAACTTCGGCAGGGATGTTCCCTAAGATGAAAAAATTTCGCATTAGTGGTCTACTCAAAACGGGTTATTACGAGTTTGATAACACCATTGTCTATACACTTTTGCCACACGCCAGTGATTTCTTTGGCCTTAAGCAGGGAAGCAGCGGCGTAGCTGTAAAATTGCACAATATTAATACGGCACAAAAAACGGCGCAAAAAATTTCTGACGTAATTGGCCATGGCTATGCAGTGCGTACGTTTGCCGAAATGAACAGTACGCTTTATGCTGCATTGAAGTTAGAAAAAACCATGATGTTTATTATTCTGTTTTTAATTATTGGCGTGGCTTCGCTCAATATCGCTAGCAACTTAATTTTACTGGGTACCGAAAAGCTGCGTGACATCGGTATCATGCGCGCCATTGGCGCAAGCCCAAAAATGATACGTAGCATTTTTATGTGGGAAGCCATGGTCATTGCTACGCTGGGTATTGTACTTGGGATTTTGCTTGCATGCTTACTATGCTGGATTATTGCCACGTTTCATATCGTAGAGCTTCCCGGGGATATTTATTATTTGACTAAAGTTCCTGTGCGCATGCAATGGGGGGACATTTTGGCAGTGGTAGGTGGAAGTTACTTAATTTGTTTTGTAGCAGGATTGTACCCGGCGCTCAAGGCCTCACGCGTACACCCTACGGATGCTATACGGTACGGATAATATGATTGAACTAAAACACGTTACCAAAATTTATGGGCAAGGCAAGGAAGATTTATGCGTACTGGAAGATGTATCGCTTTGCTTTGCGCGTGAAAAATTTACGGTGCTTTTAGGGCCCAGTGGTTCGGGTAAGAGTACGCTGCTCAATTTAATTGCCATGCTTGACGCGCCCACTTCAGGTAAAATTTACGTAGATGGCAAAGAAATCACTGCGCTAAAAAGTGAGGCCGCTCGCTCTAAACTGCGCCTAAACAAAATGGGGTTTGTATTCCAGTTTGATGGATTGTTGCCGGAATTTTCATTACTGGAAAATGTAGATATGCCGGCGCGTATGCGTGGTAAATCTAATGTAAAAAAAGCACAAAAGTTGCTTGAGCGTTTTGGTTTAGGGGAAATGGTACATAAATTGCCGGCGGATCTTTCCGGCGGAGAAAAACAACGGGCCAGCATTGCGCGCGCACTTTGCAATAATCCCTTGGTGCTGTTAGCTGATGAACCCACAGGCAATTTAGATGCGCAACGCAAAGTACAAGTGTTTGAAGATTTTGCCCGCATGAGCCGGGAAGAAAATTTAACGATTTTAATGGTCACGCACGATGTACACGCGGCCGATTTCGCGGACGAAGTATACACGTTGCAAGACAAACATCTTATCAAAACAAAGTAGGAGGTACTATGGAACCAATGATTGAAACAAATATGGGCATTACGTTTATTTTCATATTAGCGCTTGCGTGGTTTTTCTTGCGCAAATTTTCCGAAAATCCGTTCAATAAAACGCTTAAATTGGCGTCTGCCGGCAATGCCCAAGCGCAATACGATATGGGATATTTTTATTACAAGGGCAAACAAGTCAAGCAAGATTTTGAACAAGCATTCAATTGGTTTGATACTTCCGCTAAACAAGGTAATGTGCGCGCTATGGTGGCGCTGGGGGGCCTTTATAACGAAGGAAGAGGATGTGAAAAAAGCCCGGAAAAGGCCTTTTATTGTTATCAAGAAGCAGCCAAGACGGGCGATTTTGAGGCCCGCGTGAATTTGGCTGTGTGCTATTTGCAAGGGACCGGTACCGAAAAGGACGAAACGCGTGGTGCGCAGATTTTGAAAGCGGCCGCCGATGAAAAAAGCCCTCTGGCACAAACATTACTAGGTGATCTATATGAGCGTGGCGTAGGTGTTGAGAAAAACGAGAAAGAGGCCATGCGCTATTATGTAATGGCTGCCAAGCAAGGTGAACCGCTTGCCAATAAAAAATTGGAAAACCACAAAGTAAAATAAATTCTATTGTAAATGAAAAAACCCCCGGCTATGCCGGGGGTTTAGATTTTAATAGCCGCCTCCACTTTGTACATTATCATAAGAAGCAACAGGATAACCCATGTTTCCACCCATCGTGCAGAATTCAGCATTAGCACCGTTGGCATTGCAGGTCTTGGCGATAAAGCCATCTGCATAAACGGTCAATTGCAATTGACCATTTTGATACATACCATTGGCACGTTGCAAGATCATAGGTTGACCGGCACCGTGAGTGGCATGCGTTACAGCAGCGGCAAAGCTTATAGAATTCCAAGCATCACCGGCGTCATTGAGTTGAATGTCGCCATCGCTGTTCAAAAGAGCCAACGTGGTGGCGAAGTTGTTGTGTTGCATGTAGTAGATGCTTTGGGCGGTAGCCGCATCACCTAATACTTGCACAGCTTCCGACATGCGGGAGCGTTCTACGGCCTTGGTATATTGGGGCAAGGCGATTGCGGCCAAGATACCGATAATGAGCACTACTACGAGTAGCTCAATCAATGTGAAACCTTTATTCATAAGTTTTCTCCTCTTCTACTTAATTTATCAATAGAAAGCGACACGCTTTCTATAATAGTATACGCATTTTTGAGCGAATTTCAATGCCTATTGTCAAAAAATAGGCCCTTTTATTGGGGAAACTACGACGAGAACCCCCAACAACTAACGAATACAGGTTTTCTGTTAAGTAATTGGCTCCTAAAAACTCTTTAAATTTTACCAGTTTTCAAAAAAATAACCCCCGGCAGTGCCGGGGGTTATGTGTGGTAAACAGGAATTATTTTTCTTCTTTTTCTTCATCCAATTTCTTGAGCGTGGGAAAGAAGATGATTTCGCGGATGGAATCTTGACCCGTGAGCATCATAACAATGCGGTCAATGCCAATACCCATCCCACCTGTTGGCGGCATGCCCGATTCCATGGCTTCAATGTAATCCGCATCCAAAATGTCGGCATTTTCGGCATCTTCGCCTTTAGCAATAGCTTTGGCGGCGGCTTGGTCTTTAAGGCGTTGGAGTTGGTCGGCCGGGTCATTAAGCTCGGTATAAGCGTTGCCGAGTTCCTGTCCGTTTACAAACACTTCAAAGCGTTCTACCAATTCCGGGTCACCGGGTTTGGTTTTAGAGAACGGGCTTACAGCCGTGGGGTAATCTAAGGCAATGACCGGGTTGTGATAATCGGCCAATAATTTGCCTTCAAAGAGTTCGTCAAAAATAGCGCTGTCGCTGTCATCCGCGGAGAACTTTACACCTTGTTCACGGGCAACCTCTTCTAATTTGGCGCGGTTGAATTTGCGGCCATTGAGCACCTCGTGAATGTCGTGGCCGAATTTTTCTTGCCAGGCCACTGGGATGTAAAGGCGTTTGTAAGGAGGACGTAGATCTACTTCGTAGCCACGGAACTGTACCTTCTCTACGCCAATAGCTTTGGCGGCATTTCCCAAGATTTCATCAAACAAATCGGCCATGGTGTTTACGTCTCCGTAGGCCTGGTAGAGTTCCATCATGGTAAATTCGGGGTTGTGGGTGGTATCAATTCCTTCATTGCGGAACATATGCCCGATTTCGTAAATACGGTCTAATCCGCCAATGATTAAGCGCTTATGGTGCAATTCAAGGGCAATGCGCATATAAAGTGGCATTTTAAGCGCGTTGTGGTACGTTTCAAACGGGCGAGCAATTGCACCGCCGGAAGAAGGGTTCAAAATGGGGGTTTCTACCTCTAAAAATCCTTTTTCATCCAGGGTTTTGCGGATAGAAGAAATGATTTTAGCACGCTTTACAAAAATATCTTTTACTTCTTCATTAGCAATTAAGTCCAAGTGACGTTTGCGAAAGCGCACCTCGGTATCTTGCAAACCGTGGTATTTTTCAGGCATGGGGCGGATGGCCTTGGAAAGCAAGGTCATCTTATGCACTTTGATGGTTTTTTCACCAGTTTTAGTCACAAAAATATGTCCGGTTACAGATACAAAATCCCCTACGGCAATATGTTTTTTAAAGAAGGTGTATGCTTCTTCACCTAAATTGTCCTTGGCCACATAAAGTTGAATGCGTCCTGTAAAATCACGTAAGTGAGCAAAAGCGGCTTTTCCCATCAAGCGAATCTGCATCAAACGCCCAGCAGTTACTGCCTCTGTATTTTCAGCCAGTTCTTTGGCTTGTGCACAAGAAATCTGTTTCTCGCAGCGATTGGGATACGGGGTCACACCCATTTGACGAATTTCTTCTACTTCTTGATAGCGCTGTTTAATAATACCGTCTAAAGCATTATTGTGTTGTTGTTCGGACATAGGATACCTCTAAATTAGTAATTACTTATATTTTAGCAATTTGTGCGCGCCAATGTGCTAAAATACAACTATGAACAAACGCACTTGGGTTTTTATAGCGATTATGATTGGACTAATTAGCGGGGGGCTTGCCTACCGCTATTTTGCGCAAGATGTAGATTCGCGCGGAGCCACACGTTTGATGCGTGCTATCGAAGAAAATGATACCGATAAAATAGCCAAACTATTGAATACGGTTGATGTAAACGTGCGCGATAAATCTGGCCAAACTGTGCTTTTTTATGCGGCGAAACACGCTACAGAGCCAAAGGTAATTTACAAATTAATTGTAGCCGGGGCAGATCCAATGGCTACAGATAAATCAGGGGATACTCCACTCATTGCGGCGGCAAAATATAATCCATCCACAGAGGTGGTAGTGGCGCTGGCAAAGCAGAGCCACCGAGCACAGCAACAACAAGAAAATAAAAACAAAGCCCTTGCTAAAGCTGCTAGATATAATACAGCAGAAATAATTAAAACGTTATTGATCGTACAGGCCAATCCGGCTGCATCAAATTCCAATGGGAAAAACGCGGCATCCTTTTTAAATGAAAACGAAAAATTAACTGAACAAGAGAAAGCGGATTTGCGTCAGGTTATGTTGATGCTAGAGATTTTAGAAGCGCGTGAACAGTTTGCCAATTCAATGAAGGCATTATCCGTGAAAGAATCAAAAAATGTTTCTGTAAAAACGGCTGACAAAAAGGAAAGGTCGAAAATGGTTGCTGCGGTTGAGAAGAAGGCAGAAGAAGTAAAAACAAAGCCGGACAACCCAGAGAAGCCAGCAGAAAAATCAAAAGATCCCACCCCACAAGAAAAACAAATGTCCGCGGAAGAAAATTGACATACAATTAAAAACCCTGTTTCAAAAACAGGGTTTTATATTGATAAGGTGTTTTAATTAAGTGGATAGGGAGAAAATAAAAACCCGTCTTCTCCATCTAGTTTTAATTCTCCCCAGCGCAATTGTCCGTCTACGTTTAATAAGACACTCACTTTATGAATCCAGGAAGCGGGGATGTCATGCGGAATTTCTACACTACGTCCTACTTTGTTGGCATTTTCTTCTCCTACTCGTTTTAGATGTAGTACCACGGGTAAAAACAAATTGCCGTCTTCGCGAAAACGGTTCATTTGAGCGTATGTTGAAGCCAACAAAGGATCTGTAGTAGCAAATAAGGCCTTGGTACCATCCCGATATAATTTCCCATCATAAGCCCCATGCCAAATAGAGAAATGACTTGTTTGAACCGGCATCCCATTATGTAAAATATTTCGCAATTCGTTCCCATTGCGGTCTAACGCCAAACCGCGATACATTTCATGAGAACGAGATTCCAACGGGAAGACGGGACTTCGTTTTAAATTGGTCGGCACTGATAACGTGCGCATGCGAATGGGACGAGGAGTTTTGGTGCGTGCGTGAGCAATAAGACGGGTGGCAACTAGGCGCGGGTTTAAGGCAGCAACGCTTGGGTGAACGTTCAGGCCACCTCGCCAGGGCTGTGCCTGCGAGCACAAGGCACAGCATGTAATGAGAAAAATACTGCCTAAAACGGATAAAGCATTTTCACGCTTCATGCCCTTATCCTAACAAATTGGCAGCAAAATTGCACGTGTCTTTAAAATGACAAAAAAATTGTGGGACAGCGGCAGAAGAAAAGGTTTCCAATATTCTTTATTTTTGTTACAATACCTATTGTTCTAGAGGAGAATTTTGTGAAAAAATTTGTCAAAGGGTTTACACTCATAGAAATTTTGGTAGTTGTTTTAATCATAGGTATTTTGGCTGCTATTGCACTTCCGTGGTATACCAAAGCTATAGAAAAATCACGCACGGCACAAGCCCGACAGATCCTTGATGCTGCGTATAAGGCCGAACAAATATATTTCTTGATGAACGAACGGTATGCCAATAATTTTAATGAATTGGATTTGACCATTCCCTGGTCATCGGCTACTGTGTGGGGAGATTGGTTTAGTGATGCTAGGGGTGATGACCAGTGGGTTATGAATTTAGAGCGTGGAACAAACTCCAATGTATCTGTCATGGTTGGCCGTCCTTCTGGGCCGTATGAAGGAGCGGGTTTCTTGTATCAAATGATTTGTACAAATTATCCGGATATACCGTTACATGTGCCCTTGTGTATAGAGAAAAAAGACGGGGCGCATACATTTCAAAAAGAACCTGGGGCTTATTGTGAAAAACTAATGGGTGGTACTTTGGTCCCTGGCAACACGGGTTCTTATCGGGTTTATAGAGTTACTCAATAAATTTATTCTAAAATCTTATAAACATTCAGCCCTATCAGAAATGGTAGGGCTGAATTATCGGTTAAGTATCAAAGTTTTCTATTATTTCATATAATACTGCTGTGGATAAATGAGGAATTTCTATGGGAAAAAGAATTAAAGATTATGTTGCCGCGATGTTGAAGCTTGCCAATGAAATGGCGGCTGGAAATGGTCTATCCGAGCAAGATAAAGACAAAATTTTGCAGGAGATGTTGGTTCAAATCGGATTTTTTCAACATGAGCGGCTGATTCATTTAATTGTTACCGTATTATTTGCATTTTTGACGATATTTACTATTACTGCCGCCACTTTTTTGAATAATGCTTACTACGGAATGCTGTTTTGCCTGCTATGTATCGTGTGTCTTTGCCTGTTGGTTCCTTACATTCGCCATTACTATATTCTGGAAAACGGCGTACAGAAATTGTACGAGATTTACGACGCTATTAAAAACACGCATACAAAGTAGTTTGTGCGCTATGGGCATAAAAATTTGGCCCCACCGCAAGGGTAGAGCCAAATTTTACTGCGCCCACCAAGCAGTGTTCTACCGACGAGGGAGTGACCAAAATAGTGCCCTATTTCTTTATAGCTCTTTATCGTTAACTTTGCGAAAATTTTCATTTTGGCAACTCCTTTTTTGAGGTTCAACTTTTTACATAGCAAGTGCTTTTGTGTTTTTAGCAGGGATATTGATAACCGCCCTCTGCAGAGTATCCGGAGCAAGATGCGCGTAGATTTCGGTCATCTTAATGCTACTGTGTCCTAGGAGCTTGGATACTGTATATAAGTCCACCCCATTTTGAACGAGTTGGCTCGCAAAGGTATGACGCAATTTGTGAAGGAAACTGGATACCTGAGCTTTCTTGGCAATTTTCCTGTAAAAGGCGGTAAGGAAGTATTTGCTTGTTCTGCGCTTGCCAACGTTAACCACAAACTCGCTTCGTGCGCCATTTTTGGCCTTTTCCAGGGCTTCACGCAACTCGGGGGTCATTGGGACGTACCTGTAGTGTTCCGTTTTGTCAGGGGCAACGTAAAGCTGATTGTGCCTAAATTCCACATCATTCCATCGCAAGTTGGCTATTTCGCCTCTTCGTAGCCCTGCGTCTGCGCCTAATAAAACCACTAGTTTCCAATCAAAGGAAGGACATGCTTCGAGCAGTTTTTCCACTTCTTCTGTAGTATGGAACACCACTCTGCCTTTGGAAGTTTTTAGTTTCGAGATTACGGTCCAATCTTGTTTAGGCATTAATTGCCATTTTTCTGATAATTTCATCATGGCTTTTAATGCTTGCATAAGGCGATTAATATTATGTTTGCCTAGCCCTTTGTTAAGCAGAAATTCTTTGACTCCCTGTAAGGTAGCCGGAGTGATTTCATGCAAATAACGCGGTTTGGCCACTTCTTCCAAATACCTAATGGCGATTTGAGTTCTTTCAATTGTATTTTTGGCACGTTCCAAAGCCATAAACTTGAATAGTCGGTCTTTGAAACCCTCCCATGTGACTTCTTTAACAATTTGTTCTGTTAGGGTATTCCTTCGATTTAAGAGTTCCGCATATTTTAACTGGGCAGCTCTTAAATTTGTGGTTTGTAGAGATACTCTACGTCTGCGACCAAATGCGTCATGGTAGTCTGCGTAGTAAACATCCCCATGATATTTCTTTATTGCCATACGATTTTCCTCTCTTGCTTCACAAACTTAAGCGTTTGCGTCGTATGACACATAGTAACTCTTCTACGCGGAGAATAGGTGCTATTTGGGGTATTTTCTTATGAAAAACAGATTTTCCGTCGTAGGAGGATTAATATGCGTTTCGGGCTGTTTTCAAAGAGAGCAAGCGTTTTGCTACAATGTACTCATGGGATTATTTACTGCTTTAATTGTCGGTGGGGTAGTTTACGGCATAACACAGTTATTTTCGAATATGTCGTCAAAAGATGATACCCTAAAAAACAATCCCGCGTTTGAACAGTATAGAAAATATCTCGCCAACAACTTACCCTTTCCCACTCATTATCTAACGCATACTGAACGCCAAGTCATGGCCAAACAGTTAACAGGAGATGCAACAGCTTCCTTGGGAGTTGACTGCTCAAAGTTTCACGAACAAACCATTACCCTGCTAAACAACTTAAATGATAAATTTGTAGAAAAGGAATCCCAAGAAAATGCTTCTTTTTTTGACAATATCATGGGCCACTCGTTAGATACACAACAACGAGAGGCTATTTTACGTGACGAGGATTATCACCTTATTGTGGCAGGGGCCGGATCGGGTAAAACTTTAACAATCGTGGGTAAAGTTGCCTACTTATGTGCTAAAAAGAACATTTCGCCCAAAAATATTCTGTTAATTTCTTTTACAAACAAAGCGGCGGAAGAAATGACCGAGCGACTGACTAAACAATTAGGCAAGTCTGTAACCGCCTATACTTTCCATAAACTTGGGTTGGAAATCATACGCAAACATATGTCTGTAGCTCCTAATATCGCTGATGATAATGTGCTAGAAGGTATCATAAATCGTTATTATGAGACAGCTCTCGATTCTTCCGTAACAGCCGCCAACAAACTCCTGACTTTTTTAGCTTATTATCTCTATGTCCCTGCTGATAAACAGGAGTTTAAATCGTTGGGCGAATATATAGAGGCCGAACGTGGTACAGATTTAGAGACCTTAAAATCCAAGTATGAAAAGCGCAAAGGGTTACCTGACAAACTTTCTATCTATGGCGAACGCATGAAAAGCCAAGAAGAGGTTATGATTGCCAATTTCCTGTTCTTAAACGGTGTCAAATACGAATATGAACGCCCTTATCCCCATACGACTGAATTTACATATCGTCCTGATTTTTACTTGCCGGATTATGATATCTATTTGGAGCACTTTGGAATAGATAAGAATGGACAATGTGCTTGGTTACCTCCCATAGAAGCTCAAAAATATGTTCAAAACATTGAAAGAAAACGAAAAATTCATAAAGATAACAAGACGAAACTACTCGAGACTTATTCGTATTACCAACGAGATGGTATCTTACTAGACAAACTCAAAGAGATTTTGACCGCTAACGGTGTTAAATTGCGTTCTGTGGCTAAAAAAGCTGTACTTAAAGAAATATTTATGCGTGATGACAGAGGTTTGAAAGAGTTTAATAATTTACTATCATCTTTCATCCACTTGTTTAAGGCCCAGGGATATACCTTAAAAGATTTTTCTGAATTGGAAATGAAATTTCCTGACAGTTCTTACCATCGGGAACGGTGCAAACTGTTCTTTTCTATTGTAGAGGACCTTTACAAAGAATACGAAAGTGCGCTTGAAAAGACTCGTTCTATTGATTTTTCGGATATGATTGCCAAGGCTACCAATATTATTAACAATAGCACGCAATGTTTGCCCTACAAGTACGTCATCATAGATGAATACCAAGACACAGGCAGAGACCGCTATCGCCTTGTTAAAGCCATTTTAGACGCTACAAAAGCCAAACTTATATGCATCGGTGATGATTGGCAATCTATATACCGTTTTACCGGAAGTGACGTGGGCTTATTTACCTCTTTTGAGAAATATTGGGGGCAGGGGTATATTTCTCGTATTGAAAAGACTTACCGCAATTCTCAACAGTTAATCAATATCTGTGGAAATTTTGTGATGCGAAATCCTGCCCAAATCAAAAAGAAATTGGTATCTGCCAAATCCACTCTCGATCCAATACGCCGAATTGAATATACCAAAGAGGATAGGCAGAATTGCCTAGAAAGGGCTTTGGATGATATTTTTAATAGATATGGCGAGTCTACGGTTATGCTCTTGGGACGGAATAATTACGATATTGAGTTTATAGACAAATCCGAAGAGTCTAATTTAAAAGTTACCAAAACCTCTTCGGGGATAAAGGTCAAATATAGCAAACATCCGGAGTTAAAGATTTCTTTTTTAACTGTACACAAATCAAAAGGATTAGAAGCGGATAATGTTATTATAATCAACTGTAAAAATGATTATTTGGGATTTCCAAACAAGGTGGCTGACGATCCAATTCTGCAGATCCTATTAAGTGAAGAGGAACCCTATCGATATGCAGAGGAACGTCGTTTAATGTATGTAGCTTTGACTCGTACAAAGAATATGACTTATCTGCTTGTTCCTAAAAAAGACCCTTCCGAGTTCGTTATGGAACTTAATGGTATGGGGGTTGTAGATATCGCGGGGGAAGATTCTGATGTATTCTATCCGAAAAAGGCCGAATCGAAAGAAAAAACGCTCTCTTGCCCGAGATGTAAAACAGGTAAACTGGTTAAAAGAGAATCGAAAGGGAAGACTTTTTATGGATGCAGTAATTATCCCAAATGTGATTATACCTGTGAAAATCCATCTCAGTATATCTGTTCCCGATGCGGCGGGATTATGGTGCTAAGAACAAACAAGAAAGATGGAACAAAATTCTATGGATGTTCCAATTATCCTACTTGTCGGAATACTTTTAACGCAGACCCCAAAAAACGCACCTACAACCATTACCGCAAGAGAAGTTATGGCCGTAGGTGGTATTGATTAAAGATTCATTTCTCTTGTGAATTTAGGGGATTGTCAGCAGGACGTTTCCCTATATATCTTACCACGGCAATCCCTTTTTCAGTTTGCATATGTTTCTCGATATACACTAATAGCATGGTCTGCTGTTCAGGCGGAATATGACTCATTGCCCGAAGCATCATAGGCATTGTTTGAAAACGAGCATCCCTGTTAATATGTAAATCAACGGCATTGATATCAAACACCCCTTTATTGTGGAGGTCCTCAAAAGTAAGAGTCATTATGGCAAACACATGATCTAAACTTGGCAGCTCCTGGGTAAGAATAGTCGTGGAATAGTAAAAAACAAAGGCATTAATCGCTTTTTGAGTGTATTCCATAGTTAAGACATCTTTAGGAAGGCACCGAAGGTTAGTAATTAAAATCGTTAATAAACGTTGTTTCGCGGCAAGCAATTTTTCCTTTTCGGCAGGGGAAGCGGTATTTAGTTGTTCGTGAGCTTTAGCAAGTCCTTTTGAACCTAATATATTCCCATTAGACGCTTGCCCGCTTGATCGATTATCTCCCGATTGAGCTACACATACAATAACAATAATAACAACGACTGCCAATACTAGTAGAATTGCCATTTTATATTCTCCTTTCAGTTTAATTATCCAAAAATCCTATACGTTTCGACGAGGTATTCCCTTCCCTAAAAGAATCATAGCTTTGTTCCATTTCAGGGGTAATACTCGGTTTTGTATTCTTAATAACATCTTCTAACAAATCCATTGTAATTCTCTTTAGTTTTTTAGAGATTACAGCCCGCGAAGCTTCGTCAATTAAGAATTTTATGTCTGCCGAAACATAATGTTCTGTTAATCTCGCCAATTTTTCATAATTCATCCCCAAGTCAATTGGGCGATTTCCCAAATACAAGCGAAATAGCTCTTTACGGGCCTCTAGGTCTGGTGGGGGCACATAGATATGCTTTTCCAACCGTCCGGCCCGTAGAATAGCCTTGTCGATTAAATCAGGCTTATTTGTAGATCCAATCACAAACACACCGCTATCGCCAATATTATCTAACTGGGACAAAAATTCGTTAACTTCTCCTCTTTGGCTATGTTGTAAATCATCCCCTCTATCAGGCACCATTGCGTCTAACTCATCAAAAAACAAAATCACAGGAGCTTGTTCTCGGGCTTCCTTAAACAATTGGCCTATTTTTTGCTGTGTACCATGGACATAGATACTAGCTAAATCCGAAGAAAGGACTTTTATAAAGTTGTAACCGGCTTCTTCGGCGAAACGTTCTGCAAAAAAGGTTTTCCCACATCCAGGCGGTCCATATAATATCATTCCGTTGGGAAGACCAAGATGATGTTTTTTGTACTCTTCCGGATTTTTCAAAATATCTAGTACATCCCGCGTTACTAATTGTTTTAAAGAGGCCATCCCCGCAATAGCTTCAAAGCCCTTCTTTCCACTTGCCAATTTAGAAGGGGATGTATCTTTTTGGGGAAGCCTTTTATTGGTTGTTTGATTAATAACAGTTTTCCCTTTTTCCAAATCTTCCAAAAACTCACTAGCTGAATTAAAATATTGGTTGGGGTCGGTGGTTAGAGATCTTTTAATGATAGTAGAAATTCCCTCATCGTAGTCGGCTAATTGGTCCTTAAGATCGGGAAGTTCTAATTTATTGCTTTTACGATGTGCGAGAATTGAATCCAAATCTTGTTCCAAACAATTCCCCATTTTCCATGGCAGAACATTATACCCCATTTGATACAGGACGATCCCTACCCCGAATAGATCCGTATGTTTGGAAATAATGCGTGCTTGCATTGTCTCCGATGGAAGATATCGGAAATCAAGCGACAGAATTTTAGAGGGTGAATCCTGTAAAAACAAACGGGCCGCAGAAAAATCGGTTAATACCGCGTGGAATTCATCTTTCTCCTTGTTTATGATGATGGTCAAATCAGAAAGATTGTTGTAAATAATCGGTTGAGGTAGAGCATGTAAATATTCAATAGCTTTTAATACATCTCGCAAAATAGACTTAATATCATAATAAGTGGAGAAAGGAGCATCTTTTAATTGTTCCTGCAAAGTGTTCCCTACAGGGAATGCTGTAACGAGATATAAGAATTTGTTGCCTTCAAAAACAAATTGGCCATCGTTAATATAAGACAAGATATTGGGATGTTGAATCTGTCTCATTAAATAGATTTCTAATGGCAAATTCTTATATAAACGATCCGGATCCAACTTGTTTACATCGTATATTTTTATGAGACAAGGTTTCCCATCAGGCATTGTGGCACGATACTTTTCGCATCCACAGGTTGTCCCGAGGAAAAACATAATCTTGTATTGATTGCCTAGCAAGAAGCCGGATGGCAACATCCCTTTTTTACTTTTCAACAGTATTCCCCTTAAAGTTTCCTTTGCATAGCAAAACTATAAAAATAATAGCCATTGCTACATCTACCATCATCCATAATTCTCGCCCCAAATCCACTTTCAAGAATGGTTGGAACAACAGGGCGGAGAAAATGTAAAACCATGGTATTTGCTTTTTAGTAAACGAAGATACGGCTAAAAAAGCCAAACCTCCAGTAACCCATAGCCTGATGAGCTGGAAAACCCCATATGGCCAAGGAAGTAGAGCTAGTAAAAATGTTATTAACAAAGCAATCGCTATTTTCCTTTGCATACCTTACCTTAACAAATTGGGACGATCTTTTTGCGGCATTAGATCTCTAATTTCAAAGCATAGAGAGTTTAAGGCCTGAGTATTCCCATTGGAAATACAAACTAATGCTTTATTAATTAACTCTCGAGCTTTTGTCGGATTGGTCCAGTTAATCTTATTAAAATCTCTGTCCCAAGAGCGCACTACATCTACGAAAACAGCACCACCAGACATAGCCACAACGAGGACCATCTGTATTGCGAACAATTCACTCCCCAATTGCTTAATGGCTAGTCTGTCTTTTTTCTCGATTGCCTTATCAAGTTTTTGTTTTATTTCTTCTTTGGCGGCAAACAGATGATCTGCCGACAGATTGTTTTCTTCGGCTAACTGAGGATTTTTCTTCAAATTATTTACTAAATCATCTACTAAGAAGAATTTCTCCTTAATATCCTTTTCCAATTTTGGCCATTCGGCTTCATCTCGTTTCGCAGATATATCCTGCAATTCTTTTCTCCACTCGTTTTGGATTCTCAAACGAGTATCCGGATTGTTGCCATTATTATCAAGTTCCTGTTGGAGTTGTTCCAACTTTGTGACATTTTCTCCTAATTCTAGTTTTTTCGCCGTCTTTTGGGCTTCTCCTAGATCCTTGTTCAAGTCTTCAATAGACAATGGCTCTATGGGTCGAATTTGTATTTCTTTTTCTATACTGAAATTAATTTCGGGGAAATCAATAGTTACTGTCATCAAACTAGACTCATTGACTTTAATAGTTAAGCGAACAGGACTATTTTCATGCAGGTTTTCAGGTATATCATTTCCCGTTATTTTTAAGTCGAAGATATGATTATTTAACCTTGCGTCACTCCCTTCTGCATTGTAGTCCCCTTGATAAATCGGAATTAATAAAGAGTCGGTAGAAGCGGCCTTTATTGCTTGACTAATTTTGAGTTCATCACATATTCCGACTGCGGGATAGCGGGTATTTTTGCTTAAACCGTTTATTGGGAAAAAGCCTTCTTTTTCCTCATCAGAAAAGTATTTGATAATACCAATATGATAGGGCAACACTTGCATGGAATCCAAGCCCGACATCCCATGCAAAATTGTAAAAGTATTCGGTTCGCATTCAATCCGGTTGGAATGACTGTCGTACACTACCACATTAAAGATATTTGCTTTTTTGGGCTCCAAAGTGACTTCTTGTAATTTTGCTTTTTCTGTTAATTTAAATCGATTGCTACTCCATGCTCCATCTCCGCGTGATATTTCCGCTGATAGATCTGTTAGATCGGTATTGTTAGATGGGATTACCTTTATAGACACCAACTCTGTCTCTTCTACAGAAGTGCCTTCATACTTAATATCCAACTGCAACTTGCTATGATCTCGAGTTTCGTTCTTTAGCGTATCTTCGACGTCAATTGAGGACGCGAACAAAGCTGCCCCTCTAGCAACTACAGTCATTGGATCCACAGAAGTATCCACATTGGGAGTTACTTGTTCTTTTAACATCTTTCGCAAAATAGGAGAAAAGGTCGGTCCCCCCACTAGAATTAATTTATCCAGGTCAGCTCCAGTCAAATTGTTTCTCTTGAGCAAGCCGAGCGTAATATCTATGGCTTTTTGGAACAAGGGTTTAATGGCTTCTTCCAATTGGTCAGTAGTAATTTTTAAGTCAATTTCCGGCTCTTCGCCATTACCGTCTTCAAAGGGCAAATCCCCCAAATTGGTAACAAGAGAATAGTCGTTTTTGAATGATAGTTGGTTTTTAACTTCTTCTGCATATCTCTTCAAAGCATTGCTCAATATAGAACGCTTGTTGGAGTCATCCAGGATAAACTGAATATCGTAATGTTCTTTTAAGTATGGTAACAAGAATGTTTCGGTAATTTTCTCATCTAAGTTTTTTCCGCCTAGCCAATTGTCCCCTTCGGTGTCCTTAACAACTAAAATGCCCTCTTCGGCTTTTACTAATGCCGCATCGAAAGTTCCACCACCAAAATCGAAAACGAGCCAATACCCGCGCTGGGTATTCGCATCTAATCCATATGCAGTTGCGGCGGCTACGGGCTCCTGTAATAGTCGAACTTGCTTAAATCCGGCTAACTTCGCCGCCTGCATGGTGTCCTCGCATTGTTGGTTTGAAAATTTAGCCGGAATTGTAATAACAACAGAGGAAATGTTTTCTTCAACTAGTGTTTTTAATTTCTTTAAAACTTCTGCTGACAATTCTTTGCTTGATAATTCTTTGTTTAAGTGGGAACTTTTATAAAGCACAGAGGTTCCCATAGTTCTCTTAAATTCCTTGAAGGTGTTGGAATTACCTTCTTTGAAAGATCGCAAGGCATAAACCGCCTCATTATTCCCTGTATTTACGGCAGTTTGACCGACTAGAACTGCACCCATACGGTTAAATGAAACACAAGAGGGCGTAATATCTTTCTGGTCATCTGCTTTGAAAATTTTAGGCGTGCCATTTTGCATACACGCTATTGCTGAGTTAGTGGTTCCCAAATCTATACCGAAATCAATTTTATTTCTCATGTGTTTATTCTCCAATACTTACTTCTATTTGCGCAGATTGAATCATTTTTCCTCGGAAATTTACCTGCGGTTTAATAATTTTTGAAATAATCTCTTCCCCATGCGGTAATGTGTCTGTCGGAAAAGAGGAAACAACTGTTAACTTCATTCCTGCATCAAATTTTTTCCCCAAAAGCTCGGGCATTTCATAGCCCTGGGTATTTAGTTTGTCTTTGAGCGTGGCGAGAGAACGTTTTAATTGCTTATAACCTTTTATAGCAGGATCCATAAAGGACATATTGCGTTCCATTAAAACGATTTCATCGGCAACTTTTAAAGCAAGAGTATGATCGTCTCCGCTTGTTTGTTTCATTTCGCCACACAATTTATCTAAAACGTTGGCTTGTGACAGATTAAGACTTAAAAATTTCTCATTTATAGATGCATCGAGGTTTGCTAGTCTGTTTTTCATTTTTTTCATTAGAATTAAACTAATCAATAGGACTAGTAGCGTGCCGAACAATAGCCCCCAAAGAGCCAATAAAACCCAATATCTAAAATGGCCAAGTTCTTGCTTGGATGTTTGTCTATCGACGTTTTGGGTTTTACTTAACTTATTCAAATCTTCTGTTATAACATGTACAGACTCATTAGTTGAAACATTAAGGTTATCAAGCTTCGTGTTTAAATTTTGTATTTTCGTTTCGAATTTATTTTGAGCAACATTCATTGTGTCCTTTTGGACTTGTAAACTTTGCCTTACTTGCTCAAACTCTGTTCTGAAATTCTGTTCTACTTGTTCGATTTTTTCCTGCTGATTTAGGAATTCTTGTTCGACATAGCTTTTTTCTGCAAACGGCTTTGCTAGCACTATGTTTGAAGACAAGCAAAATACAGCGAGAATAATAAGTCGATTTTTCATGTTAGTTATCTCCGTGTCATCTGCCCCTTGCTCTATCAGCAAGAGCTTTCATAAAGGCATCCATAGCCACTTTACGAATATGATCTGCAGGAGGGAACCCATCTAAATTATCTTTAGGGACAATAGAGTATTTTTTAGGTTCCCAAAATACTGAGAAAATTAAGAATTTAAACAGGTAGTAACAAATAAACCCACCTATAATCATCGTAAACAAACCGACAATTACAGAAATAACAACTAAAATAACTCTTACTGTTTCACGCGCCGAGGCCTCATCTTCCATTTCTTTATGGATATAATAACATTCTCGACAGCGAGGGACTTCTACTGGAACACTAAATAAAGTTTTGTGATAGTTATAGTCCTGTTCTCCCTTCCGTGAATGGCAATAGTGGCACAAAGTGAGTTTTTCATTCTCTTCCAATATTTCCAAATTGCTGTCAATTTTAGCCAAAATTCTTTTATTTTTGGTCATCTCTTGGATTGTTAGTAATAATCCTTTCGATTTTTTATAGTAGTCGTTGGCAAGTTTTTTTGAACTGCAATAATTATAGAAATCAATAGCCGAAGACAGTGCGGCATCTGCCACTTTATCGGTCATTTCAGTTATAAAAAATTGAGCATCTTCCTTGGACACGATTTTAGAAACAATTTTGAAGCGTTTTGGGGTTTCTACCAAGAACTCATAGATGTCCAAATCGGCCTTGGCATGCTTCATTTTTTTGTCGGAAAATTTATCAATTTTTTCTTTGATTTCTCTCCGCAAGGATGCAAGAGCCTGACTGCAAAAATCTTTTTTTGCTTTAAACTCCATAACGCCTAAATTCCAAGGCAATTTACAGACATCTTGAAAATCTAGCAAAAGACGTAAAAACAAAGATTCTAATTCTTCTTGGGAAATTACATATATTTCATCTACGATACTGTCTTTGAAGTCTTGCCAGCAAGAACTATCAAGCATGCTCATTTCAACAGAAATAATAGTGGCAAGTTCTTTGTAACGGCTACTTGGGGTTTGGTTATTCAATGATAATAATATGAGTTTTAGGATGCACCAATTGTGAAAAGCAGACGCATTTTTGTTCGTAACAGGTTTAACATTCTCCGTGTCTGACTCAAAAACGAGTTTACTCCATACATCTAATGCTCCTTCCGCATTCCCTTCCTTGAGCATTTCAAAAGCAGGTTCATCGGTAATTGGATTATGGCTCCAAAACCAGAAAAGGGCGTTCTGTAGGCGCATTTCGTCCGTACTGAGTAACTGCATCGCCTGATCAACATCTTCAATAGTTCGAGTTAGCTCGCTAATTTTTCCGAAGGAAAAGTCTTCCGGTACCTCTTCCGCTAATAAATATTTTTTTAATCGGGAACTCTGCCGAGTAATATCCCGAATAGATGCATCGCAGGTAACCCCTAAAATACGATAGGGATTGGAAAGAATTTTCTCTTGAATATTTTCTAATACGCCGCTTTTATTGTTCATCTTTGACCACTTTTTACAGAAATAAGGTATATAACTTTATATTAGCATATTTGAGCCCCTTTCAATGGGGCCTTTTAAGACGAAGTATTATTAATAAAATTACATGCTATTCTTTTAAGATAATTACTTGACTTCTCTCCCCTATAAGAGCGTATATGTAGTACGGGCAAAAATAGAGCCCATTTTAAGGAGAGAAATCATGAAGAAAAAAACCGTAAAAAGTTGTGTTAAAAAACCTACCCCAAAATCAGTTACTTGCGCCGCAAAGGTTACGCCCATTAAGGCCACTTTAGAGAGCGTAATTGCTAACCCCACAATACTTAAAAAACCCAAAGATCCTAGACTTCCGGCAGTTGGAACTACCTTTATTAAAAAGTTTAAGGGCAAGGACCTGCTGATTGAAGTAAAAGAAGATGGCTTATACTGGGAAGGGAAGTGTTATAAATCCCTTTCCGGTTTAGCCATGGCGATTACGGAGTACCCGATATCAGGATATGTATTTTTCCACAAGGAGATATTGGAATGGCAGACAAAATAGCGAAAGATGCACTTCGGGCAACAGTAGGCATGCTCCGGATTAATTATCCCAAAGGGACTAGGGTGGAGTTGGTAAAAATGGACGACGTGCAAGCACCGCCCATGGGGACACTGGGCACTGTAACCGGAGTAGACGATATCGGGACCATTATGGTGGACTGGGATAATGGAAGTAAATTGGGAGTGGTACTAGGAGAGGATACATGCCGGAAGATAAAATAAACGGATTAAAATGCGTTAGTTGGACGTATACGGTACACGCAGAAGATAAGCTAGGCAATAGCATGGACCTCAGACATATAGGCCGCTTTGATACTCCCACCAAGGCAAGCACCTACATCCGGCAAAATGGTGGCGGCTGGGAGTTCTTTAGCAACTTTGAAACCTGCGAGCCGAATACCACCGCTCGAGAGTCCCTGTTGAATATGTGGGGCAATAAGAAGAAAGGAGCATAATATGACTGAAAAAGAGAAATTGGAAGTAATTAAACACTCTTACGAAGTATTGCAGGGCTTGGTAAAAGATCTAAACGAAAGAGTAAAGGACGCCCAAGAAGGCATTGCTACCTCAGACCAAAACCTAATAATGGGTAGTTTGTACGGGTTAGATTGCACCGCCGAGCGGATTAGAAACGTTTATGCGGTAATGACCTACTTGCATACAAACCGAGGTTAAATATGCCAAAGAAAACCACTCGAAAAGTTTGCCCGAACTGTGGCCGATATATGGTAGGTTATCCGGCAATTAGCCGAAAGGATAACAAAACGGAAATCTGTAGCACGTGTGGCCTGTTAGAAGCATTAGATGCCTATAAAAATAGGGGTTAGAAATTAATCTAACCCCTTTTACTACTGCCTAAAGAAAGCGGATGTACTAGCAAACCTCACAGGGGCGTTTAGCGTTTTCCACGTTATAGGTGCTCCGGAGCTCAAATTCTTCCTTCTTGCCCTTGTTCCACCCTTGTACGGGGCGTAAATAACCTACTACGCGGCTATATACTTCACATTTAGTACCATGTACTTCTTGCATTTCTTTTTTAATATCGGAAATTTTGTTCTCAATAACTTGTCTTTCTTGCGCTGTCATACTACAGTTCCCTCCTGTTAACCCAAACTAGGGTTAATATAACATTTTTTTTAGGAATTATTCCAATTTATTTTTGCCCCCACAATAGCGGACATGGCAGGGCTTACCTGTCTTGCGACAGATACACTCCCAAAAGTAATGGTCGTACTCTTTGTAGGGGCAATGTTGCATACTAGTCCTCTTGGGCTTTCTTCGGGCCGAAAAGGGCCTTAATTTGGGCGTTCCAGTCCTTTGTAAGCAGTTTGTTTAAGGTCGAAACAGCCACCGCAATAAGCCACTTTACAAGCGAACTGGCAAACGGCTTAATGTACCAAGGCAACTTGTCCTTAATCAAAGGCAAGATAATATCGGATGCGAGAGTGGATTTTTGGGCCGAGGTCAGTTCCACCTTGCCATTTTCCACCGCAGATACCACCAAGGGCAATACCTCTCCGGTTAAGTCCAGCCAAGTAGTTTCCGAACCTGCAACTACAACTCGTTTAAGTTTTGTGCGTAACTCGTCCGTGTTGATCAATTCTTTTACTTCATTTAATACTTCTGTGTTTACTCTTACCATGTTTGTTCTCCTTATTCTTAAATATTGGAAAATCTATCGAAAAGTAGATGCCCTGTTGTAATTTCTTTTTAAGTAACGATTTAATTAAGTTCCACATATTACCTCAGCACCAAAATAAACATACCACCATTGCCGCCATTACCACCTGCCACACCAGAACCGAATGTACTCGATCCTGTCCCTCCCGAACCACCGGAAAATGATGTTATGGGAGTGCCCGTGCAAGACTTACACACGAAGGTTGCGCTTCCTCCGCCGCCACCTCCACCTCCTGATCCGGAAGCTTTAGTTCCGTTAGCTCCTGCAGAACCATTGGAAGTAATATGTGCATTAGCACCGAACGTGATTACTGGAGCGAAGATTAATATACCTCCACCGCCATTGCCACCCGCAACAGAACCTGTACCCGAGCCACCACCACCAAGCAATGGCATCTGGTCAAAAATAAGTTGCTCAGCAAAATATTTATGGCGGGTAAGGTCAAAATTTCCACCGTTCTTTGATGGAGCTGTATTGGCTATACCACCTGATGCTCCGCCACTACCTGCGCCGAAGCCACCTTGATTTACTCCGCCGATTGGATAGCCACCAGGAAAATTCGTACCACCACCTGCCCATAAGACTGGGAGAGAGGATCCTTTACCTTGATAACGCGCCTCAGCAGAATTCGCCTCTCCCCCTTGGTACCCTTTTCCAGACATGTCTATTGATCCATTGATATAACATGCCGTGGTGCACCGAATTAAAAGAAGTGCATTACTACTCAAAGTGTGACTTAATGTCACGCCTTCATTTATAGTTAGCGTGGTAAAATCCTTCGGCTCACTAAATGATGTGTTAGCAGAAATTGTTAGTCCTCCATCAACTCCTGTTCCAAATATATGCTGCATACTATCTCCTGAATCACCTCCACCTCCGCCCAAAGCAGTTAGAACACCGTTTGGGGATACCGCTATGGTTTCTCCATCTGGTTTTACAAGTCCTGCAGTTTCCAAAGTAGCCACTGTTGGCAATTGCGCTTCCACATCGCTTATGCTCTGGTCCACATAAGTTTTGACAGCTTTTTGACTTGCGATTGCTGTGTCACTATTACCGGATAAAGTTCCGTCAGTATCGACGTTTAGAAACTTACTGGACATATTAGCTCACCTTTTGCCCGATAATCACAGCACGATAGGTATCAGCGGCGATGTTAGAGGCAGAGTTAATTTTAATAACAATGTTACTTGAGGAATAGGTAACAGACGCAAACACTTCTTCACCTGTTGCTACTTCCCGAACGGAGCAGAGGACATCTGCGTTGTTTAATGTATTGCTGATTGTCCATGTACAAATACCGCTAGATGCCGTAAGCGCAGGGTTGGTAGCCGCTAAAGTAATGCTGTAAGAGGCAATGGCATTCTGCACAAATGCCGTGGTTGCGATTTGTGTGGTATTGGTCCCTGCCGCCGCTGTGGGTGCTTTCGGAGTTCCGGTTAATGTTGGACTTGCGGTATTAGCTTTTTTGTTTAAGTTGGTAATAGTGGCATATGTAGCCGCCGCATCTGTTTGTAACAGGTATGGACTTAAATCAATTGTCTCGCCTAATTTGTCCCAAGTGGTTCCGTCCCAAGCATAGTTTGCACCATTTTCTTCAACGTTATAGACATCTCCTACCACTTGTCCGCTAGTCGGCAAGTTTGCATACGTGGCCACGCTCCCTTTATATTTATATACGCTCGATATTTTGTTGTCTACTTCTGTTTTGGTATATGCGTCCGTAATGCCATAACCGGAGATAGTTGTGGGCTTGTTTTGCAAGTCCGCAAAGTTTCCGGAAGTGGCTACATTCGGAAGGTCGCTCGTCTTTGTGTAGTTGGTTAGATCGTTTACTTCTTTGGTAATAAAACCGCTGTCGTTCGTGATGTCCGATGTCTTGGTAGGTACGATAATATTGGCAGTTTTATTGGAACTAGCGTTTGCCGTAAAAGTCTGCACATTGGAACCGTTCTTTTGGATGGTCAATGTGGCATTATTTACAACCGGAAGCTCATCTTTTTTTGCGAGTTGTTTCCAAGCAGTCCCATCATAAAATTTAGGGGCTTTGACACCGGACGCACTATCATAGTAGATTTTGCCTTCCTTTCCATTGGGTTCTGCCGCTAGGTTTTGTAAGACGACGTTTTGGATTTCATTATTATTTAAGTTTAAGTCAATTAATACGTTTTTCTCTGCCATAATTTTCTCCTAATTAAGATATGCTTTTCCTTTGAAAGTGCCGTTAAATCGGACTGTTAATTGATTTCTATCGTTGTAAGTGACATGCCCAATCACAACAGTATTTGCACTATCCACAACTGTCACACTCGGATATTTATCCATGTTGTGTATAATCTCCCAAATATCAGATGCTTCTCCTTGCTCGTAGACAAATGCGAGCTTTAGTTCCTCACTGGTTTTGTTACCGCTCAATGTCATTCCGTTTATAGACGGCTTATTAACGAAATTCTCGTAATCTCCTGATATCAATGAGAGGGTAATGGTTACGGGATAATTTTCCGGTGTCGGCAAAACAATCTCTTGTGGCTCTCGTGTAAATACTTCTTTGGTAATCGCAAATGGAATAGTGTTTGTAATAGTTTGATACCTACCCAAACTATCTTCCAAGCGCAATGTGCCGTTTAGGTTGCCAATAGGGAATTGTTTCGTGGTTTCGTGCGGTATTACCACCCTCAGGGTTTTACTTGTTAGGTCCGCAAACTCCTGCACAAAACTCCCTAACCGAAAACTAGCCTTAAAGCCGTCCAATGTGGTATCGGTTTCTAGCCGGATGATGAGGAATTCGCCATCGTTAAAATCCGTATCATCTCCTTTAAAAAGTTTTATTCTTTCCATGCTTCATACACCCCTTGTTTTGGGCTATACAACACTTCCCGTTTCGTTCCAACCCCGAAGTGCACGATTTGGCCCAGCCCGCGCTTTTCTAAGATGAGCTGCCCAAACGGGTAGCCACTCCGAACTATCGCTTTTAGGGCCGATTTTGCGCCTTTTTTCGTGGGCACAAAGTCAACCGCCTCAATCTTTAGGTGCTGAGAGGTTTTACTTCCTCCAAGGGCCGTATTTAACTCCTCGCTCCGTACTGCAGAGGTAATAACTAAAGGAGATCCGATTATTGAACGCAATGCTTCTAAATGCCATGCAAGTTGGTCCAATTTCTCTAGGTTTTCTTTGGCTAGTAACTCCACGCTAGATTGATATTCCAAGTAATTCGTCTTTGTTAACTCCGCAAAAGTGAAATGCGGCGTGATAAATGTGTTGTCCATGTTATTTGCCCTCCAAAGTGTCTATGCGCCGATGAGCGGATTTTGTGCTTTCTTCCACCCGAGTCATGCGCTCTTGCAGATGGTTATACTTGTCTTGTTTGCTTTCTAACCTTGCTATGTCTTTACGGATGGCTTTGAGTTCGCCGTAAAAAACGCCACAGCCAAACACAATGCCGAGAACTTTCCATATAATATTGATGTCTAGTCCGTTCATTACTCTTCTCCATTCTGTGCAGTGATTTTCTCTCGCAAATTGGCAATAAGATTTTCTATTTCTATTATCTTGTCGATGGCATATTGGTCTCCCAAAATGGCACATCGAATATTGCGATCGGTTACCTGCGACTCCAAAGATTCAATTTGTTCTTGAGGGGTGGGCTCCGGCTTAGGGACTATCTGCCCATTTAGAAAAACAAGCTCGCCTTCGTCTAACCCTTTAATCTGCTCTTGCGATAATAGTTGGTCACCTTTTCTTAAGTCGCCAATATAATTAATCCGAAAAACTTCCTTTTCGTTGTAGGCTAACCGCCCACGCAGATCGCTAACCTGTTCCCATTGAGTATCATGGAACACAACCGCTTTTCCATTTTCACGGACCGGAGGAACTGAAAAAGTAGCATCAGCAGGTAGTAAAAATACCTCGTGCCCTTGCTTTGCAGTTTGGATAGGATCCATCTGTGCAGTAACAATGGCTATATATTCTTTTGTGGTTGCATCATACTTGTAAGCGTTCATATTTTCTCCTATTGGTATTTAATACAGACAAGTGTTTCTAAAGCGGGAGGTTGGACTGTTGACGAAGCACCCATAACCCCATAAACATGCCCCTCAGCTCCTGTTCCGTTTGTGCCTTGGCTCGGATGTCCTACTGTCGTAGACATATTGCCACCATAACTAGACGTAGATCCGGCGAATCCACCGCCGCCACCTGACCCGTTCCATCCTCTTGTGCCAAAGGACTTCCCTGGATACACAGGTTGGTCTAGGGTAAAACCGCCATCGTCTGTCGCACAAAACGAGCCCGAATTGTTTGCGTTGTTGTAACCCCACATGTGCCAGTGGTTAGGTATACCTGCTTGGATATAACGTCCACATGTATTTCCACCCCAAAAAGTGCGCCCGATAAAGTTAGGTAAATTGAATGTAGTGCTACCATCACCCACTCCGTAGGTGGTTCCAATGACTCCGAACAAATCGGCATAATCTTCCCGACTGATTTGAGAACCGTCACAAATTAACCAGTTTGTGGGTGCGGTAGACTGCGCAACAGGTAATATGGCCCCTATGAATAAATTTCTGCTAAACAAATTATTGAGAGCCGCCAACACTTGAGTGTTGTCATTTTGACTCGGCGTGATTTGTGCAGTGGTAATAATATGCATCAACTCGGATATGATTTGATTGACCTCGTGCGAATTAAGTGTATACACGCTTTCCGGTCGTGCGATCTTATCTTGCTTATTGGGCGTTATGTTCATTATTTTCCTCCTAACTGAACAGGGAATTCGTATGCAAACTCGTAAAATTCTACTTGTGGCTTATTGTTATTACTGCTCACATCTTGCAGAGTATAAGACACTTGTTTTTTGGCAAAGTTGTAATTAATTCCGACAATTTTACATGCACGGTAATATGTCTGTTGTGCCGTGTACTTGTAAGCGTCGGTAGCATTCCGATCAACTGTTTCCGGATAGGAACGCTTCAAATTAACGATGTCCCCAAGTTCCAACGCTAGGTTTAACTTTGCGGTTACTTGCAGTTGATTTCGCAAATCGGAATAAATTGCTAACAACTGTGGTCCAATAGCTTGCGCTAGTTCGGGGTTGTCAAAATTGAGAATTTCCGGCTTATCAATTTCCTTGTTTACAATTCCATACCTATCTATCGGCGTAGGCCGTTCTCCTTCGTTGGCATAAAACTCCAGAGGCGTTTCCGCAAAAATTAGTGTCAGTTTGGTAAAGAAATCCGATAAGTCTTTTTTAATACTGTCCACTTGTACTAACTCTGTGTGATCCAATGTGTAAAGGGGCTGAGAGCTTTGCATGCGTGGTCGGAAAAAGAATATACCGCTACGGCTAACCCCAAACTCATAACCGCTAATTAGTGCGAAGTTTTGTAGAGCTTCTAATACAGTAAGCCCCGTCAGATTTACAAGTTGAAGGAGTAGGGTATTGTTTAGGAAATACGCGCTTTGAAAGAGGATATTAAACCCTGCGGCAGGAGCAGAGCCAACCTCTAACACATACCGCAAAAACCGCTCGCTCCTTCCGATTTGAGCACCGCTTTCATACACAGTTCCTCCGTCAAAGTTCGCACCATCGTTGGAAAAATACACTTTAAGGCGGCTGTTGCCGCTTCCTTCCGTCTGTACATTAATAGCGCCCCAAACTGCAGTTGGACTATCACTTTTATCAATGGTGCTTGTTAGAATACCAGGATTGTACATGTCTGGCCCTATTTGATTACCATTAGCATCAAGGGCACGCCATACTTGGTCCAAGTTACTCCACGTCAATCTAACGGATGAAAATAAAAAGTCATAGTTTACCGTTATTGCCTTGGTAAAAGTAGCAACTTGTGTACCGTTAACAAACAAATACCACTGTGAGCCAAGTTTGCGGATTTTTATTCTTTGCGTAACAAGATAGCTCACTCCACTAAACTCTTGGCTCCAAATATCATTACTCAAGCTACCCCCTGTAATAATGTCGAACCCAAAGTGATACGAGCCATTTGAATTGCGGTACAAGTAGGCACGCAAACCATCATTTAATCTGTTGCTAGTGTAATTGGTTCCTACAAGATAGAAAGCGTGTGTGCCGCCCCAAGAGCCACCATTAAAGTCCATGCGTATGTTAAATTCTGTCTCAAAGTTTTCGGGCAAGATATGAGCACGTGCAATGCGACTCTCGCCCGTAGCGGTTGTGTTGTGCCATACGCCGTCTCGTGTATTTAGCCAGTTAAAGTTGTATTTATCTCCGTCTTTATAGTAGCCGAGTCCCATGATTACTTGCATATCTGTTATGTAGTTTCGAACTGCTGTGCGCCATACCACATTGCGTATCTGTGCGGTTTCGTTTTCGTATCCGGCGATGGCGGCTAGTCCCGCTACTACCTGCTCTATGGTTAGTCCTGTGTACCACTTGTAATAATCCGCACTTACTGCATTCGGGCTAAGTGCATTATTTGTAATAGTGATATACGCAGGTCGCCCGAGGGTATTGAGGTTGTCTACAGAATACTCTGCACCTTCTGCAATCTTAGCTCCATTGACATAAACTGCCCATATACCGCCGACTCCTGTCCCGCTTGTTCGATAAACACGGTGGCCATCAGAGTCCGTATGATCAAACGTTAAAGTCTCGCTAACAATATTCTCAGAAAACCCTTTGGCCTCCATATCTTTTAAGAGTTCCAAAGGACTAACGAGTTTAATATCTACCTGATGCAGTTCCGGTTTGTATGTCGGTAAATCTTTAATTGCACCTGTAAATAATGCGGTTCGATTACTTTGGTTAATGCCATAGTAAAGCACCATGCGTGAACCGTAGAGCTGGTACCCTTCCGGAAAATAACTGTGCAATGTGCCTTCTACAAAGCGGTTGTTCTTATCAGACAAAGTAATCGTAATATTGTTCGCATTGTACTGCGCCACTTCGTTAACGTCCAAAGTCATCGATAATGTGTTCGGTTTGATAACCATGAGCGTAACATCAATGGGCGTATCTTCCACCACATATTTGTTTGTCTGCTCATCCCATTTATTACGGTAAAGCAGGACGAACGGTTTAAGTGGTCTCAAATCGTGTCCCTGTTGCAGTTTTAATAATTCGCTTGGTAAATTTATCATAGTTCCTGCGCCTCTAGTTCCAAAGCATATAACTCCGTCTTGCGGTTGACCTCGTACTCAACCTTCGGCTCCAAATAGCACTCGTACACCGCTGTAAAATCAAAGTCTTTGTATGGAATAATCGTAAGCTCATTGGTTTCACGGATTTCTTTGGTTAATGTGTCAAATTGTTCCTTGGGTAAATTAGAAATCTTTATTTTGCTTTGCCACTTTCCGTAATCCCCGTAATACACAATATCACCTGATAAAGTACGGTAACTGCCGGAGTTGGCATCCACCTTAAAAGAGCTATCTGTTTCC